>ERZ778025.46-NODE-46-length-415995-cov-14.651303_pt1 | contig 415995 bp, 352 predicted proteins | sample MGYA00375755_ERZ778025 | MGnify/ENA primary metagenome ERZ778025 (study PRJEB29350, sample SAMN05389825) | bioreactor metagenome | isolation source: Thiocyanate bioreactor | place: South Africa: University of Cape Town | collected 2014-03-17 ...
GAGCGATAGGAGATAGGGGTCGATGTTTCATCGCACGGTCTATGGTTCACTATCGACTCTCGTGGTCGTCGTGCTGGGCGCCTCGGCGATTCAATGTTCGTCGAGTAGTCGGGACGGGTACGAGGCTCCTCACGCTCCCGATGCCGAGCCGCAGCAGCAGCTCATCTCTCCCGTTGACGCCGCGGCCGAGGCAAACGTCGCGGACGGCATCGACCAAGAGTGCACCGGCGAGAACACGCAGATCTACGTCCTCACACGTTTTCCGTCTGCGATCTACCGGTTCGATCCCGCGTCGCTCACATTCGCGCTCGTCGGCCAGCTCGACTGCCCGACAGGAAAACGCTCAACTTTTTCGATGGCGATCGATCGCCGCGGCAATGCGTGGGTCTTGTTCAGCGGCGGCATGGTCGTCAACGTCCGCCTCTCTGATCTTCAATGTAAGGAAGTCGTGCTGAACAACCGCCCAGCAGACTTGGCCTCCTATGGAATGGGGTTTTCCAAAGACGACTCGAGTGCGGGAGAAAGTCTATTTCTCCACGACTACGCCTTGAACATGGGCCTATTCAGGGTCGATCTCTCGACGCGCGACGTCAGTCGGGTCGGACTGACGAGCGTGGGAGCTGCCGAGCTGACGGGCACGGGTGATGGCAAGCTCTTCGGCTACTACTCGAGCAACGGCGTGATCGCACGCTTCGACAAGACTACCGGCGCGAGCCTCGAAACCTATCGTACGTCCGCCGTCGGCAAGGGTAGTTGGGCGTTCTCACAATGGGGCGGCGACTTCTGGATTTACTTGGGGGAGTCGGGGACGACGTCGTCCGTCCACCGCTACTCGCCGGCAACGGACGAAACTACGATCGCGATAGAGGACACGGGGCTCGACATCGTCGGAGCCGGCTCGTCGACGTGCGCCCCCTTCAAGCCTGTACAGTGAGGGCGGCGTCAAGAACCCCGCACCGAGCCTGTGACCGCGGACTTCGGCCCCGGGGTGCCGTGAGATACATGGACCTGGCACCGAGCGTCTTGATCCGATAGGCGACCGCCAGGGAGTCCCCGGAGTCGCTCGAGCGAGAGGGGTGGACGGGCCCCATATCTGGATAGCCGCTCACGCCCCGATCGTCCTCCGCGGCGATTCGGACGCTCGTGTGGAGATTGAAGCCTTCATGTTCGACAGCCCTCACCCGTGCGGGCGCTCGCCTGCGAGGCGCGCCCGCCGCGGGTGATTGGCGTGGCCGAGGGCACATGACGCCGGCTCGCCTTAGGGCGCGTCGACGGACGTGCACGAGTCTGCACAGCGCTTCGAGGTGTGCGAGGCGTCCGTCGTTGCGCTACTTGGACTCGCACAGCTCATGGGACCGGCATGCGAGGACGCGTGCGAGCTTCTTCACCGGATTGTTGCACTCCTCCTTCTGGATCGACTGGACGCAGTTGTTCAGCTCCTTCTTGGAGATCCCGCTGGGGCACTCCGTCGCGCTGATCTCGTCGCTCACCTCCGCGCCGATCTTCTTCTCGCATGCGCCCTTGTCCGCGTAGTCCTTGTCTGGACCGATGTTCTTGCAGTGGGCCTCGCGAGCACACCGCGCGGAGACGATCCCCTTGATCGCTTCCTCGTTGGTCACCGCGCCGGCCTGCAAGCCGGCCAAAGCAGCCGACTCGGCCTGGTCCGTGTCCTCGGCAGCGGGGAGATCGCTCTCGGACGCACCGAGCCCGGAGCGCTCCTGCCCCTGGGAAGCTCCTGCTTCGACTTCATCGCTCGCGTCACCGACACAGGCAACGAGCACGATGACGCAGCCTATCGACACCAGAGAAGCAGCTTTCTTCAGCATGGCGGCTCACCTCCGCCGGTCTCCGGCTGCAACCGAGGTGCCCGGACCGAGCGCGAGCCACGCCCACCGCAATCCGACGCTTCGGGTCTCACGCCAGCGATCCCGGCCGCCCGAGGACGAGACGCCGAGAGCCCCAGCGAGAAGGGGAAAATCGAGCTGCACGACCACGACTCGAGTTCGGAGAAAGCCATGTCCGAGTCGCGGCTGTTCGATCACCGAACTGTCAGGCCACTCCGCGCGTGGTCATCTCGGGCCCCAGCGTACGATCCCGGCACACCGCATGGCCGACGCTCCCCTGCCTCATCCGAGACAAGGATGTTGGGCTAGGGCTCTCGAGCGCTGCCGAGCGAGAAGCGCCTAGCTCTCGCTTGCTCCGTTGTCCGCGAGCGGCCGAGCCGTTGGCGCTCGGCTGCGTCTTCCACCTCGTGATCGGGCACGAGGATGAACCGGCAGGTGACCTCGCGTGCAGTCCTCCGCCGCCGTGCAGCATGCAGTCTTGGTTGAGGAGAAGAGTCGGCGCGAGCGAGCTTTCCCGAAGCTCTTCCCCTGAGCAGCTCTCCATTCCGAGCGTGACAGGGGCCATCACCCCCAGGGGTGATGGTGGAGCCGTGGCGAGGCGTGTTTCACTTGAGAATCGTTGAGGGGGCTCGAGTCAGGTGCGGGGCCTGGACGTCGCTACGTAGCCGCGACGACCGCGGGAGTAGCGGCATCGACGCGGCGCTAGCCGTCAGTCGCAAGGAGACGAAGGTGGGGACACGCCATCAGAGGCGACCGGTTTCGGTGGGCCGCATCGTACCGCGGCTCCTGGCGACAGTGCTTGCCGCCCAGGCCCTCGCAGGATGCGACGGCATCGCGGACTTTTTCCTGGGCACGTGGGATCCCAAAGACCCGCCTGCGATTCCGTACATCGCCATCGTCGAGACACCTGGTTTCCCAGGCGACGCGGGCGGCGCGACTCCAAACGTTCACGCGGAGGTGGTCGCGGGGGGCGTGGGTGGTCCACGCTTCGTCGCGCTCTATGCTCCGGGCGCGTTGTTGTCCCCGATCGGGCGTGAGGGAGTGTGCATGCGCTTCCCGGATCAGGGAACGCTTCCCATCTCGCTCACGACGGCAGGCGAGGCGGTCGAGGTGTGGGCTGCGCTCGTAACCAGCGACAGCATCCATGCCGAGAACGGCGGAGCCACCGACAGCGCAGCAGACAACGACTTCACTCGGGACGCAGAAGCAGGGGCGGAGACGACCGACGCCAACGCGAGCGACGCCAGCGCGAGCGACGCCGGTGAGGAAGACGCCGCACCAATCCGGAGGCCATGCGCGGATCGCACGACCGCTATCGGAACGGGAGACATCATGACGAGCGAGTGCGTGGCCGCAGTGCTGCGCCGACTCTGTGGAGTCGATCGCCTAAGCGCGGTGGCGTACGCCGGACTCCTCTCGCGCACGGCCGGTCGTGCCGTGGCGACCGCGGACGACGCTTCCTCCGCGGACGACGCGTCCGGAGAAGGAGACGCAATGGATGCCAGCGACGCGGCGGGGGACGACTAGTGGCCCGCACAGGACATCGCGTTTTCTCCTGCGTAGCCTTCGCATTGGGTACAGTCGCCGCCGTCTTCCAAGTCGCGGCCAGCTGCGAAGGCACCGCGCGGGCAGCCCCCGAGCGCGTGCCGGATCTCGCGTGGGTCGACTACGACGGCTCGTGGGCCGACGGCGAGCCTCCGACGAGTCAGCCCACCATATCGCCGGACGGTGGCTCCAATGGAGCGACCGCCGCCACGAAGAGCGTATTCACATCCAACGGCTGCAACGAAGACCTCGTCCTGTGCCTCGACGTCGACGGGAACACACTCGCGCGCGACGACGCCGGGGACGGGCGCGATCGCATTCCAGTGCCCCGCGTCGGCGACGTGCTTCGCGTGCTCGTGATCGGCAACCGAGCCAAAGTGGCAGACGAGACCTTGGTCGTCACGAACGAGGGCGCCCTAGAACCTCGGAAACGATCGTTCGCCACCGCGGACGGCGGGACAGTGACCGCGTCCGAACGCGACGAAGTGCTGATGGAGACATTCATCTCCGTCCCGGACACGCCCGCCGTGCGCGTCCGACTGCAACGGCTCTCCCCCGACGGCAAGGTCACGCTCGTCGACCAGACCGTAAGGATCTCCGTCGAGAGGCGCCAAGCTTTTCACTTCGAGGCGATCCTCCTCGTCCCCGTGATCCCGCGCGGCGTCCGTCAGGTCAGCGCGACTCCACGTCCCGGAAGCAACCTGCGCTTCGTCGACGTCACGGAGGACGCTCGCGCAACCATAGGCCTCGCGCTCAACTACTTCCCCTTCGGAATATGCGGGAACGGACCGTGGGCCTCCGACGGCAGCTGCAGGAGTCGAGGGCCTAGGGAGGAGGACGAGCGGCTCGGGCTCAAGCGCTACTTGCTACAACCGCTCGGGCTTCAGGTCGGGACCACGCTCGACTTCAGCCGCGACTCGTTTCGCGAGTGGTACACCGGACTCGCCTTCGAGGCGGTACGAGGCGCGAGTCTCTCGTTCGGGTTCGCGTACGTGCGAGGGCGCTTCCTACGCCCCGGCTACGAGCAGAGTGGTTGGGTCCCCGATGGCGACACGGACAAGATCAGCTACGAGCGAACCATGATCCGACCGTACCTGGGCTTCGGGATCTCACCAGAAATAATAGGGACACTTCTCAGTGTTCTGGAGCAAGTGAAGAAGATCGACCCTCCTGATGGGACCAGCCGATGAACATCTCACGCCTCGTTGCTCTAGGCTGTCTCGGGGCTGTCCTGATCCTCGCGCCCGGAGTTCATGCTGACGGAAAGACCATTGGCGCAAAGGCAACAGCCGACGACGGAAAGGCCGTCCAGCGAGGCCACCAGATCATCGGCCAGTTCCGGGACCTGTTCAACGCATCCGATCTCGACAAGCTCGGCGAGCTCTATACCGAGGATGCCTTGCTGGTCGACGGCCCGCGAAAGCCGCCGCGCGGTCGCCAGAACGTGAAGCGGTATCTCGGCGGCGTCGTATTGAGCAGTGGTCGGGTGAACCGATGGCATGACGTCGTCTACGAGCTTCCGAACGCGGCCGTCGTCGAATGGGTGCATTGCTACCCGCGGCAGACGGCGGCCGGGACAGAGACATTCACTCTCCGAGGGGCCGACCTCTTCACGTTCAACTCGACAGGGCTTGTGAAGCGTCACGACATCTACGCCGACGACGCCCTCTACAAGAAGAAGCTCACAGCGACGGCCGAGGCGTGTCCCGGGGATACGTCAGCGCGCGTAATTCTAGGAACAGACGCAACGGATAGAGACGCCGCGGCGCTCCTCGCGGGAGTCTGGCCCCACGCGCCATCGGCGGCGCACCCCAAGACCGCGGGCGCCGAGAAGTTCGAGGACTTCGCGCTGCTCGACACGCCTGGCTCGAAGAAGCCGGACAGCAGGTTCTACGCTGCGATGTTCGGCTCGGTCGTCATGGGCGCATCGGCTGTCAGGTGGAGCGCAGGCGACACGGTGATCGTCCAGTACACCATGCAGTTTCCGGTCGACGTGCCAGCCCAACCGAGCCTCGGAGTTCCATCGATAAAGAGGGGTGCGGAGATCCATGCGCTCGACATCGTCATCACGGAGAACGGGAGCCGGCGCCGGCGCAGCTATTGGAACCGCGCCGAGGCTGAGAAAGGCCCCTGAAGGGGTGCGCGCACAAAGGCGAGCCGAAACGAGAATCGCGCTTGTTGGCATCGTCGCGCTCGCATGCACGTGTCACACTCTGCTTGCGGGCGCCCAGGGGCATGCCACGACTGTCGCGAACGGCGCCTCCACGACAGCGCTCGCACGCGCAGGTCGACAGCCAGTAGAGCTCAACTTCCGCCTCGTGCCTCTCGTGGGGTATTGCTCGTTCGACGGAACCGGTGCCTTGATGACCCTCCCCTTCGGCGTCTCTCTCGACGCGGCGAACCACACGATCGGCCCCGGCGCGCGCTGGTTCTCGGTTCATGCGTCGGTCTACGGTCCGGGCATCAACTGGAGCGGGATCAAGAACCCTCGCCCGTTCTACCCAAGCGTCCTCGGAGCCATATCCATCGGGCCTCGCATATCGTGGCAGTACGGGGCATCCCCCACCCTCGGCGACGGCGAAGGCACGACGAGCGGGCTGGGTGCGCAGGTCGTCAACCGACAGATCTTGTCGGTCGACCTGAGCTTGATGGGCCTCGCGACCGGCGAGATGTTCTATGCGCAGCAAAGCAGCGAAAGCAGTGGTCCACTTAGCGCAGGCTTCGCCCTCGGCGCTACGTGGATCCCGTGACCAGCCACTCCAATTCGGCACAGTCTCGTACGCTCGTAGCGCGGCGCTACGCGGCGAGGCCCTTGCGCTTCATCATGTCGAGCAAGGTGGTGCGCTTGATGCCGAGCATGTCGGCGGCGCGCTGCTTGTTGTTCTGCGACTTCTCGAGTGCCCTCCGGATGAGGCGGCTCTCGAGGGCGTCGACCGCAGCCCGGAGATCGACCATGCCGTCGCCCATGCTCGGTGGGAGCGTGAAGCGATCGTCCCTGGACGCGACCGAATGCGTGAGGATCGGTACCTCCGGCAAAGCAGCGGCGGCGCGGGCGAGGATGCGCGCGGGAAGGCAGTCCATATCGATCTCGTGGCCTCGAGCGAGGAGCACCGCGCGCTCGAGCGCGTTCTCGAGCGCACGCACGTTGCCGGGCCAATCGTCCGCCTCGATGAGCTCGAGCACACCTGGAGCGAAGCCGGTCACGTCGGTGCGACCGGTCCGCTCGGCGCAGGTCTCGAGAAAGTGCAGGGCGAGCGGGCGGATCTCCTCGCGGCGCTCGCGGAGCGGGGCGAGGTGCACGTGGACGACGTCGAGGCGGAAGTAGAGATCCTCGCGGAAGCGCCCGGCACGGACCTCGGCGGCGAGGTCTCGGTTCGTCGCGCCGACGACACGTGCGTTGCTCCGTACCGGCGTCGTCTCGCCGATCGGGGTGTACTCGCGCTGCTGGAGGAGGCGGAGCAGCTTCACCTGAGCGGCGGGCGAGAGCTCGCCGACCTCGTCGAGGAAGAGCGTCCCGCCTTCCGCGGCGGCCACGTAGCCTCGGCGAGCGGTCAGCGCTCCGGTGAACGCCCCCCGCGCATGCCCGAAGAGCTCGCTCTCGACGAGCTGGTCGGCGATGGCCCCGCAGTTGACCGCAACGAGCGGCCCGTTGCGGCGCGGGCTCATCTCGTGGAGCGCACGGACGGCGACCTCCTTGCCCGTCCCGCTCTCGCCCGTCACCAGCACCGTGCAGCTCGAGGGCGCAACACGCCGGAGCACGTCGATGGCATCACGCATCGCCTCGCTGATCGCTACGAGGCCCGCGCCCCGACCGCTTCGCCCCGCATCGAGCTTTTCCGCTGTCCCGTTCATTCAGGCAAGGAACAACGGCGGACGGTCGCGAAGATTCAACATCGATCGAGATGGGGCCCGGCGATCAACGCGCCGCTGCGACCGCGGCCCAGGCCTCGCGGAGCGGAGTGAGCGACGCCACGACGTCCGCGAGCGCGGCGCGGTCACGTCCGAGGTTCGCGTCGAAGAGGCGCCGCTTGCAGAAGCCGTAGAGGGCGAGGAGGTTCTCGGCGAGCTCCGGGGCATGCGTCGGGTCGAGGGTCGCGGCGAGCTCGTCCACGATCGCCATCGCACGGCCGATGCGATCGCCGGCACGCGCGCGTTCATCGCGAGCGAAGGCCTCGTCCGCCTCGCCGACAAAGCGGAGCGCGCCGTCGTACAGCATCACGACGAGCTGCGCGGGAGAGGCGGTGTTCAGCTGGACGCCTCGATAACGGGCGGCGGCAGCGGCAGCGGACATGAGAGCGGACATCGGGACGTTCCTGTCTTGGTCGTCGAGGCGACGTCGAGCGCTCAGCCCGACTTGTTGATGTTGGTGAGCGAGCCGAGCGCGCCGGACATCGACTGGTATCGGGTCATCGCGATGTCGAGATTCGAGAACTGGCGGCGGAGCTGCTGCTCGTACGCGGCCACACGCTCTTCCTTCTTGGTACGCGACTCGACCAGCCGCTTGCTCTGTGCGACGAGGGCTTCGATCCGGCTCTTTACCGGCGCGTCCTTGACCGCGACGAGGTCGTTGATCGCGTCGCTCATGGTCTTCATCATCCCGGTGGCGCCGGACTGCGCGTCGGTGACGAACAGGCGGCGAACCGATTCCGGATCCTTCGCGAGCGCGGCCTCGAGCTTCGTTGCATCGAGCGACATGACTCCGTCGCGCGACAAGCTGATCCCGACCGCGGACAGTGACCGATAGTCCCCGGTCGCGTTCGCCACCGCGCCGGTAGCAATCGCGGAGATCCGGTCGAGCGATCGACGGATGCTCGAGTCCGCGGCGAGCACCGAGCTCGACGCCTTCGTCGAGCCGTAGCCGGCGACCGCGTGGCCGGTGCCGACGACGTCGTTGTACGCGGACACGAACGCCGCGAGCTTCGTCTTGAGGGCGGACGAGTCGCTCGCGACCCGGATGGTGGCCGGCGTGGTCGTCGTCTTCGTGAGCGCCAGCGTCACGCCCGGGATTGCGTCCGCGATCGAGTTGGTCGCTCGCGTGACCTCGAGCCCGTCGATCGTGAGACGAGCGTCTGCGGCCGTCTCGTACGTGCTCGCGGGGTCGGAGAACCCGAGCGAGAGGCCGCTGCTCTCGGTGAAGGCGATCGCGTTCGCGGCGCCCGTGTCGAGCCCCTGGATGCTCAGGCGGTACGAGCCGCCGGCGTTGATGACGCCTGCGCTCACGCGCGCGCCGCTCTGCGCGATCTTGTTTGCGATGTCGGAGAGCGAGTCTGTCGGGAGGACGGAGATCGTGACCGGGCTCCCATCGCCGATGCGCATCGTGAGATCACCGGCCTGGCCGAGCGGCTCGGTCGCCGAAGACTGCGCGTCGCTGCGTGACTTCTGGGCGCGAGCGAGCTCGGTGACCTCGACCGAGTACGACGACGCCGCGGCCGAGCCGGTGACAGTGGCGACGAGCCCAGTATCCGACGACGAGGCGGACATCGAAGTGAAGCCGCTCGTCGACGAGAGGGCGATCGCGGCGTTCTTGAGCGCCGTCAGCTTGGCGGAGAACGCCGAGAGGGTGGAGCTGGCCGAGTCGATCTGCACCCGCTTCGTGTCGATCTCGCGGAGCGGCTTCTTCGCCAGATCGACGAGCTGGGAGATGACGGTCCCCGACTCGAATCCGCCGAGCCCGGTGAGCTGAATGGGCATTGAATCGTCTCTTTCTTCCAGCGCGTGTCGTCCTGATGTGGAGGTTTACGACCATCGGTGTCCCCCGGCACCCTCCGCGCCGGGGGACATTGCACTCACCGGCGATCAGCCGCGGAGGAGGCTGAGCGCGAGCTGCGGGGTCTGGTTCGCCTGCGAGAGGATGGCTGCTCCCGCCTGCGAGAGGACCTGGTTCTTCGAGAGCGAGGCCGTCTCCGAGGCGATATCCGTGTCCTGGATGCGGCTCAGCGAGGCCGCGGTGTTCGTCTGCATCGACTGGAGGCTCGTGACCGTCGAGGTGAAGCGGTTCATGCTCGCACCGAAGCCGGCGCGAACGCCGCTCAGGGTCTGAATCGCGCTGTCGAGGCTGGTGATCGCCGCCTGCGCGTTGGCGTAGGACGTCACGCTGCTGCCCGTGACCGCGAGCTGCGTCGCGTCCGCGCCGCCGAAGTCGACCGAGATCTGGTCGGTCGACGCGGTACCGATGCCGACCTGGAACGTCCTCGACGCCGCGGCCCCCTGGAGGAGGTTGATCCCGTTGAACTGCACCGAGCCGGCGACGCGGTCGATCTCCTCGAGGTTCTGCTGGAACTCGGCGTCGATGTTCGAGTAGTCGTTCGCGCTGAGCGACCCGTTCGACGCCTGCGTCGCGAGCTCGCGCATGCGCGTCAGGAGGCCGTGGATCTGCTCGGCGCCGCCATCGGCCGTCTGAAGCATGCTGATGCCGTCGTTCGTGTTGCGCTCGGCGACCGCGTAGGAGCGGATCTGCGCGTTCATCGACTTGCTGATGCCGAGGCCTGCGGCGTCGTCGGCAGCGCTGTTGATTCGCATACCACTCGCGAGGCGCGCGAAGGACGTCTTGAGCGCGTCCTGCGTCTTGGAGAGCTGGTTGTACGCGTTCATCGAGGTGACGTTGGTGTTCACGCTGAGTGCCATGGTGACGTTCTCCTGACTGTCTTCGTGTGAGGGAGGGTATCGGGACCGGCTCGCCTTCTTCTTCGGCTTGCCTCGTCCCCTCATGTTCGGGAACGGTCATCAGGGCCGTTCCTTGAGTCGATTTGGTGGGAGCCCGCCCCACGCTCAGGCAGCGTGCTTCTCCTCGAGGTATGCCTCGCGAATGTCGGCGAGGCGCGACTCGACGCCTGCGCGACGAGCGGCCTCCGGGCTGACGACGTCGCCCGCGACGATGCAATGAGCCACGTGGACCGCCGCCGACAGATGCGACGGGTCGCGTCCGAGATCGTGATGTCCGAGGACGGCGTCGACGATCACCGGAGGCACGCCCCAGAGACCGAGGACATAGCCCCCGACATCGGCATGGCTCGAGCCGAGGAGCTCCTTCTCCGCGACGTGGATCGGGACGAGCCCCTCGGTCGCGTACGCGCGCACGGCGGCGATCTCGTCGGGCGCGCCTTGCTCGAGCACCAACGTTCCGACGTCGCACAGGAGCGCCGCCGTGAAGGCGGTGCGCTGGTGCTCGGGCGCGACGATGCGTATCGTCACCGCCGCCGCATCGAGCGAGTCGCGCTGGATCTGCTCGACGCGCGCTCCGGAGAGGCCGCACGAGGCACGCTCCTGGAGGACGAGCGCGCGCAGGAGATCGAGCCCCACCCTCGCCGTCGCCGTCCGCACGTCACGGACGAGCTGCCCGCGCGCGAAGAACGCCGAGTTCACGATGCGAAGGATCTTGGCGCAGAGCCCCGGATCCTGCGCGACGAGGTCCGCCGCGTCGCGCACGCTCGCCCGTGACCCGTCGATGAGCGCGAGGATGCGCTCGTGGACCTTCGGCATCGCCGGCAACCGATGGACGGCAGCGGCGAGCTCGCGCACGCGCGCGTTCGGAGTGAGCGCGCTCAGGTAGAACGCGTTCTCGACCACGTCGGTCAGTCTCTTCGGATTGCACGGCTTGCTGAGGAACTGGTGCGCGCTTCCCATCGCACGCATCGCGTGCTCCTGGTCGGTGTGACCGGAGAGGACGATGCGGGTGATCGAGGGCCATCGCTCGTGGACCTTGTTGAGCAGCGTCGCTCCGTCCATCCCCGGCATGCGGATGTCCGTCACGATGACGTCGATGCGGGAGTCCTCCAAGAGCGCGAGCGCCTGCTCGCCGCTCGTCGCCGTGATGACCTCCCAGGCGCCGGCCGCGTCGGACAACATGCGCTGGATCGCCTCCAGGACTCGGGGCTCGTCGTCTACGAACAGGACTCTCATGCCAATGGCCTCGGTGGTGCGCAGAAGGTTGAAAACCGCTCCTCGTGAACATTGACGGGGAGCCGAACGATGAAGGTCGTGCCGCGTCCGAGCTCGGTCTCGAAGGAGATCTCGCCGCGGTGCTTCTCGACGATCACCGAGTAGGCGATCGCGAGGCCCTGTCCCGTCCCCTTGCCCACGGGCTTCGTCGTGAAGAACGGGTCGAACACGCGGTCGCGCGCCTTCTCGGGGATCCCGCAGCCGGTGTCGGTGACCCTGATCTCGGCCCAACCGCCGTCGTGGGTCGTCTCGATCCTGATCGTCCCCTTGCCCTTCGAGCCGCCGATCACTACCGCGTCGATCGCGTGAGCGCCGTTGACGATGAGGTTCAGGATCACCTGATTGACCTCGTCACGAAGACAACGCACGAGCGGCAAGGTCGGGTCGAGGTCGGTCTCCACCTCGGCGACGTACTTCCACTCGTTCGTCGCCACGATGATGGTGGACGCGATCGCCTCGTTGAGATCGCATGGCGCCTTCTCCCCTCCGCTCGGGTGGGAGAAGTCCTTCATCGCGGCGACGATGTTCGCGACCCGATGCAGCCCGTCGACGGACTGCTGCAGCGCCTTCGGCGCCTCGGTCAGGATGTAGTCGATGCGCGCATTGGCCAGGCTCGCCTCGGCGCGCGCGAGCACCTCCGACGACGGAGCGCCCTGCTTGGCGCTCTCGAGGAGCTCACGCGACGCGACGACCAGCTGGCACAGGCGTTCGAATGCCCGCGAGAGGAACTCGACGTTGTCGGTCACGTACTGCGTCGGCGTGTTGATCTCGTGCGCGATGCCGGCAGCGAGCTGCCCGATCGCCTCGAGCTTGTGTGCCTGCAGCAGGCGCGCCTGGGTGCTCTTCAGATCGGCGAGCGCCTTCTCGAGACGCCGCCGCTGATCCTCGAGCTCGGCCACGGCCGCGAGCGAATCACGCGGCGGCGGCCGGGCGCTGTTCGTCGAGCCCTCACGCGCGCCGAGCGGCGCTGGCGCTTCGCTTGCCACCAGACCTACCATTGCACCTCCAGACGCACCCGAGACGGGGCTCGTCATCCGATTCAACGGCTCGCGCCTGGAGGTCTGAAGGCTGTTCGTCACCAATCAGGTCGATCGCACGCCCCCGACTCACCCGTCGTCGGGGTCGCCCTCGTCCGTCGTCGCGGTCCGCGAATGACGGGCGATGGCGTCGAGCACGCGGCCGAGCTCGAACGAGTCCGGGAACACGGACGCCGGAGACGCCTCGATCCGCGCCGGAGTCGCCGGCGCGGCGAGCGCGTCGGTCTTCCCGGCAAGGCCACGAAGAGCGCTTGCGTACTTCGACTCGTCGGCGGTGTAGTAGCGCGCCTGCTTGAGCGCATGAGCGAACCCGTCGACGTCTCCGCGCTCCGCGTGCAGGGCGGCGGCGCCGAAGCGATCGCGTATCAACCGCACGTAGTCGACGGCACCCTCGTCGAGCGATCGGTACGCCCGGAAGCCGTCGCGGACCTCGACCTCGTGGCCGTTCAGGACCTCCTTGGTCCGGCATCGCGCGGTCTCTCCCGTCGGGCTCGCGCCCTTGATGCCTCCGAAGTTGTAGTTGTACATCTGCCTGCCGCTGCCGGTCTCGAGCGACGCGTGCGCGGTGAGGACATCGAGGAACGCAGGGCTCGCGGCATGCCCGGTCAGCTTCTGATGCGCGCGACCGATGGCGCCGCGCAGGTCGGCGCGCGAGACCTCCGTGCGCTGCGGATCGACCTCCGTCCTCTGGCGCGGAGCGATCGCGGTCGAGGCATCGTTCGGACCAACCCTCATCGCATCACTCCGTCGCCCCCGGAGTCGTCGTCAGCACCTTGCGGTCACACTCGCTGAACGTGTCGAGCATCCGCTGGAACGCCTCGAACGTGCGCGAGGCCGCCACGAGATCCGTCATCGCCGAGACCGCGGTGGAGTTCGAGTCCTCGAGCGCACCGACGTCCAGCGTGGTCGTGGTCGGTACCGGCACCGGGCCTCGCGACGCGAGGAGCGCACCGCCCTCGTGCGCGAACATGGTGCCCTCCCCTGCCCTCACGACCTTGAGACGGGCGACGATCTCGCCGCCTTGCACCACCGAGCCGTCGGGGTTGATCGAAGCCTCACCTGCTGCGAGCGAGAGCTGCAACGGCTTCCCGTCTTCGCGCACGAGCGGGGTACCGGAGACCGTCTTCAGCATCCCGTCCGCGCCCGTCGAGAGCGCCCCCGCGCGCGTGTAGCGCTCGCCTCGAGGTGTCGTGACCGCGAGGTAGTGTCCCTCCGGCAGCGCAACGTCGAGCGAGCGGCCCGTCGCGCGGACCGTGCCCCGCGATCCGTCGACCGCCGTCCCGCCGACCTCGGCGTAGCGCAGGTTCTCCTTCTTCGAGGCGCCCGCGAGCACCTCGCGAAACATCGGGCGCAGCCGCTGGTAGCCCGGCGTCGCCGCGTTGGCGAGGTTCGTCGCCGTCGTCTCGAGCGCATGCTCCTGCGCGACCGCGCCGCTCAGCGCGACATAGACTCCGCGAGACATCTCACTCCCTTCCTGCTGCCGCCCGCAGGCGGTGGATTGCTTCAGTGTGGATCTGACAGACGCGTGACTCGGAGACCTCGAGGATGCTCCCGATCTCGCGCAACGTGCGCTCCTCCTGGTAGTAGAGCGCCAGCACCAGCCGGTGCCGATCCGGAAGGGCGTCGATCGCCGACGCGACCAGGGCGCAGAGCTCCTTCCGTGCGGCCCGCTCGTCGGCCGGCTCCTCGTCGGCGCCGACGCTCAGCTCGTCGATGTCGAGCATCTCGAGCCGATCCATGCCGGCGCGGCCGAGTCGTTCGAGCGCGCCGCGATACTCCTCGACGCTCATCTCGAGACGCTTCGCGATCTGCTCCTCCTCCGGCGGCTTGCCACTGCGCTCGCTCGTCAGGTCCGACATCGCGCGCGCCACCTTGCGCGAGAGCGCCCGCGCAGCGCGTGACGCCGGATCGAGCGAGCGCAGGTGGTCGAGCGCCGCGCCACGCACGCGGTACACGGCGTAGGCTTCGAACTCCTCGGCGTCCATGTCGGGGCTCGCTCGCTCGAACGCGTCGAGCAGGCCGACCCAGCCGTAGCTGACGAGATCGGCCACCGTGATGTGGTTCGGGAGCCTCCGCGCCAGCTTCATCGCCGTGCGGCGGACGAGCGGGAGGTAACGCTCGTAATCCGCTCGTGAGAGCCTTCGTCTGGCGCGGACTTCCTCCACCGCAAGAGCGCTCATCGGTCGGTCTTCGCCTCGTTCGAGCTCGGGAAGAGGTAGTCGGCGATCGCTCCGTCGGTCGCCTCCGCGATGTCCTCGGGGACGCGCTGCCCGGCGCAGAGCGTGCTCACGGGAAGGCGCGTCGCGAAGACGGCGTGGACGATCCCGGCGGGAGCGTCGGTCTCGTCGAGCTTCGTCACCGCCAGCGCCGTCGGACGCGTCGTGGCGAAGTCGCGATGCACGCGCGCGGCATCGGAGGCGCGGAGCGATGCCGTCACGCAGAGGAGGACCTCCACGCGGCGGCTGCCCTTACGGAGCTCCGGAGCGCCGAGCCACGCCTCGGTCGAGTCCGGCTCGACGGGGCGTCCCGAGGTGTCGACGATGATGACGTCGGCATTCTCGTTCCGGATGATCTCGGCGAGCTCCTCGGGGGTCGTCGCCGTATGGAAGCGCGCGTCCATCAGCTCGGCGTACTTTCCGAGCTGGTCCATCGCGCCGACGCGGAAGCCATCGCACGAGACGAGGGCAACACTCTTCTTCGCCATGCGCGCGTGCGCCGCGAGCTTGGCGGCCGTCGTCGTCTTTCCGACGCCCGCCGGCCCGACGAGCGCGACGATCGCACGCCCCTCCTGCACGCGAGCCTGCGGTGACGGCGCGATCCTCACGAGCGCACCACACGCCGCCCGGAGACTGCGGTTGTCGAACGAGTCCTCGTCGTCCTCCGAGGGCGCCGTGCCGCCCTTGACCTTCTCGCTCTTCTTGGCGAGACGCGCGAGCGCGGCAGCGGCGGCCCCTTCGATCGCGCGAGCGCGGATCGCCGACGCGACCGCATTGGTCCGCCTCGGCGCGGCGAGGAGCTCACTCACCTCGGCGCGGAGCGTCGCGAGCTCGGCGAGGAGCTCGGCGGGGACCTTCGTGGGCCGCGCGAGCGCGAGCCGGAGCGCACGCGCCTCGCCGCGGAGCTCGGCGCGGAGTTGCGCGATCTCGCCCTTGGCCGCTCCGTTCGGCTCGTCGTCGTCGTCGTCACGATAGACGCCGGCGGCGAAGAGAGCCTCCGACCTCGGCTTCGTGACGGCTTCCCTGTGGACCGCACCGGCATAACGCGAATTCATCGATACCTCCTTTGAACACTCACGCAGCGAGACGATCGATCACACGCAGCGGCGCGCTCGACTCGATCTCTCGGAAAGACACGACGGGGAGCTGGGGCAACTTCCGCTCGAGGATCGCGCGGACGTAGCGGCGCAGATCCGGAGCGGTGACGACGAGAGGTGATGCACCGTGCGCGCCAAAGGCGGCGAGCGCGCGCTCGGCCACCGCTCCGAGCCCGCGGAGCATCTCGGGATCGAGCGCACCGCCGGTTCCCTTGGCGATTTCGGAGAGCGACTGGCGGAGCACCTGCTCGAGGCGTCCATCGAGCGTCAACGCGTTGACGACGCCGTCGGTCCGGAAGCGCGCCGTGATCTGCGGAGCCAGGCGCTCACGAACGAGCTCCGTGAGCTGCTCCGGATCCTTCGTCTGCGCGGCGAGCTCGCCGAGCGCCTCGAGGATAGAGCGCATGTCGCGCACGGAGACGCCTTCCTTGACGAGGTTGCGAAGCACCCGAACCACTTCACCGAGAGACAGCAAGCTCGGGACCACGTCGTCGACGAGCTTCGGGCTCGTGCGAGCGAGGACATCGAGCAGGTGCTGCGCCTCCTGCCGGCCGATGAGCCGGTGAGCCTGCGTGCGCACGACCTCGCCGAGATGCGTCGCGACGATCGTCGCGTGGTCGACGACGGTGTAGCCGAGGGCCTCCGCGAGCTCTCGGTCGCGCTCGGCGATCCAGACCGCGGGCATTCCGAACGTGGGATCGACCGTGGCCTCGCCCTCGAGCGCGGGTGCCCCGCCGCTCGGGCCGATCGCGAGGAGGCGACCGGCAGCGCACTCGCCGCGCCCGACCTCGGTCCCGAGGAGAGCGATGCGGTAAGCGCCCGCGGAGAGCGAGAGATCGTCCGTGACGTGGACGGGCGGGACGACGATGCCGAGCTCGCGCGCCACCTCCGTCCGGAGCTTCGCGACGCGATCGAGCAGCGTGCCACCGCGCGCTCCATCGACGATGCCGACGAGCTCGTAGCCGACCTCGATCGAGAGCACGTGCACCGCGAGCGCAGCGTCCACGTCCTCGGCGGAGGAGCGCTTCGCGTCGTCGACCGTCGGTTTTCCGACGCCGCCCTCGCCCCCGCTCGACGCTGCGGACGCCGGCGCCGCGCTCACCTTGCGCGAGACGATGACTAGCGCGGCGGCGAGCGCGAAGCACGGCAGCGCGGGCATGCCCGGCATCAGGCCGAGGATCGCCAAGATCGCGGCGGTGATCGCGACGGCCCGGCGACGGCCGAAGAACTGCTGCGAGAGCGCACGACCGAGCTGATCACCCGTGGCGCTACGGGTCACGACGATGCCGGACGCGGCCGACATGAGGAGCGCGGGGAGCTGCGAGGCGAGCGCGTCACCGACGCTGAGGATCGAGAACGTCTCCGCGGCGCGGCCGATGTCCATCCCGCGCGAGATCCCGAGGACGAGGCCGCCGATCAGGTTGATCGCCATGATGAGCAGTCCGGCGATGGCGTCGCCGTGGACGAACTTGCTCGCGCCGTCCATCGCTCCGTAGAAGTCGGCCTCGCGCTCGAGGTCGCGACGGCGTGTGCGCGCAGCGTCGTTCGTGATCGTCCCGGTCGACAGATCGGCGTCGATCGCCATCTGCTTGCCGGGCAACGCGTCGAGGGTGAAGCGCGCGGCGACCTCCGCCACGCGGCCAGCGCCCTTCGTGATGACGACGAAGTTGATGACCGTGAGGATCAGGAAGACGACGAGACCGACGACGACGTTGCCCTCGACCACGAAGCGGCCGAACGCCTCGACGACGGAGCCGGCCGATCCCTGCCCCTCGCCGCCGTGGAGAAGGATGAGGCGCGTGGTGGCGACGTTGAGACTGAGGCGGAGGAGCGTCCCGACGAGGACGAAGGCGGGGAACGCCGAGAACTCCAGCGCATTCTCGATGAAGAGGGACGTCAGAAAGACGCCGATCGAGATCGCCATCGAGAGTGCGATCATGCCGTCGAGGAGCCACGCCGGCATCGGCAGCACCATCATGAGGATGATGCCGATGATGGCGATCGGGACGAGGCCGTCCCATTTTCGACTCGTCGGCGCGATGACACCCGTGCTGCTCACGCGTCGACATCGAGCACGTCACGTGCCGGCCTGTATTTCCGGCGGATCGCGCCGTCGCCGGCGACGAGCGTCAAGGCCGTGACACTCGCGACTCCGCCCGCGACGAGCGCGCGCCACGCGATTCGCTCGTACCGAAGCGAGGAACGTCGTCTATGCTGCCCTCTTGAGAGGGATAGCCAGGTGAACGACAACCCGTACCGCCGTCCAGCCGTCGACGGTCATGGCCCTGACCGAGGGTCGCTCTTCGTTCTCGCCGGCATCGGCTCGGCGCTCGCGAGCCTCTACTGGGGGGCGCTGACCTTACTCATCTTCCTCGGGGTCGCGGCGGGCTCCGTGTCCGGCATGCAGCTGATCCTGCCCTTGGTGCTGATCGGGCTCTATGCCGTGCGCGCCTTCCAGGTCTTCAAGGGCGACCGCAACGCCGCCCAGCGGTTGCTCTGGCTGCACGGCTTCGGCGGGGCAATGGCGTTGGTCCAGATTGTGTCGGGCGGTCCGACGCTCATCGTGCTCCAGGGCATCAAGATCGTGATTCACGTCTTCGGCGGCGTGACGGCCTACCTCGCTCAGCGCCGCTGAGCGGTGCACCCGGCGGCAGGTCATCGATGAGCCCTGTCGGGCGAGGCGTGCGCCGCCCGGCGATCAGCCCATCTCCTCGAGCCAATGCTCCTGCGCGCCGCGCTCGTTCGCCGCGCGCCGGGACTCCTCGAGCTTCCGCAGCTCGATGCGCCGGATCTTGCCGCTGATCGTCTTGGGCAATGCCGCGAACTCGAGCCGACGGACGCGCTTGTAGGGCGCGAGCTTCTGCGAGCACCATTCGAAGACCGCGCGCGCGGTCTCCTTCGTCTCGGGGACGCCGGGCTTCAGCACCACGAAGGCCTTCGGGACCGACAGGCGCACGGGATCGGGGCTCGGCACGACGGCGGCCTCGGCCACGTGCTCGTGCTCGACGAGCACGCTCTCGAGCTCGAACGGGCTGATGCGGTAGTCGCTGCTCTTGAACACGTCGTCGCCGCGGCCGACGAAGTGGATGTAGCCGTCATCATCGCGCCGAGCCTCGTCGCCGGTCCGGTAGTACCCGCCTGCCATGACCGCGCTCGTTCGCTCCTCGTCGTCGGCATACGCGGTCATCAGTCCGGACGGTCGCGGCGTCAGGCGGAGAGCGACCTCTCCTTCGTTCGACTCGCGGCCGTCGGCGTCGAGGAGCACGATGTCGTAGCCAGGAAGCGGCTTGCCCATCGAGCCCAGACGCACGGGGAAGCCTGGCGGGTTACCGACCTGCGCGGTCGTCTCCGTCTGACCGTAGCCGTCACGGATCGTGAGGCTCCACGCATCGCGCACGTGCTCGATCACCTCCGGGTTGAGCGGCTCACCGGCGCTCGCCAGCTCGCGGAGGGCCGCAGGCTTCGCGCCGAGCGACTCGAGGATGAGCATGCGCCACACGGTCGGCGGCGCGCAGAGGGTGGCGACGTCGTGCTCGCGAAGCACCTCCAGCGTCCGCTTCGCCGAGAAGCGCGGCGCGTCGTGCACGAGGATCGTCGCGCCCGCGTTCCACGGGGCGAAGAAGCTCGACCACGCATGCTTGGCCCATCCCGGCGAGCTGATGTTCTGGTGCACGTCGCCTTCGCGGAGGCCGAGCCAGTACATCGTGGAGAGATGGCCGACGGGGTAGCTCTGATGCGTGTGGAGCACGAGCTTGGGCTTCGCCGTCGTGCCGGACGTGAAGTAGAGGAGCAGCGGATCGCTCGCGAGGGTCCGCACACGCGCGAGCGACGCGGGCGCCGCGAGCGCGTCCTCGTAGCGAGTGAAGCCCGCCACACGATCGCCGACCGCGAGCCGAACGCGGAGGCGCTCGGGGGCACGGAGCTTCGCGGCGCCGGCCTCGTCGGTGATCATGTGGCGGACGTTGCCACGCTCGATGCGATCATCGATGTCCGCCGCGGTGAGCTGCGTCGTCGCCGGGATCATCACGGCTCCGAGCTTGATCGCTGCGAGCATCGTCTCCCAGAGCGGCTGCACGTTCGTGAGCATGACGAGGATGCGGTCGCCGCGGACGACTCCCTGATCGGACAGCCATCGCGCGAGGCGGGTCGAACGCTCCGCGAGCTCGGCGTAGCGGACCTTCGTGACGCGCGGAGTCCCTTCGGCATCGCTCACGAGGACGAGCGCCGTCGCATCGCGACGCGACGCGAGCACCTCGAACCAGTCCCAAGCCCAGTTGAACTCCTCGAGCTGCGGCCACGCGAAGGCGGCGCGCGCACGTTCGACGTCACCAGCGTTCTGGAGGAGCGCGTCGCGAGCGCGCTCGAAGGCTTCGGTCGGATTCATCGCCCATACGCTACACCTGGGTGCGAAAGGCGACGTAGGATGCACGCGTGCAGAATCACTCCCGACTCACGATCGATGCAGACGTAAGGTCGCGCTTCACCGCCTGCTACCTGCGCGTCGCGGGCGACGAGTGCGCCTTCATCGAGTCCCACACCGCCCATGCCGTGCCGCGTCTCCTTGCAGCGCTCGAGCTGCAGGGAAAGACGCCGAACGACGTACGATACGTGGTCGTCACGCATGCTCACCTCGACCACGCCGCCGGCGCGAGCGCGCTCCTCGCAGCGTGCCCGAAGGCGACGCTCCTGGCTCATCCGCGCGCGGCGAAGAACCTGATCGAGCCGGACCGTTTGATCGAAGGCGCGACCGCAGTCTACGGCGCAGAGCGCTTCGCCGAGCTCTACGGCACCGTCGGCCCCATCCCCGCCGAACGCGTGCGCGCACTGGAGGACGGCGAGACGTTCGCGCTCGGCGGCGCGACCCTCGCGGTCCACCACACGTACGGCCACGCGTACCATCACTTCGTCGTCGACGATCCGACGCTCGAGACGGTCTACACCGGCGACACGTTCGGCCTCGTCTACCCTGCTCTCCAGTTGCACGGCCGGTTCGCGCTCCCCTCGACCAGCCCGACCGGCTTCAACGCCGCCGAGGCGCGGAAGAGCATCGACAAGGTGCTCTCGCTCGGCGAGCGCCTCGTCTGCCCGACGCACTACGACGCGTACGAGGACAAGGAGGCGATCGCCGCGCAGCTCCGCCGCTTCATCGACCGCGCCGAGGCGTGGGTCGATCAAGGCGCGAAGGGCGACGAGTCGGTGGCCGCGCTGGAGAAGCGCTTCGCCGAGGCATGGTGGGCGAGCATCGCCGAAGAGGCTCCCCACTTCGGCGCGGACGAGAAGGAGCTCCTCGCACTGGACGTGGAGCTCAACGCGCAGGGACTGGCGTTCGCCGCTCACGCCATCCGACAACGCGCCGCGAAGAGCGGCGGCTGATCGACGAGATGTGCAGTCCGGTCCGCATCTCCTCCACCGAAGCGCAGGTGAAGCTGGTCGCACGCGGGGCCCCGCAGGAGACCTGGTGAGTCGCGCCGTGCGCTCGCTCGCGTGCCTCGGCTCGCTGGCAATCTTCCTTCATCTGTCGGTCGCCGAGGCTCATGCCTGTTCGATGGCGTTGACGATCCCGTCCTCGGGCGCGCTCGTCGGCACCGCGGGTGGATTCGTCGAGACTCCCGAGTTGCCGCGGAACGTTGCGTTCATCTTCTACGGCCCCGAGGCCCCGCCGACGCTCGACGTGGCGCGTGCCGCCGACGGCACGCTCGTCCAGGCGCGACTCTCTCGAGAGCTCCCGCTCGGAACGCAAAGCTCGATGTTCCTCTACACCCTCGACGCGCCCTTGCCGACTGGGGCGCGATTCAAGGAACTGCTCGCCTGGCGCAGCTTCGAGATCGGGAACGAGCTGCTCGACTCGCCGCCCCCGCCAACCGAGCTCCGGGCGGCAGAGGTCCGCCACTCCGACGACAACGACGGCTGCTTCCGGCAAGACAGCTGTGGGGCGATGACGACGCTCGACCTCGACCATCCCGAGGAGCCCGGCGCCGTGTTCTACGGCGTCTACTACGGCGACAGCCCGGAGGAGGTGGCGGCCGCCACCGCCCCGACGGAGATCACGACCGTGACCTACCTGCACGTCGAGGAGACGCTTCGCTACGGTGCCCGCTTCGTCGCCGTCACCGTCTTCGACCGCGCGGGCCACGAGAGCGCGAAGAGCAAGACGATCCGGATCGTCAACGAAGGCGAGGAGGGCTGCAGCGCTGCCCCCCACTCCTCCGGCGTCTTCCAGGGCTACGTGTTGATGCTCGCCGCGGCAGCGCTCACCCGCATCCGCCGCCTACGTGTTCGGCACGGGGACTGAGCGCGCTGGGGAAGAGCGAGCTCGAGCTCAGGTGCTCCGCGAGCGCGAGACGCGCCGGCGCGCCCACGCCATCATCGCAAGGCCGAGACCGAAGAAGCCGCCCGCGGCGCTGACCGGCGCCTTCTGCGTCATCGAGCAGCCGCCGTCGAAGACGACCGGGGAGCTCTGTCGGTCACCGGTCGCGTTCATGTGCTCGTCGACGACGGCCGACTCGAAGGCGCCCTTCGCGTCCTCGTCTTCCGCTTTCGGCGACTCGCCCACGTCGCCGCCGGTGCTTGCGCCGATCGTCTTCTTCGGAGCCGGAGTGCACGGAGCGGCGAACCCGGAGAGCATCTTCGCCAGCGCGATCGGGTCCCCGAGCATGTCGTTGTGGGCGTTCGTCGTGATCGACGTCAGCAGGAGGAAGTTGTCGACGTTCGGCGCTTCGTCCTGGAAGCCCGCCGTCGCGCCGGCGAGCAGATCCGCGACCGCGACGATGTTCGTGTAACAGACGTTCGGCGCCGAGTCGTTCGTGGTCTTCGAGCGCTGGCTCTGCCCGAACCGGATGAAGGAGAGCGGCTCCTCGGAGTGTCCGCCTTGCAGGTCCTCCCAGTAGACCGGGTCGAACAGGTCGCTCGTGAAGTTCGACTGCATCGTCGCGCGGAGCGCGGGGTCGACCATGCCGAGCGGCGAGCCGGCAGCGGAGTACAGATCGAGGGCGACCTTGACGACCAGCGACGCCGAGATGCCCGGGACCACCCGGCGCGCGGCGGCGATCATGTTCGGCAGATAGAGCGTGGCGTCGGCGAACTTCGCCACTCCGACGTGCGCGTACGGATGGTGGAGCCCACCGAACATCGCCGCCCGATGGACCTTCGCCGCCCCGCCCTTCTTCTGGATGTAGTTGTTCAGCACGCCGACGCCGGCGGAGTGTCCGACGACGTTCACCTTCGCGGCCTTGGTCTGCGACAGCACCTGATCGACGAACGCACTGATCTGCCCGGCGGACGTGGAGAGGTGGTCCTGTCCGTTGGCGCCGCCCGGGACGTGGCCGTAGTTCCTGGCGTAGACGCAGTAGCCGGCGCCGACGAGCGCATTGGTGACGCCGCTCATCCCTTCGAAGTTGCCGGCCTGACCGTGGACCACGACCACGGGGTAGGGGCGCGCCGCCGTGGGCTTGCAGCTCGGATTGTTCAGTCCCGCGGCCTCCGCGGACGACGCGGACGCCAGCAGCGCGCCCGCAACGGCGGCGGCGCCCGCGATGCGCCCCACGAGCGACGAGCGGTGCGACTTGGGAGAGCGGATCGAGCACGGGGTGGTGGTCATCGAGGGAACCTCGTCGAGAGAGGCGTTGGTGCCTCGAGACAGGCTTCAGCGAGAACCGTGCCGTCACGGAGCAGGGATCTCGGGCGGTCCGCGAGCTCGGACAAAGCAGCGTCATTTTCAGGCGATGAACGCATCGGGCGCGCTTGCTCGCCTGTCCGACCGGAACGGAAAGCGAGCACTCTCGATGGACACAGCCGTGACCTCACCCGGCGCTCGGGCGAGCCTGCATCGCGTCCTTCTCCCCGCGCGCACGCCTCTCACGACCGTGACCAGAGGATCGATCCGACCCTCTCCCGATGGCCATCGATCGAGCCCAACACGGCACGGCGACAGAGAACGAGAGACGGGCGAATGGCCGGAAGAAACACGATCTATCGACTCCCTTCCCGCCTTCCCGCCTCCATGTTTCCCCCCTCTCGCCGAGCCCGAGCCGCGAGGCCCGGAGCCTGCATGAGCCCGAGCGATGCTTCGCCTGAACGTGATGCGAACGGCCCTCGCGTGTGTGGTGACGATGACGATCGGCCATGGGCTCGTGGCCTGCTCCGACGACGACCAGCAGATGCGGACCCGCCGGGGCTCTGCGCGTGAGCGCTCGTCCGCGAACGGCGACGGCGGAGCCGGGACCCTCGAGGAAGAGAGCACGGGCACCGCCCCGGACACGCTCCCGGATCCGAGCTCGCAACCGATGCCGAAGCTCAGGTCGCTCGCCGAGCGTTGCAAGTTGATCAGCGATCGCAACCTCGACGATCCCACCGCGAACGACACCCACTTCCGCGCGAACCTCCGCGGGACGGACCTCGGGATCCCGGTCGCGCACGCGAACGATCTCTACTTCTTCTTCGGCGACACGGCGGGCGTCCGCGGGATCTGGGCGCTCGGCCCCGAGTCCCTCCCCGACGCCGTCGGCGTCGCCTCGTACTCCGCGGTGAAGAGCGATCCGAGCACGCTCTGCAGCAATCTCCGCTTCCTCGGCGGCAGCCCGGAGTCGAGCGTCGGACGCGCCCAGGACTCGCGGATCGCGCGCGACTTCGCAGGCGCGTGGATGACGCCGCCGGAAGGACACTCGATCGGCGAGTACATCCGCAATCCGTCGGGACCGCGGGGCAAGGGCGCCTGGCCCAACATGCCGGGCGACTTCGAAGTGCCCTCGGGAGCCTTCTCCCATCAGGGCTCGATCTACGTCTTCTACACGACGGTCGAGTCTCCGAGCGTGGTCGAGATGAAGGGCGCTTACCTCGCGCGGTGGACGTCGCCGTCGGCCACCGGCCTGCCTGCCTACGAGATCCTCTACTCGGTCGATCAGCGCTTCGACGACAGTGGTCCCCTCCGCGGGGACTTCATCAACATCGCGCCGCTCGTCGTGGACGACTACCTCTACGTCTACGGCTCCGGCAAGTATCGCCAGAGCAGCGTCCACCTCGCGCGCAAGCCGCTCTCCGCGCTCGCTACGCCCGGCGGCTTCGAGCGCTTCGACGCCGACACGATGACCTGGCGCGCCGCGAACGACGCGAGCGCCAAGCCGATCGTCGCGTCGCCCACGGTCGGCGAGCTCTCGGTCCGTTACTTCCCCGCGGTGAATCGCTTCGTGATGATGAACCAGGAGATTAACGGCAGCGGCAACCAGGTCGTCGTGAGGTTCGCGAAGTCCCCCGAAGGCCCGTGGAGCGCGCCGACGGCGATCGCGTCCTTCTCCGACCCGGCGTTCCTCGCCACGTACTGCTGCGTGAACGGCGTGTGCTCCGGCAAGCGCCTCTTCAACTGCGATCGCGCGGGCTTCTACGGCACGTACATGCTCCCGGACGCGACGAAGAACGCCGATGGCTCGTTCACGATCGACTTCACGATGTCGACGTGGGACCCGTACAACGTGGCGCTCATGAGCGCGACGTTCGAGTGAGCCGGCGTCAGCGCGTCGGCTCGTCGGGCGCGATGCGCAGCGCTTTGATCGTGGTCGCGAGCATCTCGTAGTGACTGGCGAGCATGACGAGCTCGACACACTCGGCGGCGTCGAGATGTCGGCCGAGCTCGGTCCACAGCTCGTCCGAGAGATCCTTGGTCGCGTGGAGCGAGTCGGTCGCCCGGAGCATCGCGCGCTCGCGCGGCGAGAACCCGTCGGCCTCGGGGCCTTCCTTCACGCGGGCGAAGTCGGCTTCGGTGAGCCCGACCCGCGCGCCGACGCGCATGTGGTGCTCGAGCTCGTAGCGGCAGTCCCGCAGGTGCGCGACCCGGAGGATCACGAGCTCGCTCTCGCGCCGGCGAAGCTTGCCGAACGGCATGAGGCGTGACGCGAACACGAGCCAGCCGAGGAGCAGGCGCCGGTTGCGTCCGAGCGTCGCGAAGAGGTTCGGTGGCTTGGTGCGTGCGGCGAGGCCGAGGACGCGCACCACGCTCCACACGACGACGCCGAGCTCGGAGCGCGAGCCCGGCGGGACGCGCGGAGCCTCTGCGAGATCGCTCATCGGCTGGCCCGCACCTGCGAGCGCACGGGCTGGTCCGTCGTGAGCGGCGCGTCCTCGTCCCGCGCGACACGCAGCGCCTCCACGACGCGCGGGCCGCCCATCACGCGCTCGACCGCGCGCTGCGCCGGCATGCGGAACGGCAGCAGCGCACCGACCCACCACGGAGCGACGATGCGGCGCGAGCGGCGAGCGATGCCACGCTCGAGCGCGTCGATCCCGAGGGCAAGAGGCGCCACCGAGGTGAATGGCCCTGCCTTGGCGATCTTCGCGGCGGCGGCGGTGCCGAAGCCTCGCCGCGTCATGTCGGTGTCGAGCTCGGCGAAGTAGGCGACGCCCACGCGCGCCCCCGATGAGGCGAGCTCGATCCGTAGACTGTTGCCCATCGCCTCGACAGCGGCCTTCGACGCGCAATACGCGCCGAGCAGCGGCGGATGCAGCGCCGCCGCCAGTGACGAGACCGCGAGCGCATAGCCGCCCTGATGCTCCACGTGCGGGCCAGCAGCGCGGAACGTGTAGTAGACGCCGAGCACGTTGACCGCCAGGCTGCGCTCGAACACCTCCGGGTTGCCCCCGAGGAGCGGGAGCTGCGCTGCGACTCCCGCGTTCGCGACGACCACGTCGAGCCCGCCAAGCTCGCGCACCATCGAAGCGACGCTCGCCTCGACCTGCCCGCGGTCGCTCACATCGGACTCGGACCACGGGGCGTTACCGCACTTCGCGGCGCTGGCCGCGAGCGCGTCGGCCTCGAGCCCCATGAGCGCGACGTGCGCTCCGCGTAGATGAAGACGCTCCGCGAGCGCCGCGCCGATGCCCCGCGCAGCGCCCGTGACGAGCACACGCTTGCCCCGAAGAGGAGGAGGAGAGAAGAGCCCCATGTCGACCGAGCTCATTGTTCGCTGCCCTCCGTCCGATTTGCAAGACAGGCCCTGACGGCGCTCGCCGTCACGGCTTCATCTCGACGGTGGTGGTGTCGGTCGCGACGTTCCACTCGATGGATCCGTTCTGGAAGTCGCTCCTCCGCCCGCCCGTCACCGCGTATTCGCCCGAGGTCGGGTAGCCGAGCGCGCCAGCCTCCCAGCCCAGCTCCTTCCACTTGTCACGGATCCGCCCGAGCACCTCGTGCGCGCCCGTCTCCGGCGTCCAGTAGATCGACCCGCCCTCGAAGACGTTGTACCGGCCGTTCCGATCCGGCGTCGTGACCTCGTCCGAGATCGGGTAGCCGAGCACGCCCGGCTCCCACCCAAGGTCCCTCCACTTGTCGCGGATGATGCCGTGCACCACGTGCGCGCCGGTGTTCGGCGTCCAGTAGATCGAACCGCGCTCGAACACGCTGTAGCGACCTTCTCCGTCCGGCGTCGCGAGCTCGTTCGTGATCGGGGCGCCGAGCATCGAACCACAACCGCCGAGCGACCGGTACTTCGCGTCGATCGCGCCGACCGTCGTCCCCGACCCGCCGGGGCAGCTCGTCCCGACCCTCGCTGCCGCGTATCCCTTCGGCGGGATCAACGACGCGAGCTGATTGAACGACAGCCAGTAGAAGGTGTTGCCTCCGAAGTTCGCCGAGTCGGCGATGAAGACCTGTCTCGTGTCGGGGTTGTAACCAATGACCGAGAAGTAGTGGTAAATCGTCGATGCCGGATAGCCGGGGGGATGGTTGTTCGGGGGAGCGACGATGTTGGTGACGACCACGTAGCCGGCGTCGATGTTGCGAACGATGTCGTCCCAGAGGCGATCCCGCTGCTGCGGCGTCGGCGGATCGTTCGGGATCTCGTGCGTCTCGTAGGTGCCGGCTCCGAGGTGCGCGTTCAAGGTCGCGGTGACCTGTCCAATCCAATCGGTCCCATCCGTCGTCGTCCCGAGCTGGCTCGCGAGGCTCGCCTGACTTGGCGGGTTGATTCGCGTCGAGAGCGCGACGCGTGTTGCGGCGGGACCGCACCACCAGCCCGTTTGTTGCACCTGGAACTGGACGTTGAGGACCTTCCAGCGAGCCTGGTTCAGCGAATCGGTGGACGAGGCCGTCACCTCGTCGTCGACGGTCGAAGTGCAGGCGAGCCCGGTCAACGCCATCATCGCGGCGATCGTCACTACACGCATTCTTCGAGTCCCTTCCTGTTGCAAAGCGGACGTCACGACGAGCGCATCGACGGAGAACGAAGCGCCTCGCTTGCTGCTCATTCCTCTGGAATCATCTCGACGGTGGCCGTGTCGGTCGCGGCGTTCCACTCGATCGAGCCGTGCTGGAAGTCGCTCCTCCGCCCGCCCGTCACCGCGTATTCACCCGAGGTCGGGTAGCCGAGTGCGCCAGCCTCCCAGCCCAGCTCCTTCCACTTGTCGCGGATCCGGCCGAGCACCTCGTGCGCGCCCGTCTCCGGCGTCCAGTAGATCGACCCGCCCTCGAACACGTTGTACCGGCCGTTCCGATCCGGCGTCGTGACCTCGTCCGAGATCGGGTATCCGAGCACGCCCGGCTCCCACCCGAGGTCCTTCCACTTATCGCGGATGATCCCGTGGACCTCGTGCGCGCCCGTCTTCCGCGTCCAGTAGATCGACCCGCGCTCGAACACGCTGTAGCGACCGACTCCGTCCGGCGTCGCGCGCTCGTTCGTGATCGGAACGCCGAGCATCGAGCCACAACCTCCGAGCGACCGGTACTTCGCGTCGATCGCGCCGACCGTCGTCCCCGATCCGCCGGGGCAGCTCGTACCCGAAGCCCAGAAGCCCGTGCCCTGTGTGTCGGCGAGGACCTGCGAGAGTCCCTCGCTGTACGTCTGGTAACGTGGGCCCCAGCAGCTCCAGCCCGGCTGGCAGCCGTTGTACAGAAGGACGAGCGTCCGGATCCACTGGTCTCGCAGCGTCCCATTGCGGACGTCGAACCCATTGATCCACGCGAGTGCCTTCTCGTTGGTCTCCGCGTTCGTCGTGTAGGGCGAGTCGCGGACGATCCGCACGACGAAGTCGATCGCGCGGGAGATCTGACCGTCGATGGTGAGCACGCCGAGGCCGTACACGTTCAACGTGTCGCCGAAGGTGCCGGAGTCGAACTGGAAGAGGCCGAGCCCTCCCTGCTGCGCGCTGCACGGGCCGTCCGCCGCGCCCGCGATCACCGGTCCGCCGCCGCAATCCGGCGAGCTCGGGCCCTGACACGCCCACGTCGCCTCCGACCAGCAGTGCGCGAGCCCTGTCTCGTCGAACGCGATGCCCGCGAAGAGGTAGCCCGTGTCCCGGACGCCATGCGCGGCAGCGGCATCACGGATCCGGACGTAGCGGTCGATTCGCGCGGGGACCGACAGCTCGTCGCTCGTCTGCCCGACGTCTTCGGTGGAAGTCGTGCAGGCACTCGCGCCCGCGACGAGCGAGACGAGCAGCGCCACGGGACCCGCGAGAGAGAGGCGGAGATGCACGGCCATGCACGGCCCTGGTGCGAGGGTCGTGCCTGTGCCGCGTCGCGCGTGATTCGGGCACGAGCCCCGACATCGGCGCTCCACCGTCGATGCATGGTGCCCGCACGTGGTCCGCTCCGCTGGTCACGACTCTGACCTCCGCCCGGCCGGCACCTGCCACGCTGGGCGAAGCGTTTGCTCGCCCGTTGGCCGTGTGTGAAGCTTGGCTCGATGTTCTCGTTGCGTGGGCCCGCCCTGGCGTCGCTTCTCGTCGCCGCATGTGCACCGATCGTCGGGGTCACGGAGCTCGAGGTCGTGGAGAGAGCGGAGCCGGCACCACCCGTCGAGACGGCACCCGACGCGGCCGCCCACGACGACGCCGCGCCCTCTCAGGTCGAGAAGGACGCCGGAGACGCGGGCGACGCGGGGGTCGGCGACAAGCGGGTCTTCGTCACGTCCACCGCGTTCAACGGCATCATGGGGGGCGTGGCCGGCGTCGACGCACGCTGCATCGCCGCCGCGGATCGCGAGGGCCTCGGCGGCGACTGGGTCGCGTGGATCAGCGCGGACGGAAAGAACGCGATCGACCGCATCACCCATGACGGGCCTTACGTCCGACTCGACGGCGCGCGCGTGGTGAGAGACAAGTCCCAGCTCGTCTCGGGCGTCCTCACCTCACCGATCGACCGGACTGAGAAGGGGGAGACCGTCACCGAGAACCCGCTCGTGTGGACCGGAACGTTCATGAACGGCACCTTCTCGACCGACTGCAACAACTGGTCGACGAGCAACGCGCTCAGCTTCGGCGCGATCGGGACGCTCAACCGGGTCGACCGCCTGTGGACCGACAACGGCGGTCCCGGCGGGGGCTTCCGCAACTGGGGCTGCCAGACGAGCGCGCGCCTGTACTGCTTCGAGCTCTGAGGAGTCAGAGTCCGAGCGTCACGGCGAGCCCGAGCGCGGTACGATCGACGAGCGGGGCGACCGATACGCGACGCTCCGGCGCGGTGAGGTGGAGCACGACGCCCGCCGCCAGCCCGATCGCCCCGACCGCCGTGGCCACGCTGCTGATCGTGGAGAACGTTCGCGCTTCGTCGGCATCCGAGGCCTTGCGCAGGCGAGCGGCCTCGGACGGACACTTCCCGTCGGGGCACACCTCCGAGACCGAGTCCCATCGCACAAAAGCGAGCGCACCGAAGACGAGTCCGGCCGCGAGGACGGCGCCGCCGCCGATCTCGAGCCCGATGGCGACCGCGCGCTGCGTGTCGCCAGGTGACTCGTCCTGCGGTGCAGACATCTGCGCGACGGGCGTGGTCGGGTCGAGGTCGGGGATCTGGACGGTCTTGCGCTCACCCTCGCGAAGCTCGACCGTCGTCTGCCACGACTTGCGCTCGTCGGCGGCGACTTCGATCGTCTGCAACCCAGGATCGACCGGCAGCGGCGCATCGAAGGCAGCCGGGTCGACGCGTACGCCGTTGCGCGTGACCGTCAGCCCCGGCGGCGTCGCCTTCGGGCTCGCGATCGAGAGCAATGCGAGCCGCGGCTCGATCCGTGCCGCAGCCGAGCGCGCGATGCTTGCCCGGCGCTCGTCGTTGCGGGTGACGGCGAGCGCCGTCGCTTGACGATACGCGAGCCATGCGGTCGCGAGCTTGTCGACCTGCTCGTAACACTCGCCGAGGTTGAGCAGCGTGCCCACCGCCGGATCGAGCTGCTGGCTCCGCGAGAAGAGACCGCATGCCTCTTCGAATCGGCCTTTGTCGGCGAGAGCACGCCCTTCGCGGAACAGGCTCTCGGCCGCGACCGCGGAGGCCTCGTCGGCGCGCGCGGCGCGGGGCACGCACAGCGCGAGCCCGAGGCTCACGACGATCATCCGCAAGCGCCGGCGCATCATCGATAGCTTCTCGGATCGACCGCGCTCGACCGAGGCCGCGGCCCTCGACGTTTCACCCCAGTCGCCGCCGGAGCGGCATTCTCGACGACCTGCGACGTGGGCGAAGGCTCCACCGGGATCGCCTCCTCGGGATCGTTCGCGAGCTCGATCGGCGGCACATCGACCGAGACCGCCGCGTTCGTCGCCGCGAGCGACGTCTCGTCCGACGCGCCCCTTCCGGACGCAGCCTGCGCTCCGACGGGTCGACGAACGCTGGCGATCGCAGCGAGGATCACGAACGCCATGAGCACGCCGAGGCCGATAGCGAAGATCATGCCGCGCCGACTCGGGGCAGCATGGGAAGCAGGCCTCACGACCTCGACGCCTTCCGCCGACTCCGGTCCAACGGAGCTCGACGGAGCCCGGTTGCCGTGCGGCCCCACCGCCGCGCCCGCGCGAGACAGGTCGAGTTCGCGCAGCAGAGCATCGACCGACAGACGATCGACCGTGGAGACGGCGTCCTGGAGGAGTCGATGTCGCTTGGCGAGGCTCTCCGCGGAGAGCCGGCGGACCCATGCGCCGACCTCGTCGTCGGACGCAGTCTCCCAGGGCTCGAGAGCGCCGAGGAGCTCGCGCGCCGTGAGGTACCGCTCGGAGAGCTCGCGTGCAGTCGCCTGCATCACGACGGCGTCGATCTCGCGGGGCACGTCCGGATTGGCTTCGCTCGGTGGCCGGATCGCGCCACGCATGACCGCCGCGCAGATGACGCGCTCGTCGTCGCCGGTGAAGAGGCGCGCGCCGACCAGCAGCTCCCAGAGGAGGACGCCGGTCGCGTAGACGTCGACCTGACGCGTGACGGGTCGTCCGAGCAGCTGCTCGGGAGCCATGTACGCGAACTTGCCGCGGACCTCCCCCGGACGCGTCGCCAACATCCGTCCGAACGCCTTCGCGACGCCGAAGTCGATGATGCGCGGGATCCCGTCGACTCCAACGAGGATGTTCTGAGGAGAGATGTCCCGATGAACGATCCCGAGCGGCTGCCCTTCCTCGTTGCGCGCCTCGTGCGCCGCCTCGAGCCCGCGAAGAACACCGTAGAGGATCGCCAGCGCGATCGGGCGCGGGACCATCTCACCGCGCTTCGCCGCTTCGGCGATGAGCGCGCTCAGCGACTCGCCTTCGACGTACTCGAGCACCAGGCTGAAGGCGCCGTCGCTGACGACCAGGTCGAGCGTGTCCACGACGTTGGAGTGACGGATCTGTGCGGCGAGCCGCGCCTCGTCGACCAGCATCGCGATGAAGTCATGCTGCGCCGCGAGCTGCGGATGCAGTCGCTTGATCGCGACCGGGCGCGAGAAGCCGGCGCTGCCCATCATGCGCCCGAGATAGACGCTGGCCATGCCTCCGGAGGCGATGGTGCCGAGGATGGTGTAGCGAGCCGACATGTGACGAGGCCGAACGTTGCGGTATGGTCCGACGTGGCCCGATGAGCGAAGCTAGCACACGCACGCTCCTCCGACCTCGCACGGCCGTTCCGGCCTGCGTGTGACCGTGGTCGCCAGATCGAATGGGCTCGGGGGATTGCCTACGACCGTGAGGTGATCCGCCGAGCGTCGGATGCACGCGAGGCTCGGGCGCGTTCGGCGTGTTCACCGTGACCCGCGACATCACTCGCTACAGGAAGGCGAGCCTCTTCGCCGATCTTGCCGTCCTTCGCGCTGCCGGCCATGACGCCGTGCGCGAGGGCTCTCCGTGTAGCGCCGAGCTCGAGCCTATGCAGTGACCTCGGATGAGCCCGCGCTCGCGAGGGCGACGCGTCCGCGAGCGGCAGCAGGGGCATGGCGCTTGCACGCCCCATCTGCGCAATTCAACGAGGGCCGAAGGCCCACCTCTGCGGGTGGTTGGGGCGCGAGCCCCAAATTCGTGTGCGCGAGTGGCGTGCGAGAGGTCTGCATGAAGTCGTCCCTGGCTGTCCTCGTCGGTTTCCTGATTGCCGCCATGGGGCTCGTCGGTCTCATCGTCCCGAGCGTGTTCGTTCGGCTCGGGTGGGCCTGGGCGACCGTCCCTGGAATCTACGTCAGCGCCGCCATCGACATCGTCGTCGGACTCGTGCTCATTCGAGCCGCTCCACGGTCGCGGAGCCCGGTTGGGCTCGGCGTGTTCGCAGCGGTGAGCCTGATCGGAGGTGTGATCACGCCCTTCCTCGGCCTCGCGCGCATGTACGCAGCCGCGCGGTGGTGGTCGGGTCAGAGCCCGACCATCCTCCGCCTCTGGGCATTGTTCGAGCTCACGGTGGGCGTCCTCATCGTGTGCGCGGTCGTGCCTCGCCGTCGCGCATTGCGCCCTGCGACAGCCATCCCCTGATTGTCGGGTCTCCAGCGCAGATGCTGACTAGGGTTGCGCTGAGCGCGGTGGAGCATGCCTCCGGAGGCGATGTTGCCGAGGATGGTGTAGCGAGCCGAGACGTGCCAAGGCCGAGCGTTGCGGTATCGTCCGACGTGGCCCGATGAGCGAATTCAGCACACGCACGATCCTCCGACCTCGCACGGCCGCTTCCGGCGTGCGTGTGACCGTGGTCGCCGGACCGTCGACCGGAGCCGTAGCCGCTGGTCGGAAGATCACGCTCGGCCGATCGCGAGTCGCCGATCTGGCGATCGCCGATTTCACCGTCTCCGAGTTCCATCTCGAGCTCGCTCCGCACGAAGGCGGGATCGACGTCCGCGATCTCGAGAGCTGGAACGGTACGTACTTCGAGGGTGGCAGGCTGGGACGAGCGGTGGTGCCGCCCGGAGCGATCCTTGCGCTGGGACAGTCTGCAATTCGAGTCGACCTGGCGAACGAACCGGAGCCGGCGCGACCCGTGCGAGATTCGTTCCGCACGCTCCTCGGCCGGAGCACCGCGATGCGCGAGCTCTTCGGTCTGTTGGAGCGCCTCGCGCCGACCGAGCTGACGGTGTTCATCGAGGGACCGACCGGCAGCGGCAAGGAGCTCGTCGCGCGCGTCCTCCACGACGAGAGCCCGCGGGCTGGCCGTCCCTTCACGGTGCTCGACTGCGCGGCCCTGCCCGCGAGTCTCGCCGAGTCGGTCCTCTTCGGGCACGCCGCGGGCGCGTTCACCGGGGCGGTCGCGGCACGGGCCGGCGTCTTCGAGGCGGCCGACGGCGGCACGGTCTTCCTCGACGAGGTCGGCGACCTCCCGCTCGACCTCCAGCCCAAGCTCCTCCGTGTGCTCGAGCAGCGCCAGATCGTTCGGCTGGGAGAGAACCGACCGCGTCCGGTCTCGGTGCGCGTCGTCTCCGCTACCTGGCGCGACCTTCGCCGGATGGTGAACCAGGGCCAGTTCCGCGACGACCTCTATTTCCGCCTCGCGCAGACGCGCCTGGTCCTCCCCTCCCTCGCCGAGCGACGCGAGGACATCGAGATCCTGACGACGGAGTTTCTCCGGCGCATGCCGCGGAACGCAGCGTGCGCCCGGGCGATCTCCCGGGAGGCGCTCGCGGAGCTCGCCACGCGCACCTATCCAGGCAACGTGCGCGAGCTCAAGAACACGATCGAGCGCGCCGCCTATATGTGCGACGGCCCGGTGATCCGACCGCAGGATCTCGCGTTCGAGCGACTCCTCGAGCGAGGCCGCGAGCCCGCGTCCCATGAGGAGGAAGCCGACGACGGCTCGGTCCCCGAGTTCAAGGGAGCAAAGCGCACCGCCGTCGATGACTTCGAGCAGGCCTATCTCGCGCGGCTCATGACGAAGACCAACGGCAACATCGCGATGGCCGCCGGCCTCGCAGGGATCGAGCGGCACTACCTGCGCTCCCTGCTGAAGAAGCACGGTCTCCATTCGCGCGAGTGACGCATCGGCGGCGCGATGGTCACGCCTGTGACCTGCGACGTTGCCCAGGCGGTCTGCGCGACATGCGCAGATACCGAACAAGCAGCCCTTCGCGGCTCAGAGGCACCGCTCGCACCGCGCCGATTCCTCACCCGTGAGCTCCGCAGCTGTCGGCTCCCCACCGAACCATCCCGCGCATGGTCGCGTGCGCGCTCTCGCCGAGCTCGTCGGACACGATCACTCGAACCTCGACGGCGCGCTCGAGCACGTCGCTGGGGACCTCGATGACGGGCGTGAGCCCCGTCACGCGCCGGACGCGGTCGGAGAGCGGGTCCACCTCGAAGGGTAGGCGCACGTCGAAGGGGACCGAGACCGGAGCGCCGTCGTCCACACGAACGATCTGGACGCTGACGCGAGCGTAGAAGCCACTCGCGCCTGCGACCCGAACGGAGGTGAAGATGTGTTGGGAGCCCTGGCAACCCCGCTGCAGATCGAGCGTCGCACCATCGACGGCGGGAAGGAACACGCCCGGTTCCCCGGTCCCGATGGCAACGTTCAAGGCTGCCACCGCCCCATCGGGCTCCGCCTGCCGAGCAGCCGTCGAGCCGGCGCGCGCGTCGGCAGCTCTCGCCTCTGCATCGGCTCCTGCAGCGGTCCCCGCGTCCTCGTCGCCCCCACATCCTGGCGGACCGAGTGCGAGCAGCAATCCCATGCCCACGGCTCGAATGCGCGCTGCGTAGATCATGGCGCGATCGGAATGGACGGTCGCGCGCGATATACCGCGTGCTCCGAGACGAAGCCGAGGTCGCCGGCCGCGATGACAGGTGCGTTCGGGAAGTAGAGGGGTGCTTCGGCGAACGGCATCGCTTTGCCGGGGGCCAGCCCCCCGTTGCGCGAAGGATCACCGAGCCACGTGCTTACCTTCTTCGCGATCAGGTCGAGGCGTCGGATGGTGTGTCCGCTCGAGTCCGTAACGTACAGCGCGTTCTCACCGGCGCTGAACACGAGGCCAGACGGCGCGTTGAACCGCGCATCGAGCAACCGTCCGTCGGCCGGCCCCTGCTCACCATCACGCCCCGCAACGGTCGCGACCGTTCCGCTTCCGAAATCGATGACGCGGATCGTGGAGCGCGACCGCTCCGCCACGTAGAGCCGGTTCCCCTGGCCGTCGAATGCGAGCGCGCTCGGTGAGTGAAACGTCGCGGAGACGACCGGTCCATCGACGGGTGCAGCTGCTCGCGCGCTGCCTGCGACCAGCGACACGGACTTCGTCGTCAGGTCGATGACATGGACCGCCGCTCGCCCCGCCGGCACGGAAGGGCTCGGCTGGGCGATGTCGCTCACGTAGAGCCGCGCGCCGACCGGATCGAGGCTCAGCGCCGAGGGCTGCACGAAGCCGTTCTGCGCCTCACCATCGTTCGCCTCGGAGAGCGTCTCGACCGCGCCGGATGCGAGGTTCACGCTCCGCACCGTGCGGCTTCCACTATCGACCACGTAGACGATTCCGCGACTCTCATCCCACGCGAGCGCGCCGGGCGAGGAGAAGCGAGCATCGACGAGCGACCCGTTCGCCGTCCCCGCCTCCCCTGCCTTCCCGGCGAGCGTACCGACCACGCCGGCCGCGAGATCGATCCGACGAAGCAGATGGGCAGCCGAGTCGGACACGAGCCAAGTCTTGCCGTCCGCACTCGCCGCGAGACCACTCGGGCTCTCGAACCGCGAAGCGAGGAGCGAACCGTCGAGCGTCGCCTCGGGCTCCTTCGAGCCTGCGAACGTCGATACCGCGAGCGTCGCGAGATCGATCTTCCGGATGCTGCTCGCGCTCCGGTCCTGATACCAGAGCACCGTGCCGGAAGGCGGCGCCATCGGCTGGGCAAACGCAGCCCCAAGGCGCACGGCCGCGCCGACTCCATCGACGGAGCGCGCGTCACCTTCGACGCCGAGGATCGTAGTGACGCTGAATTCGTCGAGAGAGACTCTCCGGAGCACGCCGCCGAAGCTCGTCGAGTACAAGTACCCGCCTGAAACGACGACCCCTTGCGGTGTATCGAATCGCGATTCGGCCGCAGTGCCGTCGACGACACCGGCGGTTCCGGGAGCTCCGGCGACCGTGGTCACGGCGAACGTATCGAGCGCCACGCGCCGAAGCGCGTGGTTGAACGTGTCGGCGACGAAGAGCTCGTTTCCGACCCGTGCGAGACCACCGACGCCGCTGAAGCGGGCATCGACGCCGACGCCGTCGACGTGCTGCACCGCCCCTGCGTATGGTGCTCCCGCGACGGTCTTCACCTCACCGGTAGCGAGATTCAAGGTGCGTAGAGCCTTGTTGCTACGGTCGGCGATGAACAACGTGCTTCCGTCCGCAGACACCTCGAGCGCATGCAAGAGGAAGCCGAGGCGCACGACCGGCCCCGTCCCGTCGGCGAAGCCCGCGGCTCCTGGCGTGCCCGCAAGTGTCGTCACCTGGTAGCCGGGCAGCGCGACCTTGCGCACCGTCGGACCGTCGGCAACGTAGACGGCGCTGCCGTCGGGAGCAGCCACCATCGCGCGCGGGCTCTGGAAACGAGCGCTCGTCCCTACGCCATCCGCCGTGGCCTGGACTTGAACGCGCCCTGCCACGGTGGTCACTGCGCCGCTCGCGTCGATTCGACGGATCACCGCATTGAAGGTGTCGGCCACGAGGATGGTCGAGCCGTCCGGAAGCACGACACCGCCCGACGGGCCGTTGAAGCGGGCATCCGTTCCAAGTCCGTCCACCCAGCCCGTCGCCGAGCTTCCGGCGATGGCCTCCACCAGCCCGCGCTCGGCGCCGTCGACGGTCGCATCCGGCTCCGTATCGTCCAAGCCCGAATCCCGCGCCGAGTCGGCGTCGGAATCGGCAGCGGGAGAGCGAGAGGCGTCGTGGCCGTCCTCGGACACGGTTGGATCACCCTCGCCGCATGCGAGGATCGCAGCACTGAGCGCGCTCGACAGTACCAGCGCAGACAACAATCGATGAATCATGACGTTCGTTCCTTTTCAGGTGAATCGCTCAGGGAACGGCTGTTCCCGCGAAGTGCGCGCGCGCCTTGTCGACCGCCGCGAGACCGGCCGTGCGACCGATCCGCCGTCCGACGAAGTCGTCCGGGGCGATGTGGATTCCTCCCCAGATGCGTGACTGACCTGCTTGATCGGCCGCGTCGAAGTACGTCGCCCATTGCAGGCGCACGGTCTCGGACGGTCCTCGCTCGAACGTCAGATACACATCCTTCTTCACCTCGACCTCGGCGAAGCCTCCAGGAAAGAACGCGCTGCCCGTGACCGCAGTGAGCACCTCGGCGGCGGCTCGACTGAACGTGCTGTGGCCGGACACGAATCCCGGGAACGCCGGCGTGACGAACGTGCGTCTCTGGTAGGGCAACCAGTCGACCGCACGAATCCATTCGACTCCGCCCACGTCCGCGACACGGTCGCCCGGCTCACCACGCCACGACCGGACGGCGACCTCGCCGACGAACGGGGCGAGCGCGGCATGTCGACCGCTCCGCACGCTCTCCTCGGAGACGAGCTCCACGAGTCCGGGGACGAGCGGTAGGCCCTCGGCGGAGTAGGCCGTCAGCGAGGGAGCGCTCGACTGCCCCTTTCCACCCATGAAGCGGATCAACGTGATCGGACGCGGTCCGAGCAGGCTTCGCTTCACGTCCCACGCAGCGATCGCCGCGTCGTGCAGCGCGCCGTTGAGGACGAAGTAGATCGCGACGTCCCACGCAAGTACGTCCAGCGGCTCTCCGTCACCCCAGAGCCGGCGACCGAACGTCGGTTGGTCGGCGACCGTGTTGGCGATCACGTTCCAGTGGCCGGGCGGTGTCTCCGACTTCGGGCCGTCTGCCCAGAACTCCGCGAGCACCCGGCCGAAGTCGCCAACCTTCACGACGTTCGCCGCGTACGGTGCGGACGTCGCGGGATTGATCGGGTGGCCCCTCCCATCGTTCGTTCCAAGCGGGTTGTTTCCGATTGCCGCCGGCGAGGCGTCGAACGTCTCGCTCGATGCAACGTCGAGCTCGCTCGTCCTGCGCAAGACCTCGAGAGCCCACGGTCGGAGCCGTGCCACGTCGGAGCCAGGCGGCGGACCGGGGTCGACGTACGCGCCCGCCGGCGTGCTCCGGGTGAGCGCAAACGGCCGGACATCCCCCCACTGGGCTCCGATGTAGCTCTGAATGCCCGCGGGAAGGACGAGGCCGTTCTGCGTCGCGGCGATCGAGAGGTTCAGCGGTTGCCATTCGCCGAGGTCGACCACGCTCGTGCCTGGCTCGTCCACCACGAGGGGCGGGTTCTTCGGCTGCCACGAAGTAGTGTCCGCGTAGTCGGCAGCTTCGTTGGCGCCATCCGCCGCGTATGCCTCGATGTACTGGCGCGCGATCCGATTTCCGAGCGCGCGACCGGACGTCCCCGACTCGTCGTCGTTGGTCGGATCGAGGCCGAGTCGACCGAGGAACGCATCGAAACACGCACCCGACGTGGAACCGCCGACGGCCTTACCGTAGCGGTGGGTCAAGATTCGGTAGGCGGCGAAGCTGATCGCGTCGCGGCGAGCGTTCTCGACGTCGTCCGCTACGACCTTTTCATGAGAGAGCCAGCCGTCCGACACGGGCGAGTAGGCCGACCAGGCGTCCCACATCGCGGCCGAGAGATGAAACAGGTTACGAGCATGAACACCGGGCCGCGGGAGGTCGCGCCGGATCGCGCCGAGGATCTGCTCGTTCCAGCGCCGGGCGATCGACCGCGTGGGCGCGGGGTCGACCGCCTCTTCGGGACAGACCGGCGCTGTGGGAGGCACGACGTCCGCTTCACGCGGAAGCGTGGGGACCCCCGGGCCATGATGAAGAATGACGCCGCCGTCGAGGCGCGGCGACATGACGTTGCCTCCGACGATCCACGCGGCGCCCGTCGGATCGCACCAGACGCTGTGGAGCGACTCGACCGCGGACGGCGGCCGATGAGCAAAGTCGCTCCAGCGGCCGTCGGCACGCCGCAGAACGAGGCCCTTCTGCCCGACGGCCCAGCCGGCACCATCGGCAGAGACGCAAACGCCTTGCAACAGCGCCGCCCCCTCCGGCTGGCGTTCGACGAAGCTGTCGGCGCCATCCAGGAGGATGCCACGACCGGTTCCGCCGGCGATGGTGACGCCGCCAACTGCACCGAAGACCGCGAACAGGCGCTCGGTCGTCCCCGACGGCACGACCTCGAGGGGACCACCGTCACGGCTCCGGAGGATCGTCCCGCGATCGCCGACGATCCAGACGTTCCCGTCGTCATCTCCCCAAACCTTGAGCAGCGAAGGCACCTCTCCATCCGGCCGCCGCGGCAGGTCGCGCGGCAGCGGCACGGTCTCGAGCTCGCCGTCGCGCATCCGCCAGACGAAGCCATCCCGCCCCGCCGCTCCACCGACGGCCCACAGCTCGCCCGCCGGTGACGCCCAGACGCCGAAGACGGTCTGCTTACCGAGACCACGCGTGCGCAGGCGCTCGAAGCGCCCGTTCTCGAAGCGAAGGATCGTTCCCTCCGAGCCGCCGAAGTAGGCCTGACGGTGCCCCGTCGCGTGCACCCACCAGAGGTCCCCACGTTGCCCGGTCTGCAAGCGCTCCCACCTCGTACCGTCGAAGTGGACGACGGCAGGCCCTGCGCCCTTGTCGGCGCCGACGACCCATACGTCGTCCGATGCGGTGCCTCCCACCGAGAGGAAGGCAGTCGGTTCATCCGACGCGACCGTGCGCAGACCATCCGCCGCCGCGTCGTCGACAGGTCGAGGCAGGTCGGTCCCCGGCGCGATGGGAGCATCGCCGCCACAAGCGATCGCTACCCCGACCATCACGACGATTGAACCGACGACCAACTGTGTACGTCTCATGGGCGCGGCGATCTAGAGGAACGAATCCCTTAACGCAACTCCATTGCATTAAGATTGACGCCGCCGTCACGTCCTGTCACTTCATCGCTCATGCGAAGCGTCACCTCGATTCTGTGTCTCTGGTTCCTCGTAGGTTGTGTCGACGGAAGTCCCTCCGGCTCTCACGCTCGAGAGGCCGGTGCGGAGGGCGCCGAGAAGGAGCCGCGCGCCGAGCCGAGCGACGCCGGATCGACGGACTTCGAGACATCCCTGGACGTCGCGTGCTGGCATGGCGACGGATCGACGTGCAACCCACTCGACAACGCGGGGTGCAGCGATGGGATGGTCTGCGGGTTCCCTCGCGACGACGCACGACTCGTGCTCGTCTGCCGCGAGCAGAGAGCGCGTGCCGAGGTCGGCGCGACATGCAGCGACGTTGCAGGCGTCGACTGCGTCGCCGGTGCCTTATGCGTCTCCGGAAGCTGCAGGCAAGCCTGCTGCTCGGATGACGACTGTTCAACGCGCGGCCATCAGTGCATCGCGTTCGAGCCGAAGCTGGGCACGCTCGGTGTCTGCGGCGCCCCCGAAGCATGCAGAGATGCAGGCGATTCCTGCAAGTCCAACCGCGATTGCTGCTCTGGCGAGTGCCATGTCGGTCATTGCCACTGAGCCGAATGCTCCGAAGATGCTCCGAGCGAACCTCAACGCAGGATGACGGACGAGGCGCCGGCGCTCACATGTCCTCAAGCATCGTCATTTCTCTCGTGCTCGGCCTCCGTCATGCACTGGATGCCGATCACCTCAGTGCGATCGTCGCTCTGGTCACGTCCTCCGAGACGACATACGGCCCCGTCCCGACCGCAACAAGAGCATCACCGATGCCTCGCCTGGCAAGGGCCCTGGCCACGGCCGCCACGTGGGGTATCGGTCATACGCTTGCCATCATGCTGGTCGGGATCCCGGTCATCGGATTTCGCTCGACGTTGCCACCAGCCTTCGAGCCAATGTCGGCGTTTGCCGTGGCCACGATGCTGATCGTGCTCGGTGCGCGCAGCGTCCTCACGAATCGCGCCACCTCCTCTCGCAGGAGCCAGCACACGTCGTGGAAGTCGTTCGTCGTCGGTTGTACACACGGGCTCGGTGGCTCGGCTGCGCTCACCTTGCTGGCGCTCGCGTCACTGCCGACTCGCTTCGACGCACTCGCGTCTCTCGTCCTATTCGGCGTTGGCACCATCGGCGGGATGGTTGGCCTGACCGCCGTCATCGCCTGGTCGATGCACTGGCTCTCTCACAGACGACCGTCCGCTCTCGTGCACCTCGCGCGGTTCGCCGGCGCCGCATCCGCGGTGACGGGCGCATGGATCATGCTGCAGCTCTTCATGTCGCGCTGAAGTTTCCGAACGCGAATCTGCCGGCGACGAGGCTTCCCGCCTGACCCGAGGTTCCTCCGGGAGCGCCGCAACTACGGCGGCCACACCGAACTATGACGTTCGGCGACGAGCAAGACCTTGCCGGACCTGCAACCCCCTCGGGCGACCGAACTGCTGGTTGCTCATCGCACGACCTCGACCTCGGGCTTCACGGGGCTAATGGGACGAAGTCCCATCCCGCCAGGGAAGCCGTAGCTGGCATAGTAGTCCGTCCCCCAGACGGTGACTTCGAAAGGACCCTCACTGAAGATCTTCTGATGACCATAGCCGCACACTTTGTCGCCGAATTTCTGCGAGACGAAGTTCGCCGTCATGAGGACCCACGCATACTCGTATTCGCCGCCCGTACCGATCGGCTGAAACCCGGACACCTCCCCCGCACACTCGAGCGTTACTGGCAGGAACCCGTTTTCAGTCCTTCGACGAATGACCGTAAGTGACGTATTCGCGTACGTATGATCGGTGAAGAACACGTAGCGATCTAGATACTGGTCCGTCGGAACGACGTTGACGAACTCCGGGTCGCCATTGCTATTGGTCGCACCGTTAGGGTACTGAGCGCTCGGCATGAAGGAGCCGACGAAGAACGGGTGTGCCGCGTCTTGTGAGCGGACCGTGAATACGGCGTCCGTGGAGAACGAGACGCTCTCGCCGGCGGAAAGAGTCCTGGGAGCGGAGGCAGGTGGCCCGGGGTCGTACGTGAGCACCGTCCCATCGACGGCAGCCACGATGCTGTAAGGAGCGACGTCGCGAGCGCGATGAACGTCGTCCTTCGGGTCGGAGCTCCAGCGCGGACGGAACGGCGCGACCGCATACTCGTGCCCCCACTGCGCAGGAGGTGGAATCTGCTGTTGCATCAAGTCGCAAGCTTGCCATGACGACGGGACATACGAGCAGCGCGCGCCGCCGAAGAGTCCGATGGGTTTGTCGGCGCTGAGCAAGCTCCCCGTCAAGTCGCTGGCCTGCACGAACTGGAGCAGCTGTCCGCGCGACAGCGTCCATGACTTCACGTGCCCGGCGGCGGTTCCCACGACGCCCTCTCCGTCGGCGACATCGACCCTGGGCAGCACGGAGACCGTCGTATTGTCCTCACTGGCCACGATCTGAACGTAGCGGTCGCCCACCAGAGTGCGTGTGCCACCGGTGCCGTCTCCCGGACGCGCGCCAACGCGGCTGGGGCTCACGGCGATATAGCCTTTGTCGTACGACGAGATGGGAAGGAGCAGCGACGCCGCCGGGTAGTATCCCTTTGCACCGCCATATGGGAAGATCGCGTACGAGCTGACCGGCACGGAGCTCGATATGCGAAAAGCCCTCGCGAAACCGGTTCCGCGCGCGGCGACGCTCCCGACCCGCGCCGGCACGACCGCGTCCGGACAGGTGACGTGCGCACCCGTCATGTGAGAGAGGAACACGACCCCCACCTTGCCGGGCGCGAGCGGTCCCTCGATCTGGGTGTAGGCTGCGTTGCCTTCGGCGTCAGTCTGCACGTCATAGATGGATCGTGAGATGTCGATCGCCTCTCCGCCGAGCTCGGCCGAAAGGTCCGCCGGTTCGTCCCATGAGTTGGCGATGAGCGCCGCGTAACAGCTGCCTTCGTAGTCGTTGGGTTGGACGGCGTAGAACTCGCAGCCGATGGAGCCCTTCGATATCGCCGCTGCACGGCAAGCGCTGACGCAGCTGCCGTCGCCACACCCCTTCCCCGGACCGCATGTCTCGACCAATTCGTCGGCGCCGCCTCGAGAACTGCAGCCTCGAAGCACCGACTTCAGATCGCGAGAGCAGTAGAGACCGTCACATCCAGCGTCTCGCTGCTCGGGCTGCGCAGCGTCGAGGGTGTCCGGAAACACGCGCGACGTCTTGTCGAACCCGCTTCGGTCGTTGCCGCAGGACGCCACGGCGAGGGCGACGAGCCCAAGGACTGCGACGAAACAGAGGCGGGCGGGCGAGCTCCTCTGCCGCGGTTTGGCCGTCATCGAAACCTCACACTGAGGGGCTCGGGATGCGGGGCGCTGTCTACGGTACCCTGTCCGAGCTCGCCCTTCGTGTTCGCCCCCCAGCACTTCACCTCTCCGCTCTGGAGCAGCGCGCACTTCGCGCTGTCGGCTGCCGCGATCTGGACGACGGGTCCGCCGAGCGCCGAGGTGGCGATGAACGACATGGAGCTCGTCATGCTCATGTCCCCGGTGCCCAGCCCGCCGCTGCCGTTGGATCCGCAGCACTGGACGGTGCCGTCACTCAGGCGTACGCACGCGCCATTGCTGCCCAGAGCGACGGCGACCTGTCTCGGCTGAGCAGTCCCGTCGACACCAGCGGCGACGGGGAGCCTCTTGGTCGTCGTCGGGCCCGTCCCATCGCAGAGAAACGTCGGCGTCGTGCCGTGGACCCAGCACGCCAGCCGTCCGTTCGCGATCGCGCATGCGTGAGATGCGCTCGCCGCGATGTCCGAGACGCGCGGAAGGTCGAGCGCGATCGGGTAGGCACGCGCGGGCCCGCTCGGCGGGGCATCGCGGCCGGAGACGAAGCCCCACTCGATGAGCACACCATCGCTCGCGATGGCAAACGGGGCGCCTGATCGACCAAAGCGCTCGATGCCATAGGGAAGCAGGCGATCCGCAAGGCCGGGGGTCGCAGTCTGCACGGCGTCCGAGAGCGCGCTCCGCCCGAGCAGCCCGCTCGCCCCTCCATTGGCTCCCCAGCACCACGGCTCGCCGGTCTCGAGCGTCGCACACGCGAACGTCGACGTCCCCGCCGCCGACAAGACGTCGACACGACGCGCCGCGGCCGGCAATGGCACACTCGATGGACGAGGGTGAGGATCCGCGATGCCCTCGCTGTGCCCGAGGGCAGCGGTCGCGTTGCTTCCCCAGCACCACACGTTCCCGTCCTCGAGAAGCGCGCAGCTCGTGCTGTCGACCGCGCTGACCTGCAGCGCCGTCGTCAGCTCACTCACGGCGGCTGGCCCTGCTCCCGCATCCCCGGCGCTTGCGACGCCGAGCTGCCCCCGAGCGTTGTCGCCCCAGCAGCGGACGGTCTTGTCTTGGAGGAGCGCGCAGAAGTGTCCTCTTCCCGCAGTGATCTGGGTCACGCACGGAGTGACGGAGCACACGACCGGATCTTCCGGTGGTGGCGTCGGGCCGCCGTCTGCCTCGACGTCGCCCGCGTCGCGATCGCTCGCGTCGAGCCCCGGTTCGCCCGGAGACGGCGTGCTGGTGTCGAGCGAGGCGTCGGCCGGCGTGCTCGGAGCGACGAACGATGAGCTGTCGTCGTCGCCGCAGGCGAGCGCTGTCGCGCCCGCGAGGACGGAGCCGGTACCCAACCAGACCGTCAAGACCGAGATACGGTGGGTGCTACTCATAGTGGCCTCACATTCCGAAGCGCAATGTCCCTGCCAACAGCCCAGATCGTCCCAGCAGCCCCGGAGATGGCGTAGAGGTCCGACGTGATCGGCAGATTCGTCGCCGTAACCGCGGAGACACGCCAGTTCGTTCCGTCGTAGTGATTGATTCGTCCCCAAGCAGCGACCGACCAGAGCTCCGTCGCGCTCGTCGCGAAGAGCCCGCTACGCTCCAGGTACTGGTCGGTCCCCATGCGGCTGCACTCCCAGGTCGTCGCGCGCGAATCGGAATCGAATGTACCGACGGCGAGGCCCGTCGAGCGTCCGTTGAAGTTGCTCATGAGCCATACGCGGTTTGCGCGGGCCATCCCCAACGTCACTCCGCGCTTCGTCGTGACCACATAGTCGGCGCAGCTCGCGCTCGCACCGAACGAGGCGAACATCTCCACCCAGGTCGTCTCACCGCTCGGCTCGACCACGCGGCGCAGCACCGATTGGGCGTAGGGCCCCGACGATCTGGCCTCGGCCCCCGCGATGACGAGCTCGCCGGTTGGCGTCCCCAGCACCTTGTCCCATTTGAAACTGTTGGGACCGACCGGCGGCAGCTCTGCCGTCGAGAGATCGGACTCGAGCTCAAACGACGGAGCCCCTCCGCCACCGAGCCCGCGATGGCGAACGACCCGAGCGACACCGTACCGCGCGGAGCCTGACGCAATCTGCCTGCTCCCCGCGAACCAGACGTCGTTCGCGCTCGTTCCTCCGACGGCCTCGAGGACGGTGTCCACGTCTCCGGGGAGCTCGGAGAGCGGGATCAACGTCCATGTCAACGAGCTGGAGCTCGGCCCGGTGCCGTGCAGGATGCCGGTGGCGCTCGTGATCCAGAGGTCCGTCGGCCCGCTCCCCCAGATCGCGTAGAGAGCGTCGTTCCCGGCACGTGCGAGCGTCCAGGACTGGCCATCCCACCGGAAGACGTTCCCTTCGTCGCTCACGGCCCAAGCGACGCCCGTATCGTCAGCCCAAACGCTGCGCAGGCTCGTGGGCGTCGTGCTCGAAGGCAGCGGAGTGATGCACCACCCGTCGGCGCTGCAGGGCACGCGACCGTCCGCGCCATCGGCCTCCGCGTCGACCGGCACGCCTCCGTCATCGAAGGAGCCGTCCGCTCCGTCGGGAGGCGGGGTACGCGAGCCGTCGCCGCCATCGGCGTCCGACCGAGCAAGCGGCTCGTCGTCGGCGTCGGTACCACGGCCCGCGCAGGCGGCCGCCGCCATCGCACCAAGCAAAAGCGCGACGACCATGCGAGAGCGGTCCCGGTAATTGGACAAGCTCACCGCTCACCTGCTGCTTCGAGGCTGACGTCCGGGTTCAGGCGAACGATCACGCCTTTGCCGACGACCCAAACGTCTTTCGGGCCACTTCCCCAGATCGCGTAGAAATCATGGTTACCTTGATTCTTCATGTACAGGCTCGGACGCGTCCACTCGTTGCCGTCGTAGTGCAATATGGTGCCGCCTTTGCCGACGACCCAAAGATTCGTCGAGCTCGTGCCCCAGATCCCGTAGAGATCGCTCGTCGTCGGCACCGCGACGACGTCGAATCGTGGGACCGAACCGCCGCCGAACCGGCGGACGACACCTTGAAGTCCCACGGCCCACACGCTCCCATCCGGAAAGGCAATGACGGACGTGAGCTCGCGGGACGTTTGCGTGTCGAATGCGAGCCAAGGCGCCTCGCCGTTGGCCTCCCAGAAACCAATCGCTCGCGCCGCGTGGCCGCTCGGCCCGACACGCCAAATATCGGCCCCAGTCCCCCCGAACGCACTGAGCGAAACGAATCCATTCACGCCGACGCTCGCCCACGCCCCCTCCTTGTTCCGGAGGAGGAGACTCTTCCCTTGACCAAGGGGCTGCGGTGGCCGGCCCGGCGGTGGCCTGCTCGGGTCCCACGCGCCCCAACCGAGCCCAATCAAGAGCTGTTGACCGTTGGGCGCACCCAATATGGCATTATACGGATACGCAATCACTGGACCTGGAGCAGCCCCTCCAAGGTCCGTGAAAGCGACGCCACCGTCCGGAGCAACCTGGCCACGGAGCAACGTAGTCGTGGAGCCCGTGAGCCAGATCTCATTCTGGCCCGTCACCCAGAGACTACGGAGGGTGTCGAATACGTTCGTGGGCACCTTCGCCCATCTCGTGCCGTCGTAGTGAACGACTGTCCCCGCTGCGCCGGAAGCCCAGACGTCGTTCCTGCTCGTGCCACGCACGCAGAGCAGCGAATAACGAGCATCTAGGTTTGCGTCCTCTTCGCAGAAGTGGGCTGTCGCACAGCTCTTCGGCCGTTCACATGCGGGGTCGGCGCCCCCATCACATGGGGGCCCGATACCAGCGTCATCGACGCTCGCGTCGACCTGGTCGAGTCCAGGGCTGCCGTCGGCGAGCGGAATCGCAGACGCGGCATCCTCGTCCGAGCGGTCACCCTCGTCGGAGACGGCGCAGGCCGGGAGTGCGTACGAGGTCACGACGGAGAGGGTGAGGCTTGCGGCCAAGACGACGATCCGCTTCATTTCGTAGGTCCTTCCTCGCAAGGCTTCGTCACACAGACACCGCGGACGCATGGCTGCCCTGCGGACAGGTCACATTGGTTCCCGCAGGCCCCGCAGTTGGCGGGGTCGTTCGAGAGGTTCGTCTCGCACCCATTGGTGCGTTCGCCATCGCAATCGCCGTATCCCGTGTCACACGTGAGGCCGCATTGGCCCGAGAAGCACTCGGGCTGCGCATGGACCTGCGCGGCCGTCACGCCCGGGCAAACGACCTTGCATCCTCCGCAGTTGGCTGGACTGGACAACAGATTGACGCAGCCAGTGAAGTCACAATGGGTCTGGCCCTGCGGACAGCCGTCGCCCGTCAGGAGTTGGCAGACCAGCTTCCCGCTACTGTTGGATGCGCAGACCTCTCCGGGCGCACACGCAACTCCGCATGAACCGCAGTTGTCGGTGGTGTTGATGAGCGTCTCGCACCCGTCGAACAGATCACCGTTGCAATCAGCCCGATTGATCGCGCACACGAGCTTTCCGCACTCGGAACCGAGACAGGTGTAGCTCATGTAGTCAGGCGGCGCCGGGCGCCCACTGTCATCGCAGACGTTACCGCAGGCTCCGCAGTTGAAGACGTCGTTCGCAAGGTTTACGCACCGGTCATTGGGTTGACAGAGCGTATTCGGCGCGCGACAGCCACAATACCCGTCGATGCAAGGCATCCCCGAAGGGCACTTTACGCCACATGCACCGCAGTTGTTCGGATCGTCCTTGACGGAGACCTCACACCCGTCATCGACGAGACTGTTGCAGTTCGCATAGTCGCTCGAGCATTGGATGACGCAGGCCCCGTCTCGACAGTGCGTCTCCATCTGCAACTGCGGGCTGCCATTGCCGCCGTTGTAGACCGGGCAGACGTTCCCGCACCCCCCGCAGTTGTTGTCATCGGTCTGAAAGTCGATATCGCATTTGAATCGACTGTTCGGACACGTGCCAAACGGCGCAGGACACTCCGTATCGACGCACTGGTCGGAACCGGCACCGATCGGCGTCGATGCGTCGTTCGCCCCCGCTCCGGCCTCCGGTCCAGGCGTAAAGCTCGGTGTTCCGGAGCCATTGCCTGCGTCGACGTCGAAGCTGCGACCAAGGTCGAGGTCGGAGGTGCAGGAGACGATCGCGACGATTGCGGCGGTAGCGAGGAGCGAGGAGGCTTTGGTCTGCCAAGGGTATCGCGAGTTCATGTCAGTGCGTCTTTTCCGCTTCCATGGCGTGAGCTTTGTCGGCGAGGGCGCGGATTCGCTTCGCGACTGGGCTCGTGGGGTAGTCCTCGAGGAACCGTGAGGCGAGCGCCAACGTTGCTGTGGTCTGCCCGGCGGCGAGGAGCGCTTCCACGCGAAGGGCGGTAGACTCCGGAACGAGGCGACCGCGACGGAAGCGAGCGTCGTGCGCATCGAGCATGCGGAGCGCTCCGGTCGTGTCCCCCGCCGCGAGGGTCCGCTTGGTCTCGTCGAGGCTTGCGAGCTCCGCTGCGAGATCCTCCACATCGACTTCCGCCGCTTCGAGCTTCGCGGATTTGGCTCGCGCGCTCGCCGCGGTGAGCGTCGCTTCCAATGCGCTGCTGCTCGGCGGCGGAGCGACGACCGACGGGAGTGCGGTTACGTCCATCGACGGCGGCTCGTCATCGATCGCCGGGATGGCACTCGCCGTCGCCGGCGCATGGAGAGCCATGGGGCTGCCGTGCGACGCAGGCGACACCGGGGCTGCGGTCTCGCCCTCGCTCGCTGCACGCCACGCGATCGCTCCCACCGCGACTCCGCACGAGACGAGCCCGGTGACGAGGCGGCGGTTGGAGCTCCAGAAGGAAGGCCCTCTTCGAGGGCTCGCAAGCGCGGGTGCGCTCGCCGATGATGCGACGGCTGCAAGTGTACGCCCGCGAGCCTCTTCGGAGACTCGGTAGGCGCGTGCGCCTTGCAGGAGCTCACGTTCGAACTCGGTCGACTCTGCATCGAGGATACGACGCTCGCTCATCTCTCTTGCTCCTCGTCGTGCCTACGCAGGCCGTTCGTCAGTTGGTAGCGTCGGACGCGCGCGTGAAAGTCCTCTCGGGCGCGTCGGAGACGCGAGCTCGCCGTTCCGAGGGGGATCCCGAGCAACGCGGCGATCTCGGCCATCCGTAGCTCCTCGATGTCGGAGAGGACGAGCACGGACCGAAATTCGAGGGGCATCTCGTTGAGGATCGTGTCGAGCGTCGCGCGCGCATGCCGCTGGGCCGCGAGCTCGTCTGGGGGCGGGGCAGGGTCGCGCTGGTCGAGGAGGGTTTCGTCGAGCACCTCGCGGCGCCTCCCGAGCGCGCGTCGGCTCTTGGAGGCAACACGCATCGCGACGGCGATGAGGAACGCACGCTCGGCCCCTCGCTCGATGCTCGCGAGCTTTCGAGTGGCAGTGACGAAGACGACTTGTACGGCATCTTCGACGTCCGCCTCCGGCACTCCGAGATTGCGCAGGTAGCGGCCGATGAACTGGATGTGACGGTCGACGAGCTGCTCTGCCGTGCAGACTGCAGGGCTCACCTCGTCGTTCGCCATGACTACGGAAGACAAGTCCAAGGGGAGCTCCTCAGCGCCAAGCCGTGGAGTAATCCCCGCCTTCTCACCCCACGATCACAGAAAGTTCATTCCGATGCCGATCGCGACGTTCACCGTGACCGCAGGCGACGTGTAGACGGAACGATCGTCGAAAACGAGTCTCACCCGAGCGATGGGAGCGACCAGCGCCACCTCGAGCTCGACGCGAAAGCGCGAGCTCACGGCCAAGCTCGAGCGTCCGAGCAGCCCGGCGGCGAAGTGTGTGGTCGCGTTCGCGCTTGGGGACGCGACCCAGGCGCCCTGGCCGAACAACGCTCCGGCTTCCAGAGTTGCGCACGGTTCGACCTGCCAAACGGAGCGCACAGGCCAATGAACGGGGCATCCGTCGAAGCGCGCGGTTGCGAGTTGGAACTGAGCCTTGCCGGGGCCGAGAGCGTGGGAGACCGTTGCGAAACCTCCGAGCGACACACGCCCGGACGGGGAGAGGAGCTTCGTGGCTGAACGCTGGTGCAGTTCGAACCAGACGCGGCCGCCCCAGGCGGGTGCCGGGAGCAAGTTCACGAGACTCGATGCATCCACGCCGATCATCGACGACCATTGAACCGCGTTCCGAGTTTCGAGCGCCGGTCGCGGCGTCGCACGCGCTTGCTCACGCTGAGGAGGAGCCGGCGTCGAAGCGGCTCCCGTCTGCGGTGGCAACGATGGCTGGTCGGGGCGGGGCACGGCTGGAGGTAGTTGCTCCACGCTGGCTCCGTCGCGGGTGAGTTCATCGGGAGCGGGCGCACCCCCGAGTGGAAGGAGCGACGCCTGGGGATCGATCCCCATCGCTGCAACGAACGCGAGCGCCGAAACGACCTGCTCGCACTGCCGGCCGGAGACTTCGCGCACCGAGGTCTCTGAATTCGCGGCCCGCAGCTCGAGATGCCCACGCACCCCCGTCGGGCTCGCTGTAACCGTCACCATGACCTGGCGCGCGCCCACAACATCATCATCACGACGGACGCGATTCGTTCGCGCTCGGATCTGACCGAAGAAGAAGGCGTCATCGGGGCATGATGGAGGAGCGCTATAGATGATCCGGATCGGCTCGGTCGCCGCATCGGTCGGAGCGCCGGATGCCATGCGGATGCCGAACGCCGCACACGCAAAGATGGCACCGAGCGGTCTGGAGCACGATCGGGTCATACCCTCGACCACTGAGGTTATGTCGAATGCCCGCTGGCGGGTACGCCCATCGCCGCTCTGCCAATCCTCGGAGACACGCGCCGGGTCGAGTGTCGTGTCGGAGAACAAGCGTGAGAGGTCGCGTGAACGTCGACGAATCTCTCCTCGTCTTCGGAGATAGAGGTGTCTTCGAGGGCGACGAGACGGCGCTACACCGCCGCGTACGAGAAGAAGGTCCTTCCATGAGGTCGACCGCTGCGTCGAGCGCGGAGAGGTCGGCGTTCGAGCGAGAGCGGACATCCGAACACCAGGGGCAGAGCGATGCACCGGATTCGCGTCGAGAAGTCCCATCCACCAGTCGCTCGCCTTCCACGCATCGGACCTCGCAGCGCCACGCCGACGATGCTCGCAATGCTCGAGCATCTGCCGCCCCGAAGGCGAGCTGCGGACGCCTCATCGCGAGGCTCGGCCCCCCCTACTTTCTGATGAGCTTCCGTCACGCCCCGACGTGAAGACGAGCGCCGGCCACGGCGTCATCGCTCTCTCGAGCACCCGGAGGAAACGGCACGAGCTCGTGCAACGCGCGCGTCCTGCAGCCCGACGAAGCGCGCTCAGCGCCCGCCGGTCAGAGGCACTGCTCGCAGCGTCCCTTGATCTGGACGTCGATGACGCCGCGTCCGATCCGAGGAGCGATGTGAACGGCATCGCGAGGCAGGCACTGTACCGTCTTGCACGTCACGCACATGAAGTGCGGGTGCGGATCGTGGCCCATCGCAGTGTTCCGCAGCTCGAAGCGCCACGTGCGATCGCCGATGTCCGTTCGATCGACGAGCCCCACTTCCGTCAGCGCGACGAGGATGCGCCAGACCGTAACCTTGTCGAGCTTCTCGCCAGCGAGTCGCTCCGCCACCTCTGCGTGGCTCATCGGCGCGTTCGTGCGGTTGAGCTCCGTGAGAACGGCGAGACGTCCCGACGTCGCCTTGAGCCCGACGGCTCGAAGCTGTGCCCGGAAGTCATCGTCGATCGCCGGACGCCCACTCGATTGGGCGACCTTCTTACGCGCCTTCGTCACCATCGTGAGCTCGCAACCATCTCCGTCCACATCATGGCGAGTTCTTCAGATGATGAAGTGTCGCTGCGTACGAGCTCGAATGCAAGCGAAGGCGCAACCCCATTGCGCCGACGCCCAGGAGCGACGCGCCGGCAATGAGCCCTCGAGCTTCGACGAGTCTCTCGCGGTGCACGCGAGCGAGGTCGATGCACGCGACCGCCGCGACGATCCTGCCCGGCATGGGGCACGGACATCTGTGGCGCGCTTCGGCTCGTTCCGTCGTGCGTCCACTGCCCTTCATCAAGCGATGAAGCGATCACCGTAGGTTCTCGCCTTGCCACAAATGCATCTCGATTGCATTATCGGCACATCTGTCACCGACAGCGCACCGCGCTCCTCTCGGGCCCGCGTTCAGCGCATCGATGACAGGAAGCCCCCTCGAAGACATTGATGTGGCCGTTCGCACGGCCGCGCTCAACGACACTCCGACGACGACGTCGCCCACTCGTCGAACGACGCTCCGCGCAGCAATGCCGAACCGTTCGGCGACCGAGCGACTCGCCACACGAAGGAACCACGATGCGCGACACCATCCAACTCGTCTCGACGGCCGGAACCGGCTACGCCTACGTGACCACGAAGAACAAGCGGACGATGCCCGACAAGCTCGAGCTCGCGAAGTACGACCCGATCGCCCGAAAGCACGTCATCTTCGTCGAGAAGAAGATCTCGAAGGGATGATGGGCGGCACCGAACCATGAAAGAACGAACCACGTCGCCGCTCAGTCGGCGCGAAGAGGGGCTCCTGCCCTCGCGCGACGAGCACGCGTCGTCGAGCACGGTCTGGGTCGATGGCACCGCCGACATGGCGATCCTCTTCGAGCCTCACGTGAACGTGGTGGTCCTGCAACGCCAAGGACACGAGGCGCTCGCCGCCTACGCCGCGAAGGTCGCTCGTCGAGGGGAGCTCTCCTTCAAGGCCACCGCCGCATTCCATCAGGCGAACGGGCTCGATGCCCTGGACGAGCTCGCGCTCCACCTCCCCCCGGACGACGCCCGCGACGTGCTCATCGAGGACCTGGCGTACTGGATCGAGGTCGTCACCGAGCTGTCCGGTTCGCCCCGCGTCGGCCTGCGGCTCGTTTCTCTCGACGCGCCGATGTGCCCGAGCTTCCATGTCGACCACGTCACCGTGCGCCTGGTCTGCACTTACTCCGGTGCCGCGAGCGAATGGCTCGAAGAGCGCGATCTCGATCGGTCCCTCCTCTCGAGGCTGCCTCCGATGCCAGTCGCCGCTGCCGTCCGTCGCGGTGCGCTCGTGCAGCGATGCGAGCCGCTCGACGTGGTGCTCTTGAAGGGCACCGCCTGGAGCGGGAACGAAACTCGCGGCGCCGTCCACCGTTCCCCCGTCCACAGTGCTCAGCCTCGCCTCCTCCTCACCATCGATCCGCTCGGTTGAACATGCCCCCGACGTCCCCCGCCCCCGCCTCGCCTGCCTTCCGCCGACTCCCCGTGACCGTGCTCTCCGGCTTCCTCGGCGCCGGCAAGACCACTCTCCTGAACCACGTGCTCGCGAACCGCGAGGGCCTCAAGGTCGCGGTGATCGTGAACGACATGAGCGAGGTCAACGTCGACGCTCAGCTCGTGAAGGGCGGTGCATCAGCGCTCTCGCGCGTCGACGAGAAGCTCGTCGAGATGCAAAACGGATGCATCTGCTGCACGCTGCGCGAAGACCTCCTCGTCGAGGTCTCACGGCTCGCGCGCGAAGGGCGCTTCGACTACCTGCTCGTGGAGTCCACCGGCATCGCGGAGCCGCTCCCGGTCGCGGAGACCTTTACCTTCGAGGACGAGACGGGGCGCAGCCTCTCCGATCTGGCTCGGCTCGACACGATGGTGACGGTCGTGGACGCGAAGAGCTTCCTCGCCGACTGGCAGAGCGAGGACGAGCTCCGCGACCGCCGCGCAGCGCTCGGGGAGGACGACGATCGGACGGTGGCCGACCTGCTCGTCGAGCAGATCGAGTTCGCCGACGTGCTCGTCCTGTCGAAGCTCGATCTCGTGTCGACCGCCGACCGCGACCGCCTCGAAGCGATCCTCCGCAGCCTCAACACGAGCGCTCGCATCGTTCACGCCTCTCACGGCCGCGTCCCGCTCGACGCGGTGCTGGGGACCAACCTCTTCGACTTCGACAAGGCCGCCGCCGCACCGGGCTGGCTCGCCGGCCTCCGCGGAGAGCGGACGCCCGAGACCGAGGAGTACGGCATCTCGAGCTTCGTCTACCGAGCGCGCACGCCGCTGCACCCCGCGCGCTTCTGGGAGCTCCTCCACGACTCGACGAGCTGGCGAGGCGTCTTGCGCTCGAAGGGCTTCTTCTGGCTCGCGTCGCGGATGGATGTCACCGGGCTCTGGTCGCAAGCCGGCGGCTCGGGCCGATGCGAAGCGGCGGGGATGTGGAACGCGGCGCTCCCCGAGGAAGAGCGTCCCGAAGAGGAGGAATCGCGCGAGGAGCTAGCGCGTGTGTGGCAGGAGCCATGGGGCGACCGCCGTCAGGAGCTCGTCTTCATCGGCAGCGGCATGAACGAGGCTGCCCTCCGCGCGCGGCTCGACGCGGCACTCCTCACCCCCGACGAGCTCGCGGCTGGGCCGTCGAGCTGGGAAGCGCTCGACGATCCCTTCCCGACGTGGACGTTCGAGGAGTGACGCGCCGGCTCACCTCGACCCCGCGCGGCCGCGACCACGATTGCCCCGCAGCCGATAGACGAACGCGAGGACACGCGCGACGGCGGCGAAATGCGCGGCCGGGACGGGACGGCCGATCATGACCTCGGCGTCGAGCGCACGCGCGAGTCGGCGGTTCTCGAGGATCGGGATGCCGTGTTTGCGTGCCTCGGCGCGGATCCGCAGCGCGACCTCGTCGTGCCCCTTCGCGATCACGACCGGCGCAGGATCCTTCGCGCCATAGCGGAGGGCTACCGCGACGTGGGTCGGGTTGGTCACGACGACGTCGGCGCCCTTGACCGCGTTCATCGCACGCTTCTTCGCGAGCGCCTTCGCCCGTGACTTCATGCGAGCCTTCGTCTTCGCATCGCCGTCGGACTGCTTGGACTCGTCCTCCCGCTCCTTGCGGGTCATCTTCATGTCCCGCGAGATCGTGTAGCGGCTCTGCGCGTAGTCGATCCCCGCGACCAGCACGAGCACGCCGGTCACCATCCCGACCATTCGCGCGAGCGCGGCGAACATCACGGGGATGCTCCCCTGGAGCGGCATTCGCGCGAGCGCGATCAGCAACGGGAGCTCCGTCGAGAGCGCATGCCAGGCGATCGCCCCGACGGCGGCCACGCGTACGATCGCCACCACCGCTTCGAGGCCGGCGCGCTTCGGCGAGAAGAACCGTCCGAGGCCCTTCGACGGATCGAGACGCGAGAGGTCGGGGCTGAGCAGCTCGCTGTAGGTGCGAAAGCCCGCCTGGGCCGCACCGACCGCGGTCGACGCACCGACCGCGGCCAGCACCGCCGCGCCCGCGAGCGCGACGAGCTCGCTACCCGCGGAAGAGAGGACGGCGACGGGACCGAGCCGCTCGAGCGCACCGAGATCGCCGAGCGTGCCGTTCATGAGCCGGCGCGCGGCTTCCACCAGATGCTCCTGCGAGCCGGCGAAGACGGCGAGCACCGCGACGGTGGCGACGACTCCGCCGGCGTCGCGCGCCTTCGCGAAGCGCCCCTGCTTGCGGAACTCCTCCCGCCGCTGCTCCGTCGGCTCGTAGGTCCTGTCGCCGGTATCCGCGCTCATCTGCCGGCCACGTCGGAGACGACCTGCTCGATTCGCGCGCCTTCGCGTTCGAGCTCGTTCGCGAGGCCTGCCGCGGCGTCGTCCATCGTGCCGAGGATCCCGAGGAGCCCCGCGGCTACGGTCACGCCCATACCGACGCTGAACACCTGCAACGAAGGCGACGCACGAGCGACGAGCGCGAGCGCGAGCTGCACCGCGAGCGCGATCGCCATGACGGGGACCGAGAGGCGAACGCCCACGTCCATCGCTTGCGCGAGGAAGTCGACCATCGACGGAGCGGCCGCGCCGATCTCGGCGGTGTGACCGATCGGCAGCGCTCGGAACGACTCGAGAGCGTACGCGATCGCGACTCGATGCGCACCGATCCCGAGGAACAGCAGCATCGAGAAGAGCGCGACGACCCGCGACGGGACCGAGTCTTCGTTGCCGAGCGTCGGATCGTAGACTTGACCGAAGGTGAGGCCGGTCCCCTGGGCGAGGCTCGCCCCGAGCACCTCCGCCGCCGAGAACGTGACACGCACCGTGAAGCCGATGACGATCCCGATCCCGAGCTCGCCGGGGACGATCCCGAAGAGCGCGAGATCGAGACCGAGATCCGGAGTCGCCGGCCGGACCGCCCGCGCGATCCACGCGAGCATCAGAACGAGACCGATCTTCGCCTTGCTCGGCACGTTCTTGCCGGGGAACGGCGAGGTCAGGACGAAACCCGCGACGCGCGACGCGGCGAGCACGAAGGCCGCAACCTCGGCGATGGCGAATGCGGGGAGCGGGATCACCGGACGACGTGCTCGATCGCCTGGAGCGACCCGCGAGTGTAGTCGACGACCTTGCTGGCGAGCGCCGGGCCGAGCACCACGAGGACGCTGACGAGCGCAGCGACCTTCACCACGAAGCTGACGCTCGCCTCGTTGATCTGGAGCACCGTCTGAGCCACACCGACGAGGAGGCCTGCAACGAGCGCGATCGCGAGGAGAGGACCCGAGATCCACAGCGTGACGCGGAGCGCCTCGAGCACCATCGCGAGCGCCTGATCGCCGTTCACGACGAGAAGCTCCGGAGTAGAGACCCGACGAGCAGGTGCCAGCCGTCCACCACGACGAAGAGTAGGAGCTTCAGCGGCAAGCTGATCGACGCCGGTGGGACCATCATCATGCCCATCGCCATGAGGACCGCAGCGACGGCGAGATCGATCACGAGGAACGGCAGGAGCACGAGCACGCCCATATGGAAGGCTGTGGTGAGCTCGCTGACGACGAAAGCAGGCGAGGCGATGCGCATCGGCACCTCCTCTTCCGTCGACGGCAGCGGCGCTTGCGCGGCCTGGTAGAACAGCGCGAGGTCCGCCTCCCGCGTCTGGCGGAGCATGAACGATCGGAGCGGCGCCGCCGCGCGTTCGAGCGCCGCGCTCTCGTCGATCTTCCCGGCAGCGTAGGGCTCGTAGGCCTCCTTCAGCACGGTGTTCGTGACCGGAGCCATCGTGAACATCGTGAGGAAGAGCGCCAATCCGACGAGCACCTGGCTCGGCGGAGACTGTTGCGCGCCGACGCCTTGCTTGACGAACGAGAGGACGACGACGATGCGCGTGAACGACGTCATCGTCAGGACGATCGCCGGGAGCAGCGACAGCAGCGTGAGGAGGGCGAGGATCTTGAGCTGCGGCGCGAGCCCGGGGCCGGCCGTCATCGACAGGAGGTCCGGAGCCGCCGGCGCGCCTTGCGCGTCGCTCGACACGACGAGCCCGAAGAGGAGCGCGCCTGCGGCCGCCGCGATCCGAGCCGGCTTCACCAGTCCCCCAGTCGAACCGGGCGATCGGGCGCGGTCCTTGGCTCCGCTCGAGCGTCGTCCGGCTTGTCGAGCGCGAGGAGGAGCCCCTTCGCCTGACCGGCGACGCGCGGGATCTTCGGGCCCGTCCCGGAGACCGCCGTGCGCTTCGGAGCTGCGACCGCCGGCCTGTGCGGGGCGCGCATGGCACCGAGCAGCGCACGCGCGCGATCGGCGACGTCACGCACCGGACGCTCCGGCGCAGGCACGACCGAGCGGCGCTCGCGCTCCGGAGCCTCGACGGTCGCGGGCGCCTCGGAGGCCTCCGTGGACGCCTCCGCCTCGCCGTCGAGCACCGCGAGCGTCTGGATCGCGCTCGGCGTCATGCCGACGAGGAGCCGGGTGCCTTCGACCTCGACGACGAGGAGCTCGCTCCGCACCCCGACCGACGTGCGGGCGAGGACGTCGACACGGCTCGCAGGAGCGGTGGACCGGGTCCCGCGCTTCTTTCGCAGCCACAAGCCCGCGGCGGCGATGACCCCGATGCCGGCGATCAACTTGTAGCCGAACGGCGTGCCTTCGTTCGTGCTCGCCAGCGTGAGCGGCTTGCTCGGACGAGGGGCGAGCGGCGTCCCCACGCCGGCGGGCGCCGGAGCGGGCTCGGGTGCGACGGGGGCTTCGGCCGACGGCGCGGCCAGCGCCGCAGTCGACGCAGGCGCCTCGTCGGCAATGGCGAGCGACGGAACGAGAGAGAGCGTCAACGCCATGACAGCTGCGCGGAGGGCTTTCACTGCGGCTCCGTGGGCGTCGCCTCGGGCGCCGCCATCGCGACGTCGGGCTCGGACGAGGACGTGGTCACGATCTCCGTGATCCGCAGGCCGTAGCGGTCACCGAGGACGACGGCCTCGCCGCGTCCGATCAGGCGCCCGTTGACGACGATCTCCAGCGGCTCGCCGGCGGCCTTGTCGAGCTCGAGGGTCTGCCCCGTGCCGAGGCGGAGCAGATCACCGATCTTCATTCGCTTGCGCCCGATTTCGAGCGTCACCTCCACCTCGACGTCCCTCAGGAGCCCGAGAGCAGTGGCTGGAGGCGTACCGATCCTTCCGTTCGTCATGACGGCGACTTTCTTCAAGCGCCGTGCCGCTCAAGAGCGTCAAAACCGTGTCGCCGGCTGCTCCGGGCGAGGCTCAGTACTCGAACCCGCTCCCGCCGATGAACTCGCGGATCAGCGACGTCGGTGGGACGTGGTCGGGGTGGATCGCGACGAACTGATCGATGAGCCGCCGAAGACGGTGCGCGGTCGTGAACGACGGGTGGCTCGCGGGCACTTCGAGGAGGTAGCGCTCGGCATACGTCTTGAGGACGCTGAGCTCGTAGACGAGCGAGGAGTCGAAGACCGCGTCGGCGTGCGGGAGGAACGGGTAGATGTGAACGAGCTCGCCGCGCCGCACCGACGGCCACCTCGCGATCGTGTCGGCGGCCGAGTACTCCCGCTGATGGCGATCGCGAACGATGCGCCGAATCAGCCTGACGTCCTCCGGAGCGAGGGCCCCGAGCCGGTCGAACGCGAGCGTGTTCGAGGGCTGCACGAAGATCCGGAAGACGCGGTCGGGCGAGACGACGCCGTCGAGCAGCGCCGGGTTCAGCCCGTGAATGCCTTCGAGCAGGAGGACGTCCCCGTCTCTCATCGCCAGCGACGCTCCGCCGGCCCGGTCGCTCTTTCCTCGGACGAAGTCGTAGCGCGCGGTCGTCACTGCCTCGCCGGCAAGCAGACGCAGGACGTGATCGCGCAGGAGCGAGAGATCGATCGCCTCCAGCGCCTCGAAGTCGTACTCGCCAGACTCGTCGCGCACCGTGCGCTCGCGGTCGACGTAGTAGTCGTCCAGCGACAGCGCGAGCGGCCTTCGTCCGTCGACGAGGAGCTGCACGACGAGGCGCTTGATGAACGTCGTCTTCCCCGACGACGAGGGCCCGGCGACCGTGATGATCCGGACGGTGTCCGCGCGCGAAGAGATCGCATCGGCGATCCGCCCGATCCACTTCTCGTGAAAGCCCTCCGCGACACGAATGAGCTCCGGCACCCGACCACGAACGCATTGCTCGTCGAACGTACCGACGCTCGTGACGCCGAGGCCGGCGAGCCAGCGACGGGCCGCCGACGCCATCTCGCTCCCGTGCCGGGGCGCCATCGCCTCGGCAGCGGCAGGGTCCATCCGCGCGCCGCTCGCCGCCGGCATGTAGCGATCGAGGTCGCGGAGCCGGAGCAAGAGTCCTCGAGCATGCGGCTCGATCTCGACGGTCCCGAGGTAGCCCGCTCGCGGAAGCAGCGGCCCCATCCCGAGCGCGAGCGTCTCACCGCAGGTCGCGAGGGCAACGGTGGACTCCCGCCGGTTCGCGAGAAGGGCGGCCGCGTCGGCGGCACGTCGCTCGCCGAGCTCCGCTCGCGCCTCGTCGATCGACCAGATCTCCTCACGGAGCGGCGCGTCCTCGACGATGAGACGGCGCATCGCGCCGAGGATCGCTTGCCCGACGCGCACGACGTCGACGTCACCGACCACCTCGACGACGAGGCCGTTCTCGAGGGTGCCGGCGAGGCGAACATCCAAGGCTGGCGCGACCCGCCGGGCTGCCTCGAGGAGAACGAGGCCGGCGCTCCGCGAATAGATCTCGCGACCGTTCGGCGAAGCGAGGGAGAGCGGCTCGAGCTGGCAGTCCGCGACGATCGCGCTCTCGAGCGAGACGGGCCTCTTGTTCGAGGCGGCGCCGACGACGGGAGCTCCGTCGTGCTCGCGCGGAAGGAGCGAGCCGACGACGGTCCCCGTCGCGACGATCAGCTCGTCGGCGCCGCGGCGCACGCGGACCTGGAGACGGCGCGGCGCCGAGCGCTGGTGCACGAGCAGACCGACGCTGTCGGTGGCCGCGATGACCTCGTCTCCGAGAGCAGCTGCCAGGGCCTGCGTGAAGTGGAGCGCGAGACGCGGGTGGCTCGTGGCGAGCGCCCGGTAGCGCGAACGCGAGAGCCGGGCGAGGCGCATCGTGGTGTCCGCCTCGACGGTGACCGGTCGAGGGCGCTCGTCGAGCATCGCGAGCTCGCCGAAGTGGTCGCCGGGCCCGATCGACCGCAGCTCCATCGGGCCACGACAGAGCCGCGCCTTGCCTTCGAGCACGAAGTACATGTACTCGCCCGCGTCCCCCTCGCGGATGACGGACGTGCCGTGCGGGAGGGCGACTTGGTCGAGCAGGTCGAGGAAAGCTCCGAGCTCGCGCACGCCGAGCCCGCGGAGAAGCCTCGAGCGCCCGAGGACATCGAGGTCGTCGAGTCGCTTGCCGTAGACCAACGGCAGTGGCGTGATCGAGGCGGTCATCGCGGGCTCACCAACGCTCCCGTGCAGGTTCGCACGGGAGCACGCCCTCGCTCACGACTCGGGCAGGCTCGACGAGCTCGTCGAGGCCCTACCACTGCGTGATCCTTGCAAACGTCGAGCGTGACTGCCAAGCCGATCTCCTTTCGGTCGGCCGCGGCATCTGCAAGCAAGCGGCCACGCTGGCGTTCCATGCGAGCGAGCGTCGACCGACGCCGGCGCCAAGGAGAATCGCGATGCGCGGCTCACCGCCCGTCCACTCGGCGCGGAGGCGCAAACCGCGCAGGTCTCGCGGCGACGCGCACGCCCTGCGCCGCACCACTGCGGGCGGTCGGAGCGCTTCTCTACTCAGCACGGGACGCAAGGCGCCTCGGGGCCCGTGAAGACGCGCACGTCGTGCGCCGCGTCGGGCGTCGAACGCCGAAGCTGCAGCCGAATCCGAGCTGGCACGGTCGATGAATGACGACGGCGCATGAAGCGCACGCCCCCGCCCTCCGGTTCGCCGAGCAACTCGGACCTCGACCGCATCGACGAGCGCGTGGTCCCACCGGGCTTCGCGCTCCTCCGCGCGGAGCACGCACGGCTCGAGAGTGTGTACGACTCGCTGCTGGCAGCCTACCGCCACGGCGATTGGCCCGATGTCCAGGCGACCTGGCAGGTCTTCGAGCCCGCGCTGCGCGCCCACATGGATCTCGAAGAGCGCCTCGCCTTCCCCGCGTTCCGAGCGACGAGCCCCGCGGACGCGAGCGCGCTCCTGGCCGAGCACGCCGAGCTCCGGACGCTCCTCGACACCCTCGCGATCCACATCGAGCTCCATGCCGTCCCGCTGGCCGACGCCGAGGAGCTCATCCGTCGGCTGCGCGCGCACGGCCATCACGAAGAGCTGGTCCTCTACCCCTGGGTCGAGGCGGCGATGGACTCCGCGGCGCTCGCCGGCCCCTGAATGTGAGGCGGGAGCGGCGCGCAACCCCGATCCACTGGCGGTCATCCTAGCGAGCCCGGCGTCTCGTGACGGCGGTACGGTGTCCCGCATGGTTCCGCTTTCGATTCTCGACCTCGTCCCCGTCGTCCAGGGTTCGACGCCCCGTCAGGCGCTCGAGTGCAGCCTCGATCTCGCTCGCCACGCCGAGCGCCTCGGATACACGCGCTACTGGGTCGCCGAGCATCACAATATGGCCGGCATCGCGAGCGCGGCCACGTCGGTCGTGATCGGCTACCTCGCCGGCGGAACGAAGACGATCCGTGTCGGGGCCGGCGGCATCATGTTGCCGAATCACTCGCCTCTCCAGATCGCCGAGCAGTTCGGCACGCTCGAATCGCTCTACCCGGGGCGCATCGACCTCGGGCTCGGGCGCGCGCCCGGCACCGATCAGCTTACCGTGCGCGCGATGCGCCGAGATCCGCGGGCGTCGGACGAGTTTCCGAACGACGTCCAGGAGCTCCGGGCGCTGTTCGAGCCGGTGCGCGAGGGCCAGCGGATCCAGGCCGTGCCGGGAGCTGGGCTCCGGGTGCCGCTCTGGATCCTCGGATCGAGCATGTTCGGCGCGCAGCTCGCCGCGCTGCTCGGCCTTCCGTACGCGTTCGCTTCGCACTTCGCGCCCGCGTCGCTGGACGACGCGCTCGCCCTCTATCGTCGGAATTTCGAGCCGTCCAGACAGCTCGAGCGGCCGCATGCGATGGCCGGCGTGAACGTCATCGCGGCCGAGACGGACGACGAAGCGCGGCGCCTCTTCACGACGCTGCAGCAAGCGTTCACCGACCTGCATCGAGGAGCGCGCGGCCTGCAGAAGCCGCCGATCGACGACATCGATGCCTACTGGACGCCGGCCGAGAAAGTGTCTGCTGCGAGCATGCTCACGCACTCGATCGTGGGATCACGCCAGACGGTACGCGCCGGCCTGGAGCGCTTCGTTGCGCGGACCAGGGCCGACGAGCTGATGGTGGTGAGCACGGTCTTCGATCACGGTGCGCGCAAGCGGTCGTACGAGATCCTCGCAGAGCTCTGGGGCCTCTAGGGCGATTCGTTCGCCGGCCGCTCGATCGCCACCGCGACGACGTGGCCGCTGGCCGTGGGCCGACCGTGGAAGAGCGTCGCGCCGCCCGCGCAGATGCGCGCGCGCTCGTCGAGCGGAAGGGAGAGCCGGATGACATCGCCGACCGCCAGCCGAGCGATCGATTCGAGCGGGAGGCGCACCTTTCCGAGCTCGGCGACGACGTCGAGCTCGACGTCGGTCATTGCCAAGGCGATGCCGCTGTCGATGTGCGATGGCTCCGCGACCTCCTCGTCCCTCGTGATCGCGGAGAGCGGGAGCGCAAGGACGACCTTGCCGCCGCCATCCATCACGAGCGTGAGGATGACGGCCGACCCGGCCTCGATGTCCTTCGACGTCGCCGGCTCGATCGCGAGTGAGAGACGCGAGGCGAGGACCTGACCGAACGCGCGCAACATGCTGCCGGTCACCCGCGACGCGAGAGCGCTCTGCGCCGACGTCGGCGCGGCGCCCTGCGCCGTGGGCGACCCGTCCCCGCCGAAGACTCCGTCGAGGATCCGAGCAAGCGCCGTCTCGTCGAAGAGGACGAGCCCGCGCAGCGAGGCTGCGCTCGGCGAGCCTCCGCCGACCACGCGGGCGGTGAACGAAGAGGCATGGACGATGCTCCCGTCGCTCGCCAGCTCGGCGAATGAGATGCAGCGCGCTGGCTCCTCGGAGACGGCAACGCGCTGGCGGGAGAGGAACGGGACCGCACGGCGAAGGGCGGCGCCGAGCGCACCGGAGGCATCGTCGACGCGCGCGCAGGCCGCGCGGCCACGGCCGCCGGGAACGGAGAAGGCTTCGAGCCTCGTGACCATGGCAACGGAGCTCATTGGACGACGAAGTCCGTGACGAGGACCCGCTCCGCGGTGAGCGCGCCCACGGAGCGACAGCGCTCGAGGAGATCGGCGCGGATCTTCTCCAACTGCGCGGGGTCGGTGACCTGCTCGTGCGTGACCGTGCGGAGGTACGCGAGCACGGCGTCGCGGATCCGCGGGACGAAGGGCTTCAGATCGTCGACCGTACCGACGCCGAACTCGATCGCGATCGACATCTTCATCGGATGCGTCTTCTTGTTCGTATCGACGAGCGTGGCGAGGAACGGATCGAGCGGTAGCGTCGGTCCGGGCGGCCGGCTCACGGTCGCATGCTCGGCACTGGCCTGCGGACCACCGGCCGCGGAAGTCCGCGCCGCCGCCGCGCGGGTACCGCCATAGGCGGCGCCCGCGGCGAGCAGCGCAGGGACGACGACACGAAAGAGCCCGCCGATCGGCGACGGCTTCGGCGGAGTCGGAGACGGGGCGTCCGGCGCCGGTGCGTTCGTTTTGTTCTCGGTCATGACTGGCTCTTCGGTTGCGCTGTTCGAACGTTCACTGCTTGATGGCCATCAGCTCCTGGAGCATCTGATCGGCTGTCGTGATCGTCTTGCTGTTCGCCTGGAACGATCGCTGATGCGCGATCAGGCCGACGAACTGCTCGGCGATGTCGACGTTCGACTGCTCGAGCGCCCCCGCCGCCAGCGCACCGCGGCCACCTTCGCCGGCGATTCCGAGCGCGGCCTCGCCGGAGTCACGCGTGGCGACCCACATGTTCTGTCCGGCGCGGCCGAGGCCGTCGTTCGAGCGGAACTTCGCGATCGCGAGCTTCCCCGCCGCGACCGTCTGACCATTCGAGTAGACCCCGCTCACCGTACCATCAGCGTCGATCTTCACTCCCGCGAGGTCGCCGGAGCTGTAGCCGTCCTGTGACTGCGCGCTGATCGCGCTCGCCGAACCGAACTGCGTCGTACCGCCGAGGCCCGTACCGCCCGCGGCGATCGAGGTGCCGAAGTCGAAGTCGAGCACCTGATTCGGCGTCGCGCCGTTGAAGCTGATCGGGGCCGGTCCGCCCCACTGGATGTCCTGGAGCGCACCGGCGGAGTCGAACGTCATCTGGCCAGTGGCGAACTCGACGTTCTCGCCCGGATTGGCGCCCGCAACCTCGTCGCCCTTCGCCAGCGCGTGGACATCCCACGTCCCGGCGCCGGTCTTGGAGAAGTAGAGATCGACCGAGTGCGACTTGCCGAGCGAGTCGTAGACGGTCATCGTGGTGGAGAAGTTCGACGACGCTCCCGGGTTCTGCGGATCCCACGGGGTCGTCGGCGGCGTCGCGGAAGCGTCGAGGTTCGCCGTGACCGAGATCTTCGCGCTCGGCTTGGGCGGGAGCTGCGCGGTCGAGAGCTGGATCGCGCCCACCTTCCCGTCGAACCTCCCGCTCGCGTTCGCGCTGTAGCCCTGCACCTCCATCCCCTGCGGATTCACGAGGACGCCGTCGTGGCGGACCGTGAGCTGGCCGGCGCGCGTGTAGAAGTTGCCGCTGACGCCGCCGAGCGTGCCGTTGACGACGAAGAAGCCGTCACCCGAGAGCGCGACATCCGTCGCTTGCCCGGTGTTCATGAGCGCGCCCTGCGCGAAGATCTGCTGCGCCCGGCCGAGACGAACACCTCCGCCGGCGTTGTCGGGCGCACCGATCGCTCCGCCGAGGACGTTCTCGAACGTCGCGCGCGTGCGCTTGAAGCCGACCGTGTTCGTGTTGGCGATGTTCTCGCCGACGATGCTCAGCGTGTTGCTCTCCGCGGAGAGGCCGGAGACGCCCGCATACATGGCCTTCGTGATGCTCATCGATCTGTTCCTCCTACGCTCACCAGCTCCGAGATTGGAGCCGTGACTCCGGAGTCGAGAATGAGCTCCGGGTAACCCTTTTCGAACGACACCTTGACCACCTTGCCGCTCACGTCCTGGGACGTGTTCACGGACTTGCCGTCGGCCGTGCTCGCCTCGACCTTGATCGAGTAGGTGCCCTTGGCGACCGGCTGTCCCGCATCGTCCTTGCCGTCCCACGAGATCGGCATCGCTCCCTCGCCGTGCGCGCCCATCTCGAGCGTGCGCACCGTCTTTCCGGAAGCGTCCTGGATGCGAACGGTGACCTTCGCGGCCGGCGCATCGAGATTGATGCTGGCGCCGGTCGCGGTGAGCCCGTCGAAGGCGATCCCGTTCCCGCGTACCGTGACGTCCTTCCCGACCAGCCCCGCCGCCTCGTTGCTCGCAAGGCCGGTCATCTGCGCCGAGAGCACGTCGAGCTTCGCGGACTGAGCGATCGACTGCTCGACCATGGCGAACTGCGAGAGCTGCGCCACGAACTCGGTCCCCTCGGTCGGCTTGAGAGGGTCCTGATGGGCGAGCTGCGCGACGAGGAGCTTCAGGAAGGCGTCCTTGTCGAGCGCTGCCTTGTCCTTCGGTTCGGACGTCGTGCTCGTCGCGTTGGTGCCTGTCGTGCCGGTGACGGAGGGAAGCGCCATGCCCAAGGTCAAAGCACGATCCGGACCCGCGCCGGATGGCGGCGGAGCGTCGGTTTTCCGGCGCTCTCACCGGGGGAACGAGCGCGCGTTCCCTCGTTGTCCTCGCGGCGCTCGTGGCCCGCCTCGCCCTGGCTTCGCGCGGGATCGCCCGACGTCCGGGCGTCGCTCCGGAGATCTGCGGGCGCATCGACGAAGACGCGCGCCTCGGGGATCTCGCGATGTACGTGCGCCGACAGCTCGGGCGAATGCGCGTGGATCACCTGCTTCGCATGGCCTTCGTCCGCCTGGACGTGCACGTCGATCCTGTCGGCGCCCGCGACCGCTCGAACCTCGACCCGCCCGAGCTCGGGCACCACGATCTGCCCGTGAGCCTCGCCGGTGAGCGCGCGGCGGTGGCCGGCCGCCTCCGCAGCGCGGATCCCGAGCTCCGCTCTCCCGTCGCCCGACCTCGTCGAGGCCTCGACGGGCGCCGGAACCGTGACGTCCGCCATCGTCTTGACGGTCTCCGCCGGCGCCTCGACGCCCGCCGGAGGCGTGACGGCGCGCGGCTCGATCACCGGCGACGTGACCTCGGGCGAGAACGCATCGAGCGCCTCGGCGGACCTGGGGAGCCGCTTCCCCTTCGGGCTCGGCGTCTCCGCTTCCGTCGTACGCGCACCGGCGAGCGCCGCGGACGCGCGCAGCGGCGACGTTTCGGCGCCGTCCACGGGCTGGAGCGCCGCACGCGGGGTCGACGGGGTCGACGGTTCTACGGGCCGCGCGCCACCCGCGACTGCGGGCTCGTTCGCGGCGGCCTCCGCCGGGCCGGAGCTCTGCACCACCTCCCGACCGAGCGAAGTCGTCTCGAGCGCGCGCTGCGGAGCAGACTGCGCGCTCGATGTGTGATCGTCGCGCGGCGTGTCGACACGCGAAGCCACGACCTCGGCCTCCAGCGTCGTCGCTGTCTGCGTCCCGTCCTGAGCGTTGTCGATCGCCGGAGCGATCGAGCCGGACGCGTCCATCGTACTGGTGGCGGGCGCCGGAGCGGGCGGATCGAACAGGTCCATCGCGCTCGTGATCGCTGCCGACCCGGCCGCCTCCGCAGGCGACGGCTCGATGGGGATCGCCCCCGTGATCGACAGCATCAGATTCACGGGAGCCATGGGCGGGGGCGGGTCGAGCATCGGGAACGGAACGAAGTCGGAGGTCTCGCGTTCCTCCTCGTTCTCGACCGACTCTGCGTCTTCCCATTCGGATGCCAGCGTCGCGTCGAACTCGGCGCGGCTCGGCCCCGGCGATCGAGGCCCTGACGCGCTCGCCGGGCACGCGTGATCGATCACTGCGAAGGCGATGGCCTTCGCACCGGACACGTTATTCATCGCTGCTCCTCTGCTCCTCTGTTCTCTGGCCGCGGCTCTCGAGCGCTCGCCCGCTCTCAGCCCGCGCGCTGGCTCCGTGCCGCGACCTCGTCCTCGGCGATGCGCTCTCGCTGCCGGAGCTCTGCGTCGTGCTCTCGCGTGGTCTTCTCGAGCCACGTCTCGAACCGGCGAAGCTCGATGCGCGCCTCGGTCATCGTCTCGCGGGCGACGGCCTCCGCGGCCCGAGCCACCGCGTACTGGTGCTCGGCCTGCTCGATCGCGCGGCGCAGCCCGCGGATCTGCAGGTCCCGGAACTCGAGCTCGAAGACGACGCCGATGTGCTCGTTGGCGTCGACGGCCGCGAGCCAGGCTCGTTCGGCGTCGCTCCGCACTCGATCCGCAGCCACGCTCCGGGCGTGTGCGGCGACGTGCGCGAGCTCCGCGGATTCGGCGGCGCGACGCTTCATCTCGATCAGACGGCCAATCGTCTTCATCTGCTTCGTCTTCATCGTCAGCGTGACCTCTCGGAGATCGTTCGGAGTCGGGCGATCGTCTCGCCGCGCGACGTCGCCTCGTCAGGGCTTTGTCGCAGCAGCGATTCGATCGCCGGCTGCAACGTCCGCGCCGCGTCCACGCGAACATCGGAGCCCGGGACATAAGCGCCGATCTGGATCAGGTCGGCCGCCTCCTCGTAGGCGGCGAGGAGCTCGCGCACACGTGCCGCCGCCGCGACATGCTCCGGAGCGGAGACGTCACGCGCCACTCGCGAGACGCTGCGGAGGACATCGATCGCCGGGTGGTGGCCGCGGTCGCCGAGCTTGCGGGAGAGGATGACGTGACCGTCGAGGATCCCGCGCACCGTGTCGGCGATCGGATCGTTCATGTCGTCGCCCTCGACGAGCACGGTATAGACCGCGGTGATCGACCCGGGCCCGCTGTCGCGACCGGCTCGCTCGAGCAGCGGCGGGAGGGCCGCAAAGACCGTCGGCGTGTAGCCCTTGGTGAGCGGGGGCTCGCCCGCTGCGAGCGACGCCTCGCGGAGGGCCATCGCGTAGCGCGTGACCGAATCCATGACGAGGAGCACCCGCTTGCCCTGTTTGCGGAAGTGCTCCGCGATCGCCGTGGCCCGTAGAGCTCCGCGGACCCGGACGAGCGGCGGCGCATCGCTCGTCGCCGCGACGACGACGCAGCGGGAGAGGCTCTCGGGGCCGATCGCGTGGCGGACGAAGTCGCCGACCTCGCGACCGCGCTCGCCGATCAACGCGGCGACGATGACGTCGGCATCGGCGTGACGGCAGAGCATACCGAGGAGCGTGCTCTTGCCGACACCGGTGCCGGCGAAGAGGCCGATGCGCTGGCCTTCGCCGAAGGCGAGCAGCGCATCGAGCGCTCGCACGCCCGTCTCGAGCGGCTTGCCGATCGGGCGGCGCGCGAACGGCGGCGGCGGCTCGGCGTGGAGCGCAGCGCGCGCACCGCAACGAGGCGGAGGCCGCTGATCGAGGGGCCGGCCGAAGGCGTCGATCACGCGACCGAGAAGAGCCTCACCGACCTCGGCGCTCGCCTCGCTCGTGCGGAGACGTACGCGGTCGCCGGGGGAGATCCCGGACGTCGGCCCGAGCGGCGCTGCGAGGAGGCGATCGTCGCGAAAGCCGATCACCTCGAGGGTGACGCGGCGAACCGGAAGGTCGATCTCGAGCTCGCGCCCGACCGCAGCCCGGAGGCCGGAGATCTCGACGAGCAGGCCGACGACCTTCTCGACGCGTCCCTCAGCACGCGCGAGCGGCGCGACGCGTGCGGCCGCTTCGTAGCTCGACAGATCGATCATGGTCATCGCTCCCGGTCGACGCCGAGGGCGTCGGAGATCGCGGCGATCCGCTCACCTGCGCCGATCGGAACGACGGTCGCTCCTTCGCGCAGCTCGCACGAGCCCGGACGGAGCGCGTCGTCGACGACGACCTTCGCCGCCGTTGCCGTGCCCTCGAGCGCGTCGCGCGAAATGGCGGCCGCGATGTCGGGCGCGACGGCGACGACCACGGCCTCCTTGCCGGGCAGGGCCGCGAAGCCCTCGCGGATCCATCCGAGCACGAGCGCCGGATCGGTAGCGAGCTCACGTCCCACGATCCGGGAAGCGACGGTCACGGCCAGACGGACGATCTCCGGCTCGCTCTCCTCGAGCACGCGCGCCCGCACCGAGGCGAGCTCGACGGCGAGCCGCGCTGTCTCCTCGCGAAGCGCCAGGAGCTCGTCTTCGAGCTCGAGCTCGCGTCCGGTCTGGATGATCGGCGACGGCGGCGGCACCGAGACCCGCTCGATCGGGATCGGGACGATCGCCGGCGCAATGACCGACGGCACGTTCTCACGCCCGCGCTCCGAAGGCGGCGGGGTCGACGGCGCGCGCACCTGGGACTGAGCGCACGCGGGCAGGACCCCGCGCGGCATCCCGATCCACGAGGGGCGCCCCGAGACGCGCGGGGCGCCTGGGCGCGTCCACGGCGCAGGCGTGATCCGGCGCGCGGCGCCCATCACTCGTCCCCCCGACCGAGCGAGAGCTTGCCCTGGTCCTCGAGCGAGAGCGCGATGTCGATGATCTCGCGACGAGCCGCCTCGACGTCGGACTTGCGGACGTGCCCGAGGGCTTCGAGATCGTCGCGGATGAGGTCGGCGGCGCGCTGCGAGAGGCCCTGGAAGACGGCCTCGGCCACTGCCTCGGGCGCACCGCGCAGCGCGATCGTGAGTCGATCGGTCGGAACCTCGCGGAGCAGCGTGCGCATGCCGCGCATGTCGATACGGGCGAGGTCGTCGAAGGTGAACATCGCCTGGCGCACGATGGCAGCGAGCTCCGGATCGTCGGCCTCGAGGTTCGAGAGGATCGACGAGGACGCCGTCTTCGACGATGCGTTGAGTAGCTCGGCCGCCTTCGCGACACCGTCGACGCTCACCAGCGCCGTTGCGTCCGCATCGGGGAGCTGCGCGGCGAGCGCGGACGCAACGTCCTCGAGCACGCCCGCAGGGAGCTGCCTCATCCGGCTCATGTGCTTGACGATCGGCGCCTTCTGCGAATCGAAGAGCGCGCCGACGATCGCCGCGGCCGCTTCGGGAGAGACCATCGAGAGGACGCCGGCCGCCAGCTGCGGAGGCTCGCTGGCGAGCAGCCCGGCGACGTCCTCGGGCGACGCGGACTCGAGGCGCGCGAGCGGGCTCGTGACGCCGTCCTCGAAGAGGGCGCGGGCGCGCTGCTCGCCGATCGAGCCGGCGGAGAGGCGGCGAAGGTAGCGCAGTCCACCGCGCGGCACGGCGACGGCCATGTCCGACTTCTCGAGGAACTCCTTGAAGGTCAGATCGACGGCGTCCTTCGGGACCGCACGCATCGTCGACGCGACCGCGCGGAGCTTGCGGATGTCGTCCTCGTCGAGCTCGTCGACGATCGGTCGGGCGACCTCTTCATCGAGCGACAGCAGAAACAGGACGGCCTTCTCGGCGTTCGTGATCATCGGATGGTCTCCAGCCAGGTAGAGCGGACTTCGGTTCAGGCCGCCTCGTCGCGCACGGCCTCGCGGTGCCCGAGCCACGAGCGCACGACGAGCGCTGCGGTGGCGGGGTCGGACGCGGCGCGCTCGAGGACGAGACGGCGGAGGTCGTCGGGGGTCTGCGGCTTCTCGGCTCCGCCCGCGAGGATCTCGACAGCGACCGCATCGGCGCTGGCCCTCTCCTTCGCTGCCGCGAGGGCGAGCGCAGTGGAGATCTTGCGGCGCTTGTTGCGGGCGCGGACAGCGAACGCGACGCCGACGAGCGTGATCAGAGCGAGTACGCCGCCCGCGAAGGGCGCGACCTTCTTCGGCTGGAGCCACACCGGCATCGGCGCCGGCGCGGGGGCCTCGGGCGCGAGGGCCACGAGGAACGGGACCGCCTCGACGGTGACGGCGTCGCCGCGGCGCTCGTCGAAGCCGACGGCGCTCCGGACGAGGCCCGCGATCTTGTCGATCTCTTCCTTCGAGCGAGGCGCACCGCCGGGGACCGGCGAGCCGTCGATGACGACGGCGACGGTGAGGCGGCGGAGCACGCCCCCCGTGACCGTACGCTTCTCGGTGATCCGATCGACCTCGAAGTTGCGGGTGTGGGACTCGCGAGTCGCGCCCGCCGTCGCGTCCGAGACCGCCTCGGCCACGCCGCCGTCCGCCGCCGCCGCGCCGCGTGCGGTCACCCCGCCGGGGAGGTTGCTCTCGGCGCCCGGGACACCCGCGACGGGGACCTCGTCGTTGCTCCGCTCGACGTTGCGCTCCTCGCTTCGGAGCGCGCTCTGCTTCGGGTCGTAATGGTCCTCGACGCGCTCGACGCGCGCGGAGTCGATGTCGACGGTGACGCGGACGTCGACATGGCCGGGGCCGGTGACCTTCTCGACCATCGAGCGGGCACGCTCCTCGAGCGTCGCCTCGAGCGACCGAGCCTGCGAGGCACGGTCGTCATCGCTCACGCCGTCTTCACCGGCGCGGCGCGGCTTGTGGAGGACGGCGCCCTCCGTCGTCACGACCGCGACGCGATCGGGGCTCAGCCCCGCGACCGACGTCGAGACGAGGTGGACGATGCCTGCGACCTCGCCGCCGCCGAGGGCGCGGCCACCACGGAGCTTCAAGACGACCGACGCCGAGGAAGGCTCGTTGCGGCTCACGAAGACGGACTTCTCCGGGAGGACGAGGTGGACGCGTGCAGTCTGCACGGCAGCGACCGTGCCGATCGTGCGGGCGAGCTCGCCCTCGAGCGCGCGGCGGTAGAGGATGCGCTGCTCGAACTCGGTCGTGCCGAGGCGCATCTTGTCGAAGCTCTCGAAGCCCACCGCCCCGCCGCGCGGGAGGCCACCACCGGCGAGCTCGAGGCGCAGCTCGCGCGCCTGATCTTCGGGGACCTCGATCACCGCACCGTCGCCCTCGAGACGGTACGGGACCTTCATCTCCTTCAGCTTCGCGACCACCGCCGCCGCGTCGTCGCGGTCGAGGTTCGAGTAGAGGACCGCGTAGGGCTGGCTCGACGTGCGGAGCGCGAAGAAGCCTCCGAGGGCCACGAGCGCGAGCGCCGTCGTGACGGCGAAGATCCGCGCCGACCGCGAGAGCCCCTTGATCGAAGCCGCCGCCTTCTCCGCCCAGAGGCGGAGCGGCGGAGGGAGCGACTCGATCATCGAACGCTTGTCAGACATTGATTCTCCAGAGCTCGTGGAACGCGTCGAGGAGCTTGTCGCGAACGGAGCCGACCAGCTTCAGCGAGATGTCGGCTTCCTTCATCGTGATCATCGTGCCGTGGAGATCGTCGAGACGCCCTTGTGCGAGCGCCTCCGCCTTCCCCACTGCCTCGCGCTCCTTCGCGCTCGCCGCCATGGCGGTCCGCTCGAGGATCTCCCCGAAGCTGGCGCCGCCGACCGGGTTCGATGCACCTGCCGGGCCAACCCCCGGCTCACCGCCGATCCGAATGTCTTCACGGAGCGCGGCGGCGGCCGCCGCGATGTTTCCCGCACCAGCGGGGTCGATCTTGATGCTCACTTGCCGATCCTCAGCGCTGCGCGGGCCATGGCCTTGAGCGACTCGATCGACGTCACGCCGGCCTCGTAGGCTCGGGACGCCGTCATCATGTTGACCATCTCTGTCACCACGTTGACGTTCGGGTACTCGACGTAACCGTCGGCATTGGCGTCGGGATGACCGGGCTCGTACACGAGCGCCCCCGGCGTGGTGTCGGGTCGAACCGCGGCCAACTCCACGGTCTCCACCTTGCGGAGGACCGGGTCGAAGCTGCGGGGCGCGAGTGGTTTCGCCTCGAAGACCGGGTCGAGGCGCCTGTAGGGGCCACCTTCGGCGGTGCGCGTCGTCCGCGCGTTCGCGAGGTTGCCGGCGACGACGTTCATGCGGCTGCGCTCGGCGGAGAGGCCGGAGGCCGCCACTTCCATCGCCGAGAAGACGCCAGGGCGAACAGGAGCCGTCTTCATCCGTGCTTCCCGTCGCTGGCCGCCCACGCGAGCGACGCGAGCTGGCTCGAGGCGAGCTGCGCGATCATGTCGTAGCGCATCTGGTTGCTGGCGATCTTCACGGCCTCGCGATCGAGGTCGACGCCGTTGCCGTCCGCGCCGGCAGCGGCGCCCGGGTCCTCGATCACGCGCCCCTGGGCGTAGTCGCCGCTTCCGCCGGCGGCCCGAGAGGACGAGAGATGTCCGGGCTGCGTCGCCTCGAGGGCGACGTGAAGCGCGCCCGCAAAGCTTCCCCTGCGCTCGAGATCGACCGGCTTGTAGCCGGGCGTATCGATGTGAGCGAGGTTCGACGCGAGCAGGTTGTGTCGCGAGAGATGGTAGTCGAGCGCTCCTCGCAGGTGCTCGACGGAGTCGATGAGGGCCATGACGTGGTTCTCCTGAGCCCGCGGTTCATCCACACGACGTGCCAGCGTCATGGACGTGGCTGGCCCGGACGTTGCGAACGCTCTCCATCCGATGCTGAAGCTCACACGACTCGATCACCGAACGGTGGCGATCAACCCGGACCACATCGCTTGGGTCGAGGCGACGCCCGACACGACCCTCTGCCTCTTCGGTGATCGCAAGATCATCGTCCGCGAGACGCTCGACGAGGTCGTCGACCGCTACGTGGCGGCGCGAGCACGCGTCGGCTGCACGCCGATCATCGGCATCCAGCCGCCTCCACCGTCGAACGGCCGACGCTCGTCGTCGCGCCCGAGTCGGCCATCCGGCTATCCCTCCACGCCCCCGCCGCAAATCATCGACGACGACCGACTCGACCTCGGTGCGCGCCGCATCGGCACGGTCGACGACGACGGAGGCGAGTGATGCAGCCCGGCCCCCTCGTTGGCATCGCGTTCGCGCTCCTCGCGATCCTCGTCGGCAACTACCTCGAAGGAGGGCACGCCACCTCGCTGCTCGGCGGCCCGGCCGCGATCATCGTGCTCGGCGGGACGATCGGCGCCGTCATCGTGCAGTACCCCTTCGCGACGCTGACCTCGGCGCTCAAGGCTGCGGGCGGCACGTTCAAGAAGCAGGCTGTGGAGCCGGCGAAGATCGTCGACGAGATCGTCGACTACGCGAACCGCGCGCGCCGCGACGGCATCCTCGCACTCGAGAAGGTCTCCGAGAGCGCCTCCGACCCGTTCCTTCGCAAGGCGCTGATGATGGCGGTCGACGGCGTCGACTCGCAGACGATCCGCGAGACCCTCGAGGTCGCGATCGGCCAGGAGGAAGAGCACGGCGAGGACGCCGCGAAGGTCTTCGAGGCGATGGGAGGCTACTCGCCGACGATCGGAATCATCGGCGCTGTCCTCGGCCTCATCCACGTCATGAGCAACCTGAGCGACATCGCGGCCGTCGGTCAGGGCATCGCCGCTGCGTTCGTCGCCACGATCTACGGCGTCGCGGTCGCGAACATCCTCTTCTTGCCCATCGCCGGCCGCATCAAGCTGATCGTCCGCGAGAGGGCGCTCCTCCGCGAGCTCACGCTCACCGGCGTCCTCGCGATCCAATCAGGCCTCAATCCGAAGCTCGTCCGCGAGCGCCTCTCGCAGTTCCTGAGCGAGCACGGCCCGAAGAAGCAGGGCGCGGGCGCTCCGGCGAAGGCAGCGGGCTGAGCCATGGCTCGCAGGAAGAAGCACCCCGAGCACGTGAACCACGAGCGCTGGCTCGTCAGCTATGCGGACTTCATCACGCTCCTCTTCGCCTTCTTCGTCGTCATGTTCGCCGTCTCGCAGGTGGACTCGAGGAAGGTCGGCCGCTTCACCGAGTCGTTCTCGAAGGCCGTCGGGATCGACATGTTCCCGCAGCCCGGTCGCGGGCTGCTCGCCGGCGCCCCGCAGGGCGCGCTGAGCGACTCGGAGCCTTCGCAGAGCACGAACTTGCCGGACGAGCTCATAAACCTGAAAGAGGTGCTGACCACGCCGGAGGTCCGAGAGGAGATCGACAACGTGCAGATCCTCTCGCGGCGCAACGAGCTCGTGCTGCGCCTCTCGGACGGCTTCCTCTTCGAGAGCGGGACCGACGACCTCGAGGAGCGCGCCCGGCGCGTCATCGCACGGCTCGCCGCCGAGCTTCGTGAGAGGCCGCTCGACATCCGGATCGAGGGACACACCGACGACCGGCCGATCCGTACCGCGCGCTTTCGCTCGAACTGGGACCTCTCGACGGCGCGCGCCACGGCGGTCGTCGCTCGGCTCGCGGCCGAGGGGATCGCGCCCGAGCGCCTCTCCGCTGCGGGCTACGGCGAGTTCCACCCGGTCGCGCCGAACACGACGGACGAAGGCCGGAAGCAAAACCGACGAGTCGACCTCGTCGTCAGCATGCCCGTGATCGTGACCGAGACGCCCGACGATCCCACGCCCGCAGTCGATACCGATGCAGCGTCTCACGCCGCTCCGGCTCCTGCCTCCACCGACGTTCACCCGAAGGTACGCCCGTGAAGATCATCGCTAGAGCCCTCTCCGCGCTCGTCGCATGCGCGACGATGCTCGCCGCCCCGGCCGCGAGCGCCCAGAGATGGATCATGAGCGGCGTCGCCGAGGCCTCGTCCGGCGTCGAAGGCGGCGGAGGCCGCGCGCAGGCGATGGGCCGCGCACAGACGCGGATGCGCATCGGCGCCGACCTCGCCGTCGACGAGTCGCCCGAGGACATCTTCGGCGCCGCCGTGCTCGTCGCCGTCGAGCCGCGCACGGCGTTCGGTATCGACGCACGCTACACCCGCCTCGTGGCCGAACGCTTCGCGTTCAGCGGCGGCGTCGTCGGCTACCTCCAGCCCGGCAGTCTCGTCGGCCCGGTCGCCGCGTTCGAGTACCGCCATCCGATCGCAAAGTCGTTCTTCATCACTGCCGGGCCCGAGCTCGACGTGTTCGTGGTCGGCACCGACCTGCCCGACCGCACCGTTCTCTGGCAGGCCCTCTTCCATGTGGGGATGCGTGTCTCCTTCTAAGTCTTCGAAACTCGCCTCTGGAAAAGCCGCGAAGGCGATGATGCTCATCGGCGCGATCACAGCCGTCTGGCTGTCGAGCGCCGCCTGCCAGCTCGGCGACGGCGACTGCCTTCGCATGAGCGACTGCGACACGGGCTATGCGTGCGTGGAGGGGACGTGCATCTCCGATCGCCCCTCGGACGCGCCGGACGCCTCGTCCGACGCGGGGTCGACGCGCGCCGACGCATCGGCTTCGGACGCCTCTCGCGACAGCTCGACCGGCGACGCCGCCACGGACGCACGCACCGACGATGCGTCGGCGGACGCTTCGTGATCCCGCTCCACGGTTTTCGCTAAAGACCCCGCCCCGGCAACCGTTCTGAGCTTCGACGACCACCGACGCACTCATGCACGTCAGGTTCGAAGGAGCTCGAGAATGACCAAAGTTTCCAAGGTAGGCACGTTTCTGCTCGCCGCGACGATCGCGGCGTGCGCCACCGGTCCCGAGAATTCGGCTCCGAAGACATTCGATCCCGACGACCCGCTCGCGGAGACGGATCAGGCACTGACGCCGCTCGCGACGCAGTGCACGTTCAACCCGACGACGGGGCTGATGACGGTCGTGATCGCCGCCGGGGAGACCGCGGTCATCGCTCGTAGTGCCGCCGACTCGGCGATCCTTCAGAATGGCCAGGCGTGCGACAACCCCGTGACCGCGTCGACGCTGAAGAAGATCACGGTCACCGGCTCCTCCGGAGACGACACGCTCCTCCTCGACTTCACGAACGGCCTCTTCGCCCTCGGCACGACCTCGGCCGCCTCGAGCGGCATCGCGGTCGACCTCGGCGGAGGCACGGGCGACAAGCTCGCCATCAAGGGCACGTCGGCTGCTGACAACTTCAACTTCGGCGCGGCCTCCATCCTGCTGAACACCGACGCGAACAAGGACATCACCTACACGAACGTCGAGTCGTTCGTCGTGTCGTTGGGCGACGGCGACGACGTCTACACCTCCGCCGGCGGCGGCGCGGCCGGCGGGGTGTTCGGACAGCCGATCTCCGTCTTCGGCGGCCCCGGCAACGACGTCTTCAATCAGGGCTCGGCCGCGACGGTGAGCGAGACGATCTCGGGCGGCAGCGGCATCGATACCGTCTCGTACGCTTCGCGCTCCGCATCGGTCACGGTGACGATCGGCGCGGGCGCCAACGACGGCGCCGCGGCCGAGAACGACGACATCATGAGCGACGTCGAGATCGTGACCGGCGGAACGGGCGACGACACGCTCACCGCAGACGCCACCCTTCCCGCGACCCTCAACGGCGGACCGGGCAACGACACGCTCATCGGCGGCAGCGGGAACGACACGCTCAACGGCGGTGCGGGCAACGACATCCTCCGCGGCATGGCCGGCAACGACATCATGAACGGCGACGACGGGAACGACACCTTCGACGAGGGCTCCGCCGCGAACGGCAGCGACGTCATGAACGGCGGCGCCGGCATCGACACGGTCGACTACAGCGCCCGCACGGTCGCCCTCGTGGTCACGATGGACGGCGTCGCGGCGAACGACGGCGAGGCCGGCGAGAACGACAACGTCAAGGCCGACATCGAGAACCTCAAGGCCGGCTCCGGCGACGACACCATCACGGGCAACGCGCTGAGCAACGTCATCACGGGCGGCGCGGGCAACGACGTCCTGAACGGCGGTGCGGGCGACGACGTCTTCCCGCAGGGCGCGGCTGCTGACGGCAACGACACGATCAGCGGCGGTCCCGGCGTCGACAAGGTCGACTACTCCGGACGCTCCGCCGACATCACGGCGACCCTCGACGGCGTCACGCCCTCCGGTGACCTCACCGCGAACGAGGCGGACATCCTCGGCTCCGACGTCGAGAACCTCGAAGGCGGCTCGGGCGACGACGTCCTCACCGGCAACGCCTCGGCGAACGAGCTCGTCGGCAACGCGGGCGACGACACCCTCAGCGGCCTCGGCGGTGACGACACCATCGAGGGCGGCGCGGGCGACGACGACATCAGCTGCGGCGCAGGCTTCGACGTGACGGTCGGCCGCGTCGGCACCGACACCATCGACGCCGACTGCGAGATCTGACGAGCACCCATCCACGGAGGGCCGGCGTCGCGACATCGTCGCGGCGCCGGTCGCCGTTTTGTGGCAACGCGCGCAACCACGAGACGTAGAGAGCGGGCTCCCGAGCTCGGCGACGATCGCCTGCGAGAACCCGCTCGACGAGAGACGGCACGGCGCGTGCTCCTCGATGGGGGATGAACCGAACGGGCGTCATCGCCTTGGGGCTCTTCCTCGCGCTCCCGCTCGCCGCGTGCACACCGCTCGCGCGCTGGATGAGCGGCGACGACACCACCAACGACAGGAGCGCCGCTGCTCGGGACGGCGGCTCCGCGCCGAGTCAGGCGGACGCGAGCACGAAGGCCGCCGGCCCGCCGACGATCACGAAGCTCGCCTTTGTCGAGGATCCGCTCGGACCGCGCATTCTCGTGGCCGGTGTCGATCCGGCAGGACGCCTCGAGAGCGTGTGGATCGATCTCCTCGACGAGAACGGCAAGCCCGCCGTGATCGATGGCGACGGTGACGGATCGACCGAGTCGAGCCAGCTCGAGATCCTGTCGAGCTCGATGGACAAGAGCGCGGACGCTTACTTCTTCGAGGTTCGAGCGTCACCCGGGCTCGAGCGCTTCGCGAAGCGGGTCACCGCGCGCGTGCAGGAGAAGAGCGGAACGATGGGCGAGCCGCACGGCACGAGCCTCGCTCCGCTCGCGGTGCGCGGCTCCGGCGAGGCGTGTGACCTCCAGGGATTCGACGTCTGCACGGACGGCCTCGCATGCAACGACGACTCGACGGCAAGCTCCCGATGCGAGGACCTCGACGCGGCACGAGCTCGGCGATGCGCGACGGCGCCGGTCATCGAGGTCGGCGCGAGGACGAGAGGCACGACGAAGGGCGCGAGCCTGTGGGATCCGCCGGACGGCTGCGCCTCGGAGGCGCGACGCGGGCGGCCGGAGGCGGTTCTCCGCCTCCGCCTACCCTCGCCGGTGTCGTCACTCGCGATCGCGACCCTCGCGGACGGCACGACGTTCGACTCGGTCGTCACCGTGCTCGACGGCTGCGGTGCGCGCGCGACCGCGCTCGCCTGCAACGACGACGATCCGCCCCCGGTCTCGCGCGTGAGGATCGACCACCTCCCCGCAGGCGACTACATCGTCGTCGTCGACTCGCTCGATCGATCCGGAGGCGCGTTCGAGCTCACGGTGACGGCGCGATGACGCTCGGCGCCGGTCTCATGACGGCCACTGCCCAATCGCGCGTATCCACGAGCGGCACGTGGGTTGCTGGCAGCGACGGGCACCGGAGGAATCGATGAAGAACCGTCTCTTGTCGCTCGTGATGTCCGCCACCGCCATCGTCGCCTGCAGCGCTTCTCCGAGTGGCGGACCGGCGAAGGACGACGACACGAACGTCGACGTCCCGGCGGACGACGTAGCCGACCCGCCCACCGACCCCGGCGACCCCTCGAACGAGCCTCCCGCAGCGCCGGCGCCCGGGCTCACATCGGCGTCGTTCCGCAACATCGGGCGCCGCGGCGACACCGTCCAGATCCAGGTGAGCGGAAGCGATCCGACGAAGCAGACGTCCGCAGCGCACGTCCGGTTCGCCGACGAGGCCGGCGTGCCGGTGAATGCGTTCGACACGAACTGGGACGGCATCGCCGATTCGCCCGAGAGCACGTTCCACTTCGACACGAGCACGCTCGGGAGCGCGAGCTTCGACGGGACGATCACGATCCCGTCGGTCTTCGGCCCCAACTCGAAGATCAAGAAGGCGTTCGTCGCGCTCGAGAACGAGGCTCGCGTGCGTTCCCCGGAGATCGCGGCGACGATGAGCTTCCAGCTGCTCAAGGTCGAGAACGAGCCCTGCGACGATCGGAAGATCGAGAGCCGCTGCGAGACCGGTCTCTCGTGCAGCGGCTCGCCGGCGACGTGCCAGCCCGGCAGCGCGCCGGAGCTGTCCAAGGTGGCCTACTTCGGCGGGTCATCGCCGAAGATGGTCTTCCGCGGCGAGGAGGCCGACGAGGACATCGCGTCGGTGTCGATCGAGTTCCTCGACAACGCGAACGCCCCCAAGTCGGTGGTCCTCACCGGAGAAGAGCAGGACGGGACGTCGGCCAGCAGCATCAGCGTGGACGCCCGCGGAAGCGCGTTCGACACGACCTTCTTCGTCGAGGCAATCCCCTCATCGGGCTTCGTCTCGCAGGTCCCGAAGATCGCCGCGACGGCGATCGACCTCGTCGGCCGCTCGAGCTCCCGGACGATCACGGCCCGCGCGACGATGCCGATCCGCAGCGTCGGCCAGGCGTGCGATCCCGACGGCTTCGATGCGTGCGCCTCCAATGCGGTCTGCTTCCCGGGCCTCCGCTCGGAGCCGAACAAGTGCAAGGCCGCTTCGACGACACGCGCGGACAAATGCAAGGCGGCCCCGGTCCTCGATCCGAGCAAGGGCATCACGCACACCTACGGCACCGTCGCCGGCGTCAGCCTCTGGGACGCCCCGCCCAGCTGTGTCCCGAACGACGCGACCGGGCGGCCCGAAGCAGCGATCCAGCTCCATCTCGCGGCGGCCGCTCCCACGCTGACGATCACGACCGCCCTTCCCGAGACCAGCTTCGACACGGCGGTCTACCTGATCCCGTCGTGCGCTCCTTCTTCGTCGACAGCCCTCGGCTGCAACGACGATGCGAAGGGCTACGCGTCGGAGCTCGTTCTGAAGGACGTTCCTGCCGGCGACTATACGATCGTGGTCGAGTCGGTGCAGATGCGCGGCGGTCGCTTCGGACTCGCCGTCTCGCTCGACTGAACGCCCTCTAGAGCTCGCGCTTCGATTCACGGCTCGGGTGTTCGCACCCGGGCCGTTTGCATTTCACGCGATCGCAGGCCCCGATGCACGCGGCGAGAAGTCCGCAGGACGAGCCGAGTGAGCGCGCAGTTCGGCATTCGATCCCCGCGTCGAACCGCCGACGCGCGTGCCCCGAACGTCATGGCCATGGCGCTCGCCGACGCCCGCTTGACGCTTCCACCAACCTGAACGGCAGGATCCGCGGAAAAGAGAGGCGACTTCGCGCTGGCATCGACCTCGCAGGCAGCCACGGCATGTTCCGATCGCTCAACGTGGCGGCCACTGGCATGGTCGCGCAGGAGACGAAGCTCGACACCATCGCGAACAACCTCGCGAACGCGAACACCGCCGGCTACAAGCGCCAAGACGCGGAGTTCGAGGACCTCCTCTACCAGAACGTCCGCTCGGCCACGCCGAACGCCATCGGAGGCGCAGCTCCGGCAGGCACGCAGGTCGGATCCGGAGTCCGCGTGGTGACGACCTCGCGCGCGTTCGCGCAGGGCTCGATCCAGCAGACGGGCAACCCGCTCGACATAGCGATCGAGGGCAGCGGCTTCATCGGGGTGACGCGCGCGTCGGGCGAGATCGCCTACAGCCGCGCGGGCAACCTGAAGGTCGACGCACAGGGTCGCCTGTGCACGAACGACGGACTCGCGATCGAACCGCCGATCACGGTCCCGACGGACGCGACCTCGATCACGATCGCGTCGGACGGCACCGTGAGCGCGCTCAGTGCCGGTCAGCGTGCGCCGACGCAGCTCGGACAGCTCCAGCTCGTGACGTTCCCGAACCCGAACGGTCTCACCGCGCTCGGGCACAACCTCTACACCGCGACGGCGGCGAGCGGCGAGCCCGTGATCGGCGCGCCGGGAACCGACGGCCGCGGCACGATCCTCCAGGGTGCGCTCGAGGGCTCCAACGTCGAGATGGTGAGCGAGATGGTCAATCTGATCCGCACCCAGCGCGCCTACGAGATCAACTCCAAGGTGATCTCCGCCGCCGACGACATGCTCCGGAACGCGACGCAGGTTCGGTGATGAAGCGCCAGGCCTTCGCCCTCCTCTTCCTTGCCATCCTCGCCGACGCCGCGAAGGCACACGGCGCCGAGCCGGCAACGCCTGCCGCGGCGGCGATCCCGCGGGTCGAGATCCCCGGCGCGAGGGTGCGTGCGAAGGACATCCTCGGCGCGTCGGCTCCCGACGTCGAGCTCGGCGCGACACCGCCGCTCGGCGCGTCACGCATCGTCGATCGCGCCGAGATCGAGCGCGCCTTCGCTGCAGCGAACGTCACTCCGCCTAAGAAGATCCCCGCCGCCGTCCGTGTCTCGCGCAAGACCCGCCGCCTCACCGCCGCCGACGTCTCGGACGCGATCCGTTCGGCGCTCGCGGCGGTGCGCCTCCCGCGGGGAGCGACGCTCTCGAGCGTCCGCGCGGCCGGCGTGGAGGTCCCCGCCGACTTCCAGCGCGTGACGGTCGATCTGCCTGCCCTTCCGCGGCGTGCCGGGCCGGCGACGGCGCAAGCCACCGTGACGTTCCTCGGCGAAAGTGACACCCCGATCCACAAGACGATGACGCCGATCGAGCTGCTCCTTCCTCCAGAGGCCGCGTTCGCCGAGATCCCGCGCGGGGCTCCGATCACGCTCGTCATCCGACGCGGGCTCGTCGAGGTCAGCATCTCTGCAGTCGCGGCGATCGACAGCGACGTCGGCGCCATCCTCCCGGTCACGATCAAGCCCTCCGGTCGCGTGCTCCGTGCTCGCGCGATCGACAAGGACCACGCCGTCGCCCTGGAGGACTCGTGAACCTCACGCGCCTCGTGGCCGGCTGCGTCCTCCTCGCTTCCGCATGGTCTTTGGCCGGCTGCGGGCCGCGGCACATCGCGCCGTTCAAGCCTCGCCAGCGCGTCTACGAGCCCGGCGCCTACGCACAAGAGGCGGCCTCCGCGCGGCCTGCGAACGGCTCGCTCTTCGGCGAGACGAGCGGCGGTTGGCTCGAGGACACCCGCGCGACGCGCGTGGGCGACTTCGTCGTCATCAAGATCGACGAGCACGCAAATGCGAAGGGCGCGTCGACCACGAACCTCAAGCAGGAGAGCTCCGGAACGACCGGCGCGAACGCGCTCATGGGGTTCCTCCCGGCGCTCAAGAAGGCATACCCCGAGATCGACCCGACAAAGCTCATCGAGTACGCGTCGAAGTCGGGCTTCGCCGGCGCGGGCGACACGGCCCGCAACGGCGAGCTTCGCGGCAGCATCGCGGTGCGCGTCACGCGCGAGATGCCGAACGGCGACCTCTTCCTCGAGGGAACGAAGGTCGTGCTCATCAACAACGAGGAGTACCACCTCTACGTCTCCGGCCTCGTCCGCCGCGTCGACATCGCGCAGGACGACACGATCGCGTCGTCGCGTATCGCCGATGCGCAGATCGAGTTCACCGGTCGCGGCGACATCGCCGACCAGCAACGCAAGGGCTGGCTCGCCCGCATCATCGAATCCGCCAACCCGTTCTGAGGAGTCCTACGTGCGCCGTCTCTCGCTCGTGCTCGCGCTGTTCGCCTTCGTTGCCTGTCTCGTCGCCGCTCCGAGGACGGCGCGCGCCGACCGGCTGCGCGACCTCGTCGATGCCGGCGGAGCCCGCGAGAACCAGCTCGTCGGCTACGGGCTCGTCACCGGCCTCACCGGCACGGGCGACGACGTCAGTGTCCCGTTCACGGCGCAGTCGGTCCTCTCGATGCTCCGCCGCCTCGGGGTGCAAGTCGACTCGCCGCAGATCCGGCTCCGCAACGTCGCCGCGGTGGTCGTGACCGCGCAGCTCCCCGCATTCGCGAAGCAGGGAACGAAGATCGACGTCACCGTCGCGTCGATCGGCAACGCACGCTCGCTGAGCGGCGGGATGCTCGTCCAGACCGTCCTCAAGGGCGCCGACCAGAAAACGTACGCGGTGGCGCAGGGCAACCTCTTGCTCGGCGGGATCGACGCGCGCGGCGCGAGCGGCTCTTCACTCAAACAAGGCACCCTGACGGCAGGCCGCATCGCCGAGGGCGCGATCGTCGAGCGCGAGGTGACCGCGGACATCGTCCAGGGCGGCACACTCCGACTCGAGCTCCGCAACCCGGGCTTCACCGTCGCCTCGCGGATCGCCGAGGCGGTCAACCAGATGTTCCCGGGCGCGGCGAGCGCGATCGACGGCGGCGTCGTGAAGGTGAAGGTCCCGCCGGGCTTCGAGTCGAAGCCGGTCGAGCTGATGGCGGCTCTCGAAGACCTCGAGGTCACGCCGGTGCGGCGCGCCCGTGTCGTCATCAACGAGCGCACGGGCACGATCGTGGCCGGCGGCGATGTGCGGCTCTCACCGGCGGCGGTCGTGCACGGGAACCTCACGATCGTCGTGAAGGAGGCGCCCATCGCCTCGCAGCCCATCGCGCCGTTCGGCGCAGGCAGCACTGCAGTGCTCCAGCGCTCCGAGGTGAGGGCCGAGGAAACGAGGAAGGGCCTGACGTACATGAAGGAGGCGCCCACCCTCGGCGATGTGGCGACGGCGCTCGGCGCCCTCGGCCTCTCACCGCGCGAGCTCGCCGGGGTGCTCCAGGCGCTCCGCGCCGCGAACGTGCTCGAGGCGGAGCTCGTCGTCCAGTGAGCATCCGGATCCAGCCTCCTCCGCAGAGCGCAGCGGCGACGGCTGCCACCGACGAGACCAAGGCCAAGGACGACGCGGCGAAGGTAGCTCGTGACTTCGAAGCGATCCTCGTCCGACAGATGCTCTCGTCGACCAAGGTGGCCGGCAAGGGCGGCGGCTACGCAGACATGGCGGTCGAGGCCCTCGCCGCGTCGATCGCGTCGGCAGGCGGCCTCGGGATGAGCCACGCCATCGAGCAGGCGATCTCGGCGGCCCAGCACGGAGCCCGGAGCGCTTCGGCCCCCACTCCGGCGGACAGCGGAGCACCTCGGCCCGCGGCCGACCCGACCGGGCCGAAAAAAGGTGAGCCCGCCGCCTCAAGTCCCGCCCGGATCCGCCGTTCCGATGAGCAGGAATGAAACCATGAGGATCACCGACCGATATTCGAGCTCGATGGATCGCGTCGCTCCCGGAGCGGCTCGCCCCGTCGACAAGACCGAGAAGGCCGACTCCGGCTCGCGCGCCGCGAGCGCAAAGGCCACGACTCCGGCGGCCGGCGGCGCGCTCGAGATCTCCGTCTCCAGCCGTGCCCAGGAGCTCGCATCGCGGACCGCACGGATCGACGACCTTCGCGCGGCGATCAAGGACGGCAGCTTCCGCGTCGACTCCCAGAGGATCGCGCAGCGTCTCGTGGGCCTCGTCGGTGAGGGTGAAGGATGAACGCGGAAGAGCTTGTTCGCACGATGCGCGCCGCCCTCGAGTCCGAGCGCGAGGCGATCCGCCGTCTCGACCGCGAGGGGGTGACCCAGGCCGCCGCCACGAAGGAGCAGATCCTTACGCGGGTGCACGATGCGCCCGCCTCCGAGCGCCCTGCGCTCGTCGCGGCGCTCAGCGACCTGAAGATCGAGCTCCGGCAGAACCTCCTCTTGCTCGCTCACGCGCGCGACTACCTCCGCGAGGCGATCGAGCTCTGTCACCCCTCGGGACGCGGACGCCTGGAGGCGAAGGTCTGAACATGGGACTCTTCAGCCTCCTCGGAACCGCCCGTGACGGCATCCTGGCGCAGAGCGCTGCGCTGACCACGACCGGACAGAACATCGCGAACGTGTCGACGCCCGGCTACGTGCGACGCCGCGCGGTCCTCGAGTCGACGCAGGCCGGCGGCGTCCGCGTGGCGATGAACCAGCGGACCTTCGACCGCTTCGCCTTCGGTCATCTCGTGGGCCAGCAGTCGAAGCTCGCGGCGGCCGAAGCGCGGAGCTATGCGCTGACCGAGATCGAGACGACGCTGGCGCCGCCCAACGGATCGATCGGCGACTCGGCGATGGCGCTCGTCCAGGCCTTCAACGCGCTCGCCGCGTTCCCGGTCGACCCATCGCTCCGCGCCGACGTGATCGCGAAAACGCAGAACCTGGCCACGACGATCTCCAGCACGGCAAAGGCGCTCGAGACGACCGGCGAGAACCTGCTCGGACGCGCGCGCGACGTCGTCGGCGAGGTCAACGCGACCCTGTCTCAGATCGCCGACCTCAACAAGCAGATCGCGACGGCGCTCGGTGCAGGCGGCGATCCGAGCGGGCTCCGCGATCAGCGCGACCTCGCGATCCGGCAGGTCGGCGAACGCGTTGGTGCACAGGCGGTCGAAGGCCCCGACGGTCGGGTGACCCTCTTCGCTGCAGGCTCGGTGCTCGTCGAAGGGAACGGCTTCTCCGCGCTCTCGATGGACCTCGACGCCAACGGCGCGATGCGATTCTTCGTGAACGGGGCGACGAAGAACGAAATCACCTCGCGGATCGACACCGGCATGCTCGGCGGCCTCCGCGAAGCTCGAGACGTCGACCTCGCGAAGATGCGCGACAAGGTCGACGCCTACGCCTTCGATCTCGCGAATGCGTTCAACGCCGTTCACTCGACGGGATACGGCACCGACGGCGTCACCGGGCGCGACCTCTTCGTCCCGCCCGCGACACAGAAGGGTGCGGCGGCCTCGATGGCGATCGACCCCGCGCTCGTGGATCATCCCGAGCGCATCGGCGCGGCGGCCTCCACCAACGAGCTCCCCGGCGGAAACGGCGTCGCGCTGCAGCTGGGCAACCTCGGCACCGCGCCGGCGTTCGGCGGAACGACGCTCGCGGATCGGTTCGCCGACATCGCAACGGACATCGGGCTCCGGAAGTCGGCCGCCAGGGCCGAGTGCGAGCTGCGGACCGACACCCTCTCGGTCGCCGAGCAGCTCGAGGGCAGCGCGAATGCCGTCTCGCTCGAAGAGGAGATGGTCGATCTCGCGCAGTACCAGCGCGCCTTCGAGGCATCGACCAAGGTCCTCCGCACTGTCGACGAGCTCTTGAAAACGTTGATGGAGTCGTTCTGATGCGCGTCACCGATCGAGCACGAGTGGGAATGATGGTCCTCGCCCAGAGTCGCGCGTCGGCACGGCTCGACGAAGCTTCGCGGATCGCAGCGGGCGGACGACGGGTGAGCAAGCCTTCGGACGATCCCGCGACGTATGGGTCGATGGTCCGGAAGAACTACGCGCTCGCGCTGCTGGATCAGCACACGCAGATCGCAACCCGGGCGCAGGGAGAGCTAGAGGTCGCGCAGAGCGCGCTCACCGAGAGCGTCGATCTGCTCGCTCGAGCGCGCGCGGCCGCCGTCGCCGGCGCCAACACCACGGCCGACGCACATGCACGGAACCTCCTCGGAGACGAGGTGAAGACGATCCGCGACTCACTCATCGCCCTCGCGAACACGCGCTACTCCAACAAGTACCTCTTCGGCGGGACCAAGACGGACGCGCAGCCGTTCGACCCGGTAACGGGCGCGTTCGGCGGCAACGATCAGGTCGTCCGTGTCCCCGTGCTCGAGGGCGTCGCACCGCCGGCGAACGCCAGCGGCGCCATGGCGTTCACCGCCCGGGGCGGTCGCGACATCATCGGCGACCTCGACGCGCTCATGCAGGCCCTCTACTCGAACAACGAGGCGGGTATCCGCGCGACGATCGACGACCTCGAGCTCGGGCACCGCCAGATCGTCCGCGCGCAGGTCGACGCCGGCTTCGCGGCCGACCGCTTCCGCAGCGCGGTCGACGTCATCGCGTCGACCCGGATGGCGCTCGTCGAGCAGCTCAACAAGGAGGTCGAAGGTGACCCGGCCGCGCAGATCACGGAGTTCACGCTCGCGCGCACGGCGTACGAGCGCAGCGTCGCGGTGACGAAGCAGCTCCTGTCGCTCACGACCTCGAGCTGAGGTGTCGCGCTGCCTAGGTCTGAACCGCGGCAGCGCGCAGCCGTTGATCCCCGAGGACGGCAAGGCAGGGAATCGACGATGACCGCAGAAGAGCTCCTTCGGATCATGCGCGCAGTGCTCACTGAAGAGCGCGAGGGCATCCTTCGCTTCGACGCATCGCTCGTGGCGCGGGCGAACGCGACGAAAGAGCTCGTCCTCCGCCTGCTCCGAGAGACCCCCATCGAGGAGCGAGCACCGCTCCTCGCCGTGCTCGACGAGGTCCAGCCCGACCTACGATGCAACCAGATCCTGCTCACCCACGCGCACGCCTACCTCCGGGACATGCAGGAACGAGAGGTCGAGCGCGAGCCCCGGACAAGCACCGTCGTGCCGCTGCTGAAGCGAAAAGCCGGCTGACGACCGTCAGTACGGCTGGTCCTTGAAGCCGCTCGGCGTCTTGCTCTCGGGCTTCGGCGACGGACGCCCCGAGCCCGTCGCGTGGACGAGCCTCACGTGCACCGGCGGATCGCTCACCTTGACGATCCGCGTCTCGGTCTTGAAGCCCGCACGCGCGATGACGAGCTTGTGCGTCTTCGATGGATTGGCGTTGAAGACGACATCACACGGCGTCGCCGCGCAGAGCTCCCTGCCATCCTCGCGCACGGAGGCGCCGGGGGGATCCGTCGTCACCGCGAGCGATGCCGGCTTCGATTCGGTCGCGGGCGTGGACGCGGCGGTCAGCGCCGCGGTCTCGGCGGTCTGGACGGGCGCGGACGACTCGACCGCAGGCAAGGACGTCCCGGACGCCAAGGTCGGCGACGACGCGGACGACGGAGAGGGAGGCAACACCGTCGTCGGCTCCGGCGAGGTCCACTGGAAGGCGAGCATGCCGAGTCCGCCGCCGATCACGGCCGCGGCGACCACGCCGGCAAGGATCCAGAGCTTCGATCGCGGCGGCGCGAAGAGCGGGCCCGAGCCGATGTCGTTCGACGCCTCCGCCCGGACGAGGCCCATCGAATGCGACCCGCTCGCGGCCGCCATCGCGCCGGTGGCGCCCGTGATCATCGTCGGCGGAGGCGTGAAGGGCGCACCGGGCGGCGTGTATTGCCCGCTGATGTTCACGGCCTGGATCTGACCGGTGAGCGAGCCCCCGTGAGCGAGCCGGATCGCCTGGAGGAGCGCATCCATCGAGCTGATGCGCGCCTTCGGATCCTTCGCGATGCACGACATCACGATGTCTTCGAAGGCCGGCGAGCAGACGAGGTTCGGATTCACCGCGCGCATGGGCGGCGGAGGCTCGCCGACGTGCGCCATCAGGATGTTCACGCTCGTCGCGCGCTCGAACGGGACCTTCCCCGCGAGCATCTCGTACATGATGATGCCGAGCGAGTAGATGTCCGTGCGCTCGTCGACGTGACCGCCCTGAATCTGCTCGGGCGCCATGTACTTCGGCGACCCCATGAAGAGGCCGGTCTGCGTGAGCTGCTCCTCCGGCCGCTCGGAGAGGTGCTTGACGAGCCCGAAGTCGAGGACCTTCACGAAGTCCTCGTCCTCCTCGGTCACGGGAGGCACCGAGCCGGAGGCGTCGATCGCGAGCCGCGCGTTCGGACGCGTCAGGAAGATGTTCGCGGGCTTGAGGTCGCGATGAATGACGCCGAGCTTGTGGGCCTCGCGCAGCGCGCGGCAGATCTGGGAGGTGATCCGTCCGACCCGGAGCTCGTTCATGACGACGCATTCGCGGAGCGCCATGTGGAGCGTCTGGCCTTCCAGATACTCCATCGCCATGAAGTAGATCTCGTCGTCGGTCTTGCCGTAGTCGAAGATCGTGACCGAGTTCGGGTGCGTGATCTTCGACGTGATGCTCGCCTCACGCGTGAAGCGGCGATGGAACTCGGGGTCGGCGTCCCCGTTGTAGTTGGGGTTCAGGACCTTGACCGCGCACTTGCGGCCGAGAGGCGCCTGCTCCGCCAGATAGACCTTCCCCATGCCGCCGCGCGCGATGAGCGACGTGATCTTGAACCGGTCGGCGATGACGCGACCGATCAGGGGGTCCGGTGCCCCTGATTTCGTCGCTGCCGCCTGACCCTCGGACATCGTGCTCGGAGCTCCGGTTCTCGATCAAGGAGAAGTGGGCGCAAACCCATGAAAAATAAGAGACGCCCGCGCGCTAAGTCTGCCTGTCGAGCTAGTGGGTGTCAACGCAGGCCACCCTCCTGAAATGGGCGCGAGACACTCGCCTCCTCATACGTCCCCCGGACGGGCTTTTCCCCGGCATTCGTCGGCGGATCGGGCGCCCCGGCAGAGCCCGGTGGGGCGGCGTTTCCCAAGAAACGCGCGTTGTCCGGCCCCGTCGATTTCGGCTAGCTTTCCCGCCGTCATGCACGTTCACAAGATCCGCCAGGCACTTTTCGCCCTCCTCGCCGCGATCGCGACGCTCGTCTTCTTCCCGCGCGACGCACACGCGGTGGGGACGTTCAAGTTGAGGAGCACCGAGGCGAACGAAGTCTCGGGCGCGTGGCACCTCTACGTGACGATCGAGCTCCCGAAGGCGCCGCTCACCGCGCACCAGTCGATGAAGTTCCTCTTCACGAAGACGATGGTGTACGAGCGCTCGCTCATCGACGGTCACAACGAGCCCGTCCTGAACCGCCAGGCACTCCAGAACCAGACGCCGAGCGTCGAGAGCCTCGACGTCGACTTCGCTGATCCGAGCGGCAAGATCTTCAAGGGCACACGCTTCGACTTCGGTCTCACCCGCGCGCGCGGCTACGAGGCCGGCGAGTACAAGGTCGAGGTCCGCACCTCCGACGGAACGACCATCGGCACGCCGGCGCGTCTTGTCCTCAAGGGCGACAACCCCGTCGTCGACCGCCGTGCGATGGCGTTCAACGCCAAGGAGAAGAGCATCAAGAAGGTCGACGCCTACGATGCCGGCGCCAACCAGGCGAAGAACGACGAGGAGCCCGTCGCCCCGGCCTCGAACGGCCCGAGCGAGGTCACCCCGACCGGCACCGCGACCGGCTTCGTCCCGCCGGAGGGGCTCGAGGAGACGGACGAGGAGAAGCTCAAGACCCGCAACCCGAAGGGCTGCGGCTGCGAGGTCGTCGGCCTCGGTCCGACGACCGCGTTCGGCGGTCCCGGGACCGCGCTCCTCTCCCTCGTGCCCGTGCTCGGAATCGGCATCGCGGCCGCGCGTCGTCGCTCGTCGCGTCGCTCCGCCTGACCCGATGACGCCCGACGAGGCGATCAAGCGCGCCGAGAGCGGCGACCTCCTCCCCGTCTGGCTCCTCTCCGGCGAGGAGCGGCTCCTTCGTGATCAGGCGCTTGCCGCGATCACGAAGGCCGCGCTCGCCGGCGGCCTCGCCGAGTTGAACCTCGACAAGTTCACCGCCGGCGAGACGCCGGTCGACAAGGTCCTCGCCGCAACGCGCACCGTGCCGATGATGGCGAAGCGGCGCGTCGTCGTCGTGCGCGGCCTCGAGCGCTGGGACTCGAGCGCCTCCGAGGAAGGCGCGAGCGAGGAGGTAGACATCAAGGCGCTGCCCCCGCTCGATCGCCTCGCGGAGTACGCGAAGACTCCGATCGACACCACCTGCATGATCCTCGTCGCCCAGAAGCTCGACGGGCGACGCAAGCTGGTGGCGCTCGCGAAGAAGGCCGGCTTCCTCGTCGACTGCGCGGCGGTGGATGGTCGGCGCCTCCCCGGTTGGATCAAGCAGCGCGCGGAGGCGAAGGGGCACACGATCGATGCGGACACGTGCGAGCTCATCGCCGAGATCGCCGGCCCGGACCTCTCCTATCTCGACGACGTCCTCGAGCGACTCTCGCTCTACGTCGGTCCCGACAAGCCGATCACCGAGGACGCGGTCTCCATCTGCGTCACCCGGGTGAAGCTCGCCGATACGTGGAAGCTCGTCGACGCCGCGAGCACGAAGGACCTCGGCAAGGTGCTCGCGCTCTTCGCCGACGTCTACGATCCGCGCGATCGCGGCCTCCCGCTCGTCGGCGCGATCGCGTGGTCGCTCCGCCAGCTCCTCAAGCTCGAAGCCGCCCTCCGCGACGGCGCGAGCATCGACGACGCCGCGCGACGCGCCGGCATCTACCCCGCATTCAAGGCACGCGATCTCGCGAAGAAGCTGAAGGCGTTCCGGCCGCGCGAGCTCGAGCGCTGGCTCGTGGTGGTGCAGGACACCGACGTCGCCCTCAAGGGCTCGCGCCGCCCACCGGACGCGATCCTCGAGGAGATGTTCGTGCGCCTCTGCCGGCGCGCGGCCTGATCGCTCGGCTCGGCTCCCGGCCCCGCGTCAGCGCTTGTCGAGCCTCTTCTTCAGCGCCGCGAGCTCGTCGTCGACCTCCTTCTCGACGCGCGCGCGCTTGGCTTCGCGCTCGTCCGCGGCCCGCTTCTCTTCCGCGGCGCGCTCCTTCACGCGGCGGTCGGCGGCGCGCAGGCGCTCGCCGACCTCCTCCTGCTTTCGCTGCCGCGCCTCTTCCTTGCGCTTGCGCTCCGCCCGGGAGTCCGAGCTCTTCGGTGCATCGTCATCGTCCCGCGGCGGGAGCTCGTCACGCTCCCCGAAGAGCGCCTCCTCGAGCTTCCGCCCCGCGTCCTTCGCGACGGAGACCGCGGTCTCCGCGCCCTTCTTCGCGACAGCCTTCGCCGCTGCAGCGCCTTGCTTCGCGGCGCGCTCGGCGAGCTTGTCGGTGACGCGGTCCTTCAGCTTGTCGAAGAGGCCCATGGTCGAATCATACTCGCCTCTCGCGCGCGCGCGGAGCCAGAGAGCGGGATCGGGCCGGGCGACGACCTCAGTGGAGGTTCTTGTAGAGCGCAAACGTCGCGCCCGTCGGGTCCTGCACGACCGAGAAGCGACCAAGGTTCGGGATGTCCGTCGGAGGCATCAGCGTCTTTCCACCGAGGGCGTTCGCCTTCTTCGTGCTCGCATCGCAGTCGGCGACCTCGATGTACGCGAGCCAGTGCGAAGGGACACCTTGCATGTGCGGGGGCATCGGCATCATCCCGCCGATGTTCTTGGGATCGCCCGGCAGCTTGAACAGCGTGTACGTGCCCATCGGGCCCATGTCGACGGCCTCGGCCTGCCAGCCGAACGTGCTCGTGTAGAACTTCGCGGCAGCGGCGGTGTCCGTCGTGAAGACCTCGTTCCAGCAGAGCGCGCCGGGCTCGTTCTTCAGCCCCGAGCCGATGTGCCCCTTCGCCTGCCAGATGCAGAAGGCCGCTCCGGTCGGATCCTCGAGGACGGCCATCCGGCCGACGTCCATCACGTCGAACGGCTCCTTCAAGACCGTGGCGCCGTTCTCCACGGCCTTCTTCGCGGCCGCGTCGGCGTCGTCGACCGTGATGTACGAGGCCCAGTTGGGCGGAACCATCGCCGCCATCTCCTTGCCCATCTCGAAGAGGCCGGCGACGTGGTGCTCGCCGAGCTTCGCCATCGAGTAGGTCATTCCCGGCCCCGCCGGCATGTCGTCGAACGTCCAGCCGAGGAGCCCGGCGTAGAAGGGCTTGGCCTTTGCGGCATCCGTCGTCGCGAGCTCGATCCAGGAGAACGTGCCGTGCTTGTAGCTCGTCTGGGTTGCCATGGTGCGATCCGTCATAGCCCAACCGAGCTAGCTTGTGGGTGCAGGGCGGCACGGCTCGCCATGGAGGGGCGCGGCGGCCGGGCGCGACGCTCGGGCTCGAAAACCCCGGACAACCCCAGGCTCCGCTCGGGCATCAGAGCTTGCGCACCGCGGCCATGGATGACAGAACGCCACGTCGGCCTTAGGGTTTGCGGTGGCTCAGAGCCGTTTCGCCGGCCCTTTCGCACGTAAGTACTCGGAATCAGCAGGAGAGCATTGAGATGCACGTCCCCGAGAGGGTGATCCGGCCTCAGATTCAGACCCGGTGGCTCGCTTCGGCCGAGCTCCCGACCCGCTTCGGTCAGTTCAACACGCACGTGTTCAGGACGACGGAGCCAGGCGACGGCGCATGCTTCAAGGAGCACGTGGCGCTCGTCTACGGCGACATCCGCGGGCACGAATCCGTGCCGGTCCGAATCCACTCCGAGTGCATGACCAGCGAGGTCTTCGGCTCGCTGAAGTGCGATTGCAAGGAGCAGCTCGATCACGCCATGGCCGAGGTGGCGCGACGCGGCGCGGGCGCGATCCTCTATCTCCGCCAGGAAGGGCGCGGGATCGGGCTCGCCAACAAGATCCGCGCCTACCAGCTCCAGTCGCAGGGGCACGACACCGTGGACGCGAACCGCCTGCTCGGGCTCCCGGACGACGCGCGCGAGTACAACGCTGCCGCTCACATGCTCGAGCACTTCGAGGTGAAGAGCGTGCTCCTGATGACGAACAACCCTGCCAAGGTCGACGCCCTCGCCGCCCTCGGGGTGATCGTCACCGGCCGACTCCCGGTCGTCGTGCCGCCGAACCCGTTCTCGCGTCAGTACCTCGAGACGAAGCGCGCGCGCATGGCGCACGAGCTCCCGGTCCGTTGCGACCAGAGCGAGGCGTCGCTCTCGCACGGCGAAGCGGAATAGCGGGCCGACAGACGGCGCCGAGTGAGCCACCGCCGTTCCCAGCCGGACGGCCGTGGCGGTAGACCCCGTAGCCGTGCGTCGCGTACTGTGCGACGCATCGATGGGGCTCCCGAAGAGGCTCGCAACCACTGCCGTGACACGACTCGCGTGGGGGATCACCTCCGCCGCTCTCGTCGTCGCGGGCACGTCCACCACGGCGCATGCGCAAGAGCGCCCCGCGCTCGACATGCGCACGTGGCGGCCGTCCACGGACCCGAACGCGTCGCTCGTCATCGAGCCCGCGGTCACCCCCGGTCCGGGCGTCCTCACCGTCGGTGCTTACGGCCACTATTCGTTCCATCCGCTGACGTTGCACATGCCGGGCGGCAGCGCCGTCGCGCTCCGTCCGCTCGAGCATGTCCTCGGCGTCGATCCGATCGTGAACCTCGGCATCGGCCAGCGCTTCGCGCTCGGCGCGACCATCCCCGTCATCCTCTACCAGGACGGCAAGTCGCCCCTCCCCGCGAGCGTCTCGCAGGTGCCGAGCGTCCCCACGTCCGGGTTCGGCGATCTCGGTCTCTCTCTCAAGGGCGCGATCATCCGCAACGAGCAGGGCGGCTTCGGCCTCGCCGGGCTCGGCTACGTGAGCTTGCCCACCGGCGATCGCGCCGGCTTCTCGGGCGAGGGGGCGCCGACGGCCACCGCGCGCTTGCTTGCGGAATACACGTTGCTCGTCGCCGTGGCGCAAGCCAGCGTCGGCTACAAGCTCCGCACGGAGCACCGCACGTGGCCGGACGCCACCGCGGGCGGTGTCCGCTTCGGTGACGAGATCCCGTGGAGCGTGGGGCTCGCGATGCGGCCAGGCGTCTTCGGGATCGATCCCGGGAACCGACAGCGCTTCGAGGTCGGCCTCCACGGCTGGCTGCCTGCAGGGCCCGTCGGGCCGTTCGGCTCCGGCGATCCGGGCAGCGCGGCGCTGTCTCCCGTGCAGCTCGCAGTGAGCGATCGGATCGAGCTCGGTCACTACCGCGACACGTTCGTCACGATCGGCGGCGAGATCGGGCTCAACCAGGCCGTCGGCGTGCCCGCCTTCCGCGCGATCGTCGGCGTGGGCTGGACGCCGCGCGCACACGACCTCGACGGAGACGGCATCAAGGACGACGTCGACGGCTGCCCCGAGATCCCGGAGGACAAGGACGGCTTCGAGGACTCCGACGGCTGCCCCGAGATCGACAACGACGACGACGGCATCATCGACCGGGAGGACGCCTGCCCGAACGTGAAGGGCGTCCCGTCGAGCGATCCGAAGAAGAACGGCTGCCCGATCGCCGATGCCGACGGCGACGGCATCGAGGACGCGCTCGACGCCTGCCCGAAGGAGAAGGGCCAGAGCTCGACCGACCCGAAGCGAAACGGCTGCCCCGCGCGCGATCGTGACGGTGACGGCATCGACGACTCGCTCGACAAGTGCCCCGACCAGCCGGAGGATCGCGACGGCTTCGAGGACGAGGACGGCTGCCCCGATCCCGACAACGACCGCGACGGTATCGCCGACAAGGACGACGCCTGTCCGAACACCGCCGGTGTGCGCTCCACCGATCCGGCGCGTAACGGCTGCCCGAGCTCCGATCGCGACGGCGACACGTTCGAGAACGACGTGGACAAGTGCCCCGACGACGCCGAGGTCTTCAACGGGGTCGACGACGAAGACGGCTGCCCGGACGAAGGCGGCAAGCCGCTCGTCGTGATCGATGCCAAGCGCAAGGTCCGCCTCGCGTCGCCGATCAAGCTGGCCGGAACGCCGGCGCTGCCGGAGGTCGATCCGTCGAGCATGCCGGTGCTGCGCGCGCTCGCGCTGGAGCTGCACCGCCATCCCGACTGGACGCTCGCCGTCGGCGCACGACCGGGCGCAGGCGCGGACGCGCAGCTCGACGCTCTCGCACGGAGTTTCGCGATCGTGCGCGCGCTCTCCAACCTCTCGCATCGCGACGGCGTCGCCGAGACGGTCGGCTGGGACGCGGTGAAGAACCAGCCGCAGGCGGAGACGGGCATCGCCTTCCTCGTCCTCGTGATGCCGAAACCCTCACCCAGCGCGCCCGCTCCGGCCGCGCCGGCGCCAGCGCCGAAGCCATGAGACGGAGCGCCGTTCGGCTCGCGCTCTTCGCGCTCGCGACGTCGTTCGCGATCGCCGCGGACGCGCAGCCCGGGCGGTCCTCCACCACGAAGCGCCCGACGAGCCCGGCCACCGCGCCCACCGGCCCGACGAACCTCCGCGCGCACGTCGGCACCGACAACGCTGCTCGTCTCCTCCGGAGCACCGATCCCGACGAGCGGATTCGCGGCATCCAGCGAGCCGCGTCGATCGGCACGCCCGAGGCGATCGCGCTCCTCGTCGAGTCCCTCGAGCGAAGCCCGCAGATCAAGGCGGACACCCGCGCACTGCTCGAGATGGCGCGCGGCCTCGCTCGGTTCGCCGATCAGGAGCGCGCACGCACGGGCCTCCTCGCGATCGTGGGGACCGGCAGCCCGGGTCTCGCAGGGCGGCTTCCTACGACGCGCCCATCGAGCACGGCCGACTCGCTCGAGGAAGGCGATCCGATCGCTCGCGCGGAGCTCGCACGGGAGGTCGCGGCGATCGCCCTCGCGCGCTCGGGAGGCGATCGTGCGCTCGAGGCGCTCTACGGCGCGGCGCGCGGCGGCGGTAGCGGTCAGACCGCGGCGATCCTCGCGCTCGCAAAACATCCACCGCGCGATCCGGGGTTCTTCGGCAGCGCCGGCGCGTCGATGCCCGCGGCTGTCGCTCGCCTACTCGGTCAGCTCGGTGACCTGCGCGCGCTCGACGTGATCCATGCAGCGGCGCGCTCGACGGACGTCGGCGTCCGATGCGCCGCCCTCGTCTCGCTCGCGGAGCTCGGCGATCTGCGCGCGGTCCCGCTCGCACGGGCGGCGATCGCGGAGAGCGACGTCCGGCTCCGCGCCGCGTCCGGCGAGGCCTTCATCCTGCTCTCCGCCCCGGAGCGCTTCAAGGCGACCGCCGCGATCCTCGCCGACGACGCGACCACGGCGATCGGCATCGAGATGGCCGAGCGGGTCTTCAATCCCGAGATCACGAAGCTCGTCGCCGCGCGCGCGTGGTCGCATCCCGATCGCGAGCTCCGCGCCGCCGCGGTGCGCGCGCTCGGTCGCTCCCCGGATCCGGAGGCCGCCAAGGCGCTCGTCGCTCCCCAGCTCCTGGGCGATCCGGAGCTCGCCTATCACGCGATCCTCGCGCTCGCTCGATCGCCGGCGCCGAACGCGGGCGCCCTGATCGGCAGCCTGCTCCCGACGCGCTCTGCGACGCTCGCGGTCCGCGCATACGTCGTACGGGCGCTCGTCCGCGGAGAGCGCGCGGGCTCGTCCGACGATGTCGTGCTCCGCCTCGCGCGCTCGCGCTCCGAGGCGGACCGCGCGCTCGGGACCTTCGCGCGCGTCGCCCTCGGCGATGCCGACGCGGAAGACTTCCTCGACGACAAGGACGCGCGCATTCGCCGAGCTGCCGCGATGGCATCGATGGCTCGTCCCGCGTCGCGAAGCCTCCAGCGCGCGCTGCTCGCACGCCTCACGAAAGAAGAGGATCCGATCACGCGACAGGTGCTCGCCATCGGTCTGTACGGCGGCGATCCCGACGGGACGGTGAAGACCTCCACGCTCGTCGATCGCGCAGAGTCGGCCGGAGGGGACGCGCCGCTCGCCGCGCTCGCGCTCGCGCGACGCGCGGACGAGACGACGTCACGCAAGATCGGCCAGCTCCTCGGCTCCAAGGACGCCGTCCTGCGCGCCCATACGGCGCGGGGCCTCGCGGTGGCCAACCTGCCGGACGCGACCGGACGGCTCGCGGATCTCTACACCTACGAGACGGACGTCGGGGTCCGACGCGCAGCCGTTGCTGCGCTCGCTGCGCGCGCGCAGGATGCGAAGGCACCGGCGCGGCGGGAGACGCTCGAGATTGCGGCCGAGCTCGATCCCGATGGCCCCGTCCGTCAGGCCGCGCGGCGCGCGCTCGCGGGCGCGACGACGCCGTTCGCGGAGCCGGCTGTGCACGAGATCGCTTGGCTGCGCATCACGCGCGACGGCGGTCAGCCGCCGGGCGAGGCGTTCGCCGGCTCGGTCGTGCGTTCGGACGGGCTCGCGGTGCCGATCGTCTTCGACGAAGAGGGCTTCGCGCTCGTTCCTGGCCTACCGCCGGGCGAGGCGCGGCTGGTGCTTGCGCCCAGGCTTCCGGCGTATAAGGAGACGAAGAAGCCGTGAGTGACGAACGCGACTCCAAGAAGAAGGCGGCCGACCTCTCGTTCGAGGACGCGGTGAAGCGCCTCTCGGAGATCGTCCAGAAACTCGAAAGAGGAGACCTCCCGCTCGAGGAGTCGCTCCTGCTCTTCGAGGAAGGCGTCGGTCTGTCGCGCGCCTCGCAGGACAAGCTCGACTCGGCGCAGAAGCGCGTGGAAGAGCTCCTCGGCCTCGATCGCGACGGGAAGGCGCGCACGGTCCCGTTCGAGACCCGCGGCGATCGCGAGAGCTGAGCGCTCGAGCGCACCTCCCGCGCGAGGTCGAGGGCCGCAGCCCCGCGACGCCGTGGGCGCAGCCGACCGCGCGCCGCGGCGGCCGTTCTCCCACGGCCGAGGTCGACGTCCCCCTCGACGAACGCCGGGACCGACCCCATGTACCGGCGCCATGAACGACCGAATACACCGCCGCGAGGCGCTTCGCAGCCTCGCTACGTTCTCGCTCTCCATCATCGCCCCGGCCGCGCTCGTGGGATGCTCCAAGAAGACGAGCTGCCTCGACGTGACCGGTATGTCGCCCGACGAAGTCAGCCAGCGCTCCCAAATCGCCGACTACGTCGACGTGACCCCGGACGCCGCCAAGAAGTGCTCGCGCTGCCTGCACTACGTACCGGCCGCGCCGAACGCCTGCGGCGGCTGCAAGGTCGTGAAGGGGCCCATCAACGCAGAGGGCACCTGCAAGCTGTTCGTCGCAAAGCCAGCCTGAGCTCGAGCACCTCCGAGTCGCCTCCCCGACGCCCGAACATCGCGTCGCGTTCGGCGCACCGCCGCGCGATCGAGCGGGCGCCGGCAAGGAGGATTGCCGCCGAAGAGCGCCCTCGGTCGCGTGTGAGAGGCATCCCCCCCGTATTTCTGCCATCCTCCGGGGAGATGGTTGCTTCACGTCTTCCCCTTCTCCGTGGCGTCGTGGGCTGCGCGCTCGTCGTCACTGCTTGCAGCACCTCCACCGAAGGGCACGACGCGTCGCCGCCGCTGACCGGGCCGATGGTGAATCACATCCTGTCGACGGGTCAGTCGAACTCGATCGGTTTCGCCGCGCACACGGTCCTCTCGCTCGAGCAGCCCTTCGAGAACCTCATGTTCGACACGGGCGTGATCACCGCATCGAGCTGCGACGACGAAGGCTGTCGCGTGTACGAGAAGCCCCGGTCGTTCGTGCCGCTCGTCGAGGGAGACCACTACTTCGCCGAGCCGGTCGAGACGATGTCCGCCGGGCTCGCGAACCAGATCGGTCTCCTCGCGAGCGAGCGCGAAAAACACGACGTCCTCGTCAGCGTCCACGGACGGAGCGGCAACATCTACGAGTGCCTTCGCAAGGGAGGCTGCGCGTTCCAGGACGGCAAGGGCTACGTCAGAGCCTTCGACGACGCGCTCCGGGAGATGAAGGACGCTCACCGCATCGCAAGCGCCGCCGGGCGCCCGTACATCGTGCGCGCCGTCACTGCGATCCACGGCGAGTCGGATCACTACGACAAGTCGTTCCCGCTCGACGGCACCGACGGAACGCCGGGCGCGATCCAGAACTACGCCGACGCCCTGGTCGAGTGGCAGCGCGACTACGAGGAGGCCGCACGCGCGGAGACGAAGCAGAAGGAGCACGTGCCGCTCCTCATCTCGCAGATGGCGAACTGGAACGACCGGCCCGGCAGCGACATCCCCGGCATGCAGCTCGAGGCGCACGAACGCGCGCCGGGAAAGGTCGTGCTGATCGGGCCGACGTACATGCTGCCGTTCGCGAACGACTGCATCCACTACACGAGCGAGGGAGAGCGCCGCCTCGGCGAGTACTTCGCGAAGGCGTACACCAAGATCGTCCTCGACCGGGGGACCTGGGAGCCGCTGCGCCCGACGAGCGTCACGATCTCGGACGCGACCATCACGGTGCGCTTCAAGGTCCCCTCACCTCCGCTCGTGCTCGACACCGAGCAGGTCACCGATCCGGGCGCCTACGGGTTCGACTACGTCGACGACGGCCCCGACACACCGACCATCCAGAGCGTGGACCTCGCCGGCGACGACGCGATCGCGATCACGCTCTCGGCGCCTCCGACCGCGGGCAATCGCCACCTGCGTTACGCGCTTCGCGCGACGCCGCAGACGTGTCCGGGACCGAAGACGGGACCGCGCGGAAACCTGCGCGACTCCGACGCGACGCCGTCGCAGGACGGATCGGATCTCGCGAACTGGGCGGTCGCGTTCGACGCGACGATCCCGTGACGCCGCGCCGGAGCGTCAGCGCCCGATCGCGCCGCGGTAGACCCAGCCCTCGCGGGCGTAGCTCTCGCCGTACTTGATCAGGAACCAGCCGTCCTTCGCAGTCCCGACCTTCACCTTCGTGCCGCGCGGAAGACGTGCGAGGAGGCCTCCGGTCTTCGGCGTGTCGCGCACGAGCGCGACCTCCCATGCGACCGCTGCCTCGCCACTCGCGAGTGCGCTCTTCGTTTCCTTCTTCTCGTCCGGAGCGGTCTTCGCGGACGACTCGCTCTTGTCCTTCTCGGCCTTGTCTTCCTTCGCCGCGAGCCCCTCGGGCGCGGCGGCGGCGCCGGTGCTGGGCGTGAAGATCGCCGAGTACGCGACCGTGTAGCGCGGGTGCTCGTGGGGCGTCGACGCCGTCGAGGTCCCATGGAACGTCGTCTTGAGGCACGACGCGATCGCGTCGACGTTCGTGATCGTCGACGACTTGCCGATGTCGTACGAGAAGCGCCCCGAGACGAAGTCGGCGTTGATGACGAGCGAGAGCTTGCCGCTCTGCCCCTCCGCGCCGGAGCACGTGGCGAGGTTTCTGACGCGCGGCTGAACGAGCTGGTCGAGCCCCGGGACGGGACCGCACTCCTTGCCCTTCTTGTCTCCGTCCTTCGTCTTGCACGAGAGGACAGCGCCCTTCTGGATCTTGATGTGCGGGGCGCCGCTGGCCCTCGCGACGTTCGTGGAAGCGGCCGCGGGTGCGGGCACGGCTCCCGGCGCGGCCGAGGCCGGCGCGACGACACTCGCCGGCGTGACGACGCTCGCCGGCACGACGACGCTCGCCGGGGGTGCGTCGGGCGCTCGCCCGCCGCTGCTGGCCGAGGTTGAAGCCGCGGCCGCCGCCGCGCCCGGCGCAGACGGTCCGAGCCGGATGCCCATGACACGAGGCCAGGCGATTCCGATGATGAACCCAACAGCGGCGATGACGCCGACTTTGACCCAACCGGGCTTGTCCCGGTCCGACGCCGGCACTTCGACCGCGAGCGGCGCGTCCTTCGACATGAGGCTTTCTCTTCTACCAAACGGCGACGAGACGGGCGAAAAACCGCCGTCGCTACGGTAGCTAAACGCGCGAGCAGGCCGAGCGCTTCACGCACGCGGCCATCATCCCTCCGCTCCCGCGCGCCGGAGGAAAGCGCGGAGCGCGGTCAGGGAAGGATGCGGACCGTGAGGACGAGGACGCCGCCCTGATACGAGAAGCCGCCGACGTTGAACGGCTTGTTCGCGTCCGCCGTGATGTCGGCGAGCTTCGTGAAGCCGGCGCTGCCGTCCGCGGGGCTGATCGAGGCGGTGACCTTGAAACGGTTGGCGACCTTCGCCGTGTGGAGGAGCTGGAACGTGCGGCCGTTCGGGAGCGGCGCAGTGCTCGCCTGGTTCAGGGCGAGAGGCAGCGTCTTCTTCTCGACGAGCTTGAGGCAGTCATAGCCGAGCGCGGGAGGCGTCTCGCCGATCTGCGGGTCGACGCTCTTCTTGTCACACTTGGTCGCGTGGATGACCATGACCTCAGCCTTGGGCGGTGCATCCGCGTTGGCTTCGGGTGTGTGGCCGACCAGCGCCGCGCCCGCGACGAGCGCGCCGAGGATCAGGCTCCGCCGGCTCATCGGGCGAGCGGAACGATCGGCGAGAAGCGAATGAGTGAGAAAAGCTCGTCGCATGGGTTCACTTTCCTCCTGATTCGTCGACCCAAACGACGACGCTCGTCGTGGGGCTGCTCTCGCTCGCAAGATAGAACACCCGGACGGAGTCCCCCGCGGTTTCGACGAGGTCGACGTCGACCCCCGGCTCCGCACTGGCCACCGCGGACGGTTGGACGGCGGGGACGGGAACCCGAGCCATCGGAACTTCTTCTTCCTTGTTCCGCACCATCACGAAGACGGACGCAGCAAGGGCGAGGGCCGCAGCGACGGCGCCACCGACCTTGAGGTTCTTCTGCCGGCGGGCCTCGAGGGAGATGACGGGGGCAGGAGCGGCCTTCGCCGCCTCCTCCGTCTTCGCCTTCCCTCCCTCCTTCTCGACGGCCGCCATCACCGCATCGGCGATGTCGAACGACACGACCGCCTTCGCGTCGGCGGAGGCCTGATGCCCGAGCGTCACGAGGTCACCGAGCCCGGCGAGCTCGTCGACGAAGCGGGCCGCGTCGACGTTGGACGCCAGCCAACCTTCGACCTTCGTGCGGTCGGCGCCTTCGAGCTCGCCATCGACGTAGGCCATGAGCTCGAGCATTTGCTCGGACGAGAGCGAAGAAGAGCGAGCGCTCATGCGTCACCTCCACTGCCTTCCGCGGCGCCGCCTTCGGAGTCGGGGATGCGCCCGATCTGCTCCTCGTAGCAATCGGCCAGGGCCTTCTGCAGCTTCTGACGGGCATGGAAGAGCCGGCTCATGATCGTCCCCTTCGAGACTCCCATGGCCGTGGCCATCTCTTCGTAGCTGAGCCCTTCGATCTCTCGCATGACAATGACGCCGCGGTGGTAAGGCGGCAGCGCATCGAGCGCTGCCTGGAGGCGACCGGCGATCTCTCGCCGTCGGACGACGTCGACCGGATCGGATCCGTCGACGCGGCTGAGCAGGGGGAACTCGGCCTCCTGAGATTCATCGCTCTCGAACCGTGTCTCATCGATGTCTGCAAGCTGGCGACCCGGCTTGCGGATGAGGTCGATGCTGAGGTTCGTGATGATGCGATAGAGCCAGGTGAAGAAGCTCGAGCTACCCTGAAAGCTATTGAGGCCTCGATAGACGCGAAGGAAGGCGTCTTGGACAAGCTCGCGGGCGTCGTTCTCGTCGCGGACGAGGGACAGTGCGATCGCGAACGCGCGACGTTGATGACGTTCGACAAGCTGCCGGAAGGCAGCGACGTCACCTTGTTGCGCTCTCGCGATGAGTGCACGGTCCTCCTCCGCTTCTCGTATTCGTGCCTGCTTCGCGTTGGACGCGTTCGAAACCCTTAGATTCAACGTGTTCGACGGCAGCGGCGCTGCGGGCGGTCGCCCCGTTCCACTTCCATCGAGCTCCCGTGAGGAAGGCGCGTCTTCCGGCATGTCCGCAGCACCAGCGAATGGCTCGTCAGGAGCGTCGCTTGCCTTCAAAGGCTTCTGGGGCTCGGGGCGGGCGACGGCCATTCGCGGACTTAGCGTATACAGGCTCGAGCCCTGGGGCTAGCTCATGCCGCCGCCAAGAAGACAGAGTTTCAGGCCGAGGACGAGATCAACCTGAGGACGTGGACCTCGAGGCGCCACCCCCGGCACTGAACATCCGAAACTATTGAATGCCTTCGGCCCTCGTCCGTCGCACCGCACGGTCTCGCCCCCCCGCCGGCGCCGGTCAGGATCGACGGCACGGCGCTAACGGGTGAGCGGGTCGTCGTCGGGGCTCGGCGGGGCCAGGACCCGAGGACGAGGCGCTCGCTTCGGCTCCTTCAGCTCGCCGAGCGTGACGTCGAGGTCGAACGGCTTGCCCTGACGGACGATCCGAAGGCTCACGGTCTTGCCCACGCCGGCGGTGCTCGCCTTCCACTGGAGGAGGGAGCTCCGGTCGGTCGCTTGACCGTCGAACGCGACGATGAGATCGCCGGCCTCGAGCTTCGCCTTGTCGGCCGGGCCCCCCGCCTCGACACTCTCGACCACCGCGCCCCTCTCGTCACCAAGCTTGAGCTGGACGCGGTCCTCGGCCGTCAGGTCCCTCGCATCGCGGATGCGAATGCCGAGCGCGCTCCGCGTCAGGCGCCCATCGCGAAGGAGCGTGGGCAGGATCTGCTTCACCATGTTGATCGGGATCGCGAACCCGATGCCCTGCGCGCCGCCGCCACGGATCGCCGAGTTCATTCCGACGACCTGGCCCTTCAGATCGAGAAGCGGACCGCCGGAGTTGCCCGGGTTGATGGAGGCGTCGGTCTGGATGAAGTTGTAGTAGCCGCTGGGATCGAGCGGGACTTCGTCGCGTCCGCGTCCCTTCGCGCTGACGATGCCGGCGCTGACGGTGTGATTCAGGCCGAACGGATTTCCGATGGCGACGACCCAGTCGCCGACCTCGAGGGCGTCGGAGTCACCGAGCGCGATCGCCGGGAGGTCCTTCGCGTTCTCGATCTTGATGACGGCGATGTCCGTCCTCGGATCACGGCCCGCGATCTTCGCAGGGAGCCGCCGCTCGTCGGAGAGTTGCACGAGGATCTCGTCGGCGCCCTCGATGACGTGATCGTTCGTGACGATCACGCCGTCCTTCTGGACGATGAAGCCGGTGCCGAGCCCCTTCGCGACGCGCGCGCTCCGCTTGCCGCGAGAGAAGAAGCTCCGCTCTTGCTCCTCGCCGAGCGTGTAGATCGTGACGACGCTCGGGTCGGCGCTCTTCGCGACGGGGGCGAAGCTGAGCGGGCCCACCTTCACGTCGGGGGCCCCGCGCGCCTCCGCCGCCGACGGGAGCGGTGCCGAGGCGCCGTTCAGCGTCGGCGTGGTGCTCGCTGCTACGGGGACCGCCCCGGGCGGCAGCGGCGGGCCCTCGTCCTTCGCCGCCTTGGAGCGCCCGCACCCCGTGACGAGAACGGGAACGATGACGGAGAGGAGGATCGCCTTCGGACTCAACGAGCACCTCGATCGGTTGGTTCGGTCGCGGTGAGACCGGTGACCGGTGACCGAACCCCGACGAGTGCTCGGCCAAGCTACTTCGGAGCGGCCTTCGAACGCTCCACGTAACGCATCCTAAGATCGAAGAGCACCTGCGCAAGGAGACGCTCCTCGTCGCCGGTGAGGTTCCCCTTGGTCTTCTCTTCGAGGAGACCGAGCAGATCGATGTTCTGCTTCGCGAGCGGAAGGTTCGCTTCCACCGCGTTCGTGTCGGGGTGAGGCGCTTCGCCGAGGTGCATCAACGCCGAGTGACTGAGCGACAGAATGAACGTCGCGAAGTCGATCGTCGGAAGCGGGTCGTCGGCGCTCACATCGACCTCGCCGGACGGGCTCACGACGGCTCGCCTTCGCCGTTGCTGCTCGTATCGACCGCCGGCTCCTGCGGCTGCTGCGGCTCCTGCGGCTGCTGGGGCTCGGCCGCGACGGCCTCCTCCTCTTCTTCTTCCTCTTCTTCGATCTCGTCGTCCACATCCGCCGGCTCTTCGGCGACGGCCGACTCGACGACGGCGACGTGCTGCTGCGCGAGCGCCGGCTGCGACGTAGCGAACGACTCCGCCTGATCGGCGAGGTCCGGAAGGGCCGCGAGGAACTTCTCGAGATCCTTGTCGGTGAGCGCGCCCGACTTGAGATTGCGCTCACGCACGCGCACGTCCATGGTCCAGGGGTTCTGGTTCGTCTTCTGCGTCATCGGGGCTTCCTCAGGTCGGCCCTCGTGCTGGAAACCGGCACAAGAGCGCGTTTATGCCTGAGGCCGTTTAGTCCGCGCTAGGGGCTGGCGCAAGCTAGTCCTTTTTGGACGGAAAACCGCGGGCTTCCCTATGCTTCTGTTCAACGCTCGGCTCGCTCCTGGGCGACCGGCCGCGGCGCGCGAGCGGCCGGCCCGGCCCGGGACGAGTCCTGGAGCCTAGTTCTTGAGCTTCTTCGAGCTCTTCGGAGCACGCCCGAGCTGGACGAGAGCGTCGCCGCCGGAGCCGTTCGTCCCGTGGTCGTGCGGCTCCCAGCCCTCGGCGGCGTCCTCGAAGGCCGATGCGGCTTCTTCGATCTCTTCGTCGGTCGCGGGGCGGACCTCGCGCACGACGATCGAGTAACGGAGGGTCTCACCGGCGAGGGGGTGATTGCCGTCGAGGACGACCGCGTCCTCCTTGACCTCGATCACGCGCATGACCGCCTCGTCGCCCTCCGGCGACTCGGCCACGAGCTCGTCGCCGACTTCGACCGAGTCGGGACGCGGCATCTCCGATCGGTCGATCTCGAGCACGAGCTCCTCGTCACGCTCGCCGAACCCCTCCTCGGGGGGCACCACGACTTCCTTCTCGTCGCCGGCGGCGAGCCCGGTGAGGGCCTTCTCGAGACCGGGCACGAGCATGCCGTATCCGTGGATGTACACGATGGGCTCGCCGTCCTCGTCGCTGCTCGCGTCGAGGACGTCGTCATCCAGGTCGCGGAGCGTGTACTCGAGCACGACCCGAGCGTTCGGTTCGATGGTGGCCTTGGTCGCCATGATGCTCTGGCTATAGCGCGGTCCGCGGCCGGTTTCACGCAGCCCGACCGCGACGTCGAGCTGATCAGAGCGAGTCGGGCGAGACGATCTTACCCGCGATCGCGCTGGCAGCGACGACGAGCGGGCTCGCGAGGTAGACCTTGCCGGGGCCGCTGCGGCCCGGGAAGTTGCGGTTGATCGCGCTGACGGTGACCTGATCGGGCGAGTCGCTCACGCCCGGCCCCGCCTTGATGCACGCACCGCACGACGGATCGACGAGCTCGGCGCCCGCCTTCGCGAAGACGTCGAGGTACCCCTTCGCCTCGGCGTAGCGGCGGATGTCCTGCGATCCGAACTGGATGTAGAGGTGGACGCCGTCTTTGACCTTCTTCCCCTGCTCCAGCGCGAGCTTCAGGACCTCGGCGTACATGTCCATGTCGGCCTTCTTGCCGCCGGTGCACGACCCACCATACGCGATGTCGATCTTCGTCCCGGGGAGATCGCGAAGCGGGATGCCGTTACGCGGATCGCCGGGCGTCGCGACCATCGGCTCGAGGGAGGAGAGATCGATCTCGAACGTCGCGAGGTACTTCGCGTCCGGGTCCGCCTTCACGATCCGCTTGCGGACGTCCTCGGCGACGAGCCCACGCTGCTTCACGAGGTAGTCGACGACGACGTCGTCGGCCTCGATGATCCCGGTGAAGCCACCGGCCTCGACCGCCATGTTCGTGAGGGTCGCGCGCTCGTCGAGCGGCATTGCCCGGACGCCGTCGCCGGCGAACTCGAGCACCTTGCCGATCCCCTGCCCCGTCTTGAAGAACGGCTGGCTGAGGATGTGGAGCATGACGTCCTTCGCGCAGACGCCGTGCGGGAGGAGGCCGGTGAGGACGAAGCGCGCCGTCTCCGGAACGGTGACGCGGACGTCCTTCGTGTACCAGGCGTTCGCCATGTCGGTCGAACCGACGCCGAACGCGAAGCAGCCGAGCGCGCCCGCCATGCACGTGTGCGAGTCGGTGCCGGCTACGAGCTGGCCCGGGAGCGCGAGCTCCTCGATCACCTTGTTGTGGCAGATCGCCTCCGACCCGACGAGCTTGCCGTCGCGGTGAACCTCTCCGTAGAGCTTCACGCCCTGGCGCTTCGTGAACGACTCCTGGACGGTGGCGAGCTCCTCGGCCTGCTCCTTCAGCCCCATCTCGCGATGCGCGCGCGGCATCACGAGATCGAGGAACGTCAGATGATCGCGGAACGCGAAGACGCTCTCGGGATCGGTGACCTTCGCGTCCTTGCCCATCTCCGCGCTGAACAGCGACTCCGCCATCGGCGTCACGTACTCGTGGCTGAAGCGGACGTCCGTGCGGGCGAAGAACGCGTCACCGGGCTTCACCGCTACCGCGCCGAGCTGCCCGGCCTTCGCGTCGACGATGACGTGCGCGGCGAGGATCTTCTCGCAGAGGGTCATCGGGCGCGCGCCCGTCGTCACCGCCGGCGGCGTCGTCTTGCCGGCGAGGCGCGCTCGGTTGTACGCGAAGAGGCCGCCGTGCTCGACGATCGCCGCGCTGATCGGGTCGAGGCCCTTCGTGAACTCGCTCATCGGGATCGCCTCGCCGCGCTGGATGCGCTCGATCAACCCGAAGTCGGTCGACGTGAGGAGACCGATGTTCTGCGCGTTCTGGCGGTAGATCTTCTCGATGCTCTTCGCGATGACGAGCTGCACGCCCGACTTGAGCTCGCTGTAGGGCGCGGTCTCGCGGCTGGACCCGCACCCCTTCGAGATGCCGCTCACGATGACGCCGTAGCCACCGTTCTTGATCGCGTCCTTGCCGACCTTCCCGCCACGGAGACCGACGAGGCAGAAGCGCGCGAGCGTCTCGTCGTAGTAGTAGCAAACCCATCCGGGAGTGAGCTCGTCGGTAGAGATGTTGCCGACCAGCGAGGGCTCGTTCTTCTCGACGTCGTAGGAGATGTCTTCGCCGGCGAGCTGCTTCTCGAGCAGCGCGAGGTCATCGGTGACGTAGAGGATGCGGCCCTTGATCTGGACGGACGAGCCTTGCATGGTCTGGAAATTCCTAGCACGGCGGCCGCCTTTGGGCTTAAAGGACCCGCCGTCCATGCGTATCGCCGTCGTCACGACGAGCTACCCTTCTTTCGAAGGTGACCCCTCGGGGCACTTCGTCGAGACGGAGGTAGCCGAGCTGGAGCGAGCGGGGCACGAGGTGAGCGTCGTCCGACCGGACCCGGGCGGCGCGTTCGGCTGGCCCGGTGCACCGGCGCGCATCCGCGAACGACCGACCCGCGCGGTCTCTGCCGCCGCCTGGGTGGCGCGTGCCGCGCTCCGCCTCCGCGAGCTCGCTCCGGAGCGCGTCGTCGCCCACTGGTGCGTTCCGTCCGCGTTTCCGATCGCGCTCGGCGTCGCCGCAAGCACGGAGCTCGAGATAGTCTCCCACGGCGGCGACGTTCGACTGCTCGCCGCGCTCCCTTCGGCGACGCGTACCACGATCGTGCGCACGCTCGTCCGAAGGGCGACGCGCTGGCGGTTCGTCTCCGAGGAGCTCCTCGTCACGCTCGAGTCGAAGCTGCCTGCCGACGATGCACGCGCGCTCCGTGCGTGCGCCGCCATCGTACCGGGCGCGCTCGAGGTCCCCGACGTCCGCGAAGATGCCCTGGCGAAGCGGACCGCCCTCCACCCGCGACGCCTCTACGTCTGCGCGGGGCGCCTCGTCGCGAGCAAGCGGGTCGACAAGGTGATCGACTACGTCGCGACGAGCCATGATCACGGGACGCGGCGCGACGAGCGCGTCCTCGTCGTCCTCGGCGACGGCCCCGAGCGCGCGCATCTCGAGCGGCTCGCGAAGGCATGGCAGATGGACGTGCGCTTCCTCGGAACGACCACGCGCCGCGAGGCGCTCGGCTGGATCGGCGCGGCCGACGAGCTCGTGCACGCGTCGCATGTCGAGGGCCTCTCCACGGTCCTGCGCGAGGCGGAGCACCTCGGCGTGCCGATCACGCTCCTCCCCTGATCCGCTCACCTACTCGCGCAAGCCGCATCGCGCATCGCCGGCCTCGGCGCCGGAACGCGTCGATGCTCGCGAGCGACGACGCGCCGCTCGCACGACCACGGGCGCTTCTGGACCGTTGACGACTCGAACGCGGCTCGACACCAGACGGATCGCTCCTCCGGTACATCCCAACACGGCGGCGGTTTCATCACGAAATCGTCTTCGTGCTCGTCGAATGTTCCCTTACGCAGATCCGGCGCGAGTGCGATGCGCCAGCCTGCGCCAATTCAGGCGCGGGTCGTGTGGAGGTGGGTTCACGGACCGATCGTCTCTTGCCTCACGCTCTTCGTGGAACGCAGCGGTCTGCGAAGCGCGCTTGTGTCGGCATGCCGGTTGCTCCTGCTCGGCTCCATGAATCGACGCTTGGTCTTGCTTCCGTTCCTTCTCCTCGCTGCAGTGGGTTGTGGCTCGTCGGCTGCGGAGAGCTCATCTCCCCCCGCTGGCTCGCCGCCGCCGGGTAGCTCGCCTCCGGCGGGCCAGAACGACGACGACGATGACGATGACGATGACCTCGATCCGGCGGGCTCGCCGCCGACACGACCTGAGGACGTCATCTCGGTCTATGACCGAATGGGCAACGCCTGCAATGGCGGGGTGATCACGCGCACGTTCGCAGCGTTCACGGAGATCGACGCCAACAACTTGTGGACCGCACCGGACAGCGACCCGGCTGGGGTTGGATCGCCGAAGCTCGCTTCGGGCTGGGGCAACCTCGTCGCGCCGTCGAAGTTCATCTTCGAGGGGCTCTCGGACGACGTGCAGACCACGAGCCCCGAGCAGGCCGCTCGCTGCAGCACCGCGCGCGACATCTTCACGCCGATCACGCGCGACAAGCGCAGCGCCTTCGCCAACGTCCTCCTCTTTGCCGGCGAGCATCCTCACCTCGACGGCTTTCCGGCATCCGGGTCCAGCATCGAGCCGGTCGCGGCGCCGGTTCGACTGAAGGGGTACATCGACGTCTCCTCCGGCCTCCGCAACGAATCCGGTGGCGTCGTCACCTACGACGATGTGGCGACACAACACCTCCCGATCTACGTCAGCTGCGAGCGACCGCTTCGCGTCGCGCGCGAGCTTCGGTCGGTACCGAAGACCGAGACGGATGGCCTCGACCTCTCGACCTGCAAGCTCGATGGCGACGAGGAGAGCTACACCTGCGTGTTCGAGCGCGTCGAGCACGTCGCTGACAACCGCTGCACCTTCGTCGCTACCGATGTGCTCTACCGCACCACGGACGGTGGACGGCAGCGCCTTTCCCTCGGAGGACGCCTCGAGTCCAACGGAGACGCCGCCATTCGATATCGGGTCACCGTCGACCGGTACGCTTTCCACGTAGATCGATAGACTCCGCCGACGCGGGCAAACGGAGCTCGAGGGGAGACGGCCCTCGAGCTCCGTTTGAACCTGAGCTCAGCTGGCTGACGGAACGCGAGGTCCGCACACCAAGAGCGCCGATGCACGACAGAAGCGCTCTTCAGACCACCAATTCGATCGGGTGACGAGCGAGTTTTCCGCTGTGACCAAACGCTCGCGCTATCGTCCATCTCGACGATGAGGTCCTCGAACGACCGGCGAACGGGCTCGCTGCTCGGCGGAAAGTGGCGGCTCGAGAGGGTCGTCGGCGAGGGAGCGACATCCACCGTCCATGCAGCGACCCATCGCGAGGACGGTCGCCGCGCTGCGGTCAAGATCCTCCGCTCGATGCTCGCGGCCGATCCGTACGTCGTCGACCTATTCCTCAAGGAGGGATACCTCGTCAGCGCGATCGAGCATCCCGGTGTCGTGAAGGTCTGGGACGACGGCGTCACCGACGACGGCTGCACGTACCTCGTCCTCGAGCTCCTCATCGGTCAGACGCTCGAGGAGCTTCGGCAGACACGCGGCGGGCGCATCCCCCTCGACGAGGTGATGCCGATCGCGGATGCGATCATGGACACGCTCGAGGCGGTCCATTCCGAAGGCATCACTCACCGAGACCTCAAGCCTCAGAACGTGATGGTGCTCGACGGCGGCGGCATCAAGCTCCTCGACTTCGGGCTCGCGAAGGTGCGTGGACGAACCGCAGACGCCGCGCAGGACGTCGTCGGTACGCCCTCCTTCATGCCGCCCGAACAGGCGCTCGGCGTCACCAAGAAGGTCGACGCTCAGAGCGACGTCTGGGCGCTCGGCGCGACGCTCTTCTATGCGCTGAGCGGCCAGCCGGTGCACCTCGCGAAGGACGTCACGGCGATGATGCTCGCGAGCGCGTCGACGAGGCCTCGCTCCCTCGCGGACGCCGCGCCGGAGCTTCCACGAGCGATCGTCGAGGTCATCGACAAGGCGATCGCGTACCGCAAGGCCGATCGCTGGCCCGACGTCAGCGCGATGCGCTCCGCATGGCACGCGGCTCACCCCACGTGGCTCCCGACGCTGCCGCCTCCCACGTTCGCGCCCGATCCGACGTACCTCGATCCGAGCCTGCTCCGCACCGCGAAGACGTCGCCGTTCTCGCTCGAGGTCCAGACGCCGCTCGCGGTCGCGCTGTTCGATCCACGCGAGCTCGCCATCGAGACCGAGCGTGCCCTCCCGGCATCCTCGCCCGGACGTCCGATGCGCGCTCCCGCGCCCTCGCCCGCGCGACCGTCGCGCTGGCGCACGACCATCGCCCTCGGAGCGACGGCCGCGGTGACCGCCTCCGTCGTCGCAGCCGCGATCGCGCTCGCCTCCGAGGACGTACCGTCCGCGTCACGCTCCGCATCGCCTCCTCCGCCGGCGATGGAGCTGCCTGCGGCGAAGCCCGGTCGCTGAGCCGCTCCCGCAGCACGCCGAGGTCCGTGCCGCGCGGCGAACCGTGCGGCCCTCGCCGCTAGTCGACGAACCGAACGGTGAACAGGTGATCGACGCTCTGCACCCGCTCGATCGCGACGTCGGGCCAAGGCGTCGGCGGCGTGTCGGTGTCCCAGACCATGAAGACCGGCCGGCCCTCCGAACGCCAGTGCTCGAGGATTGGGCGCATTCGGCGGATCTCCTCGTACGGGTTGTTGAAGATCATCGCATAGCGCACGTCGTGCGTGACCGTGGTGGTCCACAGGGTGTCCGGCAGTCCGCCGGGACCGAAGACGGCGAAGCGCGCCGGCGCAACACCGTCGAAGGCGTCGAGCCAGGCGTCGACCCCTCTCTTGACGAAGATGGCCGAGCGAAGCTCCTGCCCGAGTCCGCCGGCGACTCCCATGGCGATCGCGGCAGCGATGAAGGGACGTAGTGCCGGTGCTGCGCCCCGCTCGGAGCGCAGCGCCCGGATGCCGGCCACCAGCGCCACGAACGCCACGGCGAGCGGCACGATGACGAGAAGCACACGTTTGCCGAACGACGTCTCCGAGGCTTCGCAAAAGCAGTAACCGACGCCGGTGGCGATCACGATGGCGATCCCGGCGTCCCACAGGCGAAGGCGCGCGCGCTCGACGACGACGACGCTCGCGACGACGAGCATTGGCAGGGCGGGAAGCGTGTACCGCAAGTACACCCACGGAAGCCCGACGGAGTCCATCATTCCCATGTTCGCGCGCAAGCACATCGCCGCGTAGAGCGCTGCCGCCGGCAGCAGCACGATCCACGCAGCATGCCGGGCGCGTGCGTCGCGCCCGCCGCGCCGCATCGCCGAGATGAAGAGCGGAGCAAGGATCACGAGCGGTGTGCACTGGAGCGTCGCTCGGACAGCCCAGCCGAGGTACATCTGCCCCACTCCATCCGGCGCGCGCCGATAGAGGCCCCCCATCTCGAGCAGCGTCATGTCGACCACGTAACCGTAGAGGACCTGGGCGTAGACGAATGCTCGCTCACGCGCGAGCGGGCTCACAAGGAGTGCCGCCCCGATCGCAGCGAGCGCGCCGCCGGCGGCGACGCGCGGCCGCTTGTGAAGCACCACCGCGATGACCACGGCGATCGCGAGGACGACCAGCACCGGCTTCGCGAACTTCAGCTGGTCGGAGACGTTCTGGTGGATGACCGGGTTAAGGTCGAAGCCGCGCCATGGGATCGGGCCGTAAGACAGGGGACTCAGCGACTGGAAGCGGATCCGGTTGAGGAGTGAAACGGGCGCGAGGGCCACGGCGAAACCCGCCCCGGCGAGAGCAACCGGGCGGAGGCCAAGGGCGCGCCTCCCGAGCACGCCGAACGCCGCCAGCGACGCGAGGGCCATCGGGAAGCAGGCGGCGTGCGAAGCGACGGCACATCCCCACGCGAAGCCCGAGCCGAACGAGCGCGCGCCGACGCTCCGGCCGATCGCGCCATTCTCGGCGAGAATCGCGCTCACGGCGAGATACGTTCCGCCGACGCTCGAGAGAATGGCAAGCGGATAGCCACTCATCTCGACGGCCTTGGCGAGGATCGGGGTCGAGATGATGGTGAGGACGGCCGCCAGGACTGCGTACCAGACGTTCTCGACGAATCGACGCGCGAGGAGGTACGTCACAAGTGCGATCGGGACGAGAGTCGCAAACGTGAACGCGGACACCCCGCGGAGCGAACCGAGCAGAAAGGCCGGCGCAGCCGCATAGGCGTAGAGTGGAGCGTACACGCCCCAGAGATGCCCGCGCGCCGGAACGCCCCACGGCACCACCAGCTCCTCGTACTGGTCGATCGGGCCGTTATCCCAGTACGGGAGGCCATGTCGAGCGACGCCCGCGATCATCTGGACGTAGGTCCGAATGTCGGTCGACTCGACGCCATGCCCGGGATGCATCACCGCGATGACGAGTAGGATCAGGCAGAAGATCCCGAGGACGACCTGCGGGGCGCGTTGATGGTTAAGGCCCCACCTGACCGACTTCATCGCCCGCGACGCTTATCCCAGGGCACCCGAGCCGGCAATCGATTCTACAGCCCGGCGTTGACCGGTGTTTCTGGCGCGACTAACACGACCGTATGTCGCTTCCCGTCGTCGTCTTGGGTGCTGGCCCTGCCGGCCTGACCGCAGCTTACTCGCTCGGCAAGAAGTCCGTTCCGGTCGTGGTCCTCGAGTCCGACCCGGAGTACGTCGGCGGCATTTCGCGGACGGTGAAGTACAAGGGCTACCACTTCGATATCGGTGGGCATCGCTTCTTCTCGAAGGCGAAGGAGGTCGAAGACCTCTGGACCGAGATCCTGCCCGACGACATGGTGCTCCGGCCGCGCTCCTCGCGCATCTTCTACAATGGGCAGTTCTTCGCCTACCCGCTGAAGGGCATCGAAGCACTCACGAAGCTCGGCGTGCTCGAAGCGACCCGTTGCGTCGCTGCGTACGCCAAGGCACGCGCACTGCCGAACCCCTCACCGCGCAACTACCAGGAGTGGGTGACGAACCAGTTCGGCTCTCGCCTTTTCGAGATCTTCTTCAAGACGTACACGGAGAAGGTCTGGGGCATGAAGTGCACCGATATCAGCGCTGACTGGGCGGCACAGCGCATCAAGGGCCTCTCGCTCTCGAGCGCGATCAAGAACGCGCTCTTGCCGCAAAAGAAGCAGCCCAAAGACCGGAAAGAGGTCATCAAGACGTTGATCGACTCGTTCCGCTACCCGCGGTTGGGGCCGGGCATGCTCTGGGAAGAGTGCGCGCGCAAGGTGAAGGCCCAGGGCGGAACGATCGAGATGGGCTGCCGCGCCGAGACGCTCGACTACAGCGAGGATCGCGGCTCCTGGCGCATCGGTTTCGTCCGTCAGGACGGCTCACGCGGCACGATCGATGGCCGCGCGGTGATCTCGTCGGCTCCGCTCCGCGAGGTCGCGAAGGCTCTCGAGCCCAAGCTCTCGGCGGAGGCAGTTCGAGCGGCGAACGCGCTCCGCTACCGCGACTTCCTCACCGTCACCTTGATGCTCGAAGACAAGAACGTCTTCGACGACAACTGGATCTACATCCACGATCCGAGCGTGAAGGTCGGGCGGATCCAGAACTTCAAGTCGTGGTCGCCCGAGATGATCCCGGATCCCAAGATGACCTGCTACGGCCTCGAGTACTTCTGCTTCGAGGGCGACGGCCTCTGGTCCTCCTCCGACGAGGAGCTCGTCGAGCTCGCGAAGCGGGAGCTCGAGGCGATCGGTATCGCGAAGGCTTCGGACGTGAAGGACGGGTGTGTCGTCCGCCAGCCCAAGGCCTACCCGGTATACGACGACGACTATGCGGCCAACGTCGACATCATCCGCCGCGAAATGGAGAAGCGCTTTCCGACGCTCTATCCGGTCGGGCGGAACGGGATGCACAAGTACAACAACCAGGATCACGCGATGATGACGGCCATGCTCACGGCCGAGAACATCGTGGCGGGCAAGCGGGCCTTCGACGTCTGGGAGGTCAACCAGGACGCGGAGTACCACGAGTCCGGCAAGGCCGGCGCCGAGACGCTCGGCCTGCGCTCGGTCCCCACGCGCGCGGCCTCCTGACGGAGGAAGTCGCCGACACCTCCTCACGGTTCGAGCCCAGGGCCAGCCGTGATATGGGATCTCCCTCTTGGCCGCAAAGAGCGCTTCCTCATCCAGAGCGGTCATCCTCGGGCTCTTGCTGAGCGCGGCGGCCGCCGCCTGGCTCTTCTCGAAGCTCAGCTTCGCCGAGCTCGCGGCCGGCCTCCGCGCAGCGGACGCTCGCTGGCTCGTCGCGTCGCTCGGCCTCTTCTTCGCCATGTTCGGCGTCCGCGCCTACCGCTGGGCCGTCCTGCTCGGGGGCACACCGTTCTCGACGACCTGGCACGCCAACGCGATCGGGTACTTCTTCAACGCCACGTTGCCGCTCCGCGCTGGCGAGGTCGCGCGAGCGTATGTCATCGCCAAGAAGACGGGGATGCCAATCGCGCGCGCTCTTTCGGCGGTTCTCGTCGAGCGCCTGCTCGATCTCGCCAGCGTCGTCCTGCTCTTCTTCTGGTTTGCGCGACGCATCCCGATGCGCCCGGCGTTCACGTCCGCCGCGACAGTCGGCGCGATCGCGTTTGCCGTCTGCGTGCTCGTCGCCGCTGTCTTCGTCCATCGCGCCGACGCCGCCGCACGGCGTCTCCGTCCGCTCCTCGAGCGTCGCTTGGGCGTGAAGCGAGCGGACGCGGCGCTCTCGAAGCTCGTACAGGTGAAGGACGCGCTCAAGGCGGTGGGGTCTCCACGCCGGATGGCCGAGAGTATCGCCCTGACGGTCCTCGTCTGGGCGCTGACGATCGCTCTCGCCGAGGTTTGTCTTCATGCCTTCATGCCGGACATCGCGGATGTGTCGAAGGCCGGCCTGGTAGTGGTGATGGCAAACCTCGGCGGGGCGCTGCCATCGGCTCCTGGAGGACTCGGGATCGTGCAGAGCTTCGCGACCAGCGCGCTCGTCGTACCGTTTGGCGCGCCCGAGGGGGGAGCGCTCGCATTCGTGCTCGCGTGGAGCCTCGGTCAGACGCTCGTGCTCGTTGCCCTCGGGATCGTGAGCATCGGCCGCTTGGGCCTCTCGTTCAACGAGATCCGCCAGCGCAGCGCAGCACTCGGGTCAACCGACGTCACCGGCTGATCCCGCGCGAGCAGTACTCGCGCACGATCGGTGACTGCCACGCGAACGAACGATCGTGTCGCACGCCGTGTGATGAGTCACTCGAACCAGTCGTCGCGCATCAGCTCCAGCCTTGGAGCCACGGTCGCTGAGCCGCTTTGCGCACGCGAGCCAAGGCGCAACTCAGTTGCGCCGATCCTGAAAGCTCGAAGCGGTCGGCTCACACGAACTCGCTTTGACCGGAGATTCACGCCCGCTCGCCCAACGGGCGGGCGTGAATCGGAGCCGGGCGCGGGCCTCTCCTGGATGTCCTCTGGGAGGATCGAGGCCCCAGCGCGAAGCGAAAGGCGCGCGCAGAAATGGATAGCGCCCGTGGTTCCATCCCTGGAAGCACGGGCGCACTCGACGCGACTGTCGATCTGTCGGCGCGAGCTCCGCCGAAGCGGGACGCGCATGCGGCTTCCGCCGCGTCGTCTTTACTGGTTCTTGCGTTGGAACGCGGGGACGTCCCAGTCGGTGTCGAACGCGGGGAAGTTCGACGCGCGCTCGCGAACCGGAATGCGACCGCTCGCGGCGGCCACGCGCTGCTCCTGACCGACCTCGCGGCTCACCGGAACCGGCTGCGAGACGCGGCGGTTCGAGAATGCCGGAGCGTGGTGATCGTGGCGCATCGAGGGCTGGCTCGTGAAGACCGGCTGAGCCTGCGGGCGCATCGACGGCATCTGCTGCGGCATCATCTGCATCGACGGCACGGTCGTGGGGCCCGCGGTCGGGATCTGGAGACGGGCCGCGTTGTCGAGGCTCGCCATGCGGTCCGCGACGTCGAAGCCCGTCGCGATGACGGTGACCTTGACGTTCTCGCCGAGCTGCTCGTCGATGCTTGCGCCGAAGATGATGTTCGCGTCCTCGTGCGCCTGCTCCTGGACGAGGCTCGCGGCCTCCTGGATCTCGCGCATCTTGAGGTCGGGACCGCCGACGATGTTGATGAGCACGCCGGTCGCGCCGTCGACGGAGATGTCGTCGAGGAGCGGCGACGAGACGGCCATCTCGGCGGCGAGACGCGCGCGGTTCTGGCCCTTGGCGATGCCGGTGCCCATGAGCGCGCGGCCCATGCTGTTCATGACCGTCTTCACGTCGGCGAAGTCGACGTTGACGATGCCGTTCTGCGTGATGAGGTCGCTGATGCCCTTCACGGCCTGGTAGAGGACCTCGTCCGCCTTGCGGAACGCGTCGACGAACGAGAGGTCGTCTTCGCCGAGCATGAGGAGCTTCTGGTTCGGGATCGTGATGAGCGTGTCGACCGTCTCGGCGAGCTGCTGGAGACCGAGCTCCGCGCGGCGCGAGCGCTGGCGCCCCTCGAAGAGGAACGGCTTCGTGACAACGCCGACCGTGAGCGCGCCCTCTTCACGGGCGAGCTGCGCGATGACGGGAGCCGCGCCGGTGCCGGTGCCGCCGCCCATTCCCGCGGTGATGAAGACCATGTCCGCGCCGCCGATCAGCTCCTTGATGCGCGCGTGATCCTCCATCGCCGCCTTGCGGCCACGCTCCGGGTCCGCTCCGGCGCCGAGGCCACGCGTGACGGCGTTGCCGATGTTCAGGCGCGTCGGGGCGGCGTTGTTGTTCAAGGCCTGCGCGTCGGTGTTGACGACGATGAACTCCACGCCCTCGAGGCCGAAGTTGATCATCGTGTTGACCGCGTTGCCGCCGGAGCCGCCGCAGCCGATCACCTTGATGCGCGCCTGGTACTCCTGCTGCTCGTCCGCGAACTCGATGGAAAACGTCATGACGCATGCCTCCCGGGGCAGACTCCCTCTCGTGTCGGGGTACTGCCGTGGTTTCGTCGCGCGATCCTCCGGCGCCTCTTCCTCGGGATCGCGATGGGGCTGGGCCCCGTGAGCCGGGCTTCGGCGACCGAAGCCGTCGTGCTCACGCATCCACGGTTCGCATGCTTTTTGAGCGCGGGCCAAATAAGTGACACGCGACGACGACATTTCTTCGTCGCACGCGGGCCGCGGCGCTTCGAGCAGGGAGCGAAGAGAAGTGAAAAGGAAGCGAGTCGACTGGACCGTGACGCGCGCTCGCCGCCAAGAAGGGGCGCGCGCTGCCATTTCACGGTCCGCCGTTAGGTGCGCCGCTAGCATCTCCAATGTAGGCCAATGTGGCCAACAATTCGCCACCGGTATCAATGGCCGGTCGATGTGGCCAGGTCGAAGACGCCGGGTCGAAGAGAGAATTTCACAGGGAGACAGGGAGACAGGGAGCGAGAGGGGCCTTGCTGCTCTTTCGACCTGGACCCTCGTGGGCCTCAGGAAATGCTTCGCATTTCCTTCGGAAAGGAGATCTCGCTTCCAGGCTTCTTGGGCCTCCCCCAAACGGCGCGCCTTCCAAGCTTCCGCCCGAGACCTTCGGGAGAGGAGGAGCTCCTCTGATTGCCGCCGCAAGCTGTCCTCGTCAGGCGCGCGCCATGAGAGCTTCCGCAGCCGGCAATGAGGCCAGTGCCTGTGCTGAATCACCTCCTCGGTCGAAAGGGAGGCTCAATTCTGCGAGCAGAATCGCGCAGCGATTCTGGGAGCTCCCATGAGGGTCCAGGCTGAAACGGAAGCAGGCCCCTCTCGCTCCCTGTCTCCCTGTCTCCCTGTCTCCCTGTAAAATCCCTCTCTCTTCCCCGTGGAGAGCCCTCGCGCTCCACGAGAGCCATCACGCGACCGTAAGCGCGCCCGCCGAGCGTAGGGCCGAACATGGCTGACGCTCGAACAGGGGAACGCGAACAGACGCTAGCCCAAATGAGAAAGGCGCGCCGACCGCGTAAAGCGGGGCGCGCCAGGAATCGAGGAGCGTGTAAGCCGAGCGTCAGAAGGCGGCCTTGAGCCACTCCCAGATCTTCGAGGACTTCGGCGACTCGTCGGCCTTCGCGATGCCGGGAGCGTCTTCGCGCTTGGCTGCTCCGGCGCTGGTGAGACGCATCATCGAGTGCGCGGGAGCCGTGGCACGCGCATGCGCTTCGGCGATCGCCTGGGCGCCGTAACGCACGAGGCCGACGCCCGTGGCGTATTGAGGACCGTGCACGAGCTGCGTGATCCCGCGAACGCCGGTCGGGAAGCCGATGCGGACCGGCATGCCGAGGATCTCCTCCGCGAGCTCGGTGGTGCCTTCGAGGAGGACTGCGCCGCCGGTCAGGACGACGCCGGCGGAGAGCTGCTCGAGGAGGCCCGTGTCCTCGATGCGCTTGCGGACGACCGCGAAGATCTCCTCGACGCGGGGCTCGATGATGTCGCTGAGGACGCGGCGCGGGGTGCGGCGCGGCTTCTGTCCACCAACGCCGGGGACCTCGATCTCCTCGTCGTCCGCGACCATGCGACCGAGCGAGCAGCCGAAGAGCCGCTTGAGCCGATCCGCTTCCGCCATCGGCGTGCGAAGGCCGGCAGCGATGTCGTTCGTGATGTTGTTGCCACCGACGGGCACGACGCTCGCGTGGGCGATGCCGCCGTCGATGTAGAGCAGGATGTCGGTGGTGCCGCCGCCGATGTCGACGACCGCAGCGCCGATCTCGCGCTCATCGTCGGAGAGCACCGCCTCGGCGCTCGCGACGGGCTCGAGGACGACGTCGGCGACGACGAGACCGCAGCGCTCCGCGCAGCGGATCACGTTCTGGACACAGCTCGTGGCCGCCGTGACGAGGTTCACCTTCGCCCCGAGGCGCACGCCGCTCATCCCGATCGGATCACGGATGCCGTCCTGGATGTCGACGATGTACTCGCGCGGCAGGACGTGGAGGATCTGGCGATCGGCGTCGACCGGGATCGCGCGGGCGCCTTCGAGCACGCGCTCGACGTCGGCCCGGGTCACCTCCCCGCCGGCGATCGCCGCAACGCCGTCCGACGCCTGGGACCGGATGTGGCTGCCAGCCACTCCGGCGTAGACGGTCCGGATCTCGACGCCGGCCATCGTCTGGGCCGCCTCGATGGCGTCCTTGATGGACCGAACGGTCCACTCGATGTTGCTCACGATGCCCTTGCGGAGACCGCGGCAAGGCACCGAGCCGACACCGAGGATCGTGATTCCGTCCTCTGCGATCTCGCCGACCACAGCGCAGACCTTGGTGGTCCCGATGTCGAGACCAACGACGATCTCCCCTTGCGAAGCCATGGTGCTCACGATTCGACGGTTCGCATGGTTCCGGGGGGTGGGCCAAATAAGTTACGGCCGCGGCGGTCCTTTCCGGGGCGCGCGAAGCGGGATCGGAACCGCTGAGTTGAACCCAGGCCGGTCCATCGGAGATGATGGCGGCATCATGAACGGCGCGGGCGGGACGGGGGCTGGGGTCGGGCGTTGTTCCGCGTGCGGGCGCGCAGCGACGCAGGTGAAGACGCTGCTCCAGGGTCGCGCGCAGGGCTCGCAGGTCGTCATCTGCGACCGGTGCGTGCGCGAATGCGAGCAGACGATCGCGGATGCGCCCACGCGCATCCCCGGCGGAGCTCATGCATGCGCCTACTGCACGAAGGTCGAGGAGCACGTCGCGGTCATCGTCGGCGTCGGCGCCAAGAAGATCTGCGACGAGTGCGTCGACGCCTACCGCGCGGCGCTCGGCTGACGAGCTCGACCGCTATGGCGGTTCAGGAGGGGCGGAACCGATTGTCGGTACGCGGAGCGCGACGATCGATCAGGGGGCGATCGCGGAGAAGAACAGCTTCCGGATCTCGTCGTGGCCGGTCTTGTTGGGATGGATGCAGTCGGCAGCGAACCAGCTCGTTCCGTCCTTCAACTTCCCGACGCCGTGGCCCTGGAACTTCCCGCGCAGATCGACGGTGACGATGGCGTCGCCGTACTTCGCGATCGCGTCCGCTGCCGTCTTGTTCCAGTTGTCCCAGTAGGCCTTCGTCGGCTGCTTCGGGATCGCCGACAGGTATCCCGGACATCCCGCCTCGGCGAAGTTCCCCTCCCCGTCGGTCGGGTCGTATACCGTTGCGTGGAACACGGTGACCTTCACGCCGGCACCGAAGCGCCCCTCGCGCGTGAGCTCGTCGTAGGCCGTGACGAGGTTCTCGGCGAACGCGTTGCGGGCCTTCTCGTCCTTGCCGTTCAGGATGTCGAGCGCGGAGGCCTGCATGTCGTTTCCGCCGATGGTGACGGTCACGGCGACGGGGCCGGACAGTGTCTCGGGCAGGCCCTTCGCCTGGGCCGGAAGCTGGCGAGACACCGCTCCGCTCTTCGAGTTCTTCACCACCTCGACGTCGCCGAGCTTCGCCTTCAGGTCGTCGGCGAGGAGATCGTAGAAGAAGGGACCGGTGCCGCCCCGATCGCTGATCGAGTCGCCGAGAATGACGTACGACTTGAACGCAGCGCCGGGACCGGCCTTCTGCTCCTCGCCCGCCGAGGCGTCGGCGCCGTTGCCGCCGCTGCTGCTGGTCCCGTCGGCTGGAGTCGACGTGGAGTCCGAGCTTCCCGAGCACGCAGCGGTGAGGACGACGAGAGCACCGAGGAGGAGCGCGCGCTTCATGGCGTCTATCTAGCGCTACCGTTTGCTCCCGTCGAGCGCCGCCCGTCGAGCCCCCATGCTGGCGGACATGAGACGACGTGGCCACCGCCTGGTAACGGGACCGACCAACCAGACGGCACGGCGGGTTCACATCTCCCGGGCGGCTCCACGGAAAGGAGCGCAGCGGACGACTCGCTCCACATCGGCACCGAGCGCAGTGACGGCACCCACCGCCGCATCCTAAGCTCCGGCCGATGCGCACCTGCCAGCACGTCGATGGCTGACCCCCAGCCACACCACTCGCCCGTCGGCGTCATCTCGGGCATCGACGGGGACATCCTCGAAGCCGACGACGCGTTCCTCCAAATCGTCGGCTACAGCCGCGAGGACTTCGAGCGAGATGGCTTGAGCTGGCGAACGCTCACGCCGCCCGAGCACGCCGCTCGTGACGAGGCCTACTTGGGCGAGGCGCTGGAGATGCTCGGGACCGGCGGCTTCATGGCCCCGTACGTCAAGGAGTACATCCGGAAGGACGGGACGCGTGTCCCCGTGCTCGCGCTCGGCGCCTTCGAGTCGAGAGCCGAGCCTCGATGGGTCGGCTACATCGTCGACCTCTCGTCGGCCCAACAGACATGGCCGCCCGCCGCCGGCGCCACACACGGAAGGCTACAGCCCGCAGACTTCTTCACGCGGCTGATCGGCGAGCTCGTCCGCGAGCGGACGCGCGCGCTCGCGATGCTCGACAACACCGACGCGCTCATCTGGACGGTGGACTCCGACGCGCGCCTCCTCGGATCGAACGCTCCATTCCGAGCCTCGTTGCAGCGCAGTCTTGGACGTGACGTGACGATCGGCGAATGTGTCCTCGAGCTGGGCTACCCACCCACGACGCTCGTCCAGTGGGACGCTGCGTATGCCAGAGTGCTCGCGGGGGAGCGGCTTTCGGCTCGAACGGTACGCCAGATCGCCGGACGGCTCGTTCACCACGAGACCGTGCTCTCACCCATCGTCGATCCTCGTCAGGGTGTCATCGGCGCAACCGCGATCGCGCACGACGTGACCGCACGCGTGGAGGCCGAGGACGCGCTTCGAGAGAGCGAGCAGCGCTTTCGCTTGCTCGCATCGGCCTCGCCGATCGGGATCTTCCTCACGGATGCTAACGGGGCGGTGCTCTACGCGAATCCGCGGGTCGCCCGCATCTGGAACATGACAGAGGAAGAGCCGCTCGGCGCCGGATGGCAGCTGCGCCTCCACCCGGACGATCGCGAGCGCGTCTTGCGGGAATCGAGGGCCGCCTTCGACGGCGGCCACGAGCTCGATTTCGAGTATCGGCTCATCTGGCCGGACGGCCTCTTGCGGCACGTCCACGTCTGGATGGCGCCCATTCGCGACGGCCTGCGCGTCACTGGCTTCGTCGGCGGAGTCCAGGACGAGACCGAGCGCCACGCCCTCGCGCAGCGAACGAGGCAGCGCGAGAGGATGGAGTCGCTCGGCGCGCTCGCAGGTGGCATCGCGCACGACTTCAACAACGTGCTGTCGGTCGTCTTCTCTCACGTCGAGAGCGCGATGGCGGAGGCCGGGCCCGACGTCGGCATCCGGCACAACCTCGAGGCGATCCGCACGGCCGGGCAGCACGCGCGCGACCTCGTGCGCCAGATCCTCACCTTCTGCCGGACGACGGAGCGACCGGCGGCGGAGCGCGTCGACCTCGGCGCTGTCGTGCGAGAGGGGTTGAGCCTCCTTCGCTCGACACTCCCTGCAACGATCGGGTTCGACATCAGGATGCCGGTGGAGCCGGTCGTCGTCCTCGGCGACGCAACGGAGCTCCAGCAGATCCTGGTGAACCTCTGCACCAACGCCGCCCACGCGATGAGCTCGCACGGCACCATCTCGGTGCGACTCGAAGCGGTCGGCACGGCGCCCAACGGAGAAGCCGTCCTCTCCGTCTCGGACACGGGCTGTGGGATGACCGCCGAGACACAGTCGCGGATCTTCGAGCCGTTCTTCACGACCAGACGGGGCGGAGGAGGTACCGGGCTTGGGCTCCCCGTCGTCCACGGGCTCGTCACCGCGCACGGCGGGACCATCAAGATCACGAGCGCTCCGCAAGAGGGAGCTACGTTCCTCGTCTCGCTTCCGCTCGTCAGCGGAGTGGCGACGCGAACGACGAGCCCGCCTCCTCCACCCGTGGCCGTTCGCTCCTGCCGCGTCCTGCTGGTCGAGGACGAGCCCGGCGTCGCCTACGGCGCGATGATGATGTTGAAGCGCTTGGGTTACGAGGTCACCCACGCGTCGGACGCCATCGAGGCGCTCCGCATCTTCTCCTCCGCTCCCGGCGCCGTCGATGTCGTCCTGAGCGACCTCGACATGCCGGGTCTGTCCGGCGACAAGCTCGCCCAGGCGATCAACATCGTGCGACCTGCGCTGCCCATCATCCTGATGACGGGCTACAGCGAGCCGCTTCGCCTTGTCGATCTGCGTCAGGTCGGGGTCGTCGCCACCCTCGCCAAGCCCTGGACTTCGACGGAGCTGGTCGCGACGATACAGCTCGCGCTCGAGACCTCCTCGAAGGCGAGCCGCACCTGACGGATTTGGTGCTCGCGCCCCGACCACCCGCGGCGCTCGTCGAGTGATCGCGCTCCTCGTCAGCGCATGCGGACGACGGCTCGATCGGGGCGTGCCTCGTCGTCGAGCATGATCGTGTCCGGCTTCGCGCCGCGGCGATCCAGCTCACCGACGATACGTACCGCCTGATCGAGCTTGCGACGGTACGGAGCGGTGCCCATCCTCAGGACGACGCCGCTCTTGCCGACCACGAGCGTCATGTCGCCGTTGGGCTCGACATGCACCTCCTGGATCGGAGACCGCTGCGCGAGGGGCGAGCGATCGTAGTCGGAGGCGAGATCGAGCGCCTGACGGATCGTGCGCGTGGCGCCCTCGCGGTCCTCCAGCAGCGTCTTCAGCTCGATACCGGTCACCACGTGGAGATCGAGCGGATCGTCGGGGCTGTCGAGGCGCTTGATGATCGCGCCGTCGCGGGTGACGAGATAGGTGCCGCCGCCTCCCGACACCTCCGTCCCCGTGGTCGCCTGCGGCGCCTCTGCCACCGAGACGAGGCCTGAAGCCTCGCGCTCGGTGATCCGAACGGAGATCGTCCCGGGCAGCTGCCGGCTGATCTCGGCGGTCTCGATCCACGGATCGGTCAGGAGACGGGCACGGGCGAGGTCGAGATCGATCGAAAAGACGTTCTGGCCCTTCGCGATGGCGGCGATGCTCGCGATGTCGTCGGCGCCTTTGCGCTTGCCGCCGGACGTGACGATCTCGTTGACCTCGAAGCGCGGGCTCGTGCGCACGTACCGGCGCGCGCCCCAGACGACGCCCCAACAGATGCCGACGATCATCGCCAGCCCGAAGGCAGCGCGGAGAGCACGGACGACGCGCGACTCACCGGCGGGCTTCGCCGGCTTCCGTGGCTTCGACTGTGCGATGTCGCCCGAGACCGGCGGCGGGAGGCTCCCGGAGCTCGGGGCTCGCGTCCGCACGTTCGCCGGGGGCATCGGAGCGAGGCTCGACACACCCGAGCGCGGTCCCCGAGCCGACGGAGGGCTCACTGGCCGCCTCCATCGCTCGCTCCGCCATCGAGCCTGGCGGCGAGCTTCTTCGCGCTCGCGTTGATGTCGCCTGCACCGAGCGCGATCACGAGGTCGCCGGGCAGCACCTCCTCGTAGAGCGCGCCTTCGACGTCGTTCTTGTCCGGGATGTAGCGGACGGCATGGTGACCGTGCGCACGGATCGCGTCCGCGAGCTCCTTGCCCGTCGCGCCCTCGATCGGCTTCTCGCCTGCGGGGTAGACCTCGGTCACCAGCACGAGGTCGGCCTTGTTGAACGAGCGCGTGAACTCGTCGAACAGGTCCCGCGTTCGCGTGTAGCGGTGCGGCTGGAAGGCGACGACAACGCGGCGATCGAACCCGCGCTGCGCAGCATCGAGGGTGGCCTCGATCTCCGCCGGGTGATGCCCGTAGTCGTCGACGATCATCACGTCCCCCTTCTTTCCGTTCTTCGTGAGGACGGGCTGCCCGACGACGGTGAAGCGACGCTGCACGCCGTGGAAGTTCGCGATCGCGTCGCGAACGACGTCGAACGGGACCTCGAGCTCGTCGGCCACCGCGATGACCGAGAGCGCGTTCAGGATGTTGTGCGCACCGGGCATGCGTACCGTGAACGACCCGAGCGACTCACCACGTCGATGCACCTCGAAGTGCGTCTCGAGGCCGGCGAAGATCGGGTTCTTCGCGCGGTAGTCGGCCTGGCGCGAGACGCCGTAGGTGACGTACCGCCGGCCGATCTTCGGGAGGATCGCCTGGACGTGCGGGTGATCGATGCAGAGGACGGCGAGGCCGTAGAACGGGACCTTGTTCGCGAACTGGACGAACGCTTCCTTCACGTTCTCATGATTGCCGTAGTGATCGAGGTGCTCGGCGTCGATGTTCGTGATGACGCCGATCGTGGGCGTGAGCTTGAGGAACGATCCGTCGCTCTCGTCAGCCTCGGCCACGAAGAGATCGCCGGCGCCGAGGCGCGCGTTCGATCCGAGCGCGTTCACCTTGCCGCCGACGACCACGGTGGGGTCGAGGCCGGCGTGGCGGAGGACGGTGGCGACGAGCGAGGTGGTCGTCGTCTTGCCGTGCGAGCCCGCGAGGAGCACGCAGTACTTCACGCGCATCAGCTCGGCGAGCATCTCTGCGCGCGGGATGATCGGGATCTCGAGCTGGCGGGCGCGGACGATCTCCGGATTGTCCGGCTTGATCGCGCTCGAGAAGACGACGACGTCCGCGCCTTCGACGTTCTCGGCACGGTGGCCGACATCGATGCGAACGCCCATCGTCTCGAGGCGGCGCGTGATGTCGTTCGGCTTCATGTCCGAGCCCGAAACGTCGAACTCCATCGTCCGCAGGATCTCGGCAAGGCCGCTCATTCCGATGCCGCCGACACCGACGAAGTGGGCGTGGCGCATCCGACCGCGAAACATCAGGAGACCTCCTTGCGCGCCGTCGTCATGACGCGGAACCGTGACGAGCTGCCGTTGACGGCCCCGTTCGTCTTTGCGTGCTCGTGCTCGTTCTTCGCCCCGATCCCCGCGAGCTCGAGCAGATCCTTCGCGATGTCCTCGGCGGCACGAGGCCGCCCGTGCTCGCGCGCGGCATCGGCCATGCGGGTGCGCCGGGCGTCGTGGCCGAGGAGCGCCGCGATCTCTTCCGCGAGACGCGCCTCGTCGGCGGCCTCCTGCCGGATGCAGACCGCACCACCGATCTCGGCGAGCGAGAGCGCGTTCTTCGCCTGGTGATCGTCGGCTGCGTGCGGGAAAGGAACGAAGATGGCAGCGCGGCCGACGGCGGCGATCTCCGCGACCGTCGCCGCGCCCGAGCGCGCGATGACCAGATCGGAGGCGCCGATGCGCTCCGCGATGTCATCGATGAAGGGAACGACCTCCACGTCGCGGACGCCGCCTTGCGCGTAAGCCTCGCGCACGCTCGCCTCGCGATCGCGTCCGGTCTGATGCACGATGGTCAGCGGCGCCGCCACCCGTGCGTCTCGCACCACGCGCCCGACCGCGCGCGGGAGCACCTCGTTGAGAGCTTGCGCGCCCTGACTCCCGCCGAGGACGAGGACACGTCGCGGACCGCTGGAAGCCGGGGCATACGCACGCGGCTCGAAGCCCGGCCGGAGCGGCACACCGTAGATGCGCGCCTTGCCTCCCTTGAAGTGGCGTCCGGTCTCCGCCCACGCGATGTACGCGCGCTTGGCGAACGGCGCGAGGAGGCGATTCGTGAGGCCGAGCGTGCTGTTCGGCTCGAGGATCGCGAGCGGGATGCGCTGCGAGACGCAGGCGAGCGCCGCCGGTCCCGCCGCATATCCGCCGACGCTGAGCACCGCCGCCGGCCTCAGACGGCGGACGATTCCGTGGGCCTGCCGCGTCGCCTTCGCCGCGACGAGCGCGCCGCGGATCGCGCGCTGCGGTCCGCCACCCTTCATCGGCTCGACCTCGAGCAACTCGAGCGCGTAGCCGTGCTCGGGGACGACGCGCGCCTCGAGACCACGCGGCGAGCCCGCGAACACGACCTCGACGTCCGCGAGCCGCCCCAGCGCGCGCGCGATCGCGAGGCCGGGGAAGACATGGCCGCCCGTTCCGCCGCCCGCGATGAGGATCCGGCGCATCGTTCAGACGGCCTCCCCTGCCGAGACCGCGCGCGCATCACCGAGCACCGTGGGCTCCGCCAGTGCGGTCGCGACGACGTCGCGCTCCTCGGGCAGCTCGAAGTCTTCGCTCACCGGCGGCGGCTCGGGCGTCTCGCGCTCCGGCACCGGCGGGGCCATCCCCTGGCGCGACACGTTGAGGAGGATGCCGGCAGCGGCGGCGTTAACGAGGAGCGACGATCCGCCGAAGCTGAGGAACGGGAGGGTCAGGCCCTTGGTCGGGAAGATCGCGAGGGCGACGCACAGGTTCACGAGCGCCTGCACGCCGAACAGCGTCGCGATCCCGAACGCGAGGTACGAGCCGTAGTCGTCCGGCGCGCGATAGGCCGCCCGGACGCCGCGCGCGACGAGGGCCAGGTAGACGATGCAGAGCGTGAGGATGCCGACGAAGCCGAGCTCCTCGCCGATGATCGCGGCGATGAAGTCGTTGTGCGCCTCGGGCAAGTAGAGCGTCTGGAGGCCCTTGCCGAGGCCGCTGCCCCATGTGCCGCCCGATCCGAAGGCCATGACGGACTGGAACGGCTGGTACGCGAGGCCGGCGCGATGCTGCTCCATGTCCTGCCAGGCCGTCCACCGGGCGAGGCGGTACGCCTTCGACATGATGGAGATCGCGCCGAACACCGTGCCGAGGATCGACGCGCCGAGGATGTAGCCGACCTTCGCTCCCGCCACGAAGAGCATCGTGAACGTGAGCAGGAGGAGCACGACGCTCGATCCGAAGTCGGGCTGCTTCATGCAGAGGAACATGAAGAGGCCTGCGACGAGCAGGTGCGGGAGGAAGCCGACGGTGAAGGTCTTCACCTTGTCGGCCTTCTTCGCGAGCGAATACGAGAGCCAGCAGACCAGCGCGAGCTTGGACATCTCGGCGGGCTGGATGTGGATCGGCCCGAGGGCGAGCCAGCGCGTGGCGCCGCCTCCGGTCTTTCCGAGACCGACGACGCACATCAAAAGGAGGATCCCGACGCCACCGAGCACCGGGTACGTGAGCTTGTAGAGGCGGTGGTAGTCGATCGCGCCGATCCCGAAAAAGAGGCACAGGCCGACGAAGGCGTAGGCCGCCTGCCGCTTCAGGAAGAACTGCGGATCGTGCAGGCGGAGCGTCGCCTGCACGGCCGACGCGCTGTAAACCATCACGACGCCGAAGCAGATGAGCGCGACGACGATCGCGGCGAGCACGATGTCCACGGGGCGGTCGCCCGCGGAGCTGTTCGGCTTCGCGTCGAGCGGCAGCGCCAGCTGCTGGACGACGGGAGCGACGAGGCGCCGATTCTTCATCGCCATCATGCCGACAGCTCCATCACCGCACGGACGAACGCGTCGCCGCGGTCCTTGTAGTCGCGGAACATGTCGAAGCTCGAGCACGCGGGCGAGAGGAGGACCGCGTCCCCCGGGCGAGCGAGCTCGGCCGAGACGAGGACGGCCTCGTCCATGCTCGCGGCGATGCGAACGGGAAGCGCCGAGCCGATCGCGTCGCGGATGAGCTCCTTCGCCTCTCCGATGAGGACCGCGGCGCGGCCTCGCTCGCGGAGCGCGTCGACGAGCGGGCCGTAGCTCCCGCCCTTGTCGCGGCCGCCGGCGATGAGGACGACCTTGTCCTCGCGGATCCCGCGCACGGCGGTGACGGTCGCCCCGACGTTGGTGCCCTTCGAGTCGTCGTAGAAGCGAACGCTCCGGCGCTCCCGGACGAACACCATCCGGTGCGGCAGGCCCTCGAAGGTCGTGAGGACCTCGCGGACGATCTCGGGCGCGATCCCGAAGGGCTGGATCGCGGCGAGCGCGGCCGCGACGTTGAGCGCGTTGTGCCCGCCCTGGAGCGAGAGCGTCCTTCGCGGGTGGACCGCAGCGCCGTCGACGATCGCGTCCGCGCCGACGGAGACGTCGCCGCCCTCGCCGAACGTCACGACGCGAGCCGCCCCGCGCTTCGCCTGGCGGAGGCAGACCTCGTCGTTCACGGGGACGACCGCGACGTCGTCCTCCGTCTGGCGGACGAAGGCGTTGCCCTTCGCGTCCGCGTAGGCAGCCTCGCTCGGGTAGCGGTCGAGGTGATCGGGCGAGACGTTGAGCAGCACGCTCACCTTCGGACGGAAGGCCGCGACGCGCTCCATCTGGAAGCTCGACACCTCGAGGACGACGACGTCGAACGGCTCGTCGGCATGGGCCGCGAGCGGCTCGCCGAGGTTGCCGCCGACGAACGTGCGCTTGCCCGCACGCGCGAGCAGCTCACCGACGAGCGACGTCGTCGTGCTCTTGCCGTTCGTGCCGCCGATCGCGATCACCGGCGCCGGCTTCGCGAGCGCCTGCACCGCGAGCTCGACCTCGCCCCAGATCGGGACGCCGCGCTTCTCTGCGGCCTCGAGCTCCGGGAAGAGTGGCACGCCGGGAGAGACGACGACGAGATCAGCCTCCGGCAGCCGTGCCTCGGCGTGGCCTCCGAGGACCAGCGTGATGCCTTCACCCGCGAGCGCGCGGACGCCGTCCGAGACCGACTCCGCCTTCTTCGCGTCCGTGCCGACGACGTGAGCGCCGCGCGCGACGAGGAGGCGACAAGCGGCGATACCGCTCGCCCCGAGCCCGACCACGACCACGCGCTTGCCCTTCACGTCGAGCACGATTCACCGAACCTTCAGGCTCGCGAGGCTCACGAGCGCCAGGAGGATGGAGACGATCCAGAACCGGACGATGATCTTCGGCTCTGGCCAGCCCTTCTTCTCGTAGTGGTGATGTATCGGCGCCATCAGGAAGACACGCTTGCCGGTGAGCTTGAAGCTCACGATCTGCGTGACGACGCTGAGGCCCTCGAGGAAGAAGACGCCGCCGAGGATGATCGAGAGCAGCTCGTTCTTGAGGAACACGGCGCAGGTGCCGAGTCCGCCGCCGAGCGCGAGCGCGCCGACGTCCCCCATGAAGACCTGCGCGGGATACGTGTTGTACCAGAGGAACCCGATGCCGGCGCCGACCATGGCACCGCAGAAGATCGAGAGCTCGCCGGCGCTCGCGATCTGCGGGATGTCGAGGTAGCGCGCGACGACGAAGCGCTGCGCGACGTTCGCGATGCCGAAGGTCGCTCCGGAGAGATACGCCCAGATCAGGTACGTGCCGGAGTTGAAGATGACGGGGCCGATCGCGAGGCCGTCGAGACCGTCGGTGAAGTTCACCGCGTTCGACGTCGCGACGACGCACAGGACCGCGAACGCGATGTAGACGCCGAGCGGCAGCTCGACCGGGTGCTTCGCGAACGCGACGAACGGGATGCCGAGGCGCGTGCGGATGTCCCACCAGTCCGCCGGCACGTGCTCCTTCGCGTTGAACACGTAGACCATGACCGCGGCGGCGACGAGGAACTGACCGAGCAGCTTGTAGCGTGCGGGCAGCCCCTTCGAGTTCTTCATCCGGATTTTGAGGTAGTCGTCGAGGTACCCGATGACGCCGTAGCCGGCGGTCACCGCGGTCACCGCGAGGACGAACGTGTTCCGGAGATCGCACCAGAGGATGGTCGATCCGAGCACCGCAAGGAGGAGGAGCGCGCCTCCCATCGTCGGCGTGCCACGCTTCTTGATGTGCGCTTCGGGGATCAGCCCTTCGTCCCGAATGACTTGTCCGATCTGCTTCCTCTGCAGCGCGCGGATGAACCACGGCGAGAAGGCGAAGCAGATGAACATCGCCGTCATCGTCGCCATGATCACGCGGAATGGGACGTAACGGAGGACGTTGAGCCACCCCAACCAGCTCGCGCTATGGCGCAAGGGATAGAGAAGCTCGTAGATCATCGAACACCTGACGTCGCAGACTCTGGAGGATTCGGCAAAGTTTCCGGCATTTTCGAGGGACCGTCGGACGTCCCGTGGAACGCCGGGCGGGGGCCTCCCTATGCCATGGTTGCCGCACGGATCGCGCCGTTTCCTCGAAGAAAATGCTCTCTAGCTGAGCTTCGGAGCGGCTGAGATCCAGGCGTATCGCTATGATCGCATGAGGATGTTTTCGCGTGGCACGCCACTCGTCGTCTTCGTCTTCGCCGTCGTCGGCGCCGGCTGCTCGCTCTTCGTCCTGGACGAAGGCGAGTTCAGCGGAGGCGGACGGGCACCTGCCACCGAGCGTGACGCGGACGTCGCCCCGAGCGAGGCGGGCGCGAGCGATCCGGACGGAGCGTCACCTGACACTGGCGTCGATGCAGCGACGAGCCGTTACGCGAGCGCGATCCTCGCCGACGAGCCGACGCTCTACTCGCGACTCGGCGAGAGCAAGGGGACGACGGCGAAGGCCACCGCCGGGGCGGACGGCACCTACTCCGTCGCGGGTCTCGCGCTCGGCGCGCCCGGAGCGATCGCCGGAGACCCGGATACGGCCGTGACGCTCACCGATGGGTCGGGCCGGATCACGATCGACACCGGAGCCTCGTTCGACGGCCTCGTCCCGTTCTCCGTCGAGCTCTGGGTGAAGCCCTCGCCATCGAACACGACGCTTGGGTTCGTCTTCGACCACACCTACTGGAGCGGCTCCGAGCGACGAGGATGGAACTTCCTCGCGGGCAACGAGCAGACGAACTTCGAACGGTGGGTCAGCGCCACCGACAGGAGCATCGCCTACGGCGCGCCGGTGTCCGTGGGGCAGTGGCATCATCTGGTCGGGACCTTCGACGGCGCGACCCTGCGCGTCTACGTCGACGGCTTGCGCGTCAGCGAGTCGACCACGAGCGTGGTGCTGCCTGCGCGGACCAGCGTGCTGACGATCGGACACCAGAGCTGCGATTGCGGCCGCTCCAACTCCTTCATCGGCGACATCGACGAGCTCGCCGTCTACGACAGGGCCCTGACGGATACGCAGATCGCCGCCCACTACGCCGCGGCGAAGTAGGCTCGGGCGAACAGTCGAAGCGAAGCGACCGAGAGCCACCTCGAGGTCGACAACGGAGACGATCCGTCAGGCCGGACGCGTCAGAACAGCGCGGGGATCGAATAGGGCGGCCAGCGATCCTTCCACGGTCGCGCCGCCTCGAGCTGGTAGGCGAGGCCCAAGAGGCGCGCGTCGTTCCCCGGCGCGGCGGAGAAGTGCATGCCGATCGGCAGACCTCCGTCCTGGAAATGAAGCGGCACCGACATCGCGGGACAGCCCGCGATGTTGTGGATCGGCGTGTAGCCGACGGCACGCCCCGTACGGCGAACGAGCTCTTCACGCCCGAGGAGCGGCGAGAGGTGTCCGAGATGCCAAGGTTCGGTCGCGAGCGTCGGCGTGAGCACCACGTCGTAGCCGCGCGTCGCCTCGTGGTAGACGCGGACCGCTTGCGCGAAGGCCGCGCGCGCCCGAGCGAGCGCATCGGGGCCGCGCGCGAGAAACGCGTCGACGAGCGCCCAGGTGAAGGGCTCGAGCTCACGCTCTTGGACGGGCTCACCACGCGTCCGATCGATGGCGTCGACGATGCCCGAGACGGCCGCGCCCGCAACGACGAAGAACGCGTCCGCGAGCCCCGGCCCCTCGAACGTGGGCGGGGCGATCGGCTCGACGACGTGCCCGAGCTCGCCGAGGAGCGCGACGGCCTCGTCGTAGGCGCGACGCACGGCAGCGTCGGGCTCCTCTCCGAGCATCGTCTGAGTCCACGTTGCGACGCGGAGCTTCCGGGCGATCGGGTCACGCACGAAGCCGATAGGCGTGCCGTTCGAACGGTCCTCGGTGATCGCGAGAAAGAGTGCGCTGTCACGCACCGAGCGGCTGATGCAGTGCTCGCTCGTCATGTCGGCGAAGTCCGACCTCGCCATGATCGCGGGCATCGTGCGACCGCGACTCGGCTTGAAGCCGAAGACGCCGCAAGCCGAGGCGGGCATGCGGATCGAGCCGCCACCGTCGTTCGCCTGTGCGAGCGGTACGAGGCCCGCGGCCACCGCCGCCGCGCTTCCCCCCGACGAGCCTGCAGCCGAACGCGCGAGGTCCCACGGATTGTGCGTCGCGCCCTCGAGGAGCGTCTCGGTGCTCGCGAGCAGACCGAGCTCCGACGTCGCGCTCTTGCCCACGCAGACGAGCCCGGCTTCGACGAGCCGCTTCGCATACGGCGTCTGCTGCGCTGCGACGTTGCCCGCGAAGAGGCGTGAGCCCATCGACCAACGCATCCCCGGCCACGCGATGGCGTCCTTCACGAGGAACGGCACGCCGGAGAGGGGGCCCGGTCTCGTCTGACGTGGCCGCTCGCGTGTGACGGTGACGACCGCGCGAAGCAGTGGATTCAGGGCCTCGATGCGCGCGATACATGCGTCGAACAGCTCGTCCGCGGAGACCTCTCCACGCGCGTGGAGCTCGGCCTGCGCGACGGCATCGAGGCGCGCGAGCGATGTCAGGTCGTTCACGGCCGGAACGTACCCGACGCGCTGCGGCGCGGGGAGGGCCCACGAAAGCTCAGCCGATGAACGGCCGGAGCTCGTTCGCAGTCAAAACGTCGAAATCGAGGAGGCGAAGCGGTAACGTCTGGTTGTGCTTCAGACGCGGCTCCTCGCTTGCCTCGCGGTGACGACCGTCACTCTCACGACGCTCATCCACTGCGGCGGCGACCCTTCGAATGGTTCCGCGCCCCGCGAAGACGCGAGCCCCGATGGGCCGATACGCAAACGCGACGCAGGGCCCGATGCCGAAGGCCCGACGAGCCTCGGCCCGCCGACCGAGGGTGGAGGCAGCCGATTCAAGCCGATGAACGTCGTGCGGACGTTCGACGACGGCACGAGCGACGTCCAGTTCGCCGATCTGTTCATGGACACGAAGCTGAGCTCGATGTGCTTCATCGACGCCGTCGGGTCGAGCATGCATCGATGCATGCCCTTCCTGGAGGACGCCTTCGAGGGATTCGCGGACTCATCGTGCTCGGTGCCGGCGGTCGTCCTGTCGAGCTCACTTTCGGGCGCCACCGGTTTCGCGCGGCTCCCTGACGGCACGAGTTGCGAGCCTCGCATCGTGACGTTGAGCGGGCTCCGCCAAGGGCCGGCCTATCGACGGAGGTCCGGCACGTGCGAACGATACTCGGAGAACGCCCACTACACGACGCTACGCACCGCGATCCCGCTCGACACGTTCGGCGCCTTCACGAGAACGACGGACACCACCGACTTCCCTCGCGAGCGCAGCGGCACGAAGCTCGCTCTCGAACGTTGGCGTTTCACCGCGGAGGATGGCAGCTTCCAGGTGCGAGCGCCGCGCGTCATCGACGTCTTGCGAGACGCAGAGGGCTCGGTCCAGCTGGCAATGGATCGTCAGCTCCGCTTCTTTCCATCGTCGTCGAGCCTGTGGCCTGATCTCCAGTTCGCCGACGCGACGTGCACGACGCCGCTGCTCCGGTTCGCGTCGAACGCCCCGCCGGCGTGTCACGCAGACCCTCGCCGCTCGAACATCGCACTGAAGACCGAGCGCATCGAGGCAGGTTGCAACGGCACACGGGCCGTCCGTGAGCCGAACTCCCCTCCTCTCGAGCTCGTCCATCGCATGAAGCAGGGGACATGCAGTGAGGCCGAGCCGACCTACTCCTCGAATCGGCTCCATCCGGCGCAAACACTCGAGGAGATCGCGCAGGACTCGCTCGTCGCCGTCACCCGAACGCTCGTGACGACGACCAAGCACACGACGGCAGGCTCGAAGCTCGAGGCGCGGTCGGTCCTCATCTCGAGCGCGGACGGCTTCGAGCTCGAAGAGCGAGCGACGCGCTTCTACTTGCGCAAGTACGACGTGCCCTGCGAAGCCGGCTACCACTCGCACTCCGGCGACGAGCGATGCGTGCCCGACGTGCCTTGGGAGCAGGCCGGCCAGCTGTTCGCGGATGCCGCCTGCACCGAGCGGCTCCTCACGCTCCCCGACCGCGCCGGCTGCGAGCCCGTACGTCTCTACCGTGGCTCGAGCTCGAGCGTCGGCGGCAGCGGCATCTTCGAGCGGCCGCCGGGCCCCCCGGTGTCGGCGGAGACCATCTACCGCAAGGAGGACGGCGGCGAGTGCCTCCCGGTCGCCGCGAACTACGGCTCGTACGTCCATTTCCCGATGGGCACGCCCGTGGAAATACCGCTGTCGGAGCTCCCGCGGCTCACGGACCGCTATGTCGTAGTGGCCGACGATCTTTGAGGCGCTCTCGTTCGATGATCGCGGGCGGCACGAGCGCCAGCAGGTGGAGCGCTTGCGCCCGCGAATTGAGGTCAGGTCAGCACGGCTTACCGACCGAGCATCACTGAGGCAGGCATCTCCCGCGGATTGTCAGGTACGACATCGAAGGGTTGTCGGCGCGGCTCCAGGACTCTCCCTTGCCGATGCACCGCCTCGGCGTGGTAGTCGTCGCCCCGCCATGCGGCCGTCGCTCGACCCCCTCCGCTATTCGCTTCGCGCCCTCGACGAGATGGCGCGCGAGCAGGCGAGCGTCGCGCCTCCGCCGCGGGTCGATGAGCCGCTGTTCTCGCCCCACCCGGTCTTGCGCCCGATGGCCCGGGACGGCGCGGCGCTGTCGCTTCGGCTCTTCACCGACGCCGACGACGACGCGACCGCGCTCGTCCTCGGCGACGCCTCCTCCCATCGCTTCGATCCGATCCCTGCCCGCGCGGCGACGCTGTTCGACGCCCACGCCGCGCTCATCGCCCGAAACGGTGAGGACGACATGGTCCTCGGCTTCCCGCTGGTGACCTTCGTCCAGCAGGGCAGCACACGCGTCGCACCGCTCATCTCCCGCGGAGGCGTGCGCGCGCGATGGATGCTCGGACAGCGGGGCTGGGAGCTTCCACGAGACGCGTCCGCCGGCGTGCCGTTCTCGCCACCCGATGCGCTCGAGATCGAGGTCGCCGGAGACGAAAACACGTACGCGCTGCACGGCGGCGTGTGGCACTTCCTCTTCGGGTTCGATGGCGCGACCCTCGCGCGGATCGGGGCCACAGGGCGTCGAGGGACCTCCGCGCTCGTGCGCGCCGCGACACGCGCGCTCGAGAGCGGCGCCGAGGACGTCGAGCCGGACACGACGATCGAGAGCGGACCGCTCACCAAAGACGAGCTGCAGGCGTTCTGCGAAGCGGCGGCGACGCGCGCCGCGCCGAGCCGCGCCCTCCGGTGCCATCCGCACGGGCTCCTGATGTTGCCGCCGCGTGGCGATCCGACGAGCGGCCTCCGAACCGAGCTCCGCGCATTGCTCGACGAGCGGGCGCCCGAACGAGGCCCGCTCGCGGTCTACCTCGGCGCCTCGGCCGCCCCAGCCGATGAGCAATCCGTCTGGACGAGCGGGAAGGTCCCACCGACGCCGTCGCAGCTCACTGCCGCGCGCGCGTTCGAGGGAACGCAGGATCTCGTCGCCGTGCGTGGTCCGCCGGGCTGCGGGAAGACTGCGCTGCTCCATCACGTGACCGCGCAGACCGTCGTCGCGTGCGCGCTCGGCGACGTCTGGGTGAAGGCACCGTCGCGGATCGCGCCATGGCCGCTCGTGGTGACGAGCACCAACAACGCCGCCGTCGACCACGCGCTCTCGCCGTTCGTGAACGCGCCGGCAATCCCGGTGGCGCTCCGGCTCGGCAACCGGCGCACGCTCGCCGAAGAGACCGCCACCGCCCTCGCCTTTGCGATCGACGCCTTGCAGGCACCGGGCGAGGCGACGCTCGTCGAGGCGCGCGAAGCCTTCGAGGCACTGGCGCGGCCGGTACGCGCGCACCTTCGCGATCGAGCCGCCACTCGCAAGGCGCGTGAATCGCGCTCGGCTCGCCGACGGCAGCTCGAGCAGCGTGCAGCTACGCTCAGGCAGACGCTCGCGGAGACGCTCGCAGCTCTTCCCGACGGCGACCCGCCGCCCGTGGGGCTCTCCGATCTCGACGAGGCGATGCAGGCCCTCCGCGAGCACTTGGAAGCGGCGTCGCGCCTCGCGCCGCTCCACCTCGATGGCAAGAAGCCGTCGGTCGAGCGCGCGTGCGAGAAGTGGGCACGAGCCAATGCGCTCCGCGCCCCGCGGGTCGAGCCTGTGCTTCGGAGCCTGTCGCTCGAGACACCGTTCGGCGCGCTCGACGCCGCACGACCACGCGAGGACGTGACGCGCCAGCAGAGCGCGATGGGGGCGACGCTCGCGCAGCTGGAACGCGTGCGTGCCCTCCTCGCCGCTCCCGAGCTGCGTCGCGAGCTCGCCAGCGTCGAGTCCGAGCTCGCGGTCGCTCCGTCCGAAGCGTCTGGGTTTTCGCCGGACCCCGCGCTCTACGATGCCGCGCTCGTCGTGCGCGACGCCTGGGCCCGCGCACACCGCACCACGCTCGTTCCGCGCCTCTCTGCGGCGCTGGCCGCGGTGCGCGAGGAGTGGAGCGGCCCACGCAAGCCGCTGTCTCAGCTGCTCTGCGAGCTCGCGCCGCTGTTCCCGCTTGCAGGATGCACACTTCTGTCCATGCGCGCGTCGTTTCCGCTCGAGCCCGACGTCATCGAGCGGCTCGTGATCGACGAGGCGGCGCAATGCGCCCCGGTCTACGCCGTCCCGGCCTTGGCGCGGGCGCGACGTGCGTTGCTCGCGGGCGACACGGCGCAGCTCCCGCCGGTCTACACGCTCGATCCACGCGTCGACGAGCGACTCGCGCGCGGGCTCCACGAGACCTCCGTCACGCCGTTTCGAATGGGAGCCGACTGCACATCCTCGGCGCAAGCCACGGCGGAGCCGCGCGCGCGGACACGCCTCGCGCTCGTCGAGCACTTCCGCTCGCAGCGCGAGATCGTCGCGCTCTCCTCGCGCTGGAGCGGCTACGACCTGGACGTGCGCACGACCTCCCGCTCGCTGCGAGCGATCTCTCCGCGCCTCGTATCGCCGGTGACGGTCCTCCCGGTGCGAGGGCACGGCGGACGCGCCCCCGAGGGGGTCGTCAACGAGGCCGAGGCCATCCACACCGTCGACCTCGTGGCCGAGCTCCTCGCGGACGGCATCGAACCGGCGGACATCGCCGTCCTCACGCCGTTCGTGGGCCAGTGCGTCCGTGTCGAACGGGAGCTGCTCGCGCGCGGCCTCCTCCAGCGCGGAGGCGTGCTCGTGAGCACGGTGCACAGGCTGCAGGGCGGCGAACGGCGCGTCATCGTCTTCTCGGTGGCCGCGACCCAGCGGCGGCACCTGCGCTGGCTCGCCGAACGGCCGCATCTTCTCCACGTCGCGACGAGCCGTGCCCAGGATCATCTCGTGGTGCTGCTCGATCCGGAGGCGCTCGCCGATGAGCCCGCGCTCGCGCCGTTCCGTGAGCATCTTCGGAGCACGCCCGCGGGAACCGCGTCGCTCCATCACGAGCTCGAAGCTATCGACGCGTCGACGATGGGCAGTTCCCCTGTGCGTGCGCCACGATGGCCTCGATGAGCTTCGTCACACGGAGCGGCGTGTGGCGGAGCGCCGGGTAGACGAGCTGCATGGTCTCCCCGCGAACGACGTAGTCGGGGAGCACGCGCTCGAGCGCTTCTTGCTTCGGATCGCTGGCAGGCAGGTGCAACGGTAGCAGCGCGAGCCCGCCGTGCGCGGCGGCAGCGGCCATGGCACCGAGGAGATCGTCGACGCGAAGATGGCCGTCGACCGGGACGACCACGGTCCCCGACGGTCCGGTCAACCTCCAGCGATCCTTCTTCCCCGAAGGACCACGCAGGATGCAGTCGTGGTCGACCAGATCGCCCGGTCGCCGCGGCGTGTCGTACTCGCGAAGATAGGTGGCCGTCGCGTAGACGCCGGCATCGAGTGTCCCGAGCGAACGGACCTTCGACGACGAGTCGGTCAGCTTTCCCGCGGCCACGACGAGATCGAAGCCGTCGCGCACCGGGTCGACCTGCCGGCCCGTCACGCTCAGCTCGATCTTCACCTTCGGGTAGTTCCGCACGAAGGTCGTGAGAACGGGCGGGAGGAGCGCCGTCGCGACGTTCGCCGGCGCAGCGACGCGGACGAGCCCGTGCGGTGTCGTCTTGTCGATCCGGATCTCCTCACGAGCCTCGTCGAGCGCCGCGATGCCCTTCGAGGCCGTCCGGAGGAACACCTGACCGGCCTCGGTGAGCCTGAATCGCCGGCTGCTCCGGACGACGAGCTCGACGCCCAGCTCGGCCTCGAGCTGACTGAGCCCGCGACTGACGGATGACTTGGGTCGCTTGAGCTGCTCGGCCGCGGCGGTCACACCGCCGGCGTTGGCGATCCGTACGAACATCGCGACGCGATTGAAGTCGAGGTGCTCTGTATCCACATCCTTTGCTCTACACGAGCGACGGCGACGATGCGCGCAATCGAGCGCGGATTCCATTCGTTCCATTTCGAGCAACTCATCGTTCGATCGAGACTGCGCCCGCTCGCCAAACATCCGACGGGGCCTGGAGGATTGATTCCATGGCCTCACTGACGTCGAACGAGCGCGCGAACGAAGTTGCTACCCCGAAGAACTGGCAGCTGTGGACCGGACGGGTGCTGAGCGCGTTGCCGGTTCTGCTCATGACGATGAGCGTTGCGATGAAGCTGATGCATGCCCCCGACTTCGTCGCGATGTGGACCGGCAAGCTCGGCTGGCAGGAGGGCTCGCTCACTGCCATCGGCATCCTCGAGCTCGCTTGCCTGGCCGTCTACCTCGTCCCGCGAACGGCCTTCCTCGGCGCGCTGCTGCTGACGGCGTACCTCGGCGGTGCGGTCGCCTCGCACGTCCGGATCGGCGACCCGTTCGCTGTGCCGATCGTCCTCGGCGTGCTCGCCTGGGCAGGGCTCTACCTGCGCGACGAACGCGTGCGCGCGCTGGTCTTCCCGCGAAAGGCGGCGTGAGCCTCTCGACCGGGAATCCTGGAGACGCGCCGCAGCCGGAGCGCGCAGACCGCGCTCCGACTCACGGGGGCAGCCGCTCGATGCGTGCGCGCATCCGCGGCAACAGGTCGGCGTGGCGCTCGGCGAAGACCGCGAGCCAGAGGATCACCTGGACGTTGCGGACGAGACCGAGGTCGCGCACGAGGTCGACATCGTAAGAGGCGCGGTAGGCGCCGGTCATCGCCTCGATCGCGTCGCGCTCCTCGCCGAACAGCTCTGCCTTCGATCGAAGGCATGCGAGGTCGAACTCGATCGGTCCGACGAAGGCGTCTTCCCAGTCGGTCCACACCGGACCTCGATCGGTGGCGAGCACGTTCCCGATGTGCGCGTCGCCGTGAATGGCCTGGAAGGAGGCGCTGCGCGATCGCGCCGAGGCGACGATCGCCTCCGCCTTCTCCCACGCGGCCTCGAGCCGGCGGAGCTCGGTCTTCGTGAGCACCTCGCTCGTTCGCGCACGCGCAAGCACCTGGCGCGCTTCCTCGACCCCGCCCCACTCGGGCAGCTGCTCGATCGGATAGCTCGCGAGATGCGCATGCGCGTCGGCAAGAGAGGAGCCGGCGGCGACCGGATCGGCGCGCTCGCCCACGATCGTCTCGAGCTCCCAGAAGCTGATGACGAGCCCCGAACGCTCGAACGGGCCCGGTGAGAGGCGCGTGCTCGGTCGTGTGACGCGACCACCGCGCTCGGAGAGCCAGCGAGAGAGATCGACCTCGCGCCGGAGCCACGTCATCCCCACCCGCACGAGTGACGTCGCCATCGCGACGCGCGCCACGACGGCGGCCCCGTCGCGATCGCGCGGGTGCGGGTCGAGCCGCAGCACGAGGTTGCTCCGATCGGCGATGACGACGGGCTCGGCCTCGAGGCCCATCTCGCGAGCGAGCTGCCCTACCTCCACAATCGCACGCTCGACCGAGAGCCCCATCGCCCGGACACGATACGCGACACGCGAACGATTGGTCACCGGGGCCTGCCATCGCAGGCGCACCGCTCGAACCTAGCTCGACCGGTAGAATCGGAAGCGACCCTGGTATGCCGGCCACGGTGGTGGTTAGGTGGCACCCATGACCTCGTCCGCCCTCGCCGCCACCCGAATCGCGACCCTGCGCGAGCGCCTCGCCCACCACGGCGTCGCCGCTCTGCTCGTGCCGTCCGCCGATCCGCACCTCTCCGAGTACCTGCCTTCACGCTGGCAGGGGCGCGCATGGGCCTCGGGCTTCACGGGCTCCGTCGGCACGCTGATCGTCACGCCGACCTTCGCAGGCGTCTGGGTCGACAGCCGATACTGGACGCAGGCCGACCGGGAGCTCGAGGGCTCCGGCATCACCCGCATGTCGCTCGCCGCGTCCGGGGCCACGGGCCACCTCGACTGGCTCGCGGAGAACCTTCCGGAAGGCAGCGTCCTCGCGGTCGATGGCGACGTACTCGGCTACGCCGCGGCGAAGTCGCTCGAGGCAGCCGTCGCCAAGCGGCGCGCGACGCTGCGCACCGATCTCGATCTGATCGGCGAGGCGTGGCCCGATCGCCCCGGGATGCCGACCGCTCCAATCGCCGAGCACCTTCCTCCCTTCGCGACCGTCACCCGCGCGGAGAAGATCGCGCGCCTGCGCGAGGCGATGACGAAGCGCGGCGCTGCCTGGCATTTCGTCTCGACGCTCGACGACGTCGCGTGGCTCCTGAACCTCCGCGGCGCCGACGTCGCCTACAACCCCGTCTTTCTCGCGCACGCGCTCGTCGGCCCGAGCGAGATCGTCCTCTTCGTGGGCGAAGAAAAGATCGCGCCGGAGCTCCGCGCGCGCCTTGCCGCCGACGGCGTCCGAGTTGCTCCTTACGAGGACGCGAAGCGAGCGCTGGCGGCGTTGCCGGAAGGAGCGAAGCTCCTCGTCGATCCCGGGCGCGTCACGCTCGGCCTGACCGAGTCCGTCCCAGCCCACGCGACGATCGTCGAGGCGGCGAACCCGACCGTGCTCTTCAAGGCGTGCAAGACCGAAGGCGAGATCGCGCACGTCCGAAAGGCGATGGAGCAGGACGGCGCGGCGCTCGCCGAGCTCTTCGCGTGGCTCGAAGGTGCAGTCGCGCGCGGTGAGCGCATCACCGAGCTCACCATCGACGAGCAGGTCTGCGCGGCGCGCGCGCGTCGACCGGGCTTCGTCGGGCCGAGCTTCGCGACGATCGCGGGGTGGAACGCGAACGGGGCGATGCCGCACTACCGCGCCACGCCCGAGCTCCACGCCACGATCGAAGGCGACGGGCTCCTGCTCGTCGACTCCGGCGGCCAATACATGGGCGGCACGACCGACATCACCCGAGTGGTCTGCATCGGCGCGCTCTCGCCGGAGCAGAAGCGCGACGTAACCGCGGTGCTCAAGGGCATGATCCAGCTCTCGCTCGCGCGATTCCCGCGCGGGATCCGGGGCGGTCTGCTCGACTCGCTCGCGCGCGCGCCCATCTGGGCGACGCTCTCCGACTACGGCCACGGGACGGGCCACGGCGTCGGTTATTACCTCGCAGTGCACGAGGGACCGCAGAGCATCTCACCGGGCGCGGCGGGCCTCCCGCACGCGATCCTCGAGCCGGGCATGATCACGTCGAACGAGCCCGGCATCTACCGCTCTGGTCGCTGGGGCGTGCGCATCGAGAACCTCGTGCTCACCGTGCCGGCGGGCACCTCCGAGCTCGGCGAGTTCCTCATGTTCGAGACGCTCACGCTCTGCCCGATCGACACGCGCTGCATCGACGCCGCCCTCCTCGACGCACGCGAGCGTGCCTGGCTCGACGCCTATCACGCCGAGGTCCGCGCCCGCCTCTTGCCCCACGTCGAAGGCGAGGCCCGCGCGTGGCTCCTCCGAGCGACCGAGCCGCTACCGGTCTGACCAACTGCGCTCGGCGAAACGAGCGCGCGTGTGGCGCGCCCGTGCAGATCCGTTTCGATGCACGGGCGCCTACGCCGATGACGATCGAGTCCGAATGAACGGCCCGCGCCGTCGCCGTCGTGTCGGCCAACTCGAGATCACCGAGGCCCCAGCCCCCCGCATGCCGTCGTCCTCGCATGCGAGTCACTGCAGCTCGCCGTCTGTCGCGTTCCCTTCCCTTCCCCGCGCGACCTCTTGCCGGCTCGGGGACGGCTGCACTTCCTTCCCCCTCACCGCGCTGCGCATCGCTTCGTCGAGGGTCATCGGCACCTCTGCGCGTGGCGTAGGCGCGGGCGGAGCCTCCTCGGCAGGAGGGGCTACCTCGGTGGACGGAGCAGCCGAAGGCGGAGCCGCCGCTGCAGCGGTCGTCGGGTCGGGAGCGGCCTCCGTGGTCCTCGCCGTTTCGGCGTTGTTCGGAGCATCCTCGGACGGTGGCTTCGCGAGCTCGTCGGTCTTCGCCTTGCTCACGCCCGCTCGATGCGGCCTCGCAAGCGCGGCGGGATCGGGACGAGACGACGTGCTGGCCTGCATCGTCGCGGGCGTGTGGTTCGGCATCTCGGCGCGGTCGCACGGCGTCCGCTCAGCAACTGCGAGGGTCGGCGCTACGGCTCGCTCGTGCTCGGGCGGCGGCTGCGACGTCGTCGCGGTGTAGGTCGCGACACCGCCTTGCGTGAGCCAGATCGCCGTTCCACCGCAGGCGAGGACCGCGGCGAGCGCGACCGTGATCGCGAGGCGCGTCCACCCCTCACGCCGCGCCGGCAGCAGCGAGCCGCCGACGCTCTCTGGCGCCGGAGCCGAGCCAGCCGCCGACAGCCGCATGGTGAGGAGATAGAGGTCGCCTGGAACCGTCGCGAGCGGGTCGCAGGCGACCTCGTGGCACTGAGGGCTCTCGTTCGGCGGTGACGCACTCCACGTCACGTCTTTGAGCAACGCGTTGAGGTCGATGAGCCCGCTGTCGTCACGTTGAGTCATGGTCGGCTGCTCGCTTCGCCATGACGTTCCACGCGACCGCGAATGGGTGTGCTCGCGATCGAAGAACGTTGGCGATAGTGACGAGTTCGTCACCAGCTCGAGCAGTGTCAACGCGGCTCGCAGGCGTGAACAGCGCAGGGGCCGGGGCACATTCGACCGTCGTCGCGAGCGATGTACCAGAGCGCATCACTCACCGCTCCCCGGACGTCACGCGCCTCGTGTCGAGTCGTGCTTGCACGCGGATGACGCACCTGCCGAGATCGCGAGCCGACAGCGTGAAACAGTGCCCTGTCGCTGTGCCGGTCCGACACCACGAGAGTGACCGTTCCGTTCGCACGAACCGCTAGCGCCGCTTCTGCAGCTTCTCGCGCAGCGCTTCCGCCGCCTCCCACTCGGGGGCGACCATGCCGCCCATCGCCTCGTTGACGTCACCGAAGCCCGACGAGAGCTCGCGGGAGAACTCGCCAAAACGCACGCGGAGCAGCTCGCCGTACTCCTCCGTGGGCTGCTTGATCGTCACCTTCGTGTAGCTCGGGCCCACCACGGCGATCGCCTTCGCGATGACCTCGCGATGGTGACCGAGGAGCTCGAACGTCACCGGTCCCAGCGCGCGCGTGCTTCGCACCGCGAAGCTACGCGCGTCGTCCGCGCCGTAGAACGACAGGACGGCCATCGGGGGCGCCGCGATGGCCGGCGCGGTATAGCTCGCGGCCCACGGCTCGCGGACGGCGCCGAGCTTCGGCGCGTCACTGTCGTTCAGGCGCTTGTCGAGCGAGCCGACATGCTCGTATGCCCGCGCGACCGGGCCGACCATCAAGCGCGCCTCCCCGCCCGTGTCGACGACGAAGATGCCGAGCCGAGGAGCCGATGCGCCCGCGTAGACGGCGGCATGCGCGTTCGACGCGGTGAACCAGTCGGCGATGAACGTGTGCTCCTCGAACGCCTGGTGGCTGTGCGGGAAGAGATCGAAGTACCAGCCGTCGAAGCTGCCCGGTCCGTCGGACGACGGCGGAACGATCTCGACCACCATCGAGAGCCAGCGCTTCTCTTCGTCCGAGAGCGCGCGTCCGGCGAGCTCGTCCCTCGAGATCGCCGCGAGCACGCCCATCGTCGTCTCGAGCCGCGTGAAGTAGGCCGTGCTCTCCTCCGAGCCGCCGACCGTCTTCATCGCCTCGACGCCGCGCTTCGCATAGACCGCGAGGCGCTCGTAGACCTCGACCGCAGGCTCGACCCACCCGTCGGGCACCTCGCAGCCACCTTCGCTGTACGGCTGCCCGGCGACGAGCACGTAGTTGTGGCGCAGCTGACCGTATGCCGCCACGGCTCCGTTCACGCGGAGGTCACGGAACGCGTCGGTCTTCATGAACGACGGCACGTTCGCAGGCGGGATCGATCCGAGCCCGCGGATCGCCCCGAGCCACGCCGAGTACATATCCGTCGGCGGAGCTGCAGCGATGAGCGCTCGACCTTTCTCCAGCTTGGCGCCGAGCTCGGGGAACCGCGCCAGGTCCTTCGCGAGCCAGGTGTTCGCGCGATCGTGTCCGAGCATGAACGCGACGTCGGCGAACGACGGCATGTCCCGACCGTCGACCTGCGCGTGGACGAGCTCGGTCCCCGCCTGTGCATCGACGACGACGCGCGGTCCGAACATCGTCGCAATGGCCGGAAGCGGCGTCGATCCTTGCGGCATGTAGTGCATGCGCGTGGTCCGCTGAAAGCCGCTCCCGATCTGTGCCTTCAGCTTCTCGGCCGAGCCCGGCACCGTCAGCGCCCCGATGCCCGCCTGTCTTCGAAGCGCAAGCAGCGCTCGGATCGACACGTCCTCGCGCCGTCCGGCGAACTGCGTCCAAACCGCCTCGATCGCGTCGAGCTCGCCGAGCACCTGCGCGCGCTCCGCGAGATCGGCGATCGCGAGCGCATCGACCGCCTCCCGCGGCGTCTCCTCCGGATTCGGCGTGGCCCCCGGCTGCGAGCTCCGCGACCCTCGCGACACGAGGTTCATTTCGAGCCTCGAGAGCCACAGCGACGCCGCGAACCAGCGCTCGAGCTCCGGGGTGCTCGCGTAGTGACCGCGCGGCGCGTACTGCGAGAAATCGATCACGCGCGAGCGCCCGAAGAGCGACACCGTCGCGAGACCATCGGATGCCGCGCGCGCCCGCGTGATGAACGGCTCTGCCTCCTTGTCCGTGCCGAGGACCGACGGGACCGACTCTTCGGACAGAAGCGACCGCGCCACCGTCAGGTACAGATCGACGTCGCGCGCGACCTCCGCCGGGTAGTCGGCCTGCTTCTTGGCGAGCGTGTCGTGCATCTTCTCGAGCAAGGCCTCGAGCCGCGGCAGGAGCGCGGTCTCGGTCTCCGCCAGGACGGCGTCATTCGACTTGAAGACGGAGTGGAGGATCGCGTCGGCCGAGACGTAGATCGGGAGCTGCGACTGATAGATGTCGTGGAACGCCTCTGCATAACTGCGCGCCGTCAGCCGGGCCGGCACGACGAAGCCGTTCTTCGCCAGCATCGATTTCTCGGCCGACGTCAGGGCATAGCGAGCGCCGACGAGCTTCGAGAACTCCGGCGGAGTCGATCGGTTCCACGCCTTCTTCGAGGCCGCCGGCTCGCGCCGACGGTCCGCCGACACGATCGCACGGGCCGCGCGATCGAGGTTCTCGCGCACCGGCTCGCAGAGGTCGCTCGGATCGCGCCGCCTTCGAGCCTCGTCCCACGGAGTGACGAGCGAGATTCCGAGACCGGCCCCCGGCCCCCCGGCATCGACGGCAGAGGGAGACGTCGGCGTGGGTACGGTCTGCGCGACGGGCCGCACCGCCTCCTTGGTGCGGAGCGTCTCGCGTGGGCCCGGACATCCCACCACCACGAGGGAAACCACGAGGATACCGCCGAGAAGACACGAGCCGCTGCGCGCCATCGTCCTCTGCATCGGGCCACCGCCCAACATCGTGACGCGCTCTCTCGGGAAAAGTGACGACGTCCCCCGGAGTCCCGGAGGACGAAGCTGCTCACGAGCGTCGAGGCAAGCGGCCCGAAGCGACCGCGACCGCCGGTGACGCTCGCGTATACGGAGGTCGCTCGACCGCGCGCGCTCAGCGCTTCTTCTTCTTGGTCCTCCTGTCGTCGTCCTTCGGCGCACGCTCGGGGACGAGCCGACCGCCTTCCGCACGCCCGCAAACGGCGAAACGCGTCATACCTGCCTCGTCCTTACCCGGCAGCGGTTGCGCGAACCGATGCGGCGGGGCGGCGACGACGACGCCGAGTCGCTCGGCGGCGTCGTTCAAGGGGTCCGAGAGCGCAGCGTCGAGCGCACGATCTCGGAGCTGCGCGGTCATCCCCGGACGGAGCTCGATCGCAACCTCGCCGGTGACGAGTCGATCCGCGATGGTGAAGGGTTCGGCCATGGTGCGCACATGCACCGCCGGGGCCGTCGCTGCAACCCCGACCTCACATCGACTGATCGCGGTCTTACACTAGGGGCGACTTCGCTCGAGGAAGGAGACGAGCGCCGCCGCGTAGGTATCCCACGCTTCGATCTGCGGCATGTGCCCGACCTTCGGGATTTCGACGAGCTTCGCGCCCGGAATTGCAGCGGCGGCGTTCTTGCCGAGCGCGGGGTAGTCGCCGAGCTTGGCAGCCACCTCGGGCGCGACGGCGTCCTTCCCGAGCGCGGTCCGATCGCGCTGGCCGATGACGAGCAAGGTCGGCGCCTTCAGCAGCGGGAGCTCGTAGAGCACGGGCTGGGTGAAGATCATGTCGTAGGTGCGGGCGGAGCACCAGGCGACCTTCGGATGGTCGGGGTGCTTGGTCTGGCCGGCCGCGGGCTCGATGAGCGCCTCGTACTCGGGCTTCCACTCCCCGTCGTAGTAGCTCTTCTTCTGGTATTCGCGGATGGAGTCCGGCGTCGCGCGGAGCTCACGCGCGTACCATTCGTCGACCGAGCGATACGGCACCACCGTCTTCCAGTCCTCGAGCCCGATCGGATTCACGAGCACGAGCTCGGTAACGCGCTCCGGCAACATGAGCGTGAAGCGCGTCGCCAGCATTCCGCCCATCGAGTGCCCGACGACGGCCACCTTCGATACTCCGAGCGAGTCGAGCAGTGCCTTCGTGTTCTCGGCGAGGGCCTGGAAGGTGAACTGGTAGTCGTGCGGCTTGTCGGACTTACCGAACCCGATCTGATCGGGCGCGATGACGCGATAGCCCTTCTCCGTGAGAAGCCGAATCGTCGGCGCCCAGTACGACGCGCCGAAGTTCTTCCCGTGAAGGAGGAGCACGACGCGCCCGTTCGGCGATGCCGGCTTCTCGTCGAGGTACGCCATGCGGAGGCGCTCCCCCTGCGACTCGAGCTCGAAGACGCGGACCGGGAAGGGATACGTCGTTCCCGAGAGCATGGCGTCGAAGCGCGGATCGGCGGAGCCCTTCGACGCCGCTGCCATGGCGTGGAGCGGAGGCGTCGCACGCGGCGCCTTGGCCGCGCCGCACCCCGTCACCGCGAACAGAAGGCCGAGACCGAGGAGCAGAGGCGCCTTCATCAGAACGTCGCCGTGTACGGGTTCGGGCCGATGCGGCCGTCCGCGGAGTCGAGCCCGTCGAGCGCCTTCATGTCTTCGGCGTCGATGTCGAAGCCGAAGACGTCGAAGTTCTCGCGGATACGTGAAGGCGTCGCCGACTTCGGGATGACGATGAAGCCGTGCCGGAGGTGCCAGCGCAGCAGCACCTGCGCCGCCGAGCGCCCGTGCTTCTGCGCGATCGACGTCACGACCGGATCCTGCAGGAGCTGGCCCTGGCCGAGCGGGCTCCATGCCTCGGTCGCGACGCCGTGCGCCTCGTGGAAAACGCACGTCTCCCGCTGCTGAAAGCGCGGATGAAGCTCGATCTGGTTGAGGACCGGACGTTCACCCGTCTCGTCCAGGATCCTCTTCAGCTCGTTCGGTCCGAAGTTCGACACACCGATCGATCGGACGCGCCCTTCCTTCTTCAGCTCGATGAGGGCCTTCCACGTCTCGACGTAGAGCCCGCGCTTCGGCGACGGCCAGTGAATCAGGTAGAGGTCGAGGTAGTCCGTCGCGAGCTTCTTCAGACTGTCATCGAAAGCGCGACGGGTCGCGTCGCGCCCCTGGTTCGCGTTCCAGACCTTCGTCGTGAGAAACACGTCGCTCCGTGCCACGCCGCTGGACGCGATGGCCCGGCCGACGCCCTCCTCGTTCGCGTAGATCTGCGCGGTATCGATCGAGCGATAGCCGGAAGCGAGCGCCTCGCGCGTCGCCTTCTCCGCCTCCGGATCCGGGATCTGCCAGACGCCGAAGCCGAGCGCGGGCATCGAGCGACCATCGTTCAATCGAATCGCGGGCACGCTAGTCATGCCCTTCGCGTAGCACAGACCAGCGACGTCACGATCCCGTCGTCACTCACGCTCGAGCTCGTGCGACATCAACGACGTCGCTTCCGCGCTGACCGTCGAGCGAGCTTTCGATCCCCCCATACCTCCACCGAACGCAGCGTGGCGCAACGGTGTGAGCGACTTCTCCGGTTCGTGGTGCCGCGATCTCGAAGAAATCGATCTGCGTGATGAGGCGCTGGCGGCGGCCGCGCAGGTCGGGACCGCTCCCGAGGATGGCGTGCACTCCGGTGGATCGGCCATAATCGCGTCAGCGATGGAGAACGTCGAACTCGGGCCCGACCGGCTTGGACCTTGGCGAGAGGACGCCCAGTCCGGAACCCGACGACGGGTCATCCTCTCGCTTGGTCTCGCTCTGCTTGCGAACATTGGCTGCGGTCCGCAGGCTTATGTTCGCGATCGTGCGGAACGAGACCTGCGGAGGCGCGCTGCCTTTGAGACCAATTGTCCAGCCGACCAGCTCACGCTCACGCCACTGTCGTCCGAAATGGCCCTCGAGAATGGCGCCCGAGATCCCGTGCTCGGCGGAACGACGACCAGGGAAACCGACGCTCCGAGGACGATGGGCGTTTCCGGGTGCGGGAAAAGAGGCACGTACATCTACGTTGCAGGCAAGGGATACGTGCTCAATTCCTCCACCGAGGAGGTTCACACGGGTTCGCAGAGCGGCTCGGCTGGCAACGCTCTGCGCCCTGGCGTGATCGCTCCAACAGCGCCGTCCCCGTCCATGCCACCGCCCGCCGGAATGCAGTGAGTCGCATGAGCGGCGTCGTTCGCGGCGTCCATGCCCCGGTGATGGCGCTCGCGCGCTGAGCCGACCGGCAGCGCCGGAGACACACCGCCAAAAACGCGGCTCCGGAACACGGTCGCGCGAAGCGCAGCCTTGGCGGCTGGGACCGCGAGCCCCGATGTTCGTCGGCGCCCCATAATGAGCGGCGTCGTGGCAGCATGTGTTCCCGCGATGAACGTGAGCCGTGGCGATGCATGCGCTCGGGGACGGCGCTCCGCCGTACGGGCGGGCAGCTTCCTCACGTTCATGGCTCTCGGTCTCGTCGCGCGCTCGTCCAGCGCTGCCGACGGGGTCGATTCGAACGTCGAGCTCGAGTACGTCGTTGCCGGCGGCATCCCCGATTGCTTGTCGCGGTCCGACTTCGAGGACGCCGTGCGGGCTCGTCTGGCGGGCACCACGTGGGCTCCGCACGAAGCCATCGTCGTCTCGACCCGCATCGAGCCCGAAGACGAGCGGCTCCGTGCGACCATAGTCCTGCGCGAACGTGGCGAGGGCGGGCGGTGGACCGAGGCGAAGCAAGAGCTCTTCGCCGCTCCGCACGAGTGCGCCACGCTGAGTGCCACCGCTGCGCTCGCCGCCAGTCTGACGATCCGGCGTTCACTCGCACACGCGAAGTCGACCCAGCTCGAGCCGTCCGAGCTCCGGCCCCCCACGCCACCACCCGGGCCATCATCCGCGAGCAAACGACGGGAGTCTCCGGCAGCTCCCCCGCCGGCACGCCCGGCAATGGCACACGAGCGAAAGAAGCGGCCGGAGATTCGAACGCATCTCGTCGTCGTCGGTGGCTACGACATCCAGCCCAGCGCGTCGGTCGGGAGCGCGTTCGGCGCCTCCGTGAAATTCCAGCCGTGGTCGGCGGGGCTCGAAGCCGGCGCGTGGCTCCCTGCAGTCCTCACGACTGCCTCCGGACGAGGAGGAGGCAAGGCGTGGCTCGTCTTCTCCAGCGCCTCAGCTTGCGTTCATCCCGGCCCCCTGTTTGTCTGTGGCGTCGGCACGATCGGCAGGCTCCGTGCCTTCGGAATGGGACAACTGCACAGCCGCTCCGGTGCCTCCACGTACGTCGCGATGGGCGTTCGTGTCGGGGCCGAGATCGTCGTCGCATCCCCGTTCTCCCTCGTCGTTCATGGAACCGCTCTCTCTCCGCTTCTCCGGCCGTCGCTGCGGATCGGTGACGAGCTGCTCTGGCGAGCGCCGCTCGTGGGAGCCGAGGTGGGAATCGGCGTCCGCGTATCGATTCTTTGACGGTTGGTCGATCGAGCTCCCAATAGGGGGGCATGACGATGGCCTCACGGCTGGCCATGACGACGGCTGAGGTGACGAGCGAGCCGAAACGCTCGGACTTCGAGGCCATTTTCCAGGCCAACTTCCGCTTCGTCTGCGCCTCGCTCCAGCGTCTCGGAGTTCGCGAGCGCGACGTCGAGGACGTAGCTCAGGAGCTCTTCGTCGTCGTCCACCGCAAGCTCGACAGCTACGACGACCAGCGACCGGTACATCTCTGGCTGTTCGGTTTCTGCCTTCGCGCCGCGTCCGACTACCGCCGTCTGGCTCGAAATCGTCGGCTCGTTCACACGGACGTCGAGCCGGCACATCCCGATCTCCTCGCCGACGACAAGATCGCCGCAGAGCAGAACCGTCGCCTCCTTCTCGCCGCGCTCGACGAGCTCGACTCCGACCGTCGCGAGGTCTTCGTCATGCACGATCTGAACGAATTTTCCTCCCCGCAGATCGCAGAGATGCTCTCCATCCCCGTCAACACCGTCTACTCCCGGCTCCGCATGGCTCGCGAGGAGCTCAAGCGAGCCGTCACCCGCCTTCGCGCGTCGCGAGGTTCGAAATGACCGAGCGAGTCGATATGGGCGACGCGCTCGAAGCCCTCGATCCCGAGCTGCGCACGCTCGTCGAGGACACGCGCTCGTGTGACGCCGACGATGCTGCGTTCGGGGACGGCACGAGCCGGCGAGTCCTCGATCAGGTTCGTCGATCCGTCGGATCGGGCGGAGCTCACGAAGCGCTCGCTGTCTCGAAGGCAAGCCGCCTCCGGCTCGGAGTGGTGCTCGCCTCGACCTGTGTCGTCGTTGCGTTCGCTGGCTCGAGGCTCGTCCTCGACGAGGGAAAGACCGTCTCGGCATCGAGCGCGTCCCAGCCGGAGAGCGTCGCTCGGCAGGCTCCTTCCGCATCGCTGGAGACATCCGAGGACACGTCGGCGAAGCCATCTCCGACGACGGATCCGGCGAGCGACGGCGTCCCGACGATGCACATCGACGAGCTTCCGCCGTCTGCCGCGGCGGCGCCCGCGTCTGCCGCGCTTCCGCCGTCTGCCGCGGCGGCGCCCGCATCTGCACCGCCGCCGGCGCCACTTGTCGGCCGGCCGGCTCCTCCGAGCAAGGTCCCGCCCGCGGGGACCGATCTGGCCGAGGAGTATCGACTGATCGAAGAGGGGCGTGCCGGTCTCGCCACTGGGGACTACGCGAAGGCGCTCCGATCGCTCGGAGAGCACGAACGGCGCTTTCCCAACGGACAGCTCAATCAAGAGCGCGAGAGCTTGCACATCGAGGTGCTCGTCTCCACCGGCCGCATCGCAGAGGCGCGCGAACGCGCACGGACCTTCCAGGAGCGCTTCCCGAGCGGCCTGCTGATGCCGTCCGTCGCGCGTGTGATCGCGGGCTCGTCGCCGCCTCCTCCGACGCCCTGACGCCCTGACGCCCTGACGCCCTTCCGCGTCGTCCAGCTCACGCTTCATCAACACCGTTCTCACGCCGGTGCCCATGTCTGCCATCAGGTACAGCCCACTCATCGTACTGACCGTGCTTGCGGCATCTGCCGTCGTCCTGGGCAGCGGTTGCGCGGAGACGTCGATCGATCTCGGCGAATACGTCGACGCCAACGCACCGCCGCCGAGCTTCACGGACCTCGACGCCGGAGCCGACGGCGACGCCTCCACGACGAGCCCCCAGGCCCCCCAGAACCTCTGCATCGCAACGGAGTGTCCAGAGGGGTTCGCAACCTGTGCGGCGGAGAACGGGCCCGCATACAAGTGTGGGACCGATCTCTTGCACGATCCGAAGAACTGCGGCGCGTGCGGGCACGAATGCCTCGTCTACGAGCCACTGCACATGTCGTCACGCTGCATCGAGGGCGTGTGCGAGCTCGAGTGCATGAACTCCTCGAGCATCACGGAGGATCGGAGGAACTGCAACGGCGTGGTCGACGACGGCTGCGAGGTCGACGTCCTCAGCGATCGACGAAACTGTGGCGCTTGCGGCAAAGCGTGTCCCGCCGACCAGCCCTGTCTCAACGGCAAGTGCGGGTGCCCTGCAGGGAAGATCCTGTGCGGTGACAAGTGCATCGATCCGAAGACCAACGACGAGAACTGCGGCGCGTGCGGGAACGCGTGTGAGCAGCCGGCCGATTCGTGCGAGCAGATGCCTGCTCACGTCTACTACGGATGCATGGGTGGCACGTGCGGTCACCTGAAGTGCGGTGGCACGTCGGCCGACTGCAACAACGACGTCGCGACCGATCTCTGCGCGTCCGACGGCTGCGAGGTCGAGGACATCCGCACCGACCCCAACAACTGCGGTGGTTGCGGGATCAAGTGCAAGGACGGAGAGGAGTGCATCGACGAGGGCTTCGGCGTCGAATGCGCGGTGCGGTGCTCGCGATTCGGCAAAGTGTATTGCCCGGACATCCCCGCCTTGGACCAGTGCGTCGACTTCCTGACGGACCCGGACAACTGCGGTGGTTGCGGGAGGGTCTGTCCGAAGGCGGGCGCGAACGAGATCCGTGCCTGCAAGAAAGGCCTCTGCGCAAACGAGTGCGTCACCGGATTCGCCGACTGCAACGCCGACACGTCCGACGGCTGCGAGACGAACTTGATGGCTCATCCCGCAAACTGCGGCGCGTGCGGCAACCGTTGTGACATCGGCGCAGGTCAACCTTGCGTCGAGGGCGAGTGCCTCATGACGACCTGCAAAGACCAGGAGACGCACTGATGAGTCTTCGGATGGGACGAACCTCTATCCTCGCCATGCCCCTGCTCGCGGCAGCGATGGTGCCGTCGTTCGCGAGCTGTGCGCAGACCGAAGGTGCCGAGGCCGACGGCGGTGACGGGCGTGTCGTCGTGCCGGCCGAGGCCGGCGTCGACGGGGGCGACCTCGACGCATCGAGCGACGGCGGCGATTGTGAAACATCGGCGAACGACTGTGTCTCTCAGAGCATCACGTGTGACGAGGCGCCGTGGTGCCCGATCCCGACAGGCGTGAGCACGCGCTACGCGCTCACGGCCGTGTGGGGCAGCAGCAAGAACGACATCTGGGCGGTCGGCTCGGGCGGAACGATCATCCACTTCGACGGCGCTGCGTGGACGACGACTCCGACGGATCTTCGACACACGTTCAACGACGTCTGGGGATCGGGGCCGAACGACGTCTGGGCCGTCGCGATGACGGATACGATCCTCCACACGACCGGCTTCGCCAGCGGCACCGCGACCTGGACGCGCGTTCCGGCGCCGCGCGATCCGCGCAACGCCCTTCCCGTGCACGCGGTCTGGGGTACGGGGCCCGATGCGGTCCGGCTCGGCGTTCGCGCGTACTCGTTCTACGACCCGAACACGGGCGAGTTCCCGTTCATCGATCAGTACACGCTGAAGGTCGAGGACGACGGCGGCATCGGGTGGGATCCCGTCGAAGGAGAGGGATCCGTCCTCGGCTTCTGGGGCTCGTCGACGGACCTGTGGGTCGTCGCGGACAACAGCGAGAAGAACAGCTGGCAAAAGGGCATGACGAAGCAGGGCACGCCCGGCAAGGGCGGCGTCTTCGAGTGGAAGGTCGTCGATAGCCAGTCGACGGTCGTGCTCGAGGGGATCTGGGGAAGCTCCGCGAACGACATCTGGGCGGTGGGCCAGAAGGGCACCATCCGGCGGATGAGCAACGGCGCGGCTCGGTGGGAGGTCATCGACGCGCCGACCCAGGAATCGCTGCACGGGATCTGGGGCAGCGGCCCCAACGACGTCTGGGCCGTCGGCGACTCCGGCACGATCCTTCACTGGGACGGGACCGCCTGGAGCCCATCGCTCGCCGCATTCGCTCTCGGGAAGAAGCCGAACCTCTACGGGATCTGGGGTAGCGCTCCGAACGACGTCTGGATCGTCGGCGATGGCGTCTCGCTCCACTACACCGGGCCGAAGTCCGGAGGACAAGGAGGTGGCCAGTGAGCCGCTTCGTAGCCGCTACTGCGCTCGGCTCTCTCGTGCTCGTGGCGCTCTCGGCATGCGCCGACACCGATGCCAGCCCCGGTCAGGTCGACACGCCGAACGACGAAGGCGGGATCGTGCCCTCGTCCGATGCCGGTTCGCTCGAGGACGCGGGCGACGTTGACGCCGACGCCGACGCCGACACCGACGCTGGTCCACGCGAGTGCTCGAAGGAGGGGTTCTGTCACACCGTCCTTCCATTCAACCAGACGCTGCGAGCCGTTTGGTCCGATGGAGCCGGCACGACGTGGGCGACCAGCGAGCAAGGGTCCGTGCTTCGATACGATGGGAAGACGTGGAGCGTTCACGCGAAGCTGAGCACCGCGCTCTGGTCCATCTGGGGAAGCAGCCCGACGGACATCTGGGTCGGAGGCGACGCCGGGCTCTTTCATGGCGTGGGCAACACGTCGGCGACGCTCGCGTTCGCGCAGGTGGCGCTCCCCGATGTCGACACGCCGATCACGTCGATCTGGGGAACCAGCGCGACGGACGTATGGGCGACGGGATCCTATCTGTACGCCTCCGGCCGCGTCGTCCACCACACGGGCGGAGTCGGTCGCGACGACGGACCGGAGTTCGTCCTCGAAAGCGTCTCCGCCAAGCCCATCTCCTACACGCGTGTCTTCGGCTCGCAGGCGACTGGGGTATGGATCGCCGGTTCCTGGGTCGACAAGCCCGGCCGCCGCGCCATTCTCCTCCGTCGAAGCCCGGGGACGAGCGACTTCGTCGAGGTATCGCTCCCGACGAACCCCAACCCCGGCGGCCCCCTGGAAGGGGCGCTCGACCGACTCTACGACGCGAGCCTCAGCGCAGACGGTCTATCGGTCTACGTGCTCGGACGCGCCGAGGGCGCGGTGCCCGCGGTCGCCACGGGGACGAGCGCCGACGGTGGGCAGACCTTCACCTGGGGATTCACCATCACCGGCAACTACAAGGAGCCGCTCCTCAACGCGGTCGGCGCGAAGTCCGCGAGCGACGCGTGGATCGCCGGCGACTACGGGCGGCTCCGCCACTGGAACGGTACCGAGTGGAGGCAGTCCATCATCACGAACGACAAGTATCCGGTGATCGCTCCGCTCTACGCGATGGGTGGCCGGGGAGACGATCTCTGGTTCGTGGGCGACGGCATCGCGCTGCACAGGGCCCCTTCGAAGGTCGAGCCGTGAGGAACGCATGAGAGCTCAGATCCGCAAACTCATCTTCGTGACGACTTCGTTCTCCGCGACCGCGGCCGCCGTCGCATGCAGTGACGACGCACCCGCGGTTCGACCGGGGTTCGGGCTCGACGCATCTCCGGACGTCGTGGTCAGTCTTCCGGAAGCGGCCGCTCCGGAGGATGGCGGCTCGGACGCGGACTCCGGCACGCAGCGCGATCCGTTCGATCCCGCCGACGAGCCCGTGAGCTGCGCGGGCGCCGGGCCGTGCGCGACTCGGATCGTCGCGGGTAGCAACCACTTCTGCGCGTTGATGAGCGACGGGACCGCTCGATGCTGGGGCAGCGACGAGTACGGTGCTCTCGGCGGTGTCGATCCCGCCGAAGGCGTCGGGCCCGTCGTCGTCGATGGCCTCCACGGAGCGACGCAGCTCAGCGCTGCGCGCTCGACGACGTGCGCCCGGATGGGAGACGGGACCGTGATGTGCTGGGGCTCGAACAGCTTCGGTCAGCTCGGTCTCGACGACCAGCAGCCTCGGTCGGATGAACGCGAACATCGCACGCCGTCGCAGGTCGCTCTTCGTGCCGCGGCGGTGCGTGTCGACGTCGGGCCAAGGAACGTCTGCGCCGTCCTCACGACCGGCAAGGTCTCATGTTGGGGCACGAACGAGCAGTTGCAGCTCGCGCGCACGGATCCGGACTTCAGCTGGGTCGTCGGGCCGGGCATCGCGGAGCTCGATCCGCTCCTCGTGAAGAAGACGAGCATCGGAACCACGACGGTCTTCGCCCTGACGAACGACGGCGAAGTCTTCAGCTGGGGCGCCGTCTCGGGTAAGGACGGCTTCATCAGCGGGCGCAGGTCGTCCATCAGCCCCGACGTGGTCCCGAACCGGGTCGGGCAGTTGAAGAGCGTGACGAGTCTCGTGGTGGGCCCGACGCTCGCCAAGGACGAAGCAGGGCCGCTGGAGCAGGGCCTGGCCCCGTCCTTCGCCCCTCCCTGCGGATGGGGCGGTTGCCCGCCGGTGAACATGCACGGCCACGCCTGCGCGATCTCCGAGGGCGAGGTCTATTGCTGGGGACGGAGCGACATCGGTGCACTATGCACGGGCCTCCCGGACGAGGAACGCCTGCCTGCGCCCGTGCCCGTGAAGAGCAAGGCGTGGCCGCAGCAGCTCGCCATCGGCGACGAGATCACCTGCGCACGCATGACGGATGGGAGCATCCAATGCTGCGGTGCCGATGCGCTCGGCAGACTGGGCCCGGATCAGACGAGCATCTACTCGGCGCTCCTCAAGCCCATCGTCTCCTTCAAGAGCCACGCCGTACAGGTCGCAACGAGCTACCGCGCCGTCTGCGCCCTCGTGAAGGACGGGACGGTCGAGTGTTGGGGAAGCAACCAGTTCGGTGAGCTCGGCATGAGCCCGGACGAGGACCGGCATGCGACGCCGGTCAAGATCGCATTCTAGAGCACCGCCCATTCGGGGTGCAGCTCGCGTTTCGGGTGAACGAAAGGTCGACGATGGTGTCCGAAGGTCGCGTGATTCGCTTTGCCTCTCTCCTGTTCGGTACGAGTGTCATGGCCGTGTGCTTCGCCGCGTGCAGCGACGATCGCGATGGCTTCACCGACAGGAAGGACATCTTCGAGGTCCCGGACGCCGAGGCGTCGGCGCCCGAGCCGCCTTCGTGCGGATTCCGCTGCTCGCGGGATCTCAAGACGGTCCTCAAAGGTTGCGACGGCGCCGAAGAGGTGGTGGCGAGCTGCCCGCCCGATCAGGGATGCGGCATCGACAGGTGCGTCGACGCTTGCGAGAGCGCTGCGCTCTCGAAGGGCTCGATCGGTTGCTCCTTCTGGACGCTTCCGCCCGACGACGGCGACGACGGCGCCGGAGCGTGTTTCGCGGCGATGATCGCGAATACGTGGGACCGCCCCGTGAACATCACCGCGGAATGGGGCGCCGATCCGCTCGATGTGAGCGAGGCGATCTACACGGCCTCCGTCGTCGGCGAGAACGCCACGTACACGCCGTTGACCGGCCCCTTGCCTCCCGGACAGGTCGCGATCGTCTTCCTCGCGCAGGCCACGATCGTCTCCGACGCCGACGCGGTCAGGTGTCCCGAAGGCACCAAGGCTGCGGTGAAGATCGATCCGATCCGCCACGGGACGACGAAGACGAAGGCGTTCCACCTCAAGACCGACGCGCCCGTCTCCGCGTACTCGAGCTTCCCGTACGGTGGCGCGGAGAGCTTCTATCCAGCCGCGACGCTGCTCTTGCCGGTCTCGTCCTGGGACACGAGCTACATCGCAGTGTCGACGGGCAAGTACGGTGACGCGCAACAGTCCGAGGCCGATCAGCGGACGGTGCAGATCATCGCCAACGAGGACGACACGTCGGTCTCGATGCGCCCGAACGTCGACGTCGCCGAAGGCAACGACGTCGCGCCCGCAGGCGCAAACGAGGTCCAGACGTGGACGCTCTCGCGCGGGCAGGTGCTGCAAATCACGCAGCGTGGCGGCATCACCGGCAGCGCGATCAAGTCGAGCAAGCCGGTGGGCATGTTCGGCGGCGCACCCTGCAACTTTCTGCCGTCGACCGTTCCTTGGTGCGATATCACCCAGCAGCAGATCCCGCCGTTCTCCCAGTGGGGAAGCGAGTACGCTCTCGTGCCCTACCTGCCGCGGATCGAGGCCGTCACCGGCACCGCGCGCGAGACCGTTCCGTGGATGTTCGTCGGTGCGGTCGACGGGACCGAGCTGACCTACGAGCCGAAGAAGCCCGCTGGGGCGCCCACGAAGCTCTCGGCCGGGCAGGCGGTCCACTTCATGACCGATCAGCTCGTCACCGTGAAGAGCCAGGACTCGAAGCATCCGTTCTACGTCGCGGTCCATATGACGGGCGCCACGTTCGGTGGCGGCACGCCGGGCGGAGGATCGACGAAGGGTGATCCCGACTTCGTCAACGTCGTTCCGTCGGACCAGTTCCTCGATCGGTACGTGTTCTTCGCCGACTACACGTATCCGGACACCAGCCTCACCGTCGTGCGCCGGAAGGCAAAGGACGGCTTCAAGCCGGTCGTGCTCGAGTGTGGCGGCGAGATCACCGGCTTCGCGCCGCTTGGATCGAGCGGAGAGTACGAGTTCGCCTGGGTGAAGCTGACGAGCGGATGGGGACCCCAGAAGCTCGCGAACGGAGAGTGCGGCTACGGCCGGCACGAAGCACGAAGCGAAGCCCCGTTCTCGATCACGGTCTGGGGCATCGGTCAGGACGCCAGCTACGGCTTTGCCGGCGGCATGGGAAGCCGTCCGATCAACGACGCGCCCGCTCCGCCGGTCAACTGATGGCGGTGCTCACTCGAGGGCGCGGCGTTCTTCATCGCCGCGTTCAGGCTCCGCGGCGATCGAACGAGAGGAGGCGCCGAACCTTTGCCGCAACCGAGCGCGCCGCCGACGGGTACGTTGCCGCGACGACGTCGCCGGTCTTGCCGGAAACGGCCACGAAGAGCTGCTCGTCAGGATGCCGTCGGGCCTCTCCGCTGTACGCATAACGTGCGTAATACAGTGGATAGAGGCAGAACGTAGGGGCCTCCATCCGCGGCTCGTAGGTCGGATACATCGCATGGGTCGGGCTCACCTCGCGAAGGAGGAGCTCCGTGGCGATGCTCTCGGCACGATCGCGGCTGACGTCCGCGTCGACGACCTCGGCGTCGTTGGCGAGAAGCACCTCGGGCGACGGCTCGGCGACGAGCTCATCCGCACCTACCTCGAGCGGATGGATCCCCGTGACGCGGCCGAAGAGCGACGGCAGCTTCGGCTTGTACGGAAACGCGACGCGCGCGCAGATCATGACGGCGGCGCTCTTGTAGCGGCCGCCGCCCGTCGGGAGCGGGACCGTGCGGCCTTTCGACCCCACGCTCACGTTCGAGACGTCGAAGTAGAAGCCCTCGAGCGCGACGGCAAACCTCCAGAACGGAACCCAGAGTGGCGCGACGTCGATGTGCGCGTAGCTCGCGATGTCGAACGGCCGGAGCACGCTGCCCTTGATCGCACGCTCGACGAGCTCGCGTCCCTGCTGCATGTCGAGCGTGGCCGGCACGTAGAACGTCTGGCTGGCGGCGACTGCAATCGCGCTCTCGAGCTTGGGAAATGTCTCGCGGCGCGCCATCCTGCGCCAGCGTTCTCACCCGACGCCGAGGTGTCAACCGGCTCGGAGAGAGCTGGCCTGCGCTAGGCAGTCGCCCTCGGGCTGGGATCGCATGTGCGATCGACCTGGGCGCCGCGTGCCTTGCCGGGAGCATGACCCGCGAGGACCGATGAGCACGTCCACGGCCGAGGTCGAGCCCGGGTGCTCGTGGTCGAGCAGCTCATCACGCCGATTCGCACGGTCGGATGCCTCAGGGCGCCATCAGGTCCGCTTCGCGACGAAAAGGACTCCCCAACCACGAACGACGACGCCATCGGGGCCTCTCAGGTCGTCGAACCCCGAGACGAGATCCGCGCGAAGCGCCCCCCGCAGCTCCTCAGGGACGATGCGGAGCAAATTGCCGAACGAGCTCGCTTCGGCGAAACCGAGGAAGGCCTCTCCGCTCTCGTGATGGCTCGCGTGCTGTGTGACGTGGAGCTCCACGAGCTCGAGTCGGCTCTCGAGGACGAGCGTCACGAGATCGGCCGTCGTGCAGCGCTTCCCGGCTCCGAGCGCGGAGAGATCGACGTGACCCGCGTACGGAGGGCGTCGTAGCAGAGGCTGAAGGACGCGGGCGACGGTGCCCGCCCCGGACAGTTCGTGTGGAATGGTCGTCACTCCGAGGCGCCCGCCAGGTCGGAGTACGCGACGGATCTCGGCGAGCGCCTTCGCCTTGTCCGTCACCCAGTGGAGGACGGACGACATGCAGACCGCGTCGAAGCTCGCGTCCTCGAAGGCGTCGAGAGCCTCGGCCTGCCCCACCTCGAACCGAACCGCGCCGCCGTGGGAACGCGCGAGGCGGATGCGCTCCACGAGCGGATCGATACCGACGACGCTCCCTCTCGATCCGAGGCGCTCGCCGATCCACCGTGTCAGGCGCCCCGTCCCGCACCCGATGTCGAGGACGGGCGCCCCCTCCTCGAGCCCGAGCCGTTCGACGAGGCGCTTGCCTCCTTCGAACTGGAGATCGCTCCCCCGTTCGTAGCTCTCCGCGAGATGCCGACTGTCGTGCGTGAATGAGGTCGTCATGAGTACCCTACCTCGGGTGTCCCCAAGGGCTCAGACCTGCCCTTGGAGCCGCGCCAGCGAGCGCGCGACGAGCAGCGCCATCGCCACGAAGCCGAGCCCGAAGGCGCCCGCGTGCGTCGAGCTCCGTGGCTCGAAGTCTCCAACACGCGAGAGCAGCGCGTAGGCGACGGTGAGGTTGCACAGCCCATACAGGACGTTCACGCGCGACGACGACGACCCGCGAAGCGGGGGCGACGCGAACGGAGTCGGAAACGTGCGCCCCAGCATCCCCGAGACGAAGTGCAGGGCGAAGTTCGTGGAGAAGGCGCCCGCGAAGAAATACGCCGGGAAGTGAAACCAGAGCATGGGCCCCCTCCTTGATGGCAACCACCTGTTGCCATCTCCCCAACGTACCCGCGGCGAGACGAGATGGCAACCTGCACTTGCCATCTCGTCGTGGGCCGGCATATCCTCGCCGCCCGAGGAGCTCCCGCAACACCTTGACCGAGCGTACGGAGACGCGTCGAACGAGAGGCGTGCTCGGCGGCCGCAGCGAGCGCGTCGTTCAGCAGGTGCTCGTAGCCACCGTCGCCGAGCTGGCCGAGTCCGGCTACAGGGCGTTTCGCATGGACGCGGTGAGCGCGGCGGCGGGGGTGAACAAGACCACGATCTACCGGCGCTGGCCCGGCAAGAAGCCGCTGGTGGCGGCCACCGTCGACTGGATGCGCAGGTTCGTGCATGACGTGCCGTTGCCCGACACGGGCTCGCTCGAGCAGGATCTCGCCGAGGCCTTCCAGCGCAGGGTGAGCTTCAAGGACCGCATCGAGGGACGGGCGTGGGCTCGGTTGCTCGCGGAGAAGCACGACCCCGAGGTCAGCGCCGTCACCGATGACGCCGTCAAGGAGCGCAGCGGCGCTTGGTACGCGATGGTTACGCGGGCCGTCGCGCGTGGCGAGCTCCCCGAGGGCACCGACCCGCAGCTGTTGCTGGGGATGCTCGGGGCGGTCGTCGACGCGTGGTACGCGAGGTCGCCAGGCAAGCTGACAGCCGAGCTGCTCGAGGCTGCCGTGCGCACCATCGTTGCCGGCGCGCGCTCGGGTTCGCTGGTTCGCTCCAACGGGGAGCGCCGGACCGTGCGCGCACGGCCACGGATGTCGACGGACGCGACCGGGTCGACCCGTCATCGGCGCCAGGGTGGCGAAAGCTCGATCAAGAACCGAAAATGAACCGCGACGCGTTCGTCGACGGACGCGTCATCGACTCCGTCGGCGACCATCCATTCTGCCGAGGCGCACCGCACGTGCTCCCGAGCCGAACGCATGCAGCGCCAAAAGCTCGACGCCGAGCAAGCGCGTCATCGGGAAGCTCTCCCATCCCCGGAGGGATCGACGGTCCGCGCCAATCGTGGCCCTCTCGTCGTCGGCGTAGACGCCGTCGAGGCGCGGGTATGCAGATGGACGTGGACGTCGAGGCTCGAGCCAAAGCGCTGCACGAAGGTGAAGGAGCCCGCGTGGAGCTTCCCCGTCACGCCGCTCTTCTTCGCGGCGCTCTTGAAGTGGCGGGCGAGCTCCTCCGCGTGGATGCGCGCGAGCGCGCGGAGCACCTCCGGCTTGGTCGCCGCCAAGAGCGACAGCTCGAAGGGGAACGACGAGACGAATTGCCGAATCGGCACCGTCGGCAGACTGCCAGGGCTGCGCCCGCGCGCGCCGCCCGCTTCAGCGCTCCCGGCGCTCGAGCGCCGACACGACGGCCTCGGTCCCGGTGCTCCGCGAGCCCTTCACGAGCACGGCGTCTCCGGCGGCGGCGCGCTCCGTCGCCGCCGCTGCTGCCGCGGCGGTGTCGGTGCAGCGCACCACCTCGACGCCGAGTGAAGCGGCGCGATCGAGGGCACTGTCGATCCGGCCGCCGCAGCCGATCGCGAGCGCGACGCCCGCTTCGGCGATCGCGTCACCGAGCGCGACGTGCTCCGACTCCGCCAGCGGACCGAGCTCCTTCATCTCGCCGAGGACGACGACCTTCCTCCGTGGACCGGCGAGCTCCGCGAGCGTGGCAAGCGCGGCGCGCATGCTCGCCGGGTTCGCGTTGTACGTATCGTCGAGCACGAGAAGGTCGCCGGCGAGAGTGCAAACGGCTCCGCGACCGGCAAGCCGGACGGAGGCGAGCGCGCGCTCGATCGACGCGCCGGAGAGCATCTCCCGGCTCACCGCCTCCTGAGCGGCGAGCGCGGCGGTGAGATCGATCGCTGCGGCTTCGCCGGGCAGCGGAAGGTGCAGCGTGAGGTCACGACCCGCGCAGGAGACGACGACGCGTGAGCCCGCTCCTTCCGGCGCACGATCGACGAGCCGGTAGTGCGGACCGCCTGCGCTCGGTGGCAAGGGCGATGGCCGCGCCCGCGCATGCTCGAGCGGCTCCGCCATAGCGTTCTCTGCGAACGAGCCCGGACGTCGCGAGGTGCCCACGCCCCGACCGAACGTCTCGATTCGCCGAACACGCGCCTCGCGTGCGGCGCGCCGTACGTATTCGTCGTCCGCGTTCACGATCGCGATGCCGGCCGAGTCGAGCGCACGATAGACCGCGCCCTTCTCCTTCATCACTCCCTCACGGCCACCGACGCCCTCGGCGTGCGCGACGCCGACGTTCACGACGACCGAGACGTCCGGCTTCGCGAAATCGCAGATCGCGTCGAGCTCTCCCGGCAGGCTCATCCCCATCTCGAGCACGCAGAAGCGATGCGTGGGCTCGAGCGCGAAGATCACCGCGGGAACGCCGATGCGGTTGTTGAGATTGCCTGCGGTGAAGTGCGTCGGCGCGATCTCGGCGAGGAGCGCTGCGGTGAGCTCCTTCGTCGTCGTCTTCCCGGCGCTCCCGGTGATCGCGACGACACGGCCGTCGACCGACGACATGCGCCACTTCGTGAGGTGCGCACGCGCGAGGCCGCCCCATGCAATGAGCGTATCGTCGACCTCGACCACGCTCGCGTCCTCGGGCAGCTCGAGCCCCCTGCCCTTCTCGACGATGACGATGCTCGCGCCCTTCTTCACCGCCGCAGCGACGAACGCATGACCGTCGTGCGCTTCGCCGCGGAGCGCGACGAAGATGCTGCCCGGCACGACGGCGCGGCTGTCACTGAACACGCCCGCGGCGGGCTCCTCCGAGCGCGAGCCCCGACGGGTGATCGTCCCGCTGGTCGCGAGCGCGACCTCCGGAAGGAGGAAGCGCGCGCGGTTCGAAGGGATCGGCGTCGCCATCAGGTCTCGTTCTGTTCTACGCCACGCCGATGCGCGAGCGCGAGCCGTGCCTCCACCCGGTCGTCGAAGGGGCGCTTCTCGGTGCCGATGATCTGATAGTCCTCGTGGCCCTTGCCGGCGACGAGGACGACGTCACCGGGGCGAGCCGATGCGATTGCCATCGCGATCGCAGCGCGGCGATCGAGCTCGACGAGGTAGCCCTTCGCGCCGGCGGCGGCATAGCCCGCGGAGATCCGAGCGAGGCCGAGCGCGACGCCCTCCTCGACGGGCCTCGCGATCGCGGCGGGGTCCTCCGTCCGCGGGTTGTCGCTCGTAACGATGGCCACGTCCGCGCGCGCGCCCACGGCTTCGCCCATGGGACCTCGCTTCGACGGATCCCGGTCTCCGCCGCATCCGAAGACACAGATGACGCGCTTGCCTTCGGACGCGCCGCGAACCGCATCGAGCGCGCGGGCGAGTGCGTCGGGTGTGTGCGCGTAGTCGACGAGCACGACGACGTCGTCGCCGGGACCGTCGCACCGCTCGAGCCGGCCAGGCGCGCCGACCTCGGTCGCAAGCGCCTCCGCTGCGCGCTCGACGTCGAGCTCGAGCGACGACACGATGCCCATGGCGACGAGCAGATTCTCGACGTTGTGCGCGCCGACGAGACGAGTCGCGATCTCGACGGTGCCCTTCCGGGAGCCGGGCACGCGCGCGACGATGCGCATCCCCGCGTTGCTCGTCTCGACACGCTCGGGGAAGACATCCGCATCGCTCGCGCCTGGACGCGTCCGCACGCGCAGCACCTTGCACCGCGCGGCGGCGGCCATCTTCGGCCCGAACGGATCGTCGACGTTCACGACGGCGAGGCCCGGCCCCATCTTCGTGAACAGCTCCATCTTCGCGGCGGCGTACGCTTCCATCGAGCCGTGGAAGTCGAGATGGTCTTGCGTCAGGTTCGTGAAGGCGCCCACCCGGAAGCGCACGGCAGCCACGCGCCGGAGCACGAGAGCGATCGACGACACTTCCATCGCCACGTGCGTCGCTCCGCGCTTTCGCATCACCGCGAGGACACGCGCGAGCTCGTCGGCCTCCGGTGTCGTATGCGACGCCGCGATCGTTCGGCCCGCGTAGTTGTGGCCGATCGTTCCGACAATCCCCGTCAGTGCCCGTGCATGTAGCACGGGCACATCCCTCGCCTCCGAGCTCGTGATCCGGAGCCCGAGCGCGCCGTCGATCGCCGCGCGAACGAGGTGCGTGGTCGTCGTCTTGCCGTTGGTGCCGGTGATCCCGATGACGTCGAGCGAGAACGCCGGGTGCCCGTAGACGGCAGCAGCGGCATACGCGAGCCCGTCGGCGGCATCGGGGACGCGAAGCACGGGGACGCTCGGCGTCTCGAGCTCGAGGTCCTCGGCGGCGAGGACAGCCGCCGCGCCACGCGCGATCGCGGGAGCGACGAACGCGCGCCCGTCGTGCGTCTCCCCTTTGCGCACGACGAACAGATCGCCAGGCAGGACGCGGCGGGAGTCGTGCTGCACTCCGTGGACACGCACCGAGCCGTCACCGAAGACGGTCGCCTTGCCCGGTACGTCCCGAGCGAGCTCGGCGAGCGTCATCCCGTCGGGCGTGCGCGCCTCCGCGAGAAGCTCGAGCTCGTCGCCCGGCGTGCTCATGACGCGGGCTCGAAGACCAGCCGCACGCTCGAGCCCTTCGGCACGGCCGAGCCCGCTGGGGGAAGCTGCTTCACGAGCTTGCCGCTGCCCTCGATGACCGGCACGAGCCCGACCGCGCCGACGGCACGGACGGCGTCGCGTGCGCCCATCCCCGCGGTGTCCGGCACCTTCACGGAGCTCGGGAGCGGAGGTCCTGCGGCCGGCGCCGGCCCGGCGACGGCGACCGGCTCCGCGGGCGCAGCGTTGCCCTCCGGCTTCTCGGGCTCGGCCGGCTTGATCGCGATCGCGACCAGATTGGGTTCGGCGTCGCTGCCCTTCACGTTCTTGATCTTCGGCGCGGCGTTCGACGGAGGGACACCGAGGTAGCGGAGGCTCGCCTCGGCGACGCGGCGGAACACCGGTCCCGCCAGGTCGCCTCCATAACGTCCGATCATCGGCTCGTCGAGCACGACCGCGAGGACGAGGCGCGGCTTGTCGGCAGGCACGAACCCCACGAACGACGCGGTGTATTTGTCCTCGGAGTATTTGCCGGTCGCGGGGTCGACCTTCTGCGCGGTCGAGGTCTTTCCGGCGACGCGGAAGCCCGACATCGCGGCCTCCGTTCCCGTGCCGCCCTGCTCGACGACGGCGGTGAGCATCTCGGTCACCGTCTTCGCCACCGCCTGCGGAACCGCCTCGCGCCGGACACGCGGCGTCCACTCCTTGACGATGTTGCCGCGCGAGTCGGTGACCTTGCGGATCAGGATCGGCTCGAGCATCTTCCCGCCATTGGCGATCGCCGACATCGCCGTCGCGAGCTGCACCGTGGTGACGCTGATGCCCTGACCGAAGGACGCGTTCGCGGTCTCGACCTCGTACCAGGGACGGCCCCGCGGGCGGAGGACGCCGGAGGCCTCACCGGGCAGCGGAAGCCCGGTCGGTTCGCCGAAGCCGAAGCGCCGGTACGCGCCGTAGAGACCAGGCTCACCGAGGGCGAGGCCGATCTTGAGCGAGCCGATGTTGGAGCTCTTCGCGAGGATCTGCGTGACCGTGAGCCAGTCGTTCTGGTGCGTGTCGTGGATCGTGACGTTGCCGATCGAGTAGTTGCCGTGCTCGCAGAAGATCGTATCGGTAGGCTTGAGCGATCCGGCAGCGATCGCCGCCGCCACGGTGAAGACCTTCATCACCGATCCCGGCTCGAAGCGGTCGGTCACCGCGCGACCACGTCGTGCGTCGGGCTCCGCATCGCCGTAGTCGTTCGGGTTGAAGCCGGGCACCGACACCATCGCGAGGATGTCCCCGGTCGTCGGGTCCATCACGACGAGCGATGCGCCCTTCGTCTCGTACGTACGATAGGCGACGTCGAGCTCGCGCTCGGCCACGCGCTGGATCGCCTGATCGATCGCGAGGTGCACGTCGTGGCCTGCGAGGCTGCTCTCGTCGGTGGTCCCTTCGGAGAAGATGAGGCGGCCCGATCGATCGCGAAGGCCACGCACCTCCTCCACGCGGCCGCGGAGCTCCTCGTCGAGCGACAGCTCGAGGCCGTCCTTGCCGAACCCGTCCGGCGCGACGAAGCCGAGCACCGGTCCCGCGAGCTCGCGTCCCGGGTAGTAGCGCCGACCTTCGCCCTCGACAGCGAGGCCCCTCACCACGCCCTTGCCCGGAGCGTAGGCGCTCCCGTACTTCTTCACGTCCCCGAGGTCGCGGATCGCCTGCGCCTCCTCGGCGGTGACACGCCGTTTGAGCCAGACGAAACGACGCCGGTTCGCGAGCTTTTGGTGGACGTCCGACGGATCCATCCCGAGCGCACCCGCGATGCGCGTCGAGAAGTCGATCAGCGCGGCGCCCTGCGCGTTCTGCCCGTCGACGCCCTTCAGCATCTCGACGACGTCGGCGCTGATGCTCGGGACCTCGACGCTCGCCGCGAGCGCGGCGCCGTTGCGGTCGTAGATGCCGCCGCGCTTCGGCTCGATGTGGAGGCGGCGCTGGCGCTGGTTCTCCGCGGTCTCCTTCCAGGACGCCGAGTCTTCGACCTGGACGCGGTACGCGCTCGAAACGAATCCACCGAGCCCGAGCGCCATCGTTCCGCAGAGAAGGCCCATGCGGATCCGGATCCATTTCGCGCGCGCGGGATCGAGGTTCTTCACGGATCGGCCTTCGCTTGCGGGCCCTCCTCGGGAGTCGCCTTGCTCGCGGGCAACGCTGCCTGCGCACGGATCGGGACGATGCGGTCGGGCCCGGGCGGCTCCATGCCGAGGAGCGTGCGCGCGACGATCTCGACGCGCTGAGGGGTCTTGTAGCTCGCGGCTTCGAGCTCGTGCACGCGCTTCACCTCGCGGAGACGCGCCTGTTCCTGACGAGCCTTACCGAGCTCGTAGCCGAGTGCCACCGTGCGCCCGCGCATCGCCAGGTGCACCACGAACGCGAGCCCGCAGGCGACGACGGCCAGCGTCCAGTGGATGAGAAACACCCGCGCGCGCTTCAGCGTCATCGATCCTTCGCCTTCCGACGCGGCATCGCCGTCTCGGGGGTGGTCGCGATGCGGCGCGCCGCGCGGAGCTTCGCGCTGCGAGCACGCGGGTTGGCCGCGCCCTCCTCTTCCGAGGCGACAACGGGCTTCTTCGTCAGCGGCGCCCAGATCTCCCGGTCGTGGAAGGCGCGCTTCACGAGGCGGTCCTCGAGGGAGTGGAAGCTGAGGATGGCGACGCGCCCGTCGACCCGGATGATGTCGGGGAGCGCGCCGAGCAGCGCCTCGAGTTGCTCGAGCTCGCCGTTGACCGCGATGCGGAGGGCCTGGAACGTGCGGGTGGCCGGATCGACGCCGCCGACGCGTACCGGACCGACGGCGCGCACGATCGCCCGACGGAGATCGAGCGTCGTCGCGAGCTGTCCTTCTGCCAGCGCGCGCTTCACGCTGCGAGCGATGCGCCGCGAGCGCTTCTCCTCGCCGTAGTGGAAGATGATGTCCGCCAGCTCGTCGTCGGAGAGCCGCTCCACGAGCTCGAGCGCCGTCTCGCCACTGGAGCGGTCCATCCGCATGTCGATCGGCCCCTCGCGGCGGAAGCTCATTCCGCGCGCCGCCTCGTCGAGCTGCGGAGAGCTCACGCCGAGGTCCGCGCAGAGGCCGTCGACCTGGGTGAGCCCGGCAGACGCGAGCGCCGCGACGACCTCGCCGAACGGCGTCTTGACGAAGGTCACACGATCGCCGAAGCGAGCGAGCCGCTCCTTGGCGGCCGCGAGCGCGATCTCGTCACGATCGAGCGCGATCACCCGGGCTTCCGGATGAGCCTCGAGGATCCCTTCGGTGTGACCGCCGCCCCCCACCGTCGCGTCGACGTAGACGCCGGCGGAAGGCGCAAGCGCGTTCACCACCGGCGCGCGCATCACGGTCTCGTGGACGAAGGCAGGCACGTCAGTCTCCTCTCCGGTCTCTTCGCTCCACACCCATTCTGCGGACGATTCAGCCGCAAGTCCCGGGAGGGCGAGCTGCGCCTGACCGCTCATAGGCCGAGCTCCGCCAGGCGGGCGCCGATCTGCTCGCGATCGTCATCCGTCGCCTCGAAGTAAGTCTTCCACTGCTGGGCATCCCAGAGCTCGGCGTACTTGCCGCTGCCGGCCCAGAGGACGTCCTTCTTCAGCCCCGCGTAGTCACGGAGCGTGGGCGGAATGAGGATACGCCCCGAGTCGTCGACGTCACACTCGACCGCGCCGGAAACGTAGATGCGCTTCAGCTTCTGAACGGCGCGATCGAACTGGGGCAACTTCGCGAGCTTCTCCTCGAACGCGTTCCACTCCGGAACGGTGTACGCGACGAGGCACGGGTCGAGCGCGTTCGTGAGGATGATGCGCCGCTCGCCGATCGACGAGAGCACGTCGCGATAGCGCGCGGGGAGGCTCGTCCGCCCCTTCGCGTCGATCGTGTGCTCGTAGCGACCGCGGAACATCGACGACGCGCCCTCGAACTAAGAGGGGAAGCCCTCGGGCGGTCATGCCGTCCCTTGGCACTTCCCGCCACTTCCTCCCACGTACAAGCCGCAAGGTATTTAGAACGCCCTCAGGAGTCAAACATTTGTCGGCCTTTAGAGACCTCCGGAAACGTCGAAAACCTCAAGGCGATCGCTCGCGTGGATGTTCCAGGCGCAAGCCCACAGCTTTTCCACCGACCGATGGGCAACGGCAACTATTTGGGGGTGATGGCCCCCTCGCGAGAGGCATTCGCGCGGCAAGAAAACCACAGGTTTTCCACAGCTCGTGATGCGCGCATACCGCAGACCCGCGACTGGATCACAGGTTCTCCACAGGCCTGGACACCCCACAGGTTTTCCACAAGCCGTCGAGCGACCGAGGTGTTTTGCCGCCCCGCGGGCGAACCCGAGGAAGCGGGCCCCCCTCGCGGCCTCGCGCCGTGGCCCTCACCGGCCCCGAGTCGACTCAGTCCCGAGTCTCGGAGACGGGCATCGAGTGTCGAGCGATCGAGTCGTCGGCGATCGCGTTCGAGACCGAGGACGTGTCGTCGGACGGCCCCTTCGGGTCGACGACGCCGGTGAGCTTCACGATCCGTACGCGCCGATGACCGAAGACGTCTTCCGTCAGGGGCCTCGCTTCACGACGGAGAGCGTCTCGGCCACGGCGCGCATCTCGTCGAGGACCTTCGCCTGGCGCGTCGCCCTGACGAGGACCTCGGCCGTCTTCCGGTTCTCCTTCGGATCGAGCGTCTCGGCCGCGAAGAAGAACCCGCCCTTCGGCGACGTCTTGCCACGCCACTCCATCGGTCGCCCAAGGAGCTTTCCGGCCACCGTCGCATCGGCCCCTTCGGGGACCTTCTTCTCCGTGGCATCGGAGACCGAGACGCTGATGCTCCCGGCGTAGAGCGAGAGCGGCCGGAGCTTGTAGAGGCGCGCGCCGGTCCCGAATGGAACCGAGACGTAGTCCGCAGGCACGGTGACGGCGAGCTCCGTCTCCGGAGGCACGTCGGCGATCTTGCGCTTGCCCGCGGCGCGTTCGAGCTTTCGTGGCCCCGGCGCGATCGTCGCCGCGATGCGCTCTGCGAGGCGGGTGCAGCCCACGAGATCGGAGCCCGTCGCGTTCCGGACCGTCTCGCCACGCACGTAGAAGCCGACCGACTCGAGCGTGCCGTCCTCTTGTGCGAGGAGCAGCGCGAGCACGAGCGCGGTGTCCTTTCCCGGCGGCGCGTTCGGATGCGGAGGACGCGCCGCATACGCACGCAGCTTCGTCGGGCCCGTCCCGAGCTCCACCGGCACGACGTCGAGCGGCTCCTCGCTCGGGAACGTCGCCTTCAGGAACTTCGGCGCCTCCACGTCGAGCGACCCGGGCTTTGCCTTCGCGTCGGCCTCCGGCTCGTACAGATCCGGATCGAGCTGGAACGTCTCGCGGGCGACGATCGCGAGCGAGACATCGGAGCCTTCCTTCTTGGAGGGCGACTCGACGATGACGCGCGACTCCTCCTCGATCGCGGGCGCCTCGGGCAGCGCCGCAGGGACCTTGGCCCCAGACGGCGGACGGACGAGCAAGCGACCTCCGAGCAGCTCGCTCATCTCCGCATCGGAGGCAGGCCTCGGAAGCTTTCCGCACTTCGCTGCGCCCGCCTTGCCGATCACGAGCGGCTTCGCCGGTGCGCGGACACCGGGCTCGGCGCGACGATCGCGGAGCACGTTCGGAGAGAGGTCGGCCGGCACCGCGGCCTCGGGCTCCGGCGACGGGGCGGCAGGCCCTTTGGCGACCGGCTTGGGCGCGCCTCCACAGGCGCACACGAGGACGAAGGCGAGAGCGGTCAGCGTGGGGCGAAGGTACGACAGCGACATCGGCTATCGAGATCTACGCCCGGTGACGGAGTTGTCATCCAGCATCGACCGACAAAGCTCGACCGAAGCTGGCTGACGCTCGCGTACGATGCCGGAAGGTCCACGCGATGATCGTTTCGAATCGGGACCATGTTCATGGGGGAGGTCGATGCCGTCGGCCCTCACTCCATCAAGACGAAGTTCTTCGCCCTCGGCGTGCCGCTGGTCCCGCTGTGCTCGATGTTCTTCACCGGGGCCAGCAGCGGCCGTCCCGATCGCGCTCAACGGCAAGAGCGTCCTCGCGGCTTACGTTCGGCTCCGGCTCGGCCTCGCCGCGGTCCTCTCCGCCATCTTCGCATTCCGGAGCGCCTGCGATCGACGAGACGACATGGGAGACGTCTACGCCTACGCCCGTCATGCGAGCGTGAACGATCGCGCATGGAAAGGAGCGCTCGAGCCGCTCTGGAAGAAGGTCGCTGGTTGACGTCGCGGCTTCCGTCCGCACGCCGGCCCGACGAGCTGGAGCGGTGCGGCCGGGACCGAAATAGCGCGATATCGCGACGCTCGCGCTCGCATCCAGCCGAAGAGGACATACGGATGATGCATGCCATCTCGCCCTCCGGATTCGGACGGCGAGCGAGGATCCGGTGACGACGACAGCGCTGTCGTCTGCCGAGTCCCGCTTGCCATGACCGTCGCACTCGAGGTCGTCGCCGCGCTCCGCGCGCGTAGACGAGACGCTCAGCGCGCTCCCCACGAAGGCGATGATGCGGCAACGTCGACGGCCCGATCGGACACCGATGACGCGTCGACGGCCTAGTATCGACGAGGCGACTCCGGGCGCCTCTCACTTCGGTGCGCGGGGAGTCTCCGAGTCGGGCTCCACGCACGCCGAGAGGTCGAAGAGAATCGGCATCGTCGCCCGACCCGGTCGCGACGTCGGGCGAGGGACCCTACCGCTTGGAGCCGCCGCGCCCGGCGCCTGTCTTCGCGCGGGCAGCGGAGGTCTTGGTCTTGCTCGCCGTCGAGGCGCTCCGCTTGGAGGCAGCTCGAGACGACGAGCCGCGTGACGCCTTCGCCTTCTTCGGCGCGTCGGCGTAGGGATCGTAGAAGGCGTCCGGTGCGAGCGCGCCGTCCTTTCCGGCGAGCGCCTCCATCTTCTTCAGCTCGTCGCGCATCTTCGCGGCGCGCTCGAAGTCGAGGTTCTCCGCTGCGCTGAACATCTCCGCACGGAGCGCCTTGATCTGCTCGGCGAGATCGGCCTCCCGCGAGGCGCCGCCGCCGCCCCTTCCGCCCACCTTGCCGCTCTTCGGGACCTTCGGGACCTCGATGTAGTCGGTGGTGCCGGCCGCCGGGTTGATGTTCATGACGGCGCGGATGACCGTCGCCGGGACGATGCCGTGCTCGGTGTTGTACTTCTCCTGGATGGCGCGACGCCGATCCGTCTCGTCGATCGCGCCCCTCATCGCGGGCGTGATCGAGTCGGCGTACATGATGACGCGGCCGTTCACGTTGCGGGCGGCGCGGCCGATCGTCTGGATCAGCGAGCGGGGGCTCCGAAGGAAGCCTTCCTTGTCGGCGTCGAAGATGGCGACGAGTGAAACCTCCGGAAGGTCGAGGCCCTCGCGTAGGAGGTTGATGCCGACCAGCACGTCGAACTCGCCGAGGCGGAGGTCGCGGAGGATGTCGATGCGCTCGAGGGTGTCGATGTCGGAGTGGAGGTACCGGATGCGAACACCGAGCTCGCGGTAGTAGTCGGTGAGGTCCTCCGCCATGCGCTTCGTCAGCGTGGTGCAGAGGACGCGCTCGTTCTTCGCGGCGCGATCGCGGATCTCGACGAGGAGGTCGTCGACCTGACCGGAGACGGGACGCACCTCCGTCACCGGATCCATCAGGCCCGTCGGCCGGATGACCTGCTCGACGAACGTCCCCTCGGCCTTCTGGATCTCGTACTCGCCCGGAGTCGCCGAGACGTAGATGCACCGGTGGACGTGCTCCTCGAACTCCTCGAACTTGAGCGGGCGATTGTCGAGCGCGCTCGGGAGCCGGAAGCCGTATTCGACGAGCGTCTCCTTGCGCGCGCGGTCGCCACGGTACATCGCGGCGACCTGCGGCACGGTCTGGTGCGACTCGTCGAGGATGAGGAGGAAGTCCTTCGGGAAGTAGTCGATGAGCGTGGGGGGCGGCTCGCCGGCCTTCCGGTTCGACAGGTGGCGCGAGTAGTTCTCGATGCCGTTGCAGAACCCCATCTGCTCCATCATTTCGATGTCGTAGAGGGTCCTCTGCTCGAGGCGCTGCTTCTCGAGGAAGCGGCCTTCCTTGTCGAAGAAGTCGAGCCGCTCGCGCAGCCCTTCGCGGATCTCGCCGATCGCCCGACGCATCTGCTCCTGGGGCGTGACGTAGTGCGAGCCCGGGAAGATGGCGTAGCGCTCCATCGCGCCCTTCACCTTCCCGCGAATGGGATCGACCTCGCGGATCGCCTCGATGGTGTCGCCGAAGAACTCGATCCGCACGGCGGTCTCGTGCTCGTAGGCGGGGAACACCTCGACGACGTCGCCGCGCACGCGGAACGTACCGCGGTGGAAGTCGATGTCGTTTCGCTCGTACTGGATGTCGACGAGCATCCGGAGGAGGCTGTCGCGCCGGAACTCCTCGCCGACCTTCAGGTCGATGAGGAGGCCGTGGTAGCTCTCCGCCGAGCCGATGCCGTAGATGCAACTCACGCTCGCGACGATGATCACGTCCTGGCGCGAGAGCAGCGAGCGCGTCGCCGCGTGACGCATGCGATCGATCTGGTCGTTGATGATCGCGTCCTTGTCGATGTACGTGTCGCTGGCGGGGACGTAGGCCTCGGGCTGGTAGTAGTCGTAGTAGCTGACGAAGTACTCGACCGCGTTCTCGGGGAAGAGCTCCTTCATCTCGCCGTAGAGCTGCGCAGCGAGCGTCTTGTTCGGCGCCAGGATGAGCGTCGGCTTGCCGTACTTCGCGATGACGTTGGCGACCGTGAAGGTCTTGCCGGAGCCGGTGATCCCGAGGAGGACCTGATGCTTCTCCGCTTGATCCAGCCCGCGCATGAGCTGCTCGATCGCTGCGGGTTGGTCGCCTTTGGGCTGGAAGGTCGAAGACAGCTTGAACGGGGAAGCGACGGACATGGCGCGAATCGAGCCGGTGACCGTAGCTTCCCTTCATGACGGACCGCAAGCGGGAGCGCCTCTAGCGGAGACCACCTAGGACGAAAGATGGCAGGCATTTGTCAGGAGATCCGCGTGAGGCTCGACCAGGCGTGACACCGATCTCGGGGCTTCGATCTCGGCCCTTCGATCTTTGGCCTTCGATGAGAGCGACGACGCGCCCTCGTCGAGATCGCACGGCTCGGGTCCCATGGATGTGCGGATGTGCGTGGCCGCGCGCCGACCTCGGGGGCCGGGTGCGCTCGAGCTTCCTTTCGAGCCGCGTGCCCGGAACGCGCCTTGCGACCCGCGTGGAGAAGGAACCAGTCAGGAGGCTCCTCATGGCGATGCGGCTGTCCGAGATGCACCCGGCGCTCGTCCATTTTCCGCTCACGCTTCTTCCGGTGGCGGTGGGAACGGACACGATCGGCGCGATCACTCGAAACCGAAGGCTCTACGAGGTCGGAAGGTGGAGCATCGTCGGTGCTGCGGTGGCCACCGCGGTTGCCGGGCTCTTCGGTTTGATCGCGCAGGAGGCGATCGACGTCGACGACGACGGGCGAAACATCCTGAAGACACATCGCTCCCTCAATCTCGGCCTCTTCGGCGCGCTGACGGCGATGTCGCTCATCCGGACGAGGCAGAGAGAGCCGCGGATCTGCTACCTGATCGCCGGGCTCGGCGCCTTCACGGTGGCGATCTTCTCGGCGTACCTCGGCGGGAGGCTCGTCTACGATCATGGCGCAGGCGTCGTGCGAACGCGCGGGCTCGGCGTCAGCGACGAGGAGCTCACGCTTCGCAACACCGTTCACGCGGCAAGTCAGGCCGCGAGGGACCTCGGCCGTGGCGTGAAGCACACCGCGCAGGACCTGAGGAAGGGCGACATCGTGCCCACGCTGATGACGACCCGCCGGACCACCTAGCCCGCGTGCTCCTCTGCGGCCCGAGACCGTCCGCTGCAACCACTCGAGCTGCGCGCCGCCGCACCGGCCGTCGGCAATAGGGCGGCTGTGAGATCGGCGAGGAGCTTCCGCGGCGGTCGAATCGAGCCGATGCGCTAAGCTAAGTCGACGTGGAAAGTCTCCCCGAAGGTGCACGCAGGGCGCTCGAACGGGCCCGCGCCGAGAAGATCAGCTATGAGGTGCGCATCGTGCGAGCGCCCGACGGCCGTCTCGTCGCGATCCTCGGCGAGGCCCATCTGAAGCTCGCGAAGGCGGCGGAGATCGGCAAGGACGTCGTCGGCAACTTCGAGCTGCGCGGCGTCGAGACGTTCCAGCGCAAGCAGGTCCTCGCCGGCCGCGCGCTCGGTATCTGCATCAGTGCGCCGCGGACGTTGCTCCGCGCGCTGTCGCTCGGCGCGATCAAAGGGAGCACGATCACGGACGCGAAGCAGCTTCCGGACGGCTACACCGTCGAGCTCGAGCGGGCGAAGAAGATGCCGTTCGGCTTGCACGTGACGTCCCTCTACATGACCGCGTTCTTCGTCGTCAGCTTCCTCGCCGTGCTGGCGCCGCTGATCGCCACGATCACGCCCGTCCTCGCCGGTGTGATCGTGCTCGTCGCGATCGGCTTCCAGGTGCACATGCTCGCTCTCGTGCCCGGGATCCTGCTTCGAAGGTACTCGTGGAGCTGGATGATTCATCCCTTCCTCGGGATCTTGACCCTTCGCGACGAGCTGATGGCGGCAGGGACCGTGCGGATGCTCGAGGACCACCCGACCGCGAAGGCCGCGGTGGTGGTCATGGGACGCGCGCACGTATCCGGTTACGAGCGCCTCCTGGTCGAGCGATACGGATTCACGCGGGTCTGATCGCGCCGTTGCGCCTTGCTCGGCGCCCCTCGGCTCGTCATAACACGCTCCCGGTATGACGCTCCGCCGCCTCCTCTGTGCCTCCGGGCTCCTCGGTATCCTCGTGGCCAGCGCCTGTTCTTCCGAGGAGCCCCGTGCGCCCGAGCCGAGCATCCCGTGCACGGCTGCCGAGGCGAGCGCGGGGATGGACCCTGCTGCGAACGTCCGCGTGTTCGTCGACGACACGCTGCCCGAGCAAGTCCGGGCCGACGTCGCGATGTACCTCGAGCGCATGTGGAAGACGCCCGTCGCGATCCAGCTCGGCACGCCTCTCGGCCAGCCGGGCGACGCGATCTGGATCTCGACCTCGCCCGAGGCGAAAACCGCCGCGCGACACGCGACGGACGCCGCGTCTTCCTTCTCGCTCGCGCGCGCGGACGAGGGCGCGCGCAAGGTGATCGTCGCGCATGCGGCGACGAGGGAAGACCTCACGTCCGCGACCTATGCGCTGCTCGAGGAGCTCGGCGTCCGCTTCTTCCACCCGATGCAGGAGCTCGTTCCGGAGCTCGGCTCGCCGTTCTTCCCGCGCGGGCTCGACGCCCATCGCACCGCGATGACGAAGGTGCGCGGGCTCCAGCCACACATCCTCCACCCGATCGAGTGGATGCCGTCGCTCCACGAGCCGAGCGATGCGAGCCTTGCCGAGGCGAAGAAGCTCGTCGACTGGATCGTGAAGACCGGCCAGAACCACCTCCAGTGGCCGCTGATGGCGGCACCTTGGGAGCCGCTTGCGGAGCACTCTCGCAAGATCGCCGACTATGCGCACGCGCGCGGCATCACGATCGGCGCCGTCGTGCAGATGCACCACAAGGCCTCGCTCCAGAAAAACTACGTTCTGGTCACCGACGACGCGAAGCACGAAGAGCAGATCGCGAGCGGGCTGACCCGCCTGATGCAGGTGCCGTGGGACGAGGTCGAGCTCGCGATGGGCGAGTTCCTAACGACCGACCCCGAGGCGCTGATCGAGTGGCTCGACCTCGCGGTCGCCCATCTCGGCAAGATCGCCCCGAACGTGCGCGTCGCGGTTCAGAACCACGTCGGGAATTACGAGAACCTCTACGTCGACTTCCGCGGGACGCCGCGGACGTACTTCTATCACCTGCCCCGCTTCGCCGATGCGCGCCTCGGCCAGACGGTGCACACGCTGTTCTGGTTCGATCTCTATCGCGAGGGCGGGATGTACCAGCATCCCAATTTCCACTTCCAGCGCGACTTCATCCTCGAGGAGCTGGCGAAGAACGAGCGACGCGTCCGCTACTTCCCGGAGTCCGCCTACTGGATCGCCACGGACGTGGACGTGCCCGCCTTCCTCCCCGAGTTCATCGAGAGCCGCTGGATCGACATCCACCGCCTCGACGAGGACATCCGCGCCAGGAACCTTCCCCCGCTCGATGGCCACGTGCTCTTCAGCTCCGGGCACGAGTGGAACTACTGGATGACCGACTACCTCACGGCCAAGATGCTGTGGGAGCCCGCGGCGACGCTCGAGCGCTTCTTCGGACACTACGCGTCCGCATACGGATCGTGCGGTCCGAAGATCGGCGAGGATCTCGGTCGGTTCGTCGACCTCCAGCGCCGGTACCTCTTCGAGAAGAAGCTCGTCGCGTACGTGAGCGGAGAGGACAACGCCGTCGACCTCGGCGCGCTCGTCGCAGGCGTCACGATCCGAGAGCTGCGGAAGAAGTTCGACGACCTCGTCACCGGATCGGAGGAGGAGCGCGTCTCGTTCGAGACCGGCATGCTCGCCGATCTCCAGGCGCTGGCCCGCGAGGTGCGTCCGATCGAGGACGACGTCGCCGCGCACTGCCGCGGCTCGGACGAGACACTCGGACCGTGGTGCAACGAGCTCCGCGACGGCATCCGCGTCGTGCGCATGCGTCTCGAGCACTCCGTCCTCTTGTATCGCTCGGTCCTCGCCTATGGCCGGCAGAACAAGGCCGACGCCTTGCGCCTCTTCGCAGCAGCGAAGGCGAAGACCGACGAGGCCGCGCCGGTCATCCAGGGCCGCGCGAAGAGCTACCGCTTCGACGCCGAGCGGCTCACCGGCAGCTACGCGAACACGACGAACTACGCGTTCGGCTACCTTCGCCAGGCACACACGCAGTGCTTGTGGCATCGCCAGAACGAGCAAGCGAAGCGGATCGTCGAGGACGACACGATCGGGAGCTTCCCGACCGGCCTCCCGAGCTGCCTCGACTGAGCACGCGCGACGCCGTCGGGGGCGCCGCCGGAGGGCCAGCTCGGGCGATCGCTTCAACGAGGCGTCGGGGCTATTGCGGCAGTCGGAGGTTCAGGAGCCCGTCGATGGCCGTTCGGGGCACCGTGTTGGGAAGCGCGGGCACGATCGCCCTTGCCGCCTGCGGGATCGCGGCCGGGTGGATGACGGCGACCTGCACGACGCGCGACCTCTCGTCGAGCAAGAGCAGGTAGAAGCGGTCGTCCTGCGCCCGTCGCCAGGCCGGGCCCTCCTTCATCGCGCGGTTGTTCGCGTCGATGACCGCGCCTGACTTCATGGCGGTGAGGCTGTTCACGTCGAGCAGGTCGGCGTCGGCGGGAAACTGGTCGATCCCGCACGATTGGATGCCGCACGTGGCGCCGCCGAGCGAGCCGACCTGATACGAGCGGATCCCCGTGCTGATGATGTCGCGGTTGCCCCATTGGGCACCGGAGGCCTCGGCGATGACCTCGAAGACGTTGATCTGACCGCAGCCGTCTCCGAGCTGGCCGTTATTCGTGTTGTTGAAGCAGTGGCATGGGTGGTAGCCGGACCAGCCGTCGCGATTCAGCTCGGAGGGCGAGATGCCGATCCAGGGAGAATCTTGCTCGCGCTCGTCTTGCCCCTTGGCGATGCAGCTGAGCGGCTTCATCGCCGGATCGTCGGCGTAGGGCATCGATGCGAGGAGGACGACGAGCTTCGAGCCCGGCCAGCCATCGTAGTCGAGGTCCGATCCCGGACAGAACGGATCGCTGCCCGGGCCGCAGGGAAACTTGCGCTGCTGCATCGCGAAGAACGTGCAGCTGTTGCCTAGGTCGCCGGCGAAGACCGCCTCGTTCTTCGGCCCGGAGAAGTGGAAGTTGTAGGGCGCCTCGGGCGTGCGGCGATCCCAGAACGATCGGATCGCCCATGGGCCGGTGGTGGCGGCGAGCGGCTGGTAGACCGCGAACTGCTTCACCCGCAGCGGGCCGTCGAGCACCATCGTCAGCTGCTCGTTGAACGGCGTCAGCAAATTCGACGTCACCTCGTGCTTGGTCCGGCAACAGAACTCGCTGCCCCAACCGAAGTCGATCGTCTCCGACTGCACGTCGCAGCGCGCGTCTCCAGGCGCGGCCTCGATGCGACGTCCCCAGTATCCCGCCGCGCCGATGTTCGTGAACGTCAGCGTTCCACCGCGTGTGACGACGCCCGTGTTCGTCGGCACCGCCGGATCGTGCGGCGGCGCTTGGGTGTTGCCGAGATCGAGCCAGTTGCCCGACTCGGGATCGCCGGCGGGGGCCCCCGTCGGATCCGCTTCGCCGCCGGTCGAGCCTCCGCTGCTGGTGCTCGCGGCGGGCGTGGGGGGAGGACTCGAGCCACCGTCGTTCGAGCCACACGCGATGGCGAGCGCGGTGCCGAGGACGAGGGAGAGCACCGAACCGAGCGCGTGCGTTCGCCGAGGAGGTTGCATCGAGCCTCTCGCTACAGGTCCTCGAGGATCGCGAACACGTGATCCCCACGATCCTGGAAGACGGGCCCGTTGACGATCCAGCGTCCGTTCCTGTCGTTGAGCGAATGGACCTCGGGCCCGGAGCCGGTCGGGATCCACTCGCCATTCGCTTGCTGCTCGTAGGAGAGCGTCCCGAGGAGCTCGGTCCTCTTCTCCTTGCCGAGGTACTTGTAGAGCGTGATCTTGTAGAGCTGCTCGCGCGTCGGGATGTCGCCCATCTTCGTGCGCGCTGCGCGGAGCTCGGGCCAGGTGAAGCCCTCCGCGTGGGCGAAGTTGTAGCCGGCCTGATCGCATCCCCCCGAATAGGGCTTGTGATAGTTGCCCGGCGAGTTGAGGCCGGGCGCGCCGTCGTCCTCCCAGATCGCGGTCTCCTCCATCGTTCGACCCTTCTGGCCCCAGTACTTGTGCCCCGACGCGCCGGACGAGGCGTACCCGGGCAAGAACGTCTCGGACGCGTAGTACGACTCGTTCCCCGGGAACTGCGTCCGGGTCGTCGGGATGGGCGCGCTCGCTTTGTTGATCGTGACGCACCCGTGATAGGCGTCCCAGCCTTCGCCGTGGTTGGCGAGCGTTGCTTTGGACGGCTTGGGCACGTAGACGTGCCCGGTCGGAGCGACGTAGAGCCCGAAGTTGAGCTCCCAGTTCTGCCCGTGGCGTGGCCACTCGAATCCTTGCGAGTCCGGCGCGGCCGGATCGAGGAAGAACATCTTGAAGGCGTTGCCGTCGGGATGAACGACCCAGGTCGGACGGAAGCCGGTGAAGCGGATTGGATCGCCGGGCAGCGGGTCGTTGTTGTACGTGAAGTAGCCGTACTCGTAGCCGGCGTTCACGTGATAGAGGAACGGGCGCATCCCGCCGTGCTTCTGCACGAACGCCGCCGGGTCGTCGTTCGAGCCGATCGCCCAGCCCTTGTTCTTCTCGCCGGGCGTCCAGGCAACGTCGTCCGTGACGCCCTTGATGTAGGGGAGCTCGAACTTGCTATCGACGATGTAGTGGGTATCGGTCTCCACCATCGGGAACGACTTCCGACACTGGACCGCCGAGAGCGTGTACGTCCAAGGCATCGTCGAGACGATCGCGTAGGGCTTCCCTTCGAACGTCGTGTCGCCGACGCGCTTGACCCGATACGTCTTGGAGAAGGGCGTGGTGTTGTCGACGCCGTCCTCCAGACAGCTCTCGTCCGGCCGTTGGTCGGGGCCGTCGTCGACGTTGCAGCATCCGCCGGCAGTGCCCGGCTGCCCGCCTCCGGGGCCACCCCCTCCGCCGGCTTGATCCGAAGACGAGGTCGCGTCAGCACCGCCGCAACCGGCAACGAGCGAGGCGAGCAGCAACACGAAAGGCGTGGTCTTGATCGTCATAGCGTGTTCCAGCCGTCGAGGAATCAGCGCCCGACGACTCTCCCCTCGTGACCGGGCGCCGCCGATTCCGTTTTGAAAAGACGACGGCGATCGAGGATCGGTAGGAGCCCGTCTCACACCTGCGGCGACGCCGGTCAGCGCGGATCGGCCCATCGAGCGACGACGCGGAGTCGTCCACAGCAACCTGCACAGCGCAGCAGAGGACGTCGAGCGCGAAGGTCCGCATCATGAGCTCGGGCCGTGGGCGACAGCGACAGCGACGGGGTCGCGGCTCTGGCTCCTGCTCGGCGACGGTCGGGTCGTTGCCTGGGCTTCCGACGTAAGTGCGAGCTGGGTGAGGAAGGCCCGCGGCTCGGCTATCCGAAGGCCAGGAGCTCGCGCTCGAGCCACTCCCACACGCCTTTGATGCGCGGAACGGCACGCAGTGTTCGCGGAGCGACGAGGTAGACGTCGAGCGTGCCGGGAGACGGGAGGCCGAGGTCCAGCTCGACGAGGTTCGGGTCGATACGGGTGAGCGCCCGTGTGAGGACTGCCGCCCCCAATCCCGCCCGCACGGCTTCGACCTGCGCCAGGTGGCTCGTCGTCTTCATCGCGGGGGTGATCGAGAGGTGTCGCGCCAAGTACGCCGCGTCCGGCGCCTGCCCGCCACGGAGCTCGAGGACGATCCACGACAATGCGCTCGCGTCGCGAGGCGCATGCTTCGCGTAGTGTTTGTGCGCGAGGAACGTGAGCGGTAGGCGCGCGACACGCTTCTCGACCAGGTCGCCGCGACGGGAGCGAAAGAACCGAATCGCGAGATCGGCCTCTCGCTGCACGAGGTCCGTCTCGCTGTCGGAAAGGACGAGATCGATCGCGAGGCCCGGATGCGTCTTGCGCAAGCGGGCGAGCATCTCGGGAATGAGGACCTGCACGGCGAACGATTCGGTCGTCGATACGCGTACCCGCCCCGATAGCTCGCTGCTCGTGCCTTGCACGTGTTCGCTCAGAGCGAACACCTCGGCCTCGATCCGCTCGAGATGCGCTTGAAGCGCCTGACCGATCTCCGTTGGTCGCGGCCCTTGGGGCGTCCGATCGAACAGCGGCGCCCCGAGCGCGGCCTCCAGCGACGCGATGCGCCGGCTCACGGTCGACTGCTCGACTGCGAGTCGTTCAGCGGCGCCGGTGAAGCTTCCGTGGCGAAGGACGGCGAGCAGGATACGAAGGTCGTCCCAGCGGACCGCGTCGAGCCCATGCATTTTAGCATGGGCCATATCCCAAATCGGGGAGCGCCGTCCAACGAATGCATGGGCATAGTCGAGGCATGACGACCATCGCCTTGATCGTTGGGCACGCCGATCCCCAGAGCTTCTGCCACGCGCTCGCCCGCGCCTACGAAGATGCCGCGCGTGCGGCGGGCGCATCCGTGACGCGTCTCGATCTTGCGGCGCTCGCGTTCGATCCGGTGCTCCGAACGGGCCACCGCACGCATCAGGTGCTCGAGCCCGATCTCGTACATGCTCAAACGGTCCTCACCGAAGCGGCCCACGTCGTCTTCGTGTTCCCGATGTGGTGGGCGAGCACGCCGGCGCTCGTGAAGGGCTTCATCGACCGCGTCTTCTTGCCGGGCTTTGCGTTTCGCTACGAGCGCGGGCACAGCTTTCCGAAGAAGCTCCTCGTTGGGCGTTCGGCGCGCCTCATCACGACGATGGACTCCCCCCGTCTCTGGTACGCGCTCGGCTACCGGAATGCACTTCACCGGGGCTTCGTCGACGGAACGCTGAAGTTCGTCGGGCTGTCGCCCGTTCGAGAGAACGTCTTCTACTCGTTGCGGTCGATGACGACCGAAGCTCGTGCGCGGGCGCTCTCTCGCGTCGAGGATTCGGCGCGCCAAGACGCTCGCATCCTCCTCGGAGCTCGCCCGAACGTCGCGCCACGCGCCCTCACGGGATGAGCGCGCCTCGGCACCGTCGTCGAGCCGTGCAACCCGCAGAAGCTCCCCGACGCGCGGCGCCTGACTCGCCGGAAAGGACTTTGGGCGAAACGACGGCGCGGAGTCCGTGGTGGCTGAGAGCGACTCCGCAACTCAGGGTGCGCTGACGAGCGCCGACGAGCCGCTGAAGACGACGGCATCGAGGAGGAGCTCGTCTTCGACCAGCGCGAGCGCCGGATGCTCGCGCGCGATGCGGATCGTACCGCCCACATCGGCGAAGCCGCACGCGGCCGCGCCCGCGATCGAGCCCTCGCGCCAGAGCTGCTCGGCGGGTGTGCCCGACGAGGGAGCGAACGTCACGCGCGAGCCGGTGCGCAGCCGCGCGAGCGTCTCCAGCGCGCGGAGGTCGGCGATCGGATCGGTGATGACGTGGCTGTCGATCCCGGTGCAGAGCCGCGCCCCGGACTTGCGGAGCGATACGAGGTCGGGAAGGCCGTCGCCGAGATCAGCCTCCGTGGTCGCGCACACGCACGCGAAGGCTCCCGCCTCTCCGAGCAGCGCGGCCTCGTGCGGGAGGAGATGCGTCGCGTGGACGGCGACGAAGCGCGGCGAGAGCACTCCGAGGTCGGCGAGGAGCTCCACCGGCCGCTTGCCCGTCTCCGCGACGCACTCCTCGATCTCGCGAGGCTGCTCCGCGACGTGCATGTGGAACGGCAGCGAGTGAGCGGCGGCGTATGCAGACAACTCGCGGATCCACTCGGGCGGGACCGCGCGAACGGAGTGAGGAGCAACACCGATGACCACATCGGGATCGCCGGCGTACTTCGCGCGCAGCGTGTCGATGTCACGCAGGACCGCGTCGACGTCGGAATCGCAGAAGCGCTTCTGCCCCGGCTCGGCCTCGCGCCCCGGCCCGGCCCGGTGATACGCAACGCGGAGGAGCGAGATCCGTAGGCCCTCTGCCTTCGCCGCGCGCACGACAGCATCGCTCATCACGGTACGGTCGTCGTACGGCGTGCCGTCGGGCTGGTGCTGGATGTAGTGGAACTCGCCGACGGTGCGGACGCCGGCTCGCCGGAGCTCGCGGAACGCGACGCGGCTGATCTCCTCGATCGAGACGGGATCGAGCGCGAGCGCGGCGCGGTACATGGCGCCTCGCCACGACCAGAAGTCGTCACGGGCCGTGGGCGCGTGCGTGGCGCTTCGTTGAGCGGCGCCGCGCATCCCGCGCTGGAAGGCATGCGAGTGGGCCGTCGCGAGCGCAGGGAGCTCGAGCCAAAGGCCGTCGGAGGACAGGTTGAGCATGGCTGCGCCTACTGCCGCATCGTTTCTGCGTTGGCCTTCGTCACGAAGAAATGACGGGGCCAGTGGCGGTAGTAGCTCGCCCGAAGGATCGGCGCGCCGTCGTTCGGATCGACGTCCTCACCGAACTGGCCCGCGAGGCGCACGAGCGATCCGGCGCCAACCGACTTCTCCCCGAGATCGTCCTCGGGGCCGAGGGGCGCAACCGCGTGGACGACTCCGAAGTCGCGATCGCTCACCGTGACGCGGCAGGTGTCCTCGTCGTTGCGGTTCGAGCAGAGGTTGCGCGGCTCGAGGCGGCGCACGCTCAGGGTGAGGTATGCGGCGCCGCCCGGTCCGGGCGCGCGGGCGGTGACGACGCCGAAGAGCACCGTCGTCGACTTGCGCCAGACCTCGGGCTCGCGCTGGTACATGACGGGGTCGTACTCGCGAGCGTCCTTGGTCGCGCCCTCCTCGCCTCCGGTGGGGACGTAATTGGGCGCGTAGCCGTACGGCCCAGCGCCGCGGCAGGCAGCAAGCCCGAGCACGAGGCCCATCGCAATCGCGAGTCGAGACATGCGCGGGTTCTACGCCAAGTCGAGAGCGGAGCAAAGCGCTCGCGCCGCAGGCGCTCCCCGAGCAACCGCGCGCTCCCGCTACGCGAACGGCGCGCGGTGCTAGGGTCTCGGAATGCGTGTCGCCGTCGCCTCCGACCACGCCGGATTGCCCCTCAAGGCGCCGATCCTCGAGTGGCTCGTCCAGCACGGACACGACGCCGTCGACATGGGCGTCGCGAGCCCCGAGCCGGTGGACTACCCGGACGTGATCGCACCCGCCGCGCGCGCGGTGGCATCGGGCGACTGCCAGCTCGGCATCGTTCTCGGCGGGAGCGGGACCGGCGAGCAGATCGTCGCGAACAAGGTGCGCGGCATCCGCTGCGTGCAAGCGACCGACCCGGTGACTGCGCGCCTCGGACGCGAGCACAACGACGCCAACGTCCTCGCAATGGGCGCGCGGATCGTCGGCGTCGCGATCGCGATCGGCTGCGTCGAGGCATTCCTGGCCGGCGAGTTCCAGGGCGGCCGCCACGAGCGCCGCGTGGAGAAGATCGGGCTCCTCGAGCGCGAAGAGAGCGGCTCGAGCTCGGACATCCCCTGACGTCGCGTCACGCGAGGCCGGCCGAATCGCTGCACCCCTCCGTGCAGCGAAGGCCGGCTGGCGCGATCGCGCGTCAGAGCGAGGCGACGCTCGCCGAGAAGTTGAACGTGAGCGGGGTGTCGGGGCCCGAGAAGTTACCGACGTAGACCCAGATCGAGCCGTTCGCGGGGATCGTCGGGGCCTTGTTTCCGATGAGGCACGCCTTGAAGGCGGCGTTGTTGTTGCATCCGAGCTCGGCGCCGGTGAGGCACGCCTTCCGCGCGGTCGCATCGCTCGGCAGCGTCGTGTACGCGGCGATGAGGACGTTGGGCGCGGGCTGCCCCGCAGCCGTCGCGACCCCGAGCTCGACCTTCGCTGCGGTCGCGTTCGGATTGCGCACCTCGATGTAAACGTAGTGCGAATCGGTCATGGTGGACACGTTGCAGGGTGAGCTGCTCGCCGTGAGCCGCTTGATCTTGTCTCCGAGCTGGGTCAACGGGCGCACCACCGTCGCACCGACCGTGCTCCCGATCGTGAAGATCCGCGAAGCCTCCTCGCAGGTCATCGCCGGCGAGGCCCAGGCGCAACTCGCATCGCACGTCCAGGACCGCGTGATGCCGTCCTGGCAGCCTTCCGTGCGGTTCTGCTTCTCGCCGGCCAAACATCGATCGGCGGACGCGACCTCACCCTCACAGGCCTGCGCGGTCCATGCGCACTGCGCGTTGCAGATCCTGCTGGTCGTTCCGCAATACCCGCACGCAGTGGCGGCTTCGGTCGAGCCGGGCTGGCAGGCGCCCGCGGGCTCCACACACGTGCTGAAGTCCGTCACGACGTTGGTTGGACTGCACGAGGCGGTCTGCGTTCCGCAGTTGCCACAGGCGCGACCGAAGATCTGGCCGGCGGTCGCGCACGAGCTTCCCGGGCTCGGCAGCGGAACGCAAGCAGCGGCGTTCGCGGTCATGCTCGTCTCGCCCGCGGGACAGGCCGCACACTGGCGATCAGCGCCGGCCGTGCCGGCAGCGCTCACGATGGTGCCCGGCGCGCACGTGCTCCACGCCGCACAGCTCGTCGCGTTGGCCGTCGTGCTGAATGTTCCGTTCGCGCACGCTGCGCACGTCCGATCCGTCGTGGTGCCGCCGCCGGTCGTCACGGCTTCGCCCGGGGTGCAGCTCGTCCACGCCACGCACACCGTCGCGGATGTGCCGTCATGATCCCAGCTGCCGCTCGAGCACACCTGCTTCGGCGTCGTGCCGCCGGCGCAATACGTCCCCGCTTCGCACGCCGCGCACACGACCGGGGAAGTCGGCGTCGACGCGGCCGTCTGCTCGGTGCCCGCCGCGCACGTGCCTGCGGGCAGGCAGAGACTCTCGTTCGGCAGCGACGTGTATGTCTCGGCCGCGCAGGTCGCGCACTGCCGATTCGCGACGGCGCTCCCGAGCGTGGTCACGTAGCTACCCGGAGCGCAGTCACTCCACGGCGTGCAGCTCGCCGCGTTCGACGTCGTGCTGAAGCTTCCGCTCGTGCACCCTCTACAGGTCCGATCCGTCGTCGTGCTGCCGGCGGCGCCGACGGACTGGCCGGGCGCGCACTCGGTCCAAGCGACGCACGCCGTCGCGGCGTTGCCATCGTGGTCCCATGTCTCGTTCGCACACGCCGCCTTCGGGGTCGTGCCGCCGGCGCAATACGTCCCCGTTTCGCAGGGAGTGCACACTGCCGGAGACGCCGGGGTGGCGGGTGCCGTTTGCTCCGTCCCCGCAGCGCATGTCCCGATGGGCTGACACGTCGTCTGATTCGGCGAAGAGGTGTACGTGCCTTCGGCGCACGCCGTGCACTCGCGATTCGCGACGGCGCTCCCCGGCGTGCTCACGTAGGTCCCCGCGGCGCAGCTGTTCCAGGGCAAACAGCTCGGCGCGTTCGACGTCGTGCTGTAGCTAGCGCTCGGACACGCCGTGCACGTTCGGTCCGTCGTGGCGCTGCCGGCTGCACCGACCGACTGACCCGATGCGCACGCCGTCCACGGCACGCACGCCGTCGCGGGATTGCTGTCGTGGTCCCAGGTGCCGCTTGCGCATGCCTGCTTCGTCGTCGCTGCGCCGGCGCAATAGGTCCCGACCTCGCAGGCCGTACAGACGGCGGGCGAAGTCGGCGTGGGGGCTGCCGTCTGTTCCGTACCAGCAGCGCATGCGCCCGCGGGCACGCAGCTCGACTGGTTCGCCGACGACGAGTAGGTCCCCGCAGCGCACGCCGTGCACTGCCGATCCGAGGCCACGCTTCCCGGCGTGCTCACGTAGGTCCCCGCGGAGCAGGAGCTCCAAGCCTTGCAGCTCGCCGCATTCGCCGTCGTGCTGAAGCTACCGCTCGCACATCCGGCACATGTCCGATCGCTGGTCGCGGAGGGCGTGTTCGTGACGTAGGTCCCTGCCGCGCACGTCGACCAGGCAATACACGCCGTGACGGGATTGCCGTCGTGATCCCACGTCCCTTGCGGGCACGCCTCCGGACCGTCATCCGAGCTGCCGCCGTCCGCTCGAGAACGAGCGTCTTGCCCGATCCCTGCGTCGCCGGTCACGCCGTCGCCCTTCGAGAGATCCGCCTCGCCTGGCTCGGTAGTGCAGGCACCAAGCAAGACGAGCCCCGCGCTCACAAGAGCGACGAAGCTTCCCGAACGGACACGATTCTTCATTGGTCTCCACCTTCGAGCGCCGATCGCTCGCGTAGGCAGACCCTAGTTCCCTCAAGTGAAATTGAAAATCATTTTCAATACGACCGCCGACGGAGGGTGACCTCAGTGCCGGGACGGAGCCTCGAGCTCGTGCGCTCGCGGCCTGAGCGAGCGCGCCCTCATTCACGGCGTGCGGGCGATCTCACCGCGAAGCTCACGATGAATCGCCCGCGCAGCTCGAGACCTCGTCGGCTTCACCGCTCGCACGCGTCCGCACGCTCCCCCCGACGAGCCGTCACTGCTCGAAGCAGAAGAGCGCGTTCATGCGGTCGCAGTAGGTGCCGCCGTAGGCAAAGCTCCAACCGGTCGTTTCGTTGGTCTCGCCGAGGATGGCGACGATGTTGCCTTGGGGATCGTAGACCGAGCTCGTCCAGTTCGAACAGGTGTGCGTCAGCCAGTAGACGTTGCCGCTCTCGCTCGTGCCGGTCCACACCACCGCGCGGCCGAAGACCGGTTGGACAGGAGGAGCGCCGCCCGTCTCGGTCTTGTCGATCGGGTGCTGGAGCGAGCCGCTCGTGAGCTCCGCGTAGTCGTCGGCGATCACGGTACCGTCGACGAGCGCGTACGGATCCGCCGAGCGCGTGAAACGCGTCGAAGGCGACCCGGTCGCATCGCTCAACCATGCCTTGAAGGTTCCCGAGAGCCCTGCGGCATCCGCGTGGACTTGGCACTTCGCATCGGCCCCAGAAAGCCCGCCCAGGTTCCCGTCGTAGGAGGTGCTCGTCACGAACACCCTGTACCGGCGATTGCACGTGACGAGCACGTCGACGTCGGCGGCGACGACCGTTCCGGCTCCAGACGAGACCTGACAGACCTCGGCGTGAGGCGACGGCAGGGTCTTGACCGTGACGAGATACGGAGCGCCGCTGCTGATGCTCGTGGTGAACGAGTACGTGTCGGAGCTGTCGACGACGAGATCGTTGCCGCCGTTGTTCTGCAGGACGAGCCCGGTGCCGGTGAGCCCCGTGACCTGCACGCGCACCTTGTACTTGTTGGTCTCGCAGGCAACCTTGACGCTCGTGATGTCGGCGCCGCCGACGCCGCCGCTCCCGTCGGTCACGCCGCACGTCTGCGAGGGACTCGTCGGCTGGGTGAGGACGCTGACCGTATAGTTGCTTCCGCTGTCGATCGCTCCGAAGATGAACGACGTAGCGCCGGACGCCGGCGTGACGGTCTCTGCCCCGTTCAGCTGGAGCACCAACCCGCTGCCGGTGAGCCCGGAGATCGAGCCGCCGACGGTGTGCTTGTCCGTCGTGCACGTCACCGTCACCGACGAGACATTGGCGGTCGCGACCTTGCCCGTCCCGTTGCCGACGGCGCAGGACTGCCAAGGCGTCTGCGGGTTCGTCTTGACGGTGACGGCGTAGTCCGTCCCCGTGGTCGCCAGCGTCGGGAACGCGAACGTCCCATTGGCGTTGACCGGGATGTCGTCCCCAGCGTTGTTCTGGAGGACGAGGCCGCTTCCCGTCAGGCCGGTGACCGTGCCACCGACGGTGTAGAGCGTGGTGCAGTTGACCGTCACCGTCGTCACGGCGCCCGCCACGACCGTTCCGGCGCCCCCGCTGACGACGCAGTTCTGGGGCGGCCCGCCCGGCTGGGTCTTGACCGCGACGTCGAACGGCTTCCCACTCGCCACCTTCTTCGAGAACGTCGCCGTGACCGAGGTGCCTACCGCTGCCGTGACGGCGAGATCATCGCCTCCGTTGTTCGTCAGGACGAGGCCGCTTCCGGCGAGACCGGCGACGGTCACCGTGATCGGATACTCGTTCGTGGTGCACGCGACCTTCACGTCCGTGACGTCCGCCGACGCCGTGCCGCTTCCGCCCGTGACGACGCACGTCTGCGCCGGCCCGGTCGGTTGGGTCCTCGCCTTCACCTCGAACGTGGCGCCCTTGGCGACCTTCTTCGGGAAGACGAAGCTCGCGCTCGACTTCGAAATCGCGATCGTATCGCCGTTGTTCTCGAGGACGAGCCCGTCGCCCTCGAGCCCGGTCACGGAGCCGCCGATCGAGAACGTGGCGGCCGGCCCTGCGTCGATGTCGGGCGCGCCGGTGTCGGGCCTGCCGGTGTCGGGCGCGCCGGCATCGCTGTCGACCGGCTCCACCCCGGTGACGTCGATTCCACATCCAGCGACCCCCGCAAGCGCCCCGGCAACGAGGGCAAGTGAAGCTACAAGGGCCCCATTTTTGATCATGCTCTCCACGCTACGAGGCCCGGCGAGCGATCAGCAACGCGCTTCCGCTCCGACTGAAAAAAAGGACCCACCTTGTCGTTCCTTCGCGCTGGCGGACGACGTGGCTGTCGGCCGATACGGCAAGCGGACGACCGGCGCCCCGTGAGCAGCGACGACCTGCTCTCGAGCCTCTCGGATGAGCTCATCCCGGCTCAGGAGGCGGGCGCTGCGACCCGCACTCTCGGCAGCACCCTCGCCTCCGGCGTCCGCTCGCTCGCATGACGACGAGGGCCTCGTGGACGAAGGCCCACGTCCGCGACTCGCTGTCTTCAGACCGGCGCTCGGCGCTGACGATCGTACGGCGAAGCACGAAAGTCCGTATGCCTGCTCGCGACTCTTGAACACGCCGAACAACCGAAGCCGGGGTCGGTAGCCACAATACCGGGAACGACAGCGGGCATTGCTGGAGGGCCTCCGCGAGAGCGCACCCTGCGCAGACGATCGACACATCTTGCGCAAGGTGCGCACGTCGTTCGAATCGCACTTCGCATGGTGCCTTTGCATCATTTTCGACAGAACGGCCGCTTCGTATCCTCGTCCAACCATATGCCGCTTCGAGCTGTCGACAGGGCGCCAATCACGCTCCGGGTACTACGCAGTGGAGATTGGCAACAACGCCGGCACGGCACTCGCTTCGAGCGCATCGAATGAGCTCGATCGTGGACGCGAACACCTGTGGCCACGCCCCGAAGAGGTTCTGCGAGCGGCCGAGTCGGTCGCCCGCGGCCTCGAAGACAGTCCAGCGCCATGCCTCGCGCCCCCTCACCGCCTGACGACTCGACGGAGAACGCTCCCATGACCATCGAAAGCTTGGATACTGCCGCGCAGTTGCTCGGAACCTCGAACGACAAGGCGATCGACATCGCGATGGCTTGGATCCATCGTGGCGAAGACGTCGCACGGGCCGCTACGATCGCGGCAGAGGGATTCGACGGCAAAGGGATGGCCGCCGACGCCCTGACGTTCTTCGACCTGAGCCTGGCTGCATCGCCGACGGCACGAGCATATGCGGGCCGAGGGATGTTGCGGCGAGCTCGTGGCGACGATGCGGGTGCTGCGGAAGACTTTGGGCACGCCCTCGCGCTCGATCCCAAGTCCTGTCTCGCCTCGCTCGGGCAAGCTCTGATCTTGGCTGCCAATGGTGACGCGGCGGGTGCGCTCGCGCTGCTGGCACTGCTGCTGGAGGATGAAGAGTACCGCACGCGGGCGCTCGTAGAGCGTGCGAAGGTGTTCTTCGCGACCGATCGAAACGAGGGTGCGTATCGTGAGCTACTCCTCGCCGCCGAGCTCGGGCACAGCGGCGCCGCGGGGCGATTGGCGAACGATGGCGCGGACACGAATGGATGGAGTGGAAAAGCGCTGATCGCATTGGCGAGCTACTACTGCAACTTGGACGAGCCCGATCTCGAGGCGGAGGCATCCACGCTCCAGCTCGCGATCGACAAGCTCGAAGGCAAGGCCAAGCACGACGCCCTGGTGTCTCTCGGGCTGAACCAGCGGTCGGCCCGCGCATTCGACGATGCGATCGCGACATTTCAGCGCGCGATGGCACTGGAGCCGAACGGGCCCGCGCCGGCGTGGTTGGCTCGCACGCTCTTCTTCGCGAATAGGAACCACGAAGCCGAGACCGCCGCACTCAGCGTCCTCACGACCAACGCCGACAAGTTCGAAGCGCATCGGACACTCGGAGACCTCCATGCCGAGGAAGAGCGCTTCGAGGAGGCGCTCGCGGCGTTCGACCAGGCGTTGCCGCTCGCCCCGTCGTATGCGGTCGCATCGACCCATCTCGGGCGCGCCCGAGCCCTGTTTGCGCTCGATCGTGAGCCCGAAGCTCGCGCCGCGTGGATCGCTGCCGAGGATGCCGGGAACGCGAGGGCCCGGGAGGAGCGTCGCGAGCACTTTCCGGCGGAGACCGGCGCCGACTTCTTCGACGAGGGCCTCGAGTTTCTCGACGAAGGCGACTGGGAGTCGGCGCGGGAGCCTTTCAAGCAGGCAGCGGCGCTCTTTCGAGCAGCGATGCGCTCACCGGGAGACTTCGCTGCCCGGCAGCTCGCAAACGTGCTCACCAACCTCGGCAATGTCTTCCGTCAGAGCGGCGATATCGACGCCGCGCTCTTGCATCTCGAGGAAGCAACGCGCGTCCGCCCAGCGGGCTACGAGGCGCTCGTCATGTTCGGAAACGTTCTCCGGAACGCAGAGCTCTCGAACGACGTCGTCGTCAGGGTCGAAGGCGAAGCGCTTCACGATGCAAGAGCTCGCCTCCGAAAGGCCATCGAGCTCCACGAGCGTTCGGTCAATCTCGCTCATGGCGAGCCCTACGCGCACTACAACCTTGGCCTCGCGCGACAGACGGCCGGCTTGTGGCGTGACGCAGTCAAGGCCTTCGAACGAGCGCTCGCCTACCGCGATGCCTCCAAGCGCCAGGATGCCGTCTTCAATATCGTGAAATCAATATGGAAGGCGGGATCGTTCGAGAGCGCCCGCAATCGATGCGATTCGCTCTACACCAACGACGATCTCGAGACGACGACGCGAAAGAACATCGAAGCGCTCATCATGCGCCAGCCTCGATACGACGGCGACTTCGTGGTCAAGCGCTTCGCCGAGACGCTCGACACGATCATCGATCTTCACACACGGAAGGCGACCGCAGCCACGAAGGCATTTCCATTTCGCTTCTACGGCATTCGACCAGCAGACTGGGCGCCGGGCAGCAACATGGGTCACGAATACCGCCTCCGCTTCCGCGAGGCGCCCGATGCCGCGACCCGTGAGACGATCGCGAAGGCGGTGGCGCAGCCGTGGGAGCTCATCGACGATGGTTACGGCTGCACATGGCGATGGTCCGGCCCCTTCGTTCAGATCACGCTCGGTGAGCGGCAAGTCGACGAGATCGACGGCTTCTTCATCGAGGTGGCCGACATGATGAAGGCGATCCACGCCGTCGCTCCGCTCGACGAGGTCGTCGCGTTGAACGCGCAGCGCCTCTCCAGCACCACGCCCGAGGACGAGGCGTGGGAGCGCTGGTCGCTCACCGTCGCCCCCTTGCCGGCCCCCCATCCGTTCTCGAACGACGGCCAGCTCTTCTTCTCTGCCTACGGCGAGGTTGGACAGTGGCCGGCTCCCCAAACGGACGCCGCCTTCGACGCAGCACGCGCAGCAGCAATGCCCGAGCGCATCGACGACGACGAGGACCTCGACGACGACGACGACGACCTCGACGAGGACCTCGACGGCGACGACTGAAGCCGACTTCGTCGATCCGCCAGCGCCCAGGCCCCCCACTCCGCATGGGTGGAGCGTGCATCGCGAGCGTCGAGAAGGACATCTCGACGCTCGCGAGCCGCCCCACGAAAACGGGGCCCCAAACCTGCGTGGAGGCCGTAGCGAGCGACTCCCCCAACGTTGCTGTTCGCGCTAGGGTGGCCGCTCTCTTGGATCCGGTGACCTGCTTCGCGATCGTGGCGCTGATGACGCTCATGAATGGCGGCATCCTCGTTCTCGTTCATCGCGACCTGCCAGAAACCATTCGGCCGAGCGCGCTCGATTGGCTGATGAGCACGCTGCTCATGGCAGGAGGCTCTCTGTTCCTCGTGCTGCAGGCGTACGCGCCTCCGGCCTTCATCCTGCCGCTCGCCAACGGGCTGCTCATGTTGGGCCTTACGGGATACTGGCGGGCGCTTCGCCGCTTCTACGGCAAGGCGGACTCGCCCTGGCTCATCGCACCGACGCTCGCGGGCACGCTCGGCATCTATTGGTTTGCCGACCAGCAGCCCCACCTCACGGCGCGCGTCGTGCTCAGCGCGGCCGTATGGCTCGTCATCTTGGTTGGCGCGATCGGGACGCTTCGCAACGCCGCCGAGGACGCGAAGAGCCGCCGCGTGCTCACTGCCATCTTCGTCGTGGTCGCGTCATTCACGCTCGTTCGGGCGGTCTACTTCGCCGTCAGACCGGCCCAGACGGGGACAGTCACCGACCGTTCGCTGATCAATCTGCTCACGCCGATCGTGGTCGGGATCCTGCCGCTGATTGGAACGACGACCTTCCTTCTCCTCTGCTCCGATCGCATTCGACGTCAGTGGGAGCGCGCCGCCTCGACCGACTACCTGACAGGCCTCGCAAATCGCCGCACGCTCGGCTTCGAAGGCAATCGCAGAGTGGAGCGCGCACGCGCCAATGGCGATCAGCTCGCGATTGCCGTCGTGGACGTGGATCATTTCAAGTCATTCAACGACCACCACGGACACGAGATCGGCGACCTTGCGCTCAAGCACGTCTCCTCGCGTCTCAAAGCAGCGTGTCGCGGAGGCGATCTCCCGGCACGGCAAGGAGGAGAAGAGTTCGTCGTCCTCTTCGATCGCATCGATGCCTTGCAGGCAAAGACCGCCAGCGAGCGGATGCGCCTTGCCGTCGAGTCCGAGCCATTCCTCGTCGACGGGTCTCCGCAGGCCATCACCGTCTCGATTGGCGTCGCTGCCCTTTCGCCAACGGACGAGACGTTCGACGACCTCCTGCGTCGCGGCGACCAAGCCCTCTATGCTGCCAAGACGGGCGGCCGGAATCGTGTCGAGCTTGCCGAGTGAACCTCCAAGACGCAGCCGGGGCTCGGCTCGAACAACGGCCTTCCGCGCATGGACACCGCCGAGACGAAGCGCCGCCGTGCGGACGACTGGGCAACGCTCTCGACGCTCGCTCCGAAGCTCCTCCGTGACGACCTGCGGCGCCAGGAGCCCCTCGAGTCCGCGCCCGCGATCCGCTCTGAGCGCCCGACCGCGCGTCGCACGGCCTCCTGGTAACCTGAGGCTCCGACCAAGACGCGCAGACGCGCGCGGACGACACCGCGTACACTTCGACCTGATCTCGCTCGGAACGACGCCGCGATCTGCTCCGCTCTACTGCGCTGGATCGTCGGGTCGGTGGTCACTGCACCGGCTTGTAGGGCACACAAGTCGATGAGCCGGCGCCTACGATTTCGATCCCCGAATCCTCGATGACGACGGTCGACGTCTTCATCGTGGGTGAATAGCGGGTGACGCTCGATCTCGCCATTCCACTGGTGACGAATAGCCAAAAGTCTCCCCCCCACTGCGCAAACGCCCACGATGAGCCGATAGCAGGCGTTCGGTGCCTCTCGAGCGTCTGACCCGACGTCTTGTCGATGTGCAGGACCGTCCCGTTCAGAGAGGCGTACCCATAGAGCTGACCGTCTCCCGTGCCGGTAAGCTCAAACGTGTAGCCAAGCTCCGTCGCCCCGACGCGGCCGACTTCGAGCGTCTTGGTGTCGACCTTCCAGAGCCCGTCCTGTCCCAGATAAAGCGTTTCGCCATCTCCAGAATCATTCTTAGAAAATCCCATCCCAAACAGAAAGAGCTCAGGCGTTCGCCCACGCAAGACGATTTCGTCGCAACGAAGGTCGTCGAGGCGCACCTTGAAGAGCCTGCCAGATGTGTACAGAATCCAGGCGGTGTCATAGCGATCGATTGCCATCGAGAATGTTCCGCTATCAGGACACTGGAGGTATCCAAGGCGGCTGAAGGCGAGGGTCTTGGGCTCGAACCGGTGAATCGCGTCGGGCCCCTTCGATAGGACGTAGACAAAGTCTTCCCCACCCGCACACTCCACCTCATGCGGGCCCGCATCGCCCGTTCCAGCTTCCGGCGATACGAACGCGCTCTCGGGAGGACCGGCGTCGGCATACGACGGGGGATCGATGTACGCCGCACGGTCCGACGTGCAGGCGACGAAGGCCGTCATCATGACGGCGAGAACGAGCGAGACGCGCGGCTCTGTGGCGAACGACATCGAAGGTCAGCCTTTCCTTACGGCGGTGACCACCTGCATCCCCCCGGATGGGCGAGTCAACCGAAACACGGCGCGCTTTCCTGGGGTCCGTCGACGAGAGCCGTCGCCCCGTCCAGTCAGCGCAAGCGCCTCGTCCCGTAGCAAGTACGATTCGTGCAATTGGATCAGTCTCTAGAGAAGACGACAGGAGCAGGCGGGGCATACTCGATCGACTCATCGTCGATCCCGCGGCCGAGCGCTCCCCACGCGTTGTACCCCCAGCATTCGACAGAGCCTGAACGTAAGAGTGCGCAGCTCGTCGCCGAGCTCGCGACAATGGCGACAGCAGGTTCGCTCAGCCCATCGACGCGACGAGGGGACTTGTCTTCCGTCTGGCCGCTCGCTCCCCAGCAGTACACGCGCCCGCTTCCCATGACCGCACAAGTGACATACTCACCAGCGGAGACCTGAAGCGGAATGTCCAGACGACGAGGCAAGCCAGCGTCCTCATCGTCCGCCTGGACGATGCTGGCCAACATGGTTGGCCGCGGGAGCGAGTCGACCCCATCCTCCGTGCCAAGCCCCAACCCAGAAAGATAGTTTGATCCCCAACATTCGACGGTCTTGCCTGCGATCGCACACGAGTGAAATCTGCTGGATGTTATCCCCCGAACGTCTCTGAGCCCCGATACTTGGGTGGGTACCGGATCAGGATCTTCGGACGTGTCGCGCCCAAGAAGAAACCGGCCATCTCCCGAGCCCCAGGACCAAAGCTGTCCGCTTTGCGTGATCGCGAATGTCCGGCCGATCGAAGGCACGATCGTTGCCGCGCTCCCGCTGTCGATCGACAGCCGCTCGGGCGGAGCGGCTCCCGTCCGGGCACGCGGACCGAGCTGAGACGTGTCGTTATTCCCCCAGCAGTACGTGGTACCAGCGTCGGTGGCGACACAAGCGGTGGCGAAACTGTACCCGTCGAACGTGCCTCCAAGCGTGACTTTCGAGCTCGAAGGAACGAGGTCGAGGCGTGTAGGAAGCGCCGAATCGGAGGTGGGTGGCCCTGCATCCAGATCGAGTCCAGCGTTGATGAGCGTGGGGTCTCCCCAGCACCAGACACCGCCATCGGCGGTGGTCGCGCACGCATTGTTCCCAGCGAGGCTGACGCTCGTGACCTCGGTGAGCGCGTCGACCCGACGAGGCACGGAGCTGTACGTGCCCTCGTCCAGCGAAGACCCGAGGCGGCTCACCAGGTTGCTGCCCCAACAGTGAAGACTGCCACTCTTGAGCAGCGCGCAGAACACCATGCCCGTATCGTAGTCATAGCTCCCAGCAATCGCGACAACGCAGGGCTCGGAATCGCATGTGACGCTGCCGTCTGGGACCTCGTACGTATCCGTGATTCCCGAGTCTGCGATCGAGCTTCCGCCAGAAGCGTCAGGGACCGGGGGATCGTAGTTTGGCCCGGCATCCGAAGGGATATCTTCTCGCGGCTCTGCGGCGGAGCAGTGAACGAGCCCTGCGCCGCCGAGGAGCGCCCACGACGCGAAAAGCATCCACGAGACGAGGAATCGCTTCGAGCTCATAGGGGGTCTCCTGGTAGCGCCACGCTGCTCTTGTGAAGCAGAACGTCGCGTCCGGCGATCCAGACGTCGTTCTCGCCCGTGCCCCAAATCGCGAAGAGGTCTTCCTTGGTCGCGCCGTCGAGCGGTCCTTCCGCCAAGGTCCATGACTGTCCATCGAAATGGAGGATCGTCCCGCCGTCACCAACAGCCCAAATGTCGTCGTCCGCGACTCCCCAGATCGCCCGTAGCGGTCTCCTCGCCGGCGACTCGAAAATCTCTGCTGGTGACCGATCTCCGCCGGAGAACGCGAAGCGGCGAATGGTTCCGCCTTCACCTGCAGCCCACACGCCGCCGGAAGGCGCACACCACGCTGCATATAGTTCACGCGACGTCTGGCTGTTTACTGAGTGCCAAGCGGCGCCGTCCTTCATCCACCCGGACGTGTGGCGAGTCTTTCCGCCGCTACCGACAATCCAGACTCCCGCCTTTTGGCTACCGCAGATCGCATTGAACGTGATCGGCTCCACCTCCGACGGGGTGCTGGGGCTCGTAGGCGAGACCTTCCAGTTCGGATCACCATTCTGCCAGCCCTCGGAGTGGAAGACCGAAGGAGTAATTATTGTTCTGGGCGGGTTCGGAGAACCGGGGCCGCCCGGTCCCGGCTCTATCGGACCAGGCTCTATCGGTCCGGGAACGCTCAACTCGAAGGACATGCCAACCGCCCAGACGTCGGTCGCGCTCGAGCCCCACATCGCGGCGATCGGCGGCGGCCAGCGTGCTTCCGTTCGACCCGACTCTCCAGTCGAGCGCGACCACGCTCCGCCGCTGGCGTCTCGATGCCAGACCGAAGCGCTCGTGCTGAACGTCCAGACGTCGCCGCCACCGCTCCCCCACACACCGAATAGCGACTGGCCAGTATCGATTGTTTCGGCTTCCAGGCCTCTGCCATCCCAGTGGAGAACGACGGCGGGGCTTCCGGCCATCCACACGTCGTCAGGTCCCGATCCCCAAATCCCGTTGATGGCGACAGGCGACCGCGGGAGCGCCACGCGACACCAGTTTCCGGCTGCGCAGCCGGTATCGGGTATCGAGGCTGTCGCGTCCGACGTCGAGCCCGGAGCAGGAGGCTCCTCTAGTTGGGGAGCCGCGCTCTCGGCGCAGCTTGCGACGAGATAGGCTGGACACGTCGCCAGCACGAACGCGGGCAGCGCGATCCTTCGGAGCACATAAGGACGCATCAGAACACCACTCCCGCATCAGGCACTTCGCAAGGTTTCGTCAGGCACTGCCCCGCAGCGCAAGGTTGCCCTGCGTCGTTGTCGCACTGCACGCCGCAGCCTCCGCAGTTGACCGGATCGGTCATCGTCTCGACTTCGCAACCATTTTCGATTCGCAAATCGCAGTCAGCTCGACCAGGCGGGCACTGATAGGAGCATCTTCCTAGTCGACATACGGGGCTGCCAATCGGATTCGCCCCCCAAGACACATTTCCGGGACAGACCCTGCCGCAGGCACCGCAATTGAGTGGATCAGTCAGCAGATTGACGCACTGGTCACAGTACGTCAGCGATGGATCCTCGCATTCGCACCGCCCCTTCACGCACGCCTGCTGTGGCAAGCATGCGTTCCCGCATTCGCCGCAGTTCTTCGGGTCGTTCGTGATGTTGGTCTCGCAACCGTCGCTGCACAGATTCTGGTTGCAGTCCGCGTATCCGTTTCCGCAACCGAGGGAGCACGACGAGCTCACGCAACTCGGGCCGAAGTTTGGGGGGCGTCCCCCGACACCGCATGGCCACGCGTCGGCGCCGGCGTCCTCGTCCGGGAACGCGCACTGGATTCCGCACGCACCACAGTTGAGCGGGTCGCGAACGGTAGGGCTACAGTCGGTTCCGCATTGGGTATAACCTGGTGGACAGCCGCACGCTCCACGCCAGCAAATCTCGCCGTCCTGACATGCAACTCCGCAACTTCCGCAGTGGTTCGGGTCGTCCAATAGCGAAGCCTCGCACCCATCCCCATATCGTTGATTACAATCGCCGTAGTATGCCTTACATTGAATCGAACACTTTCCGGCGACACAGTAGAGCGCCGCGGTATCGTCGCCACCGGCGTCGCCGAACGTGCACGCATTTCCGCACGCGCCGCAGTTGGCTATGTCGGTTTGGAGATTCGAAGTGCATTGTCCCGGCTTGCCGGCGCAGGTCACATACGGAGCCGGGCAGTCGTACGAAATGCACATGCCGGCATCGAGCTCCGGAAGCGGCCCGGCCTCGGGTTCGGCGAACGTAGGGCCGGGCGGCTTCGGCGGGGCGCCGAAGTCGAAGGATCGCTCTGACGTGCAGCTCATCGCGGCCGCGCCGACGAGCAGTAGGAAGAAGACAATGCCGTGACGGCCCTTCATCATGGTGAGATCTCCGCGCTATCACTGGTGCGCGCTCGGCTCCCGGCAGACGACAGCAGCGTGCTGACGCGCGCCGAGTAGGGACTGCGCGGACTCTCCGCAAGGAAGCGGCGCGCGAGCAGCGTCGCCTCCTCGTTGCGGGCGAGATGGATCAGAGCTTCGACGCGCAGAACCAGAGCCTCGTCTGCGAGGACTCCAGTGGGGTAGTCGGTACGATACTCGTCGAGCAGACGCATCGCTTCCGCGGCTCGGCCTGCGCGAAGCTGGCGGCGAATCGCCTGCATTCGCTGCACCTCCTCGGCGAGCGCACTGCTCCGCTCGTGTCGAGGAGTCTCATCGCTGCCGCGTTCGCTCGCGTGCTCCGCGTGGAGACTCTCCGCCCGGCCCGGCGCGTTGGGAGAAGGCGCGCCAGGATCGAGGGTCTCCGAGGTAGTATCGGTCGAATGCCGTGTCGCCTTCGTCGGCATGCCCACTTGTTGCCCCTCCGCAACGCCGTGCGTCCGCGCCGGTGCACGTTCGAAACCGGACGCTCCGACCGGAGGCGCGTGCCTCGTCGGCACCGCGATCGTGACAGCCGCCGACGGTTCGTCCGGCGAAGGTTCGCTTGGAGCGGCCGGTGGCGGAAGCTCGCTTGGGGACGTCGCGGTTACCGGCATCCCAACTTTGGCGGCCGCCGGAGCCTCGACCACAGGAGCCGGGAGTCCCTCGATGTGCGTGACTTCGCGGATCCCTGACGCGAGACCGGCGAGCGCCGCGATCCCGAGGAGCCTCCAACCGAGCGTCCAACCTCCGATGCCCGCGCGAGGCAGGGCGATGGTGATCGCCTTCGCGCTCTCTACGCCGGCAGGGGTGGCCATTGCATTGGATTCGGCCGCCGCAAGGGCAGCCATGGTCGCGCGCTTGGCGGCGGCGGAAGCACGTTCACTGCGCCCCGCCGCGTAGAGAGCGCTTCGGAGCCGCGCGGCATCGTCTCGTAGTCGACTCATCGCTTCGACCTCCCCGCACCATTCACGTGAATTCGCTCGCAGATTCGGACGAAGAGAGCGCGCGCACTGCGCAGGCGCGATGCTACGGTGCCGCTCGGGATGGCAAGGCACTCGGCGGCCTCGCTCGTAGTCATCTCCTCGAGGTCGATGAGCACCAGGACCGCCCTCAGGCGCTCGGGCATCGCCGCCAGTGCCTCGTCGAGGATCGCGCGAGCGCGGCGCTGATCCACGATGTCGTCCAGGGACACCTCGACCATCGGTTCGGCGCTCTCGTCGAGCACGTCCTCGTCGTAGAGCGACTCGCGGCTCCTTCCTTCGCCGTAGCGAAGACGGGCCGCGATGTTCATCGCCGTCCTGTAGAGAAACGCGCGCTCCCGGCCCGCTTCGATGTCGTGAAGCCGCTGGAAGGCGACGAGGAAGACCTGCTGGAGCGCGTCATCGGCGGCGGCCTCCTGCAGGCCCATCCGCCTGAAGACACGCCAGACGAAATCGCCGTGCGCATCGAGTAGCTCTCGTACGGAGAGCGAGCTCGCCTGTCTAGGAGGCACGTCGTCCTCGACCCGCACCAGGTGGGCCGCCTCGGGACTCGTTGCTGCCGTTCGCACTCTCCTAATCACGAGATCGGCGCAAACTGATCAGAATTTCTTCCGTGCCGCGCGGTGGACCTAGCACAGCCATACGTGACGAGACGGAGTGACGAGACACAGCGAGGCAAAACGAACTCCTCTCGGAGCGCTCGGCCTCCGGGCTCGGACGCACCGTGAGCTGCGGTTGCTCGAGGCGAGCGGAGGACGAACGGCCGCCACTGCCCCGTCCTGCACGGCGCCTTGCAACCAGAGCCCCGAACCGTACGATACGGTCCGCATGCTTCGGCGTCCAGATGCGAGTCCTAGAGCGTGAAGCTCCTGCTTGCGGCGTTCGCGGCGTCAGCTGCCGCCCTCTGGCCTCGAAACGTCGCCGCGCAACCTACCGTGACGCACGCGCATGCGGTCGTGAACGCAGCGTGCGCCGACGAGGATGGCTTCTGGAAGCGGGTTGGAGCGTACACGTCTCTCGTGGCGAAGGCGTCGGCTGACGAAGGCACCGTGACGCTCGTGGTTACGGTTCATGCCGAAGACGAGCGAACCACCGGCAGCTTTGCCGTACTCGATGGAGCGAACACAGCTGCTTCGTACGAACGGAGCGTCAGCGGAACGTCCTGCGAAGAAGTCCTCGATGCGCTGAGCTTCTTCGTAGCGCTCACCTACGATCCGGATCTCCTCGGGGCGCGCCCACACTCGACTCCCGCACCTCTCCCCCCCGAGCGGCCACGAGTAGCCCCTCCCCCAGCGAAGCGGTCTTGGATCCTCGCGCTGGGCGCAGCGGCAGAGCTGACCGCGACGGGCGACATTCCGCTGGGCGGCTCGGTGTTCGCGCAAGCCTCACGACGATTCGGAAGGATCGAGCCGGCGTTCCGGATATCCCTGTCCGCGCTGACGACGCGCGTCGAAACCTCGAACGTGTCCGCTCGTTTCGTCTGGCTCTCCGCCGCTCCCGAGGTTTGTGTGAGCCGCTTCGCTGCAGGCGTTCTGTCGATTTCACCCTGCGGGAGCTTCGTGCTCGGAGTGTCCTCAGCCACGCCGAGCGGAGTGCCGGGGGGGCGTTCCTTCATCCAACCGTGGCTCGCTCCGCGGGTGCTCGTTCGAGGAGCCATGACACTCGATCGGCGTCTCAGCATCGAGCTATCTTGTGGAGTCGAGACTCCCCTGCTGCGCGGAAGATATCTCTTCGGACCGATCCCGGCGTACCGTACTCCGGCCATCGCTCCTTTCGTAATGCTCGGCTTGTCCCTCGCGATCGGAAGCGGGTAGTACCGCGCTCTGCGGTGAGCCGACCACGACCTCGCAGTGTTCGGTTCGCACCGTCTGACGGCCGCTGCACCAACCACCTTCCACGGCCATCTCCGTCGTATGCAGACGGTGCGGCTCAAACGCGGAGAGGCTCGCGAAGTCGGCCAGAGCAGCCTGAGTCGCGAGCCCGGCGGATGCCCGCACCTTGTTCGCGTGGGATTCATCATGTCGAACGCGTCTGTGACGAAGTGCTGGCGGAGTATCTCGCGCACCGGCGCGACTGAGAAGGACATGAGCACGCCGGCCTCCTCACGACCTGCGCGTGATACCGAAGCTCCGGATCTGATGCGAGGTATGGGTCTTTCGATAGCGCGCGGGTATGTCGTCGAGCGGCGCCAGCCCCTGTTTCAGCGAGGAGTTCGGCGCACGAGCGCTCGACGAGGCCGAGACGCACCTCGCGCGCGCGCGGCGCGATCTGCCGGCGTGCTCCGGCGTCTGCTACGCTCCGCGCATGCGTCGTTCTTCTTGCTTGGTCGCGGCATGTGCCGTGGCGTTGGCTTCGTGTGTGGTCTACGGCGAGGCCGACGACGCAGGCGACGTCCCCACGGACGCAGGTGAGCAACGACTGGCCGACGGCGGTACGTACGCCGAGCCCGACGCGCGCAGCCAGGCAGACGCCGGTGACGCAGGAGCGGACGCCGCCGTCGCCCCGTTGACCGCCGGGCAGCAAGCGGTGTTGGACGCCGCCAACGCCTACCGCGCGCAGCTCAGCCCCGCGCCTACCCCACCCTTGCCGCGGCTCGAGTGGTTCCACGAAGCCGTCCCCTTGCTCGAGCCGTGGAGCCTCGGCTGCGAGCCGGCGCAAAATCGCAAGCAGGTCGGCTCGGCGACTCGCTACACCCCGATACCAGGCAGCGTGACCCCGCAGCAGCTCGTCGAGCAGCTCGCGAGCGGCTACGAGTACGGTAACAATGCATGCTCTCTACCCAACGGCAACTGCGTGGTGCCCAAGGCGCTGATCCAACGCGCCGTCACGCGCTTTGCCTGTACGTGGAACACGTGTTCGCTGAACGGCGCTCCGCACGAATTCTGGGCATGCGCGTTTGCGCCCGAGTTCGACGTCGACGCGCGCCCGTACTGAGTCACGCCTCGGTCCGTCGCGCCCCCTGCGTCGTCAGCGCTTGGCGCACCGCATCGATGACTTCGCTGCACGCGAATGCTCAGAACGAACCGGAGATGCGGATCGACGAGCCGTCGGCGTGGACACCGACCTGGCCGCCACCTGAGGACGACGGGGCGCTGAGGACGAACCAGACGCCGGCGCCGGTCGCAGCGATGCCACCGAGCATCGCGATGGTCGAGACGAGGCCGGCGCTGCGGCCGGCGCGATCGGCCTCGACGCCGACCTGAGAGCAGCCCGCGGCGCAGTCTGTGTCGCGTTCGTCCTTCTTCGACATCGCGCGAAGGCCGAAGGCGGTCCCGATCCCGATCCCCACGACGCCAACACCGGTCAGGATCCAGCCGCTCGTGCGCTGCGCGCTGCTCGAAGAATCGACGGGATCCCGAGAGAGGTCCGCCGACGTCTTCGTCGAACGCGGGCTCGGCTCCAGATCGAAGGCGACCTTGGCCGTCGTCTCAGGCGCGACGCGGAGCGAGCTCGACGCGGGCTGGTAGCCATCGGCGCGGACTTCGATCGTCACGACGCCAGCAACGACACGCACGCGTCCGTCGGCCTCCAGCGGCGCCGGCGAGCCGTTCACGAACACCTCCGGGCTCGGCACCTTCACGTCGACGGTCGCCCAAGCGAGCTTGCTCGCGACGAGACGCGCCGCCCTCTCGAGGGGCTCGCGGTTCTGTTTGATCCACGGATCGTCCTTCTCCGCGAGCGCGAGCCCGAGGTCCCGCTCCGCCGCGACCCAGAGGGCAAGCGCTTGCTCCGCGAGCGCGACCTGCGCACGCGCGCGCGCGCTCGGTGCCAGCGCGAGCGCTTGCTGGAAGGCGTCCAGCGCCTCCGCGTCCTTCCCTTCGCGCCGGAGGGCGACTCCGGCTTGCAGCGCGGCGTCCGCATCCTCTCGCGGTCCTGCATGGGCGGCATGCGACGAGCCGAGAGCGGCGAGCACGACGAGGACCCCCGCCGCCCGTTTCATGCACAGCGGCAGGGTCCGACGATCAGTCGAGGATCGGGACGCCATTTCGATCGACCTGATGTGTCTTCTTCGGCACGGCTCCCGTCGTCGAGACGGGCATCGTCCCGCGGACGCTTCGAACGCGCGGCGGAGGCTTCGAGCTCGGACGCGACGAGCCGGCGCTCGCCTCGAGAGCGGGGGCCGGTGGAACCTCCACCTCGCCCGAATCCACCGAGGCGGGCATGACGACCGAGGGTGCGGCTACCGTCGTGAGCGCTACGGGCGGTGAGGACGAATCTGCGCGCCTCGTCACGAAGACCGCTCCGGCGATCAGCGCGGCGACAGCGACTCCGAAGACTCCGATCGCTCGACGGAACCTTCGACCGGACGGAGCGGTCGGCTCCAGCGAGGCGATATGCGTCGCCTCTTCGATCGTGACCGGGACGCTCGCTGCCAGCGGAGCGAGGGCCGTCTCCTCGCTCGTGGGATCATCGGCCCGCCGGCTCGACGGCACCAACATCGCCTTCTCCGAATCGACGAGCGGCGCTCGCTGCAAGCGCGAGCCATACGCTTGAACGACGCGCTCGGCGTTGACCCGCCCTTCGGGTGACGCGAACGGCTCGAGCGCGCGCGCGACCTCGGCGACGTTCGGGATCCGTAGATCACGCGACTTCTCCAAGCAACGAAGGATGACCGCTTCGAGCGCCCTCGGCACCGACGGGCAGCGCTGCGAGAGCGGTCGCGGCGGGTCGACCATGATCGACGCGCACAGCGCCGGAAGCCCCTCCCCGTCGAACGGACGTCCGCCGCCGAGGAGCATGTAGAGGACGACGCCGAGAGACCAGACGTCGGCCCGCGCGTCGACGCCGCGAGGCGACCGAATCTGCTCCGGCGGCATGAACGCCGGCGAGCCGAGCATCACTTGCGAGGAGGTCAGCTCGTGCTGTTGATGAGCGCCGAGCTCCTCGAACTTGGAGACGCCGAAGTCGAGCAGCTTGATGCATGCACTGCCGTTCGTGCGTCGCGTACGGAACAGATTGTGGGGCTTGAGATCGCGATGAACGATGCCGTTCAAGTGCGCCTCGGCGAGCGCCTCACAAGCCTGCAGCGTGTAGTCGACTGCCTCTTCGACAGGGAGGGCCCCCGACGTGTCGAGGAGCGATCGGAGGTCGATGCCCTCGAGATACTCGAGGACCATGTACGGCGTCTTCGGCGGGAGGATGCCGAGGTCGAAGACGCGAACGATGTGATCGCTGCGAAGCGCCATCGTCGCCTTCGCTTCACGGAAGAAGCGCGACCTCACCTCCTCGGTATCGACCGACGCACGGAGGATCTTGATCGCGACGCTATGGCCGAGCAGGACGTGCTGGGCGCGGTACACCCGCCCCATCGCGCCTTCGCCGACGAGGCGCTCGATGCGGTACTTGCCGTCGACGACCTCGCCGACGGCTGGCATCGCGAGATCCGGAGCCTCTGCCACACAGTGCAGCGTACACGAAGATCACGGCGCCATGAACGGGCGGCGTCGATCACCGCCGCCGGAAGTCGTCCGCGTCGAGCCCGAGCTGCTTGAGCCAGCGATAGACCTGGATCGGCGCCTTCCCGAACGAGCGAGCGACCGCCGCGACGTTGCCCTGGTGTGTGGAGAGCGCGGCGGTGAGCTGCGCCTTGAGATCCCCGCTTGGCGGCACATCTGCGCGAAGCGCGATCGCATTGGCCAGGGCCGGCGTCACGTGCTCGACCCCGATCGGTGCTCCGTCGGAGATGACGAGAGCCGACGCGAGCGCATGACGGAGCTCGCGGATGTTGAGCGGCCAGTCGTGAGCCAGCAGCTTGAGCGCTGCGTCGGGCGTGAAGACCACGCTCTTGTCGCCTGCGAGCTTCGGCAGGAGCGCTGCGATGAGCGAGCCCAGATCTTCGATCCGTTCGCGAAGCGGAAGCAGTCGGTGTGTGAAGCCCGAGAGGCGCGCAAGCAGGTCCTCGCGGAACATGCCCTTGGCGACGAGGTCGTGGAGCGGACGGTTCGTGGCGGCGACGATGCGGACGTCGACCGAGAGAGGGCGCGTCGTCCCGACCGGCACGACGGCACCTTCCTCGAGAGCGCGGAGGAAGGCAGCCTGGGACGTCAGCGGAAGATCACCGAGCTCGTCGAGAAAGAGCGTTCCTTGGTCTGCAGCGCGAAAGTGCCCGAGCTCGTCTCGGACGGCACCGGAGAACGCTCCCTTCACATGACCGAACAAGTGACTCTCGAGAAGCCCGGCCGGGATCGCGGCGCAGTTCATCGCCACGAAGGCGCCCGGACGCCCGGAGGTCTCGTGAACGGCGTTGGCGACGATCTCCTTGCCCACGCCGGATTCACCGAGCAGGAGCACCGGCAACGACGACCTCGCGAGGGCGACGAGCCGCGCGTGGCTCGCCTCGAGCTCGGGCAGCAGCGTCGCGAGCGGACCGGTCGCGAGCTCCTCACGATCCCGCTGCGCCTCGGGTGGCGAGACCCGAGCGGCGCGGAACACGAACAGCGTTCGCCCGCATTCGAATACGTCACCGTCGGAGAGGGTGGCGCGCGTGATGCGCTTGCCGTTGACGAAGGTTCCGTTGCGCGAACCATCGTCGACGAGGACCCAGGACGTGTGGGCTCGCAGGAGCCGCGCATGCACCCTCGAGACGAACGTCCCCGGGAGCCGGATCGAGAGGACGCGGCCCTCCGCGCTCTCCTCACGCGTCGCCTCACGCGTCGGACCACGGCCGAAGACCACCTCATGGAGACCGCCAAGCCCGTACCGCGCCCCTCCGAGGTGTGGCGCATCGCAGTGAAGCGCGACGAAGAGGAAGGGGGCGGACGCCTCCGCGCGCTCCTCCACCCGATCCCGCGATTCCGCGGCGGTCGTCGTCGCTTCGAGCGCGTCGCGCATCCTGCCCAGCCTACCCCGGACGGAGCGGCGCCTCCATCCTGCCTCATCGAGCCCTCGCGAATCTTGCTACAACGGGAGTGTCGATGAGCCGTTCTCACTGGGCCAGCCTCGTGCCGGTGCTGTTCGCGCTCGGCGGATGCACCCTCATTCTCGGCTACGGCGACGAGGCCGAGCTCGCACGGGATGCCGGCGCGCCCGACGCGGCCGAGGCGTCGTCGCCGGCAGACGGGTCGGCTCCGCCCGACGATCGGCCGTTCTGCGAGACGCGCTCGCCGAAGCCGACGTTCTGCGCCAGCTTCGACGGACCGAGCTTCCTCTCCGAGTGGATGGAAAGCCACGCGACCAACGCACGGATCGAGCGCGACACGAGCTCGTTCGTGTCGCCTGCTGCGTCGCTCCGCGTCGCCCTCGATCGCGAGGACAGCGGCCCGGTCTCCTGCGGGGTCGGGGCGACCTTCCACGCCTGGGCCGACAAGCCCTTCTCCGTGACGGTCGGCTTCGATCTCCAGATCGAGGCCGCCGCTCCGGTCGATGCCTTGGCGGTCATCGCCAACCCGATCTACTTCACCGTCCCGGGCCGCGCATCCTACCTCGTTCAGCTCGCGGGCCGACCGCTCGCAGACGGCTCGACGATCGCCGTCAGCCTCGTCGAGGTCACGAACTCACCCGACGCGTCGCGCGGCCATTCTTCCAGCGTCTCTCTCCAGATCGGCACGTGGACTCATGTCGAGCTGACGATGGCGCTCGCAGGGACGAACAACTCCGCGCGCCTCGCGCTCGATGGCGTGGTCGGCTTCGAAGGCCCCCTCGAGCTGTCGGCAACGGGAACGCCGCACACCATCTTCGGCATCGCCACCGTCGACCCGGAGACGACCGCCTGGGCCTACCGGGTGGACAACGTGACGCTCGACTTTCGCTGAAGCGTCCTCGCCCCGATCGAAACGTGTTTCGAACCATGTTTCGATCCTGAACCTGCCTCGCCCCGCGCATTTCCCGAGAATCTCGGGGTGCGATGGCGGCCCCGGAGCCTCTCGACCGAGCGGCATGCACCTTGCGATGGGCGCCCACCATGAGAGTCGCGCGCATCTTGGGCCTGGTCACGATCGGCGCCTTCGCGCTCGCAGCATGCGCGGACGAGTCGGGCACGGACCCGCGCCGCAACCAAGGCGTAGACCCGGCCGAGAACACCGCTACCGACGCGCCGCCGCTCGGCGAAGAGAGCACGATGTCGCTCCCCCGCCTCACGCGAGACGAGTACATCGCCACGCTCGGCGATCTCCTCCACGCGGCAATGCCCACGGAGGCGAACGAGATCCTGCAAACGGTACTGCCCCTCGCGGAGGCGATGCCCCCCGACCAGCTCGTCTCCCCTCCGGCGGAGAAGCACGGCGGCTTCGGGCGGCTCGACCAGTCGCAACAGCAGCAATACGCCGATGTCCCGTTTCAAGTCGCGGTGCAGCTCGGCAAGGAGGCGACGAAGACGCCGGCGCGCATCGCGAGCCTCGTCGGTGTTTGCGCGAGCACGAGCATCGATCGCGCGTGCTTCGAGGCGTTCGTGCGGAAATTCGGCGAGCTCGCGCTCCGGCGTCCGCTCGATGACGAAGACGTCGCGTTCTACGTCGGCGACGCCCCGGCGACGAACATCCCGGGCGATACGGTCGCGAAGGCCGTCACTCGACTGCTCTCGGCACCGCGATTCCTCTACCACGTCGAGAGCGGCACCACGGCGGCGGGCGCGAACGACATCTTCGCGCTCGATGCCTGGGAGCTCGCGTCGCGCCTCTCCTACCACTTCTGGGGAACGATGCCGGACGCGGCGCTACGCGAGGCCGCGAGTAGCGGTGCGTTGCTCGAGCCCGCGCGCTACGAGGCGGAGGTCGAGCGCCTGTTCTCCGATACGCGCTCGACGACCACGCTCACGAGCTTCTTCACGCAGTGGTTCTGGCCGCTCATCGAGCTCCCGGCCCTCGACAGCCGACTTCGAGATCCGGTCTTCAAGGCGTTCGCCGGCGCGAACACACCGAGCTCCGAGCTTCGTGGCCGGATGGTCCAGGAGGTCATCGACGCCGCGACGTTCATCGCCAAGAGCGGCGGGTCGATCCGCGATCTCCTGACGAACCGCCAGTCGTTCGCGCGCGATCCGGAGCTCGCCGCCATCTACGGAGTCGCGCCGTGGAACGGAACGGGCATTCCTCCCGAGCTCGGGCCGGAGCGCGCGGGGCTCCTCACGCGCGCCGCGTTCCTGAGCACGGGCTCGGCGAACACCCGTCCGATCATGAAGGGCGTCTTCATTCGTACGACGCTCCTTTGCGACCCGATCCCGCCGCCGCCCCAGGAAGGAATGGCGGTCGCGATCAACCTGAGCCCGACCCTCTCGACGCGGCAGGTGATCGAGGAGCTCACCGAGAAGGAGCCGCGCTGCGCCGGCTGCCACCAGACCCAGATCAATCCGCTCGGCTTCGCATCGGAGAACTTCGACGCGCTCGGACGCCTGCGAACGACCCAGACGCTCTTCGATGCGACGGGCAAGGTCGTGGGCCAGGCGCCGATCAACACGAAGAGCGTTCCGCTGATCGGCGCCGATACCGGCGAGTCGAGCGGCATCGTCCAGATGAGCCAGTGGCTCGCCGAGAGCGGCCGCGTCGAAGCATGCTTCGCCCAGCGCTACTTCCGCTTCACCTATCGGCGAATCGAATCGACCACGGGCGACCACGCGCTCATCGAGGTCTTGGCGAAGTCGGCACGCGAGGGCGGTGCGATCGCGAAGGTGCTCAAGGCGAGCGCACTGAGACCGGAGTTCAAGCGGAGGAGGATTCTCCAGTGATCAAGACATCTCGTCGCCAGCTCCTGCGCGGCATCGGCGGATTCACGCTCGCTCTTCCCTTCCTCTCGTCGCTCGCGCGCCCGTCACGGGCGGACGCGGCGGTGCCGGGGATGCGCCGGTTCGTCCAATTCTGCTCCTCCCACGGAGGGATCTGGGGCACGAACATGTATCCGGCCGAGTCGACGCTCACCCAGTCGCTGAGCTACGCCGGACGGACTGTTCGTCGCGGCACCCTCGGCCTTCAGACACAGGGCTCGGACGCGCTGCTCAGCCCCGTCCTCCGCGGACCTTCGAGCGCGTTCACGCCTTCGCTCGTTTCGAAGATGAACGTGCTCCGCGGCCTCGACGTGCCCTTCTACATCGGGCACCACACCGGCGGGCATCTCGGGAACTTCGCGCGCAACGACGGAAACGGCACCGACGGCACTGCAATGCAGGCGTTCCCGACGCCGACGATCGATCAGCTCATGGCGTGGTCGCCCAAGTTCTACGAGTCGCTCGGCACGGTCCGCGAGCGCTCGCTGCACATCGGGAACAACCTCTCCTTCAACTGGTCGAACCCACAGACGAAGAGCGGGCCCATCCAGGGAGTCGCCGGGAGCACCGACGCGCTCGCCCTGTTCAAGCGCATCTTCGTCCCCAACGATCCGACCGACGACACGAACGTGACCCTTCCGCCGGTCGTCGATCGCGTCCTCGAGGACTACAAGCGCCTCCGCGAATCGAACCGCCGCCTGTCGGCAGACGATCGCCGTCGACTCGACGACCACATGCAACGTCTGGCGGAGCTCGAGCGCCGCCTGCGCGTCCGCCCGAGCTGCAACAACGTCACCCCGGTCACCACCAACACGACGGCGATCGAGCGCCAGGCCTCCTTCCCCGTGGATCCGGCGGCGCAGGGCACGATGTACGGAGTGCTCAACGACGTCATCGTCGCGGCTTTCCTCTGCGACACGAGCCGCATCGCGGTGGTGCACGTCGACGACACGTTCTCCACCTACGCCGGCGACTGGCATCAGGACATCGCGCACCAGGCGAACGGAAGCGCCCAGGCGCAAGAGACGATCGCCGCAGCCCATCGACTGACGTTCGCCCGCACGTTCCTCGATCTCGCAGCCAAGCTGAACGTCGACAACGGCACCGGCAAGACGTTCCTCGACGACTCCCTCGTCGTCTGGACCCAGGAGTCGGGCGAATACACCCACTCGGGTCAGGGCGTCCCCGTGATCACGGCCGGAAGCGCAGGCGGATTCCTCAAGACAGGCAACTACTGCGACTACCGCTCGAAGTCGCTCGTCGTCACCGACGGCGAGGCGGGCAATCCGGCCAAGATCTACGCGGGCCTGCTCTGGCATCAGTGGCTCGGTACCGCGCTCCAGGCCATGGGCCTCTCTCCCTCCGACTACGAAGGCAACGGCGTGAAGGGATATCCGTCGCGCAAGTTCATCGGCGAGAACTTCTGGGGGCCGACGAAGCCCGCGCAGCTCTACCCGGACGCCGTCTGGAACGTGGCGACCGACGTCCTTCCCTTCCTCGGAGCCTGAGCATGTCGATGACGCGCGCCTCCGCGATCGTGGCTCTCGCGCTGCTCTCGAGCTGCACCGATCCCGCCGAGGATCCCGGAAGTGGCCTTCAGCCATCATCGTCGGGGAGCCCCACGACGCCTTCGGATCGGGAAGAGGCTTCCTCCCCGGACGCATCGCCACCGACGACGGGTACGCCCGACGCCGGCTCGAATACGCCAGATGCGGATTCCGGCACTCCGGGACCGCCGGGTCAGGTGCGTGGCCTCGTCGGCGTCGGCTACGGCGGCATTCGCATCATGTCGCGCGACAGCGGCAAGACGTGGACGCGCACGGCCGTCGAGGCAAGCGGCGGTCTGGACGACTACAACCTTCTCCGTGCCGTCGCGTACGCGAACGGCAAGTGGCTCGCCACGGGCTGGGGCGCCACGATGTCGACGGACGGCGTAACGTGGTCTCCGCTCGAGCGCATCAACCAGCCCGCGCCGGGCGGAGTCACCTGGAACGGCGCCCGCGCCTGCGGGCTCACCGAAGGGCTCACCTCCGACGGCAGTGCGTTCTACGTCGCCTGTGGATCGCCATCCCAGGTCTTCCGCTCGACGGACGGCAGCAACTGGACCTCGATCGGCACGATCGGCAACCTCGGTGGCCACCCCGCCCTCGCCTTCCGCGACGGCATGTTCTACGCGTACGGCGACTCGAAGACGAGCTACCGCTCGAGCGACGGTGCGACATGGACGCAGGTCCCCGGCCTCGAGCAGGCGACGTTCTGCGAAGGCACCTGGAAGAGCCGCGCCGCATGTCATGACGCGAGCTGGTTCGAAGGAGCGTACTTCCAGGGCGTCTGGCAATCCCGCGTGAGCCGCTCCACCAACGGCGCGAGCTTCACCGTCGTCCACGACGATCCGTCGAACAACACGCTCTACCAGGCCCGAGCGATCGGAGAGGGCTGGGTCGCGCCATGAGAAACCGTGTCCGGGCTGCACTAGCCCCCGATCGCAGCTAGGCTAATTCGATGCGAAGAGTGTCCGCGCTCGTGCCGCGCGCGGGAGGGGGCCTGCTCGTGATCGCCGTGGCCACCTCGGCGTGCTCTCTCCTGCTGAACGACGACGACTACTCGGGCACCCCCGACCTGACGCCGAGGGCAGAGGGCGGCGTGGATGCCCCATCACTGCTCGACGGACAGGCGCCCGATGGAGACGGCGCCGCCGACGCTGACGCCGACGCTCCGAACGATCCTCCCGACTCCGGCAAGCACGGGCGAGCCTTCGTCGCCGTTGGCGAGAACGGCCGTCGCGCCGTCTCGACCGACGATGGCCTCACGTGGAGGCTCGTCGCCGAGAGCGACGCGAGCGCGTCCAAGCTCAACAGCGTGACCTTCGGCCTGGGGCGGTTCGTGGCGGTCGGCACGGTCTTCACGCCCGCCTTTCGTACTTCGGTAACCGACGATTTCGCGAACTGGGCGTGGATCGATACCGAAGTGTCGAACGCCGGTGGCCCGGAGCAGGTGGTCTTCGGAGCGGACCGCTTCGTCGCGGTAGGGGCCTACCGGAGCAGCACCGTCAGCACCGACGGCAACGCCTGGTTCACCTACCAAGTGGAGTTCGACTTCAACGGCCTGACGTTCGGCGCCGGAAAGTTCGTCGGGGTCGGCTCGCAGGGCAACAAAGGCGCAGTCGCGAGCAGCACCGACGGAATCACGTGGACCCCGATCAGCATCGGAGGCAGCGAGCTCATGGCGATCGCCTACGGCAACGGCCGCTTCGTTGCCGTAGGCAACAACGGGCGAACGGGGACTTCTCCGGACGGCGTCTCGTGGACGTTCAATCCGGAGATCGGCACGCAGAGGTTCCATAGCATCGCCTACGGCCAGGGCTTGTTCGTGACGAACGACGGCCGGACGTCGTCGGACGGTCTGCTGTGGACGGCGCCGGTCTTCGGTGATGGGCCGGTCATCTACGGAGGCGGCGTCTTCGTCCACTTCAATATCCCAAACCAATCCTTCTATCGGAGCACCAACGGAACGTCCTGGGGCCAGCCCGTCCAGATGATTCCTGGAATCGCGGCTCTCGGGTACGGGGAGTGGTGACGGACGCCCTCGATCAGCGGACCGCGGGCACGTCGTTCAGGATCTTGGTGCCCATCCCCGCGGGATAGCCGTAGCTCGCAGCGCGGTCCCAACCCCAGACGGTCAGCGCGAACGGCTTCGAGCTCTTCGCGCGGTGGACGCCGTTCTCGCATGTCCCCTGCGGCAGGCCCTTTCGCACGAGATCGACGTACGCGACCTCGTAGCCGCTGCTTCCGATCTTCGTCCAGCCCTGGACGTTGCCGACGCAGTCGAGCTGCACGTCCGCGTAGACGCCGTCCTCCGGCGCGCGCACGAACACGAGGTTCGTGTTGCCATACGTCGGATCGGTCAGGAAGACGTACGAGCTCAGGTATTGTCCGACCGGGAGCACGTTCACCATCTCGGGATCGCCGTCGCCCGTGGAGATGTTCGTGCCGCCCGTCATGTACGAGGCGACGTAAATCGGATGATTGGCGTCCTGGCTCTTCACGACGAACGGGCCGGGCGCCCAGAGCTCCGCCCACTTTCCGCGGTCGAGGGTGGTCGGCGCGTCCGGAATCGGTGGGTCGAACGTGAGCTTCGTGCCGTCGGCGGCCGCGAGGATCCGCCACGGCGTCGTCTCCGGCTCGGACGCGCCTTCGCGGTCGCGATAGCGCGTCGCGACGTAGGTGTCGCCGAGGAGGCGGATCGGCGGCAGCTGCTGGTGGAGCGTGTCACACGCGGGCTTCGCGTTCGGGATGTTCATGCACGTGGCACCGCCGACCAGCGAGACCGGCTTGTTCGAGGCGACAGCGGTCCCGTTGATCTCCTCGATCTGCGTGAACTGCACGAACTCCCCGCGCTGCAGGACCAGCTCACCGGTCGTGCCCGCGACGATCGGCGGCTTGCCGCCCGCGCTGCTCAACGTCGCGGTCGGCTGCACCTTCACGTGCGTCTCGTCTTCGCGCGCGATGATCTGGAAGTATGGATAGAACCCCTGACGGATGTGGGGCTCGTCGGTGGCTCCCCAGCCGTCCATCGCGAGGCTGTCGGTCCCCCAGGAAGAGGTCGGGAGCAGCAGCGAGCTGCTCGCGACGAAGCTGTCGGCGCCGCCGTATGGATAGATGTCGTAGGCGGTGACCGGCGCCGACGTGCGGATGTGGAACGTCTTTCCGTAACCGCTGCCGCGCACCTCCGTCCGACCGACGATCGCGGCGCCCACCGTCTCCGGGCACGGCTGCCAGCCGTTCTGGAACCCGCCGGGGTCCGGGTGGTGTGCAAGGAAGAGGATCGCAAGCTCACCGCTCGGCAGCTTCCCTTCAGGCAGGAGCTCGTAGCGGATGTCCTTGCCGCGCCCTCGTGGGACCCGGAAGTAGCTCGACGAGAGCGGCTGCCCGTCGTACTCGACCTCGATCTCGATCGGAGAGTTCCACGTGTTCGCGACGAGGACCGCGTAGCAGCTCGCGTCGAGGTTGCCCGGAAAGACCGTGTACGCCGAGGGCTTCGCGACGATGTACTCGCAGCCGACGGTGCTCTGTGCGCTCGCCGCCGCTTCACACCCGGAGATGCACTTCGCACCGAAGCACGATGCGTAGGCCTGGCACTCCGTGACCGTCACGCCGTTGCAGTCGACGACCGCACGGCCGTCTGCCGAGCAGGTCTGCGCGCAGTCGGGCGACGCGAGCGGCGGCGGAGGCGGAGGCATGGCGCCCTCTTCGGTCGACGCGCAGGCGCCTGCGACGAGCATGGCCCCGAGCGTAGCGACGATGTTCTTCTTCGTTTTGCGGATCATGGCGTCAGCACCACGTTCTGAGGATCGAGATACGGCAGCGCGTCGGCCGCGCCCGTACCCAACTGTCCTTTGTCGTTCTGCCCCCAGCACTGGACTGCGCCGGAGCTCAGGATCGCGCACGTCGTCGCCTCCATGACGGCCATCCGCACGGGGCGTCCCGCGAGCTTCTGGACTCGCACGGGGACAGGCTGCAGCTCCGCGTTGCCGACGCCGAGCTGCCCGCGTGAGTTGTCGCCCCAGCACCAGGCCGATCCGTCGGACAACGTCGCGCATGCCGAGCGTGGTCCGACGGCGACCGTCTGCGCATGGGCGATCGGACCGCCGACGCCGACATATGCAGGATACACCGAATCACTGCCCGCTGTCTGCCCCGCGCCCCAGCAGTAGACGCGGCCGTTCGCGATGGCGCAGACGCGCCCTTTGCTCGCCGCGATCGCGGCGACGTGCGCGAGCTCGATCTTCGCCGGCGTTGCCGTCTCGGTAGAGACCTCGCGACCGAGGACCCCCGTGTTCGGACCGAGCAGGTCCCCTTGCAGCCCCCACGACACGAGCCCCGTGTCGGTCAGCGCAACGGTGCCACGGTCCGCAACTCCGAGCTGCTTCGGCGCGGAGTCGAGAGCGAACGTCGTTGCGGGAAGCGGAATGCCGGGTCGGTGCGGCGAGCTCGGGAGCTGCGCTGCGTCGTTCGAGCCCCAGCATGCGACGTCGTTGCCTGCGAGGAGCGCGCAGGAGACGAAGTAGCCTGCGGCCACGGCGCTCGCAGCGCCGATACCGGCGACGGGAGCGGGGACCGGCGACGACTCGGTGATGACCTCGCCTTCGTGGTCGACGCGGCCGAGGACGCCGTTTGTGTTGGAGCCCCAACACACGGCCGCACCGCCCGCGCGGAGCGCGCAATACGTGTCGCCCGGCACCGAAGCGCTGCCCGAGATCTGGGTTGCGTCGCCGAGACCGTCGACGGGCGCGGGTGCGCTCGACTGGCTGCTCGCGTCGGCGCCGCGCCCGAGCGCACCCGCTGCGTTGCTTCCCCAGCACGACACGACTCCGTCGTTCAGGCGGACGCACACCGACTCCGCCCCCGCGGCGATCTCGACGGCGCAAGGTGTCACCGTACACGTGATGAGCTCTGCGCTTGCATCGACGAGCTCCTCCGGAGCGTCGGTCGAAGTGTCGCGCGTGCCCGCGTCCGTGACTCCGGCCTCGGACACGCCGGCGTCGCCTGTGTCGGCGGGGTTCGGCATAGGCTGTTCGTCGTCGCCCGAGTCGCAAGCGCTCGCCACGACCGCAGCGAAGACGAACGTGAGTGCACTCGCCAGTGCGAACGGTCCTCGCGTCGTCCTCATGGTGCCTTCCTCCGGAGCGCGACGCCGTCGCCTACGACGAGGATGTCGCCATTGCTCGTCCCGGCGATCCCGGTCAGGTTGGCGACGAGCGGAGCGCCGTTGAAGACGAGGGACACACTCTTCCACGCTGTCCCGTCGAAGTGGAAGATGCGCCCGATGTCGCCGACGGCCCAGATGTCGTTCGCGGAGCGCGCCCAGAATGCATTGATCCCGATGCGGGGATTGAACGGATCCGGCTCCCAGCTCTCGCCCCCGCCGCCGACCGTGCCGCGCGCGAGGACGTCGGGAGCCGCCCAGAAGCTCGGACCACCGGCAAAAGCGATCCCGGCGAGGATCACGTGCTCCTTGCTCCACCGAGTCTGCAGCTCGGGAAACGTCGCGAACGTCCACTTCGCGCCTTCGTCGTCGACCGTGCGGTGGCCGAGGTAGCCGAATCGCGGCCAGCTCATCTCGCCCTCCACGCCTCCGACGTACACATCGTTCGGTCCGGTGCCCCAGATCGAGACGAAGTCGCTGCCGGACTCGTCGCTCTCCGAGATCCATCCGCCGTCCGACGACGATCGGAAGATCGCGCCGCCACGGCCCGCGATCCATGCGACGCCAGGCTCGGCAAACCACGACGCCTCGAGCGAGGCATCGAAGCTCTCGGTCGTGAAGGTGGTCCCGTCTCCGCGGACGATCGCTCCGGCCGCGTAGTCGAGGGTGCTGCCGACCGCGAGCAGCTTGCCTGCGCCGTCGGTCGAGAGTGACGCGAGCCGGATGTTCTGTCTGTCGGCACCTGCGCCGAGCACCGGCGCCTGTACGGGCTTCCACGCGTCGCCCTCGAAGCGGAGCATCTGAGCGGTCGCGACGTCGATACCCGAGACGCCGTTGGCGATCGCCCACGGGCCGAGAGTCGGATCGACCTGTACGCCGCTGAACGACCACCTCGTGAAGCCGTAGGCGCCCGGGTTCGGAAGATCGACGAGGCAGAAGTCGCCGCTGCAGCGCAGCGCCTCGGGCTCGGGCTCGGCGCCGCCATCGGAGGCGTCGTCCGGCATGGCGGTGTCGGCGATGGTCGAGTCTTGCGCGCCGCCGTCGTCGGGCGGAGGATTGACGTCGCCCTCGTCGGAGCCCGCACAGGCGCCGACCAACGCCAGCAACGCGACCAGTGGCAGCGGCAAGAGCGTCAGCGGGATACGACGAAGACAAATGGGCTTCATTGGTCGCCTCCCGGGGCCTTCGAGCGGAGGAGAGTTCCCTGTCCCGCGATCCACACGTCCGCTCCGGAGCCCGAGACGGCGTACAGAGGAGGGCGGTTCTCGATGCCGTATGGCGTCGGCGTCAGCGTCCATTCCTTGCCGTCCCAGTGAAGGACGACGCCGTCATCCCCGACGGCCCAGACGTCGTCGGGACGCGCGCCCCACACGGCGTTGAGGTCCGCAGTGACGGGCGACGGCACGATGGTCCACGCGTCGCCGCCACCCCAGTGGCGGATCACGCCCTGGACCCCGACGGCCCATACGTCATCATCGCCGAAGCCCCAGATGCCGTTGAGCGCGCGAAGAGAGCTGGAGTTCATCTCGGTGAGCTCGAGGTGTTTTTGGGATTCGCCGGCGTCGGGGTCGCCGCCTCCTCCGCCGTCGGCAAGAGAGCTCGTGTCGCTGCGGAAGACCTTGCCCTCGTCGCCGACGAACCACACGCGGTGGGCGCTCTCGGCCCACACGGCATTGAGCTTCATGCAAATCTGGCGGTCGAACTCGTCGACCGGACACGGAGGCGAGACGGGCTGCCAGCCCCACTCTCCGCCGGAGCCGGGCGCGTAGTGCCAGATGAAGGCGGCGGGTGGCGGAGGGAACTCCCACCAATTGACGAAACCGGTGCCCACGGCCCACGCCTCTCGAGCTCCGACGGTCGCGATGGCTCTCACGACACCCGAGAACCCGCCGCTGACGACCTCGGCGCCCCCGTCCACGGTCCGGCTCAGCACGAAAAACGAGTCTCCGCTGCTCGCGCCCCAGACCGTCCCATCGCCGCTCGCTGCGACGTCGAAGATGCGCGCCTTCGACCCCGTCGGGATGCGCTGCCACGTCGTCCCGTCGAAGCGGGCCGCATACCCGCCGGAGCCGACGACCCAAACGTCGGAGGGGCTTCTCACCAAGATCCCATCGAGGGCCGTGGTTTGCCCGTCCGGCACGGCGACGCGACAGAAGGTGTCGTTGCACGCAGGCACCTCCGACAAGCCAGCGTCTTCGCCCGCGCTGCCCGCGTCGACCGAAGCCTCGGCGTCGACGCCTCCATCCGCGGCCGGAGGCTGAGGTAGTGCCGCTTGCTCTGACGCGCACCAGACGTGCGCGATCGCGAGCGCGACGAGGCCGATTCGCAGTCCGATCGTTCGCGTGCTCATCGCGCCTCTTCCGGATCACAAGGGGCCAGGCGGCACGCGCCCGCGACACACGGCTGTCCGAAGGACAGGTCGCACTGTGCACCGCAGGCGCCGCAGTTGCGTGGATCGGCCGCTACGTGTGTCTCGCAGCCGTTCTCGACGCGGCCGTCACAGTCGGCGTAGCCGCTCTTGCATTCGATCTCGCAGCGTCCGAGGCGGCAGACGCCTTTCCCGGAGCCGTCGAAGATGCGCGGGCACGCGTTCCCGCACACTCCGCAGTTCTGCACATCGGAGTCGAGATCCACGCAGTTGAGGCGCGTGCCGAACCCGACCGGGCACGCGGTCTCTCGCGGTCCGCACACGCACTTTGCGTCCTGGCATTGCTGCCCGGGAGCGCACTCGCTACCGCATGCACCGCAGTTCTTCGGATCCTCGAAGAGCGCGGCCTCACAGCCGTCGAGCTCGATGTCGCCATTGCAGTCCTCGTATCCGCCCTGACACTTGAGGACGCCGCATTGCCCGTCGCCGCAGCCACGCTCCATGTTCGGCGGCGGGAACGGCGGATCGAAGGAGAAGGGGCACTCGTTCCCGCACGTACCGCAGTTGAGGATCTCGTTCTTCAGATCGATGCAGTCGGCCGCGCAAGCTTCTCCGCACGCGGTGAGGCCTGCGGGGCATCCGCAGTTCCCACGGATGCAGAGCAGGCCGTCCGGGCACTTCACCCCGCATGCGCCGCAGTTGTCGGAATCACATCCGAGGTCGGCTTCACATCCGTCGGCGACGTCGCCGTTGCAGTCCGCCATGTGGCTCTGCGGGTCGCACCCCATCCGGCACTTGCCCGACTGGCAGAACCACTCTGCGCCGAAGACATCTTTGACCAGCGGACCGTTCGGGCACGTGACTCCGCATGCACCGCAGTTCGAGTTGTCCGTGTCGAGGTTCGTCTCGCACCGGAACGCGTCGTCGGAGCAGGTGGTGTACGGCGAAGGGCAGTCCGCAGCTTTGCAGAGCGGGCTGAACTCGTTCGCATCCTTCTCCGGCACGCCTGCTTCGGTGAGGGGAGGCAGCGTGTCGCTCGCGTCGACGAAGCCGCCGAGCGACACGGGCGTGCTGCACGCGCTCGAGGCGATCGTACTGCCGAGGCCGAACGTGACGAACACGCCCAACATGCGAACCAGCCGGAGTTCCACTCGGACGCTATGGCCGCGGCTCTGTCGCACGATCACCGAAAAGTGACCTTCCAGTGTCGACCGAGGTCACCGATCACGACCGAGCACGGCACGCACACGACGCGCGTGAGGACCGCTGGGTTGCTCTGCGAGGAACGCGTCGCCGAGCGCGTTCGCCCGTGCGAGGTTCTGTTCGCCGCCTGCACGGACGAGCGCCTCGATGCGGAGCACGCGGGATTCGGGGCGAAGGGTGCCGCTCGGGAACTCCCGGTCGTGGACGTCGAGCGTTCGCATCGCTTCGAGCGAGTCGCCGCGTGTGAGCAGTGCACGCGCAGCTCGAACGAGCTCGACCTCGCGCGCGAGATCGCCGGCGCTCTCGGAGCTCGTCGTGCTCGGCGCCGTGGAACCGACGGGCTTGCCTGCGGATCTCGCCGGCGTCGCCGGAGACGATGGCAGGTCCTCCACGCGGGCCGACGGCAACGCCTCGACGCGAGCCTCGGCGATGCGAGCCTCGGCGTTCGGCGAGGCCGGCGGCTCTGGAGTCTCGATCGGCGGTGACGCCTCGACGCTCACCGGCGGCTCCGTCGCGTCGTGAGACGACGATACCGCAAAGGCGCCCGCGGTGACGGCGGCGACAGCCATCGCGATCGCGGCGAACGAGCCCTTCGTGCCGAGCTTCGCCGCGTACTTCGCGAGGAGCGCCGAGGCCGCGCTGCCACCGCCGACGCCGAGCGCTGCGAGCAGTCGTCGGTCGGCTCCTCGAGGTGCGCGCTCGCGCTGGGCTGCGCGGAGCAACGCGTGCTCGAAGGAGTCGTCGCTTCGCTTGACGAGGGGTGTGAGGGGCTCGGGGTTCACGGGTGCCTCGTGGTTCGCTTCAAGCGAGCGGCCGCAGCGTGGAAGTGCTCTCGTGCGCGCCGTAGCCGTGACGCGACGGTCCCGGTGGGAATGCCGAGCAGCTCGGCGATCTCGGAGGCCTGCAGCTCCTCGATCTCGAAGAGGACGAACACGGCGCGAAGGTCCTCCGTCATCGACTGGAGGATGTGGTCGAGCATCGCGCGCGCCTTCTTCTCGTCGACGAGCGCCTCAGCGCTGGGACCATCGTCCGGCTTGTCGTCGACTTCGGCGTCGTGGACCTCACGCCTGCGGGTCTGCGTGCGCCGTGCGTCGGACGCGACGCGCACGACGGTGCCGAACAGGAAGCTGCGCTCGTTGTCGGCCGGTACGTCGCCGAGCTTGCGCGAGAGGACGACGAAGACCTGCTGCATGGCGTCCTCCGCCGCGCTCTCGGGCACGCCCATACGCCGGAGCGATCGCCACACGAAGTCGTGCTGGTCGCGGACGATGCGCCGGAGGCGGGCCTCGTCGGCGCACGCCATCGTCATATCTCCGCCGGCGCCCGCGAGAGCGCCCATGGATGCCGAGCTCACGTTGGTCCTCGTCCTCGACGCCATGGCCGGACCCGTCGTCCACGATCACGAAAAGATGCTCGAGCCGCCGTCCGGCTCGCCGGTCACCGAAATGTAGTGCCGACACCCACGTTTCCGAGCAGGACGACGCTCGGTGCACGATACACATCGTCTCGCGGGAGAAAGAAGAAGTCGTCACGGATGAGCGGGAGAGTGAGGCCCACTGCCATCTCGAGCTCGAGCGGTCCGAAGAAGCGCCACCGTTCTTGGAGCATCGCTCCGATCGAAGCCCACGGGCGTGGCATCCGGTGGACGCCGAAGGCGGACGACGAGCCTTCGAGGACACCGCCCGCGAGCTGAACGCACGGGCGGAGCTCGAGCACGTTGGCGCCACGGTGGAGCTTGGGCTTCCACCCGACCGCGGTGAGACACCCATCCACCGCCGCGGTCGTGAGCTGGAAGAACGCCGTTCGCTGCTCGCGCTCCGCGGAGAACGACTGCGTGCGCGCGAACCGGAGGCGAAGAGCCGGTGAAGCACGCGTCGCGAGCGCGCCTTCGACCCACACACCGCGGCCGAGCACGAGCTCGCCGAGACCATAAGCCTCGAGCGTGACGCCTGCGCTCACCGAGCCTCGACGGCGAGCGGGCGGCCCTGCATCGATCTCGACGGGCGCCCGCCGCGGGGGTGGAGGTGGAGGCGGCGCGGGCGGCGGCTCCACGTCCGCCTGCGGAGCGCCCGCGTCGACGGGGACGGCGCTGGCGAGCGGGTCGATCGCGAGCGCCGCGATCAGCGCGACGGCGGCGAGCACCTCCTCGCAGGTCTTGCCCGGGACGCGCCGTTCCAGCACCTCGTCGTCTTCGACCAGACGGAGATCCGCCACGAAGCGATCTCCGTCCGGAGCGATCACGACGCGGAGCGCGCGGGAGCTCTCACCCGCGCTCGCCTCGCGGACACGACCGGTGTGCGACCGTACGCGCTCGAAGAGCGTGGGTCGTATCGGACACGATGCCGGCGCGGTCATCTCGACCCGCAGCGGCTCCGTCTCGGGCGCGGCGGCGAATGAGAGCGGATCGCGCAACACGACCAGCGCGGCGCAGAGCGTGCTCGCCATCGAGATGCGGATCCAGCGGATGGACGAGAAGGGCCGGCGCACGTCCAAACGCCGACGCTATCACGCTCGTCCCCAGGCTCGACCGACACGCTTTCGGCGCCCCAGGGTGAACGTCGACTTGGACGGGCCGACCTTCGCTGGCCATCACCGTGCCCTGAAACGCTAGGAGCCCGAGACCGAGCGTTGCGCTCGCTTCACCCGTCAGGCGAGCACGATGCAACGGTCAATCGAACCGAGCACAACCGTACTCCGCTCGCAGACCTCTCGGCCCACTCGATCGCGCAGGGTCGTTGCCCGAGCGCAGCGTCAGCGCAACGGGTCGAGCGGCGTCGTGACGAGCTTGCGATGCGCCATTCCTCCCGGATAAGCGTAGCTGGCGGTCATACCCCAGCCCCACAACGTCGCGGTGAACGGGCCGTCGCTCTTCATGCGATGGAGACCACTCTGGCAGGTCTTGTCTCCGAACGTCTGGCCGGGGCCCCTCCGCCGCGAGAGGTCGACGCGGGTGAACTCGTATTCGCCCCGCGTTCCGACTGGACGGAAGTCGGTCAGGTTGCCCGCACACTCGAGCCAGACGTCCTTGAACGTACCGTGGCTCTTGGCCCTCACGATGACGAGCGACGTCTCGTCGTACGTCGGGTCGGCATAGAAGCTATAGGCATTCAGATACTGGCCGGTAGCAACGACGTTGACGAACTCTGGATCGCCCCAACCGAGCGTCGGGGGCGAGCCGTGATAGCCGCCGGCCGAACCGGTCATATACGCGGCGAGATAGATCGGGTGGTCGGCGTCCTGCGTGCGCACCACGAACGCCTGGCCGGTGCCGGCGGGAAAGGTCGCCACTTCCCCGGCGGACATCTCGGTCGGAGCACCGGTGGGGATCGCGGGGTCGTAGTCGAGGCGCGTCCCGTCGCGAGCGGCGACGATGCGGTAGGGCATCGCCTCGCGCTCGTCGCCGAGGCGCGGACGATAGCCGACCCCTACGTATTCGGAGCCCCATTGCTCGAAGGACGGGATCTGCTGCCAAAGGACGTCGCAAGCGAGGTTCGGCAGAAACGCGCAGCCGTGACCGCCGAAGATCGTCGTCGGCTTGTTCGACGTGACGATGCTCCCGGAGAGTTCCTCATGCTGGACGAACTGGAGGTACTGACCTTTGCCGAGACGATAGGTCGTGGGCACGTTCACCGCCCCGCCGGCGACGCCGAACCCATTCTGGATCTCGCGCGAAGGTCGGATCGTCACCTCGGTATCCTCTTCGGACGCCACGATCTGCGTGGTCGGCCTACCGGCGTTCGCCTCCCACGGATTGACGACGATGTGCTGCTTCCCCCAGGTGACGACGGGCAAGAGGAGCGTCGCCGTGGGGAAGAAGCTCGCCGCCCCGCCGAAAGGATACATCGCAACGAGCGACACCGGCTTGCTGGAGCTCAAACGGAACGACGATCCGAGTCCGGTGCGGCGCAATGAGCGTCCCGATAGGAACGCAGGGACCACGTCTTCGGGGCAGCCGATGTGCTTCCTTTTCCACTGATCGGCTATGGGCACCGACGGGTCGTGATCCGAAACGAAGAGAACGATGCTCTCGCCAGGAGCCACGGGGCCAGTCTGCGGGATCAGCGTCGCGTCGCCCGGATTCGTGCGGAACATCGCCTTCGAGACGTCGAGGGACTCACCTTCGTGCTCGAGCGAGAGCACGGCAGGCTGGGTCGATGTGTTGACGACGAACGCGGCAAAACAGGAGTCCGAATACTTGCCCTCGGCCTCTGCGACCGGCTGTTGGAAATAGAACTCGCAGCCATTCGAGCTCCGATCATCGGCCGCGGCTGCGCACGGCTCCTGACACCGCCCGGCTCCGCATGCCTGCTCGACCGGACACGTCTCGACAACCTCGCCCGAGCATGATCGAATGACCGAGCGGCCGTCGAGGGAGCACTGGAATGGGCAGGCGCCCGCGTCCTCCTCCGAGAGCTCGACGAAACCGGACGGCGGGGTGGCAAACCCGCCGCGATCTTCCCCGCATGCGCCGGCGGCGGCGACGAGCGCGAGACCGACGAGGGAGAGCGCCGCGACGCTGGGCACACGCATGCTCATGGAAACACCACCTCCACCGGAACGAAGCTTCTCCCCCTGTTCAATCCGTTGCCCAACTGACCGTTGTAGTTGCCTCCCCAGCAATAGACCTTGCCGTTCGTCAGGAGGGCACACGTCGTATCGGGAGTCGTCTTCACTTGTGCTACGCGCTCCGGAAGACCTTCGACTTTGACGGCGTCGAGCACGTAGTCTTGCGTACCGTCTCCAGCCTGCCCGCTCTCGTTGAATCCCCAACAGTACAGGGCGCCCGACACTGCTGCCGCGCACCATCGGTACCGCTGGGTGCCGATGTTCTCGATTGTATGGGTGCGCGTCGTCGCGATCTGAACGATGGGCTCCGGGGTGACGACCGGCTCGGGAAGCGCGCGGGGGACTTGGGGCAGGAAGCTCTGGAAGACCGGAGCTCCCCAGCAGTAGCCAATGCCGCCCGCCGTCATGCACGCATTGTCGTGCACGAGATCCGCCATGAGGATCCCGCCGAGCGCGACGCTGTCGGGAAATGGATCGGGGAAGATCGAAGAGAGGCGGCCGAGCGGTGGGTTCGCTCCCCATGTCAGGAGCGTGCCGTCCTCCCGAAGGACGAACGTCGCCCTGCCGACGGCCATCGCGTGGACGGGCGCGCCTTGTGGAATCGGGATCAACCTCGGCGGCTCCATGGCTCCCGCCGTCGCCGCGAGGGGCTTCACTTGCGCGTCCGCGTTGCTTCCCCAGCAGAGGATGCCGCTCTCGACCGCCGCGCACGCCGTGGCGTAGCCGCGGGCTACCTTCGTGGCGGAAGGGAGATCGAGCTTCACCGGCGTAAGCTCCGTCGTCAGCGCACCTGCGTCATCATCGAGAAGGAACGGCCCGGTTCCCCAGCACCACACGCCGCCGTCCTTGTCGACCGCGCAGGTGTGGTCGAGCATGACGACGTCCGAAAGCCCGACGACGCGTGCCGCACGTGCACTGTCGACCGTCCCCGCGTCGTCCCCGCGCCCGAGCTGGCCCGCGCCGTTCGCGCCCCAACATGCGACGGTGCCGTCGCTTAGCAGCGCGCAGAAGCCCTGGCTGCGGTCGTCGGCGTCCGCGCCGAGCGTCGTCACGAGCGACGTCGCGCAAGGGGGCGCCGCACAGACGATCGGTAGCGGCGCCGCGTCGGCCCATCCGGCGTCACGAACGCTCGTTCCGTCCAAGCCCGCTTCGCTCGCTGCCTCGCTCGCTGCGTCGGAGCCCGCGTCGCTCCGATCCGGACGTTGATCTTCGCTACTCGAACAGCTCGCGGCCGCGCCGCCGGTCGTGACGAAAGCGGCGGCGAGCACGACACGCGAAACGCCCCATCCGATCCGAACAGGCGTTCGCCGAGTCTCCTCGGCTCTCATTGGACTCGCTCCATCCATGCTGGACTCCGTCCACTTCCTTTCAAGGCGTCGTCTTGTGAAGTGCATAACGGGGTCCGATTGCCCAGAGGTTGGTATTGGAGGTTCCGCGCACCTGGTAAACCGGTATGTCGAGAGGAGCGCCGTTGAGCACGGTCGTGGAGATGCTGAAGAAGGACGGGTGGGGCTGGTCGTTGCCCGCGCTGGAGCCCTCGGGATAGAGACCGTTGCCCTTCGCCCACACGCTGGGAGCGTTGGCGGTCCGAAGAACGAGACCCCAGCCGCTGATCCATGTGTCTGTCCCGTGACTCCAGACCGAGTTCACGATCGTTGGCAGAGTCGTCGTCGCCCTCGTCGTCGCGACGACGAGCCCGTTGGCGCGCGCCGCGCCGCCGTCCTCCGCCGTTACGTACGCGAAATGGCTTCCACCCAAGATCCCGACGGCCGCGCCAGGCCCCGCCGACTCGACGTTCGTCATCCACGCGCCTCTGGTTGTCGGCAAGCTGAGCTCGCCGAACCCCGGCCAGAAGATGGTGCTCGTGAAGTTCAGCGCCCCGGCCTTCGGCTGGCAAGCGTTGAGCGAATGACCGAACTTGTCGGTGTCCCGGATGACATGGTCGACGAGACGGCGGTATCCGTCGGGTGTCTTGTGAATGACCATCGCACAAGGGAAGATGCCGGTAGCGTCATGCCGCGCTCTCCCACCGGCAAACCAGACATCGTCGGGCCCCGAGCCGCTGGCGCCGAAGATGAAGAAGGTGTCCGTGAGATTCGCGCTGTCGTCCGCGACGTACTCGGCGACCCAGCCGGGCGCGCCGCCATCGTCGCTCTTCCAGCGGAAGATCGTGTTTGCGTACCACGCGTAGACGTTATCGGCGGATGTACCCCACACGCCGAGCGCCGGATAGTCGATCGACGGCCCCGGGTAGGCTCTCACGTACCGAGCGCGGCCGTGATCGCGCGAGGGATCGTCGCGGCTGTGATCCTCGAGCCTGCTCCGCTGCCACGACCAAGGCGCGGACGGCGACGAGCGCGTTCCGTGATAGATGAACGCGGGCGCGACTCCGTAGTAGACCTCGTTCTCGTTCGGCCCCCAGAGCTTTCCTGCGTACTGGCCGAATCCGTACTCATTCTGAGTATTGTCGTCGATGTAACTCCACTTGTTCGACACGTCGTCCCACTCGAGGACCTTGACGCCGAGCGCGTTGCTCTCCGCGATCGCGAACGCGCGCCGCTCGAACGGCCAGATGTCTTTGAGCGTCAGATCGCGATCGGGGAGCGCGGTGATGCACCAGTCCGCGTCACTGCACGAGCGCACGACCGGGACTGCACTGTCGAAGACGTCGCCGCTGTCGTCCATCCCGGCATCGGGGAGCGAATTCGCCCCTGCATCGTTCGGAGACAGTTGTGCTGCTTCTTCTTCGCCCGACGTCGCGCAGGCCGCAGCAGCCGCGAGGGCGGCCGAGGCGCAGGTGAGGAGAACTGCTCTTCTCATGGTTTGCCTCCGAGAGCGAGGACGACGCCGTAGCCCCCGATCCAGACGTGTCCGGCCCCCGGTGACCATACGGTGTAGAGATCAGGCCGGCGTGCGCCGAGGCCCGCGACCTTCACGCGCGACCAGCGAATACCATCGTAGTGAAGGACGACGCCTGCATTGCCTACGGCCCAAACATCGGACGGCGACGTGCCCCAGACTGCATTGAGATGCTCGCCCGTCGGCACGTCCGAGACGACGTCCCAGCGCAGCCCATCTCCCGTGTAGTGACGAATGGTCCCGGTCCCACCGACCGCCCAGACGTCCGTGTCGGAGGCCGCCCAAACGCCGGTGAGTCCGTCCCATGTTTGCGTGTTGAGCGAGGTCACCGTCGGCGTTTCGCCGTCCGCGTCGGTGACCCGCATCGCCAAGCCGAGCTCGCCGACCACCCAGAGAGAGACGGTCTTCGCCGAGAGCCCGTGCAGGCTCCGCGGATTGCCACACGAGCGGGCGCCACATACGGACGATGAAATGCTACGAGCGCCCTCGAACGTCCCCCCCGCGGTGAGCTCGAGACGCCAGAAACGCGTGCCCGTCGCCACCCAGAGCGAGTCCGCGCCGGGCGCGGCCCACACCGGCCCGAGCTGGCCTCCAAAGGTGGCCGTCGGCGCCACCTCGCGAAGCGACCAGCCACCGGCCGAGACGGATGCGTCGGCATCACCAGCGTCGAGACCTCGCGCGTAGACCTTCGCGAGCGATCGGAACGAGATCTCTCCTGCTCCGGGGAGCCAGAGCTCGCGGAGCGACTCTTGTGTCCCGGTCTCGGATTGCGTCCAGGACGTTCCATCGAAGTGGGCAACCGTTCCCACGGTGCCGGCAATCCAAACGTCGCTCGCCGAGCGGCCGCGAACGACGTTTATCCGCGTCCGCCAATCCATGCCGACGGCAGGGTTGACCGGATCGAACGGCCCGCTCGGACAGAGGACGTCAGCCGCACACGCCTCGGGGAAGTACTCGCAGTCGTCGGCGGTGCAGGGGCCTGCCTCCGCGTCCGCATCCGCGCCTGCTGCGTCTTGCCCGGGAACCGCGTTCGCGACCTCCGGCGGGGCCAGAGACACCTCTTCGTCGGAAGCGCACGCACCGAGCAACGCGCTCGCCCCTGCTGCGGAGGCGAGCGCACTCACAGCGAAAACCAGGCAGCGGAGCGTCCTCATCGCGCGAAGCCTCCTGCGTCTCCCTCACTGCAAGGCTCGACCACGCAGCGACCGGCGACACACGCCTGCCCCGCCACGGCGTCACAGACGCGCCCGCAGCCACCACAATTTCGAGGGTCGCTATCCGTACTGACCTCACAACCGTCGACGGTACTGTTGTTGCAGTCTGCGGCACCTTGAGGGCATTGAGGTTCACACGCGCCATAGCTGCATCGACTATTGCTGCCGCATGAAGCTCCGCAGGCTCCACAGTTTGCGAGGTCCGACGTAAGGTCGATGCATCTACCGACGCAAAGGGATCCAAGACAAGAATCCTGACAGTACGTCAGGCCGGACGGACACATGCATTCATGCAATCGCGTTTCAGCGTTGACGCGGCACTGCTGATTGGCCGGACACACGTTGCCACACGCGCCGCAGTTTTCGGCCGTGCTGATGTCGACCTCGCAACCATCCGCCCTCTCACCATTGCAATCGCCATAGCCCTGCTTGCAAAGCACGCCACAAACACCGCCATTACATCCGTATGCACGATTTGGATAGTTGACATCGTCGCCAGCGTCGACTGGATTGCAAGTCACGCCGCACGCGCCGCAATATTGGGCATCGTTATTGGGATCGCGGCACATGCCAGCGCAGTAGATGAGGCCGACTGGGCATCCACAGGCGGCGAACGTTTGTTGCTGGTCTTGAAACATGCACGGCTTGTCCGGATCCGTGCACTTGTTTCCACAGCCGCCGCAATGGTTATTGTCGAGAATTCCGATTTCACAACCATTGTCCGAAAGCCCGTCGCAATCGAGCGTTCTGGGACCGCACGCAAGCGCGCAGGCTCCCTCGGTGCACACGAACGTGTCGAGGGCGCCCCTGGGACAGGCGTGACCGCAGGCGCCGCAGTTGTTCACGTCCGTCCGGAGGTCCACGTCGCACGGGAAGCGCGAATTCGGGCAGGTCACCCGACCAGGAGGGCACTTGTTCGTGGGGCAGTACGGGACGAGGCCGGGCTCGGCGTCAGGTCCGGCGTCGACGGCGGCGAAGGACGGTGGCGGCGGCGGCGCCACGATGGCGAGGCGCTCGTCGACGGTCGTGCAGCCCCACCCCAGCACCATCGACACCGTCGTGAGGGTCGCCACGGCGATACGAGTCTTCATCGCAGTCCCCAGAGCTGGCGGGCAGCTGGAGTTGGGCGCCGCTGAGCGGGAGCGGCGGTTCGAAGCCGATTGCGCATACTCCTCATGCAGCTCCAGCGTCGCCTGTATGAAGAAATCGACGTGCTAGCGAGAGAGACCGTCGATCACCTGGCGGACGCGCCGGAGATGAGGCGACGCCGGAAAGCGCTCCTCGAACGTACGCGCACGCGCGCGCGCCGCGTCGACGCGACCGAGCTTGGCGAGCGCTTCGATCGCGATGCGTTCGCGCTCCTGGACGAGCAGGCCGGAGGGGCAGCGCTGCTCGTGGTCGCGCGCGACCGCGAGCGCGCCCGTGAGATCGCCGGAGCGAAGCTTCGTGTCGGCACGGTCGATGAGCTCGAGCTCGTTGCAGCGCGGGGCTGCGGCCGCAGGCGCCAGACGCACGCCGGCGTTCGGCAGCGCGTCGACGGAGATCGCTGGCGGAGCATCGGGCACGGCCGGCGGAGCGTCGAGCACGGCCGGCGGAGCGGACGGCACTGGAGAGGACTCCGGCGCCATGACCGCGCTCCCGGTCGCTCCGTGTTCCTTCAGTTGCGTGGTGAAGACGGCCCCCGCGACCAGGACAGCGGCGACGACGGAGATCCCCAGCCATGGCGTCACACGAGCCGGAGACGCGCTCTTTCCTTCGAGCAGCGGACCAAGGCGCCCGGCGAGCTCGTCCATCTTTCCCGCGGGCGGGCGCGCCGCTTGGTGGGCGCGGATGAGGCGGCCCGTAAACGCCGTATCAGGCGAAGGTGGCTCGCGAAGGTCGACGAGGCGCTTCGGTTCACCGTTCATTTGAATTCCTTCCGCAGGCGGTAGCGGCGGACGGCCGCGTCCACCGCTTCCCGCGCAGCTCGAAGCCGGGAATAGGCCGTCTGGATCGGGCACTCGAGCGACTGCGCGATCTCCTGCATCGACAGCCCTTCGAGCTCGAAGAGCACGAACACTGCACGCTTGTCGTCGTCCAGCCCGTCCAAGATGGCGTACAGAACCTCGCGCGCCTGCTGGTCGCTGAGGTGCTCGGCAGGCGTCGTTGGATCGATCGCCTCGGGCAGGTCCTCCGAAGCGATTTCCCGGGCGGCGCTCCGGCGGCTCCGCGAGCGGAGCGCGACGCGCACGCAGATCCCGTGGACCCATCCGCGAACCGATCCTCGATCCTCGTACTCGCCGGCCCTCCGATGGATGACGACGAAGACCTCCTGGAAGGCATCGTCGACGTCCGCCGGCGCCACGCCGAGGCTGCGCAGCAGGGTGTAGACGTAGGGCCCGTGCTCTCGAAAGATCGCCGCGATGTCGAGGCGCCCGCTCACCGGATGCGCGCTCGCCGCGTCATCGGACGAGAGGCTGGGAATGGAGCACGCCCGCACGGGATCATATGCAGGCCCGAGACGCCCATTATTACAAAATCGTGATGAGCCCGCTCAGCCCGACGAACACGATGACCTGCCCGGTCGTGTAGAGCCGCTCCACCTCCCCGTCGGTGGTCGCATAGTGGAACGCGCGCCGCACAGGCGGGGCCGCTAGCCCGAGGTCGAACCGTACCGAGCGCGTGCCGTCGCCAAGCCGAAGCGCGACCGTAGCCGTTGGGGCTACGAGGGGCCGCCAGGCATCGCTCCGCTCCTTGATGCCCGCCGCGTCGACGCCCGTCGTGCTGGGGACGATCGCGCCCCAAAAGAGCCCACCGCAGGCATCGAGGCTGAGCTTGGACCCCGGAACGACCGCCAGACACGCGCGGAGCTGCTGGTCGACCGCGGAGAAGGTCCCGCGAACCAATTCGTCGCGAATGGTTTGCGGTAGCGAATAGCCGCCGGACCATTCGAAGCTGAAACGTGAGCCTGGGCGCGAGAGCCGCGCCACCACCCGCACCGACGCGCTCGGTGACGGAAGGAGGCCGACGGCAGCAGCGCCTCCGAAGCCGAGCGACAGGTCGAACGGTCGCCTCGATGCCTCCGACGTGGAGGCCGGTGGCCGAGGCCGCAGCGGACGTGACCGCGTCTCGGGCGCCAGCGCCCGGTTCTCTGGGGGCACGCGCTCGACTTCCGGCGCTGGGCCCTCGACCGGCTCCTCGCTCGGCGGGCGATCCTCTTCGGGCTCGCCAGCGCTCTCTGATTCGATGAAGAGTGCGACGACGATCGTCGTCGTGCGAATCAAGCTGGCGCAGCTCGAAGCATCGAGCTCGCGCGAGCCGAGGACGGCGCCGCTCCGCTCTCTCTGCGTCACGCGAGCTCGGAAGCGGCCCGCCGTGAAGACCTCGTCCCCTTCGATCACGATGTCGGCTCGATCGCGATCGGTGAAGGGCTTACGCCTGAGCTTCTTCTCGACGGCATCGCGGAGGGCTGCCTCCGTCACGCACACGGGCGCGCCGACCTCGGAGCGCCACGAAAGGGCAAACGACGCGTCGGCCCACGCCGCACGGGGGACGAGTGCGAGTCCGAGCATGACGCACGCGGCAGCGGCCAAGCGCGGTGCAGCACGATGGCGGCGCACCACCGCGATGCTAGCTCACGCCCTGCCGCGCTCGCGACGATCTCGAACCAAACCTCGATGGGCCCCGGCGGGAAGTTCGTACGCACGACCGGCGCGCGGGGGCGATGATGCAGATGCACTATTCCGGCGTTCGAATAGACTCAGGCGTTCTTCATGGCCGCTGCTTCTTCGCCGTTGCCGACCACCGCCCTCTCGCCTGCAGGGATCGCCGGCTTCCTGCTCGACATCCACGAGCGCTCGAACGAGCTCGGCTACCACGAGCTGCACCGCTTCACGCTCCAGCGGCTCGCGGCCGTCTTCCCATTCGATGCCGGGCTCCTGGCCATGGGCACGATCCAGAATGGCGTCCCGCACGGTCACGATGTCGTGCTGCACAACAAGACGCCCGAGTTCATGGAGAGCTGGGAGGAGATCAAGCACGAGGACAAGGTCGCCCTCCAGGCGTTCGGGAACCCAGGGAAGACGGCGAACGTCGACATCGAGGGACCGATCTTCGATGGCTGCGACCGCGCCCGGGAGCACTGCAGGAAGTGGGGCCTCGCGCATGTGCTGTGCACCTCCATGATCTCGTCGGCTGCCGGTCTCTACTGGGTCGCCTCCGTCTACCGCTCCGACCAGACGAAGCCGTTCTCGGAGGAGGAGCGCCAGGCGATGGAGATCGTCGTGCCGCACATTTTCTCGGCCGCGCGTCGCGCTCACCTCGGTCAGCTCCGCACGCAGGCCCACATCCGCGACGCACATGGACAGGCGGGGGCGATCGCCAACGAGTCGGGGCTCGTCCTCGAGGCGGAGCCGGGCTTCGTCGATCTGCTCCGCACCGGGTGGCCTGGATGGACGGGACCGCTGCTGCCTTCCGACCTGGCGAGCGAGCTGCCGACGAAGCCGTCCGTGCGCCTCGTGCGCGAGCCGGTGGTGGTCCGCGCGGACAAGTCCGGCGGGTTCGTCCTCCTCCATGCGCGGAGGAGCGTGGCCGCCGATCGGCTCACCGCTCGCGAGCACGAGATCGCCGAAGCATTCTCCCTGGGCGAGACGCACCGCGAGATCGGCGCGCGCCTCGGCGTCTCGCCGAACACGGTGCGCCGCCACCTCGCGAACATCTACGAGAAGCTCGGGATCGCGAGCAAAGCCGAGCTCGATCGGATGATCAGCGGCCTGACGTAGGCTCGGTGAGGCGACCCGTCACAACACCTGGACGACCACGGACGCGGCCGTGCTCTCGTTGCCAGCGTCGTCGCGCGCGACAGCACGGACCTCGGTCGGGCCCGGAGGCAGGTTGCTGGCCTCGGAGCTGCGCGGCGCTCACACGCCGGACGCGCTCCCGCGACCACGGCATCGATTGATCGAGCGGCTCGCGACGGGCGCGCGACGGGCCCGGTTGGAGACGCTGCCTTGACGATGGGCGAGCGAGGTATCAGGATTCGGGCGCCGCATCCTTCGATGCGTGCAGCAGGAGGTGAGCCATGCACGGGATTGCCATTTGCGGTGTCCAGGTTCGCAAGGTTTGCTCCCTCGCGGCTCGAGCGTGACAGGCGTCACGCTCCACTGCGAGCGAGCCGAGTCATTCGTATTTTGAGCCGTAAGAAATGAAACACGACCACATTGGACCGAGCGCTGCAGGCTCGGTCCGGCACCAGCGTGTGGAGTCCTCCATCCTCGAGGAGCTCCGTTCCATCCTGAGAGACGACGTCACCGACCCCGAGCTCGAGGGCGTCCGGTTGACCGCCATCGTGCTCTCTCCCGACAGCAAGAACGCTCGCGTGCACTTCGCCGTGCCACGCGGTCGTCCGCGCACTGCGGTCCTTCGCGCGTTCACGCGCGCGACGGGCTTCCTGCGTGGCCGCCTCGCCGAGGGCGTCGAGCTGAAGAGGACGCCAGACCTCCGCTTCGTCTACGAAGCAGAGATCGATCCGTCGGGCAGCGACGAGGGCTGACTTGCCTCGAACCCTGTTCGATCCCGGGCGCGGCCATCGCGTCCCGGTACACGTGTGGGCGCGCGACGCCTCGGAAGAGACGCTCGCGCAGCTCGAGCGCATCGCATCACGCCCCTACGCTGCGCTTCGCGTGGCGGCGATGGCGGACGCCCATGTCGCCGAGGGCGTCGCGGTCGGCACCGTGTTCGCCACCGAGCGGACCGTCGTTCCTCGCGCGCTCGGCGGCGACCTCGGATGCGGCGTTGCGGCGGTCCAGCTCTCGGTACGAGCGAGCGAGCTCGATCGCGCCACGCTCGATCGCGTGGTGAGCTCGCTCGTTCGCGCGATCCCTGCCGGCGACGCCGTCCACCGTGGTCGCGGGCTGGCCGTTCCCGACGCGCTGTTCGAGGACGACCTCTCGACGCGCTCGCTCGAACGAACGCGCGATGCGCTCTCCGCCAAGCACCTCGGAACGCTCGGAGGAGGCAACCACTTCCTCGAAATCGACCGTGACGTCGACGACAACGCATGGCTGCTCGTCCACTCCGGCTCGCGCGGGCTCGGTGCCGCCGTCGCCGCTCATCACGTGCGAGCGGCGGAGGCGATCGATCCCGATCCGCTCGCCGGCCTCGACACGGACTCCGACGCGGGACGCGCCTACCTGGTCGATCTCGCGTGGGCGCTCGCCTTCGCGCGCGCCAACCGCGAGCTCCTCGCGCGACGCGCGATGCTCGTCCTGAGCGATGTCCTCGCCCAGGAGGTCACCGCCAAGCGCGAGGTCGACATCCACCATAACTTCGTCGCGCGCGAGCGATGGGAGGACCGGGATCTCTTCGTCCACCGGAAGGGCGCCGTCGCCGTCCCGCGCGGTAGTCCGGCGATCATCCCGGGCTCGATGGCGACGGCGAGCTACCTCGTCTCGGGGCTCGGCTGCGATCTCGCATTCGGCTCGTGCTCACACGGTGCCGGACGCGTGATGACGCGCCGAGAAGCGCGCGCCCGGATCCGTCCCGCGGCGCTCGTCCAGACGATGCGCCGGATCGCCTGGCCGGATCACCTCGCACGCCGGCTCGTCGAGGAGGCACCGGCGGTCTACCGCGACATCGGCGAAGTCCTCGACGACCAGCGCGATCTCGTCGCGCGGGAGCGCCGTCTCGAGCCCCTCGCGGTGCTCAAGGGTTAGGCGGCAGCCTCGATGAGCGGCGAGCGCGGACGCTCAGCTGCCCCGGCGGAAGAGGCTCCCGATCGCGTCGAACAGCGTCTCGTAGCGTCGCTTCTTCGCGGTCGTCGCGAACACGCGGTCGAGCGAGTCGCGCTGTTCGGCGCTCGGCATCGTGGCTGCGGCGATCGTCTCGAGGATCGCTGCCTCCTGTTCGCTGCATTCGCCGTCGGCGTACGCGAGGAAGTAGGCGCTCCGGTACACCTGCTCGCGCCCGGCGTCGGACACGATCTTCGCGGCCTCCGCAGCGATATCGACTTCCTCGTCGAGCAGGCTGAGGAACGGCGGAGCGTCTTCGACCGCGAACCCCGTGAACGCCGCGCTGAGCGAGCGCAGCTCGTCGGCGTGGATGTGCCCGTCGGCCTTCGCAAGCGCGACGAGGACCTTCAAACACGCGATTGCTTCGGTTCGGGGGATCGCCATCGTGGATGATGAGTACGGCATTCGCGGGCGAGCGTCCACGGACGGGCCGCGGTCTTTTGGAGCACCGCGCGCGGCGGCTGCTACTCTGACGGGAATGGGTGGGCTACGGCCAACGGGCTTCTGCGTCGCACTCTTGCTGGCAGCCGCACCGAGCTGCGCCCTCTTCACGGATCTCGGGGGGTTCTCCGGCACCGCCGATCCGGCGAGAACCGAGGGCGGCGCGCCCGACGACGGAGACGCCGGACCGGCGCCCACGCTCGACGCGATGCAGACAGCCGACACCGAGACCGACGCGCCGACGCGGGAGCGCGCGTGCGCGAAGCCGCACACCTTCTGCGCCGACTTCGATGTCTCGGAGGATCCGAAGTACGGCTTCACCGGCGGCGGCACGGAGCTGAGCGGCTCGCTCGCGACGAACGCGACCGACTCCTGGTCGTCTCCCCGCTCGCTCGTCGCGAGGGTCACGCCCGTCAGCGGCAGCAGCTCACCCGCTGCGCTCCTGTCCGCGTCCGTCGGCGCGACCCCGGCGATTCACATCGCCTTCCGGATGAAGCTCGAGGCCAACGACTTCGCGAATACCAGCGTCATCGTCGCGGTGCTCAACGCCTACTCCGACGCCGAGGGCTTGAAGCAGGTGCAGCTCACCCTCTCGGGCACGGAGGTGAACCTCCGGGCCGCGCGCTTCGATCCGAGCACCGGCCAGACGGCGGTCGTCGCGGACAACAAGGCGCCGTTCACGATCGACGACGCTTGGCACCTGTTCGAGATCGATGCCTCGACGGTGGGCGCTCATCCCCTCGAGCTGAAGATCGACGGCGTCTCGCGGCTGATGAACGCGACGGTTCCCGGAAGCGTCGTGGACCAGTACGTCGCCTACTTCGGGCTCTGGTATCCGCGGCCGGTCGCAGGCGCCTGGCAGGTACGGCTCGACGACGTCGCGATCGATACCCGCTGACGTCGAGGTCGTCCCCGGGGCGGCCTTACCGTCCGCCCCGGAGTCGACTCCGTGCTCACGTCGAGCGACGCGCGCTACCGGGGAAGCGTGAGGAAGTACGTGTACGCGGGGACGTCCTCGGGATCGAGCTCGAAGAGCTCGGGCACGGCCTTCTTCGCCTTGGCGGGCGACTCGAGATCGGCGAGGCGCCGGGCGCGGATCCGGCCCTTGCCGCCTCGACCGATCGTCTCGAGCGCCGTGTCCTTGAGCACCACGGTGTCGGCGTCGAGACCACCGACGAAGATGCCTCCGTCCCCGCCGACGTCGCCGATGACCGTCAGCGCCGCGAGCGTGCCACCGACGACGAGGAAGGCGTCGGCATACACGTGACGCGCCGTCACGTCGCCCGTGACCACGAGGTTCGGAAGGCCCGAGACGCGACGAAGCGCGACATCGCCCTTCACGCGCAGGTCGCCGACGACCACCACCGTGCCCGAAACGTCGCGCAGCTCGTCGAGCGTGACGCTCCCGAGCGCGAGCGAGTACGGCTTCGGAAGGCCCGACACGTCGCCGTGAGGCGGATCGAACCCGACCGCCGCCAGCGCATCCTGCACGACGGCGAGCGTCACCGGGCGCAGCGGGCTCGCCTTCGCCTTCGCGGGCGCCTTCGCCTTTGCGGGCGCCTTCGCCTTCGTCTTCGCCTTCGCGGGCGCCTTCGCCTTCGCCTTCGCGGGCGCCTTCGCCTTTGCGGGCGCCTTCGCCTTCGTCTTCGCCTTCGCGGGCGCCTTCGCCTTCGCGGGCGCCTTCGCCTTCGCGGGCGCCTTCGCCTTCGTCTTCGCCTTCGCGGGCGCCTTCGCCTTCGTCTTCGCCTTCGCGACCTTCTTCGTATTTGCCTTCACGGCTGCAACTGATCTCGGTGGGCTTCCGGCGTCAAGCGCGCGTCCACCGACCGTGAGCGGCGCTCGCGCCCCCCCGCAGTGGTGCGCGTAGCACCGGAGCTCGAGCGTAGAGCGGGCCCGCGCATCAGGGCACCCTGACCGTCGACCCGGAGTACGACCGGCTCCTCGGAGCTCTCGGCCCGACCTTCGGCACCGGCGTGCGCATCGGCACCATCAACCTCGGAGCGAACGGAACCTGGTCGCCGCCGATGCTTCATGGCGAGGCACGGCCCGGCAGCACGCACATCCTCGTCGGCGGCTTGACGCTCCGCGTACAGAACTGAGGGACCGCCAGGGCTACGACTTCGGCTGCGTGGCAGCGTCATCGCGGATCAGATACCGGACGACGAGATCGACGAGCTGTTTCACTAGCGCCTCGAGATCGAGGCCGGGTGGACGCTCGAGCAAGCTCGCCAGCATCGTCGCACGAACCGACTGGTACGCGACGAACGCGGCCGCTTCGACGTCGTCGGACCGAAGATGCTCGCGGCTCTGGAGAAGGAAGCCGCGCACGACGTCGATCACGCGAAGGTCGAACGCGTGCACGCGCTCCGCGTTGGCCACCCGCAGTCCCTCGATCGCGAGGACCCGGTGCAACGCGGGTGAGGTCTCGTAGAGCTTCGCCAGCCCGCGCACCACACGCTCGACCATCTCGCGCGGCGCGGTCCCCAGGTTCTCCTGCGAGAGGACGTCTTGCATCATCGCCAGCGCGCGCGTGAACTCGCGCTCCTGGAGCGCGTTCACGATCGCATCGCGGTCTTCAAAGTGGTGGTAGAGCGTGCCGACGCTCACGCCGGCGATCTCGGCGATGCGTGTCGTCGTCGCGAGGTCGAGGCTCTCTCGTTCGAGAATTCGAATGGTGGCCTCGAGGATCGCGTCGATCGTGGCCTGCGCACGGGCCTGGCGCGGCTTGTTTTCCGGGGTCTTCGTTCGTCGCGAGCTCATCGAGGAAAACCTGAAACCCCCTGGAATGGGCACGGGCGGTCGTCGGATCCACAATCCGACGTGCCGCGGGAGCATCACTAACGCACTCCGCCGGCCAGGCAAGGTGGACATGAAACTTCGTTATCGCGCCGACATCCGAACCCTAGCGTGGGCGCTCGTTCTCATGCCCGGGCTCGTCGCGGCGCAATACCTGCGCCCCTCGCTCGCGGGTTGGCTGATGCCGCTGTCGATGTACGCGGCGTACTGCGCGGCCGTCATCGCGCACAACCACAACCACGTCCCCACGTTCACTGGGCGGACCACGAATCGGCTCTTCTCAGCGTGGATCTCGATCTTCTACGGCTTCCCGACCTACGGCTGGATCCCGACGCACAACTTGAACCACCACCGCTTCAACGGCCGTGAAGGCGACGTCACGGTTCTCGTCAAGCCGGGTGAGCCCGACAGCGCATGGATCGCGCTGACGCACTTCTTTCGCTCCACGACCACGCAGGGCCCTATCCTCGCACGCTACCGGCAGATGCTCTACGGCCGCTCGAAGGCCGCCTGGCTTGGGATCTGGGGCCAGTACCTCGTCGTGTACGGAGCCCACGCCGCGATGGCGTGGCTCGCAATCGCGCGCTTCGGTCTGGGACGCGGCGCCTTCGTCTACCTCTCGGCCCTCGGGATCCCCGCGTTCGGCGCGCTCTGGGGGATCATGTTCACCAACTGGGTGCAGCACGTCGGATGCGATCCGACCTCACGCTTCAACCACTCGCGCAACTTCGTCTCGTCCTGGATGAACGCGCTCGTCTTCGACAACGGCTTCCACACCGTCCACCACGACAAGGCGAACCTCCACTGGAGCCTCACGCGACGAGCACACGAGCAGATCGCACACCACATCGATCCGCGACTGAACGCGAGCTCGATCTTCTCATATGCGTTCGAGACGTACGTCCTCCGCCGCGATCTCGGTCTCCACGAGCTGGCGCGAGAGACACGCTAACCGGAGCCGCGGTCGCTATCGCCCATGGGGCCGGACGACGATGAGTTGCTTCACTCCTCGGACGTGGGCGGCTCCACGGGCTCTTCGGTTGCGGTCGTTGCCTCGGCTGCTGTCGCCTTCGCCCCGGCGGTCTTCGCCGCGGCCGCCTGCGCCGCGCGAAGCTTTCGTACCTCGGCCTCTCGCTTCTGCTTCGCGACCTGGCGGGCCTTGAAGGCGCGCGCCTGCGCGGAAGTGGCGGCGTTGTTGATCTGAGCGCGCGTGTTCTTGAGATTCGCACGCACCGTAGCGCCTTTGCCCATCGAGTCAGTGTACTCCGGTCTTCGAGATGCCGGGCGTCCGACAGCGAACCCGTCCGTCGCGCGAGTGCCGCGCGCGTGCCCAGGGTCGAGGGCACGCGCGCTGCGCAAAAACGCGGTGTTCGCGGCGGGGACTGCACGAAGCTGCGCCGACGATGCTCGGCGTTGCGCAGGAGCTGCTCAGCTCGTCGTGCCCCGCTCCGACACGGGCCCCCGCGGCCGCCTCATTTGCCGGCGCAGGGACCGCAGACGCCGTTGGTGCAGATCTTCGAGTCGCATTCGCACGGGTTCTGCACGTCGCAAGGGGAGCAGGCGAGGCCCGCGCCGTCGGAGATCTTCGTGAGGAGGCAGCGCACGATGGGCTGCGGACTGCTCCGCTCGAACTGGGAGAGCGAGCACGAGCCGCCCTTCGGGACGGTGTCACCGTTCGGGCAGGTCGCGGCATTGGTGGTGATGACTGCAGCGTCGAGCGAAGCCTTGGAGCCGAGATCGACCTTGACGCACGGGACTGCCGCCTGCCCGGTGATGAAGTTCGCCACCGTGGTGTCGGCCGTCGGAATGAGCGCGCCCTCGAGCGCTGCGCCGTTGAAGTTCGCGTCTTCGACCTTGGCCCCGCAGAACGACGCGTCGCGGAAGACGGAGTTGGGGCCGAACACGGTGTCCTTCAAGGTCGCTCGGTGGAAGACCGCGTTCGTGAAGTCCGCGCCCGTCATGTTGAGCCCCGTGAGGTCTGCCTCCGTGAAGTTGACGTCGGTGAACCGCGCGGCGGCAAACGTCGAGCCCGTGCGCGGAGCCGGGAAGGTCACCGCCGCTCGGACGAAGAGCGCGCGGGAGAAGCGGCCGTTGACGATGCTCGACGGAGCGAAGCGTGTTCCATTGAACGTGGTGACGTTCGCCCCGGCGTCCGCGATGACGTCATCCATCTTCGCGTTCGTCAGGTCGGAGTACACCACGGAAGCGCCGTTCATCACGGCGCCGGTGAGGTCGGCGTAGCGGAGGTCCGTGTTGCGGAAGGTCGTCCGAGCCAGATCGGCGTTGTTGAGCTTCGCCTCGGCGAGCTTCCATCGCTCGAACTGGAGGCCTCCGAGCTTGAGCCCGCAGAGCGTCTTCCGCGCGAGGTCTCGCTGATCGAGCCCGATGGCGGACGCGTCGCCTTGGGCGTCGGTGAAGTCGATGAACCGCCAGGAGGCGAGCGGGATCTGCTGCAGGCCGAACCGAGTGCCGGCGAGCTTGGTGAGCGAGAGGTCGTCCCTGCGCGGCTCTTTGCAAGGATCGGCGACCAAGGACTGACCGGGCGGGAGCTTGAAGGTGACGTTGTCCAGGTAGGCGCTCGTCAGGTCGGTGTTCGTGATCGCCGCGTCGGTGATCTCGCCGATGCCGACGAACGACGTTCGCGCGAAGGACGCACCGTCGAACGTCGAGCTGATGAGGCGGGCATCTCGGAGGGTCGCGTCGTCGAACTTCGCCCGCGAGAAGTCCATGAACGCGAGCCTCGCCCCAGTGAGGTTGGCGTGATCGAAGCTCGCCCGGTGCGCGATGTTCCGTGCGGCAGCGAACTGCTCACCGGCGATGTTCGTCCGCGTCAGATTCGCGTAGGAGAAGTTCGTATCGGTGAGGTCGGTGAAGAGAATGAACGAGTCCGTCAGGTCGGCGCGATCGAGGCGCGCTCCCGCCATCGTCCCGCGAGAGATGTCGAGCTGCGGGAGCCTCGCGTCCCGGAGGTCGATGCCCTGGAGGTTGCAGGAGTGGCAGGACTTCGTCTCGACGACGAGGGTGCGGATCTCCTGCACGCTCGCGGAGACGAACGTCTGAGGAAGGTTGTCTCCGCAACGGACGTTCTGGGTGAGGACGGTCTTCCTACCGGTGTAGTTCTCGCCGCTGTAACCGTTGAGGACCGAGTTGCAGGAGAGCTTGATCGACTTCGTCCCGCCGAGGAACCTCGTCGCCGCGCGGATGTTCGGGGGGAACGCGTTCGCCGCGTTGATGACGAGGGCCTTTCCGGAGTAGTCGCAGTTCTGGAAGAACGCGACCTCTCCGGCGCGCAACGTCCCGAGCGAGGCGGCGTCGGAAACGAAGCGCATCGCGAACGTGAGCGGCGTACGCTCAGCGTAGGTGCGCGTGAAGATGATGTCGCCCTCGTTCTGCCAAACCACGGTTGGGCGCGACGGCTGGAAGGCGACCGGATCGAACGTGAAGGGCCGCGGGTTCCCGAGCAAGGTCCACGTCGTGTGGCGGTCGGGATTGACGCTCGACTCGAACGTGAGGAGATCCTCGGTCGAATCGCCCTTTCGGCCGCCCGTCATGACCTGGCCGCTGGCGCCCCCTCGGAGCTGAGCCAAGCCGCCCACGTTCTTCACCGTGATGAACTTGCGAAGGTCCTGCGGAGGTTCGCTCGTGAACGGATCGACGTAGACGAACGGGTCACGCTCGACGGCGCCGCTGACGACTCCGGTCGGCGTCGTGACGTACCAGGCGTGCGTCTCCGGCATCGACGTCGGGTTGGTGTTGCGCTCCTCGTCGGTGCATTGAACCGCGGGGCCCGCTTGGAGCGCCGTCGGCGCCTGTGCCGACATCGGGTGGAGGAAGACCGGGACGAGCGGGGCGGTCGCGCCGTCTCCCGTCGTCGCGCGCGCGACGCTGACCGTGTAGTCGCCGGCGGGCAGCGTCGCTGACGCGCACTCGGACCCATGGGCGACGTGGAGGACGACCTCGTTCTTGTCGTCGCGAACCGTGACGTCGGAGACCGACGCGTCGCGATCGCGGAGGCAGACGTCGAGCGTCTGGTCGGACTGCAGGCGGTAGGGAACGACGTCGACGCCCGGAACGCCCGTGTCGTGGGGGGGCGCCTCGGTCGCGTTCTCGAGCTGAAGCAGGACGGTCGAGGAGAGGGTGGCGCGAAGGACATCGTCCCGCGAGAAGTCACGCTCGAAGTACGCGGCCTCGTCGTCACTCGGCGGTCCGGGTCGCTTCGGGCCGACGTCGGTGTCCGGCTCGCACGCAGGTGAGATCAGGCCGAGCCCGAGGCCGGCGGCGAGCAGCAGGATTCGTTTGATCATGGCGTTGGTCATCTCCGTGCTCCTCACGGCGTCGTCGGGATCCATCGCCACAGGCCTGGCTCGCGTCTCCCACGGAAGACGAGCTCGTTCCAGCCGAGTGAGATGATGTTCTGGTTCGTGTCGAGTGCGAACTTCGCCGCGGCGAAGTTGCGCGTCGTCGCCAGGACCTCGGGGGAGGTCCGCTTGTAGATGTCGAGGTAGAAGTCGGTCGGGCTCCTCGAGCGCCCTCGGCGCGAGAGGACGTAAATCGCCCCGCTCTCCAGCTCGCAGCCGACGTCGAGGTACTCGCGGTCGCTCGGGAGCTCGAGGATCGCGGAGCGCGAGCCGCCGGCCTTGTGGAAATAGTCGACCGCCGGCTCGCCCGTCACGCCGAACGCCTGGAGGCGTTTGTTGCCGTTCTCGAGGACGATGAAGACATCGCCGTCGAACGCTTGGCAGAGCGCGACGGCGCCGCGGATGTTCCCGCGGAGGGTCCCCGGGCCGCTGCGCACGTGCGCGCGAGGAAGACGTTCATCCGAAGCATGGGTGACGGCCACCTGCGGCGACTTGAGCTCGATCACCTCGAGCCGATCGACGCCGGCGTCGCCGCTGATGATCATGGCGTAGCGGTTGTCGTAGACGGCTGCTGCGCGAACGGTGGTGCTCCCGAGGCGCGCGATCGGCTGGCCTCTGCGGAAGTCGCTGGCCCCCGTCAGCGAGAGATCGAGCTCGCGGAGGACGTATTGGCCCGTGCTCGCCTCGAGGACGTACGACTTCGGCTCCCGCAGCGAGTACATCGGGACCACCGGCCTGAGGTCACCGCAGGCGTAGTCCTTCACGTTCGCGTCCAGAGCCCCCTTCTCGACGAAGACGTTCAGGTTCAGGTTCCGCATCGTGTGGAGCGACGTGCCGCCGGTATCGCTCGAGCGACCGCAGATCGGCAACGCCTGCTCGGCGGCTTGCCACGCGTAGCCGAGGTTTCCATTGTGCGCGTCGATGCCGATACCGGTCGGCGCGCAGACGATCTCGCTGCCACCGGCGCACGCGTCGGGATAGCCCCCCGGCGGCGCTGTCGGGGCGACCCACTTGTGGCTTCCACTGACGACGGCGAGCTCCGCCGAGACGGAGTACGTCGTGTCCTTGGTGATCGGGATCGTCTGGTTCTTGACGACGCACTCGACCGAGGCGAACGCCGCACCGTTCGGCACGGCGTTGACGAAATCTTGCTGTCCGAACCCGACGAGGAAGCCGGTGCTCGAGAGAATGCGGAGGACGGCCTTGTACTCACCGCCGCTCGGGACGCCGGTGACGTCGACCTCGAAGCCCGCGGCTTGAGTGAGGAACGCATAGTCCCCGCTCGCGGCGAGGGACATGCCCGTCTTGTTGACGAGCATCAGCTCGTACCGGACTCCCGTCTGCGGAAGCCCGAGGACGTCGGACGGCGTAACCTTGACGCGGACCGTATTCGTCGCGCGGATCTCCGTCGTGTAGACGGCGTTCGCCTGGGACAGACCTCCGATCGTTCGGCCGATCGATTGCGCCGTGTCGGCCGCGTTGAGCGCGAAGATGGCGGTGCCCGCGATGGGGATCCCTTTCGCCGCGGTCCCTGCGGCGATCGCGCCGCCCCAGAGCAAGGCAGTCGACGCCTTCGCGAGCGCGAGCTTGAGGGCCTGGTTGCCCACCCACACGCCGAGGTTGATCCATTCGGCGCTGCCCGTCGTGACCTGCGAGTAGATGTTCGCTCCGAGCTTCACCGCGAGGACGGCGGCCGGGACCAGCAGCTCCCGCTTCAACTGCAATGTCGTGCCGGCGTCGAAGAGCGCGCCGTAGGCGAGCGCGATCGTCGGGACCCCGAGCTCGCAGATCAGCGTCGCGACGAGGCCTGCCGTCGCCGCCTTGCCACGCTCGTCGTACTGCTTGGGCATGTCGAGGAACGAGAGCGAGCCGACGAAGACGCCGAGCGAGGTGGCCTTGTCCGGGATCCGCGCCGTGAATCGCTCACGCGCGACCGTGCCGGCGACGGGGATCCCGAGGAGCCAGAGTGCGGGCGAGATCATCCCGCGGTGCTGGAGATACTCGGTGTCGAGTGTCGTGTTGTCCCCGGCGTCGGCGCCGATCTCGGCGCGTTTGAGGAGCTTTCCGTTGGCGTCGAAGAACCCGCAGTAGACGGAGACCGTCCGGTTGTACGAGTTGCCGACGTCGAACGAGACCCGCCGGCCCTCGCCGTCGACGCGGAGACCGCTGACGCATTGGCCGCCGGTCCAGTTCTCGTTGAGCGGCGCAAACGTGTACGCCGAAGGCGCGGTCGGACCTTGCAGGAGCGGCGGAGCGTCCGGGAGCGGTTCCGCGCGCGACGAGCGCGACTTCTCGACGTGGAAGCGTTTGTCCTCGAGATCGGGGTCGTCGTAGATCGCACGCATTGCGCGGACGACGACGTCCGAAACGGCCCGCATCACCTCGGGGGGGAACGCGTAGTACCACTGATACGCGGGCTTCCCGTCGACGAGGATGGGGCTTCCGTCCTCGTTCGTCTGCGGGACCTTCTTCCCGTCGGGGTCGAGGAGGTAGGTGCCGCGCGCCCACGAGGTCCGTGTCGGACTCTCGTCCGGGTTTCGTGCCCGGCCGAGGCGGGCGATGAGCCTGGCGAGGATCTGCATCTCGACCGACTGGGCGTCGAGGTGATGCAATAGGAGCGCGGCGACGTTCCCATCGAGCGCGAGGATGTCGGGGTGATGGAAGACCAGGTATCGAGCGGCGTCCTCCTCCTCGACGATCAGCGATAGGTCGGAGATGTTGGAGACGTCTCCGTCGGCGCTCGAGCCAGCGAGGACGTGGAGGCCCCCGCTCCTCGCCGGGACGAAGTTGAATCCGTATTTCGCCCGACGCGTCGCGTGCACACCGTACGACTGTCCCTTGATCGCTTGGCCCATCAGGATGGCCGGCTCCGGGATGTGGATCGCGGCGAGGGCGAGCGCCCGCATCTCCGTCCCCGGGATGGCGTAGCTGACGGTGTACGACTGCGGCGCGTCACCTGGCAGCGAGACGTCCGGCACGTAGTGGGTGAGCTCGGCGTCGGGGATCGATCGAAGGAGCGGGACCTCTCGGCGGTGCTGCGCGAGCGTCGTCTCGTCGTGGCGGCGCAGCTCGATCCGCCGGTCGCCGAGGTCGAGCGTGTACTCGACGTCGTCGCGAAACCCGTCGAGCGAGATGTGGAGCGTCTTCCGCTCGATGGGACGCGGCCCGTTGGGGATCCTCGCGCCGTCGTCGCAGCCGCTCAGGAGGCGTGTGTTTACTCCAGCAGCCGCGAGGAACGCCGCGCCCTTGAGCAACGCGCGGCGAGAGAGTTGTACCATGATCCCCCACTATATCGATTTCGCCGAGTCTCTGTCGCGAACAGAATTGGGGCTGCACCCCAACCACCCGCAGATCGGATCGGGACGCAGGCGCGCATCAGGCATCGACGCCGTTGCACTGGGGGCCATTCCCTTTGCAGAGCTCGATGCCTGCGAGACGCGGCAGATGTAAACGCATCCCGCGATCGGCCGCGCCTGCGGGTCGACGTTGGACTGCTCGACCGACACCGGTTCGAGCGTATCGCCTCGAATCTCGTTGCGGTTCGCCCAGAGGTCGTGCGATCTCTCCACGGCTTCGAACGAGCCGGGCTTCGAGACACGACATGGTGAGACCGCGGATGACCGCGCAGGCTGTGTGGGCGCGAATGCGGGTGATTCTGGGGGCAGTGCTGGCGCTCTCGGCCGTCGGGTGTGGTGGCACCCGCTCGAGTGTCGCCCGGCTCGCCGGCGACGGAGCTGAATACGCTGGGCCCGTGACCGTCGCGGCGGCGACGCTGCCGGCCTCCTACGAAGTCGTCGGCGCTGTCGAGGTCGAGTCGATCAAGTCCCTCGACGACGCGCTCTCGGCGTTCGTCGAGCGCGTTCGTGAGGTCGGCGGCGACCACGGTCAGATCGACCGGTACTGGACGACCTTCGAGACCCGCACGGTGACGAGCACGGAGAGCTACCCCTGCGGCACCACCAAGTCGCCACAAACGTGCACGCGATCGGTCACGCGACAACAGCTCGTCATCGCCTCTCACTATATCGGGCGGGCGATGCGCACTGCAGCGAGGATTCAATGAGGTTCGTCGCAGTTCTATGTCTCGGTCTTTCGCTCGCCGGATGTGGGCGGCTCATCTCGGACAGGGCCGTCACCGGCCGCACGTATCCCGCGCACAACAGCGCCGTTCGTCTATTCCTCGAGAACGACCCGCAGCCCTCGAATTGCGAAGAAATCGCCATCGTGCGGGCGGTCGGGACGGGCAGCGAAGCGACTCTGGAGTCGGTATTCGACGGCTTGCGGAAAGAGGCGCAGAGCGTCGGCGCGAACGCAGTCGTCCGCGTGCGCATCGATCACGGCGCGGGGGTTGCGGGAATCGGCGTCGCCGTGCGAATGCCGGACGGTGCCTGAGGACGACGGCCGAAGACAGCCTCTCCTCCGAATCTCGCTGTTCTCGACCAGCACCGAGCTCACCGGCTCGGATCCATCACCGTCAGGACCAAGCGCACTGCTTCACGATATTCGAGCGATGCAGGAGGATGTTGCGACCGACGGCAGCGTCGTCAGGCGGTCTCGCCGCGCGGACGCGTCATCGCACGCACGACGGTCTCCGCCGCCACGAGCGCGAGAAGCGCGAGCGCGATGGTCCACGACACGTCGACGACCGACACGCCGCCGCCGAGCGACGAGGACGTCGCTTCGGAGACCACCGCCCGCGGACGGAGATCGAGCTCGCGCTGCATCGGCGCCGCCACCCGGAGCTCCGGAGTGCCGTCCACGGTCAGCCGGTAAGGGCCGATGAGCGTCGGTACGATCCGCAGCGCGCCGTCACCGCGCGCCGAAGGGACGCGGCCTCGCGGCCCCTCGGCCTCCACCTGACGCGCTCCGGCGAACGCCCACGGCACGCCGACGTCTCCGCGCAGCGGCGCCGAGCGCTCCTTCGCGGCGGCGACGATCGCGTCGAGGAGCGAGAGGAACCCGGGGCGGAGGGGCATGTCCGAAGCGTCGACCGAGAACGAGAGCGTCGTCAGCCACACCTCCCCTCGCCCGCGAGCGCGACGCAGGACGAGCGGAGCACCGTCCGACCACTTGAGCAGCGACTCGAACGCCGCCACGTCGTCCGGCGCGACGGTCGCTCGTCCCTTCGCGGTAAGGTCGTCGAGGCTCGTTGCGCCGTCGCCCAGCACCGGCGCACCGCTCTCCGGATCGACGCTCTGGGTCGGCGTCGGACCGAAGCTGGGAGCGTGAGCGAGGAACGGCTCGAACGTTGCGCCGAGCGGCGCGGCCGCGGCTCGTCTCCCGAGGGCGAGGACGAGGACCCCCCCTCGATCGACGAACGCCGCGAGCGCATGCCGCTGCTCCGGCGTGAAGCCCGGGGGATCGTCGATGAGCATCGCCGCGAAGGCGGCGGTGTCTTCACGACGGTCCGGAGCCTGCGGGATCGGCCTTACGGCCATGTCGACATGGAGCGCCGCGAGCGCCTGCTCGACGACCGGCGCGCCGCCCGTCGAGACGGCGTCGTCGGTCCGATCGCCGACGACCGCGAGCGCCGCCGGCCCCGACTCGACGACCACGAGCGCACGATCGTCGGAGGCGATCGCGTCGGTGCCGGTGAGGACGGCGAACAGCTCACGCGTGTCGTCACCAGTGAGGGGGATCATCACTTCCCCGAGCGCCGTCTGCGGAAGCGCCGCGCTCGCGAGGACCTTCTCCCCATCCTTGATCTGCACCTCGCGCCCGGTGGCTGCATGCGGGACCGAGCACGCGAATCGGACGCGAGCGCGACCGCCCGCTCGATCGGCGGAGAGGATCCCGCAGTCGACCGCGTCGTTCGCCTTCGCGAGCTCCGGCATCGCGACCCAGATCGGCACACTGGAGTCGCCGTTCGAGCCGAGCGCAGGCCCGTCCGACTTTCCATCGGCGAGATCCGAGAGGACGATGACCCGGCGATCGATCTGCGGGAGCTCTCCGACGAGCGTGCGCGCGATCGCGAGAGCTCCGTCGAGGTCCGTCGCCCGATCGCTCTCGCCGACGCCTTCGAGGGCCGCGCGGGCGGCGCTCACGTCCGTCGTCGCGGCGAGGCCGACACGAGCCGGCGCGCCCGCAAGGACGATCGCTGCCGCATCGCCTTCGCGGAGCGACGCGAGGATCTCCTCGGCGCCCTTCTTCGCACGCTCGAAGCGGGTCGTGTCGCCGCTGTCCTTCGCCCGCATGCTCATCGAGTCATCGATGACGATGGCGACCGCGACGGAGGCGCCGCCGCGAGAGAGCGCGAGGCGCGAGCAACGAACCAGCGGCGAGGCGCCGAGGAGCGCGAGCGCGACGATGGCCGCGGCGCGGATCGCGAAGAGCGAGCGGTCCTCCAGGCGCGCCCGACGACGCGCCTTCGGCGGCGCCTCCGGGACGAGTCGCGCCGGTGCGAACGGCACCTCGTCCGCGCGCTTGCGGCGGAGGCGATGCGCGAGATACGGCGCGGCGACGAGCACCGCAACGCCGAGCGCGAGGATCGTGAGGAAGCTCACAGCGCCGCCTCGACGATCGCGCGCACCGCGGCGACGGGATCGCGGTCGGTCGTCATAGTCAGGAGCTTTGCCCCGCGGCTGACGAGCGCTTGCCGCCAGGCGGCCTGCTCCGCCGCGAGCGCCGCGAGGTAGCGCTCCCGCGCGGCCTCGTCCGTCTCGACCGTGACGCCGCCTTCGAGCGACTTCAGGCGGACCGTCTCCTTGAAGGGGAAGTCGGCCTCGTCCGGATCGAGCGTCTGCACGACGACGACGACGCAGCCGCGCGTGGAGATGGCGCCGATGCGCGCCGCCGCTTGGGGGGGAAGGTCGAGGAGATCGCTCAGGACGACGACGACCGAGCCGCGGCGCGCCGAGCGCGCGATCGATCCGATCGCCGCGTCGAGCATCGCGATGCTCGAGCCGGCCTCCCCTTCCGCCGACTGCGCCTCGAGCGCGTCGACCACGCGCTCGAAGACCTCGCGACCGCCGCGCACCGGGACGGGTCGCGCGTCCTTCGAGCCGCCGATGAACGACATGCCGATCGGGTCGCCGCTCTTGATCGCCACGCGCGCGAGCGCGGCCGCGACGAGCGCGGCCCACGCGAGCTTGGAGCCGGGCGCGCGCGACCCACGGTAGCCCATCGAGGCGGACGCATCGACGACGAGACGGAGCGCGCGATCGGTCTCGGTCTCGAACTGGCGAACGAGGAGATGATCGTGACGGAGGAGCGAGCGGACGTCGAGATGACGCAGGTCGTCGCCCGGCGTGTAGGCGCGATGCCCGCCGAACTCGACGCCCGCCCCCTTGCGCGCGCTCCGATGCGAGCCGGCGTAGACGCCCTCGGCGACCACGCGCGCGCGAATGCGGATCGGCGCGAGACTGCCCCAGTCGATCGCGCGGCGAACGTCCTTGGCGGGGCGCACCGCTTCGATGCGCGGAGAGTTGTTGCGAATGCTCGAACGCGCGCTCACGGGAGTGCCGCGATCAGGGCAGCCCGACTTCGGGCACGGGACCGCCGACCTGCGCCCGCCCGCCGCCGAGGATCTCACGCGCGAGGCCGAACTCGACGAGGTCGAGCCCGGTGGAGCTGATGACCTGCTTGAGGCCTTCGTCTGCGCCCTTCACGTCACCGGCGACCTTGCGATCGATCGCGGCGTAGAAGAGCGCCTCGGTCTTCTGCGTGGGGGTCTGCGCGGCGGCGACGAGATCGGACGCCTTGAGCTTGCCCGCGCCGAACGCGGCGATCTTGCCGATCCAGCGCGGATCGTCGGACGCGCCGACGAGGATCCGCTCGGCGGTAGGGTCCTTCGTATCGCGATGTTGGCGCTCGAGGAGGTGCACCCAGAGCGCGTCGTAGACGATGTCCTCACGCCCGAGCTCGGCGACCTGACCGCGCGCGAGACCTTCACGTGCAGCGGCGAGATCGCCGCGAACGAACGCGCGGCCGACGATCTGACCGATCGTCGCCGCCGCCTGGCGCTTGTCGCGCGGGGCGGCCTCGAGGGCACGCTCGAGAGCCTTCTCGGCGCTCTTCGCAGCGCCGAAGCGATCGAGCACGCGGGAGATCAGACGCTCGACGCGGGCTCGGTCATCGGACTCGGTTGCTGCGCGTGCCTTCGCGAGGTCCCTGAGCGCGTCGGCGAGCGGCTTGCGAGCAGCGCTCGCGTCGCCCTGCTCGCGGGTGATGTCGCTCGTGATGAGGAGCACCTCGGCGCGAAGCGCAGGATCCTTCGCTACGTCGTCGGCGACGAGGGCGTTCTTGAGCCGCTCGAGCGCCTCCTTGGTGTTCCCCGCATGCCAGTCGAGCCGCGCGAGGTTCATCAGGACCGCGCCGGAGCGCTCGCGCTCCATCGACGCATCGAGGAGCTTCCTCGCAGCATCGAGCCCGCCTTCGCGGATCTCGATCTCGCCCATGAGCGCGTAGAGGCGCGCCGGGCTCGGCTGGATCTTGCCCTTCAGCGCATCGGCTGCGCCGAGGAGGGGCTCGGCCGCCTTGAAGGAGCGGCGCGCGGAGTCGCCTTCCTCCGCGTCGAGCGCGCGGAGCATCGCTTGAATCGTGACGGCGAGCCCGAACCCGACGATGCGCGGATCCTTCTGCGCCTTCACGGAGTCCGCGAGGATGGCCGGCGCGGCTTCGCCCATCCCGAGCTCGACGAGCGTCGTCGCGACGAAGGCCGCAGGCTCCGGTGAGGTCGAGTCGAGACGGTAAGCCTCGCAGGCGGAGACGAACGAGGCGACGCGGAGCAGATCGCTGTCGCGGCCGAAGTCCTCTTCGTCGCCACGCGCCGGTCCGCGCTGCCCAGGACGAAGCATGCGCGCGAGCTCGAGCCAGCGATCCGTATCCGGCCGCTCGACGACCGCCTTCAGCGCGCCCATCAGCTCGGGCCGCGTCATCTGCGGGTCCTTGAGGTTCGCCTTCTCGAGCGCCGCGAGCGCCCCGTGAGCGTCGCCGCTCCTCAAGTAGATCGCGACGAGCACGGTCGAACCGGTCTCGAGCGCGCGGACCGCCTCGAGCCCCTCCTCCCGCGTGATCTGCATCCCGCGTGCGCGCCGCGCCGTCTTGACCTGGATCGCCTTGTCGATGAAGTCGAGCGTCTTGGCGACCGCGTCATCGCGTGCCTCGACGCTCGGCTCGAGGAGCAGCCGCGTCACCGCAGCAGCCTCGAGCGCGCCGGCCGTCTGCATCGACCCATTGCCGGCCGTGTCGCGGGTCCATGCGGAGATCGCGTCGAGGTGGCCCTTGATGTCGGCCTTCTCCTTCGGTGGAGCGACGCGCATGAGCATCTCGTAGGCGGCGCGTGCGCGCCCCTCGTCGCCGCGCTTCGCAAACTCGTCCGACGCGCTCTTGAGAGCGTCGTAACCGTGCGGACCGAGCATCTCGGTCGTGAGCTCGCCGGCTCGCACGAGGAACATCGCGCCAGCGAACGACGAGACCGCGTTCTCTCGGTTCTTCGCCTTGAAGCGACTCGAGACACGCGACATCTGACGAGCAACCACGCCCGTGAGCCGCTGCTGGCGCTCCTTGCTCTGAGGCTCGCTCGCGAGGAGATCGCGGACGGCGCTCGGGAACTGGTCGTCGTCGACGGCGACGTCCGCGCGCGTGACGCGCTCGGCATGATGTGCCGGCTGCCCGTACCGCCCGCGGCCGGGACCGCATGCGGCAGCCGCCAGCGAAAGAGCGAGGAGAACTGGGAGGGCAAACCGCATGGTGGGTAGGGACGAGAGGGCCATCCAACATAACCTGGGCAGCGGTCGACGGGCTACCGCCGGGGCACTCAAGAGCTCGAAAAGACGGCCCACGGAGAGGAACGATCTCACGCCGCGCCGCATCGGCCGCCCCGGCGCGCGATCCCCTTCGGACGGGGAAGCGGCGTTTACAACGGCGCTCCTCGCCCTCCGGGGAATGCGCCGGCGACCTCGGGCGTTCTTCATCCCCACTTCCCCGGGACGCTGCTCTCACCGAGACGTCCCTGTTGGGCTAGCCTGCCAGCCATGCCGCACGCGCACCTCCTCGTCGTCGACGACGAGCCGTCGATCCTCACGACCCTGCAGAAGGCCCTCACGCTCGAGGGCTACTCGGTGGACGTCGCGGGCGGCGTGAAGGTCGCAGACGAGAAGCTCAAGAAGCGAAGCTACGACCTCTGCCTCTTCGACGTGCAGCTCCCCGACGGCGACGGGATCACGCTCCTCGCGCAGATCCGCGCCGCGAAGAACGAGGTGCCCGTCATCATGATGAGCGGGCATGCGACCATCGACACGGCGGTGAAGGCGACGCGCCTCGGCGCGCTCAACTTCCTCGAGAAGCCGATCAACACCGATGCGCTCCTCATCGCAGTCGAGACGGCGCTCCGCCTCCAGCGAGCGGAGACCGAGGCCCGCGAGCTCCGCGTCGCGAGCGGCACCACTGGCGAGCTCGTCGGTGAGAGCGGCCCGATCAAGAAGCTCGTCGAGCAAATCGCGCGCGCAGCGAAGAGCTCTGCCAGCGTGCTCGTCACCGGCGAGCGCGGCACCGGCAAGGAGCTCGTCGCCCGCGCAATCCACCAGCTCTCGCCGCGCGCGAAGGGACCGCTCGAGAAGCTGAACTGCGCTGCGCTCCCGAGCGAGCTCATCGAGAGCGAGCTCTTCGGCCACGAGGCGGGCGCCTTCACCGGCGCGACGAAGCAGCGCCGCGGCAAGTTCGAGCGCGCGAGCGGCGGCACGCTGTTCCTCGACGAGGTCGGCGACATGCCGCTCCCGATGCAGGCGAAGCTCCTCCGCGTCCTCCAGGAGCGCGAGATCGAGCGTGTCGGCGGCAACGAGACGATCAAGGTCGACACACGCGTCGTCGCGGCGACGAACCGCGACCTCGTGAAGGCATGCGAGAGCGACGTGTTCCGCGCCGACCTCTACGACCGCCTCAACGTCGTGCCGCTCCACATCCCGCCGCTCCGCGCGCGCCGCGAAGACGTCCCGCTCCTCGCACGACATTTCCTCGAGCTCGCATCCAAGGCGAACGACCGTCCTGGCATGCGGATCGAGGAGGACGCCATCCAGGTCCTCGTCGCCTACAGCTTCCCCGGCAACGTCCGCGAGCTCCGGAACCTCACCGAGCGCCTCGTCATCCTCACGCCCGACGACGTCATCCGCGCCGTCGACGTCCGCAACTGCCTCCCCGGCGGAGGCTCGCCGAAGGCACAGGGGCTCTACCGCCCCGGCGTCCCCTTCCGCGTCCTCGTCGAAGAGTCCGAGCGCCAGATCCTCCAGGACGCGCTCGCGCACCACGGCGGCCAGATGGCCGCGACCGCGCGCGCGCTCGATCTCGAACGCAGCCATCTCTACAAGAAGGCGCGAGCGCTCGGACTCCGCGGCGACAGCAAGAGCGACGAGGAAGACGCGGGCTGAGGCGCACTCCACTCCGGAGGCGCCGGTCTCGAGTCATGAGATGATCCGAGCCTCGCGAACGACGTCCACCGCGGTGAGGACGCGCTCGCGCGTCGAGCGCCTGTCGAAGCCTCGCGCCGTATTCGTCACGAGGGCCAGGCCGACTCGTCCCCCACCTGGTCCCTCGACTTGCCGGCAGCCGAATGATCCGGCATTTGCCGGCGCTGACGGCGCAATGCGTCGAGTGTGCGCAGGACTCCGAATGTCCGGTGGGCAAGCCGAAGTGCTTCTCCCGCGAGGGCAAGTGCGTCCAGTGCCTCGGCGATCCCGACTGCGCGGGCACGGCAACTCCGTTCTGCAAGGGCCAGGGTAAGTGCGTGCAGTGCACCACGAACGCTCAGTGCGCCGCGCCGAATCCGATCTGCGACGGCGACGAATGCGTCCAGTGCAGGAAGGACGACGACTGCACCGATCCTGCCAAGTCGCGTTGCCGAGGGAAGGTCTGCGCGGCGAGGTGACCTCGACGCGATACTCGAGAGGCAGGTCGCGATCAGGGCGCGGCTGCGAGCGTGCCCTGATCGTGAGCGCCGGCGAGACGAGACCGCTGATCGTGGCTGCACCGCGGCGGGTGTCGATTCGGATGCGTCCGGCGCCGCCGTCACCGTTCCGGCGAAGTCGCCGTCGGGGATACGTCGTGTCAATCACGCCGGGCTGACCGTCCACCTCGGTAGCTTTTCGCGGTCCCCCGGCCACCTCCGACGAGAAACTCGAATTTCGCGAGTGTGTCGCTTCATGCCGTGCGGCTTGAGTTACACTCGCGGACGGGCGGAGAAGAAGGGGGTTGGGGTGGCGAGCACGTTGAGAGGGATCCGGACCTGGGACCGCGCAGGGACGCCGCGACAGACAGCGCAACTTCCCGATCCGTGTCGTGGGCGAGCGCTTTTCGAGCATGACGACCTCCTGAAACAGGCGCTCGCGGGGGAAGTGCATCGCGCCGCGGGGTATGAAAGCAGCGCCAGCGCCGAGAGCCTGGAGTGCATCTTCGCTCCGCTCGTCGACGAGGCCGGTCAGCCCGACGGCGCGGTCGCGGTGCTGCTCGACGCCGGGGAGCAACTCCGAGCCCAGGCGACGCTCCGGGAGCGCCTCGCGTTCGAGGAGCTAATCACGAGCCTGTCGAGCCAGCTCGTGAGCTTGTCCCCGGAGACCGTCGACGACGGGGTCCAAGAGGCGCTCCGCGCCATCGGCGAGTTCGCACGCGTCGATCGCGCGTACGTCTTCCGTTTCACCGCCGACGGCACCGCGATGAACAACACTCACGAGTGGTGTGCAGCGGGCATCCACTCGCTGCTCGAGATGATGCAGGACTTGCCGCTCGACGTGTTCCCGTGGTGGACCGAACGGCTGCTCCGCGCTCGCGAGACCATCCATCTCCCCGACATCCAGCTGCTCCCGCCGGAGGCTGCCGCAGAGAAGGAGACGTTGATCGAGCAAGGCGTGAAGTCGGTCCTCGCGCTCCCGATGATCTATGCCGGGGAGGTGGTGGGCTTCCTCGGGTTCGACTCCGTGCACGTCACCAAGGTATGGCCCGAGGCCGATGTCGCGCTCCTCCGGATCGCCGGCGAAATCGTGGTGAGCGCCCTCGAGCGCAAGCGCGCTGAGGAAAGTCGCCGCGCCCTCGAGATGCAGCTGATCCAGGCCCGGAGCCTCGAGAACGTCGCCCGCCTGGCCGGAGGTGTGGCGCACGACTTCAACAACCTGCTCTCCGTCATCCTGAACTACGCCTCGATCTTGAAGAGCGAGCTCTCCGACGAAGGCCAGCGCGAGAAGATGAGCGAGCTCTACGGCGCCGCCCTCCGCGCGGTCGGTCTCACGCGCCAGCTCTTGCTCGTCGGTCGGCGCGACATCGTCGAGCCGGTGCTCCTCGAGCTCAACACCGTCGTCATCGCGCTCGACAGTCTCGTACGGCAGGCGCTCGGCGAGAACATCCAGCTCCGGCTCCAGCTCGGCGACGAGCTCGGGCTCGTGCGCATCGGCCTCCCTCAGCTCGAGCAGGTCATCCTGAACCTGACGATGAACGCTCGCGATGCGATGCCGCGTGGAGGCATGATCGCGATCGAGACCTCCGAGACGGACATCGATCCGAGCTACGCGGCCCGGCACGTCGATGTGAAGCCGGATCGCTACCTGCGGCTGCGCGTGACCGACACCGGCACGGGGATGACGCCCGAGGTGGCCTCCCGCGCGTTCGAGCCGTTCTTCACGACGAAGAGGGACAAAGGCACCGGGCTCGGGCTCTCGACGGTGCACGGGATCGTCAAACAAGCGGGCGGTCACGTCATCCTCGCGAGCGAGGAACACGTCGGCACGAAGGTCGACGTGTTCTTCCCGATCGTGCGTGACGGCGTCGCGACGGACATTCGACCTCCGCTCCCCATCGACGCGCCGAAAGGGAACGGCGAGACCGTCCTCGTCGTCGAAGACTCGGCGAACGTGCGAAAGCTCGTCTGCGCGATGCTCGGCAAGAACGGCTATCGAGTGCTCGAGGCGCCCACCGCGCAGAGCGCGCTGGAGCTGCTCGAGCGTCATCGCGGCGCGATCGACGTCCTCCTCACCGACGTGATCATGCCGCAGATGTCGGGGCGCGACCTGGCGCTCCGCGCGCGGGGCGACTACGGCCTCTCACGCGTGCTGTTCATGTCGGGCTACGACGACGAGATGATCGCGCACCAGGGAACGCTCGCACCGGGAACGCAGCTCCTCAAGAAGCCGTTCCTCGAGCCCGACCTCCTGCGCTCGCTGCGGAAGGTCCTCGACGCGAAGTGATCGCTCCCCGCCGGCGCGAGACGTCCGGCGGGGAGCGCGAGTCGAACGCCGTCAGTCGAGGAACGCCTCGAGGTCACGAACGAACTTGCGCGGGCTCTCGACATGCAGCCCGTGTCCCGTCTGCGGGTAGACGCGGAGGCGGGAGCGCTTGATCTGCGAGGTGAGCGTCTGCTGGTCCGCAGCGCCGAAGAAGACGTCCTGGTCACCCCAGAAGATCAGCGTCTTCGCGCGGATTCGCTTGAGCTTGGCGGTGTGGTCCTCGGCGAGCATGCCGTCGAGCGCCTGCTGCCACACGGACGCCGGAAGCTTCGCGCTCTCGGCGACGGCGGTATCGAGGTACGAGGCCGGGATCGGGCGGTAGAACGTGCTCGCCTGGAACTCGTAGATGAAGGTCTGGTCCACCGGATCGACGAGCGAGTCAACCGCCGGCTCGAAGCTCAGCGCGGCCTCGTTGCCGGCGAGCGTCGGCCCCGAACCGATGAGCACCAGCTTCTCGATGCGCCCGGGCCACTCGCTCGCGACCTTGTGCGCGATGAGCGAGCCCATCGAGTGCCCCACGAGCGTCGCCCTGCCGATGTGAAGGGCGTTCATGAAGGCGATCACGTCATTCGCGAAGTCGGACTGGCGATAGCAACACGTGGGCTTCGACGAGTCGCCGTGACCGCGCTGATCGAGCGCGTAGACGTGATACCGCCGCGACAACGACGGCAGATTCAGATCGAACGAGCGATGCGAATCCGAATAGCCATGAAGGAAGATCACCGGCTCGCCGTGCCGCGAGCCTTGCTCGAGATAAGAGAGCGTCACACCCGTGTTGAGCGTCACTCGACGGATCACTGCATCTTGCTGGTGAGCCTGCGTCGTGACGCCGAGCTCCTCTTGCACCTCGACGCCGACGTCATCGTCTCCCGGCGCCTGCGCAACACAAGCCATCATCGTCGACGCGAGGAGCACGACTGCCTTGAGCATCTTCATCGACCACCTCCCTGCGCCACGATACCCCACTCCCGTCTTTCCCGATTACGCCGAATGAAACGGCTCCTCGGTACGACGATGGGGGACGTCGACACACCGCCCGCGCACTCGACCCGAAACGACGAGCTTTGGCCGCGATTCCACGCAAAAGACGCGAGGCGCGCGCGTCGCCCTTCCCGGTCTAGTGGATCACCGCAGGCCGATGTTTTCGGCAGCGTTCATCCCGGTCGAGTGAATCGCTGCACGTCGATGCATACGTGCAGGCGATCGGATGGAGCGGATCGCGGCAGGCGCGCTAGGTCAGTTCACCGGCGGGAGCGGCGCATCGTTGATTGGGCGGCTGCCCATGCCGCCCGCATAGCCGTAGCTCGCGTCCTGACTGACGCCCCACACGGTGACGGAGAACGGGCCCTCGCTCTTCGCTTCGTGACGGCCGTACCCGCACGAGCCCTTCGCGAACGTCGCCGGGACGAAGTTCTTCGTGAGCCGGACCCACGTGTATTCGTACTCGCCCGAGGTGCCGAGCGGCGTCCAGCCGGTCACCTCGCCGCCACAGCCGAGCTCGACAGGCATGAAGCCGCTCGCCGTCTTGCGGCGGACGAGCGTGAGCGATGTGTCCGGATACGTGTAGTCCGCAAAGAACACGTAGCGATCGAGGAACTGGTCCGACGGGACGACGTTGACGAAGTCGGGGTCGCCCAGCGAGCCAGGCTGCGTCGGCCCAAACGGCTGCTCGGGCTGGCCCGTCCCGCCGTTGAACTTCGAGCCCGTCATGTAGACCGCCGCGTGGAACGGATGCGCCGAGTCCTGACTCTTCACGACGACGAACGCGTCGGTGAAGAACGTGGCGACCTGCCCGGCACCGAGCGTCTCGGGCGCACCGAGCGGCCGCTCCGGCTCGTAGGTGAGCACGGTCCCGTCGACGGCGCCGACCAGACCCCACGGGACGATCTCGCGCGTCTGCCCGGTCAGACTCTCGATCCGCGACGCGAACGGGACAAGGGCGTACTCGCTTCCCCACTGCGAGAAAGGCGCGATCTGCTGCTGGGTGAGATCGCAGTACTTGAGCTCGCCCGGCAAGAAGGCGCAGCTCGAGCCCCCGAACAGACCGACCGGCTTGTTCGCGACGATCGGGCTGCCGCTCGCGTTGTCGCTCTGCGTGAGCTGGAGCACCTGTCCGCGCGAGAGGGTCCACGACTGCGTCACGCCCTGGAGCGTGGGCGCGACGTCGACGCCCTGGATGATCCCGACCGTCGGGCGCATCTCGACTTTCGTATCGTCCTCGGCGGCGACGATCTGCAGCGTGCGCGGCTCGCGTCCCGGCTGCCCGAAGCGCTCGACGTTCGCCGTGCTGACCGCGAGGTAGTTCTTGTCCCACGACGTCTCGGGCAAGAGCAGCGTCGCGGTCGGGTAGAACGACAACGCTCCGCCATACGGGAAGATCGAGTACGCCGACGCCGGTGCATCGGTGATGATGTGGAAGGCGCGCGTCTTCGAGGTGCCGTGAGAAATCGGGTCGGCAGCAAACGCCGGCATCACGCCCTCGGGGCAGCGCGTGAACTCATTGCTCGACGGCTTGTCCTCCTGGGAGAGGAAGATGAGCGCGACCTCCCCCGGAGGCAGCGGTCCGCCGAGCGGCGTGTACCTCGTGTCGACGCCATCCTTCGTCGCGACGTACATGGACTTCGAGATGTCGAGCGGCTCGCTCCCGAGCTCCGCGCGGATCGTGATCGGACGCGTCCACGTGTTCGCGATCATCGAGACGAAGCAGGCGCCGCGACCGTAGAAGTCATCGTCGGGAGGGAGGGTCCAGAACGAGCACCCCGCCGACCCCTTGGAGAGACGGGCGCTCTCGCACGCGTCGACGCACGCGCCGCCGCCGCACCCCTTGTCCTCGGGGCACGTCTCGATGATCGCCTCGCCACCATCCGCACACGCGTTGACGATGCTGCGAAGATCGCGCGAGCACTTGCGATCGGCGCACGGCGCCTCCGCGTCCCGGTCGAAGCCTGGCGGCGTATTGTCGTTGAAGCCGGTCCGGCTGCTGCACGCGGCGACGATCGCCACGATGCCGCTCGTAAAGGCGATGCGGGACGGACTGCGAGACGAAATCGGGATGGTACGGGCGATCGTCATGACTGTCGTCTCTCTCAGAACGTGACCTTCGTGGCCGATGGATGCGCCTCGTCGTCTTGGATACCGAGGCCGAGCTCCCCATGCGCGTTCCCACCCCAGCACGCGACCGTGCCCCCCTGGACGAGGGCGCAGACGGTCTCCTTCGCGACCGCCACCTGGACGGCACGTCCGGAGAGCGTGGACGCACCGGTGAACGTGCTCGAAAACGGACCAGCAGCGCCAGTTCCGAGCTGGCCGCGCACGTTCTCACCGGTGCACGCGACCGTGCCGTCCGTGAGACGCGCGCACGTCGTCTCGCCCCCCACGGCGACCTGTTGCGCGTACGCGCGGGTACCGAGGCGCGCCAGCGTCGGCAGCGCGACGAGCGAGTCGGGGAGTCCGGTTCCGAGCGCCCCTCGTTCGCTCTTGCCCCAGCAGTAGACGTCGCCGTTCGCCACCGCGCACGCGTGCTGGTTCGGCGGAGGAGGAGGCATCCAGGGCAGCGCGTCCGGAGGGATCCGGCCGGGGGTCGGCCCGGACACCGCAAACGTCGAGACCGAGGCAAGCCGCTCCACGGAGCTCGGGATCGGCGATGGCGTCACCGACGACACGCGCCCGGAGAGGATGCCGGTCGGGCCCGCAACCGCCCCCCACGTGAAGAGCGTGCCGTCGCTCGCGAGCGCGAAAGCAGTGTCGATCCCCGCGGCGGTCCGCTTCACGGCGACGCCGAGATCGGCAGCCGCCGGCGCGAGCCCGAGCCCGCCCGGCTCACCGCGGGCCAGCTGCGCGCTCTCGTCATTGCCCCAGCAGAAGACGCCGCCGGTCGCCGTGGTCGCGCACGTGCTCCGCTGGCCGACGTCGACGCGCACGGCGGCGTCGATCGCGACGCGCTCGGGAAGCGGATGCGCTTCCTCGTCGAAGGGAGGATCGAGCTCGCGCCCGAGCTCGCCGTTCTCGTTACCACCCCAGCATAGGACGCCGCCGTCACCGCTACGCGCGCAGGTGGTCGCGCGGGCTGCGCTGATCTGTGTGACGTCCGCGAGGTTCACGACGAACGGCTTCGCGTCGGCCTCGACCGCCTCCTCGTGCCCGAGCTGCCCCTTCGCGTTGTCGCCCCAGCAGCGAACGGTCCCGTCGCTGATGCGCGCGCAGAAGTGATCGTCGCCCGCGACGATCTGCGTGACACACGGAGACGCGTCGCACGTCACGGCCTCGTCGCTCGGATCGAACGGACCGCGCGCATCGGGATTGGGGCCGTCGGTCGGCCCCCCAGCCTCGGGGAGCGACGCCTCTGGCCCGCTGTCCTCGACGAACGGCGTGCGAGCACCATCACCATCGTCGGAGCAGGCGAGCAGGAACGCCGACGCACCGAGGGCACTGCCGGCCAGTGCGATGACGCAAGGAATCGCGCGCAGCGCCGAGCGCATCCCGTTCGAGTCCACGATCACGGCGCCTCCTTGGGCTTGCGGTGGAGCGCGATGTTGCGCCCGACGACCCAGAAGTCGTCCGCCTTCGTCCCCCAGATCGCGTGGAGAGGCGCGATGACGGGGAAATCCGCGATCATGATTGCAGCCTGCATCCATTTCGTACCGTCCCAGCTCCGGAGGCGTCCGTAGTCGCCTGCGACCCACGTCGTGGCGCCATCGAGCGCCCACACCGAGTGGAGATTCGGATCGTTCAGATCGCGCGCCTCGTACGACCACTCGATCTCTCCATCACCCCCCGGCGCGCCGGACCAGAACGAAGGTGTCCCGCTTCGTGTCCGGCCACTCAGGACGATGCGACCGTCACCGCCGAGCCCCCCGCCGGTGACCGTCCCTGGCGCGCCCGACACGGGTCCGTCCTCTTCGTTGTAGGCCGAGACCGTCACCTCTACGAAGTCGCTCGCGCCCGGAGCACGACGGAGAACGGCGTTGCTCTGCGAATAGCCCGATCCGTCGTCGCCGGCGATCCAGATCCCGCCCTCCGCATCTGCCCACACATGATTGAACGCGAACGGCTCCGACGAGACCGACGAGAGTGACCAAGACGATCCGCCGCCGTCGAGCTGGAGGACACGTGCGCGGCCCGCTCCCTCCATCATCATGTCGGGCTCGCCGCCCACCGCCCAGACGTCGGTCGCGCTCGTTCCCCAGATCGAGCGAATCGGGATCTCCTCGTCTCCCGGCGACGCGACTGGCTCGAACACGACAGCCTGCGAGGTCGCGCCGGTGCCGTGATGGAGGCCTCGCTCGCCGCCGATCCAGATGTCGGTCGGGCCGCTGCCCCAGATCGTGTAGAGCGCGCCCAATTTCGAGGCATGGACGCTCCACGCGGAACCATCCCAGCGAAGTACCTCGCCTTCCTCGCTCACGGACCACACCACGGTCCCGTCGCCCCACACGCCGCGCAGCGTCGCTTGCGCCGACGGCAGCGTGGTGTGGCAGAAGTTCTGGTCCGAGCAAGTTCGCTTGCCGCTGTCCATGGCGTCCGGCGCGACCTCCGGGGTCGACGCGTCCGCTACCGACGCCTCGTCGAGACTGCCTCCGTCCGGCTCGCTCACGGGCGCGTCATCCGAGCTCGAGCACCCGCCGACGACGAGCGCCGCGCCTTCGAGTGCGATCACCGCGACGAGCACTTTCTGCACGGCGATCAGGTTCGACATGGCTCTCATCGGCCGGCCTTCTTTCCGGTGAAATGGAGGGCGAATGCATCACCCACGACCCAGACGTCGTTCGGTCCGCTTCCCCACACGCCTCTGAGATCCGGCTTCTTTCCCAGCGGGAACGCGGCCGTCGCCTTCGTCCACGTCGCTCCGTCGAAGTGCAGGATCGTCCCGGCATCGCCGACGACCCAGACGTCCTTCGGACCGCTCCCCCACACTCCATGGAGCGACTCGGTCGTGGGCACGCCGTCGACGACCGCGAAGCTCGTGCCGCCCGAGAAGCGGCGGATCTCGCCTCGATCCCCCACAGCCCAGACGTCGTTCGCAGACGAGCCCCAGAGCGACTCGAGCGGAGCGTTCGACTTGCTGTCGACGGGCGTCCACACGAGCGGTTCGCCGGGAGCGGAGGCGACGCCGTGCGCGAGGGTTCCCCGCGCCCACGGCTCCTCGTTACCGTTGTCGAGGGACACCCAGAGATCGCTCGACGAGGTCCCCCAGATCGCCAGCACCGTGGCCTGCGCCCACCTGCCGTCGAGCCCCGAGACCACCTCCAGGTTGCTTCCTCCGGGATCGGCCGTCGTGGTGTGAAGCAGGTTCCCCTCGACGCTTCCAACGACGGTCTCGTCTTCGACCAGGTCACCCCTGAAGGCCTGACCGCCGACGCGCACGTCCGATGCGCTCGAGCCCCAGACGGCGTGCATCCGGCCGTGGTAGGCGATGACGTCGTCACTGAACGCCGGCACGTTCGTCCATGGAGCGGCGCCGGAGGAGCGAAGGATCGACGCCGTCGAGCCCGCGACCCACACATCGCTCGCGCTCGAACCCCAGACCGCGTTGAGGGTCTCCCTCGTGCCCGACGGGACGGACCTCCACGCGGCACCGTCCCAGTGCGTGATGGTGCCTCCGGAGCCGACCGCCCAAACGTCGCTCGCGCTCGAGCCCCAGACGGCGGTGAGCACGTAGCGAGGGTCCACCCCCGAAGGCACGGGGCAGAAGTCGGCCTCCTCGCAGGTGAGGAGCTCGGAGACGCACGTCGGATCGCCCGCATCGCAGGGGAGGACTCCCGCGTCCGACGCATCGGTGGACGATGCGTCACTGCCGGGCTGTACCACCGACGACGCGTCTTCTTTGTGCGGGTTCGCATCGTCGGAGTCGGCGCAGCTCGCGACGAGCAGCGGTGCGAGCGCGAAGAGCGGCAGGGCGACGACGGGCATGAGGAGTTTCGCGCGACTCACTTGGTCTCCGTTCCTTCGCAGGGGGCGACGAGGCACTTGCCTTCGACGCAGGGCTGGCCGAGCCCGAGGTCGCACGTTACGCCGCACGCTCCGCAGTTGGCGGGATGCACCCGGAGATCGATCTCGCATCCGTCGGAGAAATCGCCGTTGCAGTCGGCAAAACCAGACGCGCAGTCGAGGGCGCACACGCCCTTGTTGCACGCGCGCTGTTGATTCGGTCCGGCGAAGGGGCAAAGGAGCCCGCATCCACCGCATTGGTCGGGGTCGTTCTGGATGTCGGCGCAGGAGCCGTCGGGACACGTCACGCGGCCCATCGCCTCGCAGGTCGGCCTGCAGTCGATGACGCCGTTCTCCTCTCGACACTCGTCACCGGGATTGCAGACCCTCCGACACGCGCCGCAGTTGTTCGGGTCGCGGATCGACGTCTCGCAACCGTTCGACGCGCAACCGAGACCGAGGTCGCCATCACAGTCCGCAAAGCCGAAGTCGCACTTCAGCCTCCCGCAGGTGCTCGCCCTGCAGCCGTAGCCGGCGTTGTCCGGCAGCGGATCGCAAGGGTCGTCCGGCTCGGTGCACTCGTTCCCACACGCGCCGCAGTTGAAATCGTCGGACGAGGCGTCGATGCAGAAGCCATTGCACTCGATGAGCCCCGGCGGGCACCCGCACCGGCCCTGGATGCAACGTTGACCGGCAGCGCACGCATTACCGCAGGCGCCGCAGTTGGCGCTGTTGGTGAAGAGGTCGACCTCACAGCCGTCGTCGAGGAGGCCGTTGCAGTTCTCGTACTTCGTCGGCGCCTCGCTGTCGGGGAAGACGTACCTCGGCATGCTGTAGCACTCGAGCTCGCACTTGCCGTCGACGCAGCGCGAGGTCATGTGAATCGGCGCGAACGTGAGACACTCGTTCCCGCACCCACCGCAGTGCTTCGAATCGCGACGAGGATCGACCGCGCACTTGTTCGTCGGGCCGTATTCCGACGGACAGGTCGTGTACGGCTCGGGGCACTCGGTGGCGACGCACATGAGCGTCGCGGCGCCGTCCGCGCCGCCGTCGACGTCGGAGGAGGCGTCGCTCTCCGGCGTGAGCTGCGGCGATACGGGAGCATCACCGAGCCATGCGTCGGTGGTTGCACAGCTCCACAGCGTCGTTCCGACGACGAGAAGCGTGAGCGCCTGGTGCACGCGCGAGCGCGCGCGGCGCGGCTCGTTCGCAGCAGGAGGCGGCAGCGAAGAGCACGTGTCCCGATCGGGGCTCTTGTTCATCGGCGAACCCATGGAAATTCGATCCCTCTCGCTCGTGCCAATGGCCGAGCGATGCGTCTCGTCACGGTCAACGAGGCGAAGTCTGTGTTCGAGTGCCGTCTCCGCCGTCGGCGGCGAGCACTGCACGGATGCGTTTCGCGTGGACACTGTCCGGATGGTGGCGAAGGAGCTCGTCGCCGAGCGCCGTCGCGCCCGCGCGATCGCCCTTGGCGAGCATGAGCCGGATGCGGAGGACCCCGGCCTCCGGCTTCAGCGTCCCCCGACGGAACTCGGCGTCGTATGCGTCGAGCTCACGCTCCGCTGCATCGAGTGCGCTCGCGCGCAGGCTCCGCTTCACGGCATCGAGCAACTCGACTTCGCGTTGGAGTGATGCCTCGGTTGCGGGCGCAGTCGCCTCCGCGGGCGCGGGCACTTCGTTCGTCGACGGAGCCGCCGCAAGCACGACTGCTTCGCGACGAACCAGCGTCACCGCCGCTGGCGAGGACGTGGGCACCACTGCCGCCGGAGTGACGACGTTCGGGAGCGCGTCGGGCGTCGTGACCGCGAGACTCTCGCTCGGCGAGATCTCCACGGTCGGCGGAGCTTCCTCGCGTGCCTCGGTGAGGGGTGCTGGATTCGCGACCGCCGGTGTCGAGGTCTCTGCGATCGGAGTCGCGCTCTCGCCGCTCACGACCGCGAGCATGGACGCGCCGATTCCGATCGCGCCGATCGCGACGAAGCGAGAACGACCGAGACGGGCGAGGAGCGACGGCCTCGTGGTGCTCGCCGGCGGAGCAGGGACGACTGCCCCGCAGGCCGCGGCGATCAGGCGGCGCTCGAGCTCGGGTGACGGGCGGTCCGCGCGCGCTGCGCGAAGCAGCGTGCGATCGAAAGACGATCCCTCCTCGAGGAGACGCTTCGGCGATGTCATGGCTGCCTCGTCTGCATTCGTCGCGTCGCCTTCTGGAACTGCTCACGCCCGCGGCGCAGCCTCGACGCCACCGTTCCGATCGGTGCATCGAGCACGGCTGCGATCTCCGGCATCGTCAGCTCTTCGAGCTCGTAGAGGATGAAGACGGTCCTCATCTCGTCGTTGAGGGTGGAGAGGGCTTCATCGAGCATCGCGAGCGCCTCTCTGCGCTCGACGTATTCTTCCGATGTCGGCGCACCGCTCTCGCAGGTGTCGACATCGAGGTCCACGGCACGGCTGGTGAAGGACCTCGTCGAGCGACGGCGTCGCGATGCCACACGGACCGCGATCCCGAAGAGGAAGCGCTTCTCCTGCCCCTCGAGGATCGCATCGATCTTCGCGACGGCCGTGAGAAAGACCTCCTGACCGGCGTCCTCGGCATCCTCGGGCGAGAGCCCGAGCCGCCGGAGGAACCCCCACACCGACGTGAGGTGAGCGCGGATCAGAGCGACCTTGCGCTGCTCGAGGTCGCTCGCGTCCTCGACAGCCCTGCCCGTCAGAGACGGGCACGGCGCTTCGTCGAGGGCCGTGGGTGACGAGGCCATCACCCAAGCCCTAATCCCAGGACGAGCCCCAGGAGATCCCAAAAAGTCGATCGGCGGTCACAGAAATCGAACGCGGACGGCCACCCCGCCGCTCCCGGTAACCGCGGGCGTGCGGAAGAGCGTGATATCCGGGCCGAGAAAGAAGCGGGTCCGCTGCACCGGAGCCACCACCCCGCCCTCGAGCTCGAGCGTGAGGCGCGGGCTCACGTCCCAGCTCAGACCAGCGGTGGCGCTCGGGGCGAGCCACGCCTTGTCCTGATCCCGCGCGTTCGGGATCCCGTCGCTCGTCCCGCGATGGATGCCGGCGCCGATCCCGACACACGGCATCAGACGGACGACCGGGACGACTGGAACCTGGATCGGACACGCACGAACGGCGCCGGCGACGAGATGGTAGCGCTGCGTCCCGAAGGCGACGGCAGCCTCCGTCGTGGCGACGTCGACCTGCACGCGCACGGCCGGCCGCAGCCAGGAACGCCCGGCTCGAACGAGCTCCGCATCGACGAAGCCGCCCGCCCGCGGCGCGATCGACGGTCCGATGCCGCCCAGCACGCCGCCCGCGGCGCCCGCGCCGAGGACGATCGACGATGAAGGCGGCGCGGGCGGAGACGGTCGCTCGGGCACGGCCGGAGACTCTGGATGAACGGGGCCCGGGGCCGATCTCGGGCCAGACGGGCCCGGCTCCGGCTCGGGCTCCATGGTGCCGGTCGCATCCGGATCGAGGTAGAGCGCGGCGATCAGCGCGAGTGCCTTCGCCACGTCCGAGCACGCCTGGCCTTCGACCGTCCGCTGCTGCCGCGCTCCGTCCGGCTCGCGGATCTCGAGGCGCCCGACGACGCGACCGCCCTCGCCTTCCGCGATCGCAACGCCGATCACGGTCGCGGTATCGCTCGGCTCCGCGAGCCGGGGCCGATCCGTCCGTGCCCGGATGGCCGCAAGGAACGCCGGCGCGTTGGGACAGGAGCCGCCCGTAGCCTCGTAGAAGAGGCGGAACCGAGCCGACTCCGAAGCGTCCACGGGCTCCGCGCGCGCGACCGACGACGCCGTCGCCGACGACACGACGAGCGCGACAATGACGGCTCGTACGTGCATGGGTCGGACCATCGCGATCACGCGAGCCTAACGCACTCTCCTTCCGCCGTTCGCCTCGTTCGAGACGCGCGCCCGCGCCCACGCCACGCGGGCGCGCGTGGTCAGTTCACCTGCGGGAGTGGCGCAGCGTTGATCGGGCGGCTGCCCATGCCGCCCGCGTAGCCGTAGCTCGCGTCCTGCCCCACGCCCCACACGGTGATCGAGAACGGAGCGTTGCTCCACACCTCGTGGCGGCCATAGCCGCACTCGCCCTTGCTCAGCTTCTGGGCCACCGAGCCAACGGTCAGCTTCACCCAGGCGTATTCGTACTCGCCGCTCGAGCCGAGCGGCGCGAAGCCCTCGATCGCGCCGCCACAGTCGATCTCCACGGGGAGGAACCCCTTGTCCGACCGCCGCCGCACCACCGTGAGGGTCGTGTCCGGATACGTGTAGTCCGCAAAGAATACGTAGCGGTCCAGGAACTGATCCGAGGGCACGATGTTGACGAAGTCGGGGTCGCCCGGCGTCCGGCCGCCGCCGTTCGCGCCGCCGCCGAAGCCCGAGCTCGTCATCTGGACCGCCGCGTAGAACGGGTGCTTCGAGTCCTGACTCTTCACCGTCACGAGCTGGTCGGTCATGAAGTAGACCGCCTGCCCTGCCTGGAGCGCGTCGGGCGCGCCCGGCGGCTTCTGCGGCTGGTAGGTGAGCTTCGTACCGTCAACCGCGCCGACGAACGTCCACGGCACGGTCTCACGCGCTTTCCCGGTGACGCTCTGGATGCGCGCCGCGTATGGGACGAGCGCGTATTCGGTTCCCCACTGCGCGAAGGGCGGGATCTGCTGCTGGGTGAGATCGCAGGACGTGAAGCCCGACGGGAGGAAATTGCACGGTGCGCCGCCGAAGAGGCCGATCGGCTTGTCCGCCTGGATCGGGCTGCCCGTCACGCCTCCACGCTGCGTGATCTGGAGGACCTCACCACGCTTCAACGTCCACGTGACGACCTCGTTGGCTCCGACCGGGGCCACGTCCTTGCCCTCGTCGATCGTCGCGTTCGGGCGCATCGACACCTTGGTGTCGTTCTCGCGCGCGACGATCTGGAGGGTACGCTTCTCGGCGCTCGCGGCCTGGAGATCGCCGAACTTCCCGGTCGACACCGCGATGTAGCCCGTGTCCCAGGAGGACTCCGGCAAGAGGAGCGTCGCGGTCGGGAAGTAGCTCTCCGCTCCACCGTAGGGGAAGCTCGAGTACGCCGACACCGGCACGTCGGTCTTCAGGTGGAATGCCTTCGTCCTCGTCGTGCCGTGGCGGATCGGATCAACGTCGACCGCAGCCTTGGTCCCCGGCGGGCACCGCACGGCGAACTCGTCGGACTGGACCGCGGCCTCGGCGAGGAAGACGATCGCGACCTCGCTCGGTGGGAGCGGACCGGTGAGCCGCGTGTACTCGGGGTTGTCGCCCTTCATCTTGGCCGTGTAGACGGACTCGCTGATGTCGAGCGCGGCGTCGCCCCATTCGGCGGTGATGTTCACGCCGCGATCCCAGGTGTTCGCGATCATCGCGGCGAAGCAGGCGCCGGTTCCGGCGGTGGTGTCGTCGGCCGGCAGCGTCCAGAACGAGCACCCGGTCGATCCCTTCGACGAGGCGGCGCTGTCACACGCGTCGATGCACTTGTCGATGCCGCAGCCCTTCTCGGGTGGGCACGACGTCTCCTCCGGCTCGGCGCCGTCGCAGCTCTTCAGCACCTTCTTCAGATCGCGCGAGCAGCGATAGCGGCAGACCGGGGCGCTGAGCGAGGGATCGGCGTCCGGCTCGATGAAGACCTCCCTCCGATCCTCGAAGTCCCTCCGGCCGTTGGTGCACGCGGCGAAGGCGGTCGCCGTGACGGTGATCCCGACCGCGAGGAAAGCAAGACGGATGACGCGACCTCGGGACAACATCGTCGACCTCTTCATCACCGTCTAGAACGAGACCTTCACCGGCGACGGATGCGGATCGCCATCGGGCGTGCCCTTCGCGAGCTCTCCCGACGAGTTGCCCCCCCAACACTCGACGGTGCCGTCCTTCACCAGCGCGCACACGGCGTGGTCGCTCGTCGCCACCTGGACCGCATGACTCTCGAAGGAGGCGACCGGCTTGAAGAAGGCCGAGAACGGCTCCTTCTGCCCGGTGCCGAGACGGCCGAGCCCGTCCGCGCCAGAGCACTGAATCGTGCCGTCGGTCATGCGCGCGCACGTGATCTCCACGCCCGCCGCGAGCTGCTGCGGCCATGCCTTGCCCTTGACGGTCGCGTGCGCCGGCGCGAGCTCCTCGTCGGGCAGACCGGTGCCGAGAGCACCGAGATCGCTTCGCCCCCAGCAGTAGACCTCACCGTCGGCGAGCGCGCACGCATGGGCGAGCTTGAATGGGGGCTTCGGAATAGGCCCAGCGCCGCCCGAGCCGGGACGATCGTGCGTGACCGTCGAGACGAGGCTCGTCACCTTGGTGAGCTGCGGGATCATCCCCGCCGCCGGGTCGGGGTTGATCGACGTCATGCGTCCACCGAGGAAGCCGGTGGTGCCTGCGACCTCGGCCCATGTCACCACTTGGCCGGAGGTCGTGAGACCGAGCATCGTCGTGTTGCTGATGCTCGTCTTCGCCAGCGTGAGCGGAGCGAGCTCCGCCATCCCTGGCCCGAGCACGTACGAGAGGCTCGCACCGGGGCGCGCGAGCTGCGCCTCCTCGTTGGTGCCCCAGCAAGAGACGCCGCCGTTCACGAGGATCGCGCAGGCATTTCGAAAGCCCACGTCGACACGAACAGCGGGGTCGTGGAGAGCGACGGGCTCCGGCGTCGGGTGGCGCTGATCGTCGAAGGACGGCCGAGCGTCATCGAGCCCGAGCTGTCCCTGCGAGTTCTGCCCCCAGCACCAGACGGAGCCGTCGTCGCGGCGGGCGCACGTCGTGAAGCGTCCGGCGCTGATCTGCGTTGCGTCGGTGAGCCCGCCGACGAGCGTCGTGAAGCCGGCATTCGAGCCGCCGTCCTTGGGGTCCTTCGGGGGCAGGCCTCCGCCGAGTGCGCCGTAGTTGTCGCTGCCCCAGCATCGCACGGTGCCGTCGCTCATCAACGCGCAGAAGTGATTGGCGCCTGCCGTGATCTGCTTCGCGCAAGGAGCACTCCCTGCGCAGGTCACCGGCTCGTCGGCCGGGTCGAAGGGCTCGCGCGGCTCTTCGGCGTCGGCAGCGTCGAAGCCGCCGTCGCTCGGCGGTGATGCCTCGGCCATGTCCGACCCGGTGTCGGGCGAATCGAAGCCGGGGCGAGACGCCCGCCCTTCGTCATCACACGCCGCGAGGACGAGAGCGAGAGCCGAGGACAGCGCCGTCCCGAAGACGAGCCCGGCGATCCATCTGGGCTTGGGTTTGCTCATCGCTTCGCTCGAGGCTGGATTTTCGTGACGTCACGATGGAGGGCGATGTCCTCGCCGACGAACCAGAGATCATCCGGCTTGCCGCCCATGGCGTAGAACGGCGCCGTGAGCGGGTACTTGGAGACGGAGATCACGGCCTGCTTCCACTTCACGCCATCGAAGGTACGGAGGCGGCTGTAGTCGCCGACGATGAAGACGCGGTCGGTGTCGATCGCCCCGATGGCGTTGAAATACGGATCGTCTTTGGTGCTGGTGACGCCGAAAGACCAGTCGAACGACTGGGCTCCGTTCGCGGTCGTGGCCATTGCAAACGCGGGGACGCTCCCGTGCGTCTTGCCGAGCACCCACATCGACGCGCCGTCGCTGCTCACCGCGGCGTCGTAGAGGTGCTCGAAGTCGCCGCGCGGGTCGTTCGGGAGCGACGGGTTCTGTGGCAGCCTCTCCTGAACCCAGTCGTTCGTCCCGGGGCTGCGACGCATGATCATGACCTCGCGCCGCGAGCCCATCGCTGGATTGAACCACTCTCCCGCGACCCAGATGCCGTTCGCCGCGGAGCCGAACACGCGTGCCCAGAAGATGGGGGCACGCGACACTTCCTCGAGCGACCACTCGGGGACGGCACCGGCGTCGTCGACGGTCGCCCCGGTGTAGTGCAGCACGCGACCGAGGATCGGGAAGGTGTTGTTGTTGCCGGCGGCCCAGACGTCCGTCGCGCTCGCTCCCCAGATCGACGTGATCGGCGTCTTCGGCGGGGGCGTGTCGACAGCGGTGAAAGCGAGCTTCGCCGAGCTCCCGCCTTCGCCGTGGAAGAGCCCACTGTCACCGCCGATCCAGATGTTGGTCGGGCCGCTGCCCCAGATCGCCCGGAGCGGTCCGGTCACCGTCGCATGAACGGCCCAGGCCTTGTTCTCGTAGCGAAGGATCGCGCCCTGCTCGCTCACGGCCCAGGTCACGCCGGCACCGTCGGACCACACGCCGCGCAGCGTCAGCCCCTTCGGAAGCGTGGTGTGGCAGTAGCCTTCGCGGGTGCACTCGCGTGGAGGATCGGGATCGAGCGAAGCATCGCCGGCGTCGTCGGCGTCGGGTCCGGCCTCCGGCGACGGCGCTCCCCCCTCGTTCTCCGACGGCACCGGCTCGGGGCCGTCGCTCACCCCGGAGTCGGCGCACGCGACGAAGGCGGCAAGCGCTGCGGCACCGAACACGGCGGTCACGAGCGTGACGCGTTTCACTTGCGACCTCCCCGTGCTCCTGGCTTCGGCCCGGTGTAGTGGAGCGAGACTCCGTCGCCCACGATCCAGACGTCGTTCTTCGAGCTTCCCCAGACGCCGTACAGATCGGGCTTCTTCCCGAGCGGGAGCGCCGCCACCGACGGTTTCCAGCTCGTGCCGTCGAAGTGGAGGATCGTCCCGGACTCGCCGACCGCCCAGACGTCGTCGGCCGCGGTCCCCCAGACGCCGCGGAGCGTCTGCTTCGTCGGCGACGCGATGATCTCCCATCGGGTCGCGCCCTTCTTCATCCGACGCATCGTCCCCGCGTTGCCGACGGCCCAGATGTCGTCGGCCGAGCTGCCCCAGATCGACAGGAGCGCAACGGTCGACTGGCTGTCGACTTTTGTCCATGTGAAGACGCCGCGGTCGGCGACGCCATGGAGCGTCTGGCCCTTCTCCCAGGGCTTGCGATCGCCGTTGTCGGCGACGAGCCAGAGATCGGTGGGTGAGCTTCCCCAGAACCCGAGGACGTCGCCCTCGCCCTCCACCGCGTCCCAGCGGATGCCGCCGTCGGCCTCGGTGTGCAGCGTGTACTGATCGAAGTAGACGTAACCGCGTCCCGGCACCGACGTGTTGCGAGCGCGCACGCCGATGCGAACGTCACCGGCGGAGGTTCCCCAGATCGCCTGGGCAGCAGACGCGATCTCGGGAGAGGTCGCGGGCGCCACGAGCTCCCAGCTTGCCGCTCCGTTGGCGTAGCCCGTGGAGTGCATGATGACGTCCGTCATCGCGACGGCCCAGACGTCGTTCGGCCCCGATCCCCAGATGGCGCGGAAGGTGTTCTTCACGCCCGTCGGTGTTTCCTTCCAGGCGGCGCCGTCCCAGTGGACGATCGATCCGCCGGAGCCCGCGGCCCAGACGTCCGTCGGGCTGCTGCCCCACACCGATGTGAGGAGGAACCGAGTGCTGACCGTCGTCGGCACCGGGCACCACGCTGCCTCGTCGCACGAGATCACTTCCGAGACACAGTCGGGCTCCGAGGCGTCGCATCCGCCGTCGACCACGTTGGCCTCGGGGAGCACGTCGGCGTCGGGAGCGCTCGCCTCGGGCAGGCTCGCGCTGGCGTCCTCGTCCATGAGTCGCGAGTCTTCGGCCTCCGCACAGCTCGCGAACACCGCGACGACCGCGGGCACGAGAAGAGCGAGCAGAACGATCCGACGTCGCTCCGCCTTCCGCAGGCGGCGCATCACTGCGGGATCTCCTTTCCGTCACACGTCGTCATCAGGCATTTCCCCTCGACGCACGGCTGGCCCGCAGCGATGTCACAACGATTGCCGCACGCACCGCAGTTGGACGGATGAACGTTCAGGTTCACCTCGCAGCCATCCGTTGCGTTGCCATTGCAGTCGGCGAAGCCAGGAGCACATTCGAGATCGCACATGCCCTTGTTGCACGAGCGGATCTGATTCGGTCCCGCCGCGGGACACACGTTCCCGCAGCCACCGCAGCTGTGCGGATCGGTCAAGAGGTCGACACACCTGTGGTCCACCGGGAGGCTGGGACAGAAGACCTTTCCGAAGCGCGTGCACGGGACGGCGCACTCACGACCGAAGCCTTCGTCGATGCACTCCTCGTTCGCCTTGCAGGCGATCCCGCATCCGCCGCAGTTGTTGCGATCGGTCTTGAGGTCCAGAACCTCGCAGCCGTTGGAGGCGCATTGCTCGGTGGCGACGTCGCCGTTGCAGTCCGCCGAAGCCCCCATGCACTTCAGGCCGCAGGAGCCGCCTTCACAGCCGTAATAGGTGCGCGGGGGCAGCGTCGCGCAGGCCCCTGGAGGAGGCTTGCAGGCGTTCCCGCATCCGCCGCAGTTCTCGTCATCCCGGTTCGGGTCGACGCACGCGCCGTTGCACGCGAGCTGTCCCGGCGGGCAGGCGCACTTGCCCTTCACGCACGGCTGTCCGCCCGGGCACACCTTGCCGCAAGCGCCGCAGTTGTTCGGATCGACGAGCACGTCGACCTCGCAGCCGTCGTCGATCTCGCCGTTGCAGTTGCGTCGATCCGTCGGGCGAGACGGATCGTTCATGCACTCGAGCTCGCACGCGCCGTCGACGCAGCGCGAGGTCATCTTGAGCGGCTCGTAGACGAGGCACTTGTTCCCGCACGCACCGCAGTTCAGCGAGTCGTGCGCGAGGTCGGTCCCGCACTTGTACGAGGGTCCGTTGCCGGAGGCGCACGTCGCGAACGGATACGGGCACTCCGTGCCGATGCAGGCGAGGAGCTGTTCCGGGCGAGCGTCCGGCCCGGCTTCGACGGATGCGTCTAGGACGGGCGGCGTGAAGCCTTGCTGGGCGTCGGGCGCCTCTTCGCCGAGCTGGACGTCCGTCTGGGAACAGCCCCAAGAAAGAGCCCACGCGACGGCAAGGAGGATGGGAAGAGACTTCCGAGGAAGCAAGGTCCGACACCCGTCGTTTTAACACGCCGAGCGGGGTCGATCCGCACCGTCACGCTAGGATGACCGAGCGCGCGGAAATTCTTTGCTTCAGTGGAAGGATCACGCGGCCGAGCCGGCCGCGTCACGCTCTCGATCCGTCACCGGGCAGGCGATTCACCGAGCAGCGCACGAACTCGCTTCGCGTGCACTCCGGACGGATGCTCCGCCAGGAAAGCGCTGCCGAGCTTCTCGGCGCTCGGGCGGTCGCCACTCGCAAGCAGCGTTCGAATCCTGAGAACGGTAGCCTCGGGCCGGAGCGTGCCTGCGGGAAACTCCGCGTCGTAGGCGTCGAGCGCCCGCGCCGCCTCGCCTGCTTGCCCCGCTCCGAGCTTCGCCTTGACGCTGTCGAGTAGCTCGACCTCGCGAGCGATCGACGCACTGCCTGCCGGCGCCGCTACCGGCGCTGGCGTGGTCACGCGCGCGGACGGCGACTGCGCCCCGATCGGCGCGCTCCGTACGGGAGCGCTCGGGAGCGAGTCGGGCGTGATCACGACCTCGCGCTCTTCGTCGGGCGCCGAGACGACTGCCGGCGGCGACTCGACGCGCGCTACGGGCGCGGGCGGCGCCGACACCGGCGTGGGGGCCGGTTCGCGCGCCGTGATGAGACCGACGAGGAGTGCACCGAGCCCGATCGCCGCGGTGCCGACCAAGATCGAGCGCGGCCTCGGCCATCGGGAGGGCGAGGGGCTCGGGGCTGCGTGGGCGACCCGCACCGCGGCCATCGCCGACAGGGTCTTCCGCGCGAGGTCGTCGGACGGGGCCTCGTCACGACCGAACCCGAGGATCGAACGCTCGAGGGGCGAACCACTCTCGAAGAGACGCTTCGGCTCCTTCATGGCCTTCTCGACTCGCGCTGCATTCGCTTCACGGCTTCCTGGAACTGCTCTCGGGCGCGTCGCAATCGGGAGGCGACGGTCCCCATCGGTGTGTCGGTAACCGCTGAGATCTCCGCCATGGTCATCTCTTCGAGCTCGTAGAGCGCGAAGGTCGTTCGCAGCTCGGGGGTCATCTTGGCGAGTGTCGCGTCGAGGAAGGCGAGCCCCTCCTTGCGGTCGAGGAGCTCGTCCGCAGTGGGATCGAGGGTCCCGCATGCGTCGACATCGACACTGCGGACGGTCCGCTCGGCCCGGAGGTTCTGCGAACGACGCTGTCTGGAGGCAACCCGAACGGCAATGCCGTAGAGGAAGCTTCGCTCGCGGTTGTCCTCGATTTGGTCGAGCTTTTTCACCGCGATGACGAAGACCTCCTGGGCGGCGTCGTCCGCATCTTCGGGGGAGAGCCCGAGCCGGCGGAGAAACCGCCAGACGACGGGGAGATGTTCGCGAACGAGCACGAGCTCACGTCGAGCACGCGCCACGTCCACGACCGCGGCTCCCGGCACGGGAAGGTCAGTTGCCTCCTCGGGCCGCCAGGTTGAAGCGACCATCGCCCCGTCATCCCCCTCCATCGGCGATTTGATCACAAGAATCGTATCCGGGCCCCGAGGCCGACCATGCCGGCCGCGACCGGGACATCGAAGATCGTACTGTCGGGCGCCAAAAAGAAGCGCGATCTCCGCAGCGGGAAGAGGACGCCCCCATTGATCTCCAGCGCAACGGATGAGCTCATTTCCCAGGCCAGGGTCCCCGCGGCGACGGGCGCGAGCCACACCCCCACGTTCGTGCTCGGCTTGTGAACGTCGCGGGTCGTCCCGCGATGAACCCCCGTCTGGAGCGCACCGCAGGGCGCGAGGCGTAGCCGCCCGGGTAGGGTGAGATACGCCGGGCAGAGGCGGAGGGTCGCGCCGAGCCACTCGTAGGTCTGGGTCCCCGAGCGGAGATCGCTCGAGGTCGACGCGACATCGACGTTCAGGCGCACCGTCGACGTGAGCGCCCCGGCAGCTGCCCGCTCGACGTCGACGAAGACGCCGGCCATCGGCGCGAAAGCCGGACCTACGCCGCCGAGCCCTCCGAGCCCTGCGCCCCCCGAGAAACGCCACTCGCGCGGGAGCGACGCGGGCGGAGGCTCCGAGCGGGGCGGCGGCTTGGGGTTGGCCGCGGACGACGTCGGAACCGGTGCGACCGGCGTCGTCGCCGGTCCGGGCGGGGGCGGCGGGGGGAGCGCCGGCTCGGGCGAGACGCGCGCGTCCGGATCGAGCAAGACCGCGGCGACCAGCGCGAGAGCATTCGCAACTTCGCCGCAGGTCCGGCTGGCGACGCTCCTCGTCTCTTCGGTCCCGTCCGGCTCGCGGAGATCGAGGCGCCCCGATGCGCTCTCATTACCGCTCGACGCGATCGCGACGCGGAGGACGATGGCCGCGCCGGGATCGTCGTCCTCGACGAGCCGCGGGCGGGACGTCCGCGCGCTGATGCCGGTCGCGAAGGCGGCACGATCGGGGCATCCCGCCGGCGCGGTGTAGAGGAGGCGGTACCGCGGGCTCTCCGGCTCCGAGGCCTCAGAACCGGATTGTGCGTGGGCGGGGCGCCCGAGGAGGAGCAGCGCCGCGGCGCACAAAGCCCCTCGAATCGTCCTCACCACCACCATGCCCGACCATCAGGTTACTGGCGCGGACGAGTGTGGACGAGATGGATGTTCGCTCTCGCGCAGCTCTCGACCGAGCAAGCGCGACCGGTCAGAGGCGCATCAGGCCGAGCACCGTCACGGCGAGGAGGATCCCGAGCCCGGCGCCGATCGCGAAGAAGAGCGGCAGCGGGATGCCGCCCACCCGAAGAGCCGTGAGCGACGAGGTCTCGTCCGCCGCGGCGGGAAGGGGCGGCGGCGGGAAAGGCGTCGTGCGCGGGGGCGGCGGCGGCGGGACCGGCACCGGGAACGGGAACGGAGCAGGGCGAGCGTCACGAGCCATGCCCGCTGCCTACATGTATCGTGCCTGCGCACGTCCGCGTACGAGCTGACTCGGCCTGAGCAACGACTTGCGCAACAAGCGCGACCGCGCGCGCTGCTTTCAGACCGGGGGGGCGATCCCGGCGGATCGAAGCATCGTGGCGAAGCCGTTCTTGTCCACCGCCTTCAGGTAGGCCTGCTTCGGATCGACGAGCTTCCGCTGGACGAGGTTGAGGAGCGAGTCGTTCATCGTGACCATCCCCTGCCCCTTCGAGGTCTGCATGACGCTCGAGAGCTGGAAGGTCTTGCCCTCGCGGATCATCGACGCCACGGCGTGGCTGCCGAGCAGGATCTCGTGCGCGGCCACGCGGCCACCGCCGATCTTCGGACACAGCACCTGCGCCACGACCCCCTTGAGCGACTCGCTCAGCATCACGCGGATCTGTTCCTGACGATCGGAGGGGAACTGGTCGATGATGCGATCGACGGTGCTGATCGCCGTGGTCGTGTGGAGCGTGCCGAAGACGAGGTGCCCCGTCTCGGCGGTCTCGATCGCGATCGAGATCGTCTCGAGATCGCGCATCTCGCCGACGAGGACGATGTCGGGGTCTTCGCGAAGCGCCGCCCGGAGGGCGTTCTTGAAGCTCTTGGTGTGCTGGCCGACCTCGCGCTGGTTCACGAGGCACTTGTGGTTCTGATGAACGAACTCGACCGGGTCCTCGATCGTGATGATGTGATCGGATCGGTTCTTGTTGATGAAGTCGATCATCGCCGCGAGCGTCGTCGACTTGCCCGAGCCCGTCGGTCCGGTCACGAGGACGAGCCCCTTCGTCAGCCAGCACAGATCGATGCATGCCTTCGGCAGGCCGAGCTTCTCCGCGGAGAGGATCTCGATCGGGATCTGTCGGAGGACGGCCCCCGTGCCCTGACGATCCTGGAAGACGTTCACGCGGAAGCGCGCGAGGCCCGGGATCTCGTGGGCGAAGTCGGCGTCGCTCTGCGTCTCGAAGTCATCCCGCGCCCGCGGCGGCATGATCTCCGCGAGCATCGACATGATGTCGTTCGACGAGAGCACGCTTCGATCGGTGCCGAAGTGGATGTGCCCGTCGACACGGAGCACCGGATGGCTCCCGGCCGTCAGGTGGAGGTCGGAGGCCTTCTTCTCCAGCATCTCGCGGAGAAGCGCGTCGATCTTCGCCGGCCCGCTGCGGGCGGGGACCGCCTCGGCGCTCATCCCGCGACGCTCGCGCGACGCCGCGGCTTCGCCGTTCGAACGCGGAGCAACCTCTCGCGCAACCGCTTCTCGCGCAACCTCCCGCGCGACCTCTCGCGCCGCCTCGCGAGCGAGCTGGATGACCTCCAGCATGGAGGCACCGGCTTGCGGCGGCACCTCCGCGCGGCGCACCGGCTTCGTATCGTAACGCTCGTCCGGGAGCGCTGCCTTCGAGACGGCCGGCACCGCCGAGCCGAGATCGAGCTCGATCGCGCCGTCACGCCCCCGCCGATCATCGATCCTCGGCGGCTTCTCGGTGTTCCGCGACGGCATCCGCTTGGGTGCCTCGCCCGCGCCTGCGGGAGGTGGCGCCGGCGCCGATCGGCGCGTCCTCGCCGGAGATGCCTTCAGAGGCGCGGGGGGCTCCTCGCGACGAACCGAGTCACGAAGCCCACGCACGGGCCTCGCGGCCTGACGGATTGCGACAGCGACGCCGTTCGGCTGACGCACGATCTCGAGGACGAAGTCCTCCCCGTCGTGCTCGTGGCGAACGATCCGGGGCCGGTTCGAGAGCCCCACGATGTCGTCCTGGGAGAGGAGCTCAGCCACCGCTTCGAGGATCGTCGCGCCGCTGATCGGGCCCCCGGGGATGGCCCGCCTCGCCTCCCCATCGAGCACCACTCCTTGCTCGTTTGGCGCAAACATCACGCGTTCCGCACCGGACTGTTTGAGCATCGCGAGCAAGGGAATCAGCTGGGACACGCAGTACCTCTGGATCGGACGATACGCGATCGCATCGCGCATGGGTGGGTCTGTACCGCGAGCCGACGAGACATCGGCGGATGGTCCGACGGCCTCCATCACGTTCAGCCGCGCAATGCGACGCGGGCCGAAGGCTCGCGGCAGCCCCGACTACGCGCCCGCAGCGCCGGTCATCGAGCGCGGAAATCTCCAGCCATGACGGCCCGACGTTCGCGGCAGCGCGCGAACCTCGCGAGTCGCCACGAGTAGCAGGCCCTCGCACATGTCAAAGGCCCCGGCAGATGAAGGATCGGGGCGGTGGAACGACAGCTGCTTGCGTGCTCCGGCCATGTTGCAGGGTAAACGCGCCACGCTCGCTCGAATCATGGGGCCGGTCGGTCTCGTCGTCATGGCGTCGTGCAGCAGCGGTCCCGACACGGCGCCCGCCATCGATTCCCCGTCGACGACAGGCGGGGTCGCGAGCGCCCTCTCCTCGAGCGCCGTCAAAGCGGGCGTGCCGCGCGATCTCCTCCTCGCGATCGCGAAGGTCGAAGACGGCCTCTCCCTTCCGGCGAAGCGGCTCGAGCTCGACGTCGACAACGAGGTGCCCGCCGCGGGTCCCCTGCAGCTCCGGCGCGGCAAGCTCGATACGCTCCGGCGCGGCGCAGAGCTCACGGGCGCGACGGAGCTCGAGCTCCGGATCGATGCCGACCTCGCGCTCGAGGCCGGAGCGCTCGTGCTCGCGGAGCTCGGCGCCAGGACCGGCGCGCGATCCGACGACCTCGCATCGTGGAACGAGGCGATCGAGGAGATGAGCGGCTTCGCCGACGACGCGCACCGCGAGCACTACGCGCACCAGGTCTTCGCTACCCTCGCGCGTGGCGGACGGTTCGAGGCCCGCGACGGCGAGATCGTCGTGCTGCCGCCGCATGATCTTCCACCGTCGCTCACGCTCGACGTCTCGCAGAAGCTCCGGGCCCTCGCCGACAAGGCGGAGTACGACGGTGCCGAGTGGATCCCGACGAGCTGCACCAACAAGTGCACGCCCGGTCGCGGTGAGTTCGAGGTCGAGCTCGTCGTCGTCCACGACACGGAGGGCAACTGGAACGCCAGCGTCGCCACCCTCCAGAACGATCCGAACAAGAGCGTCCAGTACATCATCGACACGAATGGCCGCGTCGGGCAGTTCGTGACCGAGGACACGACCGCGTGGCACGCGGGCAACTTCAACTTCAACCAGCGAAGCATCGGCATCGAGCACGTCGGCTACGCGACGAAGCCGTTCGACGAGGCCGAATACGCCGCGAGCGCGAAGCTCGTCGACTACCTCGCCAAGAAGTACGGCATCCCGCGCGATCGCGCCCACATCATCGGGCACGATCAGATCCCGAACGGGAACCGGGTCGCGCTCTCGTCCCCGCCGTGCTCCCTGTCGCCGAAAGAGTGCCAGTCGAACCCGAACTACGGCGGCGCGTCCAAGCACACCGACCCTGGCATCTGGGAGTGGCCGACGTACATGGCGCGCTTCGGCGGCAGCGCGAAGTGCAACGACGTCACCGAGCTCTGGACCTGCTCGCACGACAGGACGAAGGCGTTCCGGTGTGCCGGAGCAGAAGAAGTGGAGCTCGAGAACTGCAACGGGGCCGGCGCGTGCGAGCCCGGAAGCGACGAGAACAGCGACGCCGTCTGCCATGTCGCGCCGGCATCCGAGGCTCCGCCTCCTCCCGCGCCGCCCGCCGCGCCGGAGCCGGCCAAGTCCTCCTCGGGCTTCCTCGAAGCGACCGGCGACTCCACACCACCCCGCGCGGATACCGGCTGCTCGGTCGGTCCCGCGTCGAGCCCGAACGGCTGGCTCGGCGCTGTCGGGCTCGGTTGCACGGTCGCGCTCGTCCTCCGCCGCCGCCCGCGCCGCGACGAAGCCACTCCGCGAGCCAGCTGAACCGCCATCTCGACGCCGCTCGACGGGTTACGCCGCGTCGTGCGATGATTCTCGAGTCATATGTCGACGGAAGCCATCCGCTTTTTCGCCGCGACCGACGTGGGGTGCGTTCGCGAGCACAATGAGGACAACTTCCTCGTCGACAAGAAGCTGTCGCTCTTCATGGTCGCCGACGGGATGGGCGGTCACGCCGCCGGTGAGGTCGCGAGCGCGATCGCCGTCCGTACCATCCACGAGGAGATCAAGCGCGAGCGCGATCTCCTGAACGACTTCGTCTCCGGCGCGCGCGGCGCCTCGCGCGTGACCAACAAGGACGTGCTCGCACTCATGGAGCACGCGGTCCAGCGGGCCTGCTCGCGCATCCACGAAGAGGCGCAGAACGATCCGCAGAAGCGCGGCATGGGAACGACGGTCTCCACGCTGCTCATCCTCGGCACGCGCGGGTTCATCGCCCACGTCGGCGACAGCCGCATCTACCTCCAACGCGGCGGCGTCGTTCAGCAGATCACGGAAGACCACACCGTCTTCAACGAGCTCATCAAGCGCGGCAAGCTTTCGAAGGAGCAGATCGAGAAGGTCGGCCACAAGAACGCGATCACGCGCGCGGTCGGCGTCTACGAGCGTGTCGACGTCGACACGCTCATGCTCGAGGTGCTCCCGGGCGACGACTTCCTCCTCACGAGCGACGGCCTCACGGGCTACCTCGAAAGCGCCGACGAGCTCGGCCCATGGTTCCAGCAAGACGGCGACACCGCGAGCAAGGGCCTCGTGGAGCTCGCCAAGGACCGCGGCGGCAAGGACAACATCACCGTCGTCATCGTGCGCCTCGGCGGCGACGTCGAGAACGACGACCGCGCCAAGCGCCTCGCCCTCAAGCGCGAAGTCCTCGCGCGGATGCCCCTCTTCGCGCGCCTCAGCGATCGCGAGCTGCTCCGCGTGATGCAGGCCGTCGAGGTCCGCAAGTACGACCACGATCAGATGGTCATCCGCGAAGGCGACAAGGGCGACGAGCTCTTCATCGTCCTCTCGGGGAAGGTCACCGTCTCACGTGGCGGCGAGACGCTCACGCGCCTCGGCGCCGGCGAGCACTTCGGCGAGATGGCCCTCATCCGCGCGGTGCCGCGCTCGGCCACCGTGCACGCGGAAGGCAGCGCGGAGCTCATCGCGATCCGCCGCGTCGACTTCTTCGAGATCCTCCGCACCGAGCACGAGATCGCGGTGAAGATGCTGTGGCAGTTCCTCGGCGTCCTCGCCGATCGCCTCGACGCGACCTCCAGCGAGCTCCGTCACGCGAAGCAGGAGCTCCACGCCGAGGAGCTCGAGACCGACGACGTCACGATCGAGATCTTCCCCGGCATCGAGGGGAGCGACCACTCCCCGTTCGGCCGCCGCTGAGCGAGCCCTCGAGCGCGACGGTCCCGACGAGCACGCTGTACTCGGTCATGAACCGCACCGCCCGCGTGCCGGAGCGACAAGCGCGCATTGCACGTCACGACCAACGAAAGCGCATCGCGTAGATCTCCGCACGGTAGCGTTCGTCTTCGCGCGGAAGGCGGCCCCGAACGGCGGGAACGACCGAGGTGGTTGCGCTGCTCGAGAAGAGCGGCTGACGCGGCCCCGCCCGGCGCGATCAGGGCCACGAGCGGCTCACTGCGCGCCCAGAATCTCGACGCAACGCATGGAGAGCAGCTGCAGCAACGTCTGCTCGAGGCCGGACGCCCCCAAGCCCCCGTCGGCGTGGGGATCGACGGTGACGCGTACGGCCTCGAGCTCGGCCGCGGTAATCCGACCATCACGGTCTCGATCGGCCGCCGCGATATCCTGAAAAAGAAGCCGATCTCGATCCATGAAGAGCGCTTCGGCGACGACGGGACGAGGGACGACCGTGAGCTCGTTGGCGCGCACGTCGACCCTCGGCTGTTCGGCCGCTGCGTCGCCGAGGTCGACTCTCCGCAGCGCGAGATCGAGGCGGACCACGACGCCGTCTTTCTCCCCCGTCGCGATGAAGACGACCGACGGCCCAACCTCGCCGGCCCCTCGGTGTCGGGGGCTGTCGCCTGGACCGGGGCTACTGGGCGACTCCTCGATTGAACCGGAGCCATTGGACGAGCCATCCGCATTCAGACCATCCGCAGGGCGCCTGAAACGATCGGCGAGGACCGGCGCGACGCCGAGGTCGGACCTGTTTTCGGTATCAGCGAATTCCTGCAGGCGGATGCTGAGGCGGGTCCGACCTACCGGAATGGCGGGGACGAAGAGGTCCTCGACGCTCGACGCATTCCACAGGTAGCGCCAGGATGAGTAAGAGTAAGAGCTGTCCCCCTCCACGTTGAGGTACGCCATCAGCGCGATGGCCTCGAAGCGCACGGTCCAGCCATCGTCCGTCACGAACGGCTCGCCGCGTGACGCGGCGGAGGGTTCGGTACGAAACCCCGCAGCGCCCCTCGGAGGGAGCTCTTCGGCGGCAGGAACGCACGAAGTGGATGCCATCCATGCCACGCATGCGAGCGCGAGCCCGGAAAGACGCGTTCGCCCCAAGAGCCCCGCGAATCTCGGCGAGCGCCGCCAGCTCATAGTCCCGCCTCCACGCCCAAACTCGGAACGATGATCGGGCCGATGCTCTGATTGGAGCACCCGACGCCTTCTTCGCAACGAGTCCCGATGACGTCCTTCGAGCCAGTCACGTTGAGTCCTTCGAGGACGAGCGAGATCCATCGCTCCTTCTGCAGCGTCCAGCGCTTCTCGAGCCGCGCCTCGATCCGGTAGAAGGCCGGCAGTCGTCCACCGCCCGTGAGGCCGTCCGCGCTTTGCTTGGGCCATCCTCCGTAGGTGAGAAGGCGCGTCGACGCGCGCCATCCGCGCCCGAGGTCGGCCACCCCGCCGATCTGAAACACGTAGGTTCGGTCGAACGGACTCACGGACCTCGGCTCGGTCAGCGTCGCCCCGATCTCGGCGCGCGCGAGCGTGAAGCTCGAGAACGCCGAGAAGCGCTCGCTCAGCTTGCGGGAGAGAAAGGTCTCGAGGCCATACGCCTGCGTCGGGGAGCTCGCCGCAATTTGCGTGTCGTTGAGGTCCATGCTCTCGCCGTTTCGCGAGAAGTCGCGGAGGTTGAAGTAGCTATGGTGAAAGCCCACCGCTCTCAGCGAGAAGCGGAGCGGAAGCTGGAGCTCGGCGCCGGCGCTCTTCTGATATGCGAACGCCAAACCGCCCGGCAACCCCCGGTAGCCGACGGCAGGAACGGGAATCGCAAATGCGGGCGCCTGAGGGGCAATCCCCATCGCCGCGAGAAATGCCACCTTGCGTGCCACCGGGATGCGCGCGGAAACCCGCGGGCTCGGTCCGAGTGCGGATTTGCCCGCGCTCGTGAACGCGTCGCCGCGCAGCGTGCCCGTGATCTCCCAGCCCGGGTAGGGGCGGTAGACCGCGGATGCCCACGCGCCGCTCACCGTCTCCACACGCGGAGCAAAGAGCGTCACGGCCTGTTCATAGTCCCTGGGACGCACGGCGTAGCGGTTGGGCAGATCTCCCGTGTAATTCTCCGCCTGGAGGTCGACACCGATCTCGACGTCGAGCTTCGGGCCGAGCGGCCACCCGTGGCGACCGCGCACGCCGGTCAATATCGATTGAGCGAAGCGAGACCCCTCGAGGCGTGAGCGATCGAACCCGAGCGTCGCCGCAACGCGGCTCGTCGAGCCGTCGGCGCCGCGGCGATCGAACCTCATGTCGACGCGATGAAACTCGGACGCGAAAAACACCTGTTCGACCCCGTCTTCGACCTGCGAGGCGTAGTCGAACGAACCGAACGTGAGGATTGACGCGCGCCAGCGCTCGTCGAGCTGGTAGCTCGCGCGCGCGTTGTAGTCTCGGTAGTCGATCGTGAGGCCCGGCACGAAGAGCGACAAGAGCCCCGCCGTATACGAATACCGCCCTCCGATTCCCACGGTCGCGCGGCCGTTGGCGAACGGCGTCTCGACGTAGGCGCCCGCGTCGTAGAGGCGGATTTGCGCTTCGCCGAGGAGCGCGCCATCGGGATCGCGCGTCTGCCCGGCGACGATGCCGCCCGCGAATCGACCGAAGCGCGCGGGGAACGCCGCGGGGTGCAGCGACACCTCTTCGAGGAGCGCCGGCTGCACGACGCCCGGGCCGAGCCCAAAGTGGAAGAGATAGGGGACGCGGACTTCGTCGATGTAGTAGCCGACGGCCGAGGGAGGCGCGCCACGGATGTAGAAATACGGAAGACCCGAGACGATCGGAACGACCCCGGGCAAGACGTCGATGGCGCGGAAGGGGTCGCCGAACGCTCCGGGCAGAACGCGCACCTCGGCGCGTCCCAAGCGATGCTCGGTCGGAGACTGCGTCTCTCGACGACCGCTGACGCGCACCTCCTCGATCTCTTCCCGAGCCGCGGGAGCCGCTTCTGGCGACGCGCCCGGATTCCCGCCGTCGCCCGCAGCGGCCGGCGAGCCGTCGTCGACGGCGGGAGCATGCGTGTCTTGCGGAGGACTGAACGCGACTACCGCTCGAATGCGCGCGCGAAGTGGCTTTCCCGCGCGCGACGCAGGCGTGAATCGGTAGGTGCGCACGGCATCGACGGCGGCAGCTTCGAAGGGCCCTCCACTGTCGATGACCTTGACGTCTCCGACCGTCCCGTCGGCCTCAACGACCAACTCGACGAGTACGGACGCCGACTCCGTTGCGCCTTCCGGATACCGAGGCTCTTCGCGTCGAGACGAGCACCGGAGGAACGACTTCGTTCGAAGCGGCCGGCGGCGTCGAAGAGGGCGAGGGCGTCGCGGGCGTCGAAGACGACGGCTCGTCGGCGCGCGCGACGCGAACGACACCGAGAGGCGGGCTTGCGAGGGCGCCGAAGACGGTGACGGTGGCGGCGCCGCAGACAGCCACCGTGCAAAGCCATCGGGAGTGCTGTCGGGAGCCCATCGGGAGCGTCGCCGCGCGAGGTCGTGCAGCAGGGCGAACCGGTATAGCATCCCGACGACGTCCACAACGCGCGCTCTACGACTTCCGCCGCCTCAAACTCCGCAGTAGCGAATCGAGATTCATGCGTTCGTCGCGACGTGGGCTCAGGGCGCGACTGCTTCGCTCCGGAGCTCGATGGGCGCGCGGCCGACTTCACCGAGCGAATCGCCCATCGAAGACGCCGCTCCCAGCGCGCTTGTCGCCGATACCCGACACCGCGGCGCGCGCCGTGTCGACGGCCGTGAGGGCACGGGCAAGCGCGACCACATCGTCTTCGCTCGCCGGTCGACCATCGTGAGCACGGCATCGGCCGCGCTTGGCGCGAGTGCACCCCGCTTGCATCCTTCGTATCGCGAAGCGCTTCGAGCGCGGGCCCGCCGCGTCGACTTCTTCGAGAGCCTCCGCACCGAGCACGAGATCGCGGTGAAGATGCTCTGGCAGTTCCTCGGCGTCCTCGCCGAGCGCCTCGGCCGGACCAGCGCCGGTCACCCCTCACCGCCCCCGCCCGCGCGGCGCGCTCCTTCACTTCACGACGACGAGCGGCGTGTCGACGAGCTTCCGGATGGCCATGCCGCCGGGATAGGCGTAGCTCGCAGCGTGTCCCCACCCCCACAGCGTGGCGGAGAACGCTCCCTCGCTCTTCATGCGCTGAAGGCCGGTAACGCACTGCCTATCTCCGAACGTGTCGCCCGGGCCGAAGCCGCGCGACAGGTCCACGCGCGCGTATTCGTATTCGCCGCGCGAGTCGACGGGAAGGAACGTCGGTAGATTCCCGGCGCACTCGAGCCATACGTCCTTGAATGCGCCGTTCGTCTTCTTTCGCACGATGACGAGCGAGTGCTCGGGGTACGTGCTGTCGGCGTAGAAGCTGTACGAGTTCAGAAACTGCCCACCGGGGACGACGTTGACGAAGTCCGGATCTCCCCGTAGTGCATACGGCGGTGAGTCCGGCGGCTCACCGCCCGAGCCGGACATGTGGATCCCGAGATAGAACGGATGTTCGGCGTCGCGCGATCGGACGACGAACGGCTCGTCTGCGTTCGCACGGAAAACCGCCAGCTCCCCGGCAGCCATCGTCAGCGGAGCTCCGGCGGGCTTGACGGGATCGTAGTCGAGCTCGGTCCCGTCGCGTGCCGCCACCATGCGATACCAGACGATCTCCTCCATTCCCGGCACGCGCGCTCGATAGCCCACGCCGACATACTCCGATCCCCACTGCTCGTAGGGCGGAACCTGCTGGGCGAGGATGTCACAGGTCCCCACCCTCGACGGGAGAAACGAGCAGCTGTTCCCGCCGACGGTCACAGTCGGTTTGTTCGAGAGTAGGAGGCTGCCGGTGAGCTCTTGGGACTGGACGATCTGCGCGAATTGCCCCTTCGAGAGCATGATCTTCGTTGGTGCACCGGCAGCACCTCCCTTGAAACCGATGCCGTTCGAGACGTCTACCTTCCCGATGAGCGTCAGCTCGGTATCGTCCTCCGACGCGTAGATCTGCGTCGCAGGCTGACCAAAGTTGTCCTCCCAGCCGTCGACGATGACATGTTCCTTCGCCCACGCGCTCACCGGAAAGACGAGGGTCGCGGACGGGACATAGCTCGCCGCGCCGCCGTAGGGAAAAATCGACGTAAGCGCGACAGGGACATTGCTCTTCAAGTGAAAAGCATCGCCAATGGCGGAGCCGAAGGTAGCGAAGTCCTCTTGCACCGCAGGCTTCACGTCGAGGGGACAGCTTATGTAGAATAGCTTCTCCGTGATCGTGCGCTGCTTCGTCGGGTCACGATCCGAGACGAAGAGAATGGCGCTCTCGCCGGGGGCGATCGGGCCGTTGAGAGGCTCGAGAGCCGTGCTCCCCGAAACCGCACGATAGAGCGCGTGCGTGATATCGAGCTCCTTGCCGGCGCGCTCCAACGAAAGCGTCACCGGCTGATTCGAGCTGTTGACGACGAACGTCGCGTGGCACGACTGCAGGACGAAGGGGTCGAAGCGTGGACTGGCGAAGTAGAAGTCGCACCCGTTGGAGCTTCGGTCCGCGGCCGCAGCCGCGCACGGCTCCTGGCACTTCGCCGCGCCGCATGCAAGCTGGTCGGGACACGTCTCCACGACCTCGCCCGTGCATGACCGCACGATCGACCGACCGTCGAGCGAGCACTGGAGGAGGCAAGGCGGCAGCTCGCCGGCATCATCCCCAACCGCCAGCTCCCCCGGCGGTGTGAAACCTCCTCGATCGCTGGCGCACGCGGCGATGGCGGAGGCGGCGAAGCTCGCGCCCAGCGCGGCGAACGCGATCTTTGAGGAGAACTCGGCGCGTCGTCTCATGGCAGCTTCACCTCCACGGGAGTCACCACCGAGCCCCTCGGCAATCCGGCGCCGAGCTGCCCATACGAGTTGGTTCCCCAGCAATACACTTTGCCGTTGGTCAAAATGGCACACGTCGAATAGGGCATGATCTTCACCTCGGCTGCCGACGCCGGAAGCTCCTGAACCCGCACAGCAGCAAGGGCAAACTCCTTGGTGCCGTCGCCTGCCTGACCGGCGTTGTTGAGGCCCCAGCAATAGAGCTCGCCGCTCACCGACGTCGCGCACCAGCGGTGTCTTTCGTAGACAGTGCGGCCGCTGTCATCTACCAACCGCGACGCGCTCGTCGCAATGCGAGTGATGGGCTCGGGCGTATCGACCGCGGCAGGCAGCGCGCGTTGGAGTCGATGGGGGTTCTGGGGCAGGCCCACCCGGTCCGCCTCTCCCCAACACCACCCAACACCGTTCGCGACGGCGCACGACTCCCTATCGATGGTGTCGATCATCGTGACGTGTTCGAGCGAGATGGGACTCGGCCATGGATCGACGTCGAACGGCGTCGCTCGTCCAACACCAGGGGTGTACCCCCAGCTCAAGATCCGGCCGTCTTCGTACAATGCGAATGCGCTGGCACCGAGCGTCACGCTCTTCACTCCAGCCGGAAGCTCGACCTTGCGCGGGGCGACGAAAGCGCCCACGACGTCCGGTCCAATCAGGGAGAGGCCATTCGATCCCCAGCAGACGACACTCTTGTCGATCAGAATCGCGCACGCCGTTGCCAGGCTGACGGCGACCTTCTCGGCAGGCCCCGGGAGGTTGATACGTACCGGGCTCGCCGTGATACTGGTGGCCGAAACCTCATTCTCGATGAACGGACCTCTCCCCCAGCACCAGACGACGCCGTCGCTGGTGACTGCACACGTGTGGTCAATGGACGTGATCCCGGTGAGGCCCGGTACACGAACGGCAACTGCGCTCGCCGGCCCACTGGTTTCGCCTTGTCCAAGCTGGCCCGCCGAGTTGCCCCCCCAGCAGGCAACCGTGCCGTCGGACAGGAGCGCGCAATATCCCTCCTCGTCGAAGGCCCCCCCCGGCGTCGTCGAGAGCGCAACGGCGCACGGAGGACTTTCGCACTGGATCGGCAGGGGCGCGGCGTCGACGACGGCAGCGTCCTTCGTTCCCGCGTCGACGACCCCTTCTGCGATGGCGCTGTCGTTCGACGAGTCGCTCGAAGCGTCGAATGCCTCCTCCGTCCCGAGGGGTCGACCGCTGCTCGAACAACTCGTCGGGGAGACGGCGAGCACCGGAAGGCTCGCGAGGAGTGCCCGTTCAAGGAGTCGTCTTGTGGTACGCATGGCGGGCTCCGATTGCCCAGAGGTTTTGATTCGAGGTTCCGCGAATCCGATGCAGGGGCGCTCCGACCGGTGCGCCGTCACGTGAGATGGTGGAGACAGCGAAGGCGCCGTCCTCTGTTCCCCGAAGGACCAGGCCCAACGAGGTGAACCAGGTGTCGCCGTTCACCCGCCATACCGAGCTCGCGACCTGGGGGGCGATGCTCGATGCATTCTTGATGGGGACGGCCGAGTGGTCGACGGAATAGCCGCCATCCTCGACACGGACCTTCATGAGGCTGACGTGGTCGAGGTTCCACGGATTCATGGCATCCTGGAGCCCGATGTATTCGGTCGGGGAAATGGCCTGGAGCTCCGTGAGCCAGCCCGCGAATCCCTCGCCAATCCGCACCGTCCCCGCCCGCACGCCGCATGAATCGGTGACGATACCATCGGCAACTCGAATCCACGCGTCGGCGGTCTTGCGAACGAGCAGGGGGCAGGCATAGCGACTGCGATCGCGAGCTCCGGAGAACCAGATGTCGTCCGGTCCCGCTCCGGCTGCCGCAGTGAAGAAGATATGCTCATTGGGCTCCGCGTCGTTGGCGAGGTATACCGAGGACCAGGTGCCGTGGAGCGGATCACGCCTGAAGATGGCATTGCTGTAGTACGCATACACATCGTCGACGCCGACGCCCCAAACTCCGAGCGTCACTTGCGTCATCCCCGTTGTGACGTAATAGGGCCTCCCGTGATCGTCAGGAGGCAAATGCCCGAGCACGTTGTCTGGGAGGACATGGCGTGTCCAACTCCACGCGCTCTCCGACGCATTTGGTCGCTTGCCGCGATAAACGAACGAGGGACTGACCGTGAAGTACACCTCATCCTCGTTCGGCGCGTAGATACGACCGGCGAACGTCTCGACTCCGACGACGTTCTGGCTTGCGTCGTCGATGTATTGCCACGCGTCCGTGGACTTCTGCCACTCGAGCACCTTCACGCCTTGGGTGCGGCTCTCGGCGATGGCGAACGCGCGATCCTCGAACGGCCAGATGTCACGAAAGTCGAGGTCCTCGTCAGGGAAGGGAGTGACGCACCAGCCAGACGCGCTGCACCTGGGCAGGCTCGTATCGGGCACGTCGCCATCCGATACAGGCGCGGAGGCATCCGGCGCGTCAGCGTCGAGGACCGTCGACGTGGGCGGCTCGGGTGCCGGCGCTGCCTGATCTTCCGAGCTCGCGCAGGCGGCGCTGATGGCCAAGGGCGCGGTAGCGACAGCGAGATGAATCCACGATCTCACGGCTTCCCTCCAAGCGAAACGAGGACACCTTGGCCGGCGATCCAGACCTTCCCGGGAGAAGGAACCCAGACGTGCTCGAGGCGCGGGCGTCTTTGGCCGAGGCCCGCGATCTTCACGCGCTTCCATGACGCGCCGTCGTAGTGAAAGACCGTGGCCGCATCGCCGACGATCCAGATGTCTTTCGGCGATGAGCCCGCGATCGCGAGGAGGTGCTGCTTCGTCGGCACCTCTTCGTAGATCTCCCAGAACCGCGCGTCGCCGCGGTAACGGCGCACGGTGCCGGTCGAGCCGACTGCCCAGACGTCGTTCGACGAGGCCGCCCACACCCCCTCGAGCGCCATCATCGTCAGAGCGTTGAAGGTGGTGAACGTTGGGGTATCGGATTCGGCGTTCGTGATCCGACACGCGGCGCCTCTTGTCCCGACAGCCCAGAGCTCGTCCGCGGAGAGGCCAAACAGCCCGTGAACGTTGGTGAGCACACTGTTGAAGGGCATCTCGATGGCCGTGAACGTTCCGGTCTCGGCGTCGCGGCGCATTCGCCACAGGCCACCACCGTAACTTGGCGAATCTACGCCGACCCAAAGCGACGCGGCATTGGGGTGCGCCCACGTCGCCATCACCCGTGCCCTGCTGTTCCACGTACCGGAGAGCGTCGCTGCTCCGACGAACGACCAACCGTCGGCAGAGGTGCTGGCGTCAGCGCCAGCGTCGAGCCCACGAGTATAGAGTCGGCTCGGTTCGTCGAATGCTATTTCGGCATTACCGTAGAGCCAAAGTCCCCAAATCGATTGTTGAGTTCCCAGCGAAGATGGCCGCCATGAGGTGCCGTCGAAGTGCCCGAGCTGACCGACCGTGCCCGCCACCCAGACATCGGTCGGTGAGCGCGCGGCGAGCGCGGTGATATGGGTCCGGAGGTCGAGTCCGAGATTGCCGGACGGATCCGACGGATTGAAGAGTCCGCCGGCACAAAGCGCATCGTCGGTGCATTCCGCCGGGTAGAATTCGCAGTCTTCGCCGACGCAAACCGCACCGTCGGCGTCATCCGAATCGGATCCTGCGTCGGTCGCGGGAATGGGCGCATTCGCCTCGTCCGGCGGAGGCGCGCCGACCTCGCTATCGGTGGCGCACGCTGCCAGGAGCGCCGCGGCGTGCAGAGAGCCTGCCGCGCCGGCGACGACGAAGAGCCATCGCGTTTTCATCGGGTCGGTCCTCCGCCGTCCTCGAGCACGTCGCACGGCTCGACCAAACACCGGCCGTCGACGCATGCTTGCCCTGCAATCCCGTCACAAACGTTGCCGCAAGCGCCGCAGTTTTTCGGATCGGCGGCGATGTTTGTTTCGCAATCGTCCCGGCGGTCGCCGTTGCAATCGGCCCAGCCCTGCATGCAGTTCATCACGCACTTGCCGTACACACAGGATTCGGACGCATTCTGCAGGCCGGTTGTATGGCAACTTTGTCCGCAGGCGCCGCAATTGTAGTTGTCGAAGGAGAGGTCCTTGCACTCTCCCTTTTCCAATCCAGTGTAGTCGACTCCGCCGCAGAAGGTAAGGCCCTCTGCACACATGCATACCGGCATCCGCAAGGGGTCGGGAGTGAGCCGGCACTTGGCGCCGCCCGTGCATTTGACTCCGCAGAGCCCGCAGTTCTCGTCGGTCAGGACGCTTTCCTCACAACCATTTGCGCTATCGGAGTCGCAATTTCCGTATCCCCATTTACACTTGAGCGTTCCACATGCACTGTCCCAACAACCGGAGTACGTATTCGGCGGAAGCTCGCCACCATCGCCCTCGGGCGGACATTTGTTGTTGCACGCGCCGCAATTGTCGTCGTCGTACCGCGGATCAACGCAGGGCGCGACGGGCGAGGCGCAGTAGATCTCGCCCGTCCTGCACCCACATCCCCAGCCGTAGATCATTCGGTCGATGCACGGCTTGTCCGCCGGGCATTTGAGCCCGCAGACTCCGCAGTGATCGTTGTTCGGGAGCATCGTCTCGCAACCGTTGTCGGGGATCCCGTCGCAATCGAGCGAGCCCTGCCCGGTGCAAATCATCTGGCAGCGACCTTCGACGCAGATGTACTCCTCGAGGCGCCCGGAGGCCGGACAAGCGTTGCCGCACTCACCGCAGTTGTTCGGATCCGTCCGCAGGTCGACGTCGCAAAGGAACAGGGAGTTCGGACACGTGGTGTGGCCGGGCGGGCACCGGTCCGAAGGGCAGTACGATCGGACCTCGTCTGCGTCCGGACGGCTCACTCCGGCATCCGGATCGACAAACGAGGTCGGTGGCGTCGGCGGCTCGGGCGCTCCATCCGCGATCAGGACCGATTGGGAGCACGCGACGACCGACGCGAACGAAATGAAGACGAATACCGTGAGCGAAGTGTATCTGCGGAGCATCGCTTTCCTCGTCCGTGAGGCGAGAGATCAGTGGTCGGTCTTGGAGGGCAGAGTGGGCGAGCCCGACCCGCCGAGCGCACGGTCGAGGCGGGCGCCGTAGGGGGTGCGCGGATAGAGCGCCCGCAGCGCATCTGCGCGGGCCTTCGCCTCCGGCATTCGATTGAGGCGCGCGAGAGCTTCGACCGCGACCACCTCGCGCTCCTGCACGAGCTCTCCCGCCGGGAACGCGCGGGCGTGTTCCTGCACGAGCGCCAGCGAGCGGGACGGATCCGACGCGAGCGCGTCTTGCGCCCGCCGGACGAGAGCAAACTCACTCTCGCGCACGGGCGCGGTGCCCGCATCCCCCGACGCCTGCGCCAACGCGGACGGCGCACGGCGCGGCGCGACGCTACGCGGAGAGGCGCTCGCGATGACGAGGGCGCTGGCCGTCGAGGGGAGCGCTTCGACCGGGATCGACGACGTCTCTACTGGGGCCGGCGATGGCGGCTCCGGCGGAGAGGCCGGCGGTAGAGCCACCTGCTCCGGGACGTGGCTCGGCGCGGGCGAAGGCCCCTCTGTGCTCCACGCTTGCCATCCGAGGATGGCGGCGCCAACCCCGACGAGGGCGAGGACGCCCAGCTTCGTACTGGAGCCTGGAGCGAGGAGGCTGGCTCGGGTAGTCGCCGAATGCGCGGCGGCGGCGTAGGCGCTCGTCGCCGCGAGCCGCTTCGCCATCTGCTCGGTCGTCCGCGAGCTCAGCCTTCGGGTCCGTGAAGCGCGCACCAGTCTCGCGAGCTCCGGATCCCCGCCCTCGCGGAGGCGAGGCGGATCGGTATCGTCGAATTTCATCGTTCCTCGGAGAGCAGGCGGGCAAGCTCACGACGGGCGGCGTAAAGACGTGCGTACGCAGCAGCCGGCTGACAGCCGACGGCTTCGGCGACCTCGCGCATCGTCATCTCCTCGATCTCGTAGAGGACGAAGACGGTTCGCTTGTCTTCGTCGAGGGAAGCGAGCGCGCGATCGAGCCGCTCCGCGTCGAGGCGGACGGCCGGGTCGGCCTCGATTCCGATCTCGGGCATCGGGTCGACAGCAAGCTCGTGGCGATGATGACCGCGCCGCCGGTACGTGGACGCGCAGCGCCGCGCGATCGCGAAGAGCCAACCGCGCGAGTGCTCCCCGTCCCACGTCGCGTAGCGACGATAGGCGACGAGGAAAACCTCGTGCATCTGGTCCCGGAGATCGGCTTCGCGGACACCGAGGTGGAGGAGTGACCGCCACACGTAGTCGGCGTGCGCCAGAAAGAACTCCTCGAGACCGGGCCGCGAGACCGCCACGACGGGGGATTCCTTTACGACGCCGAGTGCCGCGGTCACTCCCCTTCTATGCGGGGACCTCGCGATCTTCGAAAATGCGGGTTCACTTTTTGGCTCGCCTCGGTCGATCAGGGAAATTCCCACCCGAAACCGACGGCGAGCCGTCCTTCGACCGACGCTGGGCGGTGCACATGGTAGAGCTTGCCGCGGTCGCTCACCATGAAGTCGTCGGCGTTGAGCGGCACGCGGACGTCGGGCAGCACCTCGAGGCGCAGGGCCGGGCCGAGCGGAATGCGCCCGAGCATGCCGGCCGCGATGACACCGACGAAGCGCGTCGCGTCATAGGCAGAGCGAAAGCCCGTCGTGGACGCGACGGCGATCCCGCCACGCGCTTCGACGATCGGAATGAGCTCGAGCCAGCGCGCACGCATCACGCGAAAGCCGACGAGGGCGGCCGCATCGACGAAGCGGAACTTCGCCTCCGCGCCCAGCACCCGCACGGACTGCGACGTCTCGAAGCTGCCCTCCACGCCGACGACGACGGGTGAGAGCGTCGCGGTCCATCGAAGGGCTCCGCCGAATCCGATGTTCGGAAGGAGCCCCACGCTCGCGACCGCAGACGCGCCGAGCGTCATCGGTACATGCATGCGCGAACGCTCCGGCGTAGCTGGAGGCAGCGGACGTCCGACACGAGCTGGCGGGGGCGGAGGCGCGGACCGAGCTTCGGGCTCGCTAGCGGGCTCCGGCGCCGAAGCGTGGGGACGGGCGACCGCGATCATCATCGCGAGCACGAGGGCCGTCGATTCCACGATGTCCTCGCAGCGCGGCTCGTCGAAGCGGACCCGGCGTTCACCGAGATCGGCACCTCTCGTGTCCTTCAGCCGGAACTCGGCGGCGATCACGCCGTCCTCGACCGTGACGGTGCCGTGCACGTAAAGCTCGGGGGGCGCGCTCGAGCTGCTCTCTCCGAGCCGCGCGAGCGACGCCGTGACGATGCGCTCACCCGAGGGGCATCCTTCCGGCGCCGACCATTCGAGCTCGAAGGGAGCGGCCTTCGCGAAGCGCGCATGCATCAAGGAGGTGCAGACGACGAGAGCCGCCACCGTGGCCCTCATCTTGGGCAGTCCTGATGCACGCATGCCCTCGAGCCCGCTACTCTATGCGAGTCGCGCCCAAAGCGGTCACGTCGCGCACGCGAACGGATCGCGAGCTCGACCGTACGTGCCCCGCGCACCCATCACGCCGGCCACGGCCGTCAACGCGGAGCCTTATCGTTTTCCTGATTCCATGTGATCCCACGATCCCGAGGTGTAAGGCCCGACCCCGGCTGGCGACGTGGATGCCTCGGCGTGCTAGCCGAGCGCCTCGACGCGACCTCCAGCGAGCTCGGGTTGCTCGATCAGGGCTTTTTGTGGATCGTCTCGCGAGCCGGCGGCTCAGGGCTGGTAGGAGGGGGCGCCCGGCGAAAGCCGCGGCGCTACCGCATACGACGACGTCGGCGAAGCGAAACGAGCCCGAGTAGTCCGAACGCACCGACGACGGCTTTGAGCTCGGTCGGGAGCGGTGGAGCGAAGGTGCATCCTCCGGCGTCGTTGGCCGGAGCGGCGTCGTTGGCCGGAGCGGCTTCGTCGTTGGGGCAGCGGACGTCGACCACCGCCGTGTTGGTCGCGATCTCCGGCGCATCGAACTCTCTCGGAGCTCCGACCAACTGCACCGTGTGGCGCCCCTCCCCGATGACCGCGTCGGGGTGGCAGACCGCGACGCTCAACGGACGTTGAGCCACTTCGGATACCCTTTCGTACCAGCGGAAAGCGACACCGTCGATGAAGCTCGTCGCCCTGTAGAGGTCTGCCCACGGCGCGGCGCCGGGATCCGGCGTCAACAGGAGGTCGATGACCAATACGCCATCGGCCTCCGACTTCCGTATCGGCGATGCGGCGACAGAGCCGAGCGCGTTCGGAAAGGGAACCTCCGGGCTCACGGTGAACCGGTCGACAGCGAGTCCGCAGGACGAGGGGTACTCGAAGCGGTGGATTGCTCCGGCGATCAGCGAGGTGGGTACGATGCGAAAGTGGCGTACCCGTTCATCGACGTCCTCGGGACGCTCGGGCGTCAGCGTGACCGGCACGTCGACGTCGCCGAGCTCTGCGTCCTCACGGATCAGACGAATCTCGGGAGGACCAGATACGTTGACGAGGCGGAGGGGAGTATTCGCAGGAAGACGCGAGCCCATCGGCCCAACATGCGGCCCGCAGTAGACGGTGGCTCGGGCGGGCACCGACCATGAGATCCACGCGGCCGCCAAGGTGACGAGGGCCGGGAGCCAGAGGCGACGACGCTTCGCTGTGCGCACGCTCCCCTCGTAGCGGGGCACCGTCGCGGCGGCAACGCTGCGAACGCGTAGTCTCGTACGACGCGCTCCGACGTGACGTGTCGACCGCCCCAGTAGGAGCGGTGGCAGCACCGGCGGGCGGCGCGATCGAGCGGCGGGCGTCGACGAGCGCGATCACGGGAACGGATAGAGGATGAGCCCGCGAACGTGCTCGAAGCTGTTCACGAACGCGATGCCGAGCCCGACGAGCGCGACGGAGGCCCCGAGCGCGACGCTCCCGACGAGCACGCTGTACTCCGTCATGACCGCGCCACGCACGCGCCTCGGTCGCGACGGGCGGCTCATCGCGCCTCCGACGCACGCGCACGCAAGATCCTCGCGGCCTCGCTGAAGGCGGGGTTGTCCGCGTTCTCCTTCGCGAGCGCGTCGTACAGCTCCGCGTCGCCCGCGCCCGCAGCCACGGCGTCGAGCGCGCGACGCTCGGCCGTCTTCCGCTGCGCGGCCTTCGAGCTCGATGCTGACCGAGGGCCCACCTCTCCGGGGGGCTGGGGTTCGGTGACTGCAGCGGGCGATTCGGCTGCTGCAGCGGGTGGATCGCGCTCTACGGCGGAGGGTTCGGGCGCAAGCCTCGAGCTCGCGGCGCTCGCGTTGCCCGAGGTCGTCGTTCCTCTCGTTCGAGCAGCATCGGCGTTCGCTTCGCTGGCGCTGGGAGCAGGCGCTGCGCTCACCTGCGCCGTCGCCGACGAAGCGACTGGCGGCATCGAAGGGGCGTGCGCAGGAGCGGCCGACCCACGCAGCGAGAGAACCGCCGCGAGGAGCGCGGGGCCGAGGAGTACGACGATCGCCTTCCTCGGCTGAGAGCTCGAATGCCACGCCCGCACGAACGAGCCTGCAACGCGATCCGCGGTGACGCGCGGCGCGCTCGCCTCGTTTGGTGCAGCCGGAGCAGGCGCCATCGCGATCGGCCCTGCTCCCTTCGGCGATGCAGCCCCGATCCTCGACGCGAGCATCGGGTCGGGCAACGGATGGCCGCCCGAGACGTTCGACGACGCGAGCGGAGGAGCGAGACGCGTCGGCGCGAAGGAGTCGAACATCGGCGATGCCCGTTGCGTTCCGAGCGGTGCCCGCCATGCCATCGGAGGCACCATCCGTGTCACACCGAAGGACTCGATCGCGGCAGCTCGCGCGCCGCCGCTCGCTCGCGGGTCCATCGGAACCGGAGCGAGCGGCCCGGCCGGCTCCACCGGGGGCGGTGCATCCGAATACGAGTCGGTCGCTGGCAGACGGATGAGCGAGGATGGCCGGCGCTCTCCGGGCGATGAAGCGCGTGCTGGCGGCATCGACATGCGCCGGTCGCGGACGATGGGCGGAACGAGCTGCGTCGTGCCGAACGAGCCTGCCAGCGACGCATCGACCGGACGTGCATCGGGCGCCGCCGGCGGGACGAGCACCGTCGCAAACGGACCGCTCGCCGTCTCCGCCATCGATCGTCGGGCGCGCGCCGACGGCGGAACGACCTGCGTCGTCGTCCCGAATGCCGGACCGCTCGACTCGACCACGGTCGCGCTGCGCAGATCGCGAAGCAGCGACAGAGCGCCGGACGATTCGGCGCGACGGCGGATCCTCGGTGGCGTCGGCCATGCGGATACCTCGACGCTTCGTGCGCGAGTCAAACGCATCGCGCGCGTGGGAATGCTCGAGGGAGGAGCCGGCGTCGACGCCGGAGCGCAGACGCGGTTCGTCATGACCGTCAGACGCACCTCGCCGAGCTCGAGGGTCGCGCCGACGGGCACCGGGACCCAGCCGGAGCTCGTCACGCGGGCGCCGTCGATGGACAGACGGGAGCCGTCCCGAACGCAGGCGAACAGGCCCTCTCCGTTGAAGGCGAGCACGAGATGGACCGGGGCGACGTCGCCGCCGCGCACCTGCCAGTCCCCTCGCGCTCCGACCGACACGAGCGGAGCCGCACGGCCGATCGGGAACGCCATCTCCGAAAGCGCGCTGGTCCCGGCGATCAGACGAACGACGACCTCGCCGTTCTCCGGAGCATCGGGCACGCTGGTCACCAACGAAGGCTCCGCGCTCACTCGGGCACCGTCTGCATGAGGGTGGGGTGCGGCCCCAAGCTCGCCCGCGCGACCTCGGCGTGACGCCCGGTCGGCTCGAGGCGGAGGTAGTGGCGGAGCTCGGCGTCCGCCCCCATGACGTCACCCTCGGTCCTCGCGATCTGCGCGAGCGCGTAGTGCGCGTCCGCGAGGTTCGGCTTCGCAGCGAGCACCATGCGGAGCTCGTCCTTCGCGCCCGACGCATCGCCGAGCGCCGCGCGCATGGTCGCCATCACGTAGCGGACGTCGACGTCACGCGGATGATTCCGGAGGTAATCCTCCGCGTACTCGATCGCCACGGGATAGCGGCCGTCGGCGACGCACACGGCGACGAGCCTCCGGACCAGCGCGCCGGGCTCCCCGCCCGCCTTGAGCGCGGCCACGAAGTACTGCTCTGCGCGCGTCATGTCGCCGAGCGCAGCGAAGGCTTCGCCGCGGGACGAGAGCTCCGTCGGGTTCGACTCGCGGCGCATCGTCTCGATGCCGCGATCGAGCTTCGACTCCGCCGGCGCGCAGCCCGTCATGCTCACGAGCGACACAGCCGCGACGACGGCCCAATACCTCCCACGCATCGACATCATCCCTTCCCCGCCCGCCGGCTCTTCAGCTCCTGAGCGACCTTCGCGAGCCAGGAGACGTACGGTCCACGCTGGCCTTCGAGCAGCGCACGCAAGACGACGACGTCCTGGCGCGCGATCTCGTAGTCCTTCACTGCGAGCATCCGCTCGAGGCGAACACGTCGCGCGCGGAGCTCCCCCCGCGTCGCCGCCTCGAGCTCACGAGCAGTGCGGCTCGTCTCGGCGGCCGCCTCGGGATCCCCGGCGAGCGTGTAGCAAGCGGCGGCGAGGTCGTACGCCTTCACTGCGGCGACCGCCTCGCGCGGCTCGAACGGGCTCCGCTCGCGTGCCCCGTCGGCGATCGCGTGGGTATCGCTCGCGAGCGCGGCGGCCTCGGCCGGATCGGTTCGCGCGCAGGTGATCTCCTGCGCGGGGAAGAGCTCCGGGAGGTCGGCCGGCGCTCGGCCGACGCCCTCTTCCGGCATGTTCGAGATGACGAGCACGGCGCCGAGGAGCATCGCGAGCACGACTCCTTTGAGAAGGACGCCCGCGCCGAGCTTGCCATTCGCAGCTGCTACCGCGACCGCCGCTCGCTCGATGCGCACCACCGTTTGTCCGAGAACGACCGTGCCGCATGGCCCGAGCGTCGTGATCGAAAACGCGTTGCCGTCGAGTGAGGCCATCTCCTTTGCGACGCGCGTCAGCCGCGTCCCCTCGGGGAGCATCTCGACGACGACGTGCTCGAAGGCGGCCTGATCGGGCGCGAGCCGCACGTCGCAGTGGGCGCCGCTTCCGATGACGACGCGCGCGGACTGGACGACGGAGCGCTCCGTGCGACCGCCGGGATACTGGATGTCGAAGCGCAGCTCTTCCATGACGAGAGGCCCTCAGATGTTCTGCTGCGCGAGCTTGATGGCCATCGGAGCGACGATGAGGATCAGCACCGCGAGGAAGAGGAGGACGAGCGGTCCGATCATCGAGACGCCTGCCCTAGCTGCCGCTTCCTCGCCGAGGACGCTCCGCTTCTGTCGCGAGACCTCGGCCTGGATCTGGAGAACGTCGGCGACGGGATTGCCGCGGAGCTCGGCCTGCACGACCGACCCGACGAACTCCTGCACCATCGGGATCGGCGCGCGCGCCGCGAGCTCCTCGAGGGCCTCGCGTCGCGTGCGGCCGAGCGAGAGGCTCACGAGGATGAGCGAGAGCTCCTCGATCAGCGGATCGTCGGGCGTCCCCGAGCGCTCCACCATCTGCCGGAGGGCGCCCGGAAAATCGAGCCCCGCCCCCATCCCTAGCGCAAGGAGGTCGATCGCGGGAGGCAGTCTCCGACCGATTGCCTGGAGCCGAGCGGCCGCGGCGCTCGAGAGGGTCATGAACGGCGCGAGCACACCGAACGCCCCGACGCCGATGACGAACATCGGCCCGATCGCGACGATCTGGTTGGCGAGCCCACCGACGACGAGCCCGACGAGCCCGGTAAGGACGCTCAGCCCGACGAGCTCTTCGGCGTAGAGTCCGAGGTAGTCGCCGGCCATGCTCATCTGTCGGTCGATCGAGCGAAGGAGTTGCTGAGAAACGAACCGGCTCACGCAACCGCCCATCCAGCGGAGCACCGGCTCGACGTGGGCCCACCCATTGCCCTTGGCCAGGGCGCGCTGGCGCTTGAGCCCGCGAATGCCCGTCCGCGCCGCGGGCGGCATCGGCGCCGTGCCCGCGAGCGCACCGAAGACGAAGAGGCTGACGAACACCGCACCGACGAGGGCCGAGCGGAGAAGCGCGAGGGTGCTCATACGTCCACCGCCATGATCTTGCGCGCCAGAAGGAGCGAGCCGACCCAGAAAAGCGACGCCACCGCGACGCAGAGCTGCCCGACGAACGAGTGCTGGAGCGGGTCGAAATACCCCGGCTCGATCACGTGAAACGCCCCGATGACGAAGAGCGGGAAGACGGCGAGCACGAGGAGCTGCGCGCGGCCTTCGCTCGTCTTCGCGCGGACGATGCCGAGCAGGCGATTGATCTCCCGGATCATCGACGCGGTCCGTTCGAGGACGGCCGGCAGATTCCCTCCGACACGGAGGCCAATCACGACCGCCGAGAACGCGACGTCGACCCAGCGGCTCTTCACGCGCGCCGACATCGCGAGCAGCGCCTCTTCGAGGGTGCTGCCGACGCGCACCTCCTTCAGCACCTGCTCGATCTCCTGTCGCGTCGGCTGCGGAAGGATGACCGTCGTCGCCTGGAGCGCCGCGGCCGGGCTCGGCACCGTCTTCAGCGCGTTGGCGAGCGCGACGACGAAGCCGTCGACCTGCTCTTCGAGCGCCGCCACGCGCCGAGCGCGTGCGCGGACGAGCCAGAGCTCGGGCCCCACCGCGATCGCGAGGAGACAGACCGCTAGGAACGGCACCTCGGCGACGATGTCTGCCGCAACGACGAGCGCCGCCGCGCTCGCCTGGTAGATCGCGATCCGGCGTCCGATCTCCGGCCGGTAGAGGAGCCGCAACGAACGATCGAGGTGCGCGACGTACCGTGCGTAGGCGCGTGAAAGGACGGTCTCTCCCGAGGCCACCGCGTAGCCGAGGAGCCCCGCCGCCATGAAAGCGAGGACGAGGCATCCGCCTCGGATCAGCGTGGCGGAGGAGACGCCTACGCTCACGGCTTCACCCGCGGAGCAGCGCCTGGCCTCTTGTCGTACGCGTCTACGGTGTCGATCTTGCCGTCGTAGTCGGCGAACTTGGCGAGCGCGGTCTCGACCATCTCGGCAGCGGCCGATGGGACGGCCTCGACGACGCTCGGCACGACGAATACGGCGCCCTCGGTCTGGAGCTCGAGATTCGCGTAACTGCCGAAGAGGAGTCCGAGGACCGGGATCTCGCTGAGGAGCGGCAGCCCGGTGACGGCGTGCGTCTGGGACTGCGATCGAATCCCGGAGAGGACGATCGACTGACCGAGCTTCAGCGTGATGTTGGTGGTGAGCTTCGACGTCGTGCGCCCGGGGAGCGTCGTTCCGGCCGCCGCGCTCGTGAGGTCGCTCACGTCGGCGACGAGCTTCATCTCGACCTCTCGCTTCTGCGGGTTGTAGCGCGGCAAGACCGTGACGTCGGTCCCGAAGGCGATCCGCTGGACGCCGATCGTGAGGCCGGTGTTGACGGTGAAGTTCTGCTCGCCGCCGTTGGCGAAGTTCGCCTCGACGCCGTTGTTCGTGACGACCGTCGCCTGCTTGAGGACCTTCGCCCAACCCTTGCGCGACGCGATGTCGAGGCGCGGAAGCGGCTGGTTCGTGATGCTCGCGGTCGCGGCGCGACTGCCGGCGACGAAGTCGAACGAGAGCTGGCTCCGGACGACAGCGTCGCCACCGATGCTCCCGGGCCAGGCGAGGCCGACGCCGTAACTCGAGTTCTTGTCGTACTGGACGAAGTAGAAGTCGATCCGGATGATGTACTTGCCATTGCCGTCGAGCGTCGCCGCACCGCCGCCGCCCGGCAGCGTGACGAGCGACTCGACCTGGTTCGGATAGAGCGAGGCGACGTGCTGCACGCGCTTCAGCTCGGAGTCGCTTCCGACGACGCCGTCGATGACGATCCGCGCTCCGACGCGGCGGACACGCACGCCGGAGATCCCGTCCAGGAGCTGCCCGAGCTCCTTCTCGACAACGGCGGGCGAGCGGGCGAAGACGTGGACCGCGAAGCTCACCTGCGCCCCGTCGTTCTTGATCAGCAGCATCGTCGTCGAGCCGGGCTTCTTGCCGCTGATGACGAACTGGCTGTTGTCGCTCGTGAGCTTGATCTCGATGATCCCGGGCGAGCCCTCGGAGAAGTTGCGGACATCTCGCGCCGAGATCGTCTTCGTCTCGCCGACCGCGAGCGCGATCTCGTCTCCGATCGAGGCGGCCTCGACGCCGTTCTTGTCCTGAGGCGGCGCGGCGAACGCGGCCGTCGGCGAGAGCGCCGCGACGGCGAGCGCGAGGACGAAGACTGAAACGGCAGCCGCAGTTCGCATACGAGGCGGGGTCATCGCTTCACTTCCTCGAGCTTGGTGGGGCCGGCGGGCGCTCGACGGCGCGGGCTCTCGACGGCTCGCCGACGACTCCCGTCGGTCAGGGCCTGAGCGCTCACGTCGGCGGGTGACTCGACGATGCGTTGGTCGGCAGGGTTTCGGACGATGACGGTGAGCTTTCCCTTCTCCATCGCGAGCGCGAGGAGCTGGCTCTCCTGGAGCGACGCGCTCACGGTGAGCACGGTCACTCGACGCGAAGCGACGTCCTTCGCGTCGGACGGGGCTGCGGTCTCGGTTCCGGTGGCGAGGACGAGCACGCGCTGGAGGAGGACGGTCGCGTCCTTCGATTCGCCGCAGACGCAGACGATGTCGACGAAGTCGCCGGGATGAACGAGCGTGAGGACGTCGCTGATCTGCACCTTGATCGGCGTCGCGCGGTTGCCCGGCTGGACGAGGGCGCTCAGGGCGCGCTGGTCGTCCTTCGCCGCCATCACGTCGGTCCACGCGAGGCTCTGCTGCACGGGCACGTTGGTCGTCGCGCGCAGGTTCAGAATCTTGTCCTTATCGGCGGCGCGCACGACGCGATCGTCGAGGTACGCGATCGGGACGTCGCGCGTCCCGAGCATCGCCTCGGTGATCGGCTTGCCGCGCGGGATCGACTCGAGCGCGACGAGGATCTGCACCTTCCGGCCTCCGGTCGCCTCGGTCTCGATGCGGCGGAGATACAGGATCAGGAGCGCGACGCCGACGAGGCCGACGACCAGACCGACGAAGAGCGGACGGATCTTCACGGCAGCCCCCACTGGGAAGAAGACGCTCCGAACGCGTGGACGATCAGCGTCGCCGCCGTGCCCACGAGGATCGCGGGCCCGAGGCGGAACCATGCGCGCATCGCGGCGGGCACCTCCTTCTTTCCATCCTTCGCGCGGAGCGGGTTCGTGACGAGCGCGGCGGTGTTCGCGAGCGTGCGGACGAGCGTGCCTTCCCAGGCGAGCTTCGCCGGAGCGATCACGCTCGCGGCGACGAACGCGTACGTCTCGGCCTCGAGCCCCGCCAGCGGATGAAGCGCGGCGCCGAGCGCGGCGAACAGCTTCACGTCGCCGGCGCCCATCGCCCCGCGGAGGAACATGAACAACGGCACGACCGCACAGACGGTCGCGCCGGCGAGCGAGAGGCCGACCTCCTGGAGGCCGACGGCCACGCCACCCGCCATCGTGCCGCGTACGAAGTGAGCCCCAAGCGCGCCGCTGAACGCGAACAGTGTCAGCGGGTTGGGAATGACGCCGCGCCGCAGGTCCGTCCATGCCGCGCAGGCAGCGAGGACGGTGGCGCCGAGGAGGAAGTGGAGCATGGCTCCTCCCCCTTCGGCCGCTCACGCGCGTAGTTGCGTCTCTATCATGGTTGGAGCGCGCTGGCCTCGGTCGCGCTCGAGAAGCGGCTCTCGGGCTGCCCGGGCTGCTCCGGCTCTTCGGCCCCGCGTGCGAGGCCCGCTTCGATGCGCGCTCGGAGTGCCCCTGCATCGACCGAGCTGCGAAGGGCGCCTGCGATTCTCGCCACCTCGTCCCGCGTGAGCTGGCGGTGCAGCTCGCGGTCGAATGCGTCGTGGAAGGGCGTGATGTCGAGGCCGGTCGAGGCAAGCGCCGCGGCCAACCCCTCGAGTGCTGCTTGGAGGGTCGCGGTCGCCTCGACCGATGACGAGCCCGCCACGGGGCCGACGTACCGCAGCGCAGCGTCGTGCTCGCCGAAGCTCGCCGGCCCGAGATCGAGGGTCAAGCCGTGGAGAAGACTGGCTCGCAGCGCGTCCACGACGGCGACGGCGTAGGCGTCGAGGACGCGGCTTGCATCGAGGGGACGCACGGCCAGCGTCTCCGCCAGGCTCGTGACCCTCGGCATGATGGTCCAAACCCACCAGCTCTCGTCGATGCCAGGCTGAGCGACGAGCACCGTCCCCGGGACGAGGAGGGCACCGAGCTGCGTTCGCTCCCGAGCCGCGCGCACGAGCGCCTGGCGCGCCTCCTCACGCTTTTCGAAGCGGGCATCGAGCGAGGTGCTGACGATGTGATCCGGACAAGCCTGCTCGAACAGACCACCGGCGCGCTCGATGATGGGCTGCGCGAGCTGCGTGCCCTCGCCGAGAGCACGCACCACGGCACGTCCGGTATGCGCAGGCCAGATGAAGCCCGCGGGGACGTCGGCGGAGGGCGCCGGCGGACCGGACGTGCCGCGACCGCGACTCGCTCCGCGCGGGGCGGAGGCGATGCTCGCTCCGGCGAGCAAGAGCGCGGTCTCTGCCTCTTCGAGGAGCATCTCGGCGGCCCACTCGGGATCGAGCTCCTCTCGATTCAAGCGCTCGAGGAGATCCTCGGCGGAGGCCGCACGCACCACGGGGAGACGTAGGTTGCCGAGATCGTGCTCTTGCGTGAGCGCCAGAGACGCGAGCCGCACCGCGTTCACGAACGTGTCGATCACCCCGATCCCTTCGGTCGCGATCGCCTCGATGACCGGTAACCCCGAACGCTCGAGGCGCTCGAGGAGCGCGGTCCCCGAGAGAGCGTCGCCCTGATCCTGCTTGTTCGCCTGGACGAGGATCGGCAGCTCGCGGTCGGCCGCGATGTCGTCCAGGAGCCGCATCGCCGCTCGCCCGCGCTCGGCTCCCGAGCTCGCGCTGTCGCTCACGAACACGACAGCGTCGGCGAGCGTGAGGAGGTGGCGTCGCCGCGGCGTGAGCACGAGCTGCCCAGGAACGCTGATGACCTGGCACATCAGCGGAACGCCGCAGACCGATCCCGCCATGATCTGCGCCCAGTCGAAGTAGAGCGTGCGTCCGTCGAGCTCTCCGGGCGAGTAGAGCTCGGTGGCACGCTGGGTGGTGAAGAGGCTGCTGAGCATCTTCAGGTTCGTCGTCTTACCGGCGCACGCGATGCCGTCGTAGACGATGCGAATGCAGATGCGCTGCTCGACAGGGTCGAAGAAGGCCATGGGATCCTGGGCTCGAGCTGTCCGAAAGCGATTGGGGCGCTGTCAGCGGCGGAGCGTGGCTCGGACCGCGCGCCCCACGCGAGAGGCCGACGACCTCGTGCTCAGCTGAACCATCCCTTCTTCTTCTTTTTGAGCTCCTCGACCATCTCGGAGACGAGCGCGTGCGTCTCGGTGGTGGTCGTGCCGCTGCCCGCGATGGCCTCGCTCGTTTCGACGCGCAGAACGTCGACGCGGTCTTCGATCCTCGCCGCCGCCTTCCCGAGTCCCTCGCGGACCTCACGCAAGAGGGCGGCTTCGGCCTTTACCACTCGAGGCTCGATGGCTCGGACGGCAGCGGCGGCGGGCTCGAGCGTCTTCGAGAGCGCGGCGGTCTGCTCGGAGATCCCACCGAGGGCCGTCAGCATCGACGCGAGGCTGGCGCTGGTGTCGAGGTTCTTGACGTCCGCGGCGACGCCATCGATGGCGCGCTTGATCACGGTCGAGGCACCGAGGAGGTGCTCGCGCTCCCTGCGTGCGCGCGCCTCCAGGGCGCGGACCACGTCATCGCGAATCTCCTCGCGCAGACGATCGACCGTCGAGGACGCCGTGCGCACCGTCTCCTCGATCGCGGCGAACGCGGCGCCGAGCTGATCGACGGCGACGGCGGTCGACTCGGCCTTTGCTGCGAGCGACGCGCGCGCATCGCGCACCTCGCGATGCACGTCTTCGATCCGGCCATGAAGCGCTCCGACGGCCGCTCGAAGCTGCGCGTTCTCGTCGACGACGGCCTGGAAGGTCGCAAGGTCGGCCGAGGCTCGCTGCTGGAGCGAACCCGCGATGCGCTCGAAAAAGGCCGCGAGCGTTCGCTCCATGTTGGCGTTGGTCCGCGCCTCGATCTCGGCGACGTGCTCGGCGACGGTGTCGCGCAGCACCTGACGGAGCGCCGAGAGGAGCGGGTTGCCGTCCCGCGACGTGACAGGAGCTACCGGTGCATTCGGACCAGCGGCGTCACCGCCGCGAGCGCGAAGGGCGTCGACGACCGTGGAGAGGGAGCGCTCCGCCGTTTCGACGACACCATCGCCGCGCGAGGCCGAAGCGCTGACGTGCGGCCATGCTTCGGCTTCGAGCGCGCGAACCACCTCGTCTGCAGAAAGAGCGTCGGGGAGGTCGGCCTTGTTGATCTGGACCACGACGGGGAGCTTGCGCGTCGGATCGCTGGCAAGGATCTCGCGGACGGTCGCGAGGGACGCACGGTTTCGGTCGTGCGCGGCGGGGTCGGCGTCAGCGACGAAGACGACCCCGTCTGCCTCGCGTAGGAGCTCCCGCACGCGCGCCTCGGACGGTACGCCTCGCGGCGTGACGAGCCTGACCGTGACCTCGAAGTCACCGAGCTCGGCTGGAGAAGACCTCGGTGTCCAGTCGCGCGCGAGCACGTCATCACCGCTGGAGCGAGGGCTGCCGAGACGCTCGAGGTTGGTCGCCTTTCCGGCCAGCTCGGGACCGACGTAGGCGATCGTCGCCTCGAGACGGCGTTCTCGAACGTTCAACTGGGCCATTGCTCTTCGCTCCGTCCACGCGTCAGTGCGGGCGCCACGGCAGCAGCAACGGCCATTCCAGCGTCCAGCAGCCCCGGTTTTCACGCGCCCGCGGAGCGCGGGTCCAGGAACTGGATGGGGATGTGTCCAAGATGTCCAGACACTGGACTCCGACGGTCCAGACGGCGCCTCGGACAGACCGTAGCCGCTCGATACGGAGCGTCTTCGTGTGCGCTGGGAGCAACTCGTACATCGGTGGCATGGCCGCTGCAGACGTCATCGTGCGATGGCGACGGAGCGCGAGGCCTGCCGGTCGCGCGTGCCATTTCGTGTAGGGCGCGTGCGCTCTGGACGAACGAGGAGAACGGAGATCGCTCGTGAGCGGCTCGTTTCACGTTTCGAGGTTCTCATGCTCGCCCCATCCATCGACCCGCTTCACGCAGTCACGAAGGAGAAGCGCCCTCTCGACGAGCTCGAGGGCGCGGTGCGCTCGCGGCGGTGCGGCGAGTTCATCTTCGCGACGAACAGTGTCGAGGTGCACGTCTTCTTGCAGCACGGTCGGCTCGCATGGGCGACCGACTCGTCGCACCCGTTCGAGTTCGCGCGATTCCTGAAGGCGCGTTGCGGGATCGACGACGAGGCGTTTCGAGAAGTGCTCGAAGAATGCCGCCGGTTGCGTACGCCGGTGGGGCAGACGCTCGTCGGCTGGGAGCTCGCGACGTGGGACGACGTTCGCGCGTCGCTCAGGAGTCAGATCGCGCTCGCCCTCCGCACGCTCGCTGCCCCCTCTGACGGAGCCACCATCTTCCTCACCCGCCAGCACTTCGCCGAGTACGACGAGAAGCTCACGTTCGAGCTCGGCGATCTGCTTCGGGAGGCCGACTCACCGCCGCCGGAGCCGCCGTCGAGCGTGTCGCTCCGGACCGCTCCAGCCGCGGACGCGCCGCCGGTCTCGGCGCTCCCGCTCTCGTCTCGAAGCTGGAGCGCGCAGAAGCTCCTCGAGCGGATTCGAGGTGCCTCGTGGGTGTCCGTCGCAGAGGGCCGAGCCGTCGACACGGCGACCGTGGGTCCGATGCCGCTGCTGCCCGCCGGCGTCGCGGATGCGACGCTCTACGATGGAGCCGACTTCGTCGCGCTGCGCTCCGCGGACGGATGCCTGATCGGCGCACGGCTCGCCCCGGCGAGTACCTCACCAGACGAGGCGGGCTCGGAGCTGTGGTGCATGCTCGGCAACTCGTCGGCCTTCCGGAAGGCGATCGCCGCGGTCGCTTCGCTGGGTCTCTCCCGGCAGAGTCGTCTCGACTGGCGCGTTGCTTCCGAGCCGATCGCGTGGCGCAAAGGCCATCTCGATGCGTCGTGGGCGAGCGAGGTCGAGCAGGTGTTCGCATACGGTGGAGAAGTCTACGCCGTCGCGCTGCTGTCGGCGGAAGGAGAGCTGGTCGCAGGCGTAGGCCGCTCGAGCCTCGACGCAGACACGTGCGCGGCTCTGGCCAGGCGGCGCGCAGGCGTCCTGTCGGTCGCCCTGGCCGAAGCGAACGGCGAGCTCGAGGCCCTCGGCTTCCGCTTCCGCACGATGGTGACGGGCGAATCGTCGGTCTGGTGCTTCGGCGCCGAGCTCCACGGCCCGGGCCAGGCCGCGACGCTGTGGGTCATGGTCGGGCGAGAAGCCTCGCAGGGCGTCGGCTGGGCGTGTCTGACGGCGCTCTTGCGACACTGCCAGCAGCCTCCCGAGGTCAAGTCTTGAGCTCGCTGGGCCCGCTGCTCGAGCTCCGCGGCTTCGGGGTCGGGTTTGGCGAGCGCATCGTCCTCGCGGACGTGACGCTCGACCTACCGCGGAGAGGGCTGACGACGATCGTCGGACCGGCGGCGGCCGGCAAATCCACTCTCCTTCGCACGATCGCCGGGCTGAACGATCCCCATCCTGCGCTGTCGACGTGGGGAACGTCGTCTTTCGGCGGTATCCCGCTCCAGGCGGCGCAGCCTGCCGTGGCGGGCGAGCTCCGTCGCGGCGTCGGGTTCGTGATGCAGCACGCGCGGTTCTTCCTCGATGACGTGCGGGAGAACCTCGTCTCGGGTCTCCCGAACCGCGCTGAATACGAGCCGGCGACGCAGACGAAGATGATCTCCGCGCTCCTCGAGGCACGGGGGCTTCACTCCCTCGTCGCTCGCCTCGACGAGGACGTGACGAGCCTCTCGACCCCGCTCCAGCGTCGCCTCGCGATCGTGCGAGCGCTCGCGGGCGACCCGCCGCTGCTGCTCGCAGACGAGCCGACGGCCGATCTCGACGAAAGCGACGCGATCGACGTGCTCGCGCTGCTCCGCATGGAAGCGAAGCTGCGATCCGTCGTGCTCGTCACGCACAACCAGAGGTTCGCGCGCGCGCTCGGGGGCAACGTGGTGCTCCTCGCGGCCGGCCGCGTGCAGGAGATCGCCCCTGCCGAGACGTTCTGGAGCGCGCCTTCGACGCCGATGGGCCGGTCGTTCGTGGCCACGGGCGGCTGCCGCGAGCCGAGCCCCGATGCGCGCCCGGAGGATCTGGACTCATCGCCTCCTCCGCCGCCGCTCCCGGGCATCGCCCAAGCGCGGAACCGCTTCCTCGGACCGCGCGGCTTCTTCTGGCTGTCGCCCGGACGCCTCGGAGGCCTTCCACGGCCCGGCATCGTGGATGCGGTGGAGTCCGACCTCGACGGCCTCGTCCGCCTCGGCATCACGACGCTCGTCACGCTGGAGGAGTCGCCGACGGTCGATCCCGCGCTCCTCGACTTCCGGGACATCGCATCGATTCACTTCCCCGTCGTCGACATGGACGTCCCCGATCTCGACGCGGCCGCGGCGTTCGCAACCGACCTCGACGAGCGCCTCGAGCGAGGCGAGGTCATCGCCGTGCATTGCCGTGCGGGGCTGGGTCGTACCGGCACGCTCCTCGCAGCGCAGCTCGTCTTCGACGGCGAGAACGCTCGCACGGCGATCGAACGCGTGCGCCGACTCAACCCGAAATGCATCCAGTCGAGCGTCCAGGTCGATTTCCTGGCGAGCTTCGAAGACTACCTGCGTGGACGTGATGCGACCGCCATCGCGCCCGCACCAATGAACAAGCGGTTGGAACGAGGAGAGAGCAACGATGTCGCTTGATAGTGCACTGGTCAAGGCTCAGCAGTCCGTACCGGAGTGCGTGGCAGCCGGCTACGTCGACATGAGCACGGGCATGCTGCTCGGTGCGAAGACCGTGGACTCGCATCCCCAGGAGGTCCTCGACCTCGTCGCCGCCGCGACGGCGGACCTTTTCCAGGGCCAGAGCGTGAGCGCGATCGAGAAGCTGTTCCGCAAGTCTCGCGGGCAGACCGAGGACGGACACCACTACTTCAAGGAGATCGTCGTCTTCAGCGACAACCTCCTTCACCTCTTCATGCGGTCGAAGAAGCACAGGGACCAGGCTGTCGTGTTCGTGTGCCGTGCGTCGGCCAACGTCGGCATGGTGCTCACCAAGGGCCGGCTCGCGCTCTCGGGCGTCGAATCCTCCATCTGACGATCGCGGTGCAGCGTCTGCTGCCGCCCAGAGGAGGCGGCAGCGGACGTCGCGCGCACATCATGCAGCATGCGCTGGGGGGCGCAGAGCTCGCCCGCGCTTCCACCGGCCCTTCGGCTGCGGCCAGAACGGGAGGATCTCGATCACGCTCGGTCATCGATACGTGAAGCCACGACGGAGTCGTTCATGGTGAATATCCGCTTCGAAGGTCGAGAGTTCGATTGTCGTGAAGGCGAGACCGTCCTCGATGCGCTCCTGCGTCAGGGCCAGAACCCGCCATTTTCTTGTCGAAACGGCTCGTGTCTCGTCTGCCTCCGCAGGTGCGTGCGCGGCGAGCCGACCGAGGCTTCGCAGCGAGCGCTGCGTCCGAGCCTGCGCCGTGCCGGCTACTTTCTCCCGTGCAAGTGCAAGCCGCAGGGCTCGATGGAGATCGAGCCGCCGCGTGCGGCCGACCTCTTCAGCCGAGCCGTCGTCGCGGAGAAGGAGATCGTCGGTGACGTCTGCGTGCTCCGACTCGAGTCGGCCACGTCGCTCTACTATCACGCCGGCCAGTTCCTGAATCTCCGTCGCGAAGACGGTCTGATGCGCTCGTACTCGCTCGCGAGCCTCCCGACCGAGGACTATCTCCTCGAGGTCCACGTCAAGCGCATGCCCGGCGGCGCGATGAGCGAGTGGATCTTCGACACGCTCACGGTAGGCGACGAGCTCGACTACCAAGGACCGAACGGACGCGTCTATTACGTGTCGGGGTCGCGAATGGAGGATCAGGACCTCCTCCTCGTCGGCAACGGGACCGGAGCCGCTCCCCTCCTCGGGATCGTCCGCGACGCGATAGACGTCGGGCATCGCGGCCGCATCCGACTCTTCTTCGGCAGCCGCACCCGCGACGGGCTCTACCTCCACGACCGGTTCACCGCGCTCGCAAACGCGCATCCGAGCATCGAGTACGTCCCTTGTCTCTCGGGTGAGCACGTGCCGGAAGGCTTCGCGCGGGGTCGCGTCCACGAGATCGCCCTCGCCCGCTGCCCCGAGCTCCGCGGTCAGCGCATCTTCGTGGCCGGCCATCCGGCGATGGTGGCGGCAGTCGAGGCGGCGGCCCTTACCGCAGGCCTCGATCCATCGGAGGTGCATGCCGACCCGTACGAGGTACGGAGCGCGCCCGAGAAGCCGACCCCCATCGCGGAGGGAGCCACCACACGGCGGGCGGAGATCGGCACGGCGGATCCGGAGATGTGGCAAGCCCTCCGTGAGGGCGAGCTCCTTCGAGAGATCCTCCACGACTTCTACACCGACGTCTTCGAGGACAGCATCCTCTCGCCCTACTTCCACAACGTGACGAAGGAGCGCGTCGTCGGACAGGTGTTCTCGTTCATGCGTGACGTGTTCAAGGGCGAGCGCAGCTACTTCGGCATGCGCCCGCGGACCGCCCACCACTGGATGGTCATCTCCGACGCCATCTTCGATCATCGCGAGGCGATGATGGTGAGGACACTCCGGAAGCACGGGCTCCCCGAGCACCTCGTCTCGCGCTGGCGCAAATTCGAAGAGGGCTTCCGCGGGGACATCGTCAAGCCGACACCGTGGGCGCTCGTCATCGACGGGGTCGAGATGCCGCTCGACGGTTTCGGCGAGGAGGAGCTCACCGTCGGCACGATGTGCGACGGTTGCCAGCGCGCAGTCGAGGTCGGCGAGCGCGTGCGCTACCATCTGCGGCTCGGACTGACCTACTGCGCGACATGTGCATTCTCCGAGCGGCGCCAGAGCTCGGCGCCGACGGCATCGCCGACGGGGGGCGTACGCGCGTGAGCCCCCTGCGTACGAGGCGCGAGCTCGCGATCGCGAGCTGGGCGATCGGCGGCGTGGCGCTCACCTTCGTCGAGGCGATCGTGCGTATGGCCGCACGCGCCGTCCATTTGCTGCGCGGGGAGATGGACGCCCCGCGATGGCTCTGTCTCATCATGGTGGTCGCGCTCTTCTGTTACGGCGAGGGCTACCGCGCGCTGCAAAGGCGCTTCGTCCCGCACGTCGTCGAACGCGCCGCTGAATTCAGTGCCAGCGCGTCGGGCTGTCTCACGATCCTCTCGGCGCCGCTGCATGCGCTGTCACTCATGGGAGCCAGTCGCCGCGAGCTGGCGCGCGCGTGGCTCGGCGTGGGGCTCATCGTGGGAGCCGTCCTCGTGGTCCGCGCGCTTCCGCCCGTCTGGCGAGGACTGGTCGATGCGGGCGTGGCCGCTGCGCTCTCGTGGGGCCTCGTCGCGCTCGTCACCACGTTCATCCGCGCGATCGTCGCGCCGCGCTGGTCCAAGCCGAGCGACGGCGCTCCACTGCGCGTTGAAGGGCCGCGTGGGCAACACGATGTGGCCTCCATGGGAACGCCGCTCGCCTGACCTGCTACGGCCGCCGGCGCCGCTCGAGTCCGAGCCCGATCACGCGCTCGACCATCGCATCCACGACATCCACACGCGCTCGAACCGGATGCCGAGCGATCCGAACGAGTGCGCGATCCGTCACCTCTCACCCCCCACGGACATCCCGCGAGGATTCCCAGGCTCATCGGCTGAAACGAACACGCACCGTCACCTCGGCGGCGACGCTGCGTCCTGACTTGTCGAGCGCGGGAGTGAAGCTCGATGCGGTCAGGCAGCGTCGCGCGGCAGCGCCGAAGCCTTGGCCGGACGGGCTCTCGCTCGCGACCGACGCGCGCGCGACCTTCCCCGACGGGAGCACGACGAGGGAGACGGCGGCGCTCCCGGAGTCGGCCGTGGCTTCGTTCGGGTAGAACCCTCCGCAGGGATCGTCGCCTTGCAGGCGCGCGGGTCGACTGAGCGACGCTGCTGGAACGATGCCGTCGCCGTTGCCCGTCCCCGTCGCGACCGGTGGGGCCGGAGGAGCGACCACACGCGGACGTCCTCCTGTGCTCTGCTCCGCGGTTCCTCCGCGCGCGACCACGCCGCTTCCGTACGAGGTACCCATGGGATCGGTGACGAAGTCGACGAGATCTTCGCTCCCTTTGGCCGCCGGATCCGCGGCGACGACCGCTCCCGCGCGCGCGGCGGCCGGTGGTGACGGCGCGGCGGCGGCGGCCGCGGCGGGAGCGGCGCGCGGAGGGGGCGCCTTCGCGGGCGCTTCCGTCGGAGCTGGCGGCTCTTCGTTCGGTGGCGGTGGCGGAGGTGGAGGTGGAGGTGCGGGAGGCGGACGCCAACCGCTCCGCAGAGCGCCACCCAGCCGGCAGGGCGATCGTTTTTCAGCCCGAACACCGGCGCGAGCCCGATCGGTGCTGCCGTCGGCGTCGCGCGCGCCTCCTCGTCGGCAGGCGCGGAGGAGCTCGTCCGGGCGACGCCCGGCGCGCTCTTCGGGACGCCGCGGTCACGGCGGTCGGTCGACATCATCGAGGGCTGTTCTCCCGCGGACGTGCGCTCGCCGGATCGGACGCGAAGGCGATCTTCACGATCCCACCCGAGCGGAGAGCGTCGACGGCGCCCAATACCGCTTCATGACGAGCAGCTCCGGCGGCCTGGACGACCGTTCGCGTCTCGGGGTTTTCACGAAGTGCGGCGGACGCGAGCGGACCGAGCTCGGTCTCGGTGACGGGACGACCGTTGGCGAAGAGGTGTCCATCCGCGTCGACGGAGACGGTGAAGATGGTCTGAGTCGCGTCCGCGGTCGCCGCCTTCGGCAGGTCCATCGGGATGCCCTGCTGAGTGATCAGCTTGGCCGTGACCATGAAGATGATGAGGAGTACGAGCGTGATGTCGACGAGCGGCGTGACGTTGATCGCGACGATCTCGCCGTCATCCGTCGTTTCGGTAGCACCGGCCATTTCATGCCTCCGCGAGCATCGAGGTCGAAAGGGACGGACGAGTAGTAGTCGCGACCAGCGGGCGCTGAGCCTCGAGCCACGACATGAGCACGTGGGTCAACGTCTGCGTGTTCGAGACGACCCCGCGGATGCGCCGCTGGAAATAGTTGTAGACAGCAACTGACGGGATCGCGACCGCGAGGCCGATCGCCGTGGCGACGAGTGCTTCGGCGATGCTCGACATCACCCCGGTGGGCGCTGCCCCGGAGGCGCCGTTCGCCTCGCCGAGCTGGTCGAACGCCATGATGATGCCGACCACCGTGCCGAACAGCCCGACGAACGGCGCGTTGTTTCCGAGCGTGCCGAGGAAGCCCAGGCCACGTTCGAGCTTCTTGCGTTGCACCGCGGTTGCTGCGGCCATCGCCTCGGAGGCGGCGCGGGCTCCGCGATCGGCCTTGGCTAGGCCGACGAGGACGACCTTCGCCTCCGCCGACGGCGACCGGCTCATCTTGGCTTGCGCGCCGGCGATGTCGCCGGTCTCGAGCGCCGTCTCGAGCTCACGTGCGAGTCGCTCGAGATCGTCCGAGGCGCGGACGAAGAACCAGGCGCGTTCGAGCGAGATGGCGAGCGCGATGATGCTGAGGCCGATCATCAGGAACATCACCGGCGATGTTCCCATAGCGAGCATGACCGCCTTTCCCTGAGCCACGATGTTGGTGTGTTGCATTCTGTTCTCCTGGCGGCCCTACGGAGCAGGGAGCGTGCCACGGGGAAAGCGCGCAGAACGCGGGCGAACCAGCTCGTCGCGTGGTGTCCGCGAGTGTCCGCGGACAGCGGGCCGGACACTTCGGCGGACAGCTCGCGGACAGGCGCTCGATCCACAGAGCACGCTTTTTCCGGCGGCTCACTCGTGGCACGACCGCTGCCTGGGCGGGCCGGCACATGTCGCCCTCACCCCCGTATCCGGAAATGCGTCGCTCGTATGCGACCTCTCGACGATCGGCGTGGCTTACGCCTCTCCGGAGGCGCCGCCTTTCGGTCTGCGTCCTCGCTCTCGTTCTGGCGCTCCCGACCTCGGCGCTCGCGCAGCAAGCGGCGGTCGCGCCTCCGGAGCTCGTCACCAACGCCACGCCCGAGTATCCAGAGTCGAAGAAGGGGTCCGGCGAGGCGGCCACCGTCGTACTCACGCTGACGATCGACAGCGAGGGGCGAGTCACGAATGCGGCCGTCCAGACGAGCGGCGGCGAAGCCTTCGACGAGGCGGCGGTCGTCGCGGCGAGGCGCCTCGAGTTCAAACCGGCGCAGAAGGAAGGGCGCGCGGTCGCGTCGCGGATCCCGTTCCGCTTCGACTTCGCCGTCGGCGAAGAGCCGCCGGCCGACACGCGGCCAGGCGAGATCAGCGGCTCGGTGCGTACTCCGACCGACGCCCCAGTCGCCAACGCGCGCGTGAGCGTCACGTCGGGCTCGGGCACGCGGACCGACGTCGTCACCGATGAGAAGGGCGAGTTCCGAGCGCCGAACCTCGTGCCCGGGAGCTACACCGTGCACGTCGAGGCGGAGGGCTTCATGCCGACCGACATGCGCGAGGAGGTCGCCGCAGGAGAAGCGACGGCGGTCATCTATCGCCCCGGTCTCGCGAAGACGCCGCCGCAGGAGCCGGCCGAGGCGATGGAGATCTCCGTGCGGGGGGAGCGGCCGCCACGTGAAGTCACGCGCCGCGTCCTCGAACAGCGCGAGGTCCAGAAGATCCCCGGCACCAACGGCGATGCGCTCCGCGCGATCGAGAACATGCCCGGCGTCGCGCGACCGCCCGGAAGCACGGGCGCCCTCATCGTGCGAGGCTCCGCTCCTCAAGACACGGGCATCTTCGTCGACGGCACGCAGATCCCGATCGCCTATCACTTCGGCGGTGTCACCTCGGTGATCCCCTCCGAGATGCTCGCCCGGATCGACTTCCTGCCCGGCAACTTCGGACCGGAATACGGACGCGCGATGGGCGGCGTCGTCGACATCGGCATTCGCTCGCCGGCGAAAGACAAGCTGCACGGCGTCTTCAAGGTGGACCTGCTCGATGCGCGGCTCTCGGTCGAAGGCCCGCTCGGCAAGACCACGCGCTTCCTCGCCGGCGCGCGGCGCTCGTGGGTCGACGCCTGGATTGGTAGCGCGCTCGAGGCGGGAGGCTCGACGACGATCACCGCGGCGCCGGTCTACTACGACTATCAAGCGGGGATCGAGCAAGACATCGGCTCGCACACGACCGCACGCCTCTTCCTCCTCGGCTCGGACGATCGGCTGAAGATCGTCCTCGACGCTCCCGGGAGCAGCGACCCGGTCGGTGGCGCGATCCGCAATCACACGCGCTTCTATCGACTGCAGGCCCGCACCGAGACTCGCCTCTCCGAGAACGTGCGGTGGATGAACATGGTGTCGTACGGAATGGACCGGCTCGAGCTCGGGGTCGGCGAGATGTTCAGCCTCGACGTGCGCACGAACCCGCTCACGTTCCGCTCGGACATCCGCGCGAAGTTGAGCGACATGTTCACGCTCGTGGGAGGCATGGACGCGGTGTGGACTCAGGCCGACGTCCGCGTGCTCGCCGCTCCGATCTCCGACCAAGAGGAGGGTAGCGGCCCGTTCTTCGCGCGCCCGCGTCGCCTGCAGACGCTGCAGGGGGACATCTTCCAGCCGGCCGCCTACGCGATGCTCGAGGTCGCTCCGGTGAAGAGCCTGAAGCTCCTTCCGAGCGTGCGCGCCGACTACTCGAGTGCCATCCGCGATTGGCGCGTCGCGCCGCGCTTCGCCGCTCGCTACGACGTCGTGCCTGGCTACCCGCGCACGACACTCAAGGGAGGACTCGGCCTCTTCAACCAGCCGCCGCAGCCCGAAGAGAGCCTCCGGCCGTTCGGGACTCCGAACTTGCGACAGAACCAGGCCACGCACGCGTCCGCCGGCTTCGAGCAGCAGCTGAGCCAGCAGGTCGAGCTGTCGGTCGAGGGCTTCTTCAAGAAGCTCGACTACCTCGTCGACCAGAGCCCGGACGCGACGGGCTCGGCCGGCGGCTCGCGCTATGCGAACACCGGCAGCGGGCGCGTCGCCGGCGGTGAGCTCCTGCTCCGTTACAAGCCGGACACGCGCTTCTTCGGCTGGGTCGCGTACACGCTCTCGCGAAGCGAGCGTCGGGCGGACGACAGCGAGGCCTTCCGCACCTTCGCCTATGACCAGACGCACATCCTCACTGCTCTCGCGAGCTACAAGCTCGGTCGCGGCTGGGAGATCGGCGGGCGCTTTCGCTACGTGACCGGTAGTCCATACACGCCGACCACATCCGCCCTCTACGACGCGGACGCCGGCGCCTACTCACCCATCTACGGCGCGCTCTACTCGGACCGCAATGCCGCCTTTCATCGACTCGACGTTCGCGTCGACAAGACTTGGGAGCTCGGCGTCCTCAAGCTGACCGCCTACCTCGATCTTCAGAACGCGTACTTCCGGCAGAACCCGGAAGGGCGCAGCTACAACTTCAACTATTCGCGCTCGGCGGTGGTGAGCGGACTGCCGTTCCTCCCCACGCTCGGCCTTCGAGGTGAACTGTGAGTCCTCACACCCGCGCGCTCGGGCGCGCCTTCGCGCTCTTCCTCTTCACGCTGGTCGGCGTCGCGGCGTGCGGTACCGACTTCGAGCCGGGGTCCCGCGTCGTCGACTTCCGGCTGCTCGCGGTCGCCGCCGACAAGCCATTTGCAGCGCCGGGCGAGACGGTTCGGCTGACGACGCTCCATCACGAGCCGTTCGGCCGGCCGCTCACCTGGGCGTGGACGACGTGCCCGCTCCCACACGACTCGACCGTGAACGGGTGCCTCGCGCGACTCGCCGAGCTCGCACGGACCTCAGCCGCTCCTCCCTTCACGGTCGAGCAAGGCCGGAGCTCGTTCGAGGTCACCATCCCTCCGGACATCCTCGACGGGATCCCGGAGGAGGCGAAGGGCAACGCCATCGTCGGCGTCGTGACGATCGTGTGTCCCGGCAACTTGTCGCTGAAGGACCTCGCCGATATACGCAGCAGCCAGCTACCGTTTCGATGCATCGAAGCGGGAACAGGTGTCGAGCTTGCCTATGAACGCTACGCCGTTGCGGTCAAGCGCATCTACCTCTACAGCCGTGACAAGAATCAGAACCCGGCGATCGCCGACGTCACGTGGGATGGCGCTTCTTGGCCCGAGGGAGAGATCAAAGAGGCGCGTGTGTGTGACTTCGACTCGAACTCGTTCGAGGACTGCAAAGGGGAGAGGCACGAGATCTCGGTCAACGCCGTTCCAGCCACGGCCGAGACGGGCACGAGCGAATACGGAACGCCGTTCCGCGAGGACGTCGTGATCCAGCACTACGCCACCGAAGGCGTATTCGAGTACGACGTGAAGACGCTCGCGCAGCCGAAAACCAGGTGGGCGGCGCGAGCCCGGTCGCGCGGTCAGACGATCACGATGTGGTTCGTCATCCGCGACAATCGTGGAGGCGTGACGTGGACCTCTCGGCAAGTCCGGGCGTTGTGAAGGAAAGAGCGAGCGGCGTGTCGACTGTGCTCATCGTCGACGACCAGGAGGCGGTGCGCGAGGCGCTCGAGCTCTTGCTCGAGGTCCACGGCCTGCGCGCCGAGAGCGTCGCCGGCGCCGAGGAGGCGCTCGCGCGCATCCGGCAGGGCGGGGTCGCGGCCGTCGTGCAGGACATGAATTTCAGTCGCGACACGACATCGGGCGAGGAGGGGATCGAGCTCTTCCGCCGCATCCGGGCGATCCTCCCGACGATGCCGGTCCTCCTCATGACGGCGTGGACCTCGCTCGAGACGGCCGTCGCCCTCGTTCGCGAGGGCGCGGTCGACTACGTGCAGAAGCCGTGGAACGACGACAAGCTCGTCGCTTCGCTGAAGAACCTCGTCCGCCTGCGCGAGCTCCAGCTCGAGAACGAGCGTCTGCGCGCGGCCGCGCAACTCGATCGTGAGACCCTCGCCAGCGCCCATGACCTTCGCGGTCTCGTGTACGTGAGCTCGGTGATGCACCGCACGGTCGAGCTCGCGCTCCGCGTGGCGGCGTCCGATGCGCCCATCCTCGTTCTCGGCCCGAACGGCTCAGGCAAGGAGAAGCTCGCCGAGATCATCGCGTACAGCTCGCGGCGGAAGGACCGCCCGTTCGTCCGCGTCAACGCGGGGGCGATCCCGGACGCGCTCCTCGAGAGCGAGCTGTTCGGCGTCGAGGCCGGCGCCTTCACCGGCGCGACCAAGTCTCGCGGAGGGCATTTCGAGGCCGCCCACGGCGGCACGCTCTTCCTCGACGAGATCGGCAACCTCTCGCTCGCAGGACAGCAGAAGCTCCTGCGCGTTCTCCAGACCGGCGAGCTCCAGCGTCTCGGCAGCTCGCAGCTCCGGCGGGTCGACGTGCGCGTCATCAGCGCGACGAACGAGGACCTCCGCGCGGCGATCGCGAACAAGACGTTTCGCGAGGACCTCTATTTCCGACTCAACGTGGTGGAGCTGACGCTACCGCGCCTGGCCGAGCGATCGGAGGACATCTTGCCGCTGGCCGAGGCCTTCCTCGCGCGCACGGCGAGCCCACACGAGCTCTCCGACGCCGCACGACGCGCACTGGCGAAGCACGACTACCCGGGCAACGTTCGCGAGCTCGAGAACCGGATCACGCGCGCCACGCTCGTATGTCATGGCGGCGTCATTCAGCCCGCGGACCTCGGCCTCGAGAGCGCCGACGCCGGGCGGCCGCGAGAGATCACGCTGGAGCAGGACGCGATCGCGCGTGCCCTCGCCGAGCACGACGGGAACATCTCGCGGGCGGCGGCGCAGCTCGGCGTCAGCCGCCAGGCGCTGTATCGCCGGATGGACAAGCTCGAGATGTCGAGCGGACGGAAATCCGGGTCGTGAGCACGAGGGAGGGCCGCGCCCGGCTGATCCTGCTCGTCGCCGCTGTGCTGGCGGTGTTCCTCGTCACCAGCGCCGTCCGTGCGCTCGACATCGGCGGTCTTGCCTCGTCCGCGCTCGTTGCGCTCGTCCTCGGCGCGCTCTTCTTCGTCGCGGCGACGGTGTCGAGTCATGCGGAGGAGAAGCGGGCACGTGCATTCGCCGCGCGCCTCCGCGCCCGCGACCTGAGTGCGGTGTCGGCGTCGGACAACCCCACGCTCGATCCGATCCACCACGAGTTGCTCGACATCGGCGGCGAGCTCCGACGTAGGGAACGAGCGCTCGCAGAAGGCGAGGCGCTGCTCCTCGCCGTCGTCGAGATGACGCCGGCCGCGCTGCTGCTCATCGGCTCGAATGGCGCCGTGCTCGCGACGAACGAAGCGTCTCGTGCTCTCTTCTTCGGCGGAGAAGACGTCGTGGGTCGAGGAATGCTCGAGCTCCTCAGGCGAGCACCGCCCATCCTCAGGCGCGTGCTCGCGGCGACGGGTGACGAGCTCCTCGTCGTCGAGGACGCCGACGGCGCGACGTACACGCGCCACTTGATGAAGCGCTATTTCCAGCTCGGCGGCGAGGACGTCGTCCTCGTCATGGTCAGCGATCTGTCGCGCGAGATCGCGCGACAGGAGGTGGACGTCTATAGGCGTGTCATCCGCGTTTTGTCCCACGAGGTGAACAACTCGCTCGCGCCGATCTCGAGCTTGATGCACTCCGCCCGACTCCTCTTGAAAGACGACGATGGGCAGGAGCCCCTTCAGGCGGATGCGCAGGCGATCACGAACGGTCGCGCGGACGAGCGCCTCCGAAAGGTCTTCGACACCGTGGCCGAGCGCGCGGAGCACCTGCGTCGCTTCCTCGATGGCTATTCCGAGCTGGCGCGGCTGCCGCTGCCGAAGAAGGTGCCCGTCGACTGGGCTTCCTTCCTCGAGCGCGTTGGCGCGCTCTATCCGGGGATCGCGCTCGGCCTCCCCGCGGTAGACGCGGGCAACGGGACCGAGGCCGGCTGGTTCGATCGGGCGCAGCTCGAGCAGGTCATCGTCAACCTGATCAAGAACGCCGAGGAGGCCGGCAGCGCCCGAGGCGACATCGTCGTCGACGTCGAAGCGAGCGCCGATCGCGGCTCGCGTGTCGTCGTGCGCGACCGCGGTCGCGGCATGTCCCCCGACGTGATGAAGAACGCCCTCGTGCCGCTCTTCTCGACCAAGGAGAACGGCAGCGGTCTCGGGCTGGCGCTTTGCCGCGAGATCGTCGAGGCGCACGGAGGAACGCTCCGGCTGATGGCGCGCGAGGGCGGCGGGCTCGAGGTCGTGATCCGCTTGCCGCCACGCTCACGAGCGAAGGTCCGGAGCTTCTCCGGCCCGATCACGGCGATGCGAATCTGAGTGTCCGCCACTGAGCGAAGGCACGACACCGCGCCATGACCGCGGTCCGTACGTCGTTTCCCCAGCACGCCGCAGGTGACGACGTATGAACGTCGGGTTCGCTCGCGAGCGTTCCGTGGAGCACGACGGTCGCCGTTCCTGAATTTGCGCAACCGTGCGCGGAGTGGGCCGACCGAGTGCCCACGGTGAAAACCGTGCTGAAGCATCGTGCCACGCCCTCGACGGCCAGATCGAGCCGTCGCCCAAACCGGCCATTTGGCCACCACGAAGAAAGAAGAGAAGAGAGTCATGAATGCAATCCAGCCCAACGCTCGCCGCATGCTCCGCTCCAAACGCGGCGCCAACATGGTCGAGTACATCATCCTCGTCGGCGTCGTCGCGCTCCTGGCAATCGGTGGCTTCGGCTTGTTCAAGGGCAGCGTGGTCAAGAAGATCACGAGCCAGGGCACTCAGGTGGAGAACGTCGAACAGGGCCAGTAGGACGAGCACGGATCGGACGGACTCGCTCTGTCCAAACGACCTCGCCGAGACATTCACTGAAGGCGGCTCGCCCGATCACGGAGGCCGACGTGGTTCGGAAGCGCATCAACGCAATGCTCCAACGATCGGAGAACGCACGACACTGCGCCCGCGGAGACCGGAGATGAGCCGGAGCTTCGCGGGCGCAGCCCATTTCTCGCCGCGCGTCGCGAGGGTGCCGTCGAGATCCCACGCAACCGAACGGCGAGGCGGCCGAACGGCCCTCCACGATGACGGACGCGAACCAACCGCCGCGCATGGATGTGCCGCCTGGGCCGACGGCCTTGTGCCGGTGCCTCTGGGGCGACGCGAGCGGAGCAGTCTACGTCGAGTTCATCATCGCGTTCATGCCCGTGTTCGTCTTCTTCCTCTGCCTCCTCCAGCTCGCGTTGCTCTTCTCCTCGCAGCTCCTCGTCGAGCACTCGGCGGTGCAGGGCGCACGCGCGGCGGCGGTGGTCTTCGGCGACGAGCCCGGGCCGTACGGCGAGCACGGCGACGACCCAGTGAACGCGCTCGGCGCGTCGCGGCGGAGGGCGGTGCGCGACGCGGTCCTCGTCTCGCTCGCGCCGCTCGTCCTCGACGGCTCGATCGCCACGGTGGACGTCGCCTTTCCGCATGAGGACGCGCCGGGCGGCAAGGACCAGCCGGAGAACGCGCCGCTCGAGCCGATCACGAACGCGGGACCGCACATGATCCGCGTCCGCGTCGAGGCCGACGTCGTCTGCAAGATCGCGATGGCGAACGCCATCATGTGCAACCGCGGCGCGCGGCCGGGGCTGCGCGTGACGAAGACCGCCGCCGAGAGCCTCTACCCGTACCAGGGAGCGCGCTATGCCTACGAGTGAGCGCCTGCGCCGGCTCGCGCGCGGCGAGGACGGCGCGATCATGGTGATGGGCATCTTCATGTGCTCGTGCCTGGTCGGCGCGCTCTGGTACCTCGCCGGGATCGGCGACGCGATCCTGCTCCGCGAGCGGGCGCAGGAAGCCGCCGACGCGATGGCCTTCAGTGACGCCGCGCTCCACGCGCGCGGGATGAACCTGATCGTCCTCGTCAACCTCGTGATGGCATGCATCCTCGGCGTACGCGTCGCGCTCAAGATCGCGCGCGCCGTCTGTCTGATCGCAGGCGCGGTCTTCGGCTCGCTCGGCTTCCTCTGGCCACCGCTCTTCGCGCTCGCCGCGCCGTGTTTGGCCGCGGCGCAGGCGCTCGAGATGGTCATCGCGTCGTCGCGCGAGCCGATCAACCAGTCGCTCCAGGCATTGAGCTTCACGCAGGACGGCATCTCCGCGCTGACGCCCGGCGCCGCCCGCGCCGGCGCCCGCCTGATGGCCGGCGACAAGTACGCGGCCGCCGTCACGCGCGTGGGCGTAGCGCACATCGGGAGCGAGACGAGCCTTCCGATCGCGAACGGCAGTCAGGACAAGCTGTGCAAGGAGGCCGGGCATGCAGCAGGCTTCATCTCGACCTGGGCGCTCGGGAGGGCCGGCCTCGGCAAGGTCCACTCGAACGGGGCCGCGTGGCTCGGGAACAAATTCGCGTGGGTCGCGAGCACGAGCCCGCAGTACTTCTGCGAGCTCGGGTCGGCCACCGGTGATCCCGACCTGAGCGAGCTCTTCGCCGAGTCCGCGAAGGACCGCTGCGAGAACGGCAGCGCGGAGAGGGAGCTGCGCTCGCTCGGCGACACCGAAGACGCGTGGCAGGAGAAGTGCCGTGCCTACGGCGTGACTTGCACCGGCACGGACGACAAGGGCAACCACCTCGAGAAGGGCACGCAGACCGGCGGCGTCGCGACTCCGGCGCAGCAGGCCGAGCTCGATCGGCTACGCCTCGTCCGCGACCAGCAGGCCCGCTCGGCGCGCGAGTACGAGAAGCGCTTCGGCGACGGCGCGGGAGGCGGCGAGCAGGCCGAATGCCGGAAATGGGCGATCGACGATGCCAAGCGCCGCCAGCGCGAGCAGAACGCTCTCGCGCAGCAGCAGCGGCAGCAAGATCCGAGCGGACCTTCGGACGGCGAGAACGACGTCACGCCGAAGAAGGTCGCCCCCGACTTCCGAAACGGCCACGTCGACGCACAGGTCGCCGGCGGCGCGCTCGTCGATGCCTCACGGCTCCGGCGCTCGTCGCGCCTCGTCCGCATCGGTGCATGGGACCGCTCCAAGGCGGCGGCGCGCCCCCCGGAAGGCGCCGAGCTGCCGTCATGGGCGCAGGCCGAGTTCTTCTACGACTGCGCCGGGAAGTGGGAGCAGTGCAACGAAGACGAGGATGCGATGTGGCACCTGAAGTGGCGCCCCCGCCTTCGCCGATGGAACGAGCCCGTGGAGCTCGACGCGGCGATCGCCGAGATGGGCCTTGCGGGCAACATGCGCCTCGATCTCGCGCGCTTCGCCGAGCGCGCGCGGGCGATGCCCGTCGGGGCGTACGCGCCCGACGCAGAGCTTCGCGAGGAGCTCGATCGAGCGCTCGTCGCCGCTCGCCGCCGAGGAGTGCACTGATGATTGCGTCCCCCGTCGCCGCCAGAGTCCGCACCGGAACGCGAGCGACAGCGCGCGGCGCGATCCTCGTCGAGGCGATCGTCGTGATCAGCTTCTTCATCACGTGCTTCATCGGCGTCGTCTACTTCCGCGCGCTCTACGTCCAGAAGCTCCACCTCCAGCGACTCGCGCGCAGCGCCGCGATCGCCCATGCGATGGGCGCATGCGCGTCCGATCCGCGCGCGGCGATCGAGCGAGACGTCGGCGCACGGCGGCTCGAAGGGCGAACCGAGTCGGGGATCCCCTTCGACGCGATCCCGACCGTCCCTGCCCTCCCTCACGGCGAAAACGGAGCGACCGCGCTCGCGCGAGCTCGCGAGAAGAACGGCGACAGTGGTCTCGACCAGATCACCGTGGTCCGCCTCGAGGGCGACGCCTCGGCGACCACGCGCGGGCCGGACGGTCGCGAAGCAGGCTACCGGTCGACCCCGTCATCGACGTCGTACGTCGTCTGCGCCGACGAGGCGCCGGACGATCGCTACGAGGGCATCGTCGAGCAGATCGCCAACCTCTTCTGACGAACGAGCCAGGATCATGACACCGCGTTCCTTCCACTTCTCGCTCCTGCGCCTCGCGCGCTTCGTCGTTCGCCTCGCGATCCCTTCGATGCGGCAGGTGCGGCTGGCGGCTTACTCGCTCGTCGTCTTCGGAGCGCTCGCGTTCGTGGCGGCACGCTCGGTCTACGCCGACGTCCGCGAGATCGGGCTCGGCGTCGGTCACCAGCTCGCAGAGCTCGAGGACTTGACCGGCGGCGCGTACGTCGTTCGTGTCAACGGCGCCGAGGTCCACTGGGCAAGCGCGCGCACGGAGCAGAGCGTCGCGCAGGTGCTCGATCGCTACGAGGAGCACTGCCGCCGAAGCCCCTCGGCGCTCGGCGCCGCGCTCGAGGACATCCCGCGCGCGCTCGAGGATCACGTCACGCTCGCGAAGAGCGACCCCGCCCGCGCAGGCATCGTCCGCGACGAGCAGAACGGCCGCGGGATGGTCGCATGCTTCGTCCGCGAGCACACGAGCGGCGATCTCGACGAGGTACGTCGCTCGCTCGAGGCGCTCGCTCGCACGGGCGATCTCGCGAGCATGGGGCAGCTCCGCTACGTCTTCGCCGAGCGGAGCGAGCGCGGTGGCACACGCGTCGTGACGATGTGGTCGGACGGCTCGCTCGATCTCGGGCGCATGTTCCCGCCCGAGGGCGATGCCCCCGGCACCGACTCGAGCGTCGTCCCGCGCCCCGCCGGGAGCCGCCGGACGCTGAGCGCATCGGTAGTCGGGTTCCCTGCCGCCGTCCGGATCTACGAGAGCGATGCGCTCCCTGCCGAGCTCGTCTCGAACGCAGGCAGAGCGCTTCGCGCCGCCGGGTTCGAAGAGGCGGTGCCCACACGTCCGAGCGGCGAGCGTGTCGCGCGCGCCGCATGGGTCCGGAGAGACGGCGCCGAGATCATCCTCTCGGCAGCGGCGCGCGGCAGACGAAGCACTCTCTCGGTGGTGGAGGCGAGCGGCGCGTCCGTCGCGGGGATCGAGGTCACGTTGGAGAAGGTCCGATGAAGCAGCAGTCGAAGAAGACGGATCCGTTCGTGCTCGTGCCGGTGCTCCTGCTCGCCATGGGATGCTCCGCTCCGGAGACGGAGGACCACTCGAAGCTCTCGATGACGGCCGACATCTTGGTGACGAGCGATCCCGGCCACGGGCTCGGCGGAGCGGAGCTCCTTGCCTCGGAGCAGCGCGTGGCCACGACGAGCGACGACGGACGCGCGAGCGTCGACCTCGAAGGCGTCGAAGGCGACACCGTCACGCTCACCGTTCGGTGCCCCGCCGGCTTCGAGTCGCCCGCCCCCGTTCGCGTCGCGCTCCGACGACTATCGAAGGACTCACGCCCACCGCGCTTCGATGCGCGCTGCGCTCCCACCGAGCGTACGTTCGTCGTCGGGATCCGCACGGAGAACGGCCCTGACCTCCCGATCTACCGGTTCGGCAAGCTCGTCGGGCGCACCGATGCGTCGGGCGCGGCCCACGTGATCGTCCGGGCGAAGGCGAACGAGCATGTCAGCTTCACGCTCGACACGAAGCGCGTCGAGCGGCGGCCCGCGCTCCGCCCCGAGAGCCCGACGCTCACGTTCGTCGCCAGCGACCGCGACGAGGTCGTCGTCCTCGAGCAACGCTTCGAGGTCGAGCGGGCGGTCGCGGTCCGCCGCTCGGCGCCCGCTCCAGCCCCACTCCCCGCGCCGACGCGCATCTGAGCCCGCGACACGCGGCGCGGCTCAATCGAGGGCCGCCCGTTCGACGAGCGCCGGAGGTGGACCTCCGCGGGATTTGGGCGCCTCTGCGGGTGCCCAAATCCCTCGCAGAACACGGGGACTCCGCTGTGAGAAGGAGTGACGCCCTGACCCGAAGGATGGTAGCGTCCCGAAAGAACATGCGCGGGTGGACAAGGCGGGTCACCGGAGCACGACGTGAGGGCATGCGACGCTTCTCGCTTCACGGATCGGCCGCCCTCGTCGCGGCGCTCGCCACCACGCTCGCATCGCCGGCAGCCGCCGACGAGCCCGTCGCCGCGAAGGGCCCTCGCCTCCTCCGCGAGACCGGCGAGAACACGACGGTCATCGACGCGTTCGACGAGGACGATCCGTTCGACGCGAACCTGCTCCTCACGCTGAGGCAGTCGTGGAAGAGCGCGAACATCCGCCGCGAGACGACCATCGCCCAGCCTGGCCTCGCCACCGGCGGCTTCACCGCTGCGAACGAGAACGTCGCCACCTACAAGCAGTCGCTCACGGTCCTCGAGGTCGGCGGCGACATCGGCATCTACAAGGACCTCGCGCTCTCGCTCCGGCTCCCGCTCATCCTGGCGGACTCTCGCGAGCTCTCGGACCTCGAGGGCTCCTCGCGTAACCCGCAGCGTCTCCAGGATCCCTCGGGCGAGCAGCTCTTCAGCCTCCCGTTCAAGAGCCCGACGCGCAGCGGCGTCGACTGGTTCAGCGTCGCCCTCAACTACGCGATCTTCAACCAGACGCGCGACGAGTCGAAGCCCACCTGGGTCATCGGCGCAGAGGGCCGCTTCGCGATCGGCGACCGGCTCCACGCCTGCAACGACAACGCTACGATCAAGTGCCCCGATCCCGCGAACCCGACCCGCAGCAGGGATCCCGGAATCTCGCGCGGCATGCACTCGATCATCGTGAGCACCGTCTTCTCTCGGCGCTACGGCTACATCGAGCCGTACACCGGCTTCCGCATGCACGTCGACCTCCCGCAGTCGAACAGCGACTTCGGCGCGACCAAGGACATCAAGGGCTCCCTCCTCAACCGGCCGCCGCTCATCGGCACCTTCACCGTCGGCATGGAGGTGATCCCCTGGGAGAACCGCGAGGCGTTCCAGCGCGTCGGCCTCGATTTCAAGCTGCGCGGCAGTTACCACTCGCCGGGCCGCGACTACTCCGAGCTCTTCGACGCGCTCGGCTCGTCGACGGCCAACTCACTCCGCGCTCCGAATCCGAGCGCGTACAAGGCCGGCCCCGACGGCTTCACGAGCATCGCCGATCCGAACGCCTCGAAGGTCTTCTTCACCGGCATCACCGATCAGCAAGCGTTCGGATCGTTCGGCGCCTCCGCCGGCGTCACCTGGCAGGCCGGCGAATACGTGAAGTTCAACGCCGGCCTCGGCCTCACCTACGTCCAGAGCCACCTCATCACCGCAGCCGACGCCTGCAATCCCAGCTTCAAGTCGGATGCCGGCGCCTCCGGACCGTGCCGCACCGGCGCGCAGACCGCGGGCGGCGGCAGTGCGACGGGCATCCCGAACCCCAACCACCGGCAGGTCATCGACTTGCCCGGACGCCGCTTCTCGGTCGACGACACGACGATCGTGGACCTCTGGCTGAGCGGCGTCGTCATGTTCTGAGCCATGCGCGCGCGCGCCCTCATCCTCGCGTGCGCAATCGCGACGAGCACGCTCGTTCTCCGCAGCTCGGACGCGCGCGCGGCTGACGAGGAGGCCGACTCGACGACAGCGCCGGCGGAGACGCCGCCCGCCCCCTCGCCCCCGACGACCACGCCAGCGCCCACGAGCACGAGCGCCACGCCCGTGGCCGACAAACCGATCGTCGTCTGGCCGACGCTGACGCCCGCAGGCGACGAGGTCTCGGGAGCACCCCTGCACAAGCCTGCTCCGGCCGAAGGGACCATTCACGCGCGAGCGATGGAGCTCGACGCCACCTTGCGCGATGCCGTGCAGGACCTCGGCTACGCGCTCGACGTGGCAGATGCAGGACCGGCGAAAGGCCACGCCCGGGACCTCGACATGCTCGAACGCGCGCAGCGATCGAGCGCGCACACGCCCCGCCCTGAAGATGCGGGCACGTGGCTCGTGAGCCCCCGGCTCGAACCCGCATCCGGCGACTCGTTCATCCTCCGCATCGTCGTCGTTCCACCGCGAGGCAAGCAGCTCCGCATGCGTGTCGAGCGGGTCTCCGGAGCCGATGTCTCCGTGCGCGGCCTCGTGCTCCTGCGCGATCTGCTGTCGACACCTCCCGTCCCGACGACCGACGGATTGCGGCGACCGGAGGAGTCCGCGAGCATGGGCATCATGGCCCCGTCGCGTTCCCCGGGCCGCGCCGTCCTCGCCGCGAACGCCGCGCTCTTCGGCGCATTCATGGCGTTCAGCGTGCAGCGCGCGAGCGGCTCGGAGGATCCTCGCCTCCTCTATCCGCTCCTGACGCTCGGAACCGGGCTCGGCCTCGGCAGCGCGCTCCTCGTCGCCGAGGAGTGGAACGTCTCGACGGGCGACGCGTGGACCCTCGCGGGAGGCGCGTGGTGGGGCGCCGCGTCCGGCATCCTCGTCGCGAACGGCCGCAAGGTCCCGCTCACCGATCGCTACGCGTGGGGCGTCGGCGGCGGGCTCATCGGGCTCGGGCTCGCCACGTTCTCCCTCACACGCGGCAAGGCCGACGAAGGCGAAGCCGTCCTCGTTCATTCGGGCGCCAGCCTCGGGCTCGGCCTCGGCGCGCTCACCGACTACTTCCATCGCGGCGATCTCAACAAGACTCCGTATACCGGCGCGGGCTATGGCTCGGCGCTCGGCCTCATCGCCGGCGGGACGCTCGCGAAGCTCACCAAGGTGCCCGCGTCGCGCGTCCTTCTCGTCGATCTCGGTGCCGGTCTCGGAGCCGCCGCTGGCGCCGCAATCGGCAGCCCGCTCGTGTTCGAGCAGGTGACCCCCGAGAAGACCCGCGGCTTCGTTGCTGCCACGCTCGGCGGCACGCTCATCGGCGGCGCCGCGGCTTGGTGGTTCACGCGCGATCGTACGAGCGCTCCCCCTCGCCCGCCTTCCTCACCCGCCGCCTTCCGAATCGCTCCGTACGGCGGGACCATCGGCGCGTCGCAGACACGTGACGGCGTCGTACCGGCCTACGGCGCCGGCGTCCACGGCACGTGGTGATCGATCACCGCCGGGCTCACTTCGCGATCGGGCGCGGCGAGCCGTCAGAGGCGAGCCCGCCTCGCTTCACCTGGCCGCCTCCGCGCGGCAGGCGTCGCTTCTTCGTGAGGGCGGAGGCGGACGCCGCCGCGGGCGCGGGCACCGCGCTTGCCGTGCTCGTCGCGAACGGAGCGACGGCGGATGCGGAGGGCGCGGGCGGAGCGGGCGAGGGCTCCGGCGGCATCGCGACGGCGGGAGGCGGCGCCGTCGCGCTCACCGGAGCGCCGCTGCCACGCGTGGCGATGACGGCGATCGCGACCGCTGCTGCGAGCGCCACCCCGACGCCGATCCCGAAGAGCACGGGCGCACGCGACCCGCGCCGGCCATCGGCGGCGACGAAGTCCGACGAGGCCCGTATCGTCGCGAGGTCGGTCGGCTCCTCGCCGAGGGAAACAGGAGTCCGCGTGTCCGAACGGGCAGTCACCCGCGGCGCCGACGCGGTCATCGCCCACTGCGCCTGCACCTCCCCCGAGCTGTGCGCGGGCCGCCCGACGTCGGTCGGGATCTCCGAGAACTGACGGCGACGCTCGGCCTCCTCGAGCGCCGCGCGGAGCTCAGGATCGGTAGTCGACGCGTCCGGCGCAGGGATCGAGTCGCGCTGGACCGCACGCACGAGGTCGGCGCGCTCGGCGAGCGCCGACGCCGCGATGCGCCCGACCCATGCCCCGATCTCCTTCGCGCGCGGGAGCGCGATCGCGTCTTCGATCGCGAGCGCCATCTCCTCCGCGCTGGCGAAGCGACCGTCAGAGTCGCGCTCGAGCCCGCGCAGCGTGATCGCCGCGAGCTCGAGCGGCACCTCGGGCGCCCACCGCTGCGGCGAATCGATCGGATCGTTGAGGATGCACGCCATCGTCTCCGTGCTCGTATCGCCGCGGAACAGCCGCCGCCCGGTGAGGAGCTCCCAGAGCAGGATCGCGGCAGCGAAGACATCGGTGCGCCGATCGACGGGGCGGTGCTGGAGCTGCTCCGGCGCCATGTACGCCGTCTTGCCTTTCAGCTGACCGCCCTCCGTCGACGCCGAGCGTGACGCCGCCTTGGCGATGCCGAAGTCGAGCACACGCGCGACACCGTCGATCCCGACGAGCACGTTGTGCGGAGACACATCACGATGGACGATCCCGAGCGGCGTGCCGTTCTTGTCGCGAGCCTCGTGCGCACCATGAAGACCATGCAGCGTCTGCGCGACGATCGAGGCCGCAAGCGGGACAGGCATCCGTTCGCCCGCCGCGAGCGCGAGCTTCGTGAGGCTCGCGAGCGACTCGCCCTCGACGTACTCCATGACGACGAGCAGCTCGTCCTCCTCGGCAACGACGTCGAGCGTGGGGACGACATTGGGATGACGGATCACCGAGGCGAGCCGCGCCTCGTCGAGGAGCATGGCGACGAACTCGGGGTCGCACGCGTAGCCGTCGTGGAGCCGCTTGATCGCGACCATTCGGGAGAAGCCCGCCGCCCCGATCAGGCGCCCGAGATGGACGGTGGCCATGCCGCCCGACGCGATGCGGCGATGCACCATGTACCGGCCGACGCGCCGGCCTGCCTCCAGATCCCGATCCATCTCGGTCGGTCACCACTCCAAGGCGAGCCGTGTGAGTACACGACCGCCTGAAGCGAGCGTAACACAGCGCCCGTTGGCTTCGTCTCGCCGGTCGGTCAGGCCCGCTGCCCGCCGCCCCGTGGACGTGGGAGGTTGTACTCGCCGAGACGCGAGACCAGCGTGCGGCGCGAGATCCCCAGGAGCTGGGCGGCCTTCGTCTGGTTGCCGGCGCACTTCTCGAGCGCCTCGACGATACGCTGTCGCTCGAACGCAGCGAGATCGTTGCGGAGCCGAGCTCCCGCGGCGTCGTCGGCGGCGTCGCCCGCAGGGAGCGCCATCGGGTCGAGCGTGTCTCCCTGGGAGAGAAGGACCGCGCGCTCGATCGCGTTCTTCAGCTCGCGGACGTTGCCGGGCCAGTCGTAGCTCTCGAGCCGCGCGAGCGACTCCTTCGTCAGCGCCATCGGCGGGCGATTCGCGTCGGCGCAGGCCTTCACGAGGAGCTCGCTCGCGATCGCAGAGATCTGGTCGCGGCGCTCACGGAGCGGCGGGACCTCGATCGTGATGCCGTTCAGCCGGAAGTACAGGTCCTCGCGGAACAGGCCTTCCGAGACCATCGCGCGGAGGTCGCGGTTGGTCGCCGCGATGAAGCGGACGTCGACCTTGCGCGGGGCCACCGTGTCGACGCGGATCACCTCGTTGCGCTCGAGGACGCGGAGCAGCTTCGCCTGCGTGCCGAGCGGGAGCTCGGAGACCTCGTCGACGAGCACGGTGCCGCCGTTCGCGGCCTCGAAGAGGCCCGGCTTCTCACCCTCGCCGAACAGCTCGCGATCGAGCAGGTGCTCAGCGAGCGCAGCGGCCTCGACCCGGAAGAAGGCAGCGTTGGCGCGGCGCGATGCGCGGACGACGCGCTCCGCGATGACCTCCTTGCCGGTGCCGGTCTCGCCGGTGATGAGGACGTGGATGTTGCCGGCAGCGACGAGCTTCACGAGCCGCTCGAGGCGCTGCATCGGAGTCTCGTTCGCACGCGCGCCGGGCGGAGCGACCGTCGAAGACGCCGAGGGCGGGAGCCTGAACGAAGGCCGGGGCGTGAGCTTGACCGGCGGGACGCGCTCGGCCGCGGTCGGATCGCCTGCCTGGATGACGACGACGACGTTGCCGATCTCGATGACCTCGCCGGGCGCCACCGGGACGGGCATGCTCGTCACGGAACGGCCCGCGATGCGCGTGCCGTTCGCGCTGCCGGCGTCCTCGATCCTGTGGACCGTGCCGAGGTGGAGCACCGCGTGCTTGCGAGAGACGGACGAATGCTCGATGCGGACGTCGCACGCGGAGGAGCGCCCGATCGTGAGCGAGCCGGACGCGGGAAGGATTCGCGAGAGCGAGCCTCCGTCCCAGAACGCCGTGAGACGCGGCGCTTCGGAGGTATCGCCATCCTTGGTCAGCTCTGTGCGGCCGCCCGGGTCGGTTCCTTCCGAATCCCTCGAAGACATCCTCTTCGTAAGTACTGCGAATGCCATGGCGACGCTACCCTCCGCGTTGGCGACACTGCAGCCGCCGTACCGCGCTCGAGCTCGGCATCGACTGCGCCGCGACTCGCGCAACTCGCGCACGTACTGACCCAGTGCACCCGTCAGGTCGGGGCCCGACGCGGCGTTCGACCTGGGCGAAGAGGATGGATCAAACCTCCCCCTCGATCACCCGTTTCCCTACACATTGTCCGCTATTTCTCGAAAATTCCGCGCTCCGAGCCATGGCACGCAAGTAGCAGTATCGAGGTCGCATGGGAGCCAGGTGGTTGGTCGGCGTTGCTGGAATGGTGGTCGCGGCGACGCTCGCAGCGTGCTCCGCGCCGACCGATGAAGCGGTCGGCGGTGACCGCGCCAGCGTCAGGCAGGCGGAGTTCGACAAGAACGCCGTGCTCACCGACACCGTCCTTCGCGATGCGAAGTCCCTGAGCGCTGCAGACATCCAGGCCTTCCTCGAGAACACCCCGTGGGGCCAGACCTCGGTCCTCGCCACGTACGAGGAGGACGGCAAGAGCGCCGCCGAGATCATGCACGATGCCGCCACGAAGCACGGCATCAACCCCCTCGAGCTCCTCGTCCGCGTGCAGATGGAGCAGGGCCTCATCAACAAGGCGACGGCGTCCGAGGAGTCGATCTCGATCGCCTTCGGCTGCGGCTGCCCGCACAGCCCCGTGTGCTCGTCGAAGTACGAGGGCTTCGCAAACCAGGCCGACTGCGCCGCGGGCACCCTGAGCCGCTCGATGGATCGCGCGCTGACGTCGAACGGGACGGCCAGCGGCTGGAGGAAGGGCGAAGAGAAGCTCACCCAGGACAAGATCGAGGTCGTCCCGACGAACGCCGCAACAGCTGCACTCTACACGTACACGCCTTGGGTCGGCGAGGCCGGCGGAGGACGGAAGGGTGTCGGCGGCGCGAGCCTCCACTATCAGGTGTGGGAGCGCTTCGCCGACGCGGTCGGCTACGGCGTCGCCGCGAACAACGACAGCCCGCGCCAGAGCGAGGTCCTCGATGCCGGCGCGCCGGGCGACGACCCGAACGACGGCGAGGAGGAGGCGGATCCCGTCCTCGAACCGGAGACCGACGCGGGCGCTCCTCCCAGCGCCGACGCGGGCGCTCCTCCCAGCGCCGACGCGGGCGCCGGTGAGGAAGAGGAGCCGGGCAAGGGCAAGGCCGAGAGCGAGGGCGAGGACGACGACGACATCCTCAGCGAGGGCAACGCGCCGCCGTCGACCAACGTTCCCCCGCCGCGTGAGGGCAAGTCGCGCTCGAAGAGCAGCAGGGGCGGCGACGAAGACCTCAGCGAGGCAACCGAAGAGGAGCTCGCCGGCAAGAAGCGCTCGGCCGGCGGCTGCTCGAGCACCGGTGGCAACACGAGCGACGCCTCGCTCGTCGTCCTCGTGATGGCGGCCGCGTCGCTCGTGGCGAAGCGCCGCCGCCAGGCCTGAGCCGCCTTTCGATCGAACGAGCGGCCGACCACTCCGGTCACGTGGTCACGCAGCCTCCGCGCCGATCCGAAGCGCCGGCTCAGCCCGCGTTTTCGACGCAACCCCGGACGAACGGGACCAGATGCGCGTTGACCGCGGCCGGGTCCTCGAGCGCGGACATGTGGCCCGCACCTTCGATGATCTCGAGCCTCGCACGAGGGATCCCCTTCGCGATCGCCTCGCTCTGCTCCGGCGGTGTCGACCGATCCTCGCGCCCGCAGATGACGAGCGTGGGCGTGTTGATGCGCGGAAGGTCCGGGAGGATCTTCTTCCGGTGGACGACGACCGCGATGGCGGCTCGCGAGAGGCCGGCGCGATCGAACGACATCATCCGGCGATACGCGGCGTCGATCAGCTCCGGAGACTCGACGCGCACGCGAGGCCCGAACATCAACGGGGCAAGCTCGCGCTGGAAGAGCGAGAACGGGAACCCGATGCGACGGTGCATCGCGATGAACGCGCGGAACTTCACGCGCTGCGCGAGCGGCTCGGCATCCGCGCTCGCGTCGAGGAGAGCGAGGCCCGCGACCTTTCCAGGGTGCTGGAGCGCGAGGCGCATCGCGACCATCCCACCCCATGACAACCCGACGACCACCGCCCGATGGATGCCGAGCTCGCCGAACGCGTCGAGGAGCGCATCGGCGTGCTCCTCGAGCATGAAGCGCGGTGCCGGCTCGCTCCTGCCGTGTCCCGGCCCGTCGAGGATCACCACGCGACCGAGCGCAGCGAGTGGCTCTACCTGCCCACGCCACATCCCTCCGTCGAACAGGAGGCCGTGCAAGAGGACGATCGCAGGATCGCCGGAACGACGCTGCGCGCCGCGCTCTTCGTAGAACAGGCGGCCGAGCCGAGTTCGAACGTACCCCATCGCCATCGAAGATAGCGCGGGTCGAGCGCGGCAGGGGCGCGACGTCAGCCGGACAGGAGGACGAAGCTTCCGCCCAGTACGACGAGAGCCGCGACGCCGAGCACGATGAGCAGGATGAGCACGAGCCCACCCTGTTTTGGCTTCGACGTGCTCGCCAGCTGATGTGCGATCGGCTGGGCACGCGGCTCGACACGAGGAGCGATCGCTGGCCCCAGCTCACCGGCGAAGCTCGGCGCCGCCGCTCCGACGTTCGAAGCGCTCGCGAGCGTCGCGCCAGTCGCCTGGCGCCTGGCGATGGGCAGATCGGGTCGCGTCGCGTGGGCCATCGGTTCGGTCGTGCCGTGCGTCTTACCGTCGGTGCCAGCTGCGACGCGCGCCGGCGGCGCATCTCTGCGGGTGGTTGGGGCGCGATCCCCGGCTTCGCGTGCCACGTGGGCCGGACCGGGATCCACCGACGACTCGACGCGCACGCGCTCGCGAGCTGGAAGCGCGTCCGCGTCGATCCGCAGCGACGGCTCCGTCGTCTCCATGAAGGGCTCGACGGCCATGATCGCGCGGGCCTCCGCGAGGGCGCTCCGGAGCGAGCGCGCGGTCGGGAAGCGCTCCTCCGGAGTCTTGCGGAGACAGCGGAGGATCACGCTAGCGAGCACCGCCGGAACGTCGGGGCGATGCTGGGTGATAGGCGTCGGAGGGTCACCCAGGATCGCCGCAACGAGCGCCGCCTCGGGGGACGCGACGAAGGGATGCTTGCCGGCCACGAGCCGGTAGAGGCACGCTCCGAGGGCCCAGATGTCCGTGCGCTCGTCGACCGAGCGCGAGCTCTTGATCTGCTCCGGCGCCATGTACGAGAGCGTCCCGACGAGATCGCCCATCCGCGTGATCGTCTGGAGCTTGCCGATGCGCCCGCCGACGGCGCGCGCGATCCCGAAGTCGAGCACGCGGAGGATGGGCGGGCCGCCATGCACGGTCGCGAGGAAGAGGTTCTGAGGCTTCAGGTCGCGATGGATGAGCCCCGCATCGTGCGCCTCCTCGACGGCCTCGCACGCTTGATCGATGTACGAACACGCCTCGTCGAACGGCAGCGGCCCGCGCTCCGCGAGGAGCTGCGAGAGGTCCTTCCCCTCGAGGAGCTCCATCACCATGAACGGAAGCCCGGTGGCGAGCGCACCGACGTCGTGAACACGGACGGTGTGCTTGCTCGACAGCGCCGCCATTGCACGCGCCTCGCGAGCGAACCGCTCCTTCGCGTCGACATCGGACTCGAGCGAAGGGTCGAGCACCTTCATCGCGACGGCATGACCGAGCTCGATGTGCCGCGCAGCAAGCACGTGGGCCATGCCGCCCGAGCCGACGAGTCGCTCGACGCGATAACGGCCGGCGACGAGCTCGTCGATCCGCGGAAGCCCGGCCGGCGGCTCGCGCACCGTCGCGGGAGCCTCTTCGTTCTCCAGGCGACCGCTCCTCCGGGTCGTAGGGATCGACGTCGGGCTGCCCATCGGGCCATCTTACGACGACTCGCACCGACGAGCCCGCCCTTGGGCCGAGTCCGTCGTTCGCTGCCGAATCACGTGGCCCCGCCCTTGAACGAAGCCCGCGTGATCCGAGCCGCGAACGTCGAGCCATGACTCGGCGTGCACTCGTCCTTCTTTCGTGCCGAGCCCGAGGTCGGACTCGCGACGGTTCGCGATGCGGCGGCGTGAGGACGTCAGGTCGGGCGCGACGACGGCCGGCCCGCTTCGACGATCCGAAGAAGGACGACGGTAACGTCGTCCTTGCTGCCGTGCGCGTTCGCGAAGAAGACCAGACGCTCGACCGCCGCACGCGGGTCTTCCTCGTGGAGGAGCTGCGTCGCGATCGTCCCGTCGGGGATCACCTTCGTGAGGCCGTCGGAGCAGATCAGGTACACATCGCCGAGCGCGGGCGCGGCCATGATCACGTCGACCGAAACGGCCGGCCACACGCCGAGTGCTCGGCTCAAGTGCGCACCTTCCGGACCGGCCACGCCGTAATCGGACATGGTGTGATCGGTCGTCAGCTGCTTCATGATGCCGTCGCGAATGCGGTAGCAGCGGCTGTCGCCGACGTGGCCGACGAACATCCGCTCCATGTCTTCCGTGAAGCGCGCGGCGCACAGCGTGCTGCCCATCCCTTTCAGCTCCGGCTGCTTCTTCGCCGCGAGGAAGACGGCGGCGTTCGCCATCTGGATCGAGCGCGCGAGCTCGGAGGCCGCGAGCGGGATGTCCTCGTGCGCGGCAGCGTCGAAGCGCCGACGCGCGAATGCATCGCCGATGATCTTCACGACGAGCTTGCTCGCGAGCTCGCCCGTGCCGTCTGCCCCCATGCCGTCGGCGACGAGGAAGACGGACTCCTTCTCGAGCACGAGCAGGCTGTCCTCGTTGCGCTTCCTCCGCTTGCCTGGGACGGTCTGCGCGAAGACGCGCACGGCAAGGCGCGGTGAGGTGCCTCCGATCACTGCGGTGTCGGCGCCTTCGTCGATGACGATCTTCTCGACGCCCGGCTGGATCGCCTCCCCCTTTGGAAGATCCTCGAGCTCCACGACCGCGAGGACATCGCTACTGCTCGCTTCGATGCGCGGAAGCTCGGAGAGGACGTCGGGATCGATCGTTCGCCCCGCGGGGGCGCTCGCGGACGAAGACGCCGGCTGCGCCACCTTCGCCGTTGGAGGCGCGGAAGACGCCTTCGAAGCGGACGCGGCGCCGGCAACTGGCTTCGGCTCGCGCTTCGGCGCGTCGCTCTTCACCGGCTCGCGCTTCGGTGCGTCGACCTTCACCGGCTCGTGCTTCGGTGCGTCGCTCTTCACCGGCTCGGGCTTCGGTGCGTCGACCTTCACCGGCTCGAGCGGCGGCGCGTCGCTCTTCACCGGCTCGTGCTTCGGCGCATCGACCGTCACCGGCTCGTGCTTCGGTGCGTCGACCTTCACCGGCTCGTGCGTCGGTGCATCGACCGTCGCCGGCTCGAGCGGCGGAGGCTCGTTCGGCGCGCTCACGCCGTCCGGGACAGCACTGCTCTCGGAGGGCGGAGCCGGCCGTGCAGATGCCGACTTCGCTCGAGCGAGCATCTTCGGCGGGATCTCCGACTCCGGCCGGAGCGCCGGTGGCATCGTCTCTGCGGCGCGATCATCGAGCGGCGATCCGCTCGGATCGCGAGCACCGCGCGTCGCGCCCGATCGGAGGACGCGGGTCCACACGAGATAGGCCGCCCCCGCGGCGGCGAGCAGCAACGACAGGATGCCGAAGACGTCGATGTCGGCCATGCAGGGGGCCGATGACTTTACATCTTCCCCCCAGGCAAACGCAGAAAAGCGGGGAAGTCCGCGAGAACGTCGCCGTCCTCGGGTCTTCCCCGCCCTCGTTGGAACGGGTCTTCGACCTAGAGCGCTAGCTTAGCGCTCAGGGGAAGATCTCGCGCTCCTTGTAGACGGCCTCGATGCGCTGAAGCGCGAGCGCGTAGGCCGCGATGCGACGGTCGACCTTGTGCTGGCGCGCGAAGTCGGCGACCTCGCGGTACGCACGCGTCATCGCCTTCTCGAGCTTCGCGTCGACCTCTTCTTCGGTCCAGCTCTCCGAGCGCTTGTTCTGCACCCACTCGTAGTAGCTGACGGTGACGCCGCCGGAGTTGCAGAGAACGTCGGGAAGGATGTCGACGCCCTTCTCGAGGAGGATCCGCTCGCCGGCCGGGTTGGTCGGGCCGTTCGCGCCCTCGACGATGACCTTGCAGTCGAGGCTCTTCCCCTCGCTCTCGCCGACCTGGTTCTCGAGCGCGCAGGGCGCGAAGATGTCGGCCTTCACCTTGAAGAACTCTTCGCGGGTGATCGCCTTGCCGCCGGGGTAGCCCTGGATCGAGCCCTTGGCCTGGACCCAGTCCTGGAGCTTGTGCGCGTTGAAGCCCTCGGGGTTGTGCAGGTAGCCGGTGTGGTCTCCGACGGCCACCGTCGACACGCCCATGCGCGAGAGGATGACGGCGAGGTGCGAGCCGACGTTGCCGAAGCCCTGGAGGGACATCGTCGAGCCTTCGAGCTCGAAGCCCTTCTCCTTCGCCCACTCGATGACGCAGTAGACGGCGCCCTGAGCGGTGGCCTTCGCGCGACCGAGCGTTCCGCCGGACGCGACCGGCTTGCCGGTGACGACGCCCTTGACGCTCTGCTTGTTCGCAGCGCCGACCATGTTCGAGTACGTGTCCATCATCCACGCCATCGTCTGGCTGTTCGTGCCGACGTCGGGCGCGGGGATGTCGTACTCGGGTCCGATGTTCTCACCGAGCGCGTGGGTGAAGCGACGCGTGATCTTCTGGAGCTCGTTCTTCGAGACCCCGTGCGGGTCGAACTTGACGCCGCCCTTGCCGCCGCCGAACGGGATGCGCATCAGCGCGCACTTCCACGTCATCATCGCAGCGAGCGCCTTGACGTCGTCGAGCGTGACCGACGAGTGGTAACGCACACCGCCCTTGAACGGTCCGAGCAGGTTGTTGTGCTGGACGCGGTAGCCCTTGAAGAGCTTCACCTCACCGTTGTCCATGCGGACCGGGAAGTTGATGATGAGCTCGTTCTTCGGCTGGCTCAGGATCGTCCGAACGTGATCGGCCAGATTGATCGTGCGGGCTGCGCGGTCGAGATAGTCCTGGACGACCTTGAAGAAGTCGTACTCCTTCACGATGATCGTGCGCGACGATCCGGGAGCAGTTGGAACCACGTTCTGCGGGGTAGCGCTCGGTGAATCTGCGGGTGTCATCGCGGCTTCTCTTAGCCCATTTGCCCCAGCGGCCAAGGCGAAATTCTTTCGGCTGGCCTCGCCGCATTGCGTCGTCGGACTCGGCCGAACTCGCCTGTTTTTCGTCACTCTTCCACGCGTCACGACCTGGGACCGACCTTCTCCGAAACCGTCAATGCGGCAAGAACCAGAGTGAATACAAATACGTCACTGCGCTCGTGAGCATCAGGGCGTCGACGCGGTCGAGGATGCCGCCGTGTCCGGGAACAATCGCACCGGAATCCTTCACTCCGAAGGAACGTTTCAACAACGACTCGCCGAGGTCACCGGCCTGACCGAGCGCACCGGCGACGAGCGCCAGAGGGATGCCATGCGCGAGGGACAGACTCGGCAGGAACCAGAAATGCGCGAGAAGCGCCCCGATCACGCTCCCGGCAAGCCCCCCGATGGCTCCTTCGACCGTCTTCTTCGGTGAGACGGCCTCATAGAGCTTGTGCCGCCCGAGGAAGCGTCCAGCGAAGTAGCCGCCAGTGTCGCCGAACCACGCGAACATGATCGCGAGCACGACGAAGCCCGCCCCCGCGTCTCCGAGGTCGCGACGAATCATCGCGAGGAGCGTCACCGGGACCCCGACGAAGAGCGGCCCGAAGCCCATCGCGCATGCGCGGAGCGCGGCGGTCTTCATGTCGCCGAGACGTACGAGCGTGAGGAGCGGCCCCGCGAGGGGCACGCAGATCATCGTCGTGACGATGATGCGCGCGTCGCCGTCCGCGAAGTAGGTCGCCGCGGACGTCACCGCCGCCATGCCCACACCCATGAGCTGCGATGGGCGATCGCCGGGGTGGGTCATGCTGAAGAGCTCCCACGCCGCGACCAGCGTGGCCGGCAGAGCCAGCAGGTAGAAGCCCCACGGCGCGCCCTTGTAGAGGAGCAGCAGGATCAGCGGCGTACCGATCGCTGCGGTGGCGATACGAACAGCGAGGTTGCTGTTTGCCGCCTTCGCCTGCTCCTTCGTCTCGCGGGGGGCGCGTACGCCGCCGTCCGAGCTCGCCTTCGCCTCGGCCATCGTCGCTCACGGCAATAGCACGCCCGACGCCGGCCGTCGTCGACCAGCGTGTGGCGAACGGATGAGGTCAGGCGGCAAGGCGGGGCGGCGCTCGACGTTCGCGCAGCGCTCAGCCGACGAGACGGAGGACCGTCGCGATTGCCTCCGAGCGCGGCGTTGGCTCGTCGACCGACGGGGCCGCCGGGTCGTCCGCGAGGATCGGCTCGACGCCCTTGCCCACGAGGCCGAAGCGGCGCTCGCGGCGCTGAAAGCTCGCGATCGCCTCGTAGAGGTCGCTCGCGCCAAAGTCGGGCCAGAGCACATCGGCGAAGTGAAGCTCCGCGTACGCGAGCCCGTAGAGGAGGAAGTTCGAGATGCGCCGCTCGCCGCCCGTCCGGATGACGAGGTCCGGATCGCCGACGCTGAGGCTCGGCATCCGCGCGCGCAGCGCATCCTCCGTCAGGTCCTCCGGGCTCATGTTGCCGGCCGCGACCTCGCGTGCGAGCTCGCGCGCTGCGTTCGCGATCTCTTCCCGGCCGCCGTAGCTGAGCGCGAGAGTGAGCGTCATCTCCTCGCGGCCTGCGCTCTCTTTCCGGAGCGGATCGAGGACGGTGCGGACGACCGCCGGGAGGCGACCGAGGTTGCCGATCGCGTTCAGGCGGATCCCGTTGTCGAGGATCTCGTCACGCTCGGAGAGGAGGAACTCCCGGAGCAGCTGCATCAGAGCGTCGACCTCGAGGTCGGGGCGAGCCCAGTTCTGCTCGCTGAACGCGTAGAGCGTGAGCGCCCGGATCCCGAGGCGGCGCGCGGCGCGGACGATGCGGCGAACGGCCTTCGAGCCCTCGCGATGCCCCTCGACGCGATCACGGCCGCGGAGCTGAGCCCAGCGTCCGTTGCCGTCCATGATGATCCCGATATGCGAAGGAAGATTCTGTGCTTCGACGTAAACCATGGGCGTCGCTGAATAAAAGGAGTGGTTCGGTACCATGAAAAGTCCCGGCAAGCTACGGGTACGCCGTGGCCGGCCCGCCGTCGATGCCCGACTCTTTTCCCGGTCCCGGGCGCCGGGGGAGCGGTCGTCCCCCCTGCCCGAACGGTCGGGGGCACCGTCGCCCTTAAGTCGGCGGGCCGGATCCACTAGCCTGCGGCCGACATGATCGGCACCAAGGTCACCCTCCGCCTGCGCATGGGCGCCCACGACGCTCACTACGCCGGCGAGCTCGTCGACGGGGCGCGCATGCTCGCTCTGTTCGGCGATCTCGCCACCGAGCTCCTCATCCGCCTCGACGGCGACGAAGGCCTCTTCCGCGCCTACGAGTCCGTCGAGTTCCTCGCGCCGGTCTTCGCCGGCGACTACATCGAGGCGACGGCGGAGCTCGTGAGCGTCGGCAACACGAGCCGCAAGATCCGGTTCCAGGCTGCGAAGGTCATCTCGAACGTGCGCCAGGTTGGCGTCCCGGCGAGCGCCGCCAGCGTCCTCGCCGAGCCGATCGTCGTTTGCCGCGCCCTCGGCACCTGCGTGACACCGAAGGAGATGCAGCGGAAGCCGCGCGAGCTCTACATGCCTCAGCTCCCCGCCGGCGAGCGCCCCGTCCCGGAGGCCGTCGTCACCCCTGCCGCGGCCGACAGCGGAGCCCCACGCACGCTCGGGTCCACGGAGGCGCACGTCGCCGACGTGATCCTCACCGCGGCGATCGTCGGCGCCGAGATCACGCGCGAGCAGACGCCGCATCTCCCGATCACCGCGCAGGAGATCGCCGACGAGGCCGCACGCTGCCGTGAGGCTGGTGCCGCCGTGATCCACCTCCACGTCCGCAACGACGACGGGACGCCGACGCAGTCGCGGGAACGCTTCGCCGAGGCGATCGAGAAGATCCGCGCGAAGACCGACTGCATCATCCAGGTATCGACGGGCGGCGCCATCGGGATGTCGATCGACGAGCGCGCGCAGCCGCTCGATTGCCGTCCGGAGATGGCGACGCTCAACTGCGGAACGCTCAACTTCGGCGACGACGTGTTCATCAACACGCGCCCGCAGATCCGCGATCTCGCCGCGCGCCTCCGCGCGTCGGGGGCCGTCGCCGAGCTCGAGTGCTACGAGGTCGGTCACGCGGAAGAGGCGCTCCTCCTCGCCGAGAAGGGCCTCATTCCGAAGCCGCTCCACTTCCAGTTCGTGATGGGCGTCCCCGGCGGCATCGGCGCCACCGAGCAGAACCTCCGCTACCTCATCAGCCTGATGCCGGCGGCGGACGCGACCTGGGCCGTGGCCGCGGTCGGCCGGCACCAGCAGACGATGACCGAGCTCGCGATGCGTCTCGGCGGTCACGCGCGCGTCGGGCTCGAGGACAACATCTACCTCTCGAAGGGCGTCCTCTCCGAGGGCAGCGCGCCGCTCGTCGCTCGCGCGGCGAGCTATGCGCGCTCGATCGGGCGCACCCCCGTCGAGCCGTCCCGTGCACGCACGCTCCTGCTGAGGCAGTCATGAAGATCGCAACACGTACGCTCGTCGCCGACGCGCTTACGCCGGTCCGAGCCTACGCAGCGCTGCGCCAGGCGGATCCGGAAGGAGCGTCGTTCCTCCTCGAGAGCGTCGTCGGCGGAGAGCGCTGGGGACGCTGGTCGATCCTCGGCTACCGCCCGCGTTACGAGGCGGTCCTCGATCGTCATGGCTGGAAGCTCCATCCCGGCAGCGGCGATCCGACGGGCGCGCGCCTGCCGTCGTTCGAGACCACGGACGGCGATCCGATCGCCTCGTCGGGTCGGCTCTTCGCGCGCGCGTACGAGGAGAGCGATGGAACCGCTCCCCCCTCGATGGCCGCCCGCTTCGCAGCCGCGCACGTGGGTTACCTCGCGTGGGACATCGTCCATCTCATCGAGAAGGTGCCGCCCGGCAACGACGCCACGTGGAGCAAGCACTTCGTCCCGCTCGCCCGCTTCCTCGGCGGAGCCACCGTCGTCGTCTTCGACGCGCTCGCGCAGACGGTGACGATCGCCGCGGAGGACGAGGCCGATGTCGAGCGCGCGCTCGCCGATCTCCAACGCGCTCCCGTGCTCCGCGACATCAAGGTGCCCGATCGCTCGCGCATCCCGTCGAACGTGACGACCGACCTCGACGACGAGAGCTACAAGCAGCGGGTACTCCAGGCGCAGGAGTACATCGCGGCGGGAGACGCCTTCCAGATCGTCCTCGCGCGCACCTTCTCGGTGCCGCGCGAGGGCCGCGATCCGTTCGACGTCTACCGCGCGATGCGGCTCGTGAACCCATCGCCGTACATGTACTTCCTCGATCTGCCGGGCACGCCCGGCGGCGGCGGCGAGCGACTTCGCATCGCCGGCGCGAGCCCGGAGACGATGGTGCGGCTCGAGGACGGCGCGATGACCGTGCGCCCTCTCGCCGGCACGCGCCCGCGCGGGAAGACGCCGGAAGAAGACGCCCGCCTCGAGGCCGAGCTCCTCGCCGATCCGAAAGAGTGCGCGGAGCACGTCATGTTGATCGACCTCGGAAGGAACGACGTCGGGCGCGTGGCGCGGATCGGCTCGGTGGAGCTCCTGCGCAAGATGGAGATCGAGCGCTACTCGCACGTGATGCACATCGTGAGCGAGGTGCGCGGTCAGGTCCCGCCCGAGGTCCCCCCGCTCGAGGTCGCACGCGCCGCGTTCCCCGCCGGCACCCTGAGCGGTGCCCCGAAGGTCCGGGCGATGCAGATCATCCGCGAGCTCGAGGCCCGTCCGCGCGGGATCTACGGCGGAGCGATCGGCTACGTGGGCGCGGACGGCGATCTCGATCTCGCAATCGCGATCCGCACGCTCGTCTGCAAAGGCGACACGTTCGAGGTCACCGCCGGTGCCGGCGTCGTCGAGGCGAGCGATCCACAGAGCGAGGCGGACGAGACCCGCAACAAGGCGCGCGGAGTGCTCTGCGCGATCGAAGCAGCACCAGCGACCTGACCCGAGACTCAGCTCACTGCCGAGGCGACGCCGGGGGGCGCCCTCACGCCCGCGTCGTCCATGCCGACCGTGAGCTCGTCTCCGCGCGCGGCACGCGCCAGCGTCGCCTTGGTGAAGTGGAGACGTCATCGCTTGGCGCGGACCCGCGCGTGGCCAGGTGATTCGATTCGATTCGAGCTTGAACCTGAACGTGCACTTCCACACGTGCTTCTTGGACGGGGTCTACGTTCGCGACGCGGCTGGACTCCTCGAGTTCCTCGGCGCACCGCCGCCGAACCGCGATGACCTCGAGCTTGTCGTGAGGATCGTGCATCGGCGTGCCCTCCGGTGGCTCGAGCGTCGTGGTCATCTCGAGCGCCCCCGCTCGAAGCGCCTTCGAATGAGACCGCCCTGCCATCCCCGATCGAAGCTTGCGCGGCGATCGCGACGCAGCGAGGGACGATGCGCACGCTCTCACCCTATGCCGCTGGCTCGACAGACGGTGCGCGAGAAGCCATGGGTCTCGACTCGGATGCTCCATCCCGCGAAGGAGGCACTGTAGAGCATGAAGGATTCAATCTCCACGCGAGCGTCCGCATCGCTGCCGAAGATGATTCTGGTCGTGAGCGGCTTTGCAGATATGGGGCACGTCCTCCGTTCTCGCGCGAGCGACTCCGGGTGCTTCCCGGTGGCCGCATCGCCTATCGGATCAAGAAGCTCCGTGCTGGTCGGGCGAAGCATCGGGTGATGCTGCCCGTCGAGCTGCTGGCGCGGCTTGCAGCTCTGGTACCGCCACCGCGCTATCCGCTCGTGCGCTATCACGGGGTGCTCGCGCCGCACGCGGCCTGGCGACGCGAGATCGTGCCCCGCCGCCGATAGCCTCCCGTACCGGCACCGCTGGGGCCGAACGCAAGAAGGGACCGTGCGGGCCGTCGACTCGTGGGGAGGCGATGCCCACGCACGGCGGAGCATCACGCCGACCCGCTGGGCGTGCGGGCCGCGACAGCGAACCGAGTCGAAGTCCTGCGGTCGCGGGACGGACGGATGCTGTGCTCGGTGCAGTCGCCGAGCGCGATCGAGCACGCCTCACGGGCGACGGTCATGGACGCGACGCGTCCGTGGACGTGACGAACCTCGCGCCCAACATCCTGAGCGTCCGGCACTGGTCTCGCCTCCTCGGCGGGCTGCTGTACGCCACCTCACCTCGCCAGCGATGGCCGCAGCTCCTCCAGAGAACATTCGACGTCAATATCCTCGAGTGCCCGAAGTGCAAGGGCCGGCTTCGGCTCATCGAACCGGTCGTCGAGACAGGCGCCGCGCGCCACATCCTGGAACGCCTCGGCCTTCCGGTCGACGCTCCGCGGCTGGTCCGCGCCCGCGCTCCGACTACGCTCGACGACGACGAGCCCGACGCCGCGTAGCGAGCGAGCCGTGCCAACCGCTGGCTCGAGCGGGACCGTGCGCCGTTGGAGGTGATCAACGGGTCGACGTTTCCGCTCTTCCTAAACTTCGGACTTCGGGCGTTACGTCCACTCCGGAGCGGTCGGTCTCGACCGCTCTTCCCCGCCTGGAGCGCTTTGCGTCTCCTTCTCGCCTCTCCGAGCACCGTTCCTGACGCCTTGGAGCTTGAGATGTACGCGCGGCTGTCGACCAGAGCGGTCCGCGCCGCCTCGACCCGGATTCTACCGCCGCTCGCCATAACATACTTCGCTGCATGCACGAGGTACGCGTCACGCTTCGTTGCGCCCATGTCCCTGTCTCCCGCCTTGCAGTAGTTCTGGGCCCATCTCGCGACGCCGCCAGCATCACTTTGTCATACGACGCCCTCACCCCCTCATGCAGGATTCACCCTTTTGTCGTTTTAGTCGCTCGCAACGATTTCATCTTGCATGGCTGCAATAAGCTTGGTAGGCAAAGCAGCAGAGGACTCCTGCGCACTCAGGCCGTGGGATTCAACAACGGGGGCCAGCGTGAACTATGCGCGCGCCGCGAGCAACGCCCGATCAGCAATCGGAACGTCGAGGGCTCGGTTCAAAAGTCTCGCCGGCGTGAGCATGACGTGAGCGCCGCCGTCCGATGGAAGTCCGGCATCGGCGAGAACGACATTCCATCTCCGTACTCTCTTCGTCGCGAGCGACGAGTCGAGACGATGGGCCTTACGCACCGACCTCCGCGAACGAGAATCCAGATGGCGAGCGCGCCTGCACAGGATTTGAGCCACTCCCGATCTAAGCAGCAGCACTTCGCGTCGACGTCGAGACATCTTCAATGAGCGGCACTCAACAATTCACGCCAACGCCAGATACCTCCACGCCAAACCCACCAATAAGCAAGCAAGAGTGTTAAATGAAATCCATGAACAAGTACGGCATTATTGCCCTCGTCGCAATGACACCCCTCTCGACCGGCGCATGCTCGAGCGAGGCCATATCAAACGATCGCAACAATCCGGATGAAGACATCGGCGCTGCGCGAACCCATCTATATGGGCTCGGCGACATCGCTACGGCGTGGCCGGGGGGCGTCGTCCACGCGTGTTGGGCGGCCCCAAACCATCGGCGGGATCTTCAAGCAAAAGTTGTCGGCATACTAAAATCCACATGGAGCAGGTACGCAAACATAGACTTCTTGTTTTATGACTCCTGCGCGTCAGCGCCCGCAAATCGCGTATCCATCACATTCGTAGCAGGCACAAACGGATTCTGCTCTCCTTTCGGAGCCGCCGCTTCGACCATGCTGCTCAGGTCCGACGACACGACAGTTGGAATGCAGCAGTTTCGCTATCAGGTTATCCATGAGTTCGGTCATGCTCTTGGTTTTGCTCATGAGCAAGCCCGACCCGACAACTGGAATTCCGCCAATCCGCCTGCGCCTACGACCTGCACGGTGACCGCCCCGGGAGAAGGCGCGGCCAGCGGAGGCCTATACTGGACAAGCGCCGTGGATGACCGCTCGATAATGTGCTACGAAACCGAATGGCAGACAGAGCTGAGCACTGGCGACATTAATGGCATCCGCGCGGCATACGGCGCGCGCACTTTGACACCACGGGGTCGACTGCTCGAGGCCTATTATCTCAGTCCCGGACTCAGAATTCACCAGCTTACGCCCGACTCAAACGATGCATGGACGTTTGCCTTTCAGGACATAAATTCGTGGTACGGCACCGACGACACCGCAAACTGGAAGCCGCTAAATCGATACAACGACTCGCCGTCACTCGTTGACACGTACTATCTAGCTCCAGGCCTACGCATCCATACGGCGAACCGCACTGGGCCGGCGTCATGGTCCTTTAGATATGATGACATAAACAGTGGTTACGGCGCGCCGGACATGGCCAACTGGAAGCCCGCGGACATCGACGGAGATGGCCGTGAGGACCTCATAGATCCGTGGTTTGCAGGCATCGGACACGGCTTGCGCATCCACTACGCGCGATCCGTCGGCAGCGGGTGGACGTGGGGATATCAAGACATCAACCCAGCCTACGGCGCCAACGATATGGCAAATTGGAAAGTCGCTGACTTTGATGGCGACGGCAAGGATGATCTTGTAGCTCCGTACTATCTTGGCCCCGGAAAGGGACTTCGCATTCATCGCGCAAGAACGAACTATATTGGAAGCTGGACATTCAATTATCAGGATGTTAACGCCACCTACGGCAAGGCGGATTTGTCAAACTGGAAGGTAGCGGACGTGAATGGCGATGGCCGCGCCGACCTTGTGGAGCCCTGGCATGCGGGACCGGGCTTCGGCCTACGTATCCACTATGTGATATCCAATCCGAACGGCACATGGACCTGGGGATATCAAGATGTCAACCCCGCGTACGGAAATACAAACATGGCAAACTGGAAGGTTGCGGACATCAACGGCGATGGTCGCGCCGACCTTGTGGAGCCTTACTTCCTCGGCACGACCGGTTCTCCAAAAGGCCTTCGGGTGCATTCCATTATTTCAAATCCCGACGACACTTGGACCTTCCAATATCAGGACATTGACAGCAGTTATGGCGCCAACGACATGGCCAACTGGAAGGTTATGGATGTCAATGGCGACGGCTTGGCCGACCTCGTAGACCCATTTTTCCTTGGCACAGGGCTGGGCCTGCGTGTTCATTCGGCCATTTCGCGCGGAGATGGTACATGGCAATTTAAGTACAGTGACGTTAATGCCTCGTATGGACAGAGCAATGTGACAAAGTGGAAGGTTGGCGGGTTGATTCGCGGGCGGACCCAATAAGGCGCGGCAGGGGCAGATAGCTAACGCGGCGGAAGATCGGCTGAGCGGCAACAAGGGACAAAGCTCTCCAACGGTACGGTCGCCATCGATCCGCCGTCGCTGCTCGCGCGGCTTCTTGTAGAGCGGCGCGAAGATGCCGCCCCCGCACCGGCGCTCGCATCCTCGGCCCAGCTTCGGTGGAAGTCGAGAGCGAGGGCCTCGCGCTCGCGCGGTAGGGGCGGCATCCTCGTGCTTGTCGAAAGCCGAGGCCCTCGCCCCTCGATTTGGTGGTCGAGGGGTTCGTTCGGGATTTGTCTTGTGGGATGGGACCGGGAACGGTCGAACGATCGGCGTCGCGGATGTCGACGCCGATCGCAGAGAGGCGGACGAGCGCACCGCCGAGGCATTCCTTGCGGACACGAAGCTCATCGCGGAGCACGTTGGTGTGATGCTCACCCGCTTCTTGGACACCAACGGGTCGACGTTTCCGCTCTGCCTGAACTTCGTACTTCGGGCGTTACGTCCACTCCGGAGCGGTGTGTCTTGACCGCTCTTCCCCGCCTGGAGTGCTTTGCGCTTCCGCGCCCGCGCCCGTCGAAACGGACCGTCGCCGCCATCTCGGAGTGGAGCTTGTTACAGCTGACTTCTCGTCCGGGAGTCGGGATTCGCGGTCGGGGGTCGCGAGTCGGGATTCGCGGTCGCGCTCGCAGGCGCGGACCACTGTATTGAGCGTTTCGAGCGCCGGACCCCAGTCGCTCGGCCCCGATCACCGCGGGCCTCAGCCCTGCGCGCAATCGGGCTGCCGCCGCCGGTCCATGCAGGCACGACGCCTTCGCTTCGTGGGTGAGCGGACAGCTGTGCCCGCCCCCGTCCGGCTGCGTCATGCCGATTGCGCCTCTGGGACCGAGGCCCGCGGCAATCGGGGCCTCGGGAGGCGATCACCATGCACGCGTTCCGATTCTCGTAGCGTCGTCCGGATGCTCCTGCAGCGAGCACCAGCAGGAGGTACGCTCGAAACCAGTAGTGAGCGAGCGCCGTCGATCGCGGTGCTCGGCACCTGCGTGCGGGACGGCGCGGCGCCGCAGCTACGGTTCGTGACGGCTGACCGTTGCGAAGGAGTCGCGATCGCGCGACCGTGCTGCGTACCTGAGAAAGGGGGGACACGTGAGCACGAAGAAGACCAAGACGGAGCCGAAGTACGACGTCACGCTCGAGACGCTCGAGACCGCGCCTCACCGGGCGCTCGCATTCCTGCGGGCGGTCGGAACATCGCGCGCGATCCGCGCGGCGATGTTCGGGCGGGGCTACACCGCGGAAGATCACCGCGAGGGCTGGAAGTACCTTCACACCTGCGCCGGGTTCATCGAAGACGCCGAGGAGCCCAGCATCCGCGAGGCGATCGAGGAGCTCGACGCGTGGGACGAGCCGGCGTTCCGCATCGTGCGCGCGACGCTCGAGCGGCGCTTCCCCGAGCAGGCGGCGTTCGTGATGAACGGCCTCAAGCCAGCCACCGGCGCCGCGGCCGTTCTGTCCGTCGAGCGCCTCCTCGATCGCCTCGACGCCCTCGAGCGCTCGCCCGAGCGCAAGGCCTCGCGCACGGAGGACGAGGCGGCGCTCGCCACCCTTCGTCAGCGTGGGATCGACGACGCGAAGCGAAAGCGCATGCGCGAGCTCGTCTCGACGGCGAAGTCCGTCGTCCCCCTCGTCCAGGTCGATCCTCAGGCCGTCGCGCAGGAGGACGCCGCGCGGCGCGAGGCGCTCAATAACCTGTATGCGTGGTACCGCGAGTGGACGGAGGTGGCGCGCGCGACCATCAAGCGCCGCGACTACCTCATTCGTCTCGGCCTCGCTTCGCGGCGGGCGCCCTCGGACGGCAAGGACACCGTCGCGCCGGACGCCGGTGGCGTAGCGGACCCCGTCGAGAGCTGACGGACGCCCCGATGTGCGGCGCCGGACCGCGAAGGGGCGCCCATCCGCCTCCCGGCGCCGCCGCGAGGGCCTCCTGCGTGACCGAGAGGCCCTTGGTCTCCGGTCGGAGGCCTTCCGGAGCGGTCCGGAGGGTCTCCGACGCGCCAATAGAGGCTTGCGAATCCAGGACTTGGCCCCTCCGGCGCGCACCGGAGGGCGCTCCCGGCGCGCCGAAAGGCCTGATTTTCGCGTCGACGGCGCGGGCGCTCGCGCCGGAAGGCGGCGGGGCGGCGCCGGAAGCCTCGGGGACGCGCCGAAAGCTCGCGTCTGTGCCTGCTGGAGTCGGTGAGCCGAATTACCAACCGCGTCCCGCCTCGCCCGCGCGCCGCTGCGAGCGATCCGCAGAGCGAGGCGGATGAGACCCGCAACAAGGCGCGCGGAGTGCTCTGCGCGAGCGAAGCAGCACCGGCCTTCTGACCCGAGACTCAGCTCACTGCCGTCTGGAGCGCGCCCGCGCGCTCTTCGGAGAGAGCAACGCCAAGGCCGAGAAGTGGGTGGCGGATCGACTCCTCGCGCTCCTCACCGGCCGCAGCGGCGGCGACGTCGCGACGACCATCCGGTGGTGGGAGGCGCGCGACGGCAAGATCCCTGCCCCCTCCCGCCGCCGAAGGCTCGCCTCAAGATGGTCAAGTGATCGATCTCCTTCAGCTCCCGGCCGCCGGAAAAGAGCCACCCCCATCGCGAATCACGAATCGCGCACGGCGAACCATGAGCTCGGGCCCGCGGCCCCCGCCAATTACGGGTGCGCGATGACGACCAGGCTCGGCGCGCGCGCGAGCACCGTGTCGACGCAGCTCCGCAACGTGACGGGATCGAGAGCGCCGAAGGTCTCGTCGAGGATGACGAGATCGGCGCCCTGCAGGAGAGCGCGCGCGAGGAAGATCCGGCTTCGTTCTCCGTGCGAGAGCGGCCAGCCCGTCTCGCCCACGACCTGATCGAGGCCCGAGGGCATCCGGTCGAGCAGCCGGCCGAGCCCGAGCTGACGACATACCGCCTCGGCCTCGCGACGATCGCCCTCGGGAGCAGGCCAGCTTCGTCCCATGAGGAGGTTGAAGGCGAGCGTCCCCGAGAGCACGTGGTTCTCGTGGAACTGCGGAGCGCTGGCGACGCGCTGACGCCAGCCGCGCGCGCCGAGGGTCGCCGCGTCCAGACCGCGGAGCAGGATGTGGCCGCTCTCGGGCGCGCGATGTCCGACGAGCAGCGCCGCGATCGTCGACTTCCCGCCACCCGAACGGCCTTCGAGGAGCACGCGATCGCCTTCGCGCACGGTCAGCGCGCAGTCTCGCAGGACAGGATCTCCGGTCGGTCGGTAGCGATACGACACGCCGCGCGCGTCGAGCACGACGTCGTTGACGGCGTCGTGCGGGCGCGGGCGCGGGCCGGACGCGGGGCGCTCGATCGCGGCGGCCGGCAGACCGGCGGCAGGTAGGGCCGCGGCTGCATGGAAGAGATGACCGACGCTGCGCCACGCGACATGCGCACCGAGGAGCGCCGTCGCGCTGGCGACGAGCGCTGCGAAGGCCGCCTGCGCTTGCAGGATGCCGCCAATCGAGACGGCGAGCTGCGCCGGCTCCGCGTGGGAGAGGATGGCCGGCAGGAGCCCCACGAGCCCGACGACGAGCCACCCGCGCGCCGGAAGCGCCGCGAGATGCGTGCTCGTGGCATCCATCATGCGCGACGACGACAGGTACCGCGTGACCCGATCGTCCTCGATGCGATGCCACTGCCCTTCCGGCTGCTGCGCGATCCGCGTGCGATTGCCCACGACGTTCTCGACGAACGAGCTCGTGAGCTCGAGTCGCTCCGACGTCCACGCCGTGCGCTGGCGGTGAGAACGCACGACGAGGCCGCCCATCAGCCCGCACCAGACCGCCAGGAGCAGGACGTGGAGCGCCCCGCCGGCGCCGAGCGCGAGCACGACCGTTGCGCTCGCGAGCTGCAGCAGCGCCACGGCGGCGCCGAACGCGCCGGCCAGGCCCGCGGTCTCGATCGCCGTCGACTCCGAGACCGTGCCGAGCAGGCGACCCGAGCCCTGCGTACGAATGGTGTCCGGATCGAGCCGCAGCGCGCCCGTGAGCAGTCGCTGCTTGAGGACTGCGGCCACGTCGATGGCGAGGCGACCGCCGAGGTGCATGCTCGCGAGCTGCAGCGAGACGGCGGTGAGCGTGATCAGCATCCACGTGACGAGCCAGCCCCGATCGAGCGCGCCGGAAAGCGCGCTCCGACCGAGGAGCGCCCAGCCCGAGATGCTCGCGACCACCTGCGCCACGGACATGAGCGCGAACCACGCCGCGCGACGGAGCACGCCCACGCGACGGAGCTCGCCCCAGAACGACGAGCCCGGGTCCGCGCGAAGGAGCCACATCTCGCCGACGCGGCGCTCCTCGAGAAAGTGCTTCAAGAGCTCGTGTCGCGCCTTCGCGGCACGGCGCGTGCTCACCCCCGCGACCGCGAGCCAGGCGTCCACGCGCTGCGAAGGCCCGTCCTCCATCGACGCCGTGAGCGCTCGAAAGAGCGCGGAGGGCGAGATGCGACGATGCGCTAGCGACGGATCGATCACGACGAGGGCATCGCGACGAGACGACAGGACCGCCAGGGTGCGGCTCCCGCTCGACGTCGGCACGCGAACGAGCGCTGGACCGAGTGACGCGAGCACGCCGCTGAGCTCGCCGTAGGTACACTCGACCGGCTCCGCCTCGACCCCGACATGGTGCGCCATGGCCTCCATCCAGCGCGCACGGTTCGCGGGGCTGCCCGAGGCACCGCCAGGCGTCGACGTCGCGTCAAAGGCCGCGCGGGGGGAGAGACCCGCGGCGCGCGCGAGCGTGACGAGCGCCTCGTCGAGCGCGTCGTCGCTCCACGTCGCGTCCTCCAGGGCCGCGGTGCTCATCGCTCCACCTGCTCGACGGTGTCGACGAGACGACCGCCGGCGACGGTCTTCCGGGTCCACCGCGCCGACGACCACGTCTCACTCCGCAGGGCCTCGTCGGCGGTGACGAGCGCGCGATAGCGACTGCCCGGATCGGCGAGGAGCGCCGCGGGAGCGCCGTCCTCCACGATCTCGCCGCCGTCGACGACGAGCACGCGATCGAGCTCCTTCGTGTCGCTCACGTCGTGGCTCACGAAGAGCAGCGTCGCGCCACGCCAGCGTTCGCGCGCACGCGCGAGGAGCGCTCGGCGGCGCTGCCGCTCGAGGCCGCGAAACGGCTCGTCGAGGATGACGAGGCGCGGCTGCTTCCTGAGGAGCGCTCGCGCGAGCCGTACCCGCTGACCTTGTCCTCCCGAGACGCGCGCGCCGCCCTCGCCGAGATTCGCCTGCATGCCGTCTGCGAGGGCCTCGAGCACCTCGGTGAGATCCGCGCCGGCCACGGCCTCCGGCAGCCGATCGAGCGGCACGTCGCCCTCGCCGAACGTGACGTTGTCGAGCAGCGAACGATTCCAGAGCTGCACCGCCGGGTCGACCCAGGCAAGCTCGCGGCGAAGCCGAACGATGCGATCGCCATCGAGCTCCTCGCCGTCGACGAGGACGGCACCCTCGGACGGCGCGAGCCACCCCAGCAAGAGCCCCACGAGCGACGACTTGCCGGCGCCGGACGGGCCGACGATCGCGACGTGGCTCCCGCGCGGGATGCTCGCGCGCAGCTTGTGCAGGATGGTGTTGCCCGCGGGGCGCACCGTGACGTCGCGCAGCTCGACGTCTACGCCTCGCATCGGTATCTCCGTCGGATCGCCCGGCGCATATGCGCCGCGCACGGAGCGCGTGATCTCCGTCGCTCCGAGCGGCGCGAAGATACGCAGCGCGACGTTGCGCATGTCGCGATACGATGTGAGCGAGACCGCGAGCTCCTGACCGGCCGCCGGGATACGAAAGGCCCAGAACGCGATCAGGAGCAGCGCCGCGAGCGGCCTCTGGTCTCCCACGTAGGTCGCCACGAGCGCGACGGCGATGATGCTGCCCACGAGCGCCTGCAGCGCCTGGAGACGCGTGCTCTCCTGCTGTAGCGATCGCGCGGTGCGCGACCATTCGACGAGGAGCGCCTCGTGCTCGCGGCACACTGCGCGCTCCGCGCCGTGTACGCGAACGGGCGTCACCCCAAGCAGCGCATCGAGGTAGAAGCGGTCGAGCGTCGCCGCGTGCGTGCGGAGGCGCAGGCTCGTCTCGGTCAGGGGCCGGCGGATCGCGAAAGGGAGAAGGACGGAGATACCCGTCGCCGCGACGGCCCAGCCCAGCGCTCGCGGATGCAACCAGACGATCGCCGCGGTGGTGACGACGAGGCCCGCGCCCGCTCGGGCGATCCGCGCCCCGAGCACCGGGATCTCGCGGAGGATCTGCATCTGGTGTCCGCGCGAGGCCATGTCCGACGTGGAGCGGCTCCGGAGGTAGCGGTCCTCGAGACGTGGGATCTTCTCGAGGAGCTGGACGCGCAGGCGCGTCTCGAGGCCGCGACCGACGCGGAGGATCATCGACGAGAGGAACAGCTCGAGGCCGAGACCCGCACCGGCGAACACGGCGAGCGCGAGCAAGCCGCCTGCGCGCTGGTAGTCGAGCGAGAGGAAGCGGCCGAGATCGATCGCGCCGCGCATGAGCAAGACGTCGATGCCGGCCACACACACGCTGGCGGCGATCGCGATCGCGATCGCGCCGAGCGCGCGCGGACGGTCGAGCTGGATGATCTGCAAGACGAGGCGCAGCGGATCCACGCGGCGATCGGCGACGACCTCACGGGTGCGCCCTGGTGGCACCGGTGCCGGGAGATGCTCGTCGCGCCCGGAGAAGTGCACAATCACCGCGCCGCGCACGGTCAGCTTCCCCGCCTGCGGGCCCGGCGAGACCCACCAGAACCGACGCGGGATGCCGTCGGCCGGCGTCGCGCCCTCGCTGAGCGTGCGCTCGAGGAGGCTCTGCAGGAGCGCCTCGGCGGCCTTGCCGCGCTCGAGGGCGTCGGCCTCGAGCAGCGCGGAGATCATCCGGACGCCGGCGTCGAGCGCACCGAAGCCTCGCCAGCTCGGATCGGCGTGGGCAGCCGCGACGAACGTTCGGACCGCCACGTCACTCATTCCGCAAGCCCGCATCCGCGCGCAGAGCGGCGCGAGCGCGTTCTCCGATCCGGCCCAGCGGCGCCACTTCTCGACGGAGATCGGGATCGCGAGATCCGGCATCCGGTCGAACAGCGCGCGCTTCCTCACCCACGCCCGCCCCCCGGACGGATCCATGATCTGCACGTAGGGACCGAGCGTCCTCCAGACGACGAGGAAGTGGAGCAGACCTCCGCTCGATCGCGTCACGACGATCGCCGGGAGGCAGTCGGCCTCGGGCAGGAGGAAGTGATCGCGCGGCACGAGGACCTGATGGCTCGCGAGGCCCAGCTCGGCAGCGAGCGCGGCGAGCGCATCGATCGATGTCCCGTCGATGTCGGTCTGGCAGCGCTCGCGCAGCGCCTCGTAGCTCGCTTCGATCCCGAAGCCCTCGAGCACGGCCGCGAGCGCCGCGGGCCCACAGTCCATGAGCGAGGTCTGGATCACCTCCGGCGCAAAGAACCTGCGTGAGGCCTTGTCCTTCATCGGACGCTCGCGCGCGCCGGCCGCGCCGCCGGGTCAGAGTCGGTCTTCGCGACAGCACGTTCTTGCTCGCGGGTCGGCAGCGACGGCGGCGCGACGGCAGCGCCGATGCCGCGCATGAGCAGCGCGAAAGGCGAAGCCTGCTCCACGCAGACGTCGACGGACGCAGGGAGGCCGTGCTGGATCGGTGCCCTCACCGCGTCGTCCGCGCGGATGACGAGCTCGACGCGCACCGTGCCGCCCGAGGGCTCGTTCGCGACGTCGACGACCGCGGCGTCGAGCATGCCGTATTCCGTCCACGAAAATCCGTTCAGGCGGACGCGCGCGCTCTGTCCCGGAAGCACGCGACCGACCGCGCCGGAGGGGGCGAGCTCGGCGACGACGTGGATATCGCTCTCCGGGATCACCGTCGCGATCACGTCACCGGCAGAGAGCACGTCGCCGATCTGGAGCGCGGAGATGCCTCCGAGCTTGCCCGCGATCGCCGCTCGTATCCTACGACGATCGATCTGCGCCCGCGCCGTCTCGGCGGCCGCGAGGCTCGCCTGGCGCTCGGCCTCGAGATCTGACAGCTGCCGTTCGAGCTCGGCGGTGCGTGTGATCTCCAGCCTGTCCTCGTAGTGCTGCGACGCTCCCAGGCGCGCGATCTCCACCGCCGCGCCCTGCACCTTGAGCCGGCTGTCGGCGAGCTCGCCGTCGGCCTTCACCTTGTCGGAGCGCGAGAGCAGCTGGTTGTCGCTGAGGTTCTTCGTCATCACGCCGAGCTCCTCCTGCCGATCTCTCGCGGCCTGCGCCTCGTCGAGCTGCAGCTTCGCGCGGTCGGCGGCCACTCCGTTGAGCCGCCACCGGGCCCTGCGCACCTCGTTCGCCGCGTCTATCTGGTGGCGCAGCGCGTCGAGCCTGGGCTGCAGGCTTGCGGCGCGCGCGATCTCCTCGTCGAGGTGCCGCTGCTCGACCGTCGTGTCGAGGTAGACGAGGACCTCGCCCTCGGTGACCTGCCGTCCCAGCGCGACGTTCAGCGCCGTGATGCGGCCCGACTCCGGCGACGAGACGCGGCTCGGAAGGCGTCGCACCTCGAGCCGCGCCTGGGACGTGGACGCGCGGACGTCGATCCGCGCGCAGCCCATCCACGTGGCCCACGCGCCGAGCACGACGAGCGCCGCGACGAGACGCAACGGATGCGGGCCGCGGTCGTCCAGCGATCGCATCGTCCGTGAGAAGCTCGATGCCATCGCTGCTCACTCCCCCGAGACGCGTCGGACGCCGAGGGATACGGCCGGGCGCGTACCGCTGGTGCTCGCTCCGGTCTTCGCGTCCTTGCGAGGCCGCGCGATGCGGTGCGCGTTCAGCTTGTTGGTGAGCGTCCGTCGCGACACGCCGAGCAGGCTGGCGGCGCGTGTCTGGTTCCCGCCCGCGCGCTCGAGCGCGGCGAGGATCCGCGCGAGCTCGAAGGCGCGGAGCTCGCCACGCATGTCACCGGCGTTCGGTCCGCCACGCGGTCCGGGAGCGACGTCGCGTTCCGGCTCGTCCGGCGGGCCTGAGGGGACTGGGAGGACTGGCGAGCTCGCGAGCGCGAAGTGCTCCGTGTCGAGCACGGTGCCGGAGCAGAGCGCGACCGCACGCGAGATCGCGTTGCGGAGCTCGCGGACGTTGCCTGGCCACAGGTGATCGCGAAGGAGCGCCTCGGCCGCTTCGCTCAAGCCGAGCGGAGGCCGACCGAACTGGCGCGCCGTGCGACGGAGGAAGAGCTGCGCGAGCGCGAGGATCTCGGACCGGCGTTGCCGCAAGCTCGGGACGGTCACGCTCAGGCCGTCGAGGCGGAAGTAGAGATCTTCGCGAAACTCGCCGCGCGCCACGAGCATGCGAAGGTCACGATGAGTCGCCGCCACGAGGCGCACGTCGACCTGGCGCGGCCTCGTGCTTCCGACGCGCACGATCTCACCGGTCTCCAGCACGCGAAGCAGCTTCGCCTGCACGCGCAACGACAGCTCCCCCACCTCATCGAGCAGGAGCGTTCCCCCGTGAGCGGCGGCGAAGTAGCCCTCGCGCTCCGCGACGGCGCCCGTGAAGGCCCCGCGCTCGTGGCCGAAGAGCTCGCTCTCGACCATCGACTCACTCAAGCTCGCGCAGTTGACGCGCACGAAGCGGGCGCGCGCGCGTCCCGACTGCTGGTGGAGCCATTCGGCGGCCCCTTCCTTCCCCGAGCCCGTCTCGCCGAGCACCAGCACTGGCAGCTGCGTGGCCGCGACGCGCGCGAGCTCGGCGTAGACACGACGCATCTCGGGATCGATCACGACGTGCTCGTCCGTCTCGTCGCGCGCGCCCGTCGTCTCTCTCGCGCCGGGCGCCTCGCCGTCCGCGTAGTGGCTCGTGATCCCCATCCTCATGGCGCGTACTCACGCAAGGCATGTGCCCCGCTGATTCGTCGGCAAATTTCATGATTCGGTGACCCCCGTTCGGGTGACAACCTGCGTCCGGAGCGCCCGCAGCGGCGCGAGGCGCGTCTCGCGCAGGACGCGCGGCTTGCGCATGGTGCGCATTGCGCCTTGCGCAGCTCGCGCATCTCTCCCTCACGTGCTCGCGTGCGAGCTCCGCTCAGGGGGCGACGTAGAGCACGCCGACCTTGACGAGTGCCTTGCTCAGGACGACCTGGTCCTCGCTCTCCAGCCCCGGCAGCTCGCGAACGTAGAACGCGTCCCACGACAGGGCGCGCTCGAGCGCCGGCGCGGCCCAGGCATCGACCCGGCACAGCACGACGGGCGTCTCGCTCTCGAGCACGATCTCGATCTTGCTCCGCTCTCGCCGGAGCGCGAGCGGCCGCCCCCACGACGCGCGCGCGACGCGGCTGCCGGTATGGATCGAGCGATCGTCGAACCACGCATCGGGGAGCTCGCCGAAGAGGGCCTCGTAAGCCGCTCGAAACTCGACGAAGCTCATCTGGGGGATCTGGAGAGCGTCGTTGCTCCCCGCCTCCGCCGGATCGTGATGAACGAACTTGCCGAAGAACGTTCGGGTGAGCTCGTCGTACTGCGCGGTGAACAGGACGAGCTGATGCCAGACCTCGTCGACGCGGCGCGAGAACATCGGGATCGGTCGAGACCGGTGCACGTCGCAGAGGACGAGGTACTTCTTCACCTCCTGGAAGAGGTCGGTAGCCTCGTCCGGGGTGCGGACGATCTTGAGACGAAGCAGCTTGTTGGTGAGATAGGGCGCTTCGACGCGGAGGAGCGCGGTCAAGCGATCGAGGGAGAAGGTCATGACCGCCGGCAGTGCGAAAATCACGCCGGGCGCCGGCGGCGAGACGCGACGAGCGAACGCGCCGAAGTCATGGGAAGCAGACGTCCCACGCCGTGGAAGGTCGCTTCCCGCGTCGGGAAGGAGCGTTCCCATCACAGTCCGCGTGCTCTGGCACGAAGACCCGCGTTTCAGGCGCGATCGGCGCGTGCTCGTGCGGTTGGCGTCGCTCGTGCAGAGGAGCGAGGCGGGGCGTCGGAAGCGAGACACTTCGACCCGGCGCCCCCGCTTGTCAATCCCAACGACTGGAGCAATACGATGAACATCGAAGAAGCGAATATCGAGACGCGCGAGATCGAGCAGCAGCCCCGCGAGCTGCGCCTCACCGTGGAGATCCCGACGGAGCTCTCGGCCGGCGCTGAGCCCGTCTGCCAGTGCGTGATGTGTTGCAACGGCCCGCACTCCGGCCCTCCCTGAGCCCATCCGCGCAGCCCGAGGCCCTCGTCGAGAGGGCCTCGGGCGACCAACGGGTCGACGTTTCCGCTCTGGCCCTAATTCGTACTTCGCGTGGAGACCCGTGGAGACCCGTCCTGAGCAACGTTATCGCGCGAGGCGTTGTGGGCGGAAGCGAGCGCGCCGCAGCTAAGGCGCAACTCAGTTGCGCCGATCCTGAAAGCTCGAAGCGGTCGGCTCACACGTACTCGCTTTGACCGGAAATTCACGCCCGCTCGCCCAACGGGCGGGCGTGAATCGGAGGTCCCTCCAAGTGAGCACCGCTATAGCATCGGCCCGACAGGGCGCCGATGAACCTGAGCAGGACCGCTGATACGCGGACGAGCGCCACGAACTCTGATGGGAACCGGTTGGCGTGCGGGACGTCAGCCGTCTCGCTGTATGGGCGCGGGGCGCTCGCCTGAATCAAGCGCACGTGGAGAGCGGCTCTGGCAGAGAGAGAAAGCGGCCGCGAATGCGATAGGTGCCGTGAGGAAAGACAACGTCGCAACCGCCTGTGAGGTAGCGGACGAGCGCGGCCAAGCGTCGTGCACGGAACGCGACGAGAGCGGCGAGCTCGCGGAGTCGTCGCCTCTTGTCGAGGCATGCGAGGTGGGGCCGAAGCTCACGCCGCGGTTCGACCGTCTTGGGCGAATCCGTCGGCTCAGCGCGGAGGACGGCCTTGCGTCCGAGCACACCACGACCGCCTGCTTTTCGCTCTTCGCGTGCGCGCTCTTCCTCGAGGTTCAGGGCCTCTCGGAGCTTCGCCACCCACGCCTCCTCCGACAGCTCCTCGAAGCCGTCGGGCCGCTCGATACGGAGCGTGACTTCGTTGGGCATCTTGCCGTTCGACCGAAAGAACCCCCTCGGCCGCTTCACTGTTTTCGTCGTCCCCGACAGGTGCATCCCGAGAGAGCACGCTCCCGGCCAATCGCTAATCCGGTCGACGAGGTGGTCGGCGACTGGGTTGGCCAGCAGGTAGACGAGCTTGGCGAAGCGATCGGCGGGCTCGACCAAGTAGACAGCGTTCGGTTGCTCGGTGGCCCAGAAGTGTCCATCGTTCGGCGTCGAGTCGGGAGAGGGCGACGAGTCGTAGCGATCGTCGAAGCCGTCGAGTGGGGTCGTCAGCAGACACGCGCTCGAGGCCGCGACGGCAACCAGCGCACAGACGACGGCGACGTGACGAACGGCGATTCTCCCCACTCGCCGAGAATAGGGCTTCGACGAGCGGGTCACTTTGAGACCGAATCGCCGTTGTCGTCGAAGACGTTGCCGCTCCACACGATGACCGAGGCTTCATCCCGGACGAGATGGGTGCCATAGGCCGCGGAATCTCGATAGAAGCGGTTGTTCGTGACCTTCACGTTGGTCGCCTGATCGCCGTTCTGCTCGTCGACGTAGAGTGTGTACGAGCCACCGCCGAGCCAGTTGCCGTTCATCTCGACGGCGTCGATGTCGCCCGCCCAGGCGGTGAGGTTGATGGCCCCTGTTTCCCCTCGCCACTCGTCCTTCGGGTCGGTCAGCCGGATGTTGTTACCCCAGAGCTTCGACGGAGCGCCGCCGCCGTACACCTCGATGCCATCGTAGTGCGCGCCGGGCTGACCGCCTTGCAGGCGATCGATGTAGTTCGCCTGAAGCATCGAACCACCGCCGACGGTCATGCCGTTCTCCCAACCATGGAGATAGCTACCGCACACCGTCGTGTTGTCTGCATAGATGCCGATGTACGCCCCCTCGTCGGAGTAGACCTCCGAACGAAGGATCTTCGTGCCCGTGATGCCGCGCTTCACCTTGATCGCGATGTCGCTCGGTCCGCCGGAGACATGGACCTTGCTGTTCATGATGATGACGTCGTTCGCCTCGACGTTGATCGTTCCGGTGACGTCGCGCGCATCGATCACGGTCCCTGCAACCGTGATCGTCATGCCTGTCTCCGGCGTCAGCGTCGTTCCCGGTGGAACGCCCGTGTTCGCCGCCGTGGGTCTGACGCTGGGGAGCGCGGGGAACGTCGCGCAGAAGTCGCTCGCTCGAGCCGCGTCGGCTCCGCCATCGTAGACGCCGCCTTCGTTCGGACCGGACACTCCAGAGTCGATGAGCCCCGGTCCTCCGGCATCGCCACCGTCCGCCGTGCCCACGTCGGTCGCCGGCACATCCCCACAAGCAACGGCGACACACACGACCACGCCCATCGCGAAGCTCGTGATGCCAACGCCGAAGGAAAGGTCTCGCGTCATCGCACGATCCTATGGAGGGTCACTGAGCGCGAGTCTGAAATCGACCCGTGCGGCGCTTCACCGTCGAGTCGGCGCACGTGCCGAATGCCCCCGCCGAAGGGGCGAACCGTTTGCTGGGAGGGCGATCCGGGGCGTCTTCTTTCCGCGCCGCGGAAAGCGCCCGGGCCGTGGAAGCCTCCCCTCCTAGAGGAGGTTCAGGTCGACGGATGGGATGACCTTCTTGAGCTCTTTGGCCAGAAGGAACTTCCATCCGTCGTGCTCGTCCATCGGGATGAAGAGCACCCCCGAGAAGTCGGACGGGATCTCGGTCCCCGCCTTGTAGAACGCGCACACCTTCTTTCGCCCTAACAGCCCGTTGAAGAAACGGGCTGCTAGCGGAGGAGCGGCAGCAGAGCGTCGCCGTCCTCGTCCAATGGGCCGACGTTTCCGCTCTGGCTGAAATTCGTACTTCGGGCGCAACGTCCACTCCGGAGCGCCGCGCTGGCGCATGCCGCGCGCGGAGACGAGCTCACAGTCGGCACCCGCGACGCCCAACCGAGTGCTTTGCGTTTCCCTCTCGCCAAGGTCTCGCTCACGGTCCCAACCCAGTAGGTGTTCTCGGTTGAGCGGGAGCACAAGGCCCCGAAGGATGAGCTCCGTGACCTGCTCGTGACGTTCGAGCGATCAAATCTCGCGGTTCGAGAGATTCGATCCGTGCACCCCCGGGCATCCTCCCAAAGAACGACCGTGAGCAGATGGGCTTACGCGGAGGTGCCCGCGCGCGCGGCGCACAGGAGGCACATCGATGAACTGGCACTTGGCGAAACGGTTGGGGGTGGTACTGGCGATGACGTTGCTGGCGGCCTGCAGCGACGAAGGCGACGAAGGCGGCGACAGCAACCCGGACGACACCAGCAGCGGGGGTGACGAGCACCGCCCCGGGCTGGGGAAGTCGACGAAGGCGCCCGAAGGCAGGCCTTTCACGCTGCCCGCGGGGCTGACGCTGGAGACGCCCATCATGGGCTACGCGCCGGAAGATCCGGAGGACTGCGACGACATTTACGGCGACGAGGCCTACGGCCACGGGGCCAGGGTCCGGCTGTGCCTCATCTTCAACACCCCCACCGGGTCGCCCATCAACGTGACGCTGCCGCCCGGACTCATCTTCATTTCCAAGAATCTGAAGGTGCAGAACGGCATCCTCACGCAGGGCATCTCGTTCGAGGTCCCGGCCGGTACGCGGTTCTTCGCGCCGATTTTCATGTATTGCGCCAACAGCCCCCGCCGTCCCACCGATCCCTTGGACGAGTACGCTGTGGGGCCCATCACCGAGTACGAAGACTTCCAGGAGCTGTTCCGTTTGCTGGAGGGCAGGAGCATCTCCAGGGAGGAGGGCGGCTACATCCAGGTGGCGGTGCAGCACCTCACGGAAGGCAAGGGGCTGAGCGCGTCGGACCGCGCGACCATCGACAAGATGTGAGCTCGACGGGCGACGCTTCCGCTCTAAATGGCTCGGCGCGGGCCCACGCGTGGCCAGGTGATTCCCGACCGAGAAGGGTGACTTCAAGGTCTGGGACGAGGCAAGCAGGAGAGCGCGCGGCTTCGCGTACCGGCACTGGTCCTGCCGGACTTCGACTAACGTTCGCCCGGCGGCGTGTCGCGGAGCCTTGCGCTGAGCGCCGCGACCTCCTCCCGGCTATGGCGCAGATGTCGGCGCACCGTGCCGGCGGGGTGATGCGTCAGTCCTTCGCCGGGCCGCCACTCGCCCGCCGGCCGGATGGGACGCGGGACGAAGCCGCCGCCACAATTGGGGCAGACATCGTGCAGCACGGTGTCGACGCAATCGGCGCAGAACGTACACTCATAGCTGCAGATACGGGCATCGGCCGCGTCGGGCGGCAGGTCGACATCGCAGCATTCGCAATTGGGTCTGAGTTCGAGCATGGGCTCCTCCTTGCCGGCATGCTTGTCGCCCGGATCGGCTTTGGATAAATCCGTTGATTGTCCGGCAGAGCCCGGCGCTTTTCCGGAGCCGGCCGTGATCGACGACAAGGATGCCGCCATTCTCGATGCGCTCGCCGCCGACAGCCGAGCGCCGCTCAAGGCCATCGCCGCCGCCGTCGGTCTTTCGCGGTCCAGCGTCCAGGAGCGGATTGCGCGGCTCGTGGCGGACGGCACCATTGCCGGCTTTTCCATCCGCCGTGGCGCCGAACAGAAGGGCGCCCGGGCCTATATGCTGGTCGCCACCGCCGGGGCCCAATGCGCCGCAGTTGCGCCGCGCCTGCTCGGCATCGCCGAGATCACCCGCTGCGACTCGGTAGCCGGGGAAACGGACATGGTGCTGACCGTCGAAGCCCGGGACGCGGCAGCCCTCCAGGCCGTGCGCGACCGCATCGCCTCGGTCGATGGGGTGACCGGGGTGGTGACGATGCCGGTCATGGTTGCGCGCTTCGCCCGCTAGTCCGACTCCGGTCGTCCCGTCATTTGTCGCGCGTATCGGGATCGCGATCTCGGCGGGAGGCGCGCTCGGCGGCGCCGGCTTCGTCTCCGCATTCGTGGGGTGCAAACACGCGGACGCGCAGCGTGAAATGGGGCACGCGATCCGAGCCGAACATTGAGACTTGTATTCCGAATAGTCATTCGCAAATAGGTCCCGTGTCCAAGGCAAGAACGACGAACGGTGCGACCGTCACCGACCTCGATGAACGGCCCAGGCTCGGTCGGCGTGCGCAGCTCGTGCGGGCAGACATCGTCCGGTCCGCCGCAAAGTCGTTCGCGTCCAAGGGCTTCGCCGGAACGACGATGGAGGACGTCGCACGCGACGCCGGCTTCGCGCCGAGCTCGCTCTACGGCTACTTCTCCGGCAAAGAGGAGCTCTTCGTCGCCACCCTCGACAAGATCGCGGAGCAGCTCCTCGAGGTCTTCGACGATCGGCTGCTTCAGGAGCTCCCGTACGTCGAGCGCATCTTTTGGAGCCTGCGGCGCGTGTGCCAGCTCATCGAGCCGAACCGAGAGCTCTTCGTTCTGCTCTTCGGTCACGCGCCCTTCATCGAGTGGAACGCGTCGTCCTCGGCCGAGGCGTCGAACGTCGGCAAGCGGGCCTATCGCCGCCTGATCCAGCGACTCGCCGACGAGATCGCAGCCGGTGATCCGCGGGAGCCGACGCAGGCCGATGCGCTGGACCTCGCGTACGTCCTCTCCGGTGCGTTCCAGACCTGGGTGTTCCGATGGCTTCACGGCGACATGCCCGACGGTCTCCAGGAGAGCCTCTCGCGCCTCTTCGTGAGGTTTCACGTGCTCCTCGACGTCGAGGTACACCAGTGAGCGCGCCGGACATCGCCCGCAAGGGCGTGCCTGCCCGGCTCGACATGGTGGGACGCGGCGCTCGGGCGTTACCGCTCGGACTCGTCGTCCTGTCACTGAACGGCTGCGGTGGTCGTGCAGAAGGACATGACCGCCGGGGTAGCGCTTCCGATGCGCCGCTTCAGCTCGCCACGACGACGACCGTGGCGTCGCCGACCTCGGGGGTCGTCGAGCTCTCCGGAGTCCTGGAGCCCGAGCGGCGGGTCGCGCTCGCGTCGAAGCTCCATGCCCGCGTGAGAGCGCTCTCCGCAGAGGAAGGGCAACGCGTCCGAGTCGACGAGACGCTCGTGCAGCTCGACGTCCGTGACCTCCAGGCGCGACGCGCGCAGCTCCTCGCCAGTCAGACGGCGGCGGCGGCGCAGGCTAGTTGGTCCGAGGGCGAACTGAAGCGATCGCGCGCGCTCACCGAGAGCGGGGCCCTCCCTGGCGTGCAGCTCGACGAAGTACGTCGGGTCCATGACGTCGCTCAGGCGTCGCTCTCGGGCGTGAACGCGCAGCTCCTCGAGCTCGACGTGAACGTCGCGGACGCAACCATTCGGGCTCCGTTCGCCGGTGTGGTCGTGCGTCGGACGGTGGAGCTCGGTCAGTTCGCGGCTCCGGGACAGCCGCTCTTGCTGCTCGAGGACGACGCGACGTTGCGCGTCTCGATGGCTGTCAGCGCCGCGGAAGCCGCGGCGCTCACGGTCGGCCAACGCGTCCCCCTCCGGATGGACGGTCCGCTCTCCGGTGAAGGTACGGTCACGGCGATCGTGTCCTCCGGTGATCCAGGCACGCCGGGGCTGCGCATCATCGTCAAGTTCGACAACTCCGCGCACACCTGGAGGGCAGGCGCCGTCGCCCATGCGGCGCTGCCGCTCCCGAGAACGAAAGCCGCGACGGTGGAGGTTCCTGCCGGCGCAGTGCGGTACCGCGGTTCGCTCCCCGGCGTGTGGGTCGTGCGCGACGATCGGCTCGTCTTCACTTGGGTCCGAATCGCGAGGACGACGGACATGACGACCCAACTCTCCTCCGGAGTGGGGCTCGGCGAGCGGGTCGTGCGCAACGGCGGAGATCCTTCGCTTCGAGACGGACTTCACGTGGAAGCGATGCGATGAGCGGAGGCACCTTCTCGACGCGCGTCGCTGCGTTCTTCATCCGGTCGCACCTGACCCCCCTGCTCATCGTCGTATCGATCGCCCTCGGGCTGTTCGCCACGGTGACGACGGCAAAAGAAGAGGAGCCGTCGATCACGATCGCGATGTTCGACGTAGCCATCGCGTGGCCGGGGCATGACACGGCCGAGGTCGACGAGCGACTCGCTCGTCCCGTGGCAGCGTGGGTGCGAGAGCTGCCCGGCGCAGAGCACGTCCTGTCAGCGTCGGCTGACGACGCGACGCTCCTCGCGGTGCAGTTTCGACAGGGAGTCCGTCGAGAAGACGCCTTCACCCAGCTGAGCGAGCGATTGAACGCGCGAAGCTCGCTCCTCCCCGAGGGGGCATCCGTCCTGTCGTTCACCCCACGGGGGGTGGAGGACGTGCCGGTGCTCGCGTTCTCGATCACCAGCGACGCAAGCAGCCCTGAAGAGCTGCGGCGCCACGCGGTCGCCGTCTCACGCACGCTCGAGCAGCAGTCGAATGTCGCGAGCGTGGCCGTGCTAGGCGGGGCGCAGCGCGCGTTCCGCGTAGAGGTGGATCCCGCGAGGCTCTCCTCGTATCGGCTCGACATCGACGCGGTGAACGGCGCGATTCGACACGCGAACCTCGAGCTGCCCGTGGGCCGCTTCGAGAGCGGCACGCGCGTCGCGCTCGTTCGCGCGGGGTCGACCATCGACTCGGTGCACGATCTCGAAGGGCTTCCGCTCACGGAGACGAGCGCGGGCGTCGTCCGCCTTCGTGACGTGGCGTCGGTGCGCGACGTCGTGCGCGAACCGACGGCCTACGTCGCGCACGGCGGCCGCGACGGCGTTCATGCTCGTGTCTCCGATTCGGTGACCATCATGGTCTCGAAGGTGACAGGGGCAAATTCGGCAGAGCTCACCCAGCGCCTCCGCGCGTGGATGTCCACCGAAGGCGCGCGCCTGCTGCCGGGGGACGCGAGAGTTCACGTCGCGCTCGATACCGGCGCGACGGCGGAGGAGAGGGTTACGACGCTCTTCGAGCACATCGGTATCGCCACCGTCGTGGTGGTCGTGTTGATCGGTCTGTCGCTTGGCCGTCGCGAGGCGGCGATCGTCGCCATCGTCATTCCGGCGACCCTCGCGATCGTCCCGTTCGTCTACCAGGCAGCAGGGTTCACGCTCAACCGCATCACCCTCGCGGCGATGATCTTCGCGATCGGCATCCTGGTCGATGACGCGATCGTCGTCGTCGAGAACGTGCATCGGCGGTTCCAGGAGGACGGCGGCCGTTCGGTCGACCTCCGAAGCCTCGCGGCCGAGGCCGTCGGTGAGGTCGCGAACCCGACCATCCTCGCGACGTTAACGGTCGTGGCGGCGCTGACGCCCACGGCGTTCGTCTCCGGCATGATCGGTCAGTACCTACGGCCCCTGCCGATCGGCGCGTCGGTCGCGATGGTGTTCTCGTTGGTCATCGCGCTGACGGTGACGCCGTACCTGAGCTACCGCATCCTGCGGAATGCTCACGCCGATCACGCCGTGAGCCCGGGCTGGCTTCGGCTCTATCGACGACTGCTCACGTGGACGCTCGCGAGGCCGCTGCGCGGGGCGGGAGTGTTGTTGGCGGGTGTGTCGCTGCTCCTCGGCGCGCTCGCGCTCCTGCCGACGCGCACCGTGCTGGTGAAGCTCCTGCCGGGGAGCGACGCGGCGGACATGAGCGTCGTCATCGACCTCCCCGCTGGCACCTCGCTCAGTCGCGCCCACCAGGAGCAGAAGCTCCTCGCGGCGAAGCTCCTGGAGATCCCAGAGGTCGAGTCTCTCCAAGTGTACTCGGGACGACCGGGACCTTCGACCTTCCAAGGCGTCGCTCGTCACTACATGCTCCGAGCCGCCCCCCATCAGGGCGAGATCCAGCTCCAGCTCGTCTCACGCGGGAAGCGCTCACGTGACAGTCACGCCATCGCGGAGGAGGTTCGCCGCGTCACCGACGCCCACCTCTCGCCGCAGAACGCGATCTTCACGGTCGCCGAGCCGCCGCCGGGGCCGCCGGTTCAAGCGGCGCTCGTCGCAGAGATCTACGGCGCCTCCGAGGAGGCACGGAGCGCGACCGCGACGCGCGTGCACGCTGCTTTCCTCGCCGAGCCGTCGCTCGTCGACGTGGACTGGACGCTACGCCCGTCGACGCCGCAGACCGTCCTCAGGACGGACACGACGAACCTCTCGCTCCACGCTGTCTCGGGCGCGCGGCTCGTCGCGAGCCAACGCTCGCTGTTCGCGGGCGATGCGCTGGCGGAGCTCGAGATCCCCGGTGAGGTGGAGCGTGTCGCCGTCGTCGTCCAGGCGTCGAACGCGGCACAAACGCAGCCGAACGATATGCTGGACGTTCGCGCGGTATCGATGCGCGGGGCGTTGGTGCCGATCGCCGACATCGCGCGGCTCGAGCCTCGCGAGGGCCGACCGCCGCTGCTCCGCAAGGACCTCTTGCCTGTGGTGTTCGTCATGGGCGAGATGCGCGGGGCCGAAGCACCGGCGTACGCCGCGCTCGACATCACCCAGGCGCTGCGACGTGAGGGGGCTGACGTCGACGTTCAGTGGATGGAACGCGCCCCCGATGCCGCGCGCACGACGTTGCGCTGGGGCGGAGAGTGGACGACGACCTACGAGCTGTTCCGAGATCTCGGCGTGGCATTCGCCGCCGCGCTCGCGTTCATCTACGTCACGCTCGTCGCTTGGTATGGCTCCTACGTCACGCCGATCGTCGTGATGATCCCGATCCCGCTCGCGCTCGTCGGGGTCGTGCCCGCGCACCTCCTGGCAGGCGTGCCGCTCTCCGGGATGGCCGTCCTCGGGCTCATCGCGTTGGCCGGAACGATGGTGCGCAACTCCATTCTGCTCGTCGACTTCTTGCAGGAGAACCGCAGCGCTGGTCACTCTATCGTCGATTCCATCGTGCTCGCGAGCCAGGCGCGCGCGCGACCGATCCTGCTGACCGCCGGGACCATCATCTTCGGTGACGGGATCCTGTTCTTCGATCCGCTTCTCCAGGGACTCGGTCTCACGATGGCCTCGGGGGCGCTCGTGTCCACGCTGCTCACCCTCGCGATTGTCCCGATCGCTTACAGCATCCTCGCGACGTGGACGAGCGTCGCCGCGCGCGCGGGTTGATCCGATCCCCACCGGGCTGCGCGACGCGCGGCGATGACGTTCTCTCGGAACGTCGCCCGCGTCGGACATCGCCGACGACATCACGTGAGGGCGGTCAAGATGGGTGGTCGGCGGCGGAGTCGATGACGCGTCCGTCAACGAACGCGTCGGAGCTCGTCGGCGAGCGACCACGACGTCGAGCTCGATGTTGGGCGTCGTGTCCTTGACGTCGAAGGAACGAGCTTCCACGATCGAGCGGTGGAGCTCCAGAAGATCACGTGTGGTGGGTGTGGCGCGTCGCTCTCGCTCTCCGGCGAGCCCAAGTTCGTCGACTGTCGCTTCTGCGGTGCGTCGCTGCGCGTCGTCCGAAACGAGTCCGCGGTCTTCACCGAGGTGCAGGAGCGCGTAGAGGCCTTGGGGGACGAGGTCGCGGAGCTCCGCAAGGACGCCGATCTCCGCGCGCTCGAGGACAGGTGGGCGGCGACGCAGCGGGAGCTCTCCGGCTACGACCGGCGCGGCCGACTCATGCGCCCCACGCGCGGCTTTGCGGTCTTCATCATGGCGGCCTGCCTGCTCTGCGGAATCCCGGGGATTGTCTCGGCGATCATCACGCAACGGAACGTGTTCGCGCCCCTGGGCTTCACCTTCTTCGTCCTCATGTTTGGCGTCGTGCGAGGAGGGGGCACGTGGCGCCAGGCGACGCGCTACGAGGAGGCCGAGCGCGCTTATCTGGAGGAGCGCCGAGCGCTCATGCAGCTCGAGGGCGAGTAGGCCATCGCGAGTTGGCCCCAGTCGTTGTTCCCCCGACAATGAACGGAGGCGTCGTTCAGGCGCGCGCAGTTGTGTTGGGAGACGCGATCCGTCAGCTCACGTTCACCTCAGGCGGCACCATCACCGATCTACGCCTTGGTCGCGCTCGGCGTGGCGCACCGACGGTTCGCGCGCGACGACGCGTAGCGCGCTCTACTTCCAGCCGCGCGCCATCGAGCGCCCCAGCCATTCGGTGAGGGTCGCCTCGCTCGAGCCGTAGACGAACGCGTCGGCGCTGCCGGCGACCGAGGGGCAACTCACCGTCGGCGCTCGGAAGGACGCCTTGGCGACCTCGCCTCCGGCGTGCGCGTCGAAGACGCGGATCGTCGCGTCCTCGTAGACGATCTTGTTGATGAAGGTGTTGTAGCGGCAGCTCGCCCCCTGCCGCTTGGTGACCTCTTCGCGCGCGACCCACCTCGCTTGCGCCACGCGACCGGGCGCGCCCACGTGGAGGAGACGGCCGCGGCTCCTGCGCAGGATCACGGCGTCGACGAGCGGCTGGGCGTCGGGGAGCGGCTTTCCGGTCACGACGCCGTCGACGAGCGGCGCGACCCACCAGGCCGCCTCCTTCCGCGTGACGTCGAACGTGAGGCTGCTCGACTCGGTGGTGCCGTCCTTCGTGACGCGGACCGGCACCGTGAGCGCGTGCGTGCTCGACGCGAGGGTCTCCATCGTGGTGGAGGCGGCCAGCTCGAGCGACGGGAGCTCGATCTGAGTGAGGCCGTTCGGAGCGGCGTCGAGCGACACCGCTCCGAGCTCGACGCGCGCGCCCGGCGGCGTCGCGATGCGAATCGGCATTCCCGCCGTCTCGGGGAGCCACCGCGGAGCGATCGCCGGGGGCTCGTCGAACCGAGGCGTCGCGGCGGGCGCGGCCGGTCCGCCGGCGTCGCGCAGGCGCAGGTAGACCGCCTTGTCGCGCGCGCTCCCCGCCTTGTTCGCGGCGTCCGCGTTCCCGCTCGTCGCGCGCCCCGCCTCGCGGCCGGCGTCGAGGAGCGCAAACCACAGCGGCGTCTCGGGAATGCGAAGGAGCGCCCGGACCGGCATCTCGAGCGGCGCGTCGGTGAACCCGAAGCGCGTCTTCATCAGCGATTTTCCCTCGCCGACGATCTGGAAACCATGCCCCGAGTGGTCCTTCCATCGGCTGCGCGGCATGACCAGCCGAGCGTTGCCCGCGGCGTCGGTCGCGGTCCCTTCCCCCTTCGGCAACGTCGTGCCGAAGCCGACGCGCATCCCGGGGGGAGCGTGGACGTCGACGACCACCTCGCGCGCGTCGACGGACGAGACCGCGGCGGACAGCGTGACCTGCTCCTTGCGACAGCCCATCGCTCCGGCGGCGAGGAGCAGAAGGGCAGAAATCGCCACCAGGGACGGGGAGCGTGTCTTCGTGGACGACCGATCGGTCATGGTGAAGCGTACGGCTGGCCGGTGAAAAGCTTCCTGGCCCCGGCGGGGCGCGATGCCGTCGCTCGCGCGACTCGCGCGCGGACGCGACGAGCTGCTCGCCCCCACGCGCGGCGCCATCAGTTGCCGTTCTTGCATGTGGAGGTGACGAACTGCTCGACCCAGCGCGCGTCCCGCCCTCCCGGTGAGCGGAGGACGGCCTCGCGCGTGCCGGCGCAGTCCCCCGCGCGCCCGAGGCAGGTCGCGTACGCGTAGTCGGGATCGTCCTGCGAGTTGCCCTTTCGCAGCGTGACGGCGGAGGAGGTGCGCTTTGCGGTCTGGTAAAGCACTCTGCACTTGTCCTTCGACTTCTTCTCGTTCCGCTCCAGCTGGCTGATCGCGGCCCAGTACTGCTCCGCGGCGGAGAGCCCCGGGGCCGTCGTGTCGACGCATTTCGAGGCGAACGACGTGAAGCTCGCGCGGAGCTCGCGATCGTCGAGCGGCTTACTCCGCCAAGCGTTCGCCGTCTTGTACGCGGTCCAGGCGGCGTTGCAGTCGAGCGCGGCATCGAAGCAGTCGAGCGGTCGTCGATGGATCTCGTGCTCGTACTTCTTCCGGAGCGCGGCGTCGTTCATCCCAGGCATGGTCGACTTGAGCACGTTCCACGCGGGCGCGCAGCTCTTCGGCTCACCGCGCCCTTCCCGGAGCACGCGGAGCGCGTTCGCGACGGCGTCCGCCGGAGGGAGCTTGCCGGCCTCGAGGGTCGTCACGCACGCGCCGCGACCGAGAGCGCCGGCGTACGCGTCCTCCGCGTCGAGCATCGAGCGGTCGGGGCGCTCCGCGCGGTACTGCTCGATGAAGTGAGCGCGCGCCTGGGAGCAGTCGCCGGCCTTGGCGAGGCAGAGAGCTCCCTGCTTGCCGACGCTGCGACCCCCGAGCTTCACGTAGTCGCTCCGATCGTCGCGGAGCGAGGCCAGCGCGCGCTTGCCGCGGGCGATGAGCCCCTTGCAGAGCGCGACCGTCGCCACCGTCGTGCTGTGGCTCGCGGCCCAATCGAGCTGCTTGTCGGCGAGCGCGAGCTCCTCCACTGGGCTGAGCGGTCCCGAGTCCTTGCCGACACACTCGCCGTACGTCGCGCTCTCGAACGAGCTCCGGCGGTCCGCCGCCTCCGTCCGCCACTGGAGATTTTCGGCGCGGATCCACTGGTCCTGCAGCGTCGGGAAGCGCTTCCACGCCGTCGGGCAGTCGCCCGCGCGCGCCAGGCACTTCGTGCCGTACTCGGCGAGCGTGCGCGCGGCGCCCTTCACCGCGCGGTCTTCCTCGTCGCGCGGCTGCACCTTCGGGAGCGCGAGGGAGCCGCTGTCGATCGCCGCGAGGCAGGCCTTCGGCGTCGTCCGCTCGCGCGACGCGCCCTCGTTCAGCACGTGGAGCGCGACGAGGAGCTGGTCGCGTGGCTCCTTCGCGCCGGTGCCGCACGCCATGCCCACCTGGCCGTCGACCTGGCGATCGATCGCCGACGCGCTCTCGCCCGTGCCGCGCGCTTCCATCGACCGACGCGAGAGCTCCCGCCCGGCGCTGCACTGGCCGGCGAGCATCAGGCACTGCGCGCGCAAGAAGCCGAGGCCCTTCGCCTCGGTCGACTGCGCGCCGGGCCGCTTCTCGAGGCGGTCGAACGCGTCGAGCTCCGTGAGGCATCCCTTCCCGTCGCGCGCGTTCGCCTTCCGCTGCGCGCTCGCGAGGCGCTCGTTCGCCTCGCGCGATCGGGTGTTGTCCTGCTGGATCTTCCCGGCGAGGTTCAGCGCGTCCGGCGTCTCCGGCGCGACCGCCGCTTGCGCGTCGGGGCTGTCGCCCGGCTCGATCTCGCGGAGCGCGAGCCGGATCGGCACCTTGCAGGTCGCGACCTCGCTCGCCGACTCGCCGCGGCACGAGCCGAGGACGCCGCCCTGCTTCTCGATCGCGTTCTCGTTCTTCTTGCTGCCGCCGGCACCGATGCCCCAGACGGTCGCGCCAGCGGAGCCCTCGAGCCGCGAGAAGCTCCCGAGCGCGAACGCGCCCACGTTGTACGCGTAGACGTAGTGGGTGACGCCGCGGCAGCCCCGCAGTTTGTCGACGTCGCCGCGGTAGACGGCGGGGCGGGTCGCCTTCCGCGTGCCCGAGACGAAGTACTCCATGTGGAAGCGCTCGCCGCCCTGCACGCGCGCGCCGATCGTGTTCGCGCCGAGCGGGAGCTTCGCGTAGAGCTCGTCCTCGTTCAGGATGTCGACCTTCTCGACCGCGCCGCTCGTCCAGTCGACCGGGCCGTACGCGCCGAGCGAGCCGCGGACGTCGTCGTTCGTGCAGCTGTCGACCACCTGGAGGTTGCAGCCCTCGTAGCGGACGAAGACGATGTCGGTCGTCGCGCGCGACTCGAAGCTCGAGATGTCGGTGCCGTCCCACTCGATGACGAACGGGCGCGTGTGGTCCTGCGGGTTGCAGCGGTCCTTGCCCGCGAAGGTCTTCTCGATGAGGCGGCTCTGACCGGACTCGCGCGGAGCCGTGGTGCCCGCGACCGGCTGGTTGCCGGCACCGCAGGCGGCGAGGAGCGAGAAGGCGAGGCTCGAGAGCACGATCACGCGGGCGGCGTGCGGAGCCATGGAGCTGCTATAGACGAACGCGGCGAGAAGGCAATTCAAGGTTGGCCCCGCGCGCCGCCGGCACCGGAGAGGCGCTCAGCGGATCTCGATGGGGACGCTCATCCAGCTCGTTCCGCCGCGGTTGTCGTGCAGGACGGCCCAGAGCCCTTGCCGGTGCTGCGCGTAGGCTCGTAGAGGATGTCCGGGATCTCCGGGCGCCCCTTGAACGGGTCGCGCTCGATACGGCGCTCCTGACGGAACCGGCCGAACGTGACGTACCAGTCGCTGTAGATCCTCTCGCGACCAGGGCGGCCCTGGGCGTCGAGGTTGTCGGGATCCACCTCGGCGTCGGAGCCGTCGAACGCGACGCCCATCCCGACGCCGTTGCAGTAAACCGGCTCCGATCGGCGGCGGATACCCGCCCCGGATCGCCGACGAGCAGCTGCCGTCGTTGGTTGCGCTCGTCGCGGAGAAGCCGGACCGGACGATCGCGGAACTCTGCAAGGAATGGTTCGTTCGCCATCGGACGAAGCTGTCGATCGCCGCCATGGGCCGCACGCTCCAACGCGCGGGCCTCACGCGAAAAAAAGTCCTTCACCCCGACCGAGCAGGCGCGAGCGGACGTCCAGGAAAAGCGCCGAGCGTTCCTTCGCGAGATCGCAGAAGTAGCCCCGAACGATCTCGTCTTTCTCGACGAATCGGGCTGCACATCGCGATGACGGTGAGCTATGGGCGCGCGCCTGCGGGCGTCCGAGTCGCCGATTCGAAGCCGGCAAACTGGGGCAAGAACCGCACGGTCGTCGGCGCGATCAAGAACGATCGGATCGGCTGCCATCGGACGTTCGCGGGGGCGATGAACAAGCCACGCTTCATCGACTTCATCCGACACGTACTATGTCCGCGGCTTTCGCCCGGTGCCGTCCTCGTCCTCGACAACCTGCGGGCTCACCACGCTCCTGAAGTGTGCGAAGCTGTCGAGGCAGCGGGCGCGCACGTGTTGTACCTGCCGCCGTACGCGCCCGACCTGAATCCCATCGAGCTTTGCTGGTCCTTCGCGAAGGCCTGCCTCCGCCGCCTCGCGCAACGCACCGAGAGCGGATTACGCAAGGGCATCAACAACACAATGCTCCGCGTTCGTACCGACCAGCTACGAGGTTGGTTCAACCACTGCGGATTCGGTCAACGCAAGCGATCGGCGCCGTGCTGTAGCGCAGGTGAATCGAGCCTGGTTCGCATGGGACGCAGCTGAATCAACCCAGGTTGACATGGGCTTCAGCGGCGCTGACGGCGCGGCGATCCCGCCGCGCCGTCAGCGCCCAGCGCTCAGTGGCCGCCGTAGAATTCGCAGAACAGCCCATAATACGGAGGCGGGCAGTTGCACACGCTGTTGACGCAGGCCGCGCCATTCAGGCACGGGTTCGGCGTGCAGAACGGGTCCGGAGGCGGAATGTAGATTTCGCAGTTGAGCCCATAATAATCGGCCGGGCACTGGCACGTGTGACTGTTGACGCCGTCGACGCACGTGCCGCCGTTCTGGCAAGGATTGGGGGCACAATCGTCGATGTTGACCCCGCAGTTCGTCCCGCTGAATCCGACCGGGCACTGGCACGTGTAACTGTTGACGCCGTCGACGCACGTGCCGCCGTTCTGGCAAGGATTGGGGGCACAATCGTCGACGTTGACCTCGCAATTCGTCCCGCTGAATCCAGCCGGGCACTGGCAGGTGTAGCTGTCGACGCCATCGACGCACGTGCCGCCGTTCTGGCAAGGATCGGGGGCACAATCGTCGACATTGACCTCGCAGTTCCCTCCAGCGAATCCATCCGGGCACTGGCACGTATACGTGTTGACGCCGTCGACGCACGTGCCGCCGTTTTGACAAGGTGCGGGCGAGCAGTCGTCGGCGTTGATCTCGCAGTCTTTCCCTGCGAATCCGGCCGGACAGCGGCAGGTGTAGGTGTCGACTCCGTCCTCGCAGGCAGCTCCGTTCTTGCAGGGATTGGGGGCGCAGTCGTCCACGTTCGTCTCGCAGGTGTTCCCGCTGAACCCCGCGGGGCACTCGCACGTGAAAGTCCCACCCGCGCTCGTGCAGCTTCCTCCATTTTCGCATGGGCTCTGCGCACAACCATCAGCGGGGGCGTTCACCTCGCAGTTCGTGCCGGTGAATCCCACGGCGCACGTGCAGGTGTACCCCTCGGCCAGAGGCTCGCACGACCCTCCGTTCTGGCACGGTGAGGCCGAACAGACGTCCAAGTCGGCTGTCGTGTCCGTTCTGCATCCGCTCACGAGCAAGCTCGTCCCGAACAGCAAGGCCAACGTGCCCACTAACATCCTTCGCGCGTCCATCCGTCCGCTCCTCGCTCGCTAGCAAAACCATCGCGTTCCCCCGGCGCGTAGATACCGTGACGGGGGGACGCCCACTTGCGCCAACTCTGGCGTCGGCGCAAGCCATCGATGGTACTACGGAGCACCCCTCCCTAGCCACCATAAGTGCGTTGAGGTCAACGACTTCGAGTCGTCCATAACCACATTATCCGACCGGAATAACGCTCCTCGCGTGCCCGGAATCGACGTTTTTGTCGCAAGAGACGATCCGCTCAACGGGCCGTACGCTTCCACTCTGCTGAGATTCGTGCTTCGGGCGTTACGTCCACTCCGGAGCGGTCGGGCTTGACCGCTCTTCGCCGCCTGGCTTGCTTTGCATTTCCTTCTCGCTGAATCCGCCTAGCCTGATCGGCAGGATCGCAGCTGTCCAACCTCTGGGAGGCGGTTCAATGCGATTCGTTGGGACTGTTGATGCTTCTTCGAGGGAGTGACCTCTGGTATGGGCGAACCGCGCAACCTTAATCGCTTGGCCTATTTCGTCGCCGTCGTCGATCACGGCGGCTTCACACAGGCGGCCGACCGGCTTGGGGTCAACAAGGGCCTGGTCAGTCGCCAGGTTGCCAGTCTCGAAGAGGAAGTGGGGGCGCGGCTGCTCGTGAGAAGCACACGGCGGGTCGAACCGACCCCGGCCGGGCGCGCGTTTCACCAGCGGGCGACGCAGATCCTGCGCGAAGCCGAGGATGCTTACGCTGAAATTGCTCAGGACAGAACGGCTCCGCGCGGCACATTGCGGATCACGGCGCCGCACGACTACGGCAATAGCGTGGCCGTTCCGGCCATCGCCGACTTTCTTGCCCGCTACCCGAATTGCCGCGCAGAGGCTCGCTTGAACGATCAAACGCTCGATCTGATGCAGGGCGATCTGGACCTGGCCATCCGCGTCGGTTGGCTCAGCGATTCCAGTCTGAAGGCCCGGCGCATCGGCAGCTTCGAGCAGGTCATGGTCGCTTCGCCGGTCTTTGCGGACAGGCTGGCCCATATGACCAGCCCCGAACAACTGCTCGAGCTGCCGTTCATTGCCAATGCCATGCTGCGCGACCCCCTGTCCTGGACGTTTTCGAAAACCGGGACAGGAGCAGGTCCTGCTCCTGTCCCACGCAGCGCTCACGGTCGACACCACCCAGGCAGTGCATGCCGCCGCTTTGCGAGCCGTTGGTCTGGGCGTCATGCCCGACTTTGCGATCAGGCACGACATCGCATCGGGCGCCTTGCGACGCGTGTTGCCCGATTGGCAGTTGCCCGCGGGAGGCATCTATGTGGTTTTCCCCGCTGCCCGCTTTCGCCCGTCGCGCGTGACTGCGTTTGTGGACATGCTCATCGCGCGGCACGCTGCCACCACGCCGTAGACAGCGATTGTGTCGATCCAGTCAACAATGTGTCCGACTGGAATGACTTAATCAGTCCGCCTTCCTGTGCCACATTCGTAGCAACAGGGCGTTACAACGCCCGTACTTTCAGGAACGGCAGTCAGTATGAGCATCGCAAAAGATCACATCCGGCTCGACTACTTCTTCGATCCCTTCTGTGGCTGGTGTTATGCCAGCGCGCCAGCGGCAAAGGGTATGGCCGAACACTTCGGCGAGCAGCTGCACATGCAGCCATCGGGTCTTTTTGCCAATGAGCGCCCCGTATCCTCGATTGTGAACCACGCCTACAAGAACGACATTCGCATCGGCCAATTGACGGGCCAGGTCTTCAGCGAGGCGTACCACCAGGAGGTGATGCGTGCGCCGGACGGAGTCTTCAGCTCCATGCCATCGACGCTCGCGCTCGTGGCACTCGGCGAGCTGGACACCGCGCTGGAGCCGCAATTCCTGCATCAGGTCCAGATTGCACGTTACGTCCATGGGCGGGATACCTCTCGGGTGGAAGAGGTGGTCGCAGTCGCGCGCACTGTCGCCGGAAGCGGATTGGATGTGGCTGTGCTCGGTGAACGCCTGCGCACCGATGAAGGATTGTTCAGAAAGACCAACGAGCGCATTGCTCGTACCCAGGCAATGATGCAGACATTGCAACTTTCTGGCGTGCCGCTGCTGCTGATGACGCGCGGCATCGATCGCAAGCTCATTCAGGGGCAGGACCTTTATGCCGGCGCAGACCATCTGGTCGGCTTGCTGAACGAACTCGCCCGAACCTGAATCACCCGAAACTCATCCACTCGAGAAATATGAAGATCGCACTGGTTGGTGCATCGGGCCAGGCTGGCTCGCGCATCCTGAATGAGCTCTCCCAGCGCAACCACATCATTACGGCCATTGCCCGTGACACCGCAAAGATCGCAAGTCTTCCGGGCGTCACAGCTGCCCAGGGCGATATCGCCGATCCCGAAGGGCTGGCTGCTGTCCTGAAGGGTCATGATGTCATCATCAGTTCGGTCCACTTCACCGATTTCGACAAGGACAAGCTGATTGCTGCCGTCAAGGCATCGGGCGTCAAGCGCTACTACGTCGTTGGCGGTGCCGGCAGCCTCGAGGTCGCCCCTGGCGTGCCGTTGAACGCTACCCCGGAATTTCCAGCTGCCGTCAAACCCGAATCCGAAGGCGGCGCACGCTATCTCGAAGCGCTGAAGGCTGAAGAGGATCTCAACTGGACGTACCTTTCCCCATCGGCGCTTTTTGTAGCGGGCGAACGCACCGGGAGATTTCGCCTTGGCACGGATCAGCTGTTGGTGGGTCCGAACGGAAGCTCGATCTCGTTCGAAGACTATGCGATTGCCTTGGTTGATGAAATCGAGGCACCTCGCCATGAGCGCAGGCGCTTCACTGTCGGCTATTGACCGCGATCGCCCAAGAGCGGCCGATACGACCCTGTCATCGCCAAGCGCCTGATCGGCGTTTGGCGATGCATGTGCCCCGCTCCCGCGCCGAAGCCGCGGCTCGAGAGGGTCAAGCGATCGATCTCGTTGGCATCCATCCACGCCGGAGAAGAGCCGCCCCCCTTGCGGTTGCTCTTCTCGCCGGGAGTGAGGCGCGTCTCCGGCTTGCGAACGCTCTTCTTCGCTGCACGCCGGGGCCCCCGCGCAGATCCTCGTGGCGCATCACGCCGCCCTTGCCGTCGGCACATCGCGCGCGATCCGAGCGGCGATGCTCGGGCGGGGCTACACCGCGGAAGATCACCGCGAGGGCTGGAAGTACCTTCACACCTGCGCCGGGTTCATCGAAGACGCCGAGGAGCCCAGCATCCGCGAGGCGATCGAGGAGCTCGACGCGTGGGACGAGCCGGCGTTCCGCATCGTGCGCGCGACGCTCGAGCGGCGCTTCCCCGAGCAGGCGGCGTTCGTGATGAACGGCCTCAAGCCAGCCACCGGCGCCGCGGCCGTTCTGTCCGTCGAGCGCCTCCTCGATCGCCTCGACGCCCTCGAGCGCTCGCCCGAGCGCAAGGAGGATGAGGCGGCGCTCGCCACTCTTTGCCAGCGTGGGATCGACGACGCGAAGCGAAGGCGTATGCGCGAGCGCGTCTCGACGGCGAAGTCCGTCGTCCCCCCTCGTCCGGGTCGATGCTCAGGCCGTCGCGCAGGACGTCGGAAGCTCGCGTCGGTGCGCTTGGAGTCGGTGAGGCGAATGACCAAACCGCGTCTCGCCTCGCCCGCGCGCCGCGGCGCCCATGCGCTTCGGCGCGACCTTCGTTGGCGGCGCGGTCTCCCCCAGAACAAAGCGCGCGATGGCGTTCTCGATCGTCAGAGCGCCGCTTCAATCGCTCGGGCGACCTCGTCGGCCTCCGGGACCGTGCGCGGCGAGAAGCGCTTCACCACGCTCCCGTCGCGCCCCACGAGGAACTTTTCGAAGTTCCAGGCGATGTCGGCGCCGCCACCGGCCTCGCTGCCGATCAAGAACTGGTAGAGCGGGCTTCGCTTCGCGCCGTTGACGTCCTGCTTCTCGAGGAGCGGGAAGTCGACGCCGTAGGTGGCGGCGCAGAAGGTGGCGATCTCCGCTTCCGTGCCCGGCTCCTGACCCAAAAATTGGTTGCAAGGTGCACCCACCACGAGGAAGCCCTTCTCGCGGTACTTGTCCTGGAGCTTCACGAGCCCTTCGTATTGCGGAGTGAGACCGCAACGACTCGCGACGTTCACGAACAGCACGACCTTGCCGGTGAGCTCCTCGGCGGGGAGCGCCGTACCGTCCAGACGGGTGAACGGGATCGAGCCCATCGAGGTCGGACCACCGTCGGGAGCCTTCCCGTACACGGCTCGATTGACGACGGACGAGGCGGCGGAGGCGATCTTCTTGAGCATGGGTGACGGTTCCTTCGATGCGAAGAGAGCCATCACGGTAGCACCGCTCGCGCAGGCGTCCCGCCGTATCCTACAGGTGACCGCGCGCTCGAAACGCGCCGAAGAATCGAGGGTCGTACCCCGAAATGGCGGACGCGCGACTGCGAGCAGAGGGGCCGCGCGCCTTCGATCCGAGCGCGGTCAGACCGCGTCTTCGCTCAGCGGAAGTACGCCTTCACCGAGCCGTCGATCAGGGTGCGGAACGACCGCGCATACATCCAGGTGGCGACCGCACCGTAGACGGTGCCGGCGAGCACCTTGAGCTGCCAGGTCTGGACGAACATCCACGCCGCCTTGCCGACCCCGAGGGTGCCGACGATGGTGAAGAGCGCCGTGGCGACGAGAAGGATGAGGCGCGTCAGCGACGACCGCTTGATGAGCGCGCGCCCGATGATGAACGTGACGAACCAGCTGAAGAGCATGCCGGCCACGTTCGTGACGATCGAGAACACGCCGATGCCGCTGGCGAGCACCGAACAGACCGCCGTGAAGACGGCGAAGCCGTACCAGGAGTTCGTGAGCCCTTCGATCTTCGCTTTGCCGCTCATCATCCGCCTCCGCTTCCTGGTTTCTTGGTCCCCGAACCGTAACGTACGTTCCGCCGTCCCCGAGCTTCCTTCGTGCCGACGTTCGACGGTCGACCCAGCCCAATCATTCCACCGAGGCCGTGCGAACCGTTCCGACGCCCCCGCGCGGGCCTCGATCGCTGGCCCTTCAGCAGCCCCACTTCGTCGAGAACACACGACAAACCGGGAGCTCACCCGCGCCGGACCATCGCGTTCGGCCTCCTGCGCGCAGTGCGGCGTTGCTCCCTACCGCCGGGGCCGCCTCAAGGAGAGAGGCTCGGTCGGCTCGCTCGCGCCCGGATCGACGCGCGGTCGTTCTTCACCGGAATCCACACGCGGAAGACCATGCCCCCGTGAGCGGTGTTGTCGACCTCGATCGATCCACCATGGATCTCGACGATCGAGCGCGCGAGCTGGAGGCCGAGGCCCAAGCCGCCCTGACGGCGTGCGCTCTCGGCGCTCTTGAATGCGTCGAAGATCTTCTCGCGCTCGGCGACGGGAAGCCCCTCGCCGCTCGTCTCGACCTCGATCCTGAGGCGCGCGCCCTGGTCGGCGGGCAACGTCGCGCGGACCGGGACGATGCCCTTGTCGCTGAAGCGCGCCGCCGTCATGACGACGGCGGTGAGCGCCTGGACGATGCGCGTGCCGTCGATCAGGAGGGTCGGGATCCCCGGCTGGATCTCGCCCATGATCTGGACCTCCGAGCCGACGGAGAGGTCGCGTGCCTCGAGCACGGACGACATGACGACATCGTCGACGAGGGTCGGCGCGGGCGAGACCTCGAGCTCGCCCGCCTCCACCCGCGCGCTGTCCAGGATCGTGTCGATGAGGACGAGCAGCTCCCGCCCGCGTTGCTCGATGATCGCGAGGCTCTCGTGCTGCTCCTTCGTGAGCGCGTTGCGACGAACGAGCTCGGTGAACCCGAGGACGGCGTTGAGCGGCGCCTTGAGGTCGTGGCTCATCGACGCAAGGAGGAGGCCGCGCATGCGCTCAGTGGCCTCGCGCGCCTCGATCGCGCGGCGTTGCGCGGAGGCGAACTCGCGGAAGATGCCGCCGAGCGTGTCGATGGCCTCGAGCAGCTCGGTCACCCTCGAGAAGCGCGCCTCGTGCAGGATGATCGTGCCGCGCATGACCTCGGCGACGCCGGCGCGACGGATCTCGCGCGTGGCGAGCGCGATGTCCGAGTCGAAGAATGCCGCCGCGCGCGTACCGAGGATCGCGGCGAGCCCCACCGCGGCCATCGCGAGCAAGACATACGCGGCGAAAGCAGCGGAGAGGCGCGTCGTCCCGAAGCGCACCAGCGCGGCGCCGGGTTGGAGCGGGACCGTGACCTGCGTCTCGCCCTCGTCGCCCTGACGCAGGATCTCGCCCCCTTCGTGCGTCGGGACGATCTGCACGTGGAAGCCGAGCGCCGCCGCCGCCTCGATTGCCTCCGTACGACCGGCGACGTCGTCGGGGTCGCCGGTGCCGAGCGACTCGAACGCAGCGTGGGCGATGTCGACCGCGTCCTTCGCGCGCGCCTCCTTGTCGAGCGCACGCGCGTGGGCGTCCGCGAGGAGCGACGCTCCGAGCGCGACGAGCGCGACGGGAAGAGCGACGGCCGCGACGTAGCGCTTCCTCAGCCGCCCGAGGACCTCGCCGCCGAGAGCGCGCAGGCCGTCCTCGGCGACACGCGGCGCGACGAGCTCGAGGGTGCGCGCGACCTGTGCTCGCATCAGGACGTAGGCGGGGAGCGTCGCGGTGCTCACGAGCGTGAGGACGAGGAGCACGAGGGCGAGCTGCGTGTACATGTCGATCGCCTGCGGGCGGAGCGCGGGGATCAACGTGGCGAGCGAGACGACGCCGGCGAAGCCGACGTTCGCGAGCGAGAGCAGCGAAGGCGCGTCGTAGAGCGCGAGGACATGCGCTGGCTCGCCGGTGGACGACTCCACGGAGAGCGCAGCGAGGAGCGGCCGCACGCGATGAAGCACGATCACGGTGAGCCACGCCGAGAGCGCCGCCGAGAAGAGCCCCATCGTCAGGATGACGGAGAGGGATGCCTCGGCCGACTGCGGCTCGAGGAGGAGCACCCGCGGAACGAAGACGGCGCTGAGGAGGAACGAGACGACGTGCGTCCCGACCTGGATCGAGAGCAGCCGCCAGAGGAGCCGCTTTGCGATCGGGCGACCGAAGCGCTCCGAAGTCGGGCCGAACGAGCTCATGACGCCCCCGTGGGCCGCGTGGGCCCGCCGGCGACGAGGTGAGCGCCCGGCGGACGCGACAGCTTGCGCGAGGGCGGCGCGTCGATGTTGCCGATCGGCAAGAGGACCTTGAACGTCGAGCCGTGGCCGAGCTCGCTCTCGACCGAGATCGAGCCGTGATGGAGCATCACGAGGCGGCGAGTGATCGCGAGGCCGAGGCCGGTACCGCGGCGTCGGAACTGCTCGCTCCGAGCCTGCTTGTACTCCTGGAAGATGAGCGCGCGCTCCTGCTGCGAGATGCCCGGCCCCGTGTCGCTCACGAGGAAGGCGGCCATCATCCCTTCACGCCGAACGGTGACCACGACCTCACCGCGCTGGGTGAACTTGATCGCGTTGTTGACGAGGTTGCCGAGGATCTGGCGGACGCGCCGCCCGTCGACGCGCGCGATCAGCGGCTCGCCTTCGACGCGAACGGAGAGCGGCTTCTGCCCGACGAGGCCACGCGCCTCCCGCATGACCTCGCTCGCGAGCGCAAAGACGTCGACGCGTCCACGGGTCAGGCGGAGCTGACCGCTCTCGAGCGCGGAGAACTCGAGGATGTCGTTGATGAGCGACAGGAGGTGCGCACCCGAACCGCGGATCTGCTCGACCTCTTCCTTCGCCGAAGGCGAGAGCGGGCCATCGACCTCCTCCATCAAGATGTCGGCAAACCCGAGGATCGCGTTGAGCGGGCTCCGGAGCTCGTGGCTGACGGCCGCGAGGAACGCCGCGCGCTCGCGATCGGCGACGCTCGCCCGCGCGAGGTCGCCGCGGTACGCGCTCGACGCCTTGCCGAAGCGACCCACGAGCTTGTTGAACGTCGCCGTGAGGACGCCGACTTCGTCCATCGTTCGCGTGGGGATGAGCTCGCCGGTCGGCTCGGTCCGCACCTGCGCCATCGCGCGGACGCGATGGGTCACGAAGTCGACGTCGCGAGTGACGTCACGCGAGACGGCATACGCCACCGTCGCGGCGACGCCGAGGAGGAGCACGGCCAGCGCCGCGAGCGCACTCGCGAGCGCGCTCGACCCCACCGCGACCCGCGGCTCGGGCACCAGCACGACGAGGCGCAGAGCCTTCGCGTCGGTCTGCGCACCGATCGCGCGCACGGCATAGTGCGAGCGCCCCATGCGCATCTCGGCGACGCCGCGCCCCATCGCGAGCATCCTCCGCAGCGCGGCGGGCTCCGGAGCTCCGAGCGTCTGGTCATGGATGATCTCGCCGTCGGCGGTGACGATGAGCATCTCGGCAGCGCTCCTGCGCGCCGCAAGCTGCGTCGCATCGAGGCGACGCGGCCCCGAGAGCGCGCCGAGCCTCGCCGAGACCGTCGCAGCGATGAGCTCGGCTCGAGCGCCAGCGTGGTCGTCGCCGGCGCGCGAAAGCTGATCGAGGCCGACCAGGCCGATGCCAAGCGCCGCCGCGAGCCCGATCACGACCACGAGGAGCGGCGCGAGCGGAAGGAACGGCCAGCCGCTGCGCAGACGCGGAGCACGAACGCGGAGCTCCTCCGTCGCGGGCGGGACGTCGGAGGAGGACCGGAGCACGTCGACGGCGGGCTCGCCTTCCACCGCGCGAGCGCGCGGACGAGGAGGAGGAGCTTCGTCGAAGGAGCTCGACGGCGGCCGAAGGCTCATGCCTGCGGGGGCTCGAGGCACTGTTACGGGTGGCTGTGGTTGGGGCGCGATCCCCAACATCGCTCCGGAGAGGTCGGTGTCCTCGGCCTCATCCTCCGAGTCCGAGATCGACTGAGCCGCAGGCGGGATCGAGCCGAGCGGCCGGCCGGGCAGAGCGGGAGGCGCGGGCGGAGCGGCCGATGGGCGCGGAATCGAGCCCATCGGTGGCGGCGCAACGACCGGAGCATGGGGCGGATGAGGCGTGCTGAGATCCTCGGCCGCAGGTGTCAGCACCAAGCCGGGCTGGGTCGTCTCCGGTATCTCGTCGAAGGGATCGAGACGGGTGTCGCGCTCCCCACGATCGTCGTAGCCGCCACCCGCGAAGCGCGGATCATCGTTCTTCATCGGAAGGTCCCGTCACGGATGACGGGTCGGTGAACGCGCCCGGCCCGAGCCGAGCACCGCAGCCAATGTAGCGCGGGGGCCAGAGCAGCGCGGATTTGTGCGCGATCGCTCGAGCACACCGCGCCGGCTCCAGCGTGGATGCGCTCATCCACGCGGCGAGCGCCAGGCCCCGGCGCCGCACCGCGCGCCACGCTCGAGCGACGCGCGACTCGGTCAAATCGATGCATATCGCAACGGTGATGAAGCCACCACTCCTCATCCCCGACCGCGCATGACCGACGAAGCGCGAACACTTCGACGATCGCCGCTTCATCGTGAAGGCCGTGCGAACGAAAAATCGTAGGAGCTCCAACGGTCGTCGACGCGGCGCGCAATACGATTTCGCCGATTGGCCCTTGTCTCCGCGAGAAAGGCAGCGCAAAAGGAGAAAAGGATGCGCCTCTTCCGGCGACAGCGCGACACGAAGACGTCGGTCATCCGACGCGAGGCCGTTTCGGCGACCGCCGAAGCTGCGCCTCAGTCCGTGGTCGTCCCCCCCGCGCGTCCCTCCTCCTCGTCGCCCGTTGCGCCCGTCGCCGAGAAGTCCGTCCCGGCGGACTCGCTCCCGATGCTGGCCGTGCCGCCTTCTCCGCCGTCTTACGACAGGCTCGAGGACTCGGACGTCTTCGTCTGCGAGCCCGATTCGGTGAAGGCCGCCTCCGCCAAGCGCGCCGCGCGTGAGGTCACGCTCTTCGTCCACGGCTGGCACAACGTCGAGCCAGGACTCCTCTCGTGGACGTTCCCGAGCCTCCGCGCCGCGCTCGACGCCGTGCAGCGGATGAAGAACGCCATCGGCTGGTGCGTCGTCTCCGGTACCGGCTGGAACGATCTCGACACGGCCCGTGCGAACGGCGCCGTCCTCGTCGAGCAGCTCTCGTAACGTCGACCGCGCCCTGCGCCGACGCCCGAGCCTTCGATCACGGAAGGTCTTCGGGCGAATACGCAATCGCACAGACGTTGCGGACGTACTCGAGGAACGCGGATCTGGGCTCCGCCTTCGAAACGTAGCCGTCCGCGCCCGCAGCGCTCGCACGAGCGGCAAGCTCCTCGGTGGGAAGGTCGGAGACGAGGACGACGGGCACCGTCGCCTTGTAGCGAGCCTTCACTCGGCGGCAGAGCTCCTCGCCGCTCAGTTCCGGCATCATCACGTCCATGAGCACGAGGTGTGGTCGCCACCCATCGAGCAACGCCTCGAACTCGTCCGGCGAGCCGGCAGCGCGGACGTCGAAGCCATCCTCGGACAGGACTTGGGTCTGAGCCGCGAGCGTGAGCGCGCTGTCGTCGATGAGCAGGATGCGAAGCGCCGGCTTCGTCGGCGCTTCCTCCGCGAACGAAGGAGGCAGGCAGGTCACCGCGAGCTCCTCCTCCCTCCGGGAAGGCGGGAGCGTCTCGGTCCACGTCGCCGTGAACGGCAACCGCGAGCCTCGCGAGATCACGACGGCCCCGACGCGCGACGAGAGTCGATCGTCACGCCGCCACTCGGTCTCGAGCGCCTGGAGCGCGTTGTCGAAGGACTCGAAGCTACGCGCCGCTCGGACGGGCTGCGCGGACGAGAGCGCCTGATCGATGCACTCGATCGCGCCCGCCCACGCGCCCGTCCCGTAGGGCGCGAGCGCACGCGCGAGCTCCCCGGCGCTCTGCCATCGCGCAGAAGGCGCGCGCTGCATGCACCTCGACACGACATCCGAGACAGCCTGCGAGACCTGCGGGCACAGAGCGTGGAGCGGGACCGGATCCCGACCGAGGATCGCAGCTACGATCTCGGAGAGCTCGCCGTTGAACGGCGGTGCTCCGGAGAGGAGCTCGTAGGCGACGACACCGAGCGACCAGAGGTCCGTCCGGAGATCGATCGCAGCGCCCTTCTCGAGCTGCTCCGGCGACATGTACATCGGCGAGCCGAGCACCCGGTCGTCGTCCGTGGTGACGCCGAGCGACTTCGAGATGCCGAAGTCGAGGAGCTTCACGATCTGCCGGCCGCTCTTGTTCTTCGCGAGGAAGAGGTTCGCCGGCTTGAGGTCGCGGTGGACGACCCCTGCGGCGTGCGCATGCGCGAGCCCCTCGAGCGCCTGGAGCGCGATGTCGACCACCTCCGCCTCCGGAAGCGGGCCCTTCCGCGCGAGGAGCGTGTTCAGATCGCATCCCGCGAGGTACTCCATCACGAGGTACGGCGCGCCGCTCGGCAGCGTCCCCGCGTCCATGACGCGCACGACGTGCTCGCTCGTGATGCGCGCCACGGTCGAGGCCTCGAACGAGAAGCGCCCGATCACCTCCGTGGAGATGGGCACGCCGGGCAAGAGCGCCTTGATGGCGACGCGCTGGCGGAGGATGAGGTGCTCCGCCTCGTAGACGATGCCCATCCCGCCTTCGCCGAGGATGCTGTCGATCCGGTACTTGCCGGCGATCACGTCGCCGACGAGCGGAACTCCAGCAGCGCCATTCGGCTCGCGCATCGATCTCGAGAGCGTATCACCTCTCGCGGGCCGTCGAGCCGGTCGCGAGCATCGGGGACACCATCCCCGCGCGCTCGCGACCGAGCCGCTCGGGCAGGCTCAGACCTTCTCGAGGACGACCGCGATGCCCTGACCGCCGCCGATGCACGCGCTGCCGACGGCATAGCGACCGCCGCGACGCGCGAGCTCGTAGACGAGGTGCGTGGTGATGCGCGCGCCGCTCGCGCCGAGCGGGTGGCCGAGGGCGATCGCGCCGCCGTTCACGTTGGTCTTCTCGCGGGGGAGGCCGAGCTCCTTCTCGACGGCGAGGTACTGCGGAGCGAACGCCTCGTTGACCTCGAAGACGTCCACGTCGCTCTGCTTCAGGTCGGCACGGGCGAGCGCGTTCCTGATCGCGGGCGCCGGGCCGATGCCCATGATGTTCGGCTCGACGCCGGCAATGCCCCACTGCGCGAGGCGCGCGAGGGGCTTCAGGCCCTTCGCCTTCGCGAAGTCCTCCGTCGTGAGCACGAGGCACGCGGCACCGTCGCAGATGCCGGACGCGTTGCCCGCAGTGACGACGCCATCCTTCTTGAAGACGGGCGCGAGCTTCGCGAGCGCCTCGATCGTCGTCTGCGGACGGGCATGCTCGTCGACGGCGAACTGCACCGTCGCCTTCCGCTGCTGGATCTCGATCGGCGCGATCTCGTCCTTGAAGACGCCCTTCTCGTTCGCAGCCGCCCAGCGCTGCTGGCTCGAGAGCGCGTACTCGTCGCAGTCCGCGCGGCTGATGCCGTACTTCGCGGCGAGGTTCTCGGCGGTGACGCCCATCGGCGTATTGCAGTAGCTGTCGGTGAGGGCGCTCCAGAGCGAGTCCTCGACCTGCGGGGCCTTGCCGAAGGCCCAGCCCTCGCGGCTGCCGCGGAGGATGTGCGGTGCCTGCGTCATGTTCTCGGTTCCGCCGACGAGCACCGCCTCGGCCTCACCGAGGAGGAGCTGCTCGGCGCCGTTGATCACCGCTTGGAAGCCCGAGCCGCAGAGGCGGTTGACGGTGAGCGCGGGCGTCGTGATCGGGAGTCCCGCCTTCAGGCCGATGTGACGGGCGCAGTAGATCGCGTCCGGGCTCGTCTGCATGACGTTGCCGATGATGACGTGACCGATCGCCTCCACCGCGATCCCGGCCTGCGCGATAGCAGCCTTCGCAGCGTGCACCGCCAGGTCGTTCGCGCTCACCCCTTTGAGCATCCCCTGCATGGTTCCGAACGCGGTGCGCTTGGCCCCCACGACGACGATCGACTTCGACAGCTTGGCCATGGCTATTCTCCCGAGATGAGTGAGCGGATCCGCGCGCGAATTTAGGCGCTTTCGGGTAGTGGCGCTACCCCTCCTCCCCGCGCGGAAAACGGCTATCGTTGGGGGGCGATGAACGCTGGCGTCCCTACGTGCCCGACCTGCGGTGGCGTGAACACGAACCCGCAGGCCACGCAGTGCCGCTTCTGCGGACAGGGCCTTACGCCTCAAGGCCACGGCGCGCCGCCAGGCTATGGCGGCGCACCTCAAGGCTACGGCGCACCTCAAGGCTACGGCGGCGCACCTCAAGGCTACGGCGCACCTCAAGGCTACGGCGGCGCACCTCAAGGCTACGGCGCACCTCAAGGCTACGGCGCACCGCAGGGCTACGGCGCACCGCAGGGCTACGGCGCACCGCAGGGCTACGGCGCACCTCAGGGCTACGGCGCGCCGCCTCCGAATCCCTATGGCCCTCAACCGAACCCCTACGGCACGCCGATCGCTGGCTTCGGCGGTGCGCAGCCGTTCCAGGGCGGGCACGGCTATGTGGATCGGAGCGGGTGGGCCGGCGGCTGGAGCACGTTCTTCTGGGTACGCCTCGCCATCGCGGCGATCGCGATCGGCGTCACGCTGCTCGGCGCATGCGTGTCGGCGCTCAGCCAGTGAGGAGGTCGACCGTAAGACCGCGAACGGCTTCGTCGTGAGACAATGGGGGGATCGCCGCCAACCGCTCGAGGTTGGGGCTTAACTATTCCAACCGATTGTCCGTAGGGTAGATATGTCGATCCGTCCGTCAGGCTCGAGTCCCGACGAGATCACCTCGCTCGGCCAGCTCAGGGCCGAGATCGAGCGGGAGAACGAGCTCGCCAGGAGCCTCGCCATGACGAGGAGCGTCCTCGATGCGGTCGCCGACGCCATCCTCGTGGTGGACGAGACCGGCGCCGTCGCGAGCGTCAATCGCGGCTTCATCACGATGTGGCGCGTGCCGGAGTCCCTGAAGGGCGTGACCGAGGCGGGGGCCAACGCGGAGCTGCTGATCCGCCACGCGGCAACGCTCACGGCGAAGCCGGAGTCGTTCCTCGAGCGCACTCGCCAGCTCTCGGAGGACAAGAACGCGGTGGCGACGGACGAGCTCGAGCTCGCCGACGGCCGCACGATCAGCCGCTACACCTCCCCTGTCCAGTCGGGCCCCGGCGAGATCCGGGCACGCGTCTGGTCCTTCCGCGACGTCACGGAGGCGCGCGGGCTCGCTGCGCGGCGCGCGGTCGTCGCCGAGCGCATGACGTCGGTGGGGCAGCTCGTCGGAAGCGTGGCTCACGAGATCAACAACCCGCTCGCGTACATCGCAGGAAACCTCGACGTCGTCGTCGATGCCCTCGGGGCGGGCACGCCGATGCCTCGCGAAGAGATGCTCGAGGCGCTCGAAGACGCCCGGACCGGCGTCGATCGGATCAAGGTCATCGTGCGCGATCTCCGCACGCTCTCGCGGATGGACGACGAGACGCGCGAGTCGATCGACGTGCGCACGGTCCTCGAGACCGCGCTCCAGATGGCGCACAACGAGCTCTATCATCGCGCGCGCGTCGTCCGGAACCTCCGGCCCGTTCCGCTCGTCTCCGCCAACTCGGTGAGGCTCACGCAGGTCTTCCTCAACCTGTTGATGAACGCGGCCCACGCGATCCCGGACGGTCGCGCGAGCGAGAACAGCGTCACGATCACCACGTCGCCGAGCCCGCTCGGCGGAGCATCGATCGAGATCAGCGACACCGGCGGCGGGATCGCTCCCGCGCACCTCGAGCGCATCTTCGATCCGTTCTTCACGACCAAGCCGGTCGGAGCGGGGACGGGCCTCGGCCTCACCATCTGCAAAGGCATCGTCGAGAAGCTCGGTGGCACGATCGAGGTCGAGAGCCGGCCGGGCATCGGGACGACGTTCACCGTGGAGCTGCCGCCGAGCACGCTCGAGCCGACCGCATCGCCGCGCATCTCCACGCCGCCGGCCCCTCCCCCACCGAAGCGCTCGGTCCTCGTGATCGACGACGATGCCCGGATCCGGCGCTGGTTCGAGCGCGTCCTCGCCCACCACGACCTCATCGTGGCCCCGAGCGTCGAGAGCGCCGAGGACGCGATCAAGACGGGCTCCTTCGACGTGATCTTCTGCGACGTGATGATGCCCGATCGCACGGGCATGGACATGCACGAGGTGATCTCGAGTCAGAGACCCGATCTCTTGTCTCGTGTCGTCTTCATGTCCGGCGGTGCATTCACCCCGGTGCTCTCTCAGTTCCTCGAGACGGTCCCGAACCTCTGCTTGAGGAAGCCGTTCGAGAAAGAAGCCCTCGAGCGTGCCATCGAACGCGTCGTCGCCACCGGTTGAGCGCGGCCGCACTCAGGTGCGGCCCGCTCAGGTGGGCGCGCTCAGGTGCGGCGCGCTCAGGTACGGGCCAGAGCCCAGGACGCGGTGCCTACCGCCTCGTCGCGCTCCTTGACCTTCACCTGGAGCGCGATCTTCCCCGGGGCGACGTTCCATCCCTCGGTGACGAGCGTCTCCCCCGGCCATACGGGCTTCGAGAACTTCGTCTCGAACGCGGTGAGCTTCGACGGGTCGCCGCCACACGCGCCCTTCGCGGCATGGCGAACCATGTACCCGAACGTGCAGAGTCCATGGAGGATCGGCCCCTGCTCGAAGCCGACACGCGCAGCGAACTCGGGATCGGCGTGGAGCGGGTTCCAGTCCCCGGAGAGGCGGTAGAGCAGCGCCTGCTCGGGCGACGTCTTCTCTTCGATCCGGAAGTCGGGCTCCTGCCCCTTCGGCACCTCGGCGACCTTCGCTTCCTTCGGCGGCAGCTCGCCTCCGAAGTTGCCGGCGCCGCGGATGATGATCTGCGAGGTGGTGTCGGCGAGGAGCTTCCCCGACGTGTCCTTGATCTCGCAATCGATGACGACGATGGCGAACTTCCGCATGTCGTAGATGCCGCGAACGCGCGCCACCGTCGAGAGCGTCGCCTCCGGCGGGAGCTCGGCGTGGACGCGAACGCCCTGCTTGCCGTGGACGACCATCGAGAGATCGCCGCCGGTCTTCACGACGCAGTCGAGCATCGGCTTGAACATCGGGACGACGGCGAAGCTCGGGAGCACCTTCGGCCCGCGCCCCTCGTAGAGCCAGTCGAGCTCATCCTTCTTGGCGCCGATGCCGAGCGCATAGAGGACGGTGTCCTTCCACGAGTAGGAGAACGTCTGCGGCTCGAGCGGCTTGTCGACGATGGAGAGATCGAGGGCCATGGCGAGGTCGATTCCCACGGCCTCCGAGCCGTGTCAATCTAGCGACTGTGGGAGGGCCGCTCGAAGATCTGCAGGGGCTCGGGCTCGCGTGGGCGCGCTTCGCTCCGACGCTCGCCATCGTGCCGGCGTTCGGGCTCAAGGCTCTGCCGACACCGGCGCGCGGAATCCTAGGCCTCGCCCTCGCAGCCGGTATCTACCCGGCGCTCGCGCCGCTCGCGGTCGATCGCCCGACCACCCCGTGGTTCGTCCTCGCGCTCGAGCAGATCGTCCTGGGAATGCCGGTCGCACTTGCCGCCGCGATCCCGCTCTGGGCCGCGACGATGGCGGGCGGCCTCGTCGACTCGCTCCGGGGGGCGCAGGACGGCTCCGGGCTCGCGGTCGTGGAGGGCACGCGGGCAACGCCGCTCGCCATCCTCCTCTCGCTCCTCGCGAGCATCGTGTTCCTGGCGACGGGCGGACCGGCGCGCGTCGCATCATCGCTCGCAACGACGACGCTGGGCGAGCATCCACTCCTCGCGGCGGCACACGCGCTGGTAGCGGGGATCGGCCTCGCCGTCGCGATCGGCGCGCCGCTCCTCGCGGCGGCGGTCGTGCTCGAGATCGCCTTCGCGCTGATCGCCCGAGCGGCGTCACCTTCGCAAGTACACGCGCTGCTCGCTCCGATGCGGGCGCTCGGGCTGCTCGCGATCGTTGCGGTCGTGCTCGAGCGCATGGCGAACGTCCTCGCGCTCGCGGTACACACGGGCTCGTGACACGAAGATGAGCTAAGATTTGCGGGTCTATTTCTTCAGGGCGATCCACTAGGGTATCGGGCGGCGGGGTCACGTGGCGAAGCTCCTTGCGGTACAGACGTGGGGTCTCGATGGTGCACCACGCGAGGTGGGCTCGCTCGCCGCCGGTCTCGACGTCGGCCGGCTCTGTCCCGACGTCGCGGCGCACGTGTCGAGCGCGCTCGAGGGTCGAACGTCGACCGTGCCCGCCGAGCACGATGGACGGCTCGTAACGTGCACCTTCGTTCCCCTCCGTACGCCGGACGGAGCGGTCTCCGGTGCGCTCTCGACCGTGACGGCCGTGGACGACGAGCCACCGCGCAAGGAGCTCCAGGAGCGCCTCGCGTTCGAGGAGCTCGTCACCCACCTCTCGACGAAGTTCGTGAGCGTCGGCATCGACACCCTCGACGTGAGCCTGAACGACGCCCTCCGCGAGATCGGGGAGTTCGCGCGTGTCGACCGCGCGTACATCTTCCGCTTCAAGCCGAACGGGACCGCGATGGTGAACACCCACGAGTGGTGCTCACCGGGGACCGCGCCTCAGATCGACGCGCTCCAGGACCTCTCGTTCGACACGATCCCGTGGTGGTCGCGCCAGCTGAGGGCGCGACAGATCATCCACGTCCCGGACGTCCAGAAGCTCGGGCCCGAGTCGGCGGCCGAGAAGGCGATCCTCGGCGAGCAGGCGATCCGCTCGGTGCTCGCCATCCCGATGATCTGCGAGGACAGCGTGGTCGGCTTCGTCGGCTTCGACTCGGTCCGGGAGTCCAAGCGCTGGGCGCAAACCGACATCGCGCTGCTCCGGATCGCCGGTGAGATCTTCATGAGCTCGCTCGAGCGCGCGCGAGCAGAGCGCGAGCGGCACGAGCTCGAGGCCCAGCTCGTCCAGGCGCGCAGCCTCGAGAACGTCGCGCGGCTCGCCGGCGGCGTCGCGCACGACTTCAACAACCTCCTCGCCGTCATCCTCAACTACACGACGCTCCTGAAGCGCGAGAGTGTCGATCCCGGTCAGCGCGAGAAGCTGGACGAGCTCTTCAAGGCGGCTCGAAGCGCAGCGGATCTCACGCGCCAGCTCCTGCTGGTCGGTCGCCGCGACATCGTCGAGCCGATGCTGCTCGACCTCGGCGAGGTGATCACGTCACTGAAAGGGCTGGTCAAGCAGACGCTCGGCGACAGCATCGAGCTGGTGCTCGAGCTCGGGGAGGACCTCGACACCGTCAAGGTCGGCCTGCCGCAGATCGAGCAGGTCATCGTCAACCTCGCGCTCAACGCGCGTGACGCGATGTCTCGTGGCGGCACACTGCTCATCCAGACGAGCAACGTCGAGCTCTTGCCAGAGCACGCCGCCCGCTACCTCGACGTCGTGCCCGGACGCTACGTGCATTTGCGGATCCGCGACGACGGGATGGGGATGACGCCCGAGACCGAGGCGCGCGCCTTCGAGCCGTTCTTCACGACCAAGGGGCTCGGGGGAACCGGCCTCGGTCTCTCGAGCGTGCATGGCATCATCAAGCGCGCCGGAGGGCACGTCGCGCTCTCCACCGAGCGCGGCGTCGGCACCACCGTCGACGTGTTCCTGCCGAGCGTCGCCCACGAGCTGGAACGGGACGAGTCCACTCCCGCTCCGGTCAGCTCGCCGGGCGGACGCGGTGAGACGGTGCTCGTGGTCGACGACTCGCCGATGCTGCGGAGGATCGTCTGCGCCCTCCTCGCGGACAACCGCTATCACCCGCTGGAGGCGGGGACAGCGGAGGAGGCGCTGGAGCTGTGCGCAGCGCACGCCGGCGAGATCGACATGCTCCTCACCGACGTGATCATGCCGCAGATGTCCGGGCGCGCCCTCGCCGATCGCCTTCGCGAAGAGCACGGGATCGTCCGAGTGCTCTACATGACGGGCTACGACGACGAGATCATCGGGCACCAAGGCGCGCTCGAGGAAGGAACGTTCGTGCTCCAGAAGCCGTTCCTCGAGGCCGATCTCCTCCGCGCGGTTCGTCGCGTGCTCGACGACCCGTCCGCCCGCACCGCGATCACGGCCTGAGACTCGTGCTTCGCCCTTTCGGGCGAGCCACCCGTGACTGCAGACCACAATCGTTCGCACTGCGCCGAGCCCAGGACCAAGCGAGCCTCGAGGCCGCAATCCGCGCGATGTGACGAGGTCGCGCGGGTTTGAATCCGCCGCGCGGACGACCGTCCAAGCCCGCATGCCGATCAGTGGTTTGCTGGGGAACAAATCGCTCCGCATCGCGGCACTCGCAGCGCCTCTCGTCGGGCTGCTCGTCGCCTGCGGCTCATCTTCGATGGAAAAAGCCGAGGGGATCCCGACGCCTCCCGATGGCGCGGCACCTCCGGCGTTCTCGCCGGCGCTCTGTCAGGGCGCGCTCTGCTGGCTCGCGCCGCTTCCGCAGGGGAATTTCCTGAGGGCGGTTGCGACGTCGGAGACCGGCACGAGCTTCGCGGTCGGCGACCATGCTGTCGTCCTCCGCTCGAGCGGCACCGGCTGGACGGCGCTCGCGCTCCCGCCGCGCGGCCAGGCCCAGCGGAACCTGCGCGCCGTTCACGTGCTCGCGGACGACGACGTCTGGATCGCGGGCGAGCGCGGCGTCGTCCATCATTTCGATGGCACGAGCTTCACGGAGAACGCGCCGGCCGCGGCCACAGACGACTTCATCTCCGTTTGGGCTGCGTCGTCGAGCGACGTATGGGCGGTCGCAGCGCAAGGACGTGTCTGGCGCTACGACGGCGCTGCGTGGAGCGAGAGCCTCTCGGCCAAGATCGGCGGCGTGAGCGCGAGCCTCGTGGGGATGTGGGCGTCCGCTGCCGACGACGTCTGGGTGCTCGGCGGCACCGAGGAGAAGACGCGTCTCTGGCATTTCGACGGCGCGGCGTGGACGGACGAGTCGCTCGCTCCGTCGAAGCACGATGAGGTCGCGGTCCCCGGTGCGCCGGTCGCGATCTCCGGCGCGGCGCGCGGAGAGCCGTTCATCGCGTTCGAGCACCGCGTCGTCGCGCGATCGGCGAACGGGACGTTGCGCGATGTCTATTTCGTCTCGATAAAGGACTGGCAGTCGACCCCTCCGAACACGGCGCTCTTCGTGCGAGGACCTTCCGACGTGTTGCTCGCGCGCACGGCAGGGAACGTCCAGCACTTCGTCGACACTTCCAAGGCCGTGAGCGTGGGCGACGACTACACGCAGGTCCCCGGGTTCGCCTTCGGTACGGGGCCGGGCGGACGCCCGTTCGTCCTCCGCGCGGGCGGACGTCTGTCCGATCCGGTGGCGGCCTCCGGCGAGAGCCGGGCGATCGAGACCGGAGAGCTCACGTGCGCGCCTTCCGGCGAGGGGACCGTGTGCCTCGAGAGGCTTAGCGACGGCGGAGCTCGGCTGATCCACCGGGCGAAGGACGGCGCCGCGAACGGCGCGAGCGAGCCGATCGCGCTCGCGGCCGGCGAGCCCCCGCAGCTGCGGACGGACGCGAAGGGCTCGGTCGCGCTCTTCACACCGGCGAGTCTCGTCGTGCGTGACGCGGGCGGCACGCGCACGATGGTGCTGCCGTCGCCCGGAGATCTCCAGCACGAGCTGCGCGACGTCGCGCTCACCGAGGATGGACGCATCTACGCGCTCACCGCGCCCTGCGACCTCCACGTGGCGAAGCCCGGCGCGACCACCTTCGCGCGCGTCGACCTGAAGGACGCCGCCCAGTACGAGGAGCATTGCCATCTCCACCGCCCGTCGCCCTCGACCGTGTTCGTCACGACGCTGCACTACTTGGACGAGGACGTACCCGAGGACCGGGTGATGACGCTGCGATCGGCGGACGGCGCACTGGTCAGGCGCGCGACGGTCCCGCGGCTATCGCTGCTCGATCCGATGACCACGGTGACCGCTTCGGGCAAGCTCTTCATCGCCGGCCAGCGCTACGGGGCGACGGCCGCCGATGCCGACTGGCACGTCTGGCGTCTCGACGGCAAGACATGGACCCCGCTCGACGGGGAATGGGCCAATGGCTCGCCCATGCTCGCGGCGTACGGCGAAACGCTGGTCGTGCACGTGGCGGGCCCGTTCGAGCGCGAGTCAGGATCGGAACTTCACGTCATCGACGACGCGGGGACGCGCCAGATCCGCCTGCCTACCCACGGCTTGAGTACCTTCGCGATGATCGACGACCGGCGCATCCTCGGCACCTGCTCCGTCGCTGAGGCGATCGCCCCGGCCTTCGCTGTTCCCGTCGCCTCGGTCTTCGTCGCCGATCTCTGACGCTCGGGGGCGGCCACAAGGCTGCACACTACATATCCGTCAGCACGCCGCCCCGTCGCAAAGCAGACGGTCGCCATGACACGAGGCACTACACCAACGAGCGCTCGGCCTTCTCTCGTGCCCGACGCGCCTGTGCGCGGACGGTGCGGTTCGGATCGCGATCGGCGATGCGTGCGAGTCGTTCGTCGGCCTTTGCGCGGTCCCTCTCCTTCGCACCGGGAAGCAGAGCAACGACGGCTCGGATCGCCCAACGGCGAACACCGGCGTTCTCGTGGGAGAGCGACTTGATGACCGGAGCAAGAACCTCGCGCGCATCCTCGGGGAGCTTCGATAGAGCACGCAGGGCGGCCGCGACCACGAGCGCGTACGGATGTTCAAGCGACTCGACGACGGCAGCTCGGTGATGGCGCACGCTCGCCGGCGATTGCGCTACGAGCTCCATCGCCCCAAGAGCGATCTTGCGCGACGACGGTGCGAGGAGCGCGCTCATCACGACGGGAGGGATGTCGGTTCCGACGTCCACCCGAATGCGGCGCAGTGATTGGAGCACGTGGCTGGGCTCACACGGGCCGCGCGCTCGCGTTGTGAGCGAGTCGAGGACCCGGCTTGACGGACAGATTATCATGATCATATTACTATCATCATACCTACTGGCGAGGACCGACGATGCGCGCGAAGCCCGAGCAGAAGTCACGTACGCGCGAAGCGATCCTTGCGTCCGCATCGCGGCTGGTGCGCGAGCGGGGCATCTCGGGCGCGAGGGTCGCCGACGTGATGAAGGGAGCCGGTCTCACGGTGGGCGGCTTCTACGCGCACTTCGCGACGAAGGAGGCCTTGGTCGACGACGTGCTTCGACGAACCGCCGAGGAGATGCGGCGTCGCTTGTTCGCGGGACTCGAAGATCGGTCGCCGCTCGAGCGGCTCGAGCGCATCCTGGAGCGATACCTCTCGGCGTCCCATCGCGACGAGGTCGCGCAGGGTTGTCCGTTCCCGGCGGTCGTCGGGGAGGTTGCGACCGGGGCCGGCGAGCACCGGGCGACGCTTCAGGAGGTCGTCGAGCTTCTCGCGAGCGAGCTCGGGGAAAAACTTCCCGACGCATCACCTGCGTCGCGACGAACGAATGCGCTCGCCGTGATCGCGATCATGTTCGGCGGCTTGACCTTCGCGAGAGCTCTCCGTGGGACGGCGATCTCGGATGAGATCCTGAGAGCCTGTCGAGCGTTCGCCCGTCGCGGGCTCCGTGATGGCGACGTCGTCGAAGACCAAGCGGCGCGCTCGGCCACGCGATTCACGTACTGAACCGGAACGCTGCCTGAGAGGCTGCACCTCATCCGATTGATTGCTCGCGTCCGGCGCGCAGCCGCCGAAGGCGACGGCACGGCAATGGCGTCGAGGCCCCGCTTCCCCCGATGCACACAAATCAGTTCGACGGATTCACACCATGATCTCAACAGGACAATCATGACTACAAAAATTCTGGTCATTGGCGCCACCGGCGCTCAGGGAATTCCGATCGTCCGCGCGCTGGCCGAGGACGGACGCAACGAGGTCTCGATCTTCACGCGGGACGCGTCCTCTGCACGAGCGAAGATGCTGCTCGAGCTCCCCGGAGTGACCGCACTCCAGGGCAACACGATGAATGAGAAGGACATCTACGATGCCTTCCGTCGAGTAGACGGTGTCTACTGCAACCTCGACGGCTTCGCCATCGGGGAGGTCAACGAGACCTTTTGGGGGATACGACTTTTCGAGATCGCCAACGAGGCAGGCATCGACCACTACGTTTGGGGAAGCCTCGACTACCTCCAAAAGAAGGGCAACTTCAACAACAAGTACCGCTGCGGACACTACGACGCCAAAGGGCGCGTCGCGGAGTTCATTCTCGGCCAGAGGCCGAAGTCGATGACAGTATCGGTCCTGACGTCAGGACCCTATATGGAAATGCTCTACGACGGGATGTTCGCGCCCCGCACGCTGCCAGATGGAACCCTTCTGTTCGCACACCCGATCGGCGAAGGGAAAGTGCCGATGATCCATCTCGACGACATCGGTAAGTACGCTCGTTGGATCTTCGATCATCCCGATCGCTCCAACGGCATGGACCTCGAGATCGCCACCGAGCACGTCGGTTGGCGTTCTCTCGTCGAAAACGTCCAGAAAGTGACGGGCAAGAAGGCCGTCTTCAAAGATCTCGATCAGGCGGAGTATTTCGCCAATTCCGGAATGAGCGCAACGGCGCCGGCGGCATGGGCGCAAACGCCGGGCGCGCCGATCTCGGGAGGACAAACCTTCTGGGAGAACTTCTCGGGGTGGTGGTCCGCGTGGCACGACAACCTCGTCACACGCGACTACGCGTTGCTCGATCGCATCCTGCCGGACCGAGTTCGCACGCTCGAAGAGTGGATGCGCAAGACGAAGTACGACGGAAGCTTCCGGCCCATCCTCAAAGACCGCGCAGACATGCGCGATGCCCGCCGCTCGGACGGCGGGCCGTAATTGGCTCAGGCAGGCCGAGCTACCGAGCCCCGGCTCCGCCCCGGAGGAGCGCAAGGAGCGACGACAGGAGCTCGAGCGGATGCTCCCCGCGCCGTCCGTCCACGTGAGCCGGCGTGGCTCGTCGCGGCTCCGGTCAGAGAGCCAAGCGATAGCCGATCGTGAGGCCGAGCTCGAAGACCTGCACCGAGCCGCTGAGCGTCGCGCAGTCTCCGATTGGAGAACACTCCCGGGTATCCGGGAGGATCCAGTGGTAGCCGCGGAGGTTTGCGCCGGCGAGCCAGTTCTCGCTGAGATAGTAGGTGCCGCCCATCTGCGCGCCGATCGCGAAGCCCTCGGTCCGGATCGTCACGTCACGCGTCCCGAGGATCGGCGGGACCTCGGCGCCGGCCTCGGTGGTGAAGCGATCCGCGACGATGACCGCGCCGGAAGAGAGGCCGACCCACGCCTCGAAGTACTTGTAGTGGAGCGGGATGTAGCGTCCCTCCATCCCGAGGAAGAGGTACGACCGGGAGTGCGAGCGCTTCAGCGCGGTGAGACCTCCGTATTGGTCATCCGACGTGGGGCTCGGCGCGAAGATCGCCCCCGCACCGATCACGTAGTCGCGGTGCCAGCGATAGAGGACGTGGATCCCGGTCTGGAGCGTGGCGTCCCCACGACCGATCTTGCCGACGATGGGCGTATCGCCGCCGCGCTGGCCCGGCGAGATGGGCGCGTTCGGGAGCGCGATGATGCCGGCCTCGAGCTCGGCGATCGTGTGCGGTCGATCGATGATGCGTGCGAGCGCATCGCGCGCGACGCCCTCGTTGGGAACGGCCGCCGGGTTGGCGGTGACGACGGCTGCGTCGGACGCCGAGGCCGACGCAGTAGAGCGCGGCGTCGACGTGGCTCCGGTCGAAGCAGGCTCCGCGGCCCAGGCCACGCCGGAGGCTGCGCAATACGACACGACAACCGAGAGGCGCATGCAGAACGCACGCGCTACATCCACTTCACGCTCCCCGTCGGGTTTGGCGAAGGCGTCGTCGGAGTCGGCGTGGGCGGTGGTGTCGGCGGCGGTGTCGCCGCCGCGGCGGTGACGGAGCGCTTCGCCGAGATCGGCCTTCCGTTCTCCTGGGTGGTGAACGTGATCTCGAAGCGTCCGGACTCGAGGAAGGCGTAGCTCGCCTTGAAGACGCCGGGCGACGGGCTCTGCGCCGCCATGCGGACGCCGCCGGGCACGCCGGGACCGACGATGGTGAAGCCGGGCGCATCGAACTCGCCCTTGTTCGGCGCGATGCGCGCGGTGAGCTCGACGGTCTGCCCGAGCCGCGGTGAGCTCACCGACACGTCGACGAGCGCCTTGTAGTCGACACGCGGACGCTGCGCCGACGGCGTGGGACCAGGCTGGAGGCCGGACACGGTAGTCTTGGGCGACGTCGTGCTCGGGGTCGGCGGTCGCTCGGGCGGCTTCGCGAGCGTGGGCGCGGCCGACGGGCTGAAATTGGCGAGCTCGGCCTCGTACTGCTCGACGAGACGCTTCGCGGATGCGTCGTGCGGATCGAGGTCGTACGCGATCTTCGCGAGTCGGAGCGCCTCGAGGACATCGCCCGCGGAGCGCTGCGTGAGCGCCTGCGAGATCAGCTCGTTGGCGGCACGAACGCGAATGTCGAGCAGCCTGCGATCGTCCGGCCAGCGACGGAGCCCCTCGTCGGTGATGTCCTTCACGTTGTCGCCGGGCGGCTCGTGAAAGCGGTTCTTGAACATCGCGTCGGTCGCGCGCGCGACGAAGCGCTCCTCCTCTTCGGAGGTACCCGAGCCGATCTTGCCGACCTTCCACGCCCAGCCGAGCGCGATCGCTGCCCCGAGCATGAAGCAGAGGACGACCAGCAACCAGGCACGCGAGCGCCGCTCCTCGTACGCAGCCGGAGGATATTGGCTCGACCGCCTGGCGATCCCGGGGCTCGACGGATGGGGACGCATCGCCTGCGGCGTGCTCGTCACGTCGAGGGCAGGCGGAGTGTAGTGCGTGCGCACTGGGCCTTCGACGTCGCCCGGGACCGTGCGCGGGATCCGGGGCGCCGAGGCATCGTCCGCCGGAATCACCGTCGGCGTCGTCGTCGGTGTCGGGAAATACGCCGGCGACGAGCCCTGCCGCTGCTGGTGGGCGTCGACCATCATGTCGTCGATGGTCTCGTCGACGCTCGAGGGCAGACGCGCGCGTGATCCGGCGTCGATCACGCCGGACGGACGCTCGCCCGGCAGAGACGGCGAGGACGGTGAACGCCCGGTCGCCTCGGCCAGCCGCGCCTGGAACTCCGTCGGCGGCTCCCACTTCACCGTCGCGGCCGTCGGCGGACGCTGCCCGGTGTCGACCGCGCTCCCGTTCGCGCTCGGGGCACTCGCCGGCGTGGGCGGCGTCATCCGGGCGGCGAGGTCGGGCGCGAGCTCGAGCTGCCGCGTGCGCTCGACCGGCGGGAGCTTCATCGCCGCCGGCGGTCGCGTGAGCAGCGGTCGCGAGAACTCGTCGGGCGAGAGCCCGGACAGCTTCGCGGCGTCGAAGATCGCATGCCCGAACGCACGAGCGTCGGGCTCGCGCTTGGCGGGATCCTTGGCGAGGCTCGCCATCACGACTTCGGCGAGCGGCTCGGGGACGTGGGCCGCGCGCGGGATCGAGCGAAGCTGCGGAGCCGGGTCGTGGATCTGCTGGACGAGCAGGCCCACCGCTTGATCGCCATCGAAAGGCGTACGCCCCGAGAGCATCTGGAACAGCAGCGTCCCGATCGAATAGACGTCGCTCGCCGGACCGACCGCATTCCCCTGCGCGCCTTCGGGGGAGATGTAGCGCGCGGTCCCGAAGATGAGCCCTGCGGCCGTCGCGACCGACTGCTCGCCCCAGTTGATCCGAGCGATGCCGAAGTCGAGCACCTTGACGTAGTCGGGATCCGAGCCGCGCCGCACGAGCATCACGTTCTCGGGCTTGAGATCGCGATGGACGATCCCCTGGGCGTGAGCCTCGCCGGCCGCTTCGCAGAGCTGGAGCGCGATGTGGAGCGCACGGTTCAGCGGCAGCGCTCCACCGGCGGCCGCCAGCGCGCTCTGGAGGGAGAGCCCGTCGAGGTACTCCATCACCATGTAGAGCGCACGGTCGGGGAGCTGGCCGGCGAGGAGCACCTGGACGACGTTCGGATGCTGGAGGCGAGAAGCGACCTTCGCCTCACGCGTGAAGCGGGAGACGAGCTGCGCGTTCGCGGAGAGCTCGCGATGAAGGATCTTGACCGCGACGTCGCGATCGATGCCGCGCTGGAAGGCGCGGTACACGCGTCCCATCGCGCCGACCCCGACGAGCTGCCGGATCTCGATGTGCCCGGAGATCTCCTGCCCGAGGTACGGGTCGGCGGCGTCTCGCTCGGCTGCGGCGGCGCTCTGGAGCGGGGTCCCGTCCGTCGGGCAGAACAGCGCGTCGCCAGGGTAGCGCCCACCACACGCTGCGCACACCTTCGACGGCACCGTCGACACGTCCATCGCCACGTTCACATCCTACCTTTTCTTCCGCCCGAAGGCTCCTTCCCCGGCCACCGCGACCACGGCCAAGGCCTCGATGTTCCTCCTCCGATCGGTCGCCGTCGGGCGCGCAGCGATCGCCTGACGACGACCGCCCCGACGTCCTCCTCCCTCACGGCTCTCCTTTCCGTCCGGCACCGTCTGGCGGTCGTTCGCACGTAGACAGGCGAGCATCCAACCGGATTCCGCTCCGTCCGCATCTCCGTACCGCTGTGTTCCGCGACACGAGCGCGTCGCCAGCTCGACGCGCTCGTCCGAACGCCGGCTCGCCTCACCGGCGGGTCCCGCCGCGTCGCGATCGCGACTCGTAGCCTCTACCGCGGATCCCGATGCCCCCGAGGCGACGTGAGCCGCGCGGGTCGCGAGCTCTTCGACGATGCGACCGAGGTTGCGTGGATGAGCCACTCGACCTGGACCGTCGCATCGACGAGCGCGACAGCCCTCGAGCTCCGGGTCGCAGGCGCGGTCGTCGTCCGACGCGCCGTCGCGATCGGATCTCCGGGCCGTCTCGATGTCGCCACGACACCTGTGGAAGCGCGTGTGGACGCTCTGTGGATAAGCACGCTCGAGCCTATTTTTACGGGCTCAACTGCATGTGGGTGGAAGGAGGCACGCCGCACCCCTGCGTCTTGCGGCCGGGGCGACTCTCCTCTAAGTCTCGCGAATCGTGTCGGAAGTCGACCTCAACGAGCCGCCGGCAGTCGGCGGCTACTCCGTGACCCTGCCCACGTTCGAGGGTCCGCTGGATTTGCTTCTGCACCTTTGTCAGAAGCACGAGCTCGACATCCTCGACATCCCGATCGCCTTCGTCACGGAGAAGTACCTCGAGTACCTCGCCGTGATGCAGCTGATCAACCTCGACGTCGCGAGCGAGTACCTCGTGATGGCGGCGACGCTCGCGCACATCAAGTCGAAGATGCTGCTGCCGGCGCCGCCGCCAGGTCAGGAAGACGAGCTCTCCGTCGAGGAAGCGGATCCGCGCGAGGCGCTCATCCGCCGTCTCCTCGAGTACCAGAAGTACAAGCTGGCCGGCGATGAGCTCGCCACCCGCGGCGTCGCGCAGCAGAACGTCTTCACGCGCGGCATGCCGATCGAGGAGGCCGCCCACACCGGCCTCCCTCCGCTGGCACAAGTGCCGCTGTTCTCGCTCGTCGAGGCGTTCCAGAGCGTCCTCTCGAAGAGCAAGATCAAGCTCTCGCACGACATCGTCCACGAGCGCGTCACGCTCGCTGATCGCATCAACGAGCTCGTCGACATCCTCCGCGTCAAGCGCCGTGTCACCTTCGAAGAGCTGTTCGAGGGTCTCGAGACCCGGTTCGACCTCGTCATCACGTTCCTCGCGCTCCTCGAGATGACGCGGCTCCGGATGACGCGGCTCTTCCAGGCCGATTTCGACTCGCACATCTATATCGAGTTCACCGCCCAGGCGACCACGGACGAGAACGGCGAGCCGGGCCCCACAGCAGCATTCTTGGGCGAAGACGGCCAGGTGAGGTTTGATGGGGAAGCCTCGACCGTGTTCGATACCGAGGGACCTCCCGCGAGCAGCCCCTCGGACGACGAGGCGGCCTTGGATGAAGCGAGCGGGCCGTTCGACACCGAGGCGCCACCACCGGACGGATTCGACGACCCAGACTCAATCGCAATGGACCTCCACATCGTCCCGAACGCTGACGACGAGGCGAGAGCGCCTTCGACGTGGACGATCCCGTCTCCGCCGTTCGAGCAGAGCACGGGGGCGCCGGGCGACGACGCCCCTGCCGAGCTCGCGGCCGATCCGGCTGCGCTCGATGACGACGCCCCTGCCGACCAGCTCGCATCGAGCGACGACGCCCCGGCCGACCAGCTCGCATCGAGCGACGACGCCCCGGCCGACCAGCTCGCATCGAGCGATGACGCCCCTGCCGACCAGCTCGCATCGAGCGACGCCCCGGCCGACCAGCTCGCATCGAGCGACGCCCCTGCCGACCAGCTCGCATCGAGCGACGAGGCCCATGCCGACCAGCTCGCATCGAGCGACGACGCCCCGGCCGACCAGCTTGCTGCGAACGACGACGTCCATGCCGAGGGGTCCACGGCGAACACGGTCGACGGCGAGCTCGAATCGGATGCTCGCGACGACGACGCCGAGGATGAGAACACGTGAGCAAGCGGAAGAAGCCCGCCGCGCGCCCCGCTGAGGCGACGACGGACGCAACAACAGCAGCCGAAAGCGTGCAGGACGAGGCAGCGGCGCCGCCTCCGCCCGACGTTGTCGAAACCGTCGAGCGCGACAGCGCGACGACGGGGACCGCGCTGCCTTCAAATCTCCGCAAGCGGAAGAAGCCCGCTGCGCGCCCCGCTGAGGCGACGACGGACGCAACAACAGCAGCCGAGAGCGTGCAGGACGAGGCAGCGGCGCCGCCTCCGCCCGACGCTGTCGAGACCGTCGAGCGCGACAGCGCGACGACGGGGACCGCGCTGCCTTCGGATCTTCTCGACGAGGCGATGGAGACGGCTCTCGAGAGTGAGCGGGCTCTGCTCGCGGCGCTCGAGGTAACGGAGGTCGAAGACGTCGAGACCACGGGCAACGTCGCTGGCGACTCGATCGCCTTCCCCGGCCGCGATGACCTCGATCCCCCCACGGTGACGCTCGAGAGCGATGCGACCGAGGAGATGGACAGCCTCCTCATCCAGCGCCGGCACCTGCGCGGGATGCTCGAGGCGCTCATCTTTGCGAGCGACACGCCGATCAAGCCGAAGGACCTCGCGAAGCTCTCGTCGGCGCCGTTGAAGCAGGTCACGGAGCTGCTCGATGAGCTGAGGCAGGACTACTCCACGCGCGGGATCCATCTCGAAGATGTCGCCGGAGGCTGGATCTTCCGGACGAACCCGGAGTACGCGCCGAGCATCCGCGATCTCACGAAGCAGCGGCCGGTGAAGCTCTCCCGCGCGCAGGTCGAGACGATCGCGATCATCGCCTACCGACAGCCCGTCACCCGCCCTGAGATCGACGACGTGCGCGGTGTCGACAGCGGCCCGGTGCTCAAGGTCCTCCTCGAGCGCGACCTCGTCCGGATCCTCGGCAAGCGCGACGAGCCGGGCCGACCGCTCATCTACGGCACGACGAATCACTTCCTCGACTTCTTCGGCCTCAAGTCGCTGAAGGACCTCCCGACGCTCCGTGAGTTCACCGAGCTCACCGACGAATCGCGCGAGCAGTACGAAGAAGAGATGGGCGAGCCCCCGGACAGGGTGCCGCGCCCGGTCCACGACGAGAGCCCTGCGCGCGACGACGACGCGGATGGCCCCGATCTGGAGAACGACGCGGCCCACGGCGAGGGCGAGCTCGACGCCGAGAGCATGGCCGCGCCCGCAGAATCCGACGATGACGACGATGCGTCGAACCGTCCGGACGACAACGACGACAGCGACGACAACGACGACAACGACAGCGACGACGACGACGACGACGACGACCGCGACGACGACGACGACAGCGACGACGACGACGACGACGACGACAGCGACGACG